>WBZS01000023.1_pt1 | contig 406604 bp, 329 predicted proteins | sample 5204201 | NCBI WGS metagenome assembly WBZS01 (sample SAMN12344357, study PRJNA552823) | activated sludge metagenome | biome: Activated sludge suspended growth; feature: Nitrification reactor; material: Wastewater; isolation source: activated sludge from nitrification reactor of wastewater... | reverse complement strand
GAACAGATGGGAAATATTATGTTGACACACCCTCTATAATGCATGGCTACGAAATTCCTCCGCCAGAAGAGTTTGATAAATGGTATTCACGAAGAGATACCCAAATTGTACGTACAGCCATTCTTCCAGGAATATTTGATTTAGTTCAAAGCCCAAAAAAATACAGATTTCAAATTGTTTATGCTTATTATCCTGCAAAGGATGAACGGAGCAAACGGCTTTTAAAATCTGACTGGATTTATTTGGAATTTGAAAAATGATAGGCATATTTTGGTAATGTATCAAAGGCATTTTTTTTCCGAGCAACGTCTCCCTGCGTTTGCCAGCGAGTGTGGCGAAAGTTGCGTTCCCCCGCCTCAGTTCGAAGCACACAAAGCAAGGGCATCTAAACTTAATAAAACAGGTTTTCCTCTGCGTTATTTTAGCGTTCTCTTGTTCTTTGCGTTAAAATAAAAAATCGCAGAGAAAGAAGACCGCAGCGTTTACGCAGAGAATTGATACAATTCCTGTGTTAATAAAATGATGTATGAAAACTGCAAATGGTCTCAAATCCCGGAGTTGTTGGTACTCAGGCCCACATTATCTACCCTGCATCGCAACAACCGCTTATTTTTAAAATGCCTGGTAAACTTCTAAAATTTCTTTAACGTTATTATTAGGGTCGCTATCAGGGATAATTTGTTGCACATTTGAGCCATCTATATTGCAGGAGTAAACTGAATATTGATAATAATTATTAATTATTTGACCAGCAATAAAAAACAATTTTTGACCATCAGGCGAAACTTTAACACCTTTACTGTCCACATCTAAATTAAACTGCACTCCGGGTGGTAATGTAATGGGTATGGGAGCCGCATTAGTTCCATCGTAATTAGCAATCCAAATTTCATAACCTCCGGGGATATATTTCCCAAATACAATCTTTCCTACCTGGTTGCTGTTGTTGTTTTGTTGTGCAACCGTTTTGGAACAGCTGATTTGAATTAAAATGATGCTCAGGGAAAATAAAAATAAACTAATGGAACCCAGTATCAACTTTTTCATATTAAAAAATTTAAGGTGAATTTGAAGTTAATAATTCATAAAGATATTTAAATATTTCTTTCGGTTTCCGAGTCCTCAGCCTCAGTTCGTGACATACAAAACAAGGGCATCTAAACTTAATAAAACAGGGTTTCCTCTGCGTTATCTTTGCGATCTCCTGTTCTTTGCGTTTAAAAAAAATCGCAGAGAATGAAGGGCGCAGCGTTTACGCAGAGAAATTGATACAATGCCTACAAACCTTGGTTCGTAGTACACGAAACAAGGCGTAGATTTAAAATAATAGCTTTAATTCATTTTTATAGCTGTTTCTCATCTGGTAAGCGCTTTCCATTATTTACAGTTAACTTTGCAAACCTGATTTTAGTGTAGATTTTTTTATAATATGAGCAAAAAAGGAAAAGTTTTAATGGCCATGAGCGGCGGTATAGACAGTACCGTGGCGGCTTTAATGCTGCATAACGAAGGGTATGAAGTAGTGGGTATTACCATGAAAACCTGGGATTATGCTGGCAGCGGCGTAGCTACATCCAAAAAAGAAACCGGTTGCTGCAATATTGATAGTTTTAACGATGCCCGCCTTGCCGCTGTGCAACACGGGTTTCCGCATTTTATATTGGATATAAGAGAAGAGTTTGGCGATTTTGTGATAGACAATTTTGTAGAAGAATACCTTGCAGGAAGAACGCCCAATCCCTGCATAATGTGCAATACCCATATTAAATGGCGTGCCCTTTTAAAGCGTGCCGATGTGCTGGGTTGCGATTATATTGCTACCGGGCATTATGCTCAAATTCATCAACACAGTAACGGCAGGTTTTTTGTACGCAAAGGAATAGACGAAACAAAAGACCAGAGCTATGTGCTTTGGGGATTGCAGCAAGACCTGTTAAGCCGTACATTATTGCCTTTAGGTACCTATCAAAAAACGGCAATTAGAAAAATGGCACATGATTTTGGCTATCCCGAACTGGCTAAAAAAAGTGAGAGTTACGAAATTTGCTTTGTGCCCGATAATGATTACCGGGGGTTTTTAAAACGCCGTGTGGAAGGGCTTGAAGAAAAAGTTGCCGGTGGTAAATTTGTAGATCAAAAAGGCAATATACTGGGCAGCCATAAAGGTTATCCTTTTTACACCGTTGGCCAGCGTAAAGGCCTCGATATTGCCTTGGGTAAACCGGCATTTGTAACTCAAATAATCCCGGAAACCAATACCGTGGTATTGGGGGATGAAGATGACCTGAAAGGCAGCGAAATGAAGGTTTCGGGTGTCAATTGGTTAAAATATGATGGCATAAACCAACCAATGGAATCTGTAATAAAAATCAGGTATAAAGATAAAGGTGCTGCCGGGTTGCTTTCCACATACGAAAATGGGGTAAAAGTGCGTTTTTACGAAAGTGTAAAGGGTATTGCTCCGGGGCAAAGCGCTGTGTTTTACGAAGGGGATGATGTTATTGGCGGAGGAATAATTCAGCGAAGCACATAACGGCATCTCAACAAATAATGTATCTTAACAACCATGAATAAATTTGCTTATCTCGTACTGTCCATTATTGCCCTTGTGGCAGTAGGTTGCAGTAAATCCACCGAAACCTATCCTTCGGCAACAATAGAAGATTATGCACCGCTCCAGGTGGGTAAGTATATTACCTACCGGTTAGATTCTACCGTTACCACCAATTTTGGCGCTGCCTTTGAAGTACATTCTTATGAAGTAAAATTTGAGGTAGATGCACAAATTACCGATAACCTGGGCAGGCCGGCTTACCGTATTTTCAGGTATATCCGAAATGTTTCTGGAGGTTCCTGGGTACCCGATAACACCTTTATTGCTACCAATACCGGCACCAGCTTTGAGTTTGTGGAAAATAATTTGCGTTATATAAAACTTAAGTTGCCCATAAAAGATAATTACTCCTGGAAAGGCAATTCGTACATTGAAAGCACTTCAATCAACACCAATTTAATGTACCTGTACGATTGGGATTATTATTATGAAAATACAAACCAGCCCGCTACGGTAGGCAGTATCGTATTAGATTCCACCATTACCGTAAACCAACGGGAAGATTCCGTTGGTGTGCCCATTACACCCGAAACCCAGTATGCCGAAAAGAATATTTCCAAAGAAATATATGCCAAAAATATCGGGATGGTGTATCGTAACTTCCTGCATTGGGAATTTCAAAGGGTAAATAACAGTTATTCCGGTTACGGCGTTACTTATACGTTAATAGATCATAATTAAACTCAGGTATAGCGTACCGGGTTACGCTTTGCATTAAAAATATACCTTTTAATGTTCATCCAAAAGGCAGCAATTAGATAAAATATTACCGGTGAACCTACGGTAATAAATGAGGTATAAATGAAATATTTACGGATGGTTTCTGTGGCTACGCCCATTTTCTCCCCTATTGCAGAGCAAACACCAAAAAATTGCCATTCCACAAATCTTTTTAAGGTATTCATCAGCAGGTATTCATTTTTTTCTTCTGCAAAATAACAGAATATCAATAAAAATGTAAAGTGAAAATTATTTTTACTCTATAAATCACTTTTATTTTATTCCCTAAAGAATAAAGATTGCACAGGCGTATTTTTTAAAATTCATTTTTGCTTATTATTCTTTTAAGTAATTTTGCAAAAACAGCTCTTCTCTATAAGTTGTATAATTAATTCACTATCAAAATTTTATAATGGCTTTTGATTTAGACATGATTAAAAAGCTGTATTCTAATTTCCCATCTCGGGTAGAAGCAGCAAGAAAACTATTAGGCAAACCTTTAACCCTTACCGAAAAAATTTTATATGCCCATCTTTGGGAAGGCGCAGCCAAACAGGTATTTGAGCGCAGTAAATCTTATGTAGATTTTGCCCCCGACCGTGTAGCCATGCAGGATGCAACAGCCCAAATGGCCTTATTGCAATTTATGCAAAGCGGTAGGTCGAAAGTAGCTGTGCCGAGTACGGTGCATTGCGATCATTTAATAGAAGCAAAAGTTGGAAGCATTCCCGATTTGAACCGGGCTGTAAATGAAAGCAGTGAAGTTTATGATTTTTTGGCTTCTGTTTCAAATAAATACGGAATTGGATTTTGGAAACCGGGCGCCGGCATTATTCACCAGGTGGTTTTGGAAAACTATGCTTTTCCCGGCGGCATGATGATAGGCACCGACAGCCATACCGTAAATGCCGGTGGATTAGGTATGATAGCCATTGGCGTTGGTGGTGCCGATGCCTGCGATGTAATGGCAGGATTACCCTGGGAACTAAAAATGCCAAAACTTATAGGCGTTAAACTTACCGGAAAACTCAACGGCTGGGTGGCTCCTAAAGATATTATTTTAAAAGTGGCTGGCATCCTTACGGTTAAAGGTGGAACCGGCGCAGTAGTGGAATATTTTGGTGAAGGCGCTATTAATTTAAGTTGCACGGGTAAGGGAACCATCTGTAATATGGGTGCCGAAATTGGTGCTACTACTTCTACCTTTGGCTATGATGAAAGTATGGAACGTTATCTTAAGGCAACAGGAAGAGAAGATATTGCTGCAATGGCCAACATCATTAAAGAACATCTTACCGGCGATGCCGAAGTGTATGCAAACCCCGGGAACTATTTTGACCAGGTTATAGAAATCAACCTCAATGAACTGGAACCCTACTTAAATGGCCCTTTTTCTCCCGACCTTGCCACACCAATTTCAAAAATGAAAGAAGCGGCAGCAGCTAATGGATGGCCTTTAAAAATTGAAGTGGGTTTAATAGGAAGTTGCACCAATTCATCTTACGAAGATATCAGCCGTTCCGTAAGCCTGGCCAAACAGGTTAAAGAAAAAGGTTTAAAGCTGGCATCGCAGTTTACCATTACGCCGGGTAGCGAGCAGGTGCGCTATACCATTGAAAGAGATGGGTTTCTTGAAGTATTTGACGAAATAGGTGCCACCGTTTTTGCCAATGCCTGCGGGCCCTGTATTGGTATGTGGGCACGAGTGGGCGCCGAAAAGCAGGAGAAAAACACGATTGTGCACAGTTTCAACAGGAATTTTGCAAAACGTGCCGATGGCAACCCCAATACTTTTGCATTTGTAGGCAGCCCCGAAATGGTTACGGCCATGGCTATTGCCGGCAGTTTGGATTTTAACCCGCTTACCGATACCTTAACCAATGATAAAGGCGAACAGGTAAAATTAGATCCGCCAAAAGGTGATGAACTTCCCAAAAAAGGATTTGCCGTTGAAGATGCCGGTTACCAGGCACCGGCAAAAGATGGCAGCAAAGTGGATGTAAAAGTGGCTCCTGAAAGTAAACGCCTGCAACTACTCGATCCATTTCCGGCCTGGGAAGGCACTGACTTAAAAGGATTGAAATTATTGATTAAGGCAAAAGGAAAATGTACCACAGATCATATATCTATGGCCGGGCCCTGGCTAAAATTTCGTGGCCATTTGGATAATATCAGCAATAACCTGCTTATTGGAGCCATAAACTTTTTTAATGATAAAGCCGATGCCGTTAAAAATCAACTTACCGGTGCGTACGGCTCGGTGCCGGCAACTCAAAGAGCTTATAAAGCAGCCGGTATAGGTACCCTTGTAGTGGGTGATGAAAACTATGGCGAAGGTTCTTCAAGGGAACATGCGGCAATGGAGCCCCGCCACTTAGGCGTAAGGGCCGTACTGGTAAAATCTTTTGCAAGGATTCATGAAACCAACCTTAAAAAACAAGGGATGCTGGCGCTTACATTTGCCGACAAAGCAGACTATGATAAAATTAAAGAAGATGATAGCATTGATATCAACGGGCTTGTGAATTTTGCTCCCGGCAAGGCTTTGGAAATGGTATTGCATCATGCCGATGGTTCACAAGAAACCCTTTTGGTGAACCATAGTTACAACCAGCAGCAAATTGACTGGTTCAAGGCCGGAGCGGCATTGAATATCATTCGTAAAGAATTTGCTGCCGGTAACCATTAAGCACAAACACAACTAAAATGAAAGCGGAATTTTTTTCCGCTTTTTTATTTTTCAGCAATCAGTGGTTAATTTTTTTTAGATAGGTATAAATATCTTTCCAGTGCGGTGAGGTTAAAACCACCGAAGAGGCTTGTATATCTTTAACCGCATCGGTAAGTTCGGCAGCGCCGAGGGTTTCATCATTGCATAACCAAAACCCTTTGCAGTTAAGATTTTTGGCCAGTTGCATATCGGTTACCCGGTCTCCAATCACAAAAGATTGGGCAATATCATACTCCGGGTTATTGAGGTAATGCACCAGTAAGCCGGTGCCGGGTTTTCGGGTGTTTTTATGCTCCTGCGGATAAGTGCAATCCATTAATATTTCAGAAAAAATGATTTCTTCATTTTCAAAACTCTTAATGATAAAATCATGAACCGGGGCAAATTTTTCAAAAGGAAATTCTTCCCGGCCCAATCCATCCTGGTTGGTGACCATTACGAGTTCATAGTTAAATTCATGAGCTATTTTATACATATACTGAAACACCATGGGATAAAATTCCAGCTTACTGAAACTATCAATGCGGTAGCTGGGAGGGGCTTCTTTAACCAGCGTTCCATCCCGGTCAATAAACAAACATTTTTTTGCCATTGAAGAGGTCTTACTTTTCAAACACTAAATATTGCCAGGGGTTTAATGTAAAGGCGGTGCCTGTTGAGGCTTCCAGTTTTTCCTCCGGGTTAAATACGTTACGGTAAAGGCCTTTCAGTTTTTCGCTTTCTATGGTAAAATTTATTTTTTCTTTACTGAAGTTGAGCAGTACCAACACTTCTTTTTTCCCATTTTTACGCAAATAAGCCAAAATTTTATCGTCGTAATCGGTTTTTAAAATATAAGTAACAACCGATGGGTCGCCGGCACTTAATGCTACATTGTTTTTTCGTAACGTAAGTAAATGTTTGTAAAAATCCTGCAGTGCATAGGCGCCATTCCATTCAATGGTATCTTTTTCAAAAAATTTAAGACGTTTTTTATTGGGCAATTCCTGGCCGCTGTAAATGAGTGGAATGCCGTTCCAGGTAAAACTAAAAACGGCCAAAGCTGGCGCCAGGTCTCCATATTTTTCATACTCGGTGCCGTTCCAACTGTTTTCATCATGGTTTGTGGTAAACCATAAGGTCATTTTATTTTTTCCATTGGCAGAATCATACCTGTTCAATAATTCTTTAAGTGTTGCAAGGTTGGTTTTGCCTTTATAGAAATCTTCTGTTTTGTGCATCCAGGTCCAGCAGTAGGATGCATCAAACACCTGTAGATAATCGTTGTTTTCCAGCGCATCAAATTCACCCAGCCAAAATAATTTTTTTGTTTTTTCAAGTTCTGTTTTGGCTTCCTGCCAAAAATCCAGTTCTACCCATGCAGCCAGGTCGCACCTGAAGCCATCAATATCGGTTTCTTTAATCCAAAACAGCATAGCATCAATCATTGCTTTGCGCATTTTGGGGTTTTTAAAATTCAATTCAATGATATCATCCATGCCGCTTGCCACTTTAAAAGTTCCTGTTACGCTGTCTTTCTCATAAAAATCCGGGTGATCCACCGTCCATTTATGATCCCACCCGGTATGATTGGCCACCCAGTCCATAATTACTTTAAAGCCCATTTCGTGGGCACGGGCCACCAGGTTTTTAAAATCTTCTAAAGTGCCGAATTCAGGGCTTACAGAAGTATAATCTGCAGCAGCGTAATAACTGCCCAGTTCTCCCTTTTTATTTTTTTGTGCTATGGGTGTTATGGGCATAAACCATAAGGTTTCCACACCCATTGCCTTAAGCCTGGGTAATTGTTGGGCAAAAGCATTGAGGGTGCCTTCGGCGCTGTATTGCCTAAGATTTACTTCATATACATTGGTTTGATGCGTCCAAAGCGTTGTATTTAATACGGTATTATCCATTAATTTATCATTTGAATCGTTATGGGAATTATTGGATTGGCATTGCATAAACAATGCACAAACCCCAATACCTAATAACCGGTTATATTTCATATGAACTGCTTATATGCCGTAAATTAATAAGCCCCGGTGAAAAAAACAATTAAGTCTTAAATTTGCATAATTTATTTGCAATGAAGCAATTTACCATTCCTTTTACCTATCGCAGCCCGTTAATTTCATTAATAAAAGAAAAAAGGCGCCTGCAAGACAAGATGAAGAAAGATTTTAGCCCTACCCTGCTGGATTTTGGACCGGTACAAATTTATCTTGCACGGCATTTTGGTTTTTGCTATGGTGTGGAAAATGCCATTGAAATTGCCTTTAAAACCATTGATGAAAACCCCGGAAAAAAAATTTACCTGTTGAGTGAAATGATTCACAACCCCAGGGTAAATGCGGATTTAAAAGAGCGTGGGGTTGTTTTTTTACAGGATACTTACGGAAAAAAGCTCATCCCCTTTGAAGAAATAAACCATGACGATATTGTACTCATACCTGCCTTTGGCACCACTTTAAAAATTGAGGAAGAGTTAAAAAACCGGGGTGTGGTTACCGAGCAATACAATACCACCTGCCCGTTTGTAGAAAAAGTATGGAACCGGAGCAAACAAATAGCCGATAAAAATTATACCGTTATTGTACACGGAAAACCTACGCATGAAGAAACCCGTGCTACGTTTAGCCATGCGGCTGCCAATACCTTTACGGTAATTATCAACGATATGCAGGAAGCGGTGCTCTTGGGAAAATTTATTACGGGCGAATTGCCTGCCGAGGAGTTTTATCAAAAATTTGCTCATAGATATTCCGAAGGCTTTGATGTGGAAAAGCATCTGAAACGAATAGGCGTGGTAAACCAAACCACCATGCTGGCCAGCGATACGCAAGCCATAGCCGATTATTTAAAACAGGTAATGGTTACAAAATATGATTTAAAGCCGGAGCAGGTTGATTTACATTTTGCAGATACCCGGGATACTTTATGCTATGCCACCAACGACAACCAGGGTGCTGTGTACAGCATGTTAAAGCAAACGGCAGACCTGGCCATTGTAGTGGGAGGATATAATAGCAGTAATACCAGCCATTTGGTGGAATTATGTGAAGCTCAGTTACCCACCTATTTTATTAAAGATTCCGGGAAAATTATTTCGGGTAAAGAGATCCTGCATTTTGACTTTCATCATAAAACTGAAAATACCACACTGAATTTTTTGCCGGAGAAAAAACCGCTTCGCATCCTCATTACCAGCGGAGCAAGCTGCCCCGATGCCCTGGTGGAGCAGGTCATTGAAAAAATTATTTCATTCTTTCCGGATGCTAAATCCATAACGGAAATTGAGGAAGCGCTTCAGCAAAGTTTATAAGCGTTGTGCCACAAGCTTTAAAGCAATATCCAATTGCTCTTCTTCAGTAAGATGGGTATTATCAATCACTACGGCATCATCGGCTTTACGCAGCGGGCTTATTTCACGGGTAGAATCAATGTGGTCACGGCTTTTAAGGTTAAGCGCTACTTCTTCAATACTGATATTGGGGTTCTTGGTCAGCATTTCTTTAAACCGCCTTTCTACCCTTACGTCAAGGTCGGCCGTCATAAAAATTTTCAATTCGGCATGGGGAAAAACCGTTGTGCCGATATCTCTGCCATCCATAACAATACCTTTATGGCTGCCCATTCTTTGCTGTTGGGCAACGGCCAGCGAGCGTACTGCAGCTATGGTGGCCACTTCGCTCACTTTTTCGGCCACTACCAGGTCCCGTATTAAATATTCCACATTTTCTTCATTGAGATAAATTTCCGATTGCTGGGATTTAGGGTTGTATTCAAAATGAAGGTGAATTTCATTTAAGGCTTCTGTTACTTCTTTTTCATCGCTCCAGTCGGTATTTTTTCTTAAAAAATACAGGGTAATGGCCCGGTACATTGCCCCACTGTCAATATATACATAGCCCAGGGCTTTGGCCAATTGCTTGGCCAGCGTGCTTTTGCCGCAACTGCTCCATCCGTCAATGGTAATGATGATTTTTTTTGCCATTCAGTGCAAAAATGCTGTAAAATTCAGGGATGGCAAAAAGAATATTACCCGGTTATAAAAAATTTAATGAAAAGTAGATTTTAAACATCATTTAGTAAGTGCTTAAATACTGGAAACTGAAATGAATGACCCTTTTGCATTTGCAGCAAATAAAAAAGCCTGTAAATACATTACAGGCTCAAGCTGATTATGAAATATTATTTACGCTTCTGATTTTTTTTCTTTTTTCTTTGGTTCTTCGTTGTGTTTAAATTTAAGCTTTTGGGCTTCTTTATCCAGGTCGGCCACCACTACATCGCCGGCTTTAATTTGCATGTTTAAAATTTCTTCTGCCAGTGCATCTTCCAGGTATTTTTGAATAGCCCTGTGCAAGGGCCTTGCGCCAAACTGGCTGTCGTAACCTTTGTCGGCAATAAAGTTTTTAGCCTCTTCGGTTAATTCCAAAGAAAAGCCAAGGTTGTTCAACCGGTGCATTACGCCTTTCATTAAAATATCAATAATGGCAAAAATATGGTCTTTACTGAGCGTATTGAAAATAACCACATCATCAATACGGTTTAAAAATTCCGGGCTGAAGGTGCGCTTTAACGCTTTTTCAATTACGGCTTTGTTGTTTTCGTCGGTTTGTTCCATCCGGCTTTGGGTAGCAAAACCAACACCGTCTCCAAAATCTTTCAATTGCCTTGCGCCAATATTGGAAGTCATTATGATTAGCGTATTTTTAAAATCCACTTTGCGGCCCAATCCATCTGTGAGTTGGCCATCGTCAAGTACCTGTAATAAAATATTGAAAATATCCGGATGGGCTTTTTCAATTTCGTCCAGCAAAATTACACTATAGGGTTTGCGCCTTACTCTTTCGGTAAGTTGCCCGCCTTCTTCGTAACCCACATAGCCGGGAGGTGCGCCAATTAACCGGCTTACCGTAAATTTTTCCATGTACTCGCTCATATCTATGCGGATGAGTGCATCTTCACTGTCGAACATATAGCGGGCCAGGGAACGGGCCAGTTCGGTTTTACCCACACCTGTAGGTCCAAGGAAAATAAAGGAACCAATGGGCTTTTTAGGGTCTTTAAGCCCAACCCTGTTGCGCTGGATGGCTTTCACCACTTTAGTGATGGCATCATCCTGGCCAATAACAGCACCCTGAAGCTCTTCATTCATGCGGCGCAGTTTTTCCGTTTCGGCCTGTACCATACGCTGCACGGGTATGCCCGTCATCATATTCACCACTTCGGCAATATCTTCTTCTTCAATGGGAAAACGCTTATGCTTGCTTTCTTCTTCCCAGTCCATTTTGGCTTTTTCCAGGTCTTCCTGCAACCTTTTTTCCGAATCTCTCAGCGAAGCGGCTTCTTCAAATTTTTGACTTTTTACAACCTTGTTTTTCTCTTGCTTGATGTCTTCAATTTTCTTCTCCAGCTCAAGTATAGATTCGGGTACCTTGATGTTTTTAATATGTTTTCTTGCGCCTACTTCATCCAGCACATCAATGGCTTTGTCGGGCAGCAAGCGGTCGGTCATATACCTGTCGCTTAGTTTTACACAGGCTTCTATAGCCAGTTGGCTGTAGGATACGTTGTGATAATCTTCATACTTACTTTTAATATTGTTGAGAATTTGAATGGTTTCTTCCACTGAGGGTTGCTCTACCAGCACTTTTTGAAAACGCCGGTCTAAAGCGCCGTCTTTTTCAATATGCATACGATATTCATCCAAAGTGCTTGCACCAATGCATTGCAGCTCGCCACGGGCAAGCGCCGGTTTAAATATATTGGAGGCATCTAATGAGCCACTGGCGCCCCCTGCACCCACAATGGTATGTATTTCATCAATAAAGAGGATCACATCCCGGTTTTTTTCCAACTCATTCATAATGGCTTTCATGCGCTCTTCAAACTGGCCACGGTATTTGGTGCCGGCCACTAAAGCAGCAAGGTCAAGGCTTACCACACGTTTATCAAATAAAACACGGGAAACCTTGCGTTGAACAATGCGTAAAGCCAGGCCCTCTACAATGGCGGTTTTACCCACACCGGGTTCGCCAATAAGAATGGGGTTGTTTTTTTTGCGGCGGCTGAGGATTTGGGATACCCTTTCTATTTCATTTTCCCGCCCTACGATGGGATCCAGCGCCTGTTGCTCGGCAAGCCTTGTAATATCCCTGCCAAAATTGTCCAGCACGGGTGTTTTGGTCTTGGGCTGGTTGCCCGCTGATTTTTGGGAACGCTGCTGGCCGTATCTTCTTTCTTCGCTAAATTCATCTTCCTCGTTATATTCAGCCTGTGGCTCGTTGCCGGAGTGAAAACTTAATTCACTTTTGAAGGTATCATAATCCACCTCAAACTGGTTGAGCAGTTGAGTAGCTACATTTTCTTTATTTTTTAAAATAGACAGCACTAAATGTTCACTTTCGGCAAGGCGGCTTTTGAGGGATTGTGCCTCAAGATAGCTGATGCGTAATACTCTTTCGGCCTGCTTGGTTAAGGGCAATGAATTAATATTGGCAATATTTTTACCGGATTTATCTTTTATGGCCGTTTCAATTTCTTTGCGTAGCTCGGGAATGTCCACATGCAGGGATTTTAATAATTTAATAGCGGTGTTATCACCATCTCTTATTAAACCGAGTACAATGTGTTCGGTACCTATAAAATCATTACCCAACCGCAAAGCTTCTTCCCTGCTGTAGGCGATGATTTCTTTTACCTGGGCTGAAAAATTATTATCCATTTGATTAATTTAACGATACAATAATAATAAATATTTATAGCGTAGGCCTTTAAAAAAAGTGTAAATGTTGATATGTTGAAAAATTAGAAACCCCTGCCTTGTGGTAATTTTGCAGCCTGTGGTTGCTAATGAATTAGTACACATTCAATTTTTAACTTATCTTAGACCGTTCACTTTTATTATAACTAATGAATGTCAAAATAGATACCAAAGAGAAATTTACGGTTATTAGCCCCATTGGACCCGAAATTTCTGCTAATATGACAGCAGAAATGGGTAATTTATTGTCTGCTTACATAAAAAAAGATATCCCACATCTGGTTTTAAATTTGGCAAATGTGGTCAAAATGAGTGATGAAGCGGCATTTAGCTTAGCCACTATTCAACATGAATTTTATGAAAAAAATTTTTCTTTTGTGGTTTGTGAAATGACGAAAACGGTGGAAGCGGTATTTGAACGGCTGGAACTTTTGGAAGTGATGAACTTTACCCCAACGGAAAGTGAAGCCTGGGATATTGTGCAAATGGAAGAAATTGAAAGAGAACTGCTTGGAGGCTTTGATGAGGAAGGGTAAAGCAGCATTTTGTATTCTTTTTTGCTCTTAAGTTTAAAACAGTTTTAACCCAAATCATAATTTTTTAACGTTTGCTTGCTTTAACCATATTGGGCAATAATTCAGCCCTACCCTCTAACGGAAGAAACCCTACGGCACAGGTTTTGCAAACCCAATCCACAGCTTACCTGGTGGATTGCGGTGAAGGCACGCAACAGCAAATAGCGAAATATAAAATTCGCACTTCAAAAATTTCACACATCTTTATATCTCATCTTCATGGCGACCATTATTTTGGATTAATAGGCCTGCTCACCAGCATGGGGCTTTTGGGCCGCACTGCCGACCTTCATTTATTTGCCGCACCGGCATTGGAAAAAATAATTCAATTACAATTAGAAGCTGCAGATACTGAATTGCCTTATCCACTCTATTTTCACCCGATTGTTCAGGAAGGGGTTATTTGTAACGATGGTAAAATAACCGTGGAAAGCTTTGCCGTAAACCACCGCATTACCTGCTGGGGATTTTTATTTAAGGAAATTAAAAACCCCCGTAAGATTGACCCCGAAAGGGTAAAATCTTTTGAAGTGCCTGCCGCCTATTATGAGCAGTTACAAAAAGGCAGCGACTATAAAACCCGGAAAGGCGATATCATCCTAAACGACCAACTTACCGTTGCTGCTACCCCCCCAAAGTCTTACGCATTTTGCGCCGACACGAAATTTCACCCTGCCCTTGCCACCAAAATTAAAGAGGTGGATTTGCTTTATCATGAATCTACTTACTTAAAAGATTTGGAGCAGCGGGCCGAAGCAAGGTATCATTCCACAGCAGAGCAAGCCGCTAAAATAGCCTTGCTTGCCGGTGCAAAAAAATTACTGATTGGCCATTTTTCATCCAAGTATGAAAATTTAACCGGTTTTTTGGAAGAAGCCAAAACGTTGTTTGAGCAAACCGAAATTGCACGGGAAGGCGTGTGTTTTAAAATTTAATTTAAAGAAATCACCTGGTTGGTCCAATCGGCAATTATCCATTTATAAAAATACGGAAACCACTTACGCCAGGTAGGCTCATTATGCCTGCCTTCGGGATCGGTGATGGTGAGGATTAATGATTTTGAACTCCTTCCCAGTTCGGTTACAATGTTAAACATATCGGGTATGGCTTCTTCCGATTCTTTGCCCCCCATATAAAAAAAATATTTTCCGGAAAGCTTGCCGGCATTCGCTTTGGTTAAACTGTCCATTTGAGGGGCAATCCAGAATGAAGGTGAAAAAACGCCTGCTTTACCAAAAACGTAAGGATATTTTACGATGGCATAATAAGAGATTAACCCACCCATAGAGCTGCCGGCAATAAGGGTATTTTCTTTTTGGGGCAGGGTTTTGTAATGTTGGTCAATATAGGGTTTTAGCGTTTGAGCTATAAATTGTACATAGGCATCGCCCTCCCCTTTTCCAAAGCGTTCATTGTTGTAAGGGTTATATTCATTTAAACGTTTGGGTCCATTATCAATACCCACCACAATGCAGGCCGGCGTTCCGTTGCCGATCATGGAATCCAGACTTTCATCTATACCCCATTCCCCAAAACCGCTGGTATATTCATCAAAAATATTTTGGCCATCATGCATATATAAAACGGGGTAACGTTTGTTAGCTTGTGCATAACCCGGTGGAAGATAAATCCAAATGCGTCGGTGTGTATTCAATTGTGGCATTTGAAATGCCGTATCCATTATTTGAACATTGTTGCTTGCCGTATGTTTTTTGGGTAGTACATCAAATTCGTTTTTCCAGGCATCTATTGAAAACAGCAGGCTGGTATCGCACTTTAGATTAATGCTGTTATTGCCTACATCATTTCCTGCTTTTGATACCTGCACTGTTTCCCAGGAGCCCAGCGTGAATTTAAATTCATAGGTTGCCTGAGGTAAGGATAAATCAATGGACCAGCCAGTGCCATCCTGCTCCCGGCTTAAAGCGGTTTTACCGGGGTTCCACCCGTTAAAATTACCCGCAACAAAAATGCTGTCATTAGCATGTAAAAGGGAATGGTTTTGCACTCTTAGTGTTAAGTGATGTTGCGCATTTGCCCGGGCAAAAAAAAGCAGGGCTAAAAAAAAGAAAAGTTTTTGGGTAGAAGGCATTATACCGGGGTTTTATGCAGGTAATTTTTTATTTGTTGATGCAGCACCCCGCTTAAAGGTACATTGGGCAGGCGAAGCATATTTTGCATAATGCCCATTTCGGCCAAAAATGCTTTTACCCCGGCGGGGTTATTTTCGGCAAACATTAAATGATAGGCATCCACCAGGGCATCATTAATTTTTTTTGCAGAAGCATAATTGCCGGCTAAGCACAGCCTCACCATATCGCTAAACTGCCGGGGAAAACTATTTGCTGCAACACTGATTACCCCATCCATTCCGCAAGCCATTTGCGGTAAAGCCAGTGCATCATCGCCGCTCACTACAAGAAATTGTGGGGGCGCATCTTTTAGTATAGCCATACATTGAGCCATATCCCCACTCGCTTCTTTAATGCCGGCAATGTTTTGCACTTCTGTGGCCAGCCTTAATGTTGTAGAAGCTTCCATATTTCTACCGGTTCGGGAAGGTACATTGTATAGGATCACCGGGTGAGGGCTTTTATCAGCAAGGGCACGATAGTGTTGAAAAATGCCTTCCTGCGAAGGTTTATTATAATAGGGGCTTGCGCTTAAAATAGCCGTTGCTTCCTTTAGAGGTAATACAGAAAGTTGCTCCAGCACTTCCTGTGTGCTGTTGCCGCCCACACCCACTACAACCGGCACCCTTCCGCTAATATGGGAATAGGTAGCTTGTATAATGTCAATTTTTTCTTTTTGGGAGAGTACAGGTGTTTCGCCGGTGGTACCAAGCGTTACAATATATTCCACACCGTTACCAATAATATAGTCCAGCAATTTGCCCAAAGCGTCATAATCTACCGCACCTGTTTTTGTAAATGGAGTTACCACCGCTACACCGGTTCCTTTTAAAATGGTTCGCAAACTCATGGTAAATTTTTTGGCGAAGGTATTAAATACCCCAAAATAAATAAACCCTGCAATACATCTTTATTCAAATTGCAAGTGTACATTCAGTTACAGGATAGGCTGCATTTTCTTACTCCAGTACAAACCCGTTTGGTATTACTGCAAATTTTTTAATGACTACAATGCCGTCTTTAATGGCATAAATAGAATGATCGGTATCGGCCAAATGGCTTCCGCCTTTAATGATCACATTATTGCCTATACGGCACCCTTTATCCACAATTACATTTTTTAAATGACAGTTATCGCCAATTCCTACGGGCGGCACATTATTTTTAAAATTATGGGCAATCTCTTCCAGGGTTTCATAAAAATCACTGCCCATAAGATAGCATCCCTCAATTATGGTTCCTGTACCTATGCGGCTTCTAATGCCAATTACCGAGTTTGAAATTTTTTCGGCTTTTATAATGGAGCCTTCGGCCAGTAAGGTATTGTTTAATGAAGATCCGCTGATTTTTGCCGGCGGCAGCATCCGGGCACGGCTATACACCATTTTGTTGTTGTCAAATAAATTAAAAGGCGGTATATCCTGTGTGAGCGCCAGGTTGGCTTCAAAAAAAGAATAAATATTTCCAATATCTGTCCAGTAACCATCGTATTGGTAACTTATCACTCTATGTTTGTGAATAGATTGCGGTATAATTTCTTTACCAAAATCTTTTGCATCTTTATATTCATTTTGCAATTCGTCAAACAGCAGGCTGCGGTTAAATACATAAATACCCATTGATGCCAGGTAATTTCTTCCCTGTGATTGCATTTCGGGGCCGGTATTACTTACCCATTGCGGCAAAAGTTCTTTAGCCGGTTTTTCAATAAAAGAAGTGATGATATTTTGCTCATTGGTTTTTAAAATACCAAACTCCGGCGCTTCTCTTTCGCCAACGGGAATGGTAGCAATGGTGAGTTCGGCTTTTTGGTTGATGTGGTTGTCAATAATCTCTGCAAAATCCATCTGGTAAAGCTGGTCGCCGCTTAATATAAGCACATAATCAAATTCGGTATTGCGGATGTGTTTTAAACTTTGCCGAACGGCATCGGCGGTACCCTGGAACCATTCCCTGCTTTCGGGGGTTTGCTCGGCAGCCAAAATATCTACAAAGCCGCTGCTGAAACCGCTGAACTGGTAGGTGTTTTTGATGTGCTTATTTAACGATGCCGAATTGTATTGGGTAAGTACAAACATTCGGTTGATGTTGCTGTTGATACAATTGCTGATTGGGATATCTACCAGCCTGTATTTTCCGGCAATGGGTACAGCCGGCTTGCTACGGGAAACCGTAAGTGGGTACAGTCTTGTTCCGGCGCCGCCGCCCAATATTACTGCCACAACTTTATTGCCTATCATAAAAATAATTTATAGTATGGATGAATAGAGGTCAATATATTTAGATGCGCTTTGCTCCCAACTGTTGTTCACGTTCATCATGGTTTCCCTCAGTTTGTTGAGTTGCTTTTGATTGTTATAAAGTGTAATTGCCCTTTGCATGGCATGGGTAATATCTTCTACCGATGCCTGGATAAAGGTAATGCCATATCCGCCTTCGTCCCCAAAATCGGGTACGGTATCTTTTAGCCCGCCGGTTTTTCGCACCAGGGGCATGGTGCCATAGCGCATGGCATAAAGTTGGTTGAGGCCACAGGGCTCTACCCTGCTGGGCATTAGTAAAAAATCGGCGCCGGCATACATTTGATGGCTCAATTTTTCATTATAGGATATTTGAGTATTGTAATAGCCCACCCATTTGTTATTGAGGCTGTATAAAGCATGCTCTACGGAAGGTTCACCACTGCCTAAAATTAAAATGTTCAAAATTTTTCCATGTTCTTCAAAAGCCCTGCTTATGGCCGGAGCCAGCAGGTCGGCTGATTTTTCGCCCACCAACCGGCCAATAAAAATAAATAAGGGCAAATTGATGTCCATATCAAAATCATCGCATAATTTTTTCTTATTGAGTTGTTTGCCCGCCTTAAAATCTTTTATGGAAAAATTATCCATGATGTAGGAGTCGGTTTCGGGGTTCCACACCATATAATCAATACCGTTAATGATGCCGCTGCATTTTGCCCATTCCTGCCGAAACAATGCTTCCAGCCCGTTGGCATTATGCATCAGTTCTTCCATATAACCCGGGCTTACGGTATTTACTTTGTCGGCAGTTTTAATGGCACAGGCCAATGGGTTTATGGTATTTCCCCAGTCCAGCAGGCCCCATTTCCAGGTATCCCATGCGGGGAAATAATTGCCTTTATCCCAGCTCATCCATCCCTGGTATTGTGCATTATGAATGGTAAGTACTGTGGGAATAGAAGACAAAGAAGCAAACTGGAAGCAATTTCGCATCATAAAAGGAATGAGCCCGGCATGATAATCATGCACATGCACTATATCGGGCTTATGGTTCCATTGGTTGAGCCATTCCAATACGGCAATTTGAAATGCCGTGAACCGTTCGGTATCGTCTTCATAGCCATAAACTTTTTCCCTGTCCAGCAGGCCATTGATATCTACACAGTAAAGATCAAAACCGGTTTTATTGAGTTTTTCCTTGATAATGGTGAATTCATTGCTGTAGGCGCCCATTTTTATGGAGCCTTTATGCACCACTTCCCAATCATTGTCATACAAAAATTTTGTGCGGTACATGGGTACCACTACTTTGGCAATATGCCCAAGGTTTTGCTGGTACTTTGGTAAAGAGCCTACCACGTCGGCCAGGCCCCCTACCTTGGCCATGGGATAACATTCTGCACTGATATGTAAAATTTCCATTGCTGTATTGAATTCATCTACAAATTAGGGATCATTTCTTTTAAAAAGTATGATGAGGGTTAATTTTTTTTGTTTGTCATTAATTTTATATTTTCAGGCTTCTAATCACCTTAAACAATTTAAAATGAGTCAAACCATTGATACCAATATAAAAACCAATTGGGGACAATTTGGTGTTTTAATCAGCGTGTTTTTTTTCTGGGGCTTTGTAGCAGCGAGTAACGACGTACTCATTCCCGTTTTCAAAGAAAAACTTCATTTATCGCAAGTGCAGGCACAAATGGTATCATTTGCGTTTTATGTGGCGTATTCCATTGGCTCCATTTTATATTTAATCATCAGCAAAATAATCGGGCAGGACCTCTTGAACCGTATTGGGTATAAGAATGGCATAAGTGTGGGATTAATTGTATCGGCCCTGGGTACCTTGTTATTTATTCCGGCTGCAAACAATGAATCTTTTGGGCTGTTTATTTCCGGATTGTTTATTATCGGCCTTGGTTTTTCGCTGCAGCAAACGGCTGCAAACCCACTGGCCATCAATATGGGCAGTTTAAAAACCGGTTCGCAACGCCTTAGTATGGCGGGTGGGGTTAATAATTTTGGTACCACTATTGGCCCTTTAATTGTGAACCTAGCCATTTTTGGTACCGTAACGGCAGTTGCAGTAGGCTCTTTAGCTACCGTTAAAACGCCTTACCTAATTTTGGGAGCGGCTTTTTTAATTGTAGCAGCCATTTTTTATTTTTCTAAAGTACCCAATAAATTACCAACCGTACATGATGATGAAAATGATCATCCCAACGAAACCGTAATTGTGGACCGGGGCTCTCCATTTAAATACCCTCAATTGGTACTGGGTATGATTGCCATTTTTGTATATGTAGGCGTAGAAGTGAGCACGGCGGCAAACTTAGCCGAGTTTATGAAAGAAAAATTAGGCACACCCACCAGCGGCGCAGCGCCCTATATCTCTTTGTTTTGGGCGAGCTTAATGATTGGCCGGTGGACAGCATCTGTGGATGCTTTTGGATTAAACTCAGGGGTTAAAAAAATAATGCAGTTCTTAATGCCCTATATTGCTTTTGGGGTTTTCTTATTGGTAAATTCCATTGCCAGGCACGACCTCACTCCTTTTTATGTTTACGCTTTTGTGATTATTGCGCTTATTATTGCCAACCTCATAAGTAAAGGTAACCCGGCAAGGCAATTGCTCGTATTCAGTTTATTTGGTATTGCAGCCTTGTTAATTGGGATTTTTTCTCCTGACCACAATATCAGTGTTTACGCATTTTGCAGCGTAGGCTTGTTTTGCTCAACATTATGGCCTTGTATTTTTACCCTTGCCATATCCGGCCTGGGTAAGCAAACCGGCGAAGGCTCCAACTTTTTAATTTTTATGATTTGCGGCGGTGGCTTTATCAGTTTATTGCAGGGCTGGTTATCCGATCCGCATAAATTAGGCATTAGCCTGTCGTATTTTGTAGGTATAGCCTGTTTTGTTTACCTTGCTTACTATGCCGTAAAAGCAAAACTGGAATTGAAAAATCAAGGTATTGACCTGGATAAGCTAAGCGAAGGAAATACGAAATCATCTCATTGATAAAAATAACATCATCTTGGAGAAAAAATTTGCAGTAGGTATAGATATAGGAGGCACCAACACTAAGTTTGGCATTGTAAACCGTAACGGGGATATTATTGAGCAGGACCGGTTAATGACAAATGCATACGACCAGGTGGAAGATTTTATAGATGCCGTACATCAATTACTCATGCCCATGATAAACCGTGCCGGGGGCGTGGATGCATTTTTGGGCATTGGTATGGGGGCGCCCAATGGTAATATTTATACGGGTACTATAGAGTATGCCCCTAATTTAAAATGGAAAGGTATTATTCACATTGCAAGGCTGATGCAGGAAAAAATTGGCCTTCCTACAAAGCTTACCAATGACGCAAATGCTGCGGCCATGGGCGAAATGCTTTTTGGCTGTGCAAAAGATTGCAAGCATTTTATTACCATTACCCTGGGAACCGGCGTTGGCAGCGGCATTGTGATTGATGGTAAGATGGTGGTAGGCCACGATGGTTTTGCCGGTGAACTGGGCCACACTATTATAAGGCCGGGTGGCCGCTTGCATAAAAGTACCGGTATGAGGGGAAGCCTGGAAACCTATGCATCTGCAACCGGTGTAAGAGATACTGCTTTGGAGATGCTGCAAAAATACCCCGAGGAAGACAGCCTGCTCAGGGATTTTAGTATTAATGAACTTACCAGTAAAACGGTTTACGAATGTGCCATACGAGGCGATAATATTGCCAACGAAATATTTGAATTTACCGGCGAAATTTTAGGCGAATCCCTGGCCAATTTTGTGATGTTTTCATCACCTGAAAAAATTGTATTATTTGGCGGCTTAACCAAGGCCGGCGACCTGCTGATGAAACCTACAAGGAAAGCTATGGAAGCCAACCTGCTGCCCATATTTCAAAATAAAGTAAAACTAATTTTTAGTGAACTGAGAGAAGCCGATGCGGCCATTTTAGGGGCCAGCGCTTTAATTTGGTAATACGAATACTTTGTAGTTAAGTTAGCCTGGTTAAGTTAAAACCCAATACGCCAACATAAATTTAGGATTAACCCCGGCGGCAGGGATGTATTTATTTGTAAAACTCCTGTACGCTCCAATTTTAAATAATTGCTTTGAGGCCAATATAATCCGGTGCCGCCCCTTCACAATACCAAAAAGCCTGTCCCGATTTTTCGGGAAGCCATTTTTTGCCCACGCACTAATGACGATTTCGGTTATATTAAAAGTATCTTTACCGACATAAAAACGAATTATAAATTTAAAGCTTACAATCTATAAATGGCCAAACAAAACGGAAACGGAGAGAACCTGCCTGCCGGAAAGGCAGGAGTAAAATCCATGGAATCATGGATTTGGGATGCTGCTTGCAGCATTAGAGGGGCTGCCGATGCAGCAAAATACAAGGACTATATTCTACCCCTCATATTTGTAAAACGACTGTGCGATGTGTTTGATGATGAAATAGACCGCATTGCCGAAAAAGTCAAAACAAGAAACAAAGCCCTGCAATTGGTGGAAAGGGATAAATCGCTGGTGCGGTTTTATATGCCTATCCGACCTAAAGACCCTGAAAAGGAAACGACTTGGGATGTTATCAGAACATTGAGTGATAAAATAGGTCAGCAACTTACTAACATTTTACGTTCTGTGGCTAAAGAGAACAGCAGCCTTCAGGGAATTATTGACCGCATTGATTTTAACGCCACCACTCACGGACAAAGAGATATTGATGATGACCGCCTGAGCAAACTCATTGAAACAATTGCAGAAAAGCGTTTGGGTTTAAAAGATGTAGAACCCGACATCATAGGCAGAAGTTACGAGTATTTGATACGCAAGTTTGCTGAAGGTAGTGGACAAAGTGCAGGTGAGTTTTATACGCCTGCCGAAGTGGGTTTTATCATGGCAAAAATTATGGATGCCGAGCCGGGCATGGAAGTGTATGACCCAACCTGCGGCAGTGGCGGTTTGCTGATTAAATGCGAACTGGTGATGGAAGAAAAAATGAAGCTGAAAAGCAAAACAAAATATGCACCGCTTAAACTTTACGGACAGGAATTTACACCCGCCACCTGGGCCATGAGCAAAATGAACATGGTGATACACGACATGGAAGGAGAAATTGAAATTGGCGACACGCTAAAAAATCCCAAGTTCCGCAACAAGAATAAACTCCGCACCTTCGACCGCATTGTGGCTAACCCCATGTGGAATCAAGGCAGAGACAGCCTGAGCTACATCAGCGATGATTTTTTTATTAACGATGAAATGGAACGCTTCCCCGCAGGAAGTTGTGGCGGAAAAATTGACTGGGGCTGGATGCAGCATATTTATAGCAGCCTTAACAACACCGGACAGGCAGCCGTAATTTTAGATACCGGTGCCGCCAGCCGTGGCAGTGGCAACCAGGGCAACAACAAAGAAAAAGATTGCCGAAAATGGTTTGTAGATAACGACCTGATTGAAGGCGTTATTTACCTGCCCGAAAACCTGTTTTACAACACTTCTGCACCGGGCATTGTGATATTTTTGAACAAAACCAAAAAGCACAAAGGCAAAATTTACTTGTTGCATGCCGGCAAAGAATTTGAAAAAGGCGACCCTAAAAACTTTATACCCGAAAGCGGCATTGAACGCATTGCCAACACCTACAAAGCATTTAAGGAAGAAGAAAAATTTGCAAGGCTTGTTGGCAAAGACGAAATAATAAAAAACGATTACAACATAAGCCCCAGCCGCTACATACAAATAACCGATGCCGAAACCTACCGCCCCATTGGCGAACTGGTAGAAGAATTGAAAACGCTGGAAGAAGAAGCCACCGCCATTGACACCGAATTGAAAAACATTTTTGAAAAATTGGGGATATAACTAAATGGGGCTTCGGCTGAGTTCGGCTACGCTCACTCAGCAATTCAGCCCCCGATAACGATATAATGAAAGGATGGATGTACATACTGGAATGTTGTGATGGCAGCTACTACACGGGTAGTACTAATAACTTGGAATTGAGGCTAGCACAACATCAATCAGGCAAAGGTGCTAATCATACCATAAAAAGATTGCCTGTGAAACTTGTCTATTTTGAAGAGTATCAAAGGATAGACGAAGCATTTTACAGAGAAAAACAGGTACAGGGATGGAGCAGAAAAAAGAAAGAAGCATTAATAAATAGAATGCCTGAAGAACTTCACAAGTTAGCGGAATGTATTAACGATACACATTATAAAAATTTTAAGAAAAATGATGAAAACAAAAAATAATGCTGCCTTCGACTACGCTCAGGCAGCGGGCCCCACACGGTGGTTGAGCGAAGCCGAAACCACCGTGTGCATTGACACCGAATTGAAAATCATTTTTGAAAAGTTGGGGGTATGAGAGAAGGATACAAGGAAATAGAATTCATTAAAATCCCAGAAACTTGGAAAGCCCATATTTTGGGTTCGGAAAGTCCATTAATCCTAAAAGAAATTAGGAACGGGCTGACTATTTCTCAAAGCAAAGAAAATGGGAAATATAAAGTGTCAAGAATTGAAACAATAAGTAATGAAACTATTGATGAAACAAGAGTGCGTTTTGTTGATGAGTTGGATAATGCTAAACTTGAAAAATACTTAATTCGGAAAGGAGAGATTTTGTTTAGCCATATTAACAGTGATCCACATCTAGGCAAAACAGCAATAGCAGAAAAAGATTATACAGATTTGTTACATGGAATGAACTTGCTTTTGTTTACAGCAAATGATGAAGTAATAGACCCATTTTTTTTGAATTACATTTTTAAACTGTATAGACAAATCGGTGTATTTTTAAAGATTAGAAGCAGGGCAGTTAACCAATCTTCAATCAATCAAAACAAACTCAAGAATTTACAAATTCCCCTTCCCCCCCTCCCCGAGCAGCGCAAAATCGCATACATACTAAGCACAGTGCAAAAAGCCATTGAGCAGCAGGATAAACTCATACGCCATACCACCCAGCTCAAAAAAGCCCTAATGCAAAAACTCTTTACCGAAGGCACTAAGGGTGAAAAACAAAAACAAACCGAAATTGGTTTGGTGCCGGAGAGTTGGGAGGTGGTGAACGTTGGCAACTATCTTGAAAAGACAAAATTGAAAGACCCAACAAGAAATCCGGATGAAGAATTCATTTATGTTGACGTCTCAAGCGTTAGTAACGAATTGTTTAGAGTGACAGAGGCAAATAAATTATTGGGAAAAGATGCTCCAAGCAGAGCAAGAAAGTTAATCCAAACTGATGATGTGATTTTTGCTACTGTAAGGCCAACATTGAAGCGAATAGCTAAAATAACTGAGGATTTGAATAATCAAGTTTGCAGCACAGGTTATTGTGTTTTGAAACCACTTAAATTGAAACTACACTCAGAGTTTTTGTATCAATATCTTCAAATGGATGATTTCATTGTACGAATTGAAAAATTACAAAGAGGCGCAAGTTATCCAGCAGTCAGAGACAGCGATGTAAAAGCGATGACAATTCCATTTCCAAAATATAGTGAGCAAACCTCCATTGGGAATTATCTTAAGACATTAGACCAAAAGAAAAATTTGGCAAATTCAAAAAAACAAACCCTCACCGCCCTTTTCAAAACCTTGCTGCATGAGTTGATGACAGGGCAAAGAAGGGTGCATGAAATAGAATTTGAAGCACTAAACAAAGCATATAAAATTAAAAAACAGCCGCTGAGCATGGCGGCAGAAAAATAGAATTATAAAATGAAGCATATTTCCATACGATTGCCGTGGCACGACAGAGGTTGGGACGGTTGTGTTTGCGACAATCCGGCCAGGAATTCTTATTGCAAAGGATTTCATTCGGTAAATGCTGAGAAAATCCGCAGAGATAAAGAAGACAAGAAAGAAGAAAAAATTGCAGGCCTTCCTTTTGACGAAAAATGGAATTACCATCCGCCCTGCACCGAAACCATTAATGTATTTGGCAATGCCAAAGTAAAGCACACCCATGCCCCCAAATCCTTTATCAAAAACACTTCGCCAAAAACCGTTGACATGCTGCCCAACAGCAGCGGCACCTGGCCCTTTGAGGATATGTGGGATGAATGGGGCGAACGCATGGAAGCCGAAGAACGAAAGGAATATGTTGAGGAATTTTTTGATGAACTGAAAGAGGCAGGAAGTGCCGGATTGGTTTTTTATTACTGCAATTACGACAATCCCGTTTCTGGTGACGATAAAAAATATTTACTGGCAGGAATAGCTCGTGTAAAAAAGGTGCATCCCTTTACCCTGTGGGATGATATGCCCAAAGACCAAAAGGAATTGTATGGTGGCTATATCTGGAGCCGTCAGGTAGAAAATGACCCGGAACAACGAATGCGATTGCCTTATCAGGAATACCTGAAGATGGGCAAAGATGTTCGCAGCATTGCCGTTTTTGCCGAAGGCGATTTATCCCGCAGTTTTAAATATGTAGCACACCATGTAAGCGATGATGACGCCATTACCCTGATTGATAAAACCATTGCATCGGTTAAAACCATCATTAAGCAAAACTATTTTCCAAAGCCCGAAATGGACAAATGGGAACAACATTTGGAGTGGCTGAAAGCCATTCGCAAAGAATGCTGGATAAGCCGTGGTTTGTATCCGGGTTTGGGTTCGGTGCTTCGCTTTTTGGGCATGGAAAAACCCGAAGAGTTTATCCGTGTCCGCCTGAAGAATCATCCCATCAACTCTATCAAAGATTATTTTTTCTACCGTTTCGAGGGCTACGAAAAAATGAGTTCGGATGAAAAGCCGTTGCTCGACCCTTGTAAAAAACGTTTTGAAGCTATGATGCAGTCAGGCAATCAAAATGAAGAGTTAAAAGGAAAACTTTGTCGAGATAAGCTTCCGTTTTTTGATTTGGATGAGGAACAGGTAAAAAACATATTAGGCGATAAGCGAGGCATGTATTCCATTCATTCATCGCTGGAAAGCATCTATGAAAATCCCTACATCATTGCCGAAGAATATACAGGCAGCGATGTAACTGATTTTGTAAATTTTGAAAAGATAGACCATGGCATGGTGCCTTCAGAAGATTTGGGTGAAGCCGAACGCCTTCCTTTAGATGACCCTCGAAGATTGCGATGCCTGATGCATTCAATGCTGAAAGAAGCGGCAGCCGAAGGACATACATTTTTGGAATGGACACCTCTGGCAGAAAAAATCAACCAATGGCATGAACAAAATGACAAAGGTGGGCTGTTCAACTTAGACCTGACAACCTGGAACCAGCATAAGGATGTGTTTGCTCCAAAAGTAGTGGAAGACCGTGCAGATGGCATTCATTCCATTTACATCAAACGACTTCACGATGCAGAACGAAAAATCAGAAATGAGTTTTTAAATCTGATTAAGGATGATGGAATAGCATCTGCAGGAACCAAATGGGCAAAGATTATTGAAGCCAATAAAACCAAACCCAACCCGGAACAAATTGATGCATTGGAGAAACTTTACACGAGTCGTTTGACTGTTTTAACTGGAACGGCAGGAACCGGCAAGACAACTGTAATCAGCTCATTGGTTCAGGGTATCAAGGAAAAAGAACCAAGACATGATTTTCTATTTCTGGCTCCTACTGGTAAAGCAGCATTGATATTGCGTGACCGCATCAACGACCCTAATGTTACCGTGATGACCATTCATGGCTTTTTGATGCGTAAGGGATGGATAAACAAAAACAATTTTACGCTGAAAGTAAGCGGAGGTGAAAAACTCCAGGTTTCTACTGTTATCATTGACGAATGTTCCATGATTGAAGTGATGCTGTTCAGCACCATGCTTCGGGCACTGGACATGAACAATATTGAAAGAATGATTTTAGTGGGTGACTACAACCAGTTACCGCCCATCGGGCCCGGCAAAATCTTTTTCGACCTGATAAAATATTTGAAGAAAGAAGAAAAACGGGCAGCAAAGCATTTGGCTGAACTCAATTTCAACTGGCGGCAGGCACAAGGTAGCAGGGCATCTGTATTGGCCAGTCATTATGCTAAAGTTGCTGAAATACCCGATGAAGATATTTTCACGGAAATAGCAGAGGGTGTTTATGATATCAGCAATCCCAAAAATCAGTCGGACCTGATTATAGATTATTGGGAAGATGAAACTGATTTACAGAAGAAAATACCGGAAATATTGGACTATGCTGTTTCAAGGTTAGAAAAAGCCAAAAGCAGCAAACCACTTGGTGACAGGTATAATGATGTCCACGGTATTCCATTCGCAAAAGTCAGGAAAATTGAAGCCATAAATGTTATTGGCCCATACAGGCACACACCTACTGGCGTTGATAATATCAATCTGGAAATTCAGAAAGCATTACGAGGCGAAGAAGCTGTAAATAAATGGGCAAAGTATGGTTATGTTTTTAATGATAAAATCCTGCAAGTAAGAAATTATAATTACTATGCCTGGGATCACACAGCCAATGAAAAAATCAAGAATGACGAAACATATATTCCGAATGGAACACTTGGATATTTTTTGCCTAACAGCAAGAAAAAAGTTCAAATAAAATTTCCTAAAGAATATGACCGATATTCATACTATCCCACTAAAAAGCAAGCAAACGAAATGCTTGAACTGGGTTACGCCACATCAGTTCATAAGGCACAGGGCAGTCAGTTTGATATTACCATCATGATTGTTCCGAATGAGGACAGTGATTTTTTGAACCGTGAAATGCTTTATACTGCTTTGACCCGCTCAACCAGCATTCAAATTATTTTGGTGCAAAAGGATATTAGTATACTAAAAAGTCGTTTATGGTTAGGTAAATCTGAAATAGTAAAACGAAACTCGAGTTTATTCAGCACTTCAAAAGGCATTCCGCCCAAAGAGTTTGAAAAATACAAACCGGAAAATCTGATTTATGAAGTGTTGCCAGATTTGTTTGTGCGTTCAGAAGGTGAAAGAATGATTTCAGAAGCTTTGGCCAAAGCCGAAGTTGGTTTCTACTATGAAAAGCCTTTGATTTCAAAAGACGGAAAATCATTCAAGCTTCCTGATTTTACCTTCAAGCACAATCGCAAAGAATATTATTGGGAACATAATGGCATGATGAACAACTTTGATTATGCAGAAAGGGCAACAAAAAAGAAACGTTGGTATGAGGAAAACGGGTTTCAGGACAGATTGATTGAAACACCAATAGAAGGAATGAGCCTGACGCAATCCATCAAGTATATTTTTGAAAATGTTTTGAATATAAATGAGTAAACCAACCGAACATAAAAGCGTTCAGGCTCGCATTCTAAAATATGCGAATGATATCGGCTGGTCTGTGGTATCGCAAAGCGAAGCAGAATCCCGCAGGGGTTTTGATAGTTCCACAGCATCACCAAGGGAAAAAGCTAAGAATGCCAGTCGTTTTTTTACTTATACCCTTTTTGAAAAAGTAAAAGAGTTCAATCCTAAATTTAAAGACAGTAAGGAAGATTTATTACGGTTGCTGGATTTGCCTTTGCCTACCATACATGGCAACCGTGATTTTCTGCATTACCTGCAGGGAGAAAAAACATTTTTCAACAAAGAAGAAAACCGGGAGTTTAATTTAATGCTGGTAGATTATGGAAATCCGGCCAACAATGTTTTTGAAGTAACAGAAGAATATTATCTCTTCAACGGACAATATGCCAACCGTGAAGATGTTGTTTTCCTAATCAACGGCATTCCTGTTGTTGTTATTGAATGCAAAAACGCCACAAAAGATGAGGCTATTGCCATTGGTGTTGACCAGTTGAGAAGATACCACCGGGAAACACCTGAACTGATGGTTCCGCAACAATTGTTTACTGCAACGGAAGGCATTGGATTTTCTTATGGAGTAACCTGGAACACCATCCGCAGAAATATTTTTAATTGGAAAAACGAAGAAATAGGAAACCTTGAAGCCAAGGTTAAATCATTTTGCGACAGGCAGCATGTTTTGGATTTGCTGAAGAAGTTCATCCTGTTTGCTGAACAGAATGAAGAACTGAATAAGTTCATTTTACGCCAGCATCAGAAAACTGCTGTTGACAAAGTGGTTGAACGGGCATTAGACCCCAAAAAATCAAGAGGTTTGGTTTGGCATACACAAGGCAGCGGCAAAACCTACACCATGATTAAAACAGCCGAGTTGCTGTTTAAAGCCCCGCAAGCCGAAAAGCCAACTATTTTGTTGATGATAGACCGCAATGAGTTAGAAGACCAGATGCTGAAAAATCTCACATCTATTGGGGTGAATAATGTAGAGCAAGCCGAAAGCATTCAGGATTTACAGAAGCTATTGAAAAACGACTACCGAGGAATTATAGTAAGCATGGTGCATAAGTTCCGTGATATGCCAGCCGATGTGAGTTTGCGTAAAAATATTTATGTGCTTATTGATGAAGCACACCGCACCACAGGCGGAGACCTTGGTAACTTTTTAATGGCATCCGTTCCTAATGCCACCTTCATAGGTTTTACAGGAACACCCGTTGATAAAACTGTTTACGGAAGAGGGACATTCAAAACCTTTGGTATTGACGATGACCAGGGCTATTTGCACAAGTATTCCATTGCCGACAGTATTCAGGATGGAACTACGCTTCCGCTTTTTTATGGAATGGCACCCAATGAGCTGTTAGTTCCAAAGGAAATTCTGGAAAAAGAATTCCTGAGTTTGGCAGAGGCATACGGAGTAAACGACATTGAAGAACTGAATAAAATTCTGGAACGAGCAGTCAATACCAAGAACTTTTTAAAAGGGACAGAACGGGTTGATAAAGTGGCGAAGTATGTTGCCCAGCATTACAAAGAAAATGTGGAACCCTTGGGCTACAAAGCATTTTTAGTGGGTGTTGACCGTCCCGCTTGTGCACTATATAAAAAGGCATTGGACAAATATTTGCCAACCGAATATTCGGAAGTGGTTTATACAGGTAACAACAACGACACAGAAGATTTAAAGGCCTATCACAATGATGCAAAACGGGAAAAGGAAATACGAAAGAAGTTCACCAAACTGGATGAGCAACCCAAAATCTTAATCGTAACTGAAAAATTGCTAACAGGATACGATGCCCCGATTTTGTATGCCATGTATCTGGACAAACCCATGCGGGACCATACGCTTTTACAAGCCATAGCAAGGGTAAACCGACCGTATGAGAATGAAGAATTGGAAATGGTAAAACCTCACGGTTTTGTATTGGACTTTGTTGGCATTTTTGAAAATTTGGAGAAAGCATTAGCATTTGACAGCGATGAAATCAACGCAATTGTAAAAGACATTCAGTTATTGAAATACCTTTTTCAATCAAAAATTGAGAAAGATGTTCCACCCTATTTGGAACTGATTAAACACGGTTTCAATGACAAAGACACGGATAATCTGATTGACCATTTCAGGGACAAATCAATACGGAAAGAGTTTTTCAAACTTTACAAAGAAGTAGAAATGCTCTATGAGATCATTTCGCCAGACAAGTTCCTGCGTCCTTACATTGACACTTATGCAACGCTTTCTGCCATCTATCAGGTAGTTCGCAATGCATATGCAAAACGGGTTCAGGTGGACAGAGAATTTCAACGCAAGACTAATGAATTGGTGCAAAGTAAAATTGCCGGAACATCACCCAACTTCAATAATGAATTTTTTGAAATCAACGAAAAGACAATCCAAAAAATCAAAGACACACAGGACAACGACAATACAAGGGTGATTAACTTGATCAAGAGCATTGAGAAAATTGCCGATGAAAACTCTGACGACCCGTTTTTGATTGGCATTAAGGAAAGAGCCGAAGCAGTTGAAGAAAATTATGAAAGCAGACAACTAAGCACACAAGAGGCATTAGAAGAAATCCGTAAACTTTATGAAGAAGATGTAAAACGCAAAAAGGAACAAGCCGAAAAAGGTTTTGACGATTTGACTTTCTTCATTTATAAGAAAATGCTTGAAAGCGAAATCAATAATGCAGAAGAAATAACTAAACAGATAAAAGGGGAATTTGTAAATCATCCTAACTGGAAAACAAGTGAACGGGAATTGAGAGAATTAAGACAGGCTATTTATTTTGCTTTGCTTTCAGAGGAGGACGATATTGACAAAGCAGCCAACCTTGTTGACGAATTGTTTAACCATTTATTCATTGCTTTAAAATTGTAGTTATGGCTAAGTGGCAAGACAAATCAGAATTCAAGGCTTATGTGCATGAGTATGCAGACAAAATGAAAATAAAAGTGAAGTCATTAGCATTAAGACCCATGACAAACAAATGGGCTTCCTGCTCCACAGACGGAAACTTAAACTTCAATAAAGAACTGCTCGACATAGAAAAAGAATTAGGAGAATATGTAATTGTTCATGAACTATTACATTTTAATGTTCCGAATCACGGTAAACTTTGGAAGAGTTTAATGAGAGCTTACTTAGGCGACTATGAAAAAATTGAACATAAATTAAAGAAGATTGCAGGAAGCCGACCCAGTTTGCAAGCACATTTAAAAGCCGCACAAGCCCACGCTGAACCAAAGCTTTCAAAAGAGCTTGCAAAGCCTGTCCTGCCTCTGCCGGAGCCAACCCAGGAGAAATAGGAAATTTTATAAAATGCCCCAACGAACGACAATAGCAATGAAAAGAGCAATTGCAAATAGAATGACCAACCACGGCAACAAGTAATCATTAGCCGCAATTTTAACCGGCATCAGGAGCCTGCTCAACAAGAGCCTGTTAACTGCCTTCTTGCATTACGATACCATCAAAATGAAGCTATTTCATCTTTGATGAATATCACTTATTAAATTGACAGTTATCAGCTCCTTTTAGTTTTTAATTTCGCATCTTAAGGTTGTAAATAGAATGTTCGTAGTATGCCATGACAAAGAGTATAAATAAAATTGGCTTTTACTGTGGGGTAGCTGCTTTCTCATTTACCTTAGCTTATGTAATAATTCAGATATTACAAGTAATGGGAATCATCCCCTACCCATTCGATGAGATTTTGATTTACGGTATTTCGCTTTGTATCGTTATCCCTTTCGTTCTTGAAATGCTTGCACTTCATTATGTAACAGCAGGCGAAAAGAAGTTTTGGAGCCATGGCGCACTAATTTTTTCAATCCTTTATTCCGTATTTGTTACAGCCAATTATGTGGTTCAATTGGCCACAGTAATTCCAATGAAGCTGAAAGGACAAGCTGAAGAAATTCGTATTCTTGAGCAAACCCCACATTCTCTCTTTTGGGACTTTGATGCTTTAGGATATATTTTTATGGGGTTAGCAATGTTGATGGCACTCCCTGTATTTAGGAAACAGGGTTTTGAAAAATGGGTTAGGCTTTCTTTTTTAGCTAATGCGGGAATTACCCCCCTGATTTCCATCGTATATTTTTATCCGACCTATTCCAATAAATTACTTTTTCTTGGTTTTCCCTGGGCAATTACAGCACCTTTTGCAATGCTGATGCTTGCCCTTTTGTTCAAAAAAAATATCAACCGAAGTCATGAACAAAATTAAAATACGGGAAAAACTTGTTCGCTATACATTAGGTGGATTACTCTTATTTGTGGCATTAAACGCATTTGCCGGCGGATATTACGGAATAACAGGGGCAGAAAATGTTCCCACCGAATGGTTAAAAGGCAGTCCATTTCGTAATTACTTTATCCCAAGCCTTGTACTTTTCGCTTTGGTTGGCGGCGCTGCTCTCTTCGCAGCAATTACCGTGTTTCGGAAAAATAGAATTTCACGTTACGCCGCTTTTAGTTGCGGCATCATTATACTTCTTTGGCTGATGGTACAAGTAGCCATTATAGGGTATGTTTCATGGATGCAACCAACAACAGCAACGGCAGCTATCATCATTCTTTTCTTAACCTGGCAACTTCCAAAATATGGACATTAAGCATTTTTTACTATGGTTACCCATGATATTGCTTGCATTTGCAAATGCAACAATAAGAGAATTGCTGTTTATTAAATACTTTAGTGAATTTCGGGCCCATCAATTCTCAACTTTAACGCTGATCGTTCTTTGCTCCATTTATGTGTGGTTTATCTTCCCCCGGCTGGCTGTTCAAAATTCTAATCAAGCTCTTTTAATAGGGTTTGTTTGGGTTCTCTTAACGGTTGCCTTTGAATTTTTGTTGGGACGATTAACAAACAAATCCTGGGACTATCTTTTCCGGGACTATAATATTTTTGCAGGCCGTATTTGGTTAATTTTTCTCATTTGCCTTTTCGCCTTACCGTATTTGTTTTACTTTATAAAAAATAAGTAGCACATTCAGTTTACAGAGAAAAAAAGCTGCTAACACCGTTTAGATGCAACAAAGTTCCGCCTGTAATGCCTGTACCTTGCAATAGCTTTTCCGGGCTTGAACTTTTGTTCTAGAAATCCCCACCATTTTTTCTACAATGTTTGCCGCTTTTGTGATATCTCCCTTGTCATATTTATAGGTGGCAAAGTCAAACTCATCCACATTAAAGATGCCGGAATACCAGTTGTAAATTTCAGCAATATGAGAGGCCAGTTTTGCAACCGGCCATAACTGAGGTTGAGGATGATAACTAAGGGCAGAATCCGGAACCATTTTTAATAATTTGCGGGTGTTTTCGGCTTCATGCAAAAATTCACCCGGTAATGCTTTCTTAATCATGTATTTAACTTTATGGGTAACGAATAGAATAGTTTAATTTTTTAGGAAACCATTAAAATTTTTTTTGCGTTTAGGTATGGGCATTAACCCAAATTTTTATATAAAAAATAATTTTTATATAAATAAATTAACTGCAATTTTTCAATTTTGCTTTAATATTGCAGTACGCAGATGATTTATTAAGTAAATAGTTTACAATAAATTACAGTTAAAAGAAGGGTTTTTTAAAAATTTTAAAGAGCTGTAATTTATTAATAATAAAATTTAGATAAACGTTTTATATAGTTGATAAAGAAATAAATATAAGTTTTAGTTTGTAGTCTATGGCCAAAAATTTAGTTATTGTAGAAAGTCCTGCCAAAGCAAAAACAATTGCCGGCATCCTCGGGAAAGATTTTGAGGTAAAAAGTTGCTTTGGTCATATCAGGGACCTTGAAAAAAGCGATATGGGCATTGATATCGGCAACAATTTTACTCCTTCCTATATTGTACCTGCCGAAAAGCAAAAAGTGGTGCAGGAGCTTAAGTCGCTATCTAAGAAAGCCGAGGAAGTTTGGCTGGCTTCGGATGAAGACCGTGAAGGAGAAAGCATAAGCTGGCACCTGGCCGAGGTGCTTAAACTGGATCCAAAAACTACAAAACGCATTGTATTTCACGAAATTACAAAGCCTGCCATTAAAAATGCCATTGAAAACCCCCGGTTTATAGATATGAACCTGGTTAATGCGCAGCAGGCCCGCCGGGTTTTGGACCGCATTGTGGGTTTTGAACTTAGCCCTGTACTTTGGCGCAAAGTAGGCAGCCAGGGTGGCCTTAGTGCCGGAAGAGTGCAAAGCGTGGCTGTAAAACTCATTGTGGAAAGAGAACGGGAAATTAATGCTTTTGTTCCTGTAAGTAGTTATAAACTGGAGGCAACGCTATCGGCAAGCCAGGGCGATAAACTCATTCAATTTAAAGCCGAGGGAGAGCGGTTTAATCAAAAAGAGGATGCCGAAAAATTTCTTCGTTCCTGCATGGGCGCCAATTATAACGTAGCATCCATACAGGTTAAGCCTGCAAAAAGAAGCCCGGCGGCGCCATTTACCACCAGTACCCTGCAGCAGGAAGCCAGTCGTAAACTGGGCTATGGGGTTAGTAAAACCATGCTCCTTGCCCAAAAGCTGTACGAAAGCGGTAAAATAACCTATATGCGTACCGATAGTGTGAATTTAAGTGAAACGGCACGGCAATCTATTAAAAAAGAAATTACCCAAAGTTTTGGTGCAGCGTATGTGCAGGAGCGTTTTTATAAAACCAAATCGGCCGGGGCGCAGGAGGCGCATGAAGCTATAAGGCCTACTTATATTGAAAACCAGCAGGTAAGCGACCCCGAGCTCAACAGGCTTTATGAACTTATTTGGAAACGTACCGTGGCCTCTCAAATGAGTGATGCCGAGTTTGAAAAAACAACAGCCAAAATAAGCATCAGCACCAATAATGCAGAGCTTACCGCAAATGGCGAAGTTTTGAAATTTGACGGCTTTTTAAAACTGTACCTTGAAAGTACCGATGATGACGATAACGATGCCGAAGGAGAAAGCCGGTTGCCCAACCTGGAACCGGGACAGCCCTTACAGTTTATACAACTTAGTGCTACCGAAAAATTTACCCGTGCAGCAGCAAGATATACCGAAGCCTCGCTGGTAAAAAAACTGGAAGAGCTGGGTATTGGCAGGCCCAGTACCTACGCCCCTACCATCAGTACCATTATTAAGCGCAATTATGTGGTAAAAAAAGATAAAGATGCCGTTAAACGTAATTATGATGTATTATTATTAAAAGACGGAACTATTAAAATTTCTACCGAGCAGGAAAATACCGGGGCAGAAAAATCAAAACTCTTCCCTACGGATCTTGGCCTGGTAGTGACCGACTTCTTAAACCAGCATTTTACCAATGTAATGGATTACAGTTTTACGGCCGAAATAGAAAAAGAGTTTGATGAAATTGCCGAAGGGAAATTGAAATGGAATAAAATGGTGGGTGATTTCTACGAACCTTTTCATAGTGGTGTGGAGCATACCCTGGAAACAGCCAGCCGGGCCGTAGGCGAACGGGAGCTTGGAAACAGCGAAGGAAAGCCGGTAATTGCCCGTATGGGAAAGTATGGACCCATGGTGCAAATTGGCGCAGCATCCGATGAAGAAAAGCCCAGGTTTGCACGGCTAAAATACGGGCAAAGTATTGAAACCATCAGCCTGGATGAAGCCCTTGAGCTTTTTAAGTTACCCCTAAACCTTGGCGAGCACGAAGGTTTGGAAGTTTTGGTAAATATTGGCCGTTTTGGCCCCTATGTAAAATGGGGAGAGCAGTTTATTTCCATTCCCAAGGGCGAAGAGCCTACCGATGTGGATTTGCAACGGGCAATTGAAATTATTGAAGCCAAGCAAATTGAAGATGCGCCAATTGGTTATTATGACGAAAAGCCTATAACCAAGGGAAAAGGCCGTTTTGGGCCATTTATTAAATGGAACAACTTATTTATAAATGTACCCAGGGCATACAATTTTGATGCATTGGCTCAGGATGAATGTAATGAGTTGATAGAGAAAAAGATAGCCAAAGAAGCAAACCGGTATATTCAACAATGGCCGGAGGATAAAATAGCCATAGAAAATGGCCGCTGGGGGCCTTTTATCCGTTTTGGCAAAAAAATGCTTAAAACCGGTGCTAAGCCGGATGGTACTAAATATACTGCCGAAGAACTGGCAACTATAAGCCTCGATGAGGTGAAAAAGATAATTGAAACCATAGAACCGGGCGCTTTTCAAAAGAAAGCTGCAGTTAAGAAAAAGGCTGCACCCAAAAAAGCTGCTAAAAAATCCGCAAAAAAGGCATCTAAAAAATAGAAATTATCCCATAAATTTCTTCAAACTCATTCGTAATTTCCACAAGTTTTTTGAGTGTTTTTTGCAAAAGCACCTTGGTAATTCCTGCAATTTTTGACTGGTTTTATGTGAATTTCATCATTTTTCTCAAATTTTTTTATTAAAATTTATTTTGTATAATAATTTTACTAAATTATTGATATTCTATTATTTATATTAATTAATTCATATTTAAATTTAGGTTATTTTATACTTAATTTTAAAAAAGTCTTGTAAAAACTTTTAAATGCGAATTATTTTTTAAAATATTTGTGCCAGCTAAGTAAAACTACTTAGTCTTTTTACAGCTAACCACTGAGTTTTATACCAAGCCTCCTCTGACTTACCATCTCGTCTGATTTATCCTCTGTAGAAACCAACGCTTATTTAAAAAAACAAAACTCTAAATCACACGAAGATGAAAAAGTATTACTTAACAGCTCTTGCTTCTTTCTTACTGGCCGGAATGAGCGCCTCTGCTCAATGTAACGGTGTAAAAGGGCCCAATATGCTGGGCGCAAAAGGTACCTTTAGTGTTCCTGCAATTACCGTAAACAACAATGCTGCCGCTTGTACACGTTCCGGTTCAAATACTTACAACCCTGTAGGGAATGTGGGTAAAGCATTAAATGGCTGTTCATCAAATCCCGGAGCTATGAAGCCCTGCTCCGATTACACTTATACCAGTGCAAGTGGTGGCCTTGGCCCTGAAGGACGGTATAGTATTCTTAAAACAATTGGTGATGCCAATGGTGGAAACTGTATTAAAGGCGACTGGCGTGGCCAGGATCACACCGGCGACGGTGGTTATTTTATGGCCGTAAACGGTGCACCTAATTCCAGCACAAGTCCTGTTTTTTATAAAATAAAATCAATTCCGGTTTGCCTTGGCGCTACTTATGAGTTTTCTGCCTGGGTTATTAACTTATTACCCGGCACCAGCCCGGCAGCAATACCAGGATCTGAACCTAATATTTCTTTTAGGGTAAATGGTGTGGTAATTGCTAATAGCGGTCCTATTGCCTACCATACAAACACTACCTGGGTTAAAGTTGGTGGAAGCTTTGTAGCTACCAGCGATACGGTTGACCTTGAAGTGATTAATGCTACTGCAGTTGCCAGCGGTAACGATTTAGGTATAGATGATATTTCTTTTAACTTATGTGGTTCAAATATTGCCGTAGCCGAACCCCTGCCTGCAAATTTTTGCGAAGGTTCTACGATAAGCGTTGGTTTTACTGTTACGGATGCCACTGCTTCTAATAGTTGGTATCAATGGCAAAAAAGCACTAACGGTGGTTCTTCATTTGTGAATGAAGGCAGCCCTGCACAAGCTACATTTAATGGTAGCACTTATGTATTAACTAAACATATCAGCCAGCTTGCTGCCAGCATGAACGGTTTTAAATACCGCTTAGTGGTGGCTACCAGCGAAGCCGGTTTAGAAAATCCTGATTGTGGTTTTTATAATGAATTTACCCTTGTTGTTCCTGCTTGCGGCCCTCTTCCTGTAACGCTAACTTCTTTTAACGGTAAATACAACAATGGTTTAAGCACCCTGGATTGGACTACAAGCCAGGAAGTAAATAGCGACCGTTTTGAACTGATGAGGAGTTTTAATGGTACCGATTTTGTAAAAGTGGCTACTATTGAAACCGGGAACAACAGTGCAGTGGCTAAACAATACCAGTATGTGGACAGGATTAATGGCCAGGGTTATGTTTACTACCGCCTTGCTCAAATTGATCAGGACGGCAAAAAAACACTTAGCAATATCATCCGTTTATCAATGGGTAGCAAAGCCGGTAATTTTGAAGTGTATCCCAACCCTTTCACCAATAACTTTACCGCTACGTTCAGCGCTGATAAAGCCAATGTTGCCGACTTAAAGATTGCTAACATGAACGGTCAAATTGTTTATAAAGCAAAAATTAATGTTACCAAAGGAAGCAATGCCGTTCAAATGCGCAATATTCCTTCCATACCTTCAGGTTTGTATTACATTACCATTCAAAATGATGATTTGGAATACCGTACCAAAGTTCAAAAGTTATAATCTCTTTCATCTTCGTTTTTTCAAATATAAAATGCCGGGGCTTAAACCCCGGTTTTTTTATGGCCCTGATCGTTTGCCTTCCATAGCCCGTTTTATTAACCGGGCCTGTTATTGTTTACAACTTAAAGTTCTTAATCTTTGCAATTATTCATCTTTTAAAAAAAATATTATGGCTTATACCAACACAGTAACCCCCTCATTAAGTATTCTCTTAAAAATTGCCGGATTTATTATTTTGGTTGTGGTATTATGGATGTTTGCGTATCCCAAATACCGGGTATGGCAACAAGGCCTGGAGGGCGAAGCCGAATTAAAGCGTGCGGAGCAAAACCGAAAAATTGCCGTACAGGAAGCCGAGGCTAAAAAAGAAGCTGCCCGGAGCCTTGCAGATGCAGAAATTATCAGGGCCCAGGGTGTGGCCAAAGCCAATGAAATTATTGGCGGTTCTTTAAAAGGCAATGAAGAATACCTGCGGTATTTATGGATAGATAACCTGGAGAAAGGCAATAACTCGGTTATTTATGTGCCTACCGAAGCCGGTTTGCCCATACTGGAAGCCAACCGCACTCCAAGGCCACAACCTTAGCTTTATTGAAATAAAAAAGCCGTTTTTAAAACGGCTTTTTTATAAAGTTATTAAAGCAGGCTTAATGTTATAACCTGGTCCATTCCCTTTTTAGAACTTATTCTAATCGTATAAATTCCTTTTGCAAAACGGGATCGGGGGATTTCTATTGTTTGTAAATAGCTGTTGATATTTATTTCTTTCACTAATACCGTTTGCCCGGCCGGGTTGGTCATTTGTAAATGATATTTACCCAAAGGCTGGTTGCTGAATTGTAGTTTAATTAATTGGTCATAAACCGGGTTGGGTGTTGCTGTTATTGAAACCTGGGTAGGGAGTGCCTGTACAAACGCAAGCGGGCTATAGCTGATGCTTCCATCCGTATGTGTTGCTTTAATACGGTAAGTCAATGCGCCGATGCCGGCCTCCTCATCATCAAAAATATAAGTCAATCCGGGGTTTGTATTTTTAACGGTAACGTAAGTTACAGCATCGGTGCTTTTTTCCACTTCATAGCTTAGTACATCATCTTCATCAGCAGTTTTCCAATTTACGGTAACCGTTTTATTGGCGTTTCTGCCGGCATAAATATCCATAAAGCGTACCCTTTTAGTTTGCTTAAATACAATCATAAAGCGGTCTGCTGCAGCGCTGGCATTGCCGGTAATTTCAAAATTATAAACCGTACCGTTAGTAAGGTCTAAAGCCGTGGAGCTTTCAAGGTATTGGTCAATTAACCATGCTTTTAACCCGGGTTTATTCATTTGGTCGGCTAAAATATTAAAACGATAGGCCTTTGTTTTCATGCCGGAGATATTAAGGAAGATGGTATCTTTTTTTACAACTTCAGGGCGGCTTTCAATCATCAGCAATTGATTATTGCTATTGATAGAAATATTTTCACCCGGGTTGCCGAATTTTTTAAGATCATCGCCATTAACCAATTTTAAATTGGCCACATCAAATTGTGCCATGGCGCCGTCAATAACTTCCGGGTTTCCTGCTGTAGGATTGCTTTCTAAAATTACACTCAACCGTTCATTTTGTGCATTGATGCGGAACACTTCCCGGCTGCCATCAGTTTTGGCACTTTCATCAAAACTTACACTGCCGCTTCCGGAAGCGGAAGATTGTACAAAAAACGCAGCGCCGCTTTCCATAATGTTGTCCACGCTGTTTGCAGCGCCATAACTTCCCCCGCCCGGGAATACCGTGTAATTGGTACCGTTGTACGTAAAGGCCTGGAATGCGCCTAAACCATAAGCGCCGCCCAGCCTGGGATCCCATACCAAAATTTGACTCACTTTAGAAGCATTGGTGGTAACTGTACCCGATGGGGTGATTTGCCTCATGTCAATAGCCGATGCATAGGGATTGCCTGCACTAAAGTATTGATTGGCTGCTGTGGCGGTAAACGTTACGGATTGGGCATTACGTTTAATAGTTCCCCGTGTTCTTAAAATAGTAGCGCTGGATCCGGTGCTGGTTACCACGCTCCTGTCTCCTCTTACAAATTTCATCCAACCGGTGTTTGTAGCAATAGCCGTATCGGTTTTACTAATGGTATTGTAACGTTGGTTTGCATCATTGCTCCAATATTTCATATCGTGCCCGCCAGGTGTGTACATATCAAACCAGTTGCTGCTGCCCCAATTGCTATAATAACTGCCTACCCTTGTGCCATAACCCGGTACGGGGTTACCGCTGCCTGTTTGGTCGCCTTCCTGCCAGGCTTCATTAATAGATTGTGGCGTGTTGGTTGGGATGCTGTAAAACCGCCATTTACGGGCATTGTAGTTATAGCGTTCTACAATAAAACGTCCACGGTTATTGTTGGTTAACCCTTTATCGTAATTGATGATAACCCCGGTGGGTATTGCGGCAATAGCGCCGGTGCTGGCTGCTGAGCTGCGTATAATGATGTTTCCCGAATCGAGCAGCAACTTAGTATTACTTGCAGAGAATAACAATTTTTTATTGATGCCTATACTATTGCGTATGGAAATACTGTCGGTAGATAGTGGAGTATTGTTGCTGATGGTGAAATTGTTAAGCTCTATTACTTTTTTGCTCACTGAACTATCAACATAAATTTGTTTTGTGGTGCCGCTTAATAATACGGTTCCGTCATTATGAACAAACTCAGCAGTTGGGTTTCCGCCTTTGGAGAAATTGCCTTTAATTTCCAAAGTAGCGCTTGCAGCAGGTGTTTTATTGCCATCACCACTCAATACTAGGTGCTGGTAAGGCATTGTAGTAGTAATGGTTTGATTTCCGCTTGCACTGCCTAAGTAAATTACGCTCCTGTAATAATCAATGGTTGTGTTGGCTTCTAATGTAATATTATCAATATCCGGCGATTTTACCGTTGGTGCATCCAGGCCGGATAAGGGGCCATGAAAACCCAGTGCATTGGCCGTAAATAATTTTGCGCCACTGAACATTTTAAAAGTTTGCACACCTGCAGAAGCCTGTACAATTGACCTGTTGCTCATATACAAAATGCCAGTGGGCTTTATGGAAAAACTATCTTTTATATTAATATTGCCATTGGACTGGCCCACATTATTGCCTGTAACTTCTACTTTGTAATAGGCATGGCTGGCTTCGCCTTTTATGGATTGCCTGGTGGTATTAATGTTGGAAAACTCCACAACACCTGCAGTTAAATTATAATTGCCATTCATCCAGGGCAGTGCATAACCGGAGCCTGTTGTACCCAGCCTTAACCTTCCTGCATCCATAATAAAAGGGGTAACATTTAAGGTACTGGTATCGCCAAGGTTATAGGCGGTAAAATCTACAAAAGGATTATTGCCGGTAATGGTTACCGAACTGTTTGTTGTAGTATCTACCCTTACTACATTCAGCGGTGTTTTTGTTCCACCGCCGGAAAAAATAATATGGTAATAAGGATGATAGTTTACAGGGTCTCCACTTGTTTGTGTTTCCAATACTGTAGAGCCGGTTATATTTTGATTACCCGAAGCTGCATTAAATTCTACCGTGCTGTTTTCATTTACATAAGTGGTGCTGCCAATGGTGGATACGGTACCTCCGCCGCTTGTTGCTGTTGCTTCAAGGCCTCCGGCATGTGAAGTGATCAGTTTGCCGTTAATGATTACGGCCCCGCCGGTATTACTAACGGTTGTATTGGTAAGATTTGCAGTTCCGTTTACGGTAAAATTATTGCTTCCTTTGTTTTGAAAAACCAACAAGTTCGCAATTGAGCCATATACTTTTACCATCGAATCTGCCAGCACAGTTATACCATTATCAATATTAATGGCTTTATTGGTATAGATCTTTAAGTTGGAGCCGCCAAGTATGGGATCTGCACCATCAATATGTAATGTACCTGCACCGGTAATATTAAAGGTAAGGCTGTCGCTTCCGCAAATGCCATCCCTGAAAGTTACACTTCCACTGGCAGAAAGCGTATTGCGTGCATTAATGGCTGTGAGGCCGTTAATTACTGTTGTGCCAGAGGATCCCCAGGTTCCGCCTTGTGTTTGAGATATTCTTAATAAAGGGATTGTAGTTGCATTTGCATCGGGGAAATAAGTGGCACTATTGGTTGCAAGGCTGTTTACACCCGTACTGTTCCAGTCTAAAATAGCGGCATTATTCCAATTTACCTGCGCCGTAACTTCTTCAGCAAATTTAGAATATCCACCAACGGCATGGGTGTTAATGCCATCGCCTACGCTTATCATCCCACCCGATTGAACATTAATATTGCCCGAAGTATTATATAGCACCCCGGAAGTATAAGTTGCATCTGTTGATACTAATTGTAGCCTGGCATTGTTTGCAATGTCTAATGAATAACCGGCGCCATCTTCCAGGTTTAAAATTCCACTATAGGTATTGGTGGCAAATGGGCCTGTAGCGATATAACCATTGAGCATGATTAAATTGCCTGCTAATTGTACATTATTTAAACCCGGGTTATGGGTAAGCTGAATGGTATGTGTGTTTTGAATTACAACAGATATGGCAGATTTTGTTGGCGCTGCGGTTGCAGCAATCCAGGTGGAATTGTTGTGAGAAGATTGCCAAATGCCCCGGTTGCCCCAATTGCCTGAAGCAATAGAACGGAAATAGTCGCCGGCATAGGTATAATCCCCTGCAATATTGGTAACGGTTCCATTAAAAATAAAATCATCAATACTTAATGTGCCGCCGGTTCCACCCCATGCATAATACCTGAAAGTAATGGGTGCAGTAATATTTTGATAAATGGCATTGCTTAAATTAATAGTAGTGCCGGTAACTGTTGCTGTGCCAATATTGGTTGTAAATCCATCAACGCTTGATCTTATGGCTACATTTGTTGGGCCGGTTCCGGAATTTTGACCGGTGTAAATGAAATTTGTAAAATTTATTTTTTTGCCGGAACCGGGTGTAAGTGTAAATTCAAAATAATCTTTGGCATCCATTGCCGTATTGTTCCATGTAGTGGCATTATACCTGTTATTGGCATTGGAGCCGGTAAGGCCTACTCCCCTGCTAATGCCCGATACGGTAATATGGGGATTATATACATCACCTGTAGTGTAGGGGTTTGCTGAATTGGGGTTAGTGCCGGTTATAGCGTTGGACCATAAAGGCATGGGTGTAAGCAAATCTCCTGCTGTATAATCTGTGGCTAATGAACTTAAACCTGTAAAACTTGCCGTATTTGTAGCCGCTGTAACTAAATTTCCGGGGTTCCATAAAGTACCGTCCCAGCGTACGGATATCATATCGGCTTCTGTAGGACCTACGATATCTGCATCGGTATAAATGTAAGAGGCATTGCAGGTATAGGTAGGTAAATTTGTACTGGCCGACCAATAGCGGGTAATATAATTTGCAGCTATGGAATTATTGGGATGCACAAGATCTGTTACCCTTACACCGCCATAAGTACTGGTACTAAAACCAACACCAGATGTAAAGTTTAAAGTTGCCGGGCTGTACTGAGCTCCATTTGGCGCTGTATTATCTCCTATTGGAAAAGTAAAACTTCCCGTAGTATTGAAAATTTTTCGCATTTCACCTGTGCCATCTGCAACCACCATATTGCCAGCATTGGGTGTATTTCCGTTTACGGTAGCTGTGGCATTTAAGGTAAGGTTATTTGCACCTAAAGAAAGTAAGCCGGCCTGCAGCGTTAAATTGGTAGTTATGGTTAAATCTGTACCTAAAGCAGCGCCGGGATTTACGCCTGTTCTGTTTAAGGTGAGGTTTAATAAAGTTTGTGCGCCTGTTGTAAATCGTATTGTGCCAATATTTTGATCGCCCAAAATTGTCATTCTCGAAGAAGTACTTCCGCTAAAAGTTCCGTTGCCGGAAATATTATTACTTACTGCAGCAGTACCAATGGTCATTAACCTGTTGTTAAGATTAATCTTGTCATTTGCCGTTGTAAATGATATGGCGCTTCCACCTAAAGGCGCTGTAATATTGAGGTTTTGCCCCATTTGCAAAGTGGTTCCGGAACCTGATGAAGCGCCAACCACTAAATATGGAATAGTTAAATCGGCAGCAGAGGGTGTGGTAATAATTTGTGTGCCCGATGCTTTTGTAAACCATACTGCCCGGTTATTGGGGAAAAATCCATAACCCAAACCAAAGGTTAAATTACCTTCCGTTATTAAATCTCTTCCAAAAGTATTCCCTAGTGAAAGGTTGCCATTAACGGTTACATTACCTCCCACAGTTAGCGGGCCGCCGCAATCTACAGAGCCATAGTCCATATAAATTGAACTTCCGGCATCAATGGTTAAATTGCCTGCAATATTTCTTGCGCCTACAATTGCCGGGTAATTTAGGGTTGTATTATTACTTAGTTGAACATTGGCCGGGTTGGCGGCGCCGGTCCATTCTAATCCGTTATTATAAGAAGGAAGTACGTTGGTATTATACTTTAATAGAGATGTAGCGCCATAAATTGGGCTGTTTACAGATACAAAACCACCGTTACCTATTTGCAAAGTGCCGTTAACGGTTGTGCCTGCCGTATTTACATAGCCTCCAAATAAAGTAAGCGTACCGTTAATGGTACGAGCGCCATCATTCAAATCGGCACCGCAACCGGTATTTACCGTTACATTGTAGGGCGAATTAGTATTGGGCCAAAATCGCTGGCCTGGCGTAACGCCGTAAGTACCCCCACTGTTAAAAACCAGATAGCTACCTGTTGCCGCATATACAAACCAATTAGCGCCATTTGCATAACCGCCTGCATTTAATTGAAAGGTTCCGTTTATTGTAGTGGTACCATTATTGGTATAGGTGGCATTCATGGCAAGAGAATGACCTGCATTAACCAAGGTAGTGGTACCTGCATTACGGGTAATAGCTGTTGCGCTGGTTACCGCATGATTAATGATTACATCATCTGTAGGGCCGGGTACGCCTACCGGTAGCCATGTAGCAGGGGTAAACCAATCGCCATTATTATTGGAAATATAGGAAGCGGTAACTATAATTTGCACTTCGTTGCTGGTAATGGTTGTAGCGCATGGTGAAGCATAAGTAACCTGTGCAACTACATAATAGGTACCCACTGTTGCAAAATTTGGGGTATAGGAACTGCCGGTTTCCGTGGGAGAAAATGGGCTGTATGGCCCGCCTGCGGTATTACTCCATTTCCATTCTGTAGATGAAACGGTAGCGGTGCCAGTACTAACATTTAATACGGTGCCGTTTGTGGCCGGCGGAAGAGTTTGCGTTGCAGTTGGGGCAATACTTGTAGTGGAAGTATAAACTTGTGCCGTTACATCAAGCCGGCTGGTAGATTCGCAGCCAACGGTTTGCGATGCATAATAGTGTGTGCCATTTACCAAAACCGTAGAGCCTGGTAATAAATTACCTCCCGTTGAGGCATCATACCATTTAATATTGCTGCCCGTTGCACTTAGGTTGGAAACCGTTGCACCTGAGCAAAAACTTTGTGGGCTGCTGCCCGTTGGGGCTGCAGGTGGGCTGCAGGTGGTACTTGTAGAGCCATTTAAAGTTATACTACCAACTCTTAATGTTCCGCCTATATTGGTTGCTGAATATGAAATAAGCCTAAAAGTTACAGTTTGTGTTGTGGAAAAATCTGTAAAATCCCAATTATACCCATTGCCAGCTGAACTGCAATTGCCGCTGCCTGAAGTTCCCGTTCCTGAATCATAAACCCATGAACCGGATCCAATTCTGTAAGCCCAGGTATGTGTAGTAGGGCCAGAACCGCTTCTTCTTAAACCACTAACTGATACATCTGTTAAATCTAATTGATAGCCACTATTGGGCGTTACTGTAAATTCCCAATATTCATTGGCTGTCATTGCTGCACTGTAGGTTGTATTTGCAATGTCATAACTATCACTATTATACCAACTTCCAGTGCATCCTGTTATAGAGTTTGCACCTGAGCCCAATGTAAGGTTGGTTGAAGTATTATTTGCGCCATTAGCACCTGTGGTACTTGTGGGTGTATAAACTACAATTTGCGCTGCTGCTTGTTGTGCAGTTAAAAAACAGGCAATGAATAAGAGTAATACACTATAGTTTTGCGTTAAAAACCGCCTTGAAATAAGGTAAATATTTTTCATGTTTAATGAATTAGTAATTCAATAGGTTAAGGCCGGAAAATAGCTTTCAAATTAAGGATGGAAATGGAAGAGGCAAAGCTACATTTATTTATGCAGCAAAATGCCCGTTAAACACAGGTTTTGCAAAATGTGAATAACAATTTCAACAAAAAGACGAAAGGATACTGTAAAAAGTGTACCAAAATGCAGCTATCCTGCATTTTTAGTTAAAAAACGGCTTAAACCGTTATGAAGATTAAGGATTTTGGGCTATAAATTGGTAGCGATATATTCATAAACGGCCTTGGCCCAATGGGCATATTCTAAGCCGCCGGGGTGCAATCCATCTTGTGCTAAATACCCGGCTTTAAACCAGTTTTGCCTTTGATGGGAAGTGATGTCAATAAAAAAGCAGCCTGCGTTTTGGGAAATTAACCTGCACGCTTCATTGTATTGGTCTATTTCGTGGGCAATTTTAGCGCCATCTTTTTCTTTGGCAAAAGGCGTAACGCCCCAGTCGGGAATGCTAAATACCATAACCCGTTGAGGGCGGCTCCCACTTAATGCAAGGGCCTTTTGTAAGAGTGTTGTGAACTCCAATTTATAATTTTCTACCGGCCTTCCCCGGTATTGATTGTTTACCCCAATAAGCAGCGAAACCCAATCGTAAACCGGTAATAATTGAGTGGTTGCCATGTGTTGAAGCAGCTCATCTGTGGTCCATCCTGTTTTAGCAATAATTTCCGGCGCTGCAAACTGCTTACCGGCTTTTCTTAGCAATTGCACGGCTTGATAGGGAAAAGATTCGGCAAGCATTACCTGCTCCCCGATGGTATAACTATCACCTAAAGCGAGGTAGGAAAACGACATTGATTAATATTATTTAATTGAAAATACAAAATTTATGCAGCCAAAAATAAGGAACTATATTTGCACCGCTTGCAGAATAATGTGTTGCTGCACAAGTGAGTGACACAACGATGTTTAATTATTATTCTAATGCTTGCACCAAAAGAATATTTACATAAAATTTAATTTAAAATGGCCGTTAAAACAGACAATTTTATCTCTCCTGATTATTTTAATGTTGACGAACTGCTTACCGAAGAGCACAAACTGGTGAGGGAAACGGTTCGTAATTATGTAAAAAAAGAAATTTCTCCCATTATTGAAGATTATGCACAAAGGGCGGAGTTTCCTCAGCAGATTGTAAAGCAAATGGGCGAATTGGGTGTATTTGGCCCCACTATTCCGGAGCAATACGGAGGTGGTGGACTGGATTATATTAGTTACGGTTTGATGATGCAGGAACTGGAACGTGGCGATAGCGGCGTACGCAGTACGGCAAGTGTGCAGGGTAGTTTGGTGATGTTTCCTATTTATCAATACGGCAGCGAAGAGCAACGAAAAAAATATTTGCCAAAGTTGGCCAGCGGCGAATGGTTAGGATGTTTTGGTTTAACCGAGCCCAACCATGGCAGCGACCCCAGCAGCATGCTCACCAATATTAAAGATGCCGGCGACCATGTAATTTTAAATGGTGCTAAAATGTGGATTAGCAATGCACCTTTTTCTCAAATTGCCGTTGTGTGGGCAAAAGATGAAGCCGGTGATATTAAAGGAATGGTGGTGGAAAGGGGTATGGAAGGCTTTAGTACGCCTACCACTCATGGTAAATGGAGCCTGCGTGCCAGCGCAACCGGCGAACTGGTTTTTGATAATGTAAAAGTGCCTAAAGAAAATATTTTTCCAAATATAAAAGGATTAAAAGGCCCGTTGGGTTGCTTAACAAAAGCCCGATACGGTATTGCCTGGGGCGCTGTAGGCGCTGCTATGGATTGCTATCATATTGCTTTGGAATATAGTAAAGAAAGAATTCAGTTTGGCAAACCTATTGGCGGTTTTCAATTACAACAAAAAAAACTGGCCGAAATGGTTACTGAAATTACCAAGGCACAGTTGCTCAACTGGCGGCTGGGTGTGTTAATGAACGAAGGTAAAGTAACGCCACAGCAAGTGAGTATGGCTAAAAGAAATGCCTGCGAAATTGCCACTAACATTTGTAGAGATGCCCGCCAAATGCTGGGCGGCATGGGCATTACAGGCGAATACCCGGTAATGCGCCACATGATGAACTTAGAGAGTGTAATTACTTATGAAGGCACACATGATATTCATTTGCTGATAACCGGAATGGATGTAACGGGGATGAATGCGTTTAAATAGTTATGAGTTATAAGTTATGAGTTATGGGTAAGAGTATTATAAAGGACAAAAGCTTTCTTTTTGCAAAGCGAATTGTAATGCTTTATAAATATCTTATTGATGATAAAAAAGAGTTTGTATTGAGTAAACAATTATTAAGGAGTGGAACTGGGGTTGGTGCATTGGTGAGAGAAGCCCAAAATGCAGAAAGCAAAATGGATTTTATTCATAAGTTAGGTATTGCGCAAAAGGAATGTGATGAAACATTATACTGGCTGGAATTATTGTTCGAATCAGACTATTTGAAAGAAAAAGAATTTGCAAGCATACAAAAAGAAGCCAACGAGCTCCTTAGGATGATTAGAAGCGCCATTTTAACCACAAAGGCCAAAAAATAAAGTACTCATAACTCATCATTCATAACTCATAACTCATCACTCAACAAAAATATCTTATGAACATCAAAAATATAAGCGTAATTGGCGCCGGCACCATGGGCAATGGCATTGCACATGTTTTTGCCCAGGCAGGTTTTAAAGTAAATTTAATAGATGTCAATGCAGCTCAATTGCAAAAGGCATTAACTACTATTGATAAAAATTTAGACCGCCAGGTTACCAAAGGCAGTTTAACAGCCGAACAAAAAGCGGCTGCACTGGCTAATATCAGCACTGTAACCGCCTTAGCCGATGGCGTTAAAAATGCCGGCCTGGTAGTGGAAGCCGCTACAGAAAACACCGAATTGAAATTGCAGATTTTTAAGCAGATGGATGAGCATGCGCCAGAAGGATGCATCCTTGCTACCAATACTTCATCTATTTCTATTACTAAAATTGCTGCTGTTACTAAGCGCCCCCAATTAGTGATTGGCATGCATTTTATGAACCCGGTACCGGTTATGAAACTGGTGGAAATCATTAATGGATATGCTACTGCAAAAGATGTAACCGAAAAAATTGTGGAGTTGAGTAAGCAATTAGGCAAAGTTCCCTGCGCTGTTAACGATTACCCCGGCTTTATTGCCAACCGTATTTTAATGCCCATGATTAATGAAGCCATTTATAGTTTGTACGAAGGCGTGGCTGCTGTGGAGGAAATAGATACGGTAATGAAACTGGGTATGGCCCACCCCATGGGACCATTACAATTAGCCGATTTTATTGGGCTGGATGTGTGCCACAGTATTTTAAAAGTATTGCACGATGGATTTGGTAATCCTAAATATGCACCCTGCCCCCTGCTGGTAAATATGGTACTTGCCGGTAAACTGGGTGTAAAGAGTGGAGAGGGATTTTATACCTATACCCTGGGCAGCAAAGATTTAGTGGTGAGTAAAAGTTTTAAAAAGTAAATCGCTTAGCTTGTTTCCTATTTAGGTATTGCAGGGCGATGGGTCCCATTTAATACTTTAAAAATTCCAATTTTTTTGTAGTAAAATTTTTAATGCCGGGAGCTAATCTCCGGTTTTATGGGGCTGCAAAAGGTTTTCAAATCCTTCTATTGAACCCAGCTGTGGCTTTTGCGTAATTTTCCCATACAGGATTTCGGGTACTTACGCTATAATTTTCGTTGATTTATAATTTTCTATCCTTTTTTAGCGTTATGAAATCGTATTCTTACTAATCCAAAAAACTATACATTTGCTTAACTTATTATGAAACAAGAAAATTCAGATCCTATTCAGGTCATCATTGCCGATGATCATGTACTCTTCAGGGCAGGCGTAAAAACAGCATTAAGCTCAAAAAAAGACGTAAAATTTATTGCGGAAGCCGATAATGGCATGCATTTGCTTACGCTTTTAAAAGCCGTAGTGCCCGATGTAATTTTGCTGGATATTGAAATGCCGATTATGACCGGCATTAACGTTTTGCCGGAAATTAAAAAGCTCTATCCCAGTGTTAAGATTATAATGCTTACCATGCTGAACGATCATAGCATGGTAACCCAATTGATGGAATTGGGGGCAAACAGTTATTTAACCAAGGATAGTGACAGCGAAGTGATTTATGAAGCCATTAAAACCTGTGTGGAACAGGAGTATTTTTTCAACGACATTACCAATAAGGCGCTGCTCACCAACCTTAAAGAAAAACATAATGTAGTGCCGCAGCACCTTGCAGCTGCCGAAGTGGTGTTAAATGAAAAAGAAACCACCATCTTACGGTTGATGTGCGAAGAAAAAAGCACCAAAGAAATTGCGGATATTGTAGATTTGAGCCCCAGGACGGTTGAATCCATACGGGATAAACTGAAAGTAAAAACCGGGGCAAAAAGTACGGCCGGGCTAATTATGTATGCCGTAAAACATAAAATTATTGAGGAAATGTAATCCCCGTTTTATCCAAGCCAATCCCCGTTTTTAATGGGGATTTTTTAGTGCCGCTCATGAGTTATTTTAATTACAACGGAAATCTTTTTGAAGAGCATGCGCCTGTAATTGGCGCTAATAGTAGGGCGTTGCGTTACGGGGATGGTTTATTTGAAACCATAAAATGCCTTGAGGGTTCGCTTTTACTGGAGCAGGAACATTTTGCACGGCTTTGGAAAGGGATGAAAAAAATGTATTTTGAATTTCCTCCAAATTTTACCCCGGATAAATTAAAAGAAGAAATTACCAAAACCCTGCATAAGAATAAACATTCGGATGCCCGCATCCGCATGGCCGTATTCCGTGGTGAAGGCGGAATGTTTGACCCCAAAAGCCATGCCCCGGAATATATCATTCAAAGCTGGCCGTTGCCGCCCCGTATAGAAATGCTCAACAGCAGCGGCCTAATCCTGTGTATTTACAAAGCTGCAAGAAAAGCCTGTGATCATTTTTGTAATATCAAGCATAATAATTACCTGCCGTATTGTATGGCGGCGCTTTATGCCAAGGAAAACCAATGTGCCGATGCCCTGGTACTTAATGATAAAGGTAGAATAGCCGACAGCAGTATTGCCAATGTATATCTTATTAAAAACAGTAAAATTTATACACCGGCTTTGCCCGAAGGTTGTATTGAGGGTGTAATGCGGAATTTTTTACTCAAAAATTTACCCGGGCTGGGTTTTACCATTGAGGAAGCAGAGATTACCGAAGAAATGATCCTGGGGGCAGATGAAGTGTTTTTAAGTAATTCAATTTTCAACATCCGGTGGGTGAGCCAAATTGACCAGCAGCATTATTCAAATGCCGTTGTTATAAAAATTGTAGATGCACTGCACCGGGCTTATCCTAAAATTTTTCACAAAGATTAAACAAAGAAGTCGTTGGGAATAGCTTTGCCGTTATTCAGGGTTGCATAAACCTGCATTAATGCCCTTACGGCTTTTTTACCCTCTTCACCCAGCTGAAGGGTAAAGTCATTTACATAAAGATTAATGTGCTTTCGCATCACATCTTCACTCATTTCCTGTGCGTTTTTGGTAATAAATTCCGATAGCTTTGGATAATGTTCAAAAGATAAAGCTGTGCTTTGTTTAATGAGATTTTCAGTTTGTTTTTGAACATCCAAAGGCAGGTTTTTATCAATAACAATGCCGCCAAGCGGAATAGCTGTTCCTACTGTTTGCTCCCAATAGGTTCCCAAATCCATAATTTTTTTCAGCCCTTTTGCCTCGTAAGTAAACCGGTTTTCATGGATGATCACCCCCAGGCCTTTTCCTTCTAAAACAAAATTTTCCACCTCATCATAGCGTAAAAATTCTTTACGGCCTGCAGCCGGAAAAGCAAGGGAAAATAAAAGATGTGCCGTAGTGTTTTTGCCGGGTATGGCAATGGTTTGATGATTTACATCCTGTGCATTAAGCATTTCCTTTGCAATAAGCAACGGCCCCACTCCACTTCCTAAGGCGCTGCCACTGTTTAATAATTTATAGCGATCCGTCACCAGGGGCAATACGCCATAACTTAATTTAGTAACCGGTAATTTTCCTTCCAATGCCCATTGGTTGAGGGTTTGCACATCTTCCAGCACGGGCTCAAAATGTAAATTGCCGGTATCCATTTTTTGGTTTACGAGGGCATCGAAAATAAAAGTATCGTTGGGGCAAGGCGAAAAGCCAATTTTTAAAGTAATGCGGTTCTTCATGTTTTGCATCTAAAATCGGGTTACTAATTCTTCCAGGTGAAAACACAGGTTGTGAATGGCTTCGTCCAGCTTCCATTTACCTTTATCTCTTTCGCCCACATAATTACTGATGCTTCTAAGCTGTAAGAATGGAATTTTTTGGTAAAGGCAAACATAATGCAATGCTGCGCCTTCCATGGTTTCAATATCGGCCTGGTATTTTTCTCTTAAAAGTTGAGTATAGTTTTCATCGGTATTTATGAGGTTAACGGTTACGGCATTAACTGTTTTAATACCGGTGGTTTTAAGAATGGGATGCTTGTTTTCCAAAAAGGCATTATGATACGGAAATTCATTTTCACCGGCAAGGCCCATTTCAAAAATAGAGGATAATTTACCCTGCTGCAATAAACCCATATCTGCAAACCCGTCTCTTTTTACGAGTACCGTTTCTCCTAAATATATCTCCCGGCTAAAACTACCGGCAATGCCAGCTTGTATTACTAAATCGTATGCCGTATTTAGTTTTTTGCTTAAGGCATAAATAGCATGAGTGGCTCCTACTCCATGAATAAACAGCTCTGCACTTTTATTCTTTTTGGCAAAAGGCGCTATTTCAAATTCCGTTGCGGCTGTAATTAAAACGTTCATGAAGCAAATTTCGGTTAACCGAGCTATATTGTCCTTAACTTTGTACCATTAGTTTAAAAAAGGCAGAAAAATATGGAACCAATAGCCGTTTTTAGAAAAGAGAGTTTTAATGCAGCTCATCGTTTATATAACCCGGCCTGGAGCGATGAAGAAAACCGCCGTGTATTTGGCAAGTGCAGCAACCCCAATTTTCATGGACATAATTACGAACTTGAAGTAAAACTGGCAGGCCCCATAAACCCGGAGACCGGTTTTGTGATGGACATGAAAGTGCTGAGCGATCTTATTCAGCAGGAAATTATTGAACGCTTTGATCATAAGAATTTGAATGTGGAATGTATGGAATTTAAGCATTTGAACCCAACAGCAGAGCATATTGCCCTGGTAATTTATCAAATCCTCCGTCCGCATATTAATGCGGCATTGAAATTGTCGGTTCGCTTATATGAAACGCCACGAAATTTTGTAGAATACCCTGCCTAAATCAATTGTATGTCTTATAAAAAAATTGAAAACTACGATAGCCGGTCAACAGCCGCTTTATCAAAAGCTTATCGAAATATTATTGCTGCATTGGGTGAAGACCCCAACCGGGAAGGCTTACTTAAAACGCCGGAACGCATTGCCAAAGCCATGCAATATAATACGCAGGGTTACCAAATGGATGCAAAAGCTATATTAGAGTCGGCAAAGTTTCATGAAAACGTAAGTGAAATGATTGTAGTAAAAGATATTGAATTGTATAGTATGTGTGAACACCACCTGTTGCCATTTTTTGGTAAGGCGCATGTAGCGTATATCCCTAATGGTTATATTACCGGGCTGAGTAAAATTGCCCGTGTGGTGGATGTGTACAGCCGCCGCCTGCAGGTGCAGGAACGGCTCACCACTCAAATTTTGGAAGCCATTAAAACCTCCTTAAACCCGTTGGGCGTAGCCGTGGTTATAGAGGCTTCGCATTTATGTATGATGATGAGGGGCGTGCAAAAACAAAATTCAGTGACCACCACTTCGGCATTTTTCGGGCAGTTTGAAAAAAACGAAACCCGCAGTGAATTTATGAAACTCATCAGTACAAAATTGCATTAAATATTGGCGTTATGCCCCAAGTAATCTTACAATTTCAAGAGCCGCATAAAGGCGCTTTTATCCTTTTAGAAAATAAAGAAAAACAGGGTGAAATGCTATTTGAAATTTCGCCGGCAAGCGGCGCTACCGCACATAAAGCAGCACAATTTATTATACGGCATACCGAAGTAAAACCCGAAAATGAAGGTAAGGGATTTGCCAAACTCATGTTTCTTAAAATGATTGAGTATGCAAGAGAAAATCAATTACAAGTTGTTCCGTTTTGCACCTATGTTCTCGGTCAGTTAAAACGAAACCCGGAACAATACCAGGACGTATGGACCAAGTAAACACTTGCGTATATACCGTTTAAAAGCCTGTTTTAAATTATTTTTTTTCTTTAATCTGAGGCAAGCTGAGTTCATCCAAAATGGGTTTATCCAGGCTTTGTAATTGTGGGCTGGAAGCACCAAATAAATCAAAAATTACCACTTCGTTTTCCCCGTTTTTTAACCAGCAGCCAGGTAAAAACATGGTTTGCGTGGGCCCAATATTCCAATACCTGCCGAGGCAATGGCCGTTAACCCACACTAAGCCTTTATTCCATTTACGCATATCCAAATAAGTATCGGCAGAAAGGGTTGTAGAAAAGCTGCCTTTATAAAAACTGGCTGCATTGGCCTTTGATGCCTTAATGGGCTTCCATTGAACCCGAATATTTACTTCACCTAATGTTATTGGGTAATTGGCCCAGTTTTTCAATACTGTTTTTGTAGGGCCTTCCTCTAAAATAATGCTGCCGTGTAGGCCTTTGCGGTCGTGTATAAACCGGCCATAGTTAATTCGGCCCGTGCCTTCAACAAGTATTTCAAGCAATGCGCTTTTTTTTCTTGCAGGTATTTCTATTGCCGAATCGCCTTTAATGCGGTCTAATGTGCCGATAAGCGTTTTATCCAGGTACACTAAGGCATAATCGTTCACTTTATGAAATTGTAAAACAGCTTTATTACCGGCTTTGAGTTTTGTTTGATACAATACGGCGCCATAGGCCTGGTCGAGGTCTTCCATAAGCATCGCCGTATCATTTTGTACCGGTTTGGGTAGGTTGTTCCAAAGGGTGGCCTGCTGTGAAAAATGAAAATTAGAAATTTTTTGAGCCGGAATTTCCGCAGGGATAACCGGGATGGTTTCTCCTTCCTGTAAATAGTTAGACAAAAGATTCCGGATAAGATGAAATTTTTCAGTAGCCTGGCCGGATTCATTAATGGGTGCATCATAATCGTAACTGCTGGTTTGCGGAATAAATGGCGGCGCATTAGCGCCATTGTAAGTGCCAAAGGTTGTACCGCCATGCGCCATATAAATGCTGAAGGAGGCTTTATGATCCAGCATGTATTTTAAATCTTTCAGTACATTTTCTGTTACGCCTTTATGATGGGGTTTTCCCCAACTATCAAACCAGCCGGGGTAATATTCACTGCAAAACAAAGGACCCTTAGGTTCCACCGCCCTTAATGCTTTAAAGCCCCCTTCAGGGTCATCGCCAAAATTTACGGCTGCAAAAATATCGGGGCGCACATCATTCACCAATTGCCAGGGCCCATCGCAGGTAAATAGTGGCACGGTAAACCCGGCTTCCTGTATATAATCCCTTATGATGCCGATATACTCTTTATCTTTTCCATAACTGCCGTATTCATTTTCTACCTGAACCATTAAAATATTTCCGCCATTGGTAATTTGCATGGGTACCAATTGCTTTCCCACTTCAATTAAATACCTGCGGCAGGCATCCAGGTAAGGTTTGTACCGGGTGCGTATGGCCATATTTTTATCTTTAAGCAACCACCAGGGTAATCCGCCAAAATCCCACTCCGCACAGGAATACGGGCCGGGGCGAAGGATGACATATAAACCTTCCTCCTGGGCTATTTTACAAAATTCGGCCACATTGGCCTGGCCGGTCCAATTAAATTCACCCGGTTGTTTTTCTGTGAAATTCCAAAATAAATACGCACACACCGTATTTAAACCCATTGCACGAATCATTTGTAAACGATGGCGCCAATATTCTTTGGGGATACGGGCATAATGCATTTCGCCGCAGCGAATAATATAAGGCTTGCCATTCAATAAAAAACTGGAGTCGCCTATGGCAAAGGTTTGCTTACTGCTTTGAGCATTGCCGGGGGTTCCCCAAAGTAAAAAACTTAACAGGATGATGTATCGTATTTTCATAAGCCTTGTAATTTTAAATTGAACGTATGATTCCGGTTGCCTTTACGGGTAATAAAGGTAAACACAAACTCAATATTGATGATGCGTAATTAAAATTACTTACTTAAGAGCTAAATAGATTGGAATATTCTTCTGCATCGTTAACTTTTTTTAGTGTTCATGGCCTTCTTCGCCGGTATTATTAAGTTTAGCCATCACAAAAAATGCACCCTTTGTAACTACTTTAGCATTATTGGGAATTTCTTTCAGTAATGTGATTTGAGTATATCCAACTTCGGTGGTTCCTTTCACCACCGGAACCATCTCAAATGCCAAACTACTGTCTGCATTATGCTGCCCGGCTTCATCTTGCTTTGCAGCCTGGTTATTGATATTTTTTTCTTCTTCTTTTTGATGGGGCACAACCCTAAAAATAAAATCCTGCCCATTGGAGTTTACGATGGCATCGGATGGGATGGCCGGTACATGCGCTTTTGCCAGGCTGATGATGGCCGTTACATTCATGCCGTCAATCAATCCTGTTTTATCACCTAAAACTTTTGCATGAACCGCAATGGCCTTGCTTTCGCCCTCAAAAGATGAGCCTAATGAAAATATTTGTGCATCATATTCTTTACCGGGATTATTGGTGAGGGTAAAATGGATGGTTTGATTATCTTTTAATTGCGGAAGGTCTTTTTCATAAACCGACAGGTCGAGATGCAACTGGCTGTTATCCACAATGTCGGCTACAACCGTGCTGATATCTACATAACTGCCCATTTTTACCGGCACATTACTCACTATGCCGCTTATGGGGCTTTTAACAGCCAATACCGAAATTAATTTGCCTTTGCTGATGCTGGAAGGATTGATTCCCATGAGTTGAATTTGCTGTGCTAAGGTTGACCTGAGGTTGCGTAAGGTTTTTAATTCACTTTCTGCCGATTGCAAATTTTTTAAAGATCCGGCATTGCCGGCATTTAATTCTTTTTGGCGTTTCACTTCAAGTTCGGCCAATTGAATTTTAGCGCTTACGCCCAAAAAATCACTTTGTGCCTGTATAAACTCCGGGTTGCCAATTGTGGCAAGGGTTTGCCCTTTGCTCACTTTACTGCCGGGCTGTACCAACAATGATTTTATTACCCCGCTGTAAACCGAATTTACGCTGGCTTTATTTTGATTCGGGACCCTTAGCGTACCGTTTGCTTTTAGCGAAGTCGTGAGTTCTTTATTTTCTATTTGCCCTATTTCCACACCAATGGCCTGCATTTGCTCCAGGGTAAGCGAAGTAGAGCCCGGTTTACCCGGTGTTTCGGAATGTTGCTTTTCTTGTTCATGCTCTTCATGTGCTTCGGTATTGCTTTTACATGCGGGTATTACAAGGAGCATAAAAAATGCGAAACGTAAATAATTTTTAATGTTCATTTGAATAAATATTATGGTTGGCTGTAAAAATTGTATTGAATTACGGATTGATTATAGGTATTTAAACTTTCCAGGTAATTTTTTTGAATTTCAATAGCCTGGGTTATAAACTGCGATAAATCGGCAAAGCTTATTTCGCCTGCCCGGTATGCCAGCGAAGCGGCTTTAATAATTTCTTCGGCCTGGTTTAACCCGGCGTTTTCATAAAAGGCCAGCAGGCTGAGGTTTTTCTCAACATCTAATTTCAATTGTTTTTTTTGCGTGTTGAACACTTGTGCATTGTAATCAAATTGCTGCTGCTGCAATGCCAGCTCTGCATTTGCGGCTTTTACTTTATTTTGGTAGGCCTTGCCCGTAAAGAGTGGAAAGGCAGCTGAAATGGAAAACCCGCTATACGGATTTTTTGCACCCCATAATTTTTGAGAAAAAAACCTCCCGGAAAATTCCGGTTTGTTTTCATTTTTTGTTACCGCAATATAGGCTTCGGCCTTATTTATTTGAAGGGATTGCTGTGCCAGTACCGGGTGCATTCCCGTGTCGGCACCTGCATTGAAACTTAATTTCTCCAACGGTTGTGCAACAGGAAGTAGGGTTTCATCAGTATGGAGTAATTGCCTTAAGGCTTCTTGTTGTATCAGCATATCTTTACTGAGTTGCTTTAATAAAGCCTGCAACTCGTATAATCTTACATTGGCAGAAATACTGTCGAGCCCGGGGCTGTCGCCGGTTTTAACTTTAAGGATTGCGGCAGCCCTAAGCGATGAATAAATACTATCCAGCTTTAAATACAACAGTTGCTTGTTTTGCAGGAACCAAAGTTGATAATAGGTTTTGTTAAGGTCTCTTTTCAACCCGGCATCGGTAACGGCATTGGCAAACTGGTAATACTTTACCTGTTGCCGGTAATAGTTTTTTTGAGCTTTGTACAGCCCCGGCCAGGAGAGCGATTGAGATACACCTAATTTTAATATGCCGGATGTATGCTCCGGCTGGAAATCTTCATTTTCTGCAAAAAAACCCGTTTTTGGAACAGCGCTTACGGCTTGTTGCTCTGCCTGTATTTTTTTTAGCTGCAGGGCATTGATGTTATAAAGTTGATTTTTATGGGCCATCTTAAAAAGTTCTTCATGGTTTACTCTTTTACCAGGTTGTTGTGCCTTTGGAGAAATACTTATCATGAGAAACACAATTAGGGCAATACCCCTGTTGATAGGTTTTAAGGTTAATTTATTTTTTCCGGAGAAAATAATATATAAGAGGGGTAATACCACAAGAGTGAGCAGTGTTGCAGAAATGAGGCCGCCAATTACAACCGTAGCCAGTGGTTTTTGTACTTCTGCTCCTGCGCCGATAGATAAAGCCATGGGTATAAAACCGAGGGAAGCCACCGATGCCGTCATAAGTACGGGCCGTAACCGGCTTTTGGTTCCTTCTTTAACTCTTTGCAGGATATTGGTAATCCCTTCTTTTTCCAAATGATTAAACGTGCTGATGAGTACAATACCATTAAGCACTGCAACTCCAAACAAAGCAATAAATCCCACACCTGCCGAAATACTAAAAGGCATGCCTCTTAATAATAAAGCAAATACCCCACCAATGGCGCTCATGGGTATTGCCGTAAAAATCAATAAGGCTTCTTTAACGGATTGAAACGTAAAAAACAGTAAAATAAAAATGAGCAGTAAAGCTACGGGTAAGGCTATTTGCAACCGCCTGGATGCTTTTTGAAAGTTTTCGAATGTGCCTCCGTAGGCATAATAATAGCCTGCAGGCAGTAACTTTGCTTTAGTTAACTTTTCCTGAATTTCTTTTACCACACTGCTAATATCCCGGCCTTTAACATTAAAGCCCACTACCACCCTTCTCTTTCCTTCTTCACGGCTTATTTGTGCCGGCCCTTCCCGGAACGAGATATTTGCCACTTGCGAAAGTGGAACCTGGTTGCCATCATTAGTGGCAATAAATAAATTACTTACATCATCAATTGAAGTGCGGCTAAGGCTATCTAAGCGGACTACAAGGTCAAATTTTCTTTCATTTTCATAAATAACACCGGCTACTTCACCGGCAAATGCAGTGCTGATGGTATGATTGATCTCTTCAATGGATAAGCCATAACCGGCAATTTTAGCCCGGTCGTATTGAATGGTGATTTGGGGTAAGCCATTGGTTTTTTCCACCTGCGGATTGGAAATGCCTTTTACGGACTGGATGATTTGGGCAACCCTGGGAGCAAGACGGGCCAGCGTATCGGTATTTTCTCCAAAAATTTTTACAGCAACATCCTGCCTAACCCCGGTCATCAGTTCGTTGAACCGCATTTGAATGGGTTGTGATGCTTCAAAAAACACCCCGGGTATCCGTTCCAGCTTTTTCAACATAAGAGCAGCCAGCTCATTATAATCTTTAGTAGTGGTCCATTCGGCTTTTGGTTTAAGCACAATAATAAGATCGGAGGCTTCCGGGGGCATGGGATCGGTGGGTACTTCGGCGCTGCCGGTTTTACCTACCACCATTTTTACTTCGGGAAACGATTTTAGGATACGGCTTGCCTGCATAGAGGTTTCCACACTTTGTGATAAAGAAGTGCCCTGCGGCAAAATGCAATGAAAGGCATAATCCCCTTCCTGTAACTGAGGAATAAATTCGCCTCCCAATTTACTAAAAATAAAACCGGCAAGAGCCAATAAAATAAGAGCAAGGGAAACTACGGCATACTTCATTTTTATGGCCCAATGCAAAAGCGGGGCATAAAATTTTTGAATAAATGCCATAAGCCTGTCAGAAATATTTTTTTGCTTTACCGCTTTTTTGGAAAGAAATATTGCCGACATCATAGGAATATAAGTGAGCGATAGGATGAGCGCACCTAATATGGCAAAGCTTACCGTTTGCGCCATAGGCCTGAACATTTTGCCCTCAATTCCCTGCAGGCTCAGAATGGGTAAGTAAACGATGAGAATTATAATTTGACCAAAAACTGCAGAGTTCATTAATTTTTTTGTGCTGTTTTCAACTGTGGTATCCATTTGCTGTTGCGAAAATTTTCCGGAACTATTGCTTAAGGCCAGGTAATGCAACGTAGCTTCCACCACAATTACGGCGCCATCAACTATCAATCCAAAGTCAATAGCGCCCAGGCTCATCAGGTTTGCACTTACTCCAAAGAGCCGCATCATAGCCAATGCAAAAAGCATGGAGAGCGGAATGGCAGAAGCAACAATTAACCCGGCACGCAGGTTTCCTAAAAAAAGAATTAAAATAAAAATCACAATCAATGCGGCTTCCAGCAGGTTTGTTTTTACCGTGTTGATGGCCCGGCTAATGAGGTTGGTTCGATCTATGAAGGCTTCAATTTCCACATCATCGGGTAAGGTTTTTTCAATGATTTCAAATTTCGCTTTTACCTTATTTACCACATCGGCGCTATTAGCGCCTTTAAGCATCATTACCATGCCCCCCACTACTTCTTTATCGCCATTATAAGTTACTGAGCCATATCTTACGGCATGTCCAAAATGAACTTCGGCAACATCCCGAATGAGAACGGGAATATTGTTCACCTTTTTTACGAGGGTATTTTTGATGTCTTCCACCGATCCCAAAAGGCCAATGCCCCTGATAAAATAGGCGTTGGGCTTTTTATCAATATAGGCTCCACCGGTATTTTCATTATTTTTTTGAAGGGCTGTAAAAATTTCGGCAATTGTTGTATTCATGGCTTTTAAGCGATTGGGGTTAACCGCCACTTCATATTGCTTAAGCAGGCCGCCAAAACTGTTTACTTCGGCTACACCTGGGGTTCCATAAAGTTGACGGGTTACCATCCAATCCTGCATGGTGCGCAAATCCATTGCCGAATACTTATTTTCCGCTCCTTTTTTGGGGTGAATAACGTATTGATACACTTCGCCCAGGCCGGTGCTTACCGGGCCCAGTTCCGGTGTGCCAAAGCCTTTAGGAATTTTTTCTTCTGCTTCTTTTAATTTTTCATTTATTAATTGCCGGGCAAAATAAATATTGACGTCATCGTTAAACACAACGGTAATAACCGATAGGCCAAACCTTGAGATGGATCTCAGCTCTTCCAGTCCCGGAAGATTGGCAAGGCTTTGTTCAATGGGATAAGTTACCAGTTGCTCGGTTTCCTGTGCGGCCAGTGTAGGCGTTAAGGTAATCACCTGCACCTGGTTATTGGTAATGTCCGGCACGGCATCCACCGCAAGTTTATTGGCGCTCCAAATTCCCCAAATGATCAGCGCTACAATGGCTAACCCTACAATAAGCTTGTGTTTAATGCTATAGTGAATTAATTTATTAAGCATGTTGCATTTACTTTAAGATAATGTTCGTTAGAATTTACACATTTGCCGGATGAGCATTAATAAATGCTTAAAAACAGATGGACCATTTTATCCGGAGAACAAAATATAGGTTACCTGCACGTTAACATGCAGTGACGAGAAGTCTGAAATGGATTAAAGTGCCCTGGGAGGTTGCCAAATATTTGAGAAAACATTGGATTGATAAAAGGCGCTAAGAAAAGGAAACTTTTCAAGTGGTCCATTTGTTTTTTGGGCTTGAAATTTAGCAATGGGTATTTGAATGATGGAAGTGGCACAGCAGGAGCAAAAACAAAATGGAGTGCAGGCTTCTCCTCCATGCTGATGGCTTTGGGGTTGTTCCGGATTAGTAAATTTCCATTCGGCCTGCGCCTTGCATTCCATACGGTCACCGCAGGGAAGGCATGAAATAAAAAGGAGGAAGAAACTAAATATGAGAAAAAAGATTTTCACCGCTCAAAGATAAAAATTTTAATATAGAGTGTAAAATGTAAGAATGCTGCAAGGTTGCAAAAAGTGTGTACTAAATTCCGAACCTATTCCTTCATTTTACCGTTTTTAAACCGGTCACTAGCAGTTTCATAATACGAAATAGTTTCATTTACCAGGCTGCTATCCTTAGTTTTTAACACGGTTAACGTATTAACGGTATTGTCATAATGGTATTGTGTGATTTGTTTACGGTCGTTGAGTTGGGTAAAAATGTGATTTTTCAGCAATCCTAAAGTACGATAATTACCAATAAATGCCCTTTCGCTCCCGGGTTTTATGTTATTTAAATCCACTCCATAAAAGTTGGTATTGTAATTCCAGTTTAGATAACCAAATAAACTGGGTACCAGGTCAATTTGCGAAGCGAGTTTATTGATGGTTAGGGGAGCTACAGGCAGGTTATAAAAGAGTGCAGGGATATGGTGTTTGTCAATATTTATTTCCCATTTTCCTGCGCTGCTTGCACAATGATCGGCTACAATAATCCATACCGTATTTTTAAACCAGGGCTTGGTTTTTGCTGCTGCAATATAATTGCCTAAAGCAAAATCGGTATATTTTACGGCTGCATTTCTATTGCCCTGTGGTAAATCAATTTTATGATTGGGGAAAGTATAAGGTTTGTGATTGGAAGTGGTCATAATAAACTGAAAAAAAGGTTGCCCCTCTTTAAAGTTTGCATCTGCATATTTTAAGGATTGCCGGTAAATATCTTCATCACATACACCCCAGGCGTTTTCAAAACTTACTTCATTGTCGGGGATATTATACCGGTGAGTAGCCAGCTTGTCCGATAAAGGGTTGTTGCGGTTCCTGTCTATAATATTAAAACCCTGGCCGCTAAAAAAAATATCCATATTATCAAAATAGCCATCGCCTCCATAAAGAAAATAATTTTGATACTTTTTTTGCCTAAGCACCGTTGCAATAGAGAATAAAGCATTGTTGTTTGGCCTGCGTACAATACTGTTGCCGGGAGTAGGCGGAACGCAAAGTGTAAGTGCTTCCATACCTCTTACTGTTCTTGTGCCAGTAGCGTACATATTGGTGAAGAAAATACTTTCTTTTGACAGGCTGTCATAAAAAGGGGTAAGTTGCTCTTTGTTGCCAAAATATTCAAGAAAATCGGCGCTGAAACTCTCAATGGTAACCATAATGATATTGGGCCTGTAATTTGAGTTGCCGGAGGATTCCCTTTCAATATCATCCCATTGATTGGAAAGGTAATGTTGGTTATGCTGTAAAATATTTTTCTTAACTATTGCGTAAGCTGCTTTATTATTGATTGTAGGATAAAAAGTGGTATAATCCAGTTCATTTGCCCTATAGGCTGCAAAAAAAGAAAAAACAGCATTTTTGCTCATTTCGTTTATACTCAAATTTTGACTGAACTCTGCCTGCTTGTTTTGTAATACATTAAAGAGTACACCTGTTGCAGCCAATATGGGGATGGAAAAAATTGCCCTTTGCGTTAATTTTTCTTTAGCCGTAAATGTGAAGTAAATAAAGTTCTTTTTCTTAAATATCACAAGGGTGATAAGTATCAAGGCCAAAATTACAATTATGATGAGCGGTATTGGATAAGACTGGTTGATGTTTTCCAATACTTCGTAGGTATAAACCAGGTAATCCACGGCAATAAAATTAAACCGTACCCCAAACTCATCCCAAAATGGAAATTCGGATAAAAAGCTAAAGAAAAATAGGAAAAGGATAAAAATCAGATAGGTATAGGTAATAAATTTATCCAAAAAAGAACCCACCCATCTACTTGGAAACAGGCATAAATAAACGGCGTAAAGAAAAAGAAACCCTAAGCCCACCGATACATCAAAGCAAAAACCTAAAGCAAAGGCTTTTAGCACCTGGAAAAATTGAATTTCCATAATTTGATGAAACCAGGTAAAATAAGCCAGCCTTACAATAAAAGAGCCGATGAGATAAAGAACAAGGGTTGCAAAAAATACCGAAAATCGGCCAGTGAATAATTTTCCGTTTACCCTGGACAAAAAACCCGAATTAGTGGATTGAGGCATATCGTTAGGAAAATATAAAATTATACTTAAAACATAAAAACTATTTGTTAAACTTAATGGATATTGTTTTGATCGTTTAATCTTTTCCTTTACAGCGTAATAAAAAACAACTTTTGATTAAGCAGGGGCAATAAAAAAAATAAATATTTTAAACAAAAATCCCACCCTAAACGGTGGGAAAAATTGTGTTCCAGCGGAGAGAGAGGGTCTTGAACCTTTCTCTCAATTCGTTTAGTAATAAGGGTTTCAAACTTTCAATCCTTGCAGGTCTCGGAAAAGTCTCGCTTCAAACATCTTTTGCACTCTCACATTTCCTTTACTGCTCTAAGCTAAGATACGCATTTTAAGGGCTTTTAAGCCCCTCAATTTATGCTCTTAGTTTTTCCTTCACGGTCTGCACAGGTAAGCCTGTATACTGGCAAAACTCCTCAATAGATACCAATTGATGAGGTTCCTTTGAGTAATGAGATTTAATCTTTTTGATCACTTCTCTGCCCCATCTTTCGCTTTTGCCGGTTACAATCTGTACATCCTTTGGATAAATACAAACTCGTTCCATTTCAATTAACTGTTTAATACTCTATCCATACTTTATCTATGCTTCAGGTACGGAGTAAAGACGCTACAAATTTACTTCTTTTTTATCATGGAAATAACAACACATGATGGAACAATATGCACATAACGGCAGGAACGGAAGTGAACATTTCAAATACCACAAACGACAGTCTAATTTTATTGTCAAATACGATATTCTATTAAAAACTTTTAAAAATTAAGTTATGGCAAAGCAAAAAGGTATTATCAAATTGGATGGTACGATTGGCGGAATTACGTTTTACAAATCAACTCAGGACGGATACCTGGCAAGAGAAAAAGGCGGTGTATCTGCTGAAAAGATTGCCACTGATCCGGCGTTTCAAAGGACCCGTGAAAACGGTGAAGAATTTGGGAGGGCTGGTAAAGCCGGTAAACTATTACGTAATGCAATCCGTGCAATGTTGCAAAATGCTTCTGACAGCCGCATGGTCAGCCGTCTCACTCAGAAAATGGTTGAAGTTGTCCAGGCTGATGCAACAAATCCCCGTGGTCAAAGAAATGTTATTGACGGTGAAGCTGAATTGCTTCAGGGTTTTGAGTTCAACATCAGTGGTAAATTGGGAACTACTTTGTATGCTCCTTACACTTCCACTATTGACCGGGTAGCCGGAACGCTGGAAGCAAACATTCCATCATTTGTTCCGCTGAACATGATTGCAGCACCGGGTGGAACAACCCATTTCAAAATTGTTTCTGCCGGTGCAGAGATTGATTTTGAAAGCGAAACTTTCGTAATGGATTCAAACGAATCAGCCATACTGCCCTGGGATACTACAGCGACTGCTGTTTTAACATTGACTAATGCAGTCACCGCAAACAGCACTAAGCCCTTATTTCTGGCACTTGGTATCGAGTTCTACCAGCAAGTTAATGGTCAGATGTACCCGCTTAAAAACGGCGCTTATAACGCCTTATCGCTGGTTAAAGTAAGTGGATCATAAGACTTTCAAATAGTTCATTCTTTCAGTCCGAAAGCCCTGCCATTCCTGGCGGGGCTTATTTATGTCAGCAAAGCCCTAAAAGGGCAATGCTGAAAGACAACGGCGGCCGGATGGTGAACAATGAAGATACCAACCGGAAGCACCCAAAGGAAAAACCCGGGAGCCCGAATAGCGATAACAAATGAAACGCCTGCCCAAGTGCCTGCTGAACGCAAAGGAAGGAACAACAGGAACAGGCTGAAAAAGGGACCGGCTGAATGGACAAACTGCCAAACGGCGATTGGTGATGATACGAAGCTGCTTTTGCATAATAAGTGATTTTATAAGCATCTCACCAGCGAAGGCAAACAAAAAACCAAAAGGAAACGGAATAAAAGATGGCTATGAGTGGCAGGTCTGTGTTTATGCCGTAGTCTTTTGGTTTTTTGCATCGGGCCTGTGCGGTTGGTTGCCGTAGCTATCTTTGCTTATTAAAATACACGTCGACAAAAGCAGTCTTCATTCATCTGTCCCGGTCGGGATTGTAAATAAGCGGCCATTGCTGACCGCCTTTTTTTAATACTCACTTGGCAACATCAGGCATCCATCTACCAACCAAATTGTAGCCAGATCATAAGGAAAGTCACTGAACGGAATCTCCTGACTGGTTACCCGGTTGTGGTTTCCATCTGTAGCCAGGATAGAAAACACATTTTCCTGAGTCCGTTTTAAATCCCACACCTGGAAAGATTCTTTCCTTACTTGTGTTTCGCATTGGTGACATATTATTAAATTAATCAGCCAATATGCCTGGCATCCTTCAGCCAGTTCTTTTACACTGTCAGTATAAATCAATCCCGAAAGATTGTGCCGGTAAAAGTTTTCGGAACCGTTGTGAGAACCGAAGAAGTGATTTGCATTTTTCATCGTAATAAAATTTATTTTAAAAGAAAAAAGAGAAAAAAAGAAAGCAATCACATCAGGCGGCGTGGCTAAAAAAACAAGGAGGAACGGAATAAATGAGGGCATTGTGCGGCTGGGCTGTGTTTATGCCGTAGTTCCTTGTTTTTTTAAAGGACGGGGCTGTGCCAGCCGACTAACTTGCTGTACTTTTTTGATTTTCTTTTATGGATTCTTCCTGTGGAGACGGTTAAGGTGATTAATAACTGCGGTACTGTTTTTCGGTAACATGGCAACTTCTATATCCTGAATGAGAGAACTGTTTATTTTGGAATGTGCTGTTTTCTTAACCATGTTAAATACAACGTCAATATTGAATTGATCAATTTGCCGGATCCCTTGCAAGGGTTTCCGTTTATTCTTCAGCCATATAGTAATCCGATAGAAAGGCAATGCTAATCATTTTAGCAAATGTATTTACTCCCTTTCAAACTGATGCTAATTGTGGAAACGTTTCCTGTGCGTTGGCAAAAGGTAATAGCGCCTGCGGCAAAAAAGAAGCTAAGCCGTGTGGCACACTTGACCACACTGTAGCGTAGGTGGCGAGCCGCCATAAGGCACTGGAGAGAGGAACGAACGGAAGTGCCTGCGAGCACCCATGAGGGGGCAGCAGTAAAGTGACAGCCCCTTTTCGAGCCAATGTAAAAGAAGCCAGGCTAAGGGGCTGGCAACGATGCTGCCTACTTAGGAAGCCGCCGCAGTAAATTTCCCGCCAGGGTACGGAGGCGGCTGAACTAAGCAAGTGAAACTTAGCGGTGCTTTGCGAAATGGAGGTACGACATGAGCAATTAGCATCCGCAAGGTGAACGCAGCCGAAATGGGTACGCAAGGCGAGCCAATTATGGGCAGCGGGTGGACTGAACGCTACTGAAGTGAATGTATGACGTAGTGCAGCGAAATGGAACCCGGTGAGTATTGTAGGGCTGGCTTGCGGAAAGGCTGGTGCATTCCATGTGCATTGATTTGTGCCAGGGCAAAAGGGATGCCCGGCCTTGAAGCAAATACATAGCTGCGAACAAGGTGTAATGAAGCGGAACGTAGGAAGAAATGAACGAAGAGGCGTGAAGGACACAGTAGCTGCCGTGAGGAATGAGGAGGAACTGCAAGTAGTATGACAAACCTGCGTAGCAGCCCGAAGGGCATTGCATGTGCAGCAATACCATAAAAGTGTAATAAACAATTTTATTGCTACTGATGCAATGGTTTGGCATATCTACTTGCTGACGACGAATGACGAACACCTATTTACCGGCGAAGCGTGGGTTCTGTGCGAAGGGAAAAGAAGCAAGGAGTTGTGCGATGGGTTTTCTTTCATCCAATTCATTCAATAAAAAAAAGAAAGCCCCCTACCAAGGAGGCTGACATGAAGAAGTAAATGAATGGCCTAACTGTGATGAAAAAACAAACACACCAGGCGAAACGAACCAGCAGCTAACCCAGATGCTGCCAACAAGCCAACGCTGAATAAGAACTGACATAACAAAACGATTAAAAATGAAAAAATAAAATAACTGCTCTCTAACAGCATCCGGGATTGCGGGTTGCAGTATAAATGATGGCCTTGTGAGTTGGGCTTGTGTTTATGCTGCGAAGCGTTGGCTTTGTGCCGGTGCTATCTTTGCAGTTTATTTTATTTTTTTAATCGGATTGTCAGTTGTCAGCGAAGTGGTGTGACAGTATGTTTAGAGATATGGGAAAGCAAATGTTTTTACAAGTAGCTTTATTTACAACAAGATTTATTCATCTGTATCGGTGGACAGGCAACAGTACCGTAACTACAAAATACACAACAGTCACCTTCTTTAGGTTTCAGTCTGGTTTTACAGTTTGTACATTCATAAAAAAACTGACAGGCATCTATGGGCATTGATTCTTCCTGTTTGTGACCACAAACAGGGCATGTAATAGTTGATTGAAGTATGATGCTTTTTTCCATTAGTTGTTAATTACTGTTTGTGAAATTACTTTGTATCCTGTGCTTTTAATAGCCGAAGCAATACTGTCAATAGAAGTTTTGCTGTTGTCAAATTTTACCGTACTGTTTGCTTTTTCATAAGAAGTTTGGAATTCTAAAACGCCATTGACTTTTGATATTTCACTGTTCACATGTTCTGTACAGCTTTCGCAAGTCATACCTTTTATTTTAAATTCCGCTTGTCGGATATCGCTTTTGTCAACTACAATAACTTTTGTCACCTGAGGCTTAGGATAAAATACTTTGGCATAGTAGGGAAAGGCAATTAACAGACCTGCAATAACAGTAACGATAGCTAAAAACCGCTTTGATTGCAGGAATGATCTTTTACTGTCTGTTTCACATTCGCAATCCACATTTTTTATAGGTTTCAATTTCTGATACCAGGCGAAAGCAAAAACTGCAACTGTCAAACCGATTAAATAGGGACGGTAAGGTTCAATCCATGAAAAGGAAGAAGCCAAACCACTTGCCCCACCCAAAAAAGCCAAAACAGGAGTGATGCAACAAAGTGAAGCAGCAACAGCGGCAAAAATTCCTGCTAACCAACTTTTACTATTTTTTGTTTTAGTTGTCATGCAGGTTGTGTTGTTAAGTTTTGTTGATTAATGATCTTAAAAAATGGTCGCAATATTTTTAAATGCTCTTTATGCAATGAATAGAAAATTGTTTGTCCTTCTTTTCTGGCTTCAATAATGTTGCCGTCTTTCAATTTTCGTAAGTGCTGAGAAATTGCAGGATTGCTCATACCCAATATATCACTTAGGTCACAGGGACAAAGTTCATTTTCTTCTTCCAGCAGATAGATAATTTTCAACCGCACTTCGTTTCCGGCCAATGCAAGAATCTGACCAAGCAGTGAAAATGAACGGGCATTGGCTATTAGTTTTTGACGGCAACTTTTAATTTGTTCTATATCTGCCTGTACCCTGATGCAAGTGTCGTTAGCCATTCTTAAAAAGATTTGAAAGGCAAAGGTAGCTCAATATTTAATATTTAAGCAAATACTTAAATAATAATGACGACAGCATTAATTAATAATCTGTTAAAAGGAATGATCTATCCTATTTATTTATCTGCTTTTTCAAAAGTTGTGCATTAATCGCTACTATAATTGTACTTAAACTCATAAACACTGCACCTACTGCCGGGCCTAAAACAAATCCTGCTGAATAAAGAACACCTGCAGCCAATGGAATGGCAAAACTGTTGTACGCTGTTGCCCAAACCAGGTTCTGCACCATTTTTTTATAAGTGGCTTTTCCGAAGAGAATTAGATTAGCAATATCTTTTGGATTGCTGTTTACCAAAATAATATCGGCAGTTTCTGCAGCTACATCTGTTCCGGAACCTACTGCAATACCTACATCGGATTGTGCCAATGCTGGTGCATCATTTACTCCGTCGCCTGTCATAGCAACAAACTCACCTTTGCTTTGCAATTCTTTTACTATTTCCACTTTTTGGTGTGGCAGAACTTCTGAATAATATCCATCCAAGCCTAATTCATCAGATACAGCCTTTGCCACTGTTTCATTATCACCGGTTGCCATCAATACTTTAATACCATTTTTCTTAAATACTCTGATCGCATCTGCACTTTCCGGCCTTATCGCATCTGCCAGTGCGATGTATCCTGCCAACTTATCATCAACCAAAACAAAAACAACAGTTTCTGCTTTACTTGAATAAGCTCCTTCCGGTACGGTCAGATTTTTATCTTTTAAATAACCGGGGCTTACCACTTTTATTGATTTTCCCTCTACGGTTGCTTCAACCCCCTTTCCTGTGATGGCATTAAATGCTTCTGCTTTGGGTATGGTTATGTTTAGTTCTTTTACTTTATTGATAATACCCACTGCAATCGGATGCTCTGATGTTTGTTCCAATGCACTTGCCAACCTCAACAATTCGTCTTTTGAAATTGAAGTTTCAACAGTTTCAAAACGGGTTACTCCAAAAACACCGGTAGTCAGAGTTCCAGTCTTATCAAATAAAAGTGCTGTTATCTTTCTTGATTCTTCAAAAGCCGTTCTGTTGCGGATCAGCAAACCGTTTTGAGCAGACACTGCTGTTGAAATGGCAACCACCAACGGTATAGCCAAACCCAATGCATGAGGACAGGCAATCACCATTACGGTAACCATACGTTCCAATGCAAATACAAATGGGTAGCCAGCAATCAACCAGACAGCCAATGTACCAAAGCCAACAGACAAGGCGATATAAGTAAGCCATTTGGCAGCCCTGTCGCTGAAGTTCTGCATTTTTGATTTTGCTCTTTGAGCTTCCTCAACCAGTTTAATTACTTTATTCAAATAGCTGTCCTTCCCTGTATGTTCCACTTTAATTTTCAGAGAGCCGTTCCCGTTTATTGAACCGCCAATTACTTTATTATCTTTTTCTTTTCTTACCGGCTTTGATTCCCCTGTAAGCATGGATTCATTCAGGTAACTGCTACCTTCTTCTATTATACCATCTGCCGGAACTTTCTCACCGGGCTTTATCATAATGATGTCGTCTTTTTGCAGCATTTCCAGTTTTACATCTTCTATTTGCCCATCTTTTGTAACCCGGTGTGCTTCCGCAGGCATCATGCTTACTAATAATTGTAATGCTTTTGATGCTCCTAATACTGATTTCATTTCCAGCCAATGCCCTAAAAGCATGATGACAATTAAGGTAGCCAGCTCCCAGAAAAAATCCATCCCTTTTAGTCCGAAGACAGTGGCCGCACTATAAAAATAAGCTACTGAAATTGCCATTGCTATCAGGGTCATCATACCTGGGCCCTTCTGTTTTATTTCTGTTGTGAACCCTTTCAGGAATGGCCAGCCGCCCCAGAAATAAACAACAGAAGATAGAACCAACAGGATATATGAATTGTATGGAACGTTCAAACTATATCCGAAAAAATCCTGTATCATCGAGGACAATACTAATATCGGGATAGTAAGGATAAGGCTTACCCAAAAACGCTTTTTAAAATCTTCAATCATCATTTTATGATGGTCGTGGCCTGCCATACCCATTGGTATATTACTGTGGTCGTGCTGCATTTTGCTATAATCCATTTTGGAATGATCCATTTTCTTATGTTGCTGATGTTCGTGTTTACTGTGATCCATGATTAAATAATTTACAAATTCTTTAAAATAAATTCTATTCGTTTATCGGGGCTTACTACGGGTACAAAAACAACTGGAAATCCTAATAATTGATACACTTCAATAATTAATTTGTGAATTAATTTTTGAGCCTGTTCGTCTTCTGTTCTTGCATAATCATTTACAAATGGTAATCTGTCAAGAATGAATATTTTTTTATAAGATGCCTGCTGTACTGCATCAAGCAGTTTTTGATCGTATTCCAAATCCAGAAATTGATAATAAGCCATTGCATCCGGTATGGCCCGGTCAAGAAAAACAATATCTGACCGGGATAATTCAGCTTCCTGCTCTATCTGCATATCTAAAACACCCAGTTGGAATTTCCTTTTATTAGCCCTGATCTCTTCAACAGTATTTCCTTCATTTTTCATGGTATCTATATAATGCCTTGCATGTTCAATCGTGGTTTTGTACCCTCTTTCCGAAAGCAGGTTGATCACTGTTGTTTTACCTGTACTTGGCCCACCTGTAATAACATACCAGTTTGTTGTTTTAGTTTGCTTTTTCATACAAGATCAATTTACCGGTTTAGACTATCAAGTTGGTTCCTGAACCAATTCGTGACAAGGTTGCGTTCTTCATCAGACAGCCTTGCTTCTTTATGCATGGCCTTATAAGAGCTCAACGGCATATCTCCATTTTTCACCTGGCTGGCAATTGCTTTTAATTTACTTTGCTGCCTTCGCCCCGTATAAGTCCCAAACTCATCAAAATTCAATTCCTTTTTCCCTTCAACGATGTGTTTGTTCAAAAACAAAGCAACGGGCTGTATATTACTATACCAGGGGTAACGGGTATTGTTGCTATGGCAATCATAGCAGGCTGTTTTCAGAATGGTCAGTACCGAATCAGGAATAGGAAATAGTTTTTCGATACTGTTCTTTGCTTCGACTGATGAAATATTCTTTTCCGGTCTTGGATAAAACTGAAACAATCCAAATAAGAACAATAATATCAGCCCGGCTTTTTTCCATTTTGATTTTGGCAAGTATTTCATAGTCTATCAATGTTGATGTCCACTCATATCCATACCACCCATTGTATTTCCTCCTTTCTTGAAAACAAATTCACTGTTCAATAAATATGCACCCCTGGTTACCACTACATCGCCGTTTTGCAATCCCGATTTAATTTCAAGCCTGTCCCCGCTTTCCAAACCGGTTTGCACCATTTTCATTTTGTAACTGTTTTTGCCTGATTGTACCCAAACCACATTCATTTTACCATCACGGAGCACCGCATCTGACGGAAGTGTAAGCGTATTGAGTTCCTTGCTTTTGATGCTGACATAAGCAGGCATTCCGGGTTTAAGTAATCCATTGGGATTAGGTATTGACACCCTAACCAGATTAAGCCTGCTGTCAGAAACAATTTCAGGATTTGCAAATTCTATTTTTCCTTTCCATTCTTTACCGGGTATATCGGGAAATTGAACTGTAGCAGTTCCTTTCAGGTCTATGGCTGAAAGTTGTGAAGTATATACCTGTGCTTCTGCCCATAATGAGGAAAGATTGGCCAGTTTTACAATGGTGCTTCCTTCCGACACATATTGCCCTTCCATAACCGGCAGTTCAGTTATGAAGCCTGATTCATTGCTGTAAAAAGAAGTTAAGGGTGAAGACTTTTTTGATTTGCCCAGTTCATTTACCTGTGCTTCACTCATGCCCCATAACAATAATTTCATCCTTGCACTTTGCACCAGCCTGTTAAAATCTATTATGGAATTATCAAGCGATTGTTGTTTTTCAATTGCTACAATGTACTCCTGTTTGGCATTATTCAATTCTTCGCTGTACAAGTCATACAGGTGTGCTCCTCTTGAAACATAATCACCCATGTTTTTAAAATACAGCCTGTCAATGCGGCCCATAATACGGGCATTGATGCTGTTTACCCTTGATTCATCCGTATTTAAAGTAGCAGTTAAGATCACTTTATCACCAATAATTCCGTTGCGGATGGTATCAGTCTGAATATTTCCCAACCTTATCTGTTCATCATTCAGCATTATTTCGTCAGCTGCGGTATTGGTTCTTTTTACTACTATCAGTTCCATATGGCAGATTGGGCATGTGCCCGGCTTATCCTGCATGATCTGCGGATGCATACTGCAGGTATAATATTCGTCCTTATTAACCAGTGTTGCTTTTTTGTTTTTACAGGATGCAAAAACAAAGAGAGCTGAAATGATAATGATACTATACTTTTTCATGTCTGTTAATTTGTTTTGATGAAGCTTTCACTGTCTACCAGGTATTGGGCATTAGCCGCAACGGCTTCTGTTTTATCGAGTCCGCCTAATAACTGCACTAAATGTTTATTGGTAATACCTGTTTCAATTTTTCTGGCCATGAATGCTTCGCCAGTCCTTACAAAAACAACCTTATCCAAACCAAGTGATAAAACAGCTTCTTCGGGTAACCAGTCAGCAGAACGGTCTCCTGCAAAAATGGTCGCCTTCACCTGGCTGCCTATTGGAATTTTATAGGTCGAATTGTCGAAGTAAACCCTTGCGGTTACTGTTTTACTTCCATCCCGGTAAACCGGCTCGATATAATTAATGGAGGCTCTGAAATCATTGGCTGGATCTGTTTCGGGAGTGATGCGTACCTTATTTCCAACTTTCACCATGGCAGCCTGCCCGGTAAAAATGTTCAGTAATGCCCATGCCCTGTTTGGATTATACACCGCAAAAATGTTTTGTCCCTTCTGCACATACATGCCTTCTTTAACCGATAGCTCTTCTGTTGTAACAGTTACAGGTTGCATACCGCCGGGCTGATTGTTGTTCATACCAGCGCTGTTACTTTCATGTATATGCCCGCTATAATTACTGAATACAGAGACTTTGTAAGACGGTTTACCGGTTTTTATCACACTGCTCAATTGCTGATTGCTCATGCCAAGCAAATACAATTTCTGTTTTGCGGCGTTGATCAGCATCGTATTCTCCGGGTCATTCTTTAAAAGAAATAGCAGGTTTTCCTGTGCTGTCAACAGCTCCGGGCTATAGATGTCCATAATACGTTGACCTTTTGCTATTTTCTGGTAACGGTATTTTACATACAGTTTTTCAATTCTGCCGGAAAAATTGGAAGAGATAACACCTGTTTGCCTTGTATCATAAGTGATAAACCCGTAAGCATCCATTTCTATATCTTCTTCCCTTGCCATCATGTGTACCATCGGTACATTGGCAATTACCTGCTGGTTGGAAGGTTTGAGCAGTGTATTCAGTGAAACGGCTTTAGGTTCTGAAGCAGATTTTACTTTTTCCAATTTCATACCGCATACAGGGCAGGTTCCTGCCGTATCACTATGCACCTTAGGATGCATAGGACAGGTATATCCATTGGCTGAATTCATACTGTTGTCGGTCATATCATGCCCTGAATGCATTGAATGATCTTCCATCAGTACCAGGTCCATCCCGCACTTGGGGCATTTGCCCGGCTTATCGCTGAAAACAGAATCCTGTGGCATGGGGCAGGTGTATATTGCGGCGGCTTTATCATTACTATTGTTACAGGCAATAAATAAAACTACCATTGCTATAAACCCCAGCCATTTTATTTTCTTAATCATATTCATGATGATTATTTTATTTCCAAAATTTTCATTAACTCAGCCTGCATCTGTAATCCCTTCTGTAACTGGTCGAAGTAATCCATCTGTGTCATGTTAAGGGCTTCCCATGCATCAAAGAGCTCAAAGAGTTCTTCTGTATTTTGTTCGTATCCTAATTGCATAGTTTGAAAATTACGGCGCAAAGCAGGAATGATCTGATCCTCATACAGCTTCATCTGTTTTTTCTTTAACTCCAGTTCTGTAAAACTGTTTGCAGCCATACCTGAGGCTTCGTTAATGATCATCTGCTGCTGGTTTTGCAGGGCTTCATTCTGCCAAACCAGGCTTTCGGCTTTTGCCTTATTCATTTTGGAAGACCATTTTGCCAATGGAATTTTCACCATGGCCATGGCTGAAAACATAACCGGTTGCCGTGCCCAGCCTGTCATGTGGTCGTAGCGGATACCAAACTCAGGTTTCAGCTTTGCAAGTTCTGCGGTACGTTCAAGTTTGTTCACCTCCATCATTTTGTCAATTACTTTGATGTCACTTCTTTGTTTCATTAATGATGCAGAATCAAACATTGCCTGGTTAAAACCGTACCATACATAATTGGTATCTACAGAAAACGATTCCTCTGTATTTCTGTTCATCACTGTATTGATGACAATCCGTTTCTGAACTATTTCATTTTGTAACATGATCTGCATGTTCTCTACATTTGCCAATGCTGCTTTTGCTTTGTAATAGGCGCTGATCTTACCCAACCCGTTCTTATAGCGTATCTCCGCACTCTGCATCATGAACTTTAACAGCCTGTTATTTTCATCCAGCACTTTCAGTTTTTTCTCTAATACGATCCAGTCATAGTAGTTTTTCCTTGCAGTAAAAATCAGTTCATTCACTACCACATCTTTTTTTTGTGTTGCCACTGATGACTGTGCATTCATGAAGGCGAACTCGGCATTCTGTCTTTTCTTATTGGGAAACATCTGCTGACCGGAGATCATAAAAGCACCCATGCCGGGTTGTCCGTTCATGGATTTCCAGAACCGGGGGTCGTATGGTGTTTGAAAAAAACCTGCACCCAATTCAGGTGGCATCCAGCTATAGGCTCCTTTAGCTTCTTCGTTCATAGAACGGGCCTCTGCATCCAGCATTTTCAAAGCAGGATGTTTGGACTGTATTGCCGATTCAATTTCCTGCATCGTCAATACCTGCTGCGACATAGCAAAAGAAGTTACCAGCAGTAAGCCGGTCAATATTTTAAAATGTTTCATAATAATGCTTTTTATGTGCTTAATGTTTTGTTTCCAGCACTTCAATTTTTCCATGCTTTCTCAATTCATATTCCTTTGCCATTAAAAATATCAATGGCGTTACCAACAGGATATGTGTTGCTGAAGTTAGTACGCCTCCAACCATTGGCAATACAATCGGCTTCATCACATCGCTGCCCACTCCATGACTCCATAAAATCGGAATTAACGCAAAGAGTGATACAGAAACAGTCATCAGTTTTGGCCGCAATCTTTTGGCCGCACCTGCAATCACATATTCCCTTAAATCAGCCTTTGTGATCGTGTCTCTTGAATTTCCTTTTAAAGCTACCAGTTGCTGCATGGCATCGTTCAGGTAAATCACCATTACAATACCTGTTTCCACTGCCAAACCGAACAAGGCAATAAAGCCCACCGCAACAGCCACAGATAAATTCACACCCCAGAAATAGATCATGACGGCTCCGCCAATCAATGCAAACGGAATGGAGATCAAACTCAAAAATGCCTCCCTTGCATTGCGGAAAGCAAAATACATGGACAGGAAAATGATCAACAGCACCACAGGCAAAATCATTTTCAATGTTCTTTCACTACGAATAAGATTTTCGTACTGTCCGCTCCATTCCATGAAATAACCCTTTGGTAGTTTGGTAATCATGTTGTCGAGTTTTTCTCTTGCCTCATTTACCGTACTTCCCAGATCCCTTTCCCTTACATTGAACAACACCGTTCCCCTGAGCATTGCATTTTCTGAATTAATCATCGGCGGACCTTCAGTAATTTTTACATCTGCCACCGCTTCCAGTGGAACGGGGCCATACTTCATGGTTTGAACCTGCAATCGTTTTAAGGACTCAAGATTGTTTCTGAAGTCCTGGCCAAACCTTGCATTCACGGAAAAACGCTGTCTGCCTTCCACGGTTGTAGTTAACCGCATTCCGCCCAATGCTATTTCCACCACACTATTCACATCATCCACAGTTAAACCGTAGCGGCTTATTTCATCCCGCTTTACAATGATGTCAATGTATTTTCCACCGGTAATAGGTTCTACATACAAATCTTTAACACCGTCAATGCCTTCCAATTCTTTTTTTACTTTTTCAGCAAAGGCATAAATAGTATCAAGATTTTGACCATATACTTTTACACCCACATCGGTACGGATACCGGTGGACAGCATATTGATGCGGTTGATGATGGGCTGTGTCCATCCATTGGTGACACCGGGTATCTGCAGCTTGGCATTAAGTTCATTGACGATATCGTTCTTGCTCATTCCTTTCCTCCATTCAGCCTGTGGTTTCAGCAATACAATGGTTTCAATCATGCTGATTGGAGAATTGTCAGTAGCTGTATTTGCCCTTCCTGCCTTACCCAAAACATTTTTTACTTCCGGTACAGACTTTATCAGTTTATCCTGCACCTGTAAAATGCGTTTTGCCTCGCTGTTAGAAACATCGGGCAGTGTAACGGGCATGAACAAAATGGAACCTTCATCCAACGGTGGCATAAATTCTTTACCCAGGCTCATCAGCATGGGTATGCTGATGGCCAATGCAATGATGTTTACAGCCAGTGTTGTTTTCCGCCATTTGATACAGGTACGGATTACCGGTTCATATATTTTTTCCAGTAAACGGTTCACTGGGTTTTTGGTTTCGGGCCTGAAACGCCCTTTCATAAAAAAGGATATTAAAACGGGGGCTAAAGTGATCACCAGAATTGCATCCACCATCATGATGAATGTTTTGGTGAAGGCCAATGGGTGAAAAAGTTTCCCTTCCTGCCCGGTTAATAAAAACACAGGCAGAAATGATGTTATAATAATAATGGTGGAAAAGAATACACCCCTTGATACCTGTATGCTGGCTTTTTCAATCAGCCGCATACGCTCCAATTCGGGAATCCGGTTGTAGCTGGACTTGCGTTTGAGTTTATTAAAAAGCTTTTTCATTATTGAGTATTTTGGGGTGGTTTATTTTGATAATCCGATAAATGCCGGTAAGCATTCTCACTCATGATGATCCCATTATCGACAATTACCCCGATGGCCAATGCAATACCGGTAAGCGACATAATGTTGGAAGAAATGCCAAACATATTCAACAGGATAAAACTAATAGCAATGGTTATGGGAATCTGAATGATGATGCTTAATGCACTGCGCCAGTGAAACAGGAAGATGATAACAATAAGTGCTACAACCGCCATTTCTTCCACCAGTTTTACTTTGATGTTACCGATAGCGGCTTCAATCAGTTCACTTCGGTCGTAGGCTGTTTTAAAACTTACTCCTTCAGGTAAACCTTTCTGTACATCTTTCATTTTTTCTTTAACAGCATTGATTACTTTATCTGCGTTCTCTCCGTAACGCATCACTACAATGCCGCCTACCACTTCTCCTTCACCATTCTCATCAAAAATGCCCAAACGTAAATCGCCGCCCATTTGCACCGTACCTATGTCTTTTACCCGAACCGGAATACCATTATTATTGCCAACGGCAATACTTTCTATGTCTTCTTTGTTTTTGATATACCCCAATCCCCGGATGATATAGGCCATGTCGCTCATTTCAAATTTCCGTCCGCCCACATCATTGTTACTTGCTTTTACTTTGTTCATCACATCCATCAGGCTGATATTATAGAACTGCAGTTTCACCGGATCAACCACCAATTGATATTGCTTTTCAAATCCGCCAAAGGATGCCACTTCTGCCACACCGGGTACCGTTTGCAAAGCCAGTTTTACATACCAGTCCTGCAATGCCCTTTGTTCGCCGAGATCAAGATTTTTAGTATCCAATGTGTACCAGAACACATGGCCTACGCCGGTTCCATCGGGACCAAGTGTGGGAGTAACCCCGTTGGGCAATAACCGCTGGGCATAGTTCAGGCGTTCCAGCACCCTTGTCCTTGCCCAGTACACATCTACATCATCTTCAAAAATCACATACACAAAGCTCATCCCGAACATGGAAGTGCCCCTGATGTTTTTCACTTTGGGAATACCCTGTAAGTTGCTCACCAACGGATAGGTAACCTGGTCTTCCATGATCTGCGGACCACGGCCCATCCATTCAGTAAAGACGATGACCTGGTTTTCGCTCAGGTCGGGAATGGCATCAATGGGGTTTTTCTTGATATTTAAAATACCCCACACAAACAACCCTGCCGCAAGCAATAAAACGATGTAGCGGTTTTTTAATGACCAGGAAATTATTTTAGGTATCATAACTAAATGTTTGGCTTGAGAATTATTTCATCATTTCTTCCACGCTGCCACAGGTCATCATCTTATCTCCGTAAAAAGGATTTTTGATGTCTTTGGTTTCACTCAGCCACATAGAACCATCATTGTACATGGGGCAATGATCATGGTATAGCATCATCCCTGCGCCAAATGCTTTTACCATATCATACATGTCTTTGCTCATGGTTGCAAAATGTTCCCGCTGGTGGTCAATCTTACTTTTAGAAATATGCTCCGCATGTTCATTAAGGTCCGATTCAATATCATCATACACTTTCTTCTGACCGGCGCTCAGCAATGATTTGTCAAATGATTTCATCGCTTCATACATTTTACCGGAAGCTGTTGCAGCTTCTGTTTCATTGCTGTTTACAAGGGCATTTTTAACTCCGAGGTAATCTGTCACCAATGTTTTTATGTAAGATGCTACTGCCGGATCAACGGAAGTAAATGTGGCTGCCACCATTTTAATATCCTTATCAGGTTGTGTATTTTGCTGCATAGGCATTGGCATACTGTCATGGTTCATACCCGTATTACTTTCTTTGGAAGAACTATTGCTGTTGCAGGAAATCACGGCAATGGCAGTGATTGCTGATATAATAAGAATTGTCTTTTTCATTTCTTTATTTTTAGTTGATTAATGTTTGTGATTGGAATGATCGTCTTTTTTTTGTTCTTTTAACGCCATACCACATTTGGGGCATTTGCCGGGCTTATCATAGGTTTTATCGCCTTCGCATTTCATGGGGCAGCTATATGCTACAGTTGCTTGCTCCTTTTCTTTCAGATCCATACCACATTTGGAACATTTACCCGGCTTATCACTGGTTACATCGGGATGCATGGGACAAGTGTACATTTTCATCACTTCCATTTTCATCTGTTCTTTTTTGGATTTGGTCATATCCATTCCGCATTTTGTGCATTTGCCCGGCTTTTTGCTTGTTACATCCGGGTGCATGGGACAACTGTATTTCATCATCTCCATTTTTTGCTTCGGAACTTTTGTTTTTTGTTTTGTACTGTCCTGTGCAAAAAGGGAAATGGAAAAGATGGTTAACGCTGCCATCATCAGCATTTTCATTGCTTTCATTTTGAAATAATTTATTAGTATGAGAATTGAGAATTTGCGGCATACAAAAATGCCGATAGCCTGACAAATCATTTGCCTGGCTCACAAGAGGGAAAATATTCTAAATACGGAAAACGCAGTTGCGGATATAAACGGGTACAGCCTGCGTTCGTGGAGGGGAATTGCTGTTCGGGTTTTCCTCTGTTACAGATGCTATCAATGATTGAGGAATTTCAACATAATTGGGTACAAGTGCAACACCCTGCATTATATTGAAATGAAAAGAAGATTCAGCAATCTTTTGATCTGTATTATTTTTTACGAATTTATGTTCATCCTTGCAGCAGCCATTATCCTTTTCGTTGCTTTTTTCCATCCCACATTTACCGCAGGTTTTGGATTTATTGTGCCCAAGCCCCCAATCGGCCAGCTTGCCCATGCAATAATGCATGTGAATGGTGGCTCCTGTAGAAGTGCCCAGATACAAAACGGCTAATATGGCTGTGATGAACTTTTTCATGTTGTAGCTACCGCAAAGATATAACAATTTTATTGGTAATTCTTATATAATTCTGCCGACAGTTTATACTTAAATGACTTATTACCTACCTGCAACAGTCCTTTTTGCGTACAGAAAGGAATTTAAATGCTTTCCAGAAAAATTGCCCTATCGGTTTAAAGACATTCATTATAACATAGTTAACAACATAACCCCACTCATGCCAATCATCAGTGCATCTTCAATAATGGTAATGGTGCTCATTGGTAAATTAAACACATCACCCAGGCAGGCACATTTAATTTTACGCTTATTGAAAACACTCTGCAGCACACCAATAACGCTTACTGACATTACTACAAAGGTAATGCTATTGGTAAGTATGGGGTTAAACCCTGTAAGAAAGGCAATACCCAATGCCAGCTCAACGAAAGCATAAACATAACCCCAGCCGCTCCACTTTTTCGCTATTACATCATACATGGAGTAGCTTTCTGCAAAGCCTTTTAAATTCAGCAGCTTAAAAAAAGAGAACACTAAAAAGAACCCGGCCATAAAATTACTCATCCAGCGCATCCACAAAAAATCACCGGTTACCCATTCGTTCAACAAGGTTATGCCGGTAATAAATGCAAATATTAACAGGATGGGCTTGTAAGTAGCTAACCATGTTTTGGCTTCTTCTGATTCTTCTGAAAATACCGGTGAGTGTTGCACAGCAATTTCGGATAACTTGTATTTTGGATAATCTTTCAGTGCATCCTGTAATGCAGATGTGGCAATATGTTTATCCATCTGTATAGTGGCTTCCCCTTTTGCCAGGTCAATTTCAACATTGCTTACTGACTTTACTTTTGTTAAAAGGCTTTGCACTTTTGCCTGGCAACCTGTACAGGTCATTCCCGAAACTTTATAGGTATGTGTCATAATCATCATTTAATGACACAAAGTTCCGACGTAGATGCGGCAGGCAGTTACAGAATTATGGAAATGATTTACAACTAAACAGCTTTCTTCCTTTTTTGAAAACTGCAAAATGTGAATGACTGTGTAGTTTTAAAAGGTGTTTGATGTATTTCTTCAATACACTTAATTTTCCGGAAATTAGTTGACAAGGCATCGGTAAGTTGCTGCTGTGAATAGCGGTGAACAGGAAGGCCGCTGCATTTTTCGGGACCTTTTTCTGAGAAAGTACCAACTATCAGCTTTCCTTCTTCCTTAACTGAAGTAGCGATATGTTTTTTATAAGCTGATATTTCTTTATCATCCGTTACAAAATGAAACACGGCCCTGTCGTGCCAGCAATCATATTTTTTCTCGGGGTGAAACTGCAGTACATCTGATTCTACCCACTTAATCTTTTCAGCATTTTTACCTAATCGCTTTTGCGCATTTTGCAGTGCCTTTGCAGATATGTCGAGTACCGTGATATTGTTATAGCCTTCCTGCAATAAAGCATCGGCCAGGTAACTGTCGCCGCCGCCAACATCTATAATAGCAGCATCTTTGGGAATATTCAGTTCCTTGATAAATTGTACTGAAGTTTCGGGATAAGGCTGAAACCAGCTTTTCTCCGAATCTGCTTTTGTTTCAAATACTTTTTCCCAGTGTTTTTTTTGCTGCATAGTGCAAAGGTATTAGTATATCAATAACAGCATCCGTAACAAAAGTTACAGAGCGTCGAGCGGTTTTCTTTGTGTACTTCCTAATTTCTTAAACTGGCTTGGGGTAAAGCCGGTAATTTTTTTAAACTGTGCCGACAGGTGGGCTACACTGCTGTACCCTAAACGGTATGAAATCTCACTCAGGTTCTCTTCGCCGTAAACCAGCAGTTCCTTTACTTTTTCAATTTTTTGCAGGATAAAATATTGCTCAACCGTTGTTCCCTCCACTTCAGAAAACAGGCGGGAAATATAACTGTAGTCTTTATGCAGGGCATTGCTCAAAAATGCTGTAATGCTGAAATGCTCCTCCACCTGGCCCGACTGTACTTTTTTGATGAGCAGGCTTTTTATTTTTTCAATCTGCTTTTGCTTCTGATCGTCCAGTATTTCAAAACCCAATTGCAGCAGGCGGGTGTTGAGCTGTTGCATATGTTTTGCAGATGGTTGTTTGCTTAGTTCTACCTCTCCCATTGAAACATGGATGGTCTTTAACCCCAGTGCTTCCAGTTCCTGCTTTACCACCATAATGCAGCGGTTGCAAACCATGTTTTTTATGAAGATGTTCATTGCTACTTATTTAAAACTGCTCTTTTAATTTGCTATCAACTATTTCAGGTTTCTTTTTGAAATCTTTTGTCAGTTCGTGTATTACTTCTGCTATTTCATATTTTGCATTATTGGCTATGTGGTAGCCAAAGATTATTTTATCAATGCTGATAACCGGCCTCACCATGTGTGGAGTGATTCCCTGTTTTATTATAAACTCTCTTGTCTTTTCGTCCCAATCCCATTCTAATTCCAATTCAATAAAGCTGGTCTTTTCATTCTTTCTGTTTATATCAACATGTGCCGATGGTTCGTCATAATGAGATAGCCCTTGGCAATATATAAGCCTTACTTCTTTTTCTACCTTGTACATATTGTGTTTGTGAAAAGCAAAATACTTGTAAAGGATATTGTCAAAACTATTGACAGTAAGGTTATGTTTTACTTTAAACTCATTATACATTTTATCTATTGCCTGAAACTTGCGATGGGCTGTATTGGCATAGTGAATCTTGCTGAGCATAAAATACACCCACTGTTTTGAATACTTTTCTTCAAAGGACAATACAATGCCTACGCCGTTTCCCTTATCACCATACTCCCTCCACGCTGAAAGGCTTTGCATTTTATCTTCCAGCGAGGTTTCGCAGAGGGAAAGACAAAATATCCTTTTCTTTATTTCCCCAATTTGATACGCTGAAAGATTTTTACTTAGGTATTTTAAGGGAACAACAAACTCCTGTTTATCATCCATGCCTTCCAGGTTATACAGTCTTAGCTTTTTACTCCTGAGAATGTGCATTAATGACTGTACGGATGTATAATGAATGAATGTGTAGGGTTTTGTGTAGAAATATGGAGAATCTAAATTGATTTCGTTTGAGTCTGCTAAATCTATTCTTACATCACCAGCCCTTGTAGCCTCAGCGGGACCGAAAAAACCGATTGACTGATGCCGGGCTTTGGGCAACAACTGATGCAAAACATCTTTATAGAAATGTTTGATTGCGTTTTCATCGAAAATTGTTTCTTGAATTTTCATAGTTATATAGCATCTTCAATTAACTTTCTTTCATCTGTGGTAATCTCATAAAGTTGAAAAACAAGAGAATTAATTTCTGTTTCGATATTATCTGAATTAAAATCAGAGTTTTGTTCTCTACCGTCAATGATTTTCTTAACTAAATCAGAAATCCTTTTTGAAATCGTTTTGTCGAACTTACATGGAAGGTCTTCAACGTAATGACCGGGGAATTGGGCAAAAGCCTTGTTTTCACCAGTGGTTTTAGTAATGTGATAGTATGCAAAAAGCGAAGAATTAAGTTGACCTAATATTGAGTAAATATTATTTTCATCTTCGGGAATTATAAGATATAAGTTTTTAAGAGCTAACCGCTTTTTTAAATCTATTGAAGCGATAATACTATTGCCTGTTCTTCTCATTAAGATTTTAGGCTTACGATACAAGGATTCATTTGCATTGCTTTTCATCTCTTTTGGGATGAAATTTATATATGAACCACTGTATTGAATTGTATAGCGGTTTACATCCTTACCAAGTAGAATTTCTTCCCACCCATTTTTCTTCTCCTGTGACAACCATACCGAGTTATTTCTTGTCTCAACGCCACGATAAACAAGAGCAAAGTCCTTTATTTTCTTTGATTCGCTTTCAATTTTTTGAATGATTGGGTTTATTGTGATGCGATTAAATGGATTTATGCCAGATTGATAGGAAGCATCAAAATCAATAAAATCTTCCTGAAAATATCTTTTCAAAAGGGGGCTATTCAATTTAGATGTTCTACTTCCGATGATAATAACTGTCTCTACAATTTCCTCAAACGCTTCATTTTTCAAATTGACTATATGATGAACAGACAAAGAATCTATAAGGCTTCGCATTTTAGTAAAATATTTTCCGTCAAGCCAACTATTTGGAATAATCAAAGCAAAGCCACCATTTTGTTTTAAGAGTTTTTGAATTGCTAATTCAGTAAACAAAGTGTAAGTATTCGGATTGTATTCAGCAGTTGAATATTGTTCATTAATGTACTCCAAAACAGATTCTCCGAAAAGTGATTTGATCATCACAACATAAGGAGGATTTGCAATGATGACATCAAACCCTATGAAATCACCATTTTCATTCAGAACTTCAGGAAACTCAAACCGCCATTCAAATGAATTACTAAAAATGGGGTTTTTAATGTATGCTTCCAGTTCTTTATTCAGTTTGGCAATTTCTTTATCCAGCCTTGCTTTATCCTTTTTTTGGGCAGCCGTAAGGTTTTCGCTAAACAGTTTTTCGTTTACATACTTCTTTAAAAACTCGTCGGTAAGTTTTGTGAGTTTAATTTTGGTTGGGTTGCGGTCGGTTATTTTTGAGAGGAAGCCACGTTTCAGATCGGTCATCAGTTGCTGTATGCCTCTTTTCTTATCCTTATCCACTTCATGCTTATAATCGGCCACCCAGCTTTTATACTCCAGTATCTTTTTTTCAAAATACGGTGTTGCCGATTTCAGGTCTTCCGTAATGCTGAACCTGCTTATCAAACTGTTACCGCATTTAATATTGATGTCGATATTTGGCAGTGTCTGTAATTCATTTCCTATTCTTCCGCTGTTTTGGGGTTGCCCATCGGGAATAATGTAGTAAGCATTTTTCAAGAGCTCTATCCACAACCGCAGGCGGCATATCTGCACACTTTTGGGGTTAATGTCAACTCCAAAGAGGCAGTTTTCAATTATGGTTTGCTTTTCGTGAAAAAGGGTTTTCTGTACATCCTGTTTCCAGGGTTGTATATAAAACCGGCCGTTCTTTTCGGTTTCTATGGTATAGGCAAAGGGGTCGCCCTTGGTATCGTAAATAAGCAGTTCATCATTATCCAGCGTTACTTCAATATCGTTCAGCCGGTTGCCAGCTTCATTAATTAAAATGCCCAGTTCGGCCTTTACCGTAATCAGTTCATTTAAGGCGCTTACCAGAAAGTGGCCGCTGCCCACGGCGGGATCGCAAATGGTAAGGCTGTTGAGCAGGCTGTTGTATTCTTTCAGTTTCTTTACACTGCGGTCGTCGCTGATATAGTTGCCCAGGTCGGCAAAGTCATCAGCTTTCCAGCCGTATGTTTCTTTAAATTTGTTTACCACCGCCTGCCTGATGCTCTGGCGGCACATATACATGGTAATAAAACCTGGGGTAAAGATGGAGCCGTCTTTATAGCCGTTGATCTTTTCAAAAATAAGTCCCAATACACTGGCATTGATAAGCGTTTTGCCTTCTTCCTGTATATCTTCTTCTCCTTCGCTGGCAAAATCGTAGGCATCTAAAAATTCAAAGAGGTATTGCAGGCTGTTCAGTTTATCGGCTTTGGGCTTGTTTTTTCCGTTGCGTAAAACGGTGGATGAAATCAGGGGCAACTCGGCCGAATCGTCCAGCATGTTTATTTTAATGGTGGCATCTTCCATATTGCTGAACTCGAACAGTGAACTGTTGAGATAAGGCACATGGCTGAATTTCTTCTGAACTTTTTCGCTGCGTTCGTAATAATTTCTTGCCAGCACCTGGAAAAAGAGTCTGTACACTTCATCAAACTGGGGCAGGTTGTCAAAGTTCAGGAACCTGAAAGCCGGGTTATTCCTGTGGTATTTCAGCAACTGGGCTTCCAGCAGTTTAAGGAACAGGATCCGGTTTATCCAGGTTATGCAAAGCTCCAGCCCTACGCTGAAAAGCTGTTCTTCTTTTTCATCACCGTAGTTGTTAAGGTCGGGTACTTTGTGCAGGCAGTTTTCTGTTTCAAGTATGGTGATGGCATTTTCCAGCAGTGAGCCTTCGTTGCGTTCGCCAGCCTTTTTGCGGCGGATGATTTTTTTGCTTCCGTCTTTTACTTCTTCCAGCCCTATCAGGTGCAGCAGTTCGGTATAAAAACCTTTGTCTAAACTGTTGCTGTCATTGGCAAAGGGAAGTTTTAGCAAATGGACCGGTGATAATATCTTAAATAACGGGATGAGGGCCTTGTCATCTGTTTTGTCGGCATTTTTAAGCGGTTTTTCAAAAGCCCTTATATCGAACCAGGTATAGGGCATTTCGTCTTCCAAAACTTCAAGGAACGGCTTAGCAATTTCCTTATAAAAAAGGTCGGTGCTGCTGCTCACTTTCTGTCCTGCAGCCCATTCTTTGTATTGTTTTACCAACCCTGTGTTTTTAAAAAAGATGCGTTCAAAAACACCGGCGTCAAAAATGTACCATTCGTATATGTTGGTAATAACAAGATTGGTGATACTGTTATTCCGGTGCTCAATCCGCTCCCGTAAATAATACAGGATAAGCTCATGCATGGCTTTAGCATTAAGGCTTGTTTTGGTAACCATATCGGCCGTATTGGACGGTCTTTTTACCTCAAACAGCAATGCAGCAGGTGTGGCTGCGTCTTTGCCCGTATGGGCCACAAAATCTGTTTTGCCCTTAGTGGCCAGCAGGTGTGCCGGATGATAAAAGGTATCCCGCAGAAAATTCATCAGGTGAATTTTCACATTCTCCTCAGATTCCTTCTCGTCTATCTGCCCCAGCAAGCTGATGAGATTGGTTTTAAACGCCTCCATTTCAAGCCGTTTGGGTTTGATGAGGCGGTAAGCCTTATTGAGTGCCTGTTTAAGGCCGATTTCCTTTAGCGTCATGCCGTGCGAATAGGATTAAGTTTTGATTGAATTGGAAAAATACGAATAAAGGGCTGTTTATCTGCCGGGGCAAGCGGTAATAATTTATAATATGCGTTTAATAGATGTATGACCAGCAGATTGTTCCCGGGATATTCCCCGGAATATACCGGGATGCAAAAATGTGAACCTTATAATGAGGGATGGGTATGGGAAGGGAGGCTATTCTGCTTCTCTGCGGATAGTACTGCTATCCCTTTGCAGGAAGGGAAGTAAGGGTATTTATATGTTCAAATCAAACATAACAGCATAAAAAGAGATGCCGGGCGGCGCAAAAAACAAAACAAAACTCTTTTTTAAAGCATGAAAATAAAAATTGTGCGAAAATGCATCAATCAATTTCAAAATTGGCCCGGTGGGGAATAGGGGATAAACTATGCGGCAATTTTGGCGGCCTCTGCAATGCGGATTGCGGCAGCCTTTTTAATTTGCGGTGCAACAACCAGGTTATTAAACTTACTGATTGTTTTAAACTGAATTTTTGGGATGATCTCATCAAAGGTTTGAACGAGTACCAATATATAAGCAACCCCTTTCACCACAATGATGCTGAATCGTAGCCTGCCTTTCAACTCCGGAAATTGCTCCTCCATATGTGGCCGGATATTATAATCAGGTTTTGGCAGGCGGGTAATTTCTGTGAATTTGTGAATGGTTTGGATAAACCCGGCATCGGCGGCTTTTTTCCTAAGTTGAGAAGCCCTTGTTTTACTGCATCCAAACATTTCGGCAATTTGTGGCAGGCAAAGACCGTAATACTTTGGTTGGGGGCCGTCGGCATAAACCCTGGCAGGATTGGTAGCATCCCTTTTGTTAGCTACGGGCCTCAGTTTACGCCTGACGACAACCTCCCAAAAATATTTCTGCTTGTTCACTTCTGCACAAAGCATAACTCCAACAAGGTACACATCGAGTATTTTTAAATGCTTGTAAAATAATGTAGTAGCTTGCTTACTTCTTATATTATATTCAATCCGCAACCGGTCGAACCCACGGAAATGATAGATGCCTGAACTTTCATTCAGGTTAATCCAGTTTAGTTCAATTAATTTATTAAAATGTTTGCGGTAAGTGCGGTCATCACTAATCCGCAATGCTTTCATTACCGATTTGAATACGGGTGAGTCTTTGTGCAGCTTTCCGCTGGAGTGGAATTTGAGATAGAGAAAAATGGCAAATGCTTTTTGAAGGCCGTATACTACCACATATCGGCTTATGTCTACCGGAATCTGAAGTTTATTTGTTTGCCTTGTGGCCATAGTTCATTCTTTTGCTTTTTGAAAAGCAGTCCGTGTTCTTTCTTCATACAGCAGTTTTGGTTTGATTTCGGTTTTCAAAGGATGGCTTCTTAGCAGAAGCGATCAGTGTTGTGTGTTGGGATAGTTAAGCGGCATTAGACTTGTTCCCTTCCAATACACTCATTACATCTTTTCTTGAGTAGTAGATAGTGCCGCCCATTTTTGTGAAGGGGAGTTTTCCATTTACTCTCAGGTTCTGCAAAGTGCCGGGTGAGCATTGTAACAACTGCATCACATCAGCGCTTTTCAACCATTCCTTTTGTTCGCCAGGTGTTTGAAACAACCTTTTGATTTCATCGACAATCTCACTTTTTAAAGTGTGAAAGTCGGCTTTCGTAATCAACTCAATTTCCATAGTTCCAGACTTATGTTTTTTAATGAATTAGCTATAACAAATTTACTAATAATATTCGCATTTAAATAGAATCATTTACCAACAATTTTCCACAATTAGTGAATAAAACCATTAGTAATATTGAATATTGTGGATAACTAAACAATTTAGTATTATCATGCAATTCTTACTTTTGCAGCCGGAATTTTACCTCCCATTTTCTCTTTCAGCAATGCCATATCGTTACTTACTTTTTTATCCAACACTTTTGCATAATGCTGTGTTGTTTTGATTGATTTATGACCTAACATTTTGGATACACTTTCAATCGGCACATCATTTTGTAAAGTAATAGTAGTGGCGAATGAGTGACGGGCAATGTGAAATGTGATGTTCTTTTCTATACCACAGATAGCGGCAATCTCTTTTAAGTAGCCATTCATTTTCTGGTTAGAGCTTACCGGTAGTAAAGTTTTTTCTGCACTGCATTTGGGATGGTTTACATACTTATCTAAAATTGCCTGTGCCATTGGGAGAATAGGTATACTTGAACGGGTATCGGTTTTAGTACGGTTTATTTTTATCCATCTTTCACCATCAATGCCAATGATGATGTGGTCTTTTGTCAGTTTCTTTACATCACTGTAGGCAAGGCCGGTGAAACAACAGAATAGGAATATATCCCTCACCTGGTCTAATCTCGAAGTAGCAAACTCTTTATCGGCGATAGCCTGTATCTCATGCTCATGTAATATTTCTCTTTCTACTTCATGCAGGTGAAAACGATAACTGATGAAAGGGTCTTTATCTATCCAGCCATTGCCGAGACATATACGCATTATCTTCTTGAAGTTTGTGAGGTACTTAATAGCTGTATTGTGTGAACACTTGCGGATGGCTTTCAGGAAATATTCATACTCGGTAATGAACTCATGATTGACATGCTTAATGGGATAGTCGGAAACATTATACTTGTATTCCAAAAACTCTTTAGTGTGGTTTAATGCTGTTGCATACCGTTCATGTGTACCGAAAGAATATTCTTTTCCGATCAGTGATTTCATCTGGTCATTGTGATACTGAAAAACTTCCATGATGGTTTTGCTCTTTTCAGTAATACCGAAGTAAGAATTTTTAACTGCTTCGGCTGTGATTGTTTTACCGGTTTCCAGTAAGCGATTATAGTGCTGAAACAATGCAGTACGAATAGTAAGTATATGTGCATTCAGTGTACGGATTTCTTCCGTATTGCCTTTTGCAATACTTGCTTTATTGATCCATTTATCCGGTTCAATAAACCGCTTGAGTGAAAACTCAGTTCTTACTTCATTAATGGTAATCCTGGCATAGATGGGAGCCTTGCCAAACTCGTTCTTCTTGGAAGATTTTACCTGAAAAGACAGGTGCATTACGTTGTTCATTTTTGGTCCGTTTTTAGGTTATAAATTTACTAATTCTATTAGCAATTTCCTAATACTTTTTATCCACAAAACCCTTGATGGTAAAGGATTTCAGCGATTTGGCGAGACCTGAAAAATGAAGGGAAAAGGTCTCGATTTAGACCATTTTCTTTGGAGTTTTTTGAATGATTTGGGGAGTACCAAAAATAAAAAACCCTTGCCTATATTGAGTTTGCAAGGATTTAATAAAGTTTGAATAGTGTTTCAGCGGAGAGAGAGGGATTCGAACCCCCGGAGGCTTTCACCTCAACGGTTTTCAAGACCGCCGCATTCGACCGCTCTGCCATCTCTCCGCCGCAAAAGTAAGGTTTGAAAGTTTTTCTACAAAACCTTTTTCTTATTCTGTTATAAAAATATTATTCTTTCGGTATAAACTTGTCCCGTAACCTCATCTTTTATGTGTAAAAGATAGGTACCGGGTGGCATGGCCTGTGTTCTTTTTAATTGCAATGCATTGCCCGGTGTTGCGGTATATTTCTGTTCAGCAATCAACCTTCCCGTGGCATCATAGCATTTTAGGGTATAGTTGCGGTTTTCTTTGCCGGCAAAACTTATATTTATGTAATCCCTGGCCGGATTAGGATATACGAATAGCTCCCTGCCGGATTCATTAGCAATCATCACAATATTACTGTACGTAAACCTGCCGTCAATATCCAGCATTTTCAACCGGTAAAAATTTTGATTCAGCACCGGCCGGTCATCTTTAAATTCATAGGTTAGCAATTGAGTTGAATTTCCATTTGCCGCCACACGTCCTATTGAAATATATTGCCCATTTAATAACTTTCTTTCTATTTCAAAATGAGAAAGGTTCATTTCTGTAAATGTTTTCCAGTACAGGTGATTGATTTTTCCTTCCCTCCTGCCGGTAAAGGCTGCCAATTTTACGGGCAGGATCATATAGCAATCGCCAACAAGGTTATAAGTATAGGTTCGTTCAATACAACCATTGTTAATGGAAAGATAGCACACATATATCCCGGTATCTCCAATCATCACTTGCGGAATATTAATGCTATTGGCAATGCCCAGGAATGTGCTGTCGGTTGCATCAAGGGTTTGCTTTTTATACCATCGGTACGATGCGCCATAAATATAATCTACAGATAAGGTTGTAGGTTCCATGAGGCAATTATTATTGGCTACAATCCCATTTAAGGCCAGTGGTAAAATACTTCCATCACCAAGAGATGCATTACCGCAGGCATCCACTACCCTTAACCGGATGAGCGAATACATATTACCGTTGTTAATGGTAAATACCGGGCTGGCCTGGGGCGCCGTAATTATTGAAGGTGTAGATGGCGTACTGCCAATAATTTCATACATAAACGGCCCAATACCATTTTGCACTTGTGCAGAAATACTAAATCCTCCTACATCGCACTGAAAGGCCTGGCCGTTTGCCAGTGTAGGAAACTGGTATGGGCGAATCGTTACGGTATCAAACCGGCTCCATCCGCAAAGATTTTCGCTACTTCGGATTATATAGGTTGCCGGTGCAAGGTCGGTAAATTCTACCTGTACGCCGTTATTACTTGTTGGCAATATGCCGGGATAAAAATACGTGCCATTGATGGCTATGATGGTACAACTTATGGATCCCATATTGGTAAGAATGGTTCCTCTAATATCTCCGGAACCGTTGGTCCATGATGCACCCGGGCATTTATTAAATACAGAAAAACTCTTGTTGAAATACCCAAATGGTGCGCCTAACAATATGGTATCGGCTCCGCCGCAATTATCCGATACCACAACGGTATAAAGTAAACTATCCGGCAAGCCGGGAATGCTATCAATATAGGCATTGCTGGTATTGTAGGTGGCCGTAAAAAAAGTGGTATGATCGGGATTATAAATAACCAGGTGATAAGGCATGGTAGTTCCGGTAAAACTGAGTTGAAAATTAGCATACCCCATAGCGCAAGATTTTGACGGGTAGCCGGTAATTTCAATGGGTTGCTTGGGTTGATAAAAGCATTTTTTTACAATACTGTCAAAACAAGCATCTTTTACCGTAATGCAATAATTGCCATAGGCCAGGTTGGTAAATACCCCGGTACTATTGCAAGTTAACAACACATTGGAAGCGTTGTACAGGCAAAATGTAGGGTTGGTATAGTTTTGCAGGTTTTCAACCCTTGCCGTAAAGCGTGTACAGGTAAAATTACTGGTGGTAATATCCCAGTCAAATAACGGCGTTAATTGATCAACGCTAATACAAGTGCGGAATAAAGTATCCGGGCAATTATTCCGAATGGTTACACAATATTGGCCATAACTTAGGCCGGTAAAAATACCGCTGGAGTCGCAGGCTATAAGGCTGTCTAATGAATTATAAAGACAATATTCCCCTACCCCGTTGCTGCTAAACGCAGCCAATGTAAAGCTGTTGCAGGTACGCTCTCTTACATCCAGCGTAAGATCATTGGTAATTACCGGTGCAGGTATGGTTTCACAAACGGTTAAAGTAGTATCCCGGCACTCATCATGCATGGTTACACAATAATTTCCAATAGGAATGCTATCAAAAATACCTGTTGAGTTACAAGTTACTAATGTGCCCACACTGTCATATAAGCAGTAAAGCGGATTATAAACAGAATCTCCATTAACCGTAAGGGTTACCAATTGGCAGGTTAAATAATGAGTTGTGAATCCTCCCAATGTTGGCATAGGTTGTATTGCTTCAAAACATCTTGTAATGCTGGTATCGGTACAGGAATCTTTTATTTTTATACAATAGGTGCCATAAGGCAAATCATTAAATATTCCCGTTGTATTACAAATTAGTAATGAGTCGGCGGCTGTGTATAAACAATACGATGGGTTAAATAAATTAAGTTGCCCGGTAATGGTTGCCGTAAAGGTAGAGCAGGCCAAATTGCTGATGTTTACATCCTGGTCAACTGATGAAATCGGCGGTGATGCAGTGAAGCAGCGTACAATAGTGGAATCGGTGCAGGAATCATGAGCTTGGATACAGTACGTGCCGTAGGGCAGTAAATCAAATACTCCGGTGCTGTTGCAACTGATTAAATTACTGTCTGCATCAAAGAGGCAAAAATCGGCACCGAAAAAGTTGAGGATATTGGTTACCGAAGCCGTAAATGTGCCGCAGGTAAAATTGCTTAAAGCTACTTGCTGACCCAGGCTTGGAAAATTGTTGAGATGAACCGTACCGTTTTTAATAATGCCGCAATTATCTTTTACCACAATATCAAAAGTTCCCCCGGGAGGTAACGTAAAGGTAAAATAGGGCGAGGCTTGCCAGGTGGTATCACCCGGGGCCAGTACTACGCCATAAGTAAAATTGGGTAAATCGCCGCTAATATTGTTATTGCCTAAAATATCTCTAATCAAAATATAGCCGGTTACTTCGGTACAGGAGGTACGGGTAAAAGGGTACGCTTCAATCCACCATTCATAGTTATTGATGGTAATTTGGCGGGTTTGAATACCCCCGCAGGAGTCCCTTAATTGTATGGTATAGTTTCCGGCAATTAAATTGGTAAATGTGCAGGTGCTATTGGTGGTACCCACTCCCATAGGTGAGGGCGCCACAATTGAAAATGAAAATGGCGGTCTTCCATTGGCAACACTATCTAAAAAAATGGCCCCGTTTGCCGCATTGTCACAGGTTACATCTTTTTTGCGGAGGCTAAAGCGGGGATCGAGATAGGAACCGGGTACTACCACATTTAAAACAGAATCGGTACAGTTTGAATTAATATCGGTTACATAAACGGTATAAGTGCCGGCGGGCAAACCCGTTATGGAATCGGTAGTGGTATAGTTGGTGTTTATGGTTCCGGAAACCTTGTATTTGTAGTCGCCGGTGCCACCCAATGCCCTTATTTTTATAGAGCCTGTGGCCGCACATCTCGATTCATAAGGCTTGCAGAAGGCTTGTAGTAGTGAACAATCCTGGCTAATGGCGGAATTCCAAAAAAAAGCAATACCCAACATTACCAGCAGGTGTTTGTAAAGTTTTTTCATAGAATCAAATTGGGTGATTCAATTAGGTTATTGGTTAGCATAATGGGCATGGGTAAATTGCCAATTATACACTTTGTTTAACGGTAGATGCTGGGGCTTTATTATAGCGCTGGAGAGTAAAAAAACATTTGTAATAAAACAACTACACAGTAATACAAAATGTGGCTACAATTCCCGGTTTTAGAACTTGAAATTCCAGGTAACTGAGGGGATAATGGGGAAAATGGAGACCTGCTTACCCTGTATTTTCAGGCTTCCGTCATAGGGGCTGCCGGTTTGGTCGAAGTAAATGAAATATGGATTTTTTCTGCTATATACGTTATAGGCGCCAAAAACCCATTGCGTTTGCCATTTACGGTTTTTGCTTTTTGAAGGGGTTAATATTGCGGCAAAATCAAGGCGGTGATAGGCCGGTAAGCGGTATTGATTTATTTTGCTGTATTCCTGTGTGAGCACCCCGTCGAAAATATAAAAATTTACGGGTAAGGTAAAGGCATTTCCGGTGCCATACACAAAAGTGGCCGATAGTTTCCATTTGGCATTGAGTTCATATAGCGCCACAATACTCATATCGTGTCTCCGGTCAAATTTGGCAGGAAATTTATTTCCGTCATTGAGTGCCGGAAATTTTCTCCAGGTACGGCTGATGGTATAACCGATCCATCCGGTAAGTTTGCCTTTGAGCTTATTGATAAAAAACTCGGCGCCATAGCTCCAGCCTTTGCCAAAAGTAAAGTCCTCTTCGGTATCTCTTAAGGTGCTGGGTGTATAGCCTTCCCGGTATTCTATTTGGTTTTGCATATGCTTATAGTAAAGCTCAACCGAGGTTTCATACGTATTGCTCTTGAAGTTTTTAAAAAGGCCGGCAGCATACAACCACGAAATTTGCGGTTTCACCAAATAGGTACTGGGTACCCAAAGATCGGTAGGTAAAGTGGTTCCGGCATTGCTTACCAGGTGTATAAATTGGAGGTTTCGGGTTACGGATGCTTTTAAGGAAGTGGCCTCATTTAGGCTGTATCTTAGGGTTAACCTTGGTTCCAGCCCGCTAAAAGTTTTAATGGCTTTTCCTTTTCCAAAAACCGTGCTGTCGGTTCGGTTGCCGTCACTATCCGTTTTATAGATTTTATAAGGGCCAATTTGTTGAAAAAGGCTGTATCGCAAACCCAGGTGCACCCGTATTTTAGCACTAATATCCCAGTCGTCCTGAACGTACAATGCGGCTTCATGAGCAAATTTTACCTGGGCATTTAAGGGTTTAAACTCCACCGAATCTTGCCTGCCACTCACTACGGATGGAGTAAATTTATGGTAGGTATATAATGCCCCAAATTTCAGTTTGTGGTTAGAGGCAGGGTAAAAATCTATATCCGTTTTAGCGTTTAAATCCCGTATTCCCGAATTCATTTTTACTTCAAAATCGTTTTGTGAGCCTGAAAACCTGAAATTATAATCATTATACACTAACGTAGTGTTGGCAAATAATTTATTGTTGAAAACATGGTTCCAGCGAAGGGTTCCGGTGGCATTTCCCCAGGGGATATTTACTTTAAAGCTGAGTTTGGCATTTCTAAAATCAAATACATCCCGGCCAAAATACCCGCTAATATAAAGCCGGTCTTTTTCGCTAAACTGGTAATTGAATTTTGCATTGAGGTCGTAAAAATAATAGCCCGAGCCATAAAACTGGCTTTCCTTTTTCACAAAGGGCTTTACCAGTGCATCTACATAAGTGCGCCTCCCCGAAAGTATGAAGGAAGATTTGTTTTTTACAACAGGGCCCTGGATTGAAAACCGGCTGGCTACCAATCCAATACCTCCTTCAGCCTGAAATTTTTGATTATTACCTTCTTTCATCGAAATGTCCAAAACACTGCTTAACCTTCCGCCGTATTGTGCCGGCATTCCACCCTTAATAAGCGTTACGTTTTTTATGGCATCGGCATTAAAAATAGAAAAAAAGCCAAAGAGGTGACCGGTGTTATAAACCACGGCATCATCCAGGATTATTAAGTTTTGATCGGCGCCGCCACCTCTTACATAAATACCGGCAGTACCTTCGCCGGCATTACGGATGCCGGGCAATAATTGGATGGTTTTTAAAAGATCCACTTCACCCAAAAATGCGGGTATTGATTTTATTTGTTCAACAGGCAAGCTCACTCTACCCATTTGAGCCGATTTTACATTACCCGATTTTTGAGCCGTTACCACTACTTCCTGCGTTAATGCACTAAGCGGAAAAAGCGTGATATTGAGTATCGTGTCTTTGTGTAAGGAAATTGAAAGAGCAGCCGGGTGATATCCAACATAGGAAAATTCCAGCCCTTGTGACCCACCGGGTATGGAAATGGAATAAAAACCATAGGCATTAGTGGTAATGCCTTTAGAGAGGCCTTTAACCGATAGGGTTGCCCCAATTAAAGTTTCCCCGGATACGCCATCTTTTACATAACCGCTGATGGTATGCTTTTGTGCGTTTAACAGTTGCACAGGCATACTGCAAATAACCGATAAGACAATAATTTTAAGCATGCAGCGGGTTTTATAAAATACGGTTAGAAGCCTGTTAAAAGAAATTATTTGGCCAATACGGAATCTTTAATTTCTCCGCAATGCAACATTCCGGCTTTGTATTTAGGATGTTTCTTGCCGAGGTAAGGGTTTATAATTTCATCAGAACTGCTCAACCAGTCGGCCCCTTCGGTATCATTAAAAGCCATGGGGCAATGCTGTAAATACAATTTTTTTCCTTCGTAATTAATAGATTGGAAAAAAGCCGGGTACATCATTTGTGTAGCCATGCTAAAATCTCTTCTCATTTCGGTAATATCGGTTTGTTTGAGTAAAGAAACAATATTGGATTTAATATCGGCAATGCTGGCTTTTGCAGTTTCCACCACAGCGCCTGAGTCATTTTTCATTTCTTCTACATTTATAGAATCCAGTGCCTGAACAAAAGTGGAAGCCTGTGTTTTAATAGCTGCCGTATCAGCATTTACAAACGCATCTTTTAAAGAAAGGTATTGGTTAACGGCATTTTCCACTTTTAAATTAAATGCAGCAGAATGCACCGATTGTTTTATGGGTTTTTCTGAAGTATCCACTTTTTTATTTTCCCCTTTTTTTCCATAGAAAAAATACATGCCCAAAGCAATGATTAGTAAAACCAGTAAGATTAAAAACCTTTTCATGTCGTAATTTTTTTTGCAAAAATAGGTTTTATTGCCCATTGTGATTATGGGCTTAAAACGGAACAGCAACAAGCCTGGCTGTATATAATGTCAAAAATGTTTTCATTTGTAACTATCTTTATCCCACCAATTGATATTATGGCTATTCGCATCTTTATTACCGGAGGTACTTTCGATAAGGAATACAATGAGCTTAACGGGGAATTATTTTTTAAAGATTCACATTTGAGCGACCTACTGGAAATGGGGCGCAACAGGGTGGATGTGGAAATTCGCACCTTAATGATGGTGGACAGCCTGCAAATGACGGATGAAGACCGGGAGTTAATTCTTCATCAATGTATAAACTGCGATGAAGAACAAATTATTATAACCCATGGTACCGATACCATGACCGATACGGCCCATCTTTTAGCTAAACAAATAAAAGATAAAACCATCATCCTTACCGGAGCCATGATTCCCATAAAGTTTGGTAGCTCCGACGGCTTATTTAATTTAGGCAGTGCATTGGCCTTCGCACAAAGTCTTCCCAATGGTGTTTATATAGCCATGAACGGCAGGTATTTTAATGCCGATAATGTAAGAAAAAACAGGCAAACCGGTTTTTTTGAAGAAAGTAAACCTTAGTTATTCTTTCAACCGGCTTTTGAAATCTAAATTATTTTCTTTGGCAGTTTGTTGAGCTAAGGCATAACCGGCATCGGCGTGCCGTATCACACCCATCCCGGGGTCGTTGCGCAACACCCTTTTTAAGCGTTGTTCTGCATCTGCAGTGCCATCTGCAACTATCACCATGCCTGCATGAATGCTATACCCCATACCTACCCCACCGCCATGGTGCAGGGAAACCCAACTGGCGCCCCCGGCGGTATTTACCAGGGCGTTTAATATGGGCCAGTCGGCCACGGCATCGCTTCCATCCAGCATACTTTCAGTTTCCCGGTTTGGTGAAGCCACCGAGCCGGTATCTAAATGATCCCGGCCGATAACAATTGGCGCTTTTACTTTTCCGGTTTTTACCAGTTCGTTAAATGCTAATCCTGCTTTTTCCCTTTCGCCCTGGCCCAGCCAGCAAATCCTTGCCGGTAATCCCTGGAAGGCAATTTTTTCTTTGGCCAGTTTCAACCAGCGTTGTAAAGATTTGTTTTCCGGAAACATTTCGCTAATCACTTTGTCCGTAACGGCAATATCGGCAGGGTCGCCGCTCAAGGCAGCCCACCTAAACGGGCCTTTGCCCTCGCAAAACAAGGGACGTATGTAAGCGGGAACAAAACCAGGAAAATCAAAACATCGGCCTTTTGGAAAACTAACCGTACTTTGAGATTGTTCGTATTCCTGCGCCCTGGCCCTAATATTATTTCCGTAATCAAAAGTAATAGCGCCTTTATCCATCAACTGTATCATGAGTTGCACATGCAGGTACATGGATGCATAACTTAACCTTGTATATTCATCAGGATTCTTTTCCCTTAAAACGTTGGCTTCTTCATTTGTGAGCGTATGCGGAACATAGCCTATTAAAGGATCATGGGCGCTGGTTTGGTCGGTTAAGGTATCGGGAATAATATTTCTATCAATTAATTTTTGCAATAGGTGAACGGCATTGCACAATACCCCAATACTTTTGGCAACGCCCTTTTCTTTATAATGTAATGCTGCATTGATGGCTTCGTCAATATCCGTAAATTTTTCATCGAGGTATTTGGTTTCAATTCTTTTATCAATCCGCCATTCTTCTACTTCGGCTACCAGGGCCACGCCTTCATTCATAGTAATGGCTAAAGGCTGGGCGCCACCCATACCCCCAAGCCCGGCGGTAACATTTAGGGTATGTTTTAAAGTACCTCCAAATTGCTTATCGGCTGCAGCGGCATAGGTTTCATAAGTGCCTTGTACAATTCCCTGGCTGCCGATGTAAATCCAGCTTCCGGCAGTCATTTGCCCGTACATCATCAATCCTTTTTGCTCCAACTCTGTAAAATGTTTCCAGTTTGCCCAATTGGGTACTAATTGACTATTACTCAGCAAAACCCGTGGTGCATCTTTATGTGTTTTTAAAATACCTACCGGCTTACCGCTTTGTATAAGCAGGCTCTCATCATTTTCCAAATCTTTTAATGCTTTAATAATGGTATCCAGGGATTCAAAATTTCGGGCAGCTTTGCCCCTGCCCCCATATACAATCAGTTCTTCCGGCCTTTCGGCAACAGCCGGATCAAGATTATTCAAAAGCATTCTTAGAGCAGCTTCCTGTATCCAACCTTTGCATTGTAAATTATTACCGGTTGGTGTTTTATATTTTGCAGGATTGTATTGATTTATGGTTGGGTTCATAAAAGCTCCATTTTAGGGCAAATTTATGTAATAAGCAGCCATTCATCACATTTGTTGTATGCCAGGTAATCTCAAATGATAAAATAGGTACATTTATGGATTAATTAAAGCAATATGAACAATAAACTTTTAATTGCATTGGCAGTATTTTCCTTAGCTGCCTGTAACACACAAAAAAAAGAAACTCAAAAAGAAATGTATCATTGGCCCGCCGTAAAACCTCCCGTTGCAGAAACAAAAGCACATTGGCGCACTATACATGGCGATAGTGTATTGGATAACTATTACTGGATGTATGATTACTTTGGCAAAGGGCCCGACAGTACTAAAGTAGTGGATTACTTAAAAGCAGAAAATGCTTACCTGGATACCATGATGAGTGGAACCAAGCCCCTGCAGGAAGCGTTATTTACTGAAATGAAAGGGCGGATTAAGGAAAAAGATGAAAATGTTCCGGTATTTAAAAACGGGTATTTTTATTATTACCGTACCGAAGAAGGGAAGCAATATTTCAAATACTGTCGTAAAAAGGGCAGCCTTGATGCAGACGAAGAAATTTTATTGGATGTGGACAAAATGGCTGAAGGCCATCCCTATTACTCCGTGTCGGGTTTTGAGGTAAGTGATGATAATAAAATGCTGGCTTTTGGAGTGGATGAAGTGAGCCGGAGGCAATATTCTATTTATGTAAAAAATTTGGAAACCGGCCAGCTCTTACCGGATGTGGTAAAAGGCACCGGGGGTGATGCCACCTGGGCCGGCGATAATAAAACATTTTTTTACAGCAGTAATAACCCCGTAACCCTTTTGAGCGAAAAAATTAAGCGGCATACCTTGGGATCCGATGTTGCACAAGACCCCACCGTTTATGACGAAAAAGATAAAACCAATTATATTGCCGTAGGTAAAAGCAAAAACAGTAAGTATATTTTTATTTACTCCGGCGGTACGCTTTCTTCCGAACAATTTTTTATTGATGCCTCAAATCCGGCAGCAGCATTTAAGCCTTTTCAACCCCGGATGAAAGACGTATTGTATGATGTAACCCCACTTGCCGACCGGTTTCTCATACGCACCAATAAGGATGCTAAAAACTTTAAACTGATGGAATGCCCGCTGGATAAAACCGGCGTGGAAAACTGGAAAGATTATATTCCTCACCGCACCGATGTGCTTTTGCAGGGTGTGGAAGAATTTAAAGATTTTATAGTAGTGAATGAACGTAAAAACGGCCTGGTACAATTTAGGGTAAGGAGTTTAAAGGATAACAGCGAATACTATATTGATTTTGGTGAAGCGGCTTTTGCAGCAGGGTTTACCGGTAATGCCGAATATAATTCACCTATTTTACGCTACAATTATACCTCACTTACCACACCGGCGTCGATTTATGATTATAATTTGCAAACCAAGGCAAAAAAATTGATGAAACAGCAGGAAGTGGTTGGTGGTTATAATCCGCAGGATTATGTTTCGGAAAGGGTGATGGTTACTGCAAAAGACGGCGCCCAGGTGCCTTTATCCATTGTATATAAGAAAGGGTTTAAAAAAGACGGTACCGCACCCCTGCTTTTATATGCGTATGGAAGTTATGGATCAAGTACAGATGCCGGCTTTAGCAGTACCCGATTAAGTTTATTGAACCGGGGTTTTGCCTTTGCCATTGCTCATATACGGGGTGGCCAGGAGTTGGGCCGGCAATGGTATGAAGACGGGAAGATGTTTAAAAAGAAAAATACGTTCACCGATTTTATTGATTGCGGCGAATATTTAGTGAAGGAAAAATATACCGGTAAAGATCATTTATATGCGCAGGGCGGTAGCGCCGGCGGTTTGTTAATGGGCGCTGTGGTTAATATGGCTCCTGATTTATGGCATGGCGTAATTGCACAGGTTCCCTTTGTAGATGTGGTGAATACCATGCTGGATGAAAGCATACCGCTTACCACCAATGAGTTTGACGAATGGGGAAACCCTAAGAATAAAGACGCCTATGATTATATTAAAAGTTATTCCCCATATGAAAATATCGAAAAGAAAGCTTACCCGAATATGCTGGTAACTACCGGGCTGCACGACAGCCAGGTACAGTATTTTGAACCGGCAAAATGGGTAGCCAAACTCAGGGCAATGAAAACCGGTGATCAAATTTTACTCCTGCACACCAATATGGATTTTGGCCATGGTGGCGCCAGCGGAAGATTTGATTATTTAAAAGATATAGCGCTTAGCTATGCCTTTTTGTTTGCATTGGAAGGAATCACAAAGTAACATTCATTTTTAAACCGAAGCCCCTGTTGCATTTGTAACAGGGGCTTTTTTTTGGAATAATACGGTGGGGTAAAACAGTCTTGTTATGCAGTAGAGCAGTTTAGTTTGTCTTTTTGGGAATAATTGCTGTTGCTTCAATTTCAATTAATAAATCGTCCCGAACTAATTTATTTACTTGCACTAAAATACTGGTAGGCGGGTTTTGCAGGTTGATGAATTGATCTCTTGCTTTTCGCATGGCCGGCGCTTGTGTAATATCCGTCATATAAATACCAATCCTTATTACATGATCCATTGTTCCTCCGCTTGCCGTTACAATATTTTTAATGTTGGTAAAAACCTGCTCTGCCTGCTTTTCCAAATTATTTTTTCCTATTAAATTTCCGTTACTGTCGAGTGCAATTTGTCCGGAAATTACGAGCATTTTGCAATTTCCTAAATCTATTTCTACTGAGTGGGAGTATCCCTTTGACTTTGTGACAGAAGCAGGGTTTAAAAACCTGGTCAATGAAGTATCGGTTTGCGATAAAACCGATAATGACGGCAGAAGCATTAAAAGTAAAAATATTTTTTTCATCCGGTTCAAATTTTGGCAGTAAGTTACAGACCGAGCCTGTTTATCATTAGTTAATTGTTGTAAAAAATTAATTATTCACCCCTTTCAGTTCCGGGTGGTATTTGTTACGCAAGTCATAACCCGTTTCATAATAGGATTTAAGATTGGCCAGGTAAAAGGTCCAGCCTTCAAGGCAGCCAATTCGAATGGCAAATTTGGAGGGTTCATCATCGGGAATACGATGTTGGGTGAGGGTAACCAAAATATTTTCGCCAAATTCTTTCAAGTGTACATCTACCAGGCAATCGCCTGCAAAGCTAAATTGAAAAAAATCTTTTCCATTGGCCTGAACAACTTTTCCTTTTTCTTTAACAGGATATAAATACCAGCTCCAATCATAAAGGCTTCCCGATACGGCATTTCCACTGTCATCGGTATGCTGGTATAAACAGGTTTCAAGGAACCATTTTTCAATTTCGCTTGCATTGGCCCAGGCTTTATAAAGAGTTTCTAAATGAGCTTTAATACCAATTTTGAGGGTAAATGAGGTCCAATTATTTTCCATTCATTATTGCTTTTCAGAAATTTCTTTTAAAAGGTCTAAAGCTTTTGGATAAAGCGTTTTAAAATAATCGGCATATTCTTCAATGGAATCCAAATCAACGGTAAGTGTGGTGATTCCATTCTGCTCGAAAAACGTATAATTTTCGTGTCCGCCAGCCCATTTCTCCACTTGTTCGCCGGTGGTAATTTCTGTATCTCCGTCTAAAAAACCATAGTGCTTAATGGAAACAAATTTAGCCGGCAGGTGCTCTTCAATAAGTGAAACCATCCCTCCCTTTTTCCCATTTTGATCGGTACCTACAAAAAGTATTTTATGACCTTTATCCCAACTGCCCTCGAAGGTTGATGTGGGGTTAAAAGCAGCCGTCCAAAAAGCATAGGTACTTTTATCAGTTAAACCAAGCATAGCATCATAAACTTTATGTGCCGGCGCCATAATATCTTTTTTAAATTGTAATTTTTGCATAAACCGGTTATTTATATTTATCATTTAAACCAATGCCCAGGAGCACCAGGGGTTTTATTTTTTCTAAACGGGTTAACCTTGTGACCTCTTGCTTTGCTTCGTTGAGGTACAAAATATATTCTTTCTGTTTTCCCGGGGTTAACTTTGCAAACCCGGTTTTCAGGCGCTTATTACTGTTTAAGGCGTTTAATAGCAAATCCGGAACAGGTAAGGATTTAAATTTTTCGGGATGGATTCTCAGGCCTTTCTTTTCAATGGCTATGGCTTCTTTGAGGTATTGTTGGATTAATTTGCTGTTGATCTCTTCTTTTGAAGTAAACCGCCATTGCCTTAACGATTTTGTTTTACCTTCCTGGGCGTTTACCAACACGTTGTGTGTGTCCTTCAAAAAAACGCCGTTAAAAAACCAAAGGGCAAAATAATTTTTAAAGCCGCCATAACTTACTACATTTTTACCGTTAAAGGTAAACACTTCGGCGCCCCATTTAATGCAGCTTTGAAAAGGAAATTGTGAAATAATGTTGGACAGTATTTTTAATTCTTCTTTCCATTGTGCATTATTTTGCATGGCTAAAATTGAAAGTTATTTTAAATCGATCTTGCCTAAGCATTTTAACCAGGCAAAAACCCGGCAGATGGGTAGATTAAAGATAATGCAAATACCCAAATAGCCGAAAAAAACAAAGGAAAGCCGATTGCTTAACGGCTTCCGGTATAGATAAAACGGGTAGAATTATTCTGAAGATTAAGGATAGAGGTTTTCCAAAGAAACTTGTTGGGATTGGCCCCCGCAATTATCAAATCTCCTGAAGGCTTTGTTAATAATTGCATGGAACCCAATGTACTTCTATTTAGAAAAGAGCTATTAAATTTTTTCTAAAATTCTTTTATTTAGTAAACGGTGTAAATACTGCTGCTCTACCCGGCTGTGTTTCCATTTGCCTCTTTATCTCTTTGTGTTTATCCACTCCTGCCCCGGGGTATCTGTCCTGAAGGTTTCAATATTTCCGGTATCCTGCAGGGTTACATATACCGTTTTTCCATCCGTGCCACCAAATGCAACATTGGTGGGCTTTTGGCCACTAAGTTTTATTTCCCGTAACAGTTTGCCGCCGGGTGAAACAATGGCTACCACTCCTTTTCCATAACGGGCAATGTATAAGTTTCCGTTTGCATCACATCGCATCCCATCCATTCCAAAATCCGGGAATTCCGTCAACAACCTTTTATTTTTTATTTTTCCTTTTTTAGAAATATCATATACCCAAATTTTTCTTTGGGTTGATTCATTTAAATAAAGCTTCTTGCTATCCGGGCTTACTTCTATACCATTGGTAGTGCCCATTTGGGTTTCCAGAGGGGTCAATTTGCCTTTTTTATTCGCATACCAAATGGAGCCTGTCCCGTTCTTCCAGTCGGGATTGCTGGCATAAAAAGTATTCCATTTTGTAATGGCAATATCATTGGGTTGTACCATTCCGTCATCATGGGCAAATACGGTTACCAGTTTTGTTTTCATATCTATTTGTAAAATATTGTGCTTTTTATAGTCTGCAACAAACATAGTTCCCGTATTGTTAAAACGAATACCATTGCCAATACTTCCGGTAGGTAACTCTACAAAAATGCTGGCTTCACCGGTTGTTGTGATTTTGCCAATGGTTCCTTCATGATGGTAATTTACGGCATAGAGGTTCCCTTCATTATCTACGGCCGGTCCTTCCACACCATCCGTAAAACTTTGGGGTGGCGTTAATATTTTTGACTGAAATAAAACTGTGTCAGGTTGACTAAAGCCGGGATTAAAAACAAAAAATGCAACTGCAAAGAATACGATTTTATATACTGTAGTTTTAAGCATACCGGGGAAATTTTGAAGGAAAGATAGGGCAATTTGACCTTTTTCAAATTGCACGAATTTTAAAAAATTTAATTAGAATGTTTTCCATACCAAAGGAAGCAAATTAAATTTCATTTTTTTAATAACGCAGGGTTATTTCAACGCTTCCCGGGTATCATAAAAGCCGGTTTTCTTTTTGAAATCCATCTTTGGGATAATAATCCATACCAGTTGGAGCCGATAAAAGCAAAATCATACCATGTTCACCAACTTTTTCTCTACAAACAAATCCCCGGATTTTTCCGGGGATTTTAAAGAATGCTTCAATTATTTATTAATAGAAAAATTTATGAATAGTCACTTATTCATCCGCTTACGCAAATAATCATCTTATACACCCATTTCCTTTGCCAGGGCGTCCAGTTTATCGTCCAATATTTTTTCAGTTTGTTTAAAATCCGCTGCGTTGTTCAACGCTGTGTTTACACTAAAGTAAAATTTAATTTTTGGCTCGGTACCACTGGGCCTTGCCGATACCCTTGTGCCATCTGCCAGCACAAATTGTAATACATTACTTTTAGGCAAGTCTATTTTCCAGGTTTCGCCGGTAAGGAGGTTTTTGCCCTGCTGCAATTCATAATCCAGCAATTGCTCCACGTTTGCGTCATTAAAACTTTTGGGCGGGTTTTTGCGGTAGTCTTCCATCATTTGGGCAATTTCTTTGGCGCCGTCCATCCCTTTTTTTACAATGTTTACCAGGCTTTCTTTATAAAAGCCGTATTCAACATAAAGCTCAATAAGTTTATCAAATATGCTGCGTCCTTTATTGCGTTCATATGCCACCATCTCACATATTAAGGCTACAGCGCTTACCGAATCTTTATCCCTTATTTGGTTGCCAATCATCAATCCAAAACTTTCTTCACCGCCTACCACATAATTTTCTTTACCTTCTTTTGCCCTAATCATGCTGGAGATCCATTTAAATCCCGTAAGCACATTGTAGCAGGAAATTTCATTTTTGCGGGCCACTTCATCAATCATATAGGTGGTTACAATGGTTTTTATCACCATATCGTTGGGCTGTGCAATGCCTTTGGCTTTGCGGGCTTCAATAATATAGGCAAAGGCCAGTAAAGCGGTTTGGTTGCCATTGAGCAATACCCATTTGCCTTCATTATTTTTTAAACCAATACCCACACGGTCAGCATCAGGGTCGGTACCCAGCAAAATATCCGCATCCAGTTCTTCGGCTTTCTTTAAACCAATGCTCATGGTTTCTCTTTCTTCGGGGTTGGGATATTGTACCGTAGGAAAATTGCCGTCCGGCTTGCTTTGTTCTTCCACAATATTCACATTGGTAAATCCCAATTGCGCCAGGGCCTGCGGCACCAGCATAATGCCGGATCCATGTATGGGGGTGTAAACAATCTTCAGGTCCTTCTGTGCCTTGCATACTTCCGGGTAAATGCTAAGGCTTTTTACCATGGCCAGGTATTTTTCATCCATTGCTTTGCCAATGAGTTGAATGTTTTCACTATTACCACTCCATTTTACATCTTCAACATTAATAATTTTTTCCACTTCGCTAATCACATTTTTATCATGCGGCGGCACCATTTGTGCGCCATCGTCCCAATAGGCTTTATACCCGTTATATTCTTTGGGATTGTGGCTTGCGGTACACACTACCCCACCCTGGCATTTTAATTCCCGTATGGCAAAACTTATTTCCGGTGTAGGCCTTAACGATTCAAACAGGTACACTTTAATGTCATTGGCGGCAAAAACATGAGCTGTAATTTCGGCAAAACTGCGGCTGTTGTTGCGGCTGTCGTGCCCAATAACTACGCTTACATTGTTTCCAAAACATTGTTTTAAATAATTGGCATAACCCTGTGTGGCCATACCCACGGTATATTTATTCATGCGGTTGGTGCCCACTCCCATAATTCCCCTAAGCCCGCCGGTGCCAAACTCCAGGTTTTTGTAAAACGCATCATTCACTTCATTTTCATTTTCGGCCATTAATTTTTTAAGGGCATTTTTGGTTTCATCATCGTAATTCCCTTGCAACCATTGATCAACTTTTTTCTTAATTTCTGCATTCATAATTCAAAATTTATAGCTTCAAATGTAAGAATATTCATTTCTTATTTCTACAATCCGGTTATTTTTGTTTAATGATTCCGGCAGATGTGCATTATTGGGCAGCATGGGCGACGCTCCGTTCAGCTTTTAAATGGTTTATCATCCTGTTTTTTTTATTTTACACGCAGGTAGGTTTTACCCAGGATAGCGCTTCTCTTAAGCCGGTAAATTTTAAAAACCAAACGGTATCTAAAAAGAAAGTGCGCCTGCTTACCCTTGCCAGTATTGGCGCTTATGCCGGCACTACGGCTGCACTGTATCATACCTGGTATAAGAAATATCCGCAAACGCATTTTCATACTTTTAATGATTGGGATGAGTGGATGCAAATGGATAAAGTGGGCCATGTGCTGAGCGCCTACAGCATTAGTAAAGTGAATATGGAGCTTTGGCGATGGACGGGTGTGGATCGAAAAAAAAGAATTTGGATTGGCGGCATGAGCGGCGCTGTATATCAAACGGTGATAGAAACCCTGGATGGCTTTAGCAGTGAATGGGGATGGAGCTGGGGCGATTTTGGCGCCAATATGCTGGGCAGCTCTGCATTTGTGGCACAGGAGCTGGCCTGGGATGAGCAACGCATACAATTAAAATTATCATCACACCGTAAGCGTTATGCCGATGCAAGTTTAAACCAACGAAGCAATGAAATTTTTGGCAAAAGCCTGCCGGAACGTTTACTGAAAGATTATAATGCCTATACCTATTGGATAAGTGTTACCCCCAAAAGTTTTTTCCCAAAGAGTAATTTACCGCCCTGGTTGCAGCTTTCATTGGGTATTGGCGCAGAAGGAATGTTTGGCGCAAGAAGCAATATCGCCAGGGACAAACAAGGGAATATTATTTACGACCGCAGTGATATAAAGCGTTACCGGCAATGGTATTTGGCTCCGGATATTGACCTTACCAAAATTAAAACCAACAAAAAGGGCATTCGTATTTTATTGAATACACTCAATGTAATTAAATTTCCAGCGCCGGCATTAGAGTACAGCAGGGGAAGTTTTAAAATGCGCTGGCTGGTTTTTTAATTGTTGGTTATTTAGTGAGTGCATAAAATGCTGCGCCTATTTTTTCAATTACATCCGTTGCAATCATACTTTCCGGCGATTGAACGGCCAGGGCAAAATCGGCTGCGCTGCCATGCAAATACACGCCCATGCAGGCGGCATGCAACGGCTCATATCCCTGGGCCAGCAAGGCCGTTATTATCCCGGTAAGCACATCGCCACTGCCGCCTTTTGCCAGGCCTGTGTTGCCGGTTTTGTTGATAAATAAATTACCGTTACTTACTATGGCTGTTTCAAAACCTTTTAGCACAATTATTCCATTGTATTGTGCCGAAAACTCAAGGGCTTTTTGCAGCCTTTGTTTTTGGGTGTTGTGCGGGCCAAACAGCCTGTCGAATTCGCCATCATGCGGGGTTAAAATCATGTTTGGCTTTAGCTGTTTCTTCCAATCGTTGTTTTTGCTTAATAGGGTAATGGCATCGGCATCTATTACCAATGCTTTGTGAAGGTTATTGAAAAGTTTATAAAAAAATTCTTCGTCTTCTTTTGTTAAACCTATACCCGGCCCAATACCCAGCGCAGCATATTTTTCAATACTTTCCGGAAAATTTTCCCGGCTGATGACCATGGCTTCCGGTACGGCAATTTGAATAATTGCCGATTCTTTTTGTGGCACACATACAGTGGTTAACCCGGCTCCGCTTCGTACACAGGCTTTTGCCGCCATTACGGCTGCGCCCATTTTGCCGGTATTGCCGGCAATAAGCAATGCATGCCCAAAATCGGTTTTATTGGCCGTTGCTTTACGGGGCTTTAGTAATGCGGCAATAAATTTCTTTGTTAATACCGTTGCCATGGCTATACCTGATTTATGAACTGCCAATTCTTGGATCGGCCATCTTATATAAATAATCCGAAAGCATATTGATGAGTATAAAAATAAATGCACTGAACAGAACGGCGCCCATCAGCACCGGGTAATCCAGCTTCTCCAATGCATCTACGGTAAGTTTACCAATCCCTTTCCACCCAAAAATATATTCAATAAAAAAAGAACCGGCCAGCAACTCGGCAAACCAGCCCGTAACGGCGGTAATAACGGGGTTTAAGGCATTGCGTAAAGCATGTTTAAAGATGATGCTGGTTTTGGATAATCCTTTGGCATAAGCCGTGCGGATATAGTCCTGCTGCAATACATCCAGCATACTACTTCGGGTGAGTTGCACTATTATCGACATGGGTCTTATGCCCAGCGTTAGTGCCGGAAGAATCAGGTTTTTTACCGATAAAAATTGTTCGCCGGTTACTTCATCGGTTTCCATTAAACTTCCGGTAAACGGCAAGCCGGTATATTGATGCCATACGATGCCAAAAAGATAGGCCATTACAATGGCCATAAAAAAAGATGGGGCGCTAATGCCGGATATACTTCCTAAAACGGCTGTTGTATCCAGCCAGGTGCCTTTTTTTACCGCAGCCAGTACACCCAGTAACACGCCAAAAAAACAGGCAAAAAGCATGGCTGTGCCGGCCAGTACCAGCGTGCCCGGAAAAGCTTCGCCAATCATACTTAGGGTATCTTTTTTGGTTTGATAGCTTTTATAGAGATAAGGAAGTTTAAATGCAAGTTTATATTCGCCGCCAATGAAAATCCCTTTTAATTGCTTGCTGTTTATTTCATCCCGGTTGTGAATAGAAATGGGTGAAACATTATTGAGATAAATTAAATATTGTTTCCATCCGGGTTCATCAAGGTGGAGTTCTTTCCGGATGTTTTCTATAGTTTTTTGATCGCCGGACTGTCCTACCAACAGGCGGGTCGGGTCGCCCATGCCCTGGAACATAATAAAAACAAGCGTTACCACACCCAGCGAAACACCTAAGGCATAAGCTATGTTTTTAAAAAAATAGTTCAACTGTTGTTAATTAAACTTTTTAAAATCGGCCCAACCCCATTTATGCAATATCACCGGCCCCTTCATGTGATATAAGGTTGGGTTGGAACGTGCCGCAGTTTTTATAGCGGTGAAATCGCAGGTAAATACCATACTGCCCGGGAACCTTTTTTCCACCTCGCTCCTGCCGGAAGTTACCAGGTAAACCGGTTTATTTTTTTGCCGTATTTTTTCCAATACGGTTTGGTCTTCATTCCATTTGGCCGGGTAATTTTTTAAGTTTTGAATAAAGAGTAAATAATATTCTCCCGGTTGGCTCAAAATGGCTTCGGTAGTATCGTTTCCGGAAGATGTTCCAAATGAAAAATCATTGATCAATGGGATATTGTTTTTCCCTTTTTGCAGCAATATTTGTTTCCGGTCGGCATAGGTCCAACTGCTGTCGGGTAATTCATTTACCGTAAATTCTTTACGAGCCCCGTTTTTGCTGTAAATAAAAACGTAATCGTATTTATCGGGTATAGCATCTGCGGGCATTTTACGCAATTCTAAAATATTATTGCCGGGTTTAAACGGCAGGCAGTCCTTTACCGGAAGATGTCTTAAAACATACCACTGAAGCCAAAGGGTTATAATGCCTGCAATGATCACCAGGCTACCGGCAATATAGGGCTTTGCAATTGGACGGATGTATTTAAGGTTGAATAATAAAAACAGGGATAAAACAAACAGGATAATATCCTTTGTAAACGTTTGAACCGGCGTAAGGGGAATGCAATCTCCAAAGCATCCGCAGGCCCTTATTTTTCCACTGAATAAAACATAGGCAGTGAGAAAGGTAAAAAACACAACCAATAAAAATAAAATCCAGGTGAAAAACTTCTTTTTCCAGCCGATGATTAGCGCTACGCCTACAACCACTTCCAGCGTAATCATGATGATCGAAAAATTAAGCGCCTGGCCGTTCAGGCTGTTCATCACACCCGGCAAAAAACCCCCGGAGGCCCAGGCCTCAAAAAATTCCTGCATTTTGTAGGCCAGCCCAAGCGGATCAATGGCTTTTACCAGTCCCGAAAAGATAAATAATGCTCCAACTAAAAATCGTACAAGGGTTACCAGTATTCTCATGATCAATTATTTTTTTCTTCACTAATTAAAATAAGTGCAAATGCCGCATAGTTTAAAATATCTAAAAAGTTGGCATCTATACCTTCACTCACCAGGGTTTTACCATCATTGGCAATAATTTGCCTGATGCGTAAAATTTTTGCCAGGGAGAGGTCAATGAGGCTTTCCTGGCTCATTTCTCTCCAGGCTTCACCATAGTCATGGTTTTTTTCTATCATTAACTGCCGGGCTAATTTTACTTTGGCATTATAAAGGGTTTCTAATTCGGCAGTTTCAAGTTGCTCCGGTTCATCGTTATTAATTTCCAGTTGTATGAGGCCAATGATGGAATAATTAATTATCCCCTGGAATTCACTTTTTATATTATCGCCAATTTTTTGTGTTTTTATTTCTTGTATCGTTCTGATGCGCTTTGCTTTAATATAAATTTGGTCGGCAACGGATATGGTGCGGTACACCCTCCAGGAAGTGCCATAGTCTTTGGTTTTCTGCAAAAACGTTTTTCGGCATTCTGCTATCACGCTATCGTATTGTTCGTTTGTAGTCATTACTGTTTATGTTTGCAGTGCAATCGGTAAACCGGGTTTTGCCAAAAATACAACAAGCTTTTTATGTTAACAATTAACTGCAAGGGAAAGATATTAAGCCTGGATGCACCTGTTGTAATGGGCATTGTAAATCTTACTCCGGATTCCTTTTATAAAGGCTACCTGGATGATTCTTTCGACAGTATAAAAGCTTTAATCCATCAAATGGTAAATGATGGTGCAGCTATTATTGATGTGGGCGGGCAAAGCACCAGGCCCGGCAGCAGCAGGATAAGCGCAAAAGAAGAAATAGAAAGAGTGATGCCGGTTGTAACCTATATTAAAGATCACTATCCTTCCATTTTTATTTCTATTGATACCTACCAAAGTGAAGTTGCCAACGAAATAATAGCTTCAGGCGCCCACATGGTGAACGACATCAGCGCCGGGAATATGGATGCCCGTATGCTGGCAACCGTAGGCCGCTTATCGGTTCCCTATATTTGTATGCACATGCAGGGTACGCCGGAAACCATGCAAATACAACCGCATTACACCGATCTATTGAAGGAAGTGGTGGAATTTTTTATTGAAAGGCTGGCGGCTTGTGAAAATGCAGGCATTACCGATCTAATTCTTGATCCGGGCTTTGGTTTTGGAAAAACGGTTGAGCATAATTTTTGGCTGCTTAAAAATTTAAGTGTACTGCAAATATTTGAAAAACCTATACTGGCAGGGCTTTCCCGAAAAAGCAGTATTTATAAAACACTCCGGTTAACTGCCGGTGAGGCCTTAAACGGCACAACCGTAATGCATACACTGGCTTTGCAAAATGGCGCTAAAATTTTACGGGTGCATGATGTTAAAGAAGCCATGCAAGCCATTGTACTCACGGAAAAATATAAAAAAACCGCCCTGTAAAGAGCGGCTTTTAAAAAACAAATAATAATTATTTTTTCTTTGTGGTATCGGGCATGGCCTTTTTTACACTATCCATATACCGTTTTTGTTCTTCCTGCATTTTTTTGCGTTTTTCTTCAATGAGGGCTTTGGCCTGTGTTTTATTCATTAGGTCTAATACTTCCATATCAAACACCAATATTGAATTTGCCGGAAGGGTTTCTCCCCTGGCCATTGGGCCATAACCCAGGTGCGAGGGAATATAAAGTTTGGCTTTGGCGCCTTTATTTAACAGTTTTAAACCATCGGTCCATCCTTTAATCACCGGGGAGCCAAGGCTCATATCATTGGTCATATTTACGGGCAGGGGTTCCACATGGTGGAAGCTGGTATCCAAATTAGAGTCAAAAACCTTTCCATTTAATAATCTTCCGGTATAATTGGTGGTCACCACTACCGAAGTGTCAATTAAAGGCCCGTTGCCCGGTTGTAAAATTTCCACATAAGTGCCTTCTGCGGTTTTTTGTGGTTTAATTTTATTTTTGGCAAAATAGTCGGCCAGCAATTTTTCATCGGTTTTCATTTGCTCTTCGGCCTGTTTTTCTTTGCGTTTTTGGGCTATTTCGCTTTCGGCTTTTGTGGCGCTATCGGCGGCATTGGGCGACAGGTAAATATTATCCAGCTTTAAAGTAGTGAGCAAATAGTGGCCCCTTTTAAAAGATTCCGGCAGGCCATAAGGGTTTCTCTTCAGCAATGTATCAATTAAAATACGCATTACGGCGCTATCGCCTTTTTTCATTTGCTTTAATACTATAAAAAATTCCGGGGGGATGCCTAAAGAATCAAAAGGCATGATGATTGGAGTACCCTCGGCCCTGGTATCGGAAAGCAAAGAATCTGCTTTATCCGTTGTATAATAACGGGCCATGTGAACCTGCAAAAATTTTCCGGTGGTAAGGCTTTCTTTGCCCCCATTGGAAATAATTTTATATTCTATACCGTCTAAACCTTTTTTAAATGGGGTTTTACATGCTACCAAAGCAACGACAGATAAAATAAAGAGAAATGAAAATTTCCTCATTGTAATGAATATTTATTGTTTTAAAAATTATACGTACTTAATTGATCCCTGTTTTGTTTCATGGCTTGTTCAAAATCATTTACCACTTCATCCAGGGGCTTGTCACTTTGCCCGCCGGCGGCATTTTTATGGCCCCCTCCTGAAAAATATTTCCGGGCAAATTCATTTACATCAAAATCGCCTTTACTCCTAAAAGAAAGTTTACGCTCTTCTCCCCTGTCTATAATAATTGTTGCCAGTTTAATACCTTCAATACTTAACGGGTAGTTTACCAAACCTTCGGTATCGCCGGTTTTAATATCGTACCTGATCAAATCGGATTGCGGTATGGAAATTAATGCCGTATTGTATTCATAAAATACCTGTAGCCTGTTGAGCAAAACATTCCCAATGAATTTCAACCTGTTTTCCGAAAAATTATCAAAAAGTTGTTCATGAATTTTGCTATGGTCAAGCCCTCTTGATTTTAAATCGGCTATCAACCGATGTACGGCTTCACTGGTAATGGGAAACCGAAAAGATCCGGTATCGGTCATTACGCCGGCATAAATGCATTGCGCCGTTTCATTATTAATTTTATCGGCATGGCCCGATTGGATGATAAAATCATAAATCATTTCGGAGGTAGAACTTTTTTCTATATTGCTTTCTCCATAGGCAAACAGTTCGGTTTGCGGTTGCCGGTGATGGTCTATTAAAATGCGCTTTGCAGCCGATTCAACCAGGGGCTGCTCCATACTTTTGGTGCGGCTTAAGGTATTAAAATCGAGGCAAAAAATCCAATCGGCGCCGGTAATGGCTTCTAAAGCTTTGGCTTTAAGATGTGGCCTTTCAAAATCAATCACTTTATCGGCTCCCGGCATCCAGCTTAAAAAAGAGGCCCAGTTGGTTGGGGAAATTACCGTAACCTCATGATTCAATTGGTTTAAAAAATGGTATAAACCCAAGGAAGAACCCATGGCATCTGCATCCGGCTTTTGATGCATGGTTATCACAACTTTTTTAGGAACCTTGAGTTGGGGAAATATTTGAGCTATAGATTGCATAAAAACGGCGCAAAAGTAGGTTTTTTATTGCAGATGTAGTTGTAAATAGAACGCTAAAACTAATATTGATGCTATTGGAGGCCAGCCAATGAAAGAGATTGCGTATATTTGCGCCCAAAATTTTTACATGAGCAGGAGAACCTTTACAATGATTAAGCCGGATGCCACTGAAAAAGGCCATACCGGGGCTATTTTAAATATGATCAACCAGGCCGGTTTTCGTATTATAGCCATGAAAATGACAAAATTAAGCGCCGAAAAAGCCGGTGAATTCTATGCCGTACATAAAGAACGCCCATTTTACGGAGAATTGGTGGAGTTTATGAGCCGTGGCCCAATTACGGCCGCAATTCTTGAAAAAGATAATGCCGTTGAAGATTTTCGCAAATTAATTGGGGCTACTAATCCTGCACAGGCAGAAGAAGGTACCATTCGGAAAAAATTTGCGGCATCCGTTGGCGAAAATGCCATTCACGGGAGCGATAGTAACGAAAATGCCGGTATTGAGGGAGATTTTTTCTTTAGCAAACTGGAGCAGTTTTAAATTACAAACTGAAATTAATTTGAACCGTTGAATTTTTTCAACGGTTTTTTTGTCAATTTGCATAGTGACGGCTTCATTATTTATCATCCGCTATAAAAAGGTTTTTATTCCTTTTGCCTTCTTTGCAATGGCTGTTTTTCATATTCCCCTGCTATGCAGCCGCACTATTTATTTTTATAAATTACTGGGGAGTGGTAAAGCCGGCAGTTTTAGTAAAGTACCCGATTTAATGCAGTGGGCGGTTTTTTTTACAGGTTCAAAAGAATCTTCCGGCAGGCTCCCGGCATTTATGCAGCAATGGGTAAAAATATTTAAATGTGAAGTATTGTGTTTTACCTTACTCCCCCTGCAATCAAAAGGTAGTTGGGATGGCAATACTTTATTTGAAACTTTTGTACAACCCGTTGATGAAAATAAACCCATTGCCATTTTAACCCGGGCAAGCATACGGGTGAGCCGGTTAAAAGAATTTTGGCAAAATGTACCCCCGGTTTCTGCCAGGCTAAACCAGGCTAAAGGGCTCATCCTGTCTGTAGGTATTGGAGAAATACCCCTGGTAAAGCAGGCCACTTTTAGCGTATGGCAGTCTTTGGATGATATGAAAGCATTTGCCTATAGCCAAAAAGAGCATGCAGAAGTGATCCAAAAAACCAGGCAGCGTAACTGGTATAGCGAGGAACTGTTTACCCGGTTTAAAATAACCGGTTGTACAGGTACGCTTAACGGAAAAAATCCGTTAAGGGATTATGACCTAAATTTGTAATACAAATGAAAAATATAAAGCTTATTGAAGTGCCTTCAGAAATTGGCGCCGGAACCCGTGGCGCAAGCCTTGGTGTGGATGCCATTAAAATAGCCGCCCTGGATTTTATGAGTAATTTTTTTATTCATTTTCCTTCCGAAAAAGTGGAGGTGGCGAACCAATTATTGTTTGAACCCATCCACTCGCCTTATGCCAAACGTATTCATGGCTTGCTGGATATTTATAACCGGCTCAGTAAATCGGTAAGTGATTGTTTGAAAAATAATTTTTTTCCGGTTGTGTTAAGTGGCGACCACAGTACCGCAGGCGGCACCATTTCCGGCATAAGAATAGCCAAACCTAAAAGTAAATTAGGCGTTATTTGGATTGATGCCCACGCCGATTTGCATACCCCTTTTACTACGCCATCCGGCAATATGCATGGTATGCCCCTTGCCGCCGTAATTGGCGAAGATAACCTGGAGAATAAAGCGCATGAGGTAGATGAAAAAACCATTAAACAATGGAACGATTTAAAAGGAATTGGTAAAATAATGCCCAAAGTGTTGCCGGAAGATATTGTGTTTATATCCCTTAGAGATTTTGAAAGAGAAGAAAAATCACTGATTGAAAAATATGGTATGAAGGTGATTACAACCGGCGAATTACGAAGAATTGGCGCCGAAAACGTAAGCCGGAAAGTGCTGCGGTATTTAAGTGATTGTACGGATATTTATGTAAGTTTTGACGTGGACAGCCTGGACTCTTCCATCTCCAAAGGCACGGGAACACCGGTGAGCAATGGGCTTAAGGAACGGGAAGCCGAAGACCTCATTAGTAAATTTATGCAAAACCGTAAAGTATGCTGTTTTGAAATTACCGAAGTTAACCCCACATTAGATAAAGAAAACCTGATGGCAGAAATTGCATTTAATATTTTACAGCGCAGTGTAAATGTGCTTATGATGAACTAATTGCCGGGTGGTTATTTAGCCCGGTTGTAATTCATCTTTCATTTTGCAATTATATTCCGGTTAATTTTTCTTCCAGGTATTATTACTGAAATTTATATCCGGAAGAAATTTGTCGGGGTCAATACTTACGGATTTTAATTCCTCATCGGTATCTAATTTTACTTTAAAAACCGCCGTGTTATTCCATATTTCAACGGGTAGTTTTTTTGATTTTTTTCTGCCGGAAACGGTTTCATAAGTCAAAAACACCGGCATGGCCATTCTATCCAAATTATGCAGCGTAACTACAGCGCCTTTCCGGGGCATATTGTCAATATAACTTACATCGTCAATGGCCTGGTCGAGGGCGTAATTTTCTAAAAACCAGGATTTCCAAAACCAGCTAAGCGATTCACCGGCTGCATTGTCCATAGTGCGGAAAAAATCCCAGGGTGTGGGATGTTTAAAAGCCCAGTTTTTAATGTATGTTTTAAACGCATAATCAAAGCGGTTGGAGTCTAAAATATAATTTCTTAACAACGCCAATCCATAACCGGGTTTAAAATAAAGTGAACTGCCAATGCTACCTTCCTGCATGGCATCAGGCGTAAGCATAATTTTTTCTGAAAGTGGGCCAAAAATAAAATTATGATCGGTATTGCTTTGTTTCTCATAAAATTCTCCCTGGTTAAAATCTTTTGTGGCAATGCCATTAATAAAAGTATTAAAACCTTCATCCATCCATCCATATTTGCGTTCGTTGCTGCCCACAATCATGGGAAACCAGGTATGTCCAAATTCATGATCGGTAACGCCAAATAAACCGCTTCCTTTTGCCATTGCTCCGCAAAAAACAATCCCGGGATATTCCATACCACCCACATTGCTGGCCACATTTACGGCCGTGGCATAAGGATATTCAAACCAGCGTTTGCTGTAATTTTCAATACTGCCTTTGGTAAATTCTGTACTCCGCTCCCAACCGCTATTTCCAATACTTTGCTTGGGATATACGCTTTGTGCAAAGGCTTTTTTACCCGAGGGTAAATTCATTTGGGCGCCATCCCAAATAAAGGCTTTTGAACTGGCAAAAGCTACATCCCGTGCATTATGCAACTTAAATTTCCAGGTTAAAGTTGCCGTTGTATTTTTGGCTGTGGCAGCTTCTACGTCATCAGTGGAGCGAATAATCACTGTTTTGTTGCTTTGCCGAGCTTCCAGGTATTTTTGATACAGGGCGGCAGGCAGCACTTCTTTAGCATTTTGCAATTCACCGCTTGCCACCACCATATGATTTGCCGGAGCCGTAATACTCAGGTCAAAATTGCCATATTCGCAATAAAATTCACTGGGGCCAAGGTAAGGGTCGGTATTCCAGCCCTGCACATCATCATATACACATAAGCGGGGATAAAATTGCGCAACCGAAAAAATAGCACCGTCTTTTGTATTCAATATTCCACAGCGGTCGGCGCCATATTCAGGCAGCATAAATGAAAAATCAATTTTTAATTTAATCTCATCCCCTTTGGGTTTCATGGGCTCCGGTAAGCGTACCTGCATCCGGGTATCTGAAATGATATACTCGGCATTTTTATTTTGTGTTAGTAATTTCACTGCGGTTATTTTATATCCCCCATCAAAATTATTTTCGGCATTACCGTACCTGCTGTAGCCCCCTACCGGCATCCTTGCCTGTCCACGACTGTTTTGAGCAAAAAGATTTTGATCGAGTTGTAACCATAAAAAAGGCAGTTCATGCGGACTGTTGTTTTTATAGGTGATCTCCACATAACCGCCAATGATGTGCGTTAGCTCATTTAGGGAAACATGAATATTATAATCCGCCTGGTTTTGCCAGTATGCGGCATTGGGAGAGCCGTCTGCACTACGGGTGGCCGTTTCGGGATAAGGGTAAAACAGAGGTGAAAATAATTTGTATGGATCGTATTTTGTTCCAGGCTTTTGGGTTTGTGCATTAAGGGTTGCAGAGATAACGAATAAGAGTAAAACGTTTAGGAGTTTCATTGTATGAAATTAAAGAGGCCTAAGTTAGCCAATTTTTTTGGTGAAAGAAGCGAAGCGTGGAAACCCATTAAAAATTTAACGCCATTTTTTTAGGAATTGATTTGCTTCGTTTTTAATTCGGGCATCATCCTGGGTAGTATTGGGCAAGGCCAGTAAAGTATGCAATTGCAAAATTGCTTTTTCCGTTTCATTATTTTTATAATAGGCTTTTGCCAGTTCAAGATAATTTAAAACAAAACCCGGTTTTAACTTTTTAGCCACTTCGTAGCAGGTTATTGATTTTTTAAATGAAGCTTCGGGCAGGCCGCCATAAAATAATTTTACGGCTGTTTTTTCCACAAGGTTGAGGTTACTCACCTCATAATGCCATTTGCCCAAAATATGCCAGGCTTTAAAATTTTGCTTATTGGCTACAAGGGCTACATCGGCATAATGTTTAATTTCCTTTACCAGGCTTACTTTATCCTTACCGCTTTTGGTTAAAGCAATACGCCCATAAGCAATGGCCATAGATACATTGGCTTCATCATTGGACGGGGCAATGGCTAAAGCTTTTTTAGCATAATTTACGGCATTGTTGTAATAACTGTCCCTGTCGGATTTACTGGTTTCCCGGTTGCCGATTCGGCTGTATAGTTCGCTAATTTTACAAAGCACATAAACATTGGTGGGTTCCAGTGCAATGGCTTGTTTAAACTTTTCCATTGCATTTTTCTCATTCTGCCCTACTTCCCATTGCTCGCCTTCTTTAATAAGTGCAGCGGCATCCTGCCCATACAGCATTTGCAGGTTAAGGATAAGCGCCATAAAAACCAACCTTTGCTTCATAGAGGCATATTATACAATTAAAAAATAACCTCGTATTCCCTGGATAAACTTACCCCAACCGTACCGGTAAAATTTTGAATGGGTGGGTTGAGCTTATTGATCCTAATATCCACTTTTTTTATCCTGCCGTCATACTGGTGTAACCTGTCGCAAATTTCCAGCGCTAGGGTTTCCAGTATGCGAACCGGGTTATGAAAAACATCTTTGATAATACGGTGCAACTCCACATAGTTTACCGTATCGGCAAGAGACGTTATCGTACCTGTTGCAATAAAGTTAACGGTAACCGATACCTCAAAATTGTTGCCAATTATGGTTTCTTCTTCATGAATGCCATGATACCCATGAAAAATTAACTGTTCCAGGTGGATGTTAAACATGTGAATTGTTTAATAAAGGGTGTTTCCATTGGAAACTACCCTATTTAGTTTAAGACTTCATCCGCAAAAAATAGCTGCATGGGCTTAGTGTAATCCTTTGGCGCTTAAGTATCTTTCGGCATCAAGGGCGGCCATACATCCGCTACCTGCTGCTGTAACAGCCTGGCGGTATATTTTATCCTGAACATCTCCACAGGCAAATACGCCTTCAATATTGGTTTTTGAACTACCCGGTTCTGTAAGGATATATCCTGCATCATCCATGTTAAGGAAGCCCTGAAAAATTGAACTGTTGGGCTGGTGCCCAATGGCCACAAAAAAGGCGCTTACGGTAAGCGTAGTTTTCTCCCCGGTTTTATTATTGAAAATTTTTACGCCTTCAACAGTTTTATCACCAATCACATCTTCAGTTTCGGTATTCCAGTTCACTTTTATATTGGGGGTATTTAACACCCTATCCTGCATAATTTTACTGGCCCTCATTTCTCCTTTGCGAATCAGCATGTGTACAGTAGAGCAAAGTTTGGATAAATACAAGGCCTCTTCCGCAGCCGTATCTCCGGCGCCTACAATAGCCACTTCTTTTCCTTTAAAGAAAAAGCCATCGCATACGGCACAAGCGCTTACGCCCATTCCGTTTAAGCGTTGCTCTCCCGGTAAGCCCAGCCATTTAGCTGAAGCGCCTGTACTGATGATCACAGCATTGGCTTCAATCCATTTTTCTTCATCAATTTCCACTTTATAGGGCGTTGAACTAAGGTCAACTTTTGTGGCCGACCCATACCGGATATCCGTACCCATACGCCGGGCTTGTTTTTCAAAATTTATCATCATATCGGGTCCTAAAATTCCATCGGGGTAGCCGGGATAATTTTCCACATCTGTTGTAATGGTTAACTGGCCGCCGGGTTGAACACCCTGGTATAAAACCGGGTGCATATTTGCCCTTGCTGCATAAATTGCTGCGGTATAGCCTGCAGGTCCTGATCCGATGATTAAACAATTTACTTTTTCCATTGTATTATTCTCCATTTTATTGATTGGGTTTCTTTATGTTTGGTCGGCTAATTTGAAATGATGGTTTTAAATGCTGCCGCATAACCGCAAAATGCGCCTAAAGCGCCATTGGAAATATTCCCCTGCACCGTATTGGGTTGGGCAAATGGGTTGCCAATAGATTGCCAGGCAAATTCCCAGGTGGACCAAAAGGTATAAACGGGTTTTTGAATATTGCAAAACTTTAAAGTGATGGTATCTCCTTTGGCGAAAAAATTACTGTCGTTGCTTGGCGGATCATTTTTATCTACTCCCCGTGAAAACTCCAAAGTAAAGGAGGAGCCGTCAATTACTTCATCGCTAAACACCGAATTATACCCCGGGTACATGGGCTCGCTGTTTACTTTGGTATAATAGCGTACAAAATTTCCAAGGCCGGGGGGGTCGGTGGCTTTTACCATAAGTACCCTGGCATTGCTGTCTTCGTTATGTGGTGCCGGTTTGGTCCAAATACTATCTATATGTGCATCCAAACCGGGTATACCAATTGAAGCGGTATATTCTTTTCCGTTTACCAGCACTTTGAGTGAATATTGGGTGTGTAAAGCGCCCACAAAAGCAGTTGCCAGTTGTGCGGAATCTATACCATAATAATATCCCCAAAAGCCGGGTGCCAACGGGTACGCATATTCTTTAAGCCTGTGGGTAAGTAAACCATTTGACATTTCCACAATGGCATTATGTACAAAACTGCTATCTAAAATTGCCGGGGTAATGCTGGCAAAAAAAGGGGTGGTTTTAGTGAGCACCACTCTTGGGGGTAACCCATTTTCAATACTGGCATCTACTACCAGTTTTTGTGATGCCGCTTCCAGTTTAAAATTTATATCTTTTTCACAAGCCGAAAAAAGGATGATGCAGAAGAGAAGTAGCAGCGGTTTCATCCTGCAAAATTACAGAAGTTCATCAGGTTTTTATTCTTCATTTTGTTCAAATGTTGGTAAAAAAAATCCCCTCTTGAGAAAGAAGGGATTTATTTAAATAGATTAAGATTATTTGCCGAGATAGGCTTTTAATGTTCCGCTGTACCGGGCTTTTTGAAGCCTTTTAATAGCCCTTTCTTTAATTTGGCGGATGCGTTCTTTAGTAAGATCATATTTTTGGCCAATTTGTTCAACCGTTACACCGGTTTCGCCATCGAGGCCAAAATACGCATTTACGATTTCTGCTTCCCTGGGGCTTAAAGATTTTAATACACGGCTGATTTCATTTTTTAAGGAGTCGTGCATCACATCTTCATCGGTTTCGTCGCCGCCTTTTAATAAATCACCCATTGCCACATCTTCTGCTTCGTGTACCGGTGCATCTAAAGACGTATGCCTGGTGTTACTCTGAAAAATATTATTGATTTCGGTTTCACTCATTTCCAGCAGTTCGGCAAGCTCTTCGGTTGAAGGCTCACGTTCATGCTCCTGCTCAAAAGCCATATAGGCCTTGTTGGCTTTATTGTAGGTGCCAATTTTATTTTGAGGCAAACGTACCAGCCTGCCTTGCTCGGCTAAAGCCTGTAATATAGACTGGCGAATCCACCATACGGCATAAGAAATAAATTTAAACCCTTTGGTTTCATCAAAACGCTGAGCAGCCTTTATAAGGCCCAGGTTACCCTCGTTAATAAGGTCGCTTAACGATAAGCCCTGGTGCTGGTATTGCTTGGCAACCGATACCACAAAACGAAGGTTGGCCTGCACCAGTTTGTCTAATGCCCGCTGATCGCCCATTTTAATTTTTTGAGCAAGAATGGTTTCTTCCTCTGGCGTAATCATTGAAATTTTAGAAATTTCCTGCAGGTACTTTTCTACAGCCTGCGAGTCCCGGTTGGTAATTTGGGTAGCTATTTTAAGTTGCCTCATGTGTATTAATATTTCGTTTTATGCCGTAAAATAATCCAATTAACCTGAAATCAGAGTGAGTTTGGTACGAAAACGCTGCAAAGCAAGGATTTTGATGAGGTATTGAATTATGCTATTTGCAAAGGTACGATGCATTTGCGGCATTTCATAAAAATATTGAACTATTTCAATAAATGATAAAAAACACTCAATTCATCCGTATATCACAATTGTATATTTGACGATATTTGGAAACTATTTCTCTTAATAAATTGATAAAATGCAGATTGATTTAAGATCCGACACATTTACAAAGCCCGGCACGGCAATGCTTGACGCTATGATTAAGGCGGAAGTGGGCGATGATGTTTTTGGTGAAGACCCCACAGTAAACCAACTGGAAGCCTTTGCGGCTGAAATTTTTGGTATGGATGCCGCCTTGTTTTGCCCAAGCGGCACTATGACCAATCAAATTGCTATAAAATGCCATACCCTACCCGGCCAGGAAGTGATTTGCGAAAAAGAAAGCCATGTTTACCTTTATGAAGCTGCCGGTATTGCTTTTAACAGCGCCTGCCAGGTAAAAACCATCGAAGGTGAGCGAGGAATGATTACAGCCGGGCAGGTTCTTGAAGCCATAAATCCTGACGATATCCACCGGCCGGTAAGCAGCCTTGTTTCCCTGGAAAATACCACAAACAGGGGTGGCGGAGCTTGTTATGATTTTGCTGAAATTCAACATATTAAAGAGGTTTGCCTAAAGCATAATATGAAATTGCATTTGGATGGCGCCCGCCTATTTAATGCATTACTGGCAAAAAAGGAAAGCCCTGGGCAATATGGAGGTATTTTTGATAGTATTTCCATCTGCCTGAGTAAAGGCCTTGGCGCACCGGTTGGCAGTGTATTATTGGGAAATGCTGCGTTTATTAAGCAGGCAAGGCGGGTAAGAAAGTTAATGGGTGGTGGCATGAGGCAAGCGGGTTATTTGGCGGCAGCCGGTATTTACGCTTTAGAAAACAATATTAGCCGCCTGGCTATTGACCATAAAAATGCACACCGGATTGCGGAGCTATTAATAGAATTTGATTTTATCGGCAGGGTTTTACCTGTGGAAACCAATATTATAATTTTTGAAGTAAAAGGAAAATACACGGCAAAAGAACTTGTGGCCAGGCTAAAGCAAAAAGATATATTGTGTATTCCCATTTCTGCCACTATGGTTCGCATGGTTACTCATTTAGATATTTCCGGTGAAATGGTAAATAAAGTGCTTGAAGCGCTTAAAAGCCTGTAAAGGTTTATGGAAAGGAATTTAAAATTAAAAAAGCCTAATGGTTTTACGGGTTGTTGATTTGGTGTTTTTCTAACCAATCTTTCTCTTTCTCCGTTCCGGCTGCCTGTAAAAGTCCGGTTGCAAATAAGGTGAGCACGGAGCCTACCAGCATCCAAAACTGGTAGCTGTTATATTTTACTACATCGGTATAATGATGCTTTACCAGGGTTATTACATCACTCACCAGCATCCAGGCCCATAACAATAGAATTACAGAAAAAATACCCAGGCACAGGTAACGGATGATGGGCCTTTTGTATCCCAGCGTTCTTTTAAAAAAAATGATAAATACGGTGATAAAAAGCGTACCAGGCGCTATTACTATCCCAAACATATATAAATGTGCCAGCCAGGGAACATTTTCAAAAATGGAAAAAAGTAATTTCCCCAGCAGGAATAAAATGCCTATCGCAACCAAAAATCCGATAAATAATAAAAAAATCAGGGAACTAAGCTTGCTGTATTTTACAAAACGGTCTTCCATTTAAAAATAACTGAGGTTGGTTTTTGGGGTAAGGGATAATAAAGTTTGGTACATTAGTTTTACTGTATTTTCAATATCGTCTTTATGAATCATTTCAACGGTGGTATGCATATACCTTAGCGGGATACTGATGAGTACAGAAGGGCAGCCGTCGTTGGCATATGCAAAAGAGTCGGTATCGGTGCCGGTGCTGCGGCTCACGGCCCTCAGCTGAACATCAATTTTGTTTTTAGCCGCCGTATCCTGCACAAAATTCAATAATTTGTTGTGTACTGCCGGGCCATAGCATAAGGATGGGCCTTTGCCGCAAACGCATTCCCCTTCAATAATTTTATTCACCATGGGTGTGCTGGAATCATGGGTTACATCTGTAATGATGGCCACATCGGGTTTTATGCGGCGGGCAATCATTTCGGCGCCCCGTAAGCCAATTTCTTCCTGTACGGCATTTACTACAAAAAGACTAAAGGGTAATTTTTTCTTATTTTCTTTTATTAACCGGGCCACTTCGGCAATCATAAAACCTCCAATGCGGTTATCAAAAGCACGTCCAATTAAAAAACCATTGGCCAACTCGTCATAACCATCTACATAAGTGGCCACAGCGCCAATATGTACCCCAAGGGCCTCCACTTCTTTTTTACTTTTAGCGCCACAATCCAAAAAAAGGTTTTCTACTTTTGGCAAAGGCTCTTTATTATCGTTATTGCTGAGCCTTGTGTGAATGGCCGGCCAGCCGAATACGGCTTTCACCAGGCCCTTTTTACCGTGAATGTGTACCCTCATACTGGGCGCTACCTGGTGATCTACTCCCCCGTTTCTTTTCAAATAAATTAATCCATCGGGTGAAATATAATTTACAAACCAACTGATTTCATCGGCATGAGCTTCAATAACCACTTTAAACTTTTGGCCGGGATTGATCACGGCTACAGCGGTGCCGTAAGGGTCGGTAAAAAATTCATCGCTAAAGGGTTTTATATAGTTTAACCAAAGCTTTTGGCCATTGCTCTCAAAGCCTGTGGGGGAAGCATTGTTAATATAGTTCTTCAGAAACTGGTACCCGTTTTGAGTGATCCATGATTTTGACTTAGCTGCTTTTGCCATATAACTTTTTTTGGCAAAAATAACCCTAAGTTTTTATAAAGAAGCTATAAAAGAAGCCAGGGAAGAAAACAGCATCATGCCATCTACCAAAAAATAATAAAAAAAATAACCTTGCTTTTTAAACGACAAGAGATAAATTCCCATTAACATTAAAAAGGAAAGGAAAAAGGCAATAACCTGGCCGGTTTCGGCAAAATAAAAACGTAAAAAAATACCTGAAATAAAATACCCGCTAAAAACCAGCAGGGCCAGTTTTCTAAAAGCACTGATGCTGATATCGGTTGCAAGGCTGTGCAGGTTGCGGATTTTATCCACTTCTTTATCCCGTACATCAAATATGAGGCAAAGAATAAGCATAAAAAAGAACCGGGCCATAAGCAACACCAATACCGATGTAACCTGCACTTTTAATACCGGTAATGCCGGAATAATAACGGTTACATAGGCCCAGGTAAAAGACAGCAATACGGTTTTTAAAAAACCGGTCTTTCGAAATTTTTGTGCAAACGACCAGGGCCATAACGGCAAGGAATAGGCTGCGGTAAGAAGTGAAGCCACTACCATATAAGGCAATGTTGCCGGCTGCCGAATAAGGTAATAGAGTAGAAATAACCCGCCCAAAAAAGCCAAAATTAAATGGCTGTAATTATGGGCCAGTATTTCTTTTAAGGAAAGATGGCGGGAAAACGTGTACTTACTCAGCGCCCAATACATATTATAGCCGGCCATGGTACTAAAAAACACCATACCGCCAAGCATATAATCAAAAGGAAGTTTTAATAATAGGGTGGTTTGAAAACACAGTGCTACGGCACATAGTGAAATAAATACCGAATGGGATAAGATGAAGTGCAGCCAACGCATCAGGGTGTAACTAAATAAAGGGGCCCGGCCTGAACCACATTACTTTTATTTTTTGCAAAATCTTTTACATATACTTCAAAATATATGGTATCCACATTGGGGCCGGGAAGTCCGGAGCCTAAAGCCAGGGCTTTTAGATCTACCGACACATCCACGCTTAAATTTTTACGGTCTATACCACTCAGTGTGGGGAATTTAAAGGAATCTTCCAGCGCAGGAGTGAAAAACATATTTTTTACATAAACATAAGACGTGTCAAATCCATCATTAAATCCAAAATCGCCCTCGGCATCTTTAAGGGTAATGGTAAGCATGGGATGGCCTAAAGGCGTAACATTGTCGGTTTGAAAAGCATTGGGTTCAATAGATTTGAATGTGATTACCGGTACGGTATTAAAATCACCTTTATTGCATCCCAAAGCCAAAAGACTTATTCCAATTATTGCCAGGAGGTATTTCATGTAAATTGATTACTCTTCAAAATTAAGGATAGAAAAGCATATTTTCAATTATTCCCTGTTCCGGCCGGCACCTTAACTATTTTTTCAGAAATTTGCAACTTGCAATCAACTATTTCACATAACCTGCTTCAATTTACCCGTTTTACCGATGTGGATTTTTCATCAAGGGCATTGGAGCTGTACCGGTTTCAGTACAGGGAAAATCTTTTTTATCATCAGTACTGTAACCTTCTTAAAAAAAATCCGGGTAACGTTACCGGCATTTTTGAAATCCCTTTTTTGCCGATTGAATTTTTTAAAACGCAGCAGGTAATTACTACCGTATTTGAGCCACAACTTGTTTTTGAAAGCAGCGGAACCGGAGGGGATAAAAGCCGGCATTATATTAAAGACCCTCAACTGTATGAAAGCAGCTTTTTGAGTTCGTTTCAGCGGTTTTATGGCAACCCAAAGGATTATTGTATTTTGGGATTGCTCCCCTCCTATTTAGAAGCTGGCAATTCTTCATTAGTGTATATGGTGCAGCATTTAATTACGGCATCTCAAAACGATTTGAGTGGTTTTTATTTATACAATTTTGATCAGCTTCATTCTGTATTGCTTCAAAACGAAGCCCGTGCACAAAAAACTATTTTAATTGGGGTTACCTATGCCTTGCTGGATTTTGCCCAAGCCTATGCAATGCCGTTAAAGCATACCCTGGTAATGGAAACCGGTGGCATGAAAGGCCGAAAAAAAGAATTGACCCGTAAAGAAGTGCATGATTTTTTAAAAGGGCAATGGCATTTGCCGGCTATACATTCCGAATACGGCATGACGGAATTACTGAGCCAGGCTTATGCAAAGCAGGATGGCATTTTTGAAGCCCCCGCCTGGATGAAAATTTTATGGCGAAATGAAGACGACCCGTTTGAGATAAGCGACCAGGCAGGCTCCGGTGCCCTTAACCTTATTGACCTTGCTAATATTTACAGTTGCGCTTTTTTGGCCACTGCCGATGTTGGAAAAATTTATGGTGACGGCCGTTTTGAAGTTTTGGGAAGGATGGATCATGCCGATTTAAGGGGCTGCAGCCTGTTAACGGCCTGATTTATCGCCGCCGGCTTTTAAGAAATTTATCGTGTATCACTTTTTGTAAGGGTTCATTATTGACTTTACTTTCCAGCCACGAAACCACATCAAGGTAGGCAAATGCCCGGGTTTCATAGCGGTTGGTTTCCAGCTTTTTTAATTGGTCCAGCAATTTTTTAAACTCGGGCTGGAGTTTGTTTACGGAAATATAAAAACTGTTTTGGAGGTATTTTAAAATTTCTTCCTCCACCACCGAAAGATTTTCCATTTTTGCCATAAACCGGTACACCGATTTTACCAGGTGCTCAATGATTTCGGTATTGCCCAGTTCATAATGCGCAATTAAATGAAGCAATCGGGCATAGCATTGCAGGTCTTGCCGAAGATCCACCACATCATTAATTATTTTGCGGAGGTAATCCACGCATTTACCATAATTGCCGGCGCCAAAATATAGTGTGGCAATTTTGTAATTAAATACCAAAACCCTGTGCCGGTCTAAAAAAAGGGTATAGTTGGCCAGTTTTTTTTCGGTGTAAGGAATCAGCGCCAAACCTTCATTAAACGTGCCGGTTATGAGGTGTTGATTGATGCGTGCGCTCATGAGGTAAACAAAGGTTTGAACCCTGTTATTGATATGTTTATCGGCTATTTTGGATTGGGCAAAAGTTGAAAATTCATCCAGTACCTCTTCAAATTTTTTATAATTGCGTAAATCAAAATGGGCATTCATGAGGTTATGCATCCCTTTTATGTAATGGCCCGGTTCAATATCAATCATAAAGGGTTGCTCATGAAATAAATTCACCCATTTTTGGGTATAACGGTAATATTTTAAAAAATCCTGGCAAATAAATCCATACCAGCAAAAGCTTTGATAGTAATAAAGCCGTTCATAAAATCCGGTGAGTTTTAGAGAATTGGCAGGTAGGTTGTCGTACAAATATTTTTTAACGGTACGTTCATCGGAAGCGTTACGGGCATGGCCGTATTTTACATACCAACTGTATAATTTTAAAGCCAGGTTGGACAGTGCGGTGATGAATAACCTTTTGTGGTGTACTTCGTCGGCTTCGGCGCTTAATTGCTCAGCCCGGTTTTGCATACTCCTGGTAATATGCAGGGTTTCAATTTTTTTCTCTAAAGAAATGGCCTGGATTAAAAAACTGTCCTGGTTAAAGGATGCCGACAGTTCCTTTACCTTTTCCAAAATTTTCAGGCTTTGGTAATACAGCCCTTTGTGATACAGGATTCGGGCATAATCCAGTTGCTCGTGCAATTGCAGATCTACGCTTTCCGAAATTTTAATTACCCTCAGGCTGGCCAGTACCTGCCGGTACAAATGGCTTTTTACATTGGCCAGTTGGGGCTTTTTAATGGTTGGCAATTTTTTAAGCAGCAGGCTTTCATCGTATTCGTCCAGCTTATCCAGGGCGTCAAAGAGTTCAATAATTTTTAAATCATCATTTGCCGAATTGCGTTTAATATAGAGCTTAAAATTGCGTTTTTCTGCCTTTTCGAGGGAATGGATAAGTTGAAAAACAATATCTGCTGAACGGTTGGGCATAATCAAAGTTAGGCCTTAAAACCCTTTATTATCAAGGATTTCACTAAATAATTTGAATTTAAACATCATAAAACTATCCAAAAGTTCATTTCGGAGAAGGAATTATCCGGTCTAATTTCGTTTTTGAAAATATACAAGTATGTTTTCAAAGGGCAAGCAATCGAAAAGCGATCAATCGAAAAGGTCCAATTGCCTTGGGCAATTAGACGCAAAATAAAGCAAGTTTCCCTTTTCTCCCAAATAGCGTTCAACTTTTTTCATATGGCAAGCAATCGAAAAGGTCACTCCGTTTCTACGGAGCGACCTACTTTTTTTTCTAAAACCTTTGGGTTTACGAGAGAAAAGTTTTTGGATAAGGTTTATTTATAATTCTTCCTTATCCGCCTCAAACCAAACTTTTTTGTTATCATCCCAGTCCCCATTGTAGTTAATGGTTAACTCTTCACCGGAAGCAATATCCCGTATCGCTTTCACAAAAATGGTTTGGTTGTCAAAATCCATAAAATATTCGCAATTGCTTTGATAACTATGGTTATAAACCGGTATTAATCCCAATGCCATGCAGCACTGGTCTTTTTGTTCTCCCCATTCAAATATATAATCATGGAGCAGGGTTTTATCCAAAAGCAACCGTTCAGCACTGCTCATAACAATTACCGGCGCAATTTCAATAATGGTAGAAGTTCTTATAGCTTCATGGGTATAAACACCCCTTCCCTTACGTTCGGTATTACCAAAATAAATATAAGGTTGCAACATGGGTTTAAAATTAACAGTCAAATTTAAGAATTGGTTTTTTTAAAAAAAGGCAAAAAGGCTAAATTGCAAATCCAATTTAAAAGGGGCACTCACTTATGGAAATGGAACCAATACCCATTCAGCAGCAATTTGAAGAAGTTATTGCATCCGATAATTTATTGGAAGTAAAGGATTTTATCAACAATCAAAACATTAGTGATGTTGCCAACCTTATTTATGAAAATCCCGATTATGAAATCCAGATTATATCCACCCTATCCATTCACCGTGCAGCCAGTGTATTTAAGATACTGGATTTAATGGAGCAAAAACGGATCATCAAGAAACTTCCGGCCTTAAAATCGGCTGAACTGCTTAACGAACTTTCTGCCGATGACCGTGTTGATTTTTTTGAAGAATTACAAACCGGTACAGTAAGGGAACTGCTAAAAATGCTGGATCCGGAAGAACGAAAGATTACCTTAAAATTAATGGGTTATCCGGAAAACAGCGTGGGCAGGCTGATGATACCCAATTACATTTATGTATATGAACATAATACGGTACAGGAGGTGTTTGAAACCATAAGGCGGTACGGCAAAAATACCGAAACCATTGATGTGATCTATATCATAAACGATAATGGCGAATTACTGGATGATATCCGCATCAGGGATTTTTTACTGGCGCCCCCACAAACCATGGTGAGCGACCTGATGGATTACCGCTATATTTCCCTCAATGCCCACGACGACCAGGAAATGGCCAGCGAAGTGTTTAAAATGAATAACCGTGTGGCTTTGCCCGTAGTGGATGAAAATAAAATTTTATTGGGTATTGTAACCATTGATGATATTCTTTGGGTGGCCCAGGAAGAATTTACCGAAGACATTCAAAAAATTGGTGGTACGGAAGCTCTGCAGGCGCCTTACCTGGATATTAACCTATTTAAGCTCTTACAAAAAAGAGCCGGCTGGCTCATCATATTATTTATCGGCGAATTGTTTACGGCAACCGTAATGCAATATTTTGAACATGAAATTGAAGCCGCAACGGTTTTGGCATTGTTTATTCCGCTTATTGTGAGCAGCGGTGGAAATAGCGGCTCCCAGGCCTCTACACTCATCATACAGGCTATGGCGTTAGGTGAATTGAGCATTGGGGATTGGTGGCGGGTAATGAAAAGAGAATTTTTAACCGGTATCATGCTGGGTGCCATTTTGGGTATTACCGGTTTTTTAAGAATTATTGCCTGGCAGCAATTAGGCATTTACGATTATGGTCCACATTGGTTTTTAGTGGCATTAACCATTTTGTTTTCTATACTGGGCATTGTATTATGGGGCTGTATGATGGGCTCTATGTTGCCCATAATTTTAAAACGGTTCAGGATGGATCCGGCGGCTTCATCGGCTCCTTTTGTGGCCACCCTGGTGGATGTTACGGGGCTGGTAATTTATTTTTCTGTTGCCTATATTATTTTACATGGTATATTATTATAAAGCCCAATTCATTTATTGATTAAGATAGGATGGATACTGCTCTTTTGCAAAATGGCAAAATCGGCAATAAATTCAATATTTTTGCAAATTGAAATCACAAAATACTAAAGCAATTCTATGTGTGGAATAGTTGGTTATACCGGGCCCAGGGAGGCGTTTCCCGTAATTCTTAAAGGTTTAAAACGATTGGAATACCGTGGATATGATAGCGCCGGTGTGGCATTGTTAAACCAGGATCATTTAAATGTTTATAAGAAAAAAGGTAAGGTAGCCGACCTGGAAGAAGCCATTATCGGCAAAGATCTACAGGCCAACATAGGCATTGGTCATACCCGCTGGGCTACGCATGGTGAGCCCAGTGACCGCAATGCACATCCGCATACTTCGGCAAATGGCAGCCTTGCAATGATTCATAATGGTATTATAGAAAACTATGCCCAAATAAAAAGTGAATTACTCAATAAGGGATATAGCTTCAAAAGCGATACCGACACTGAGGTGTTGATTAACTTTATTGAATACATTCAATCCAATAACGATTGCAGCCTCGAAGAAGCTTTGCGCATTGCGCTTAAAAGGGTTACGGGAGCCTACTGCATTTTATTAATTGAGAAAGATAATCCCGATACCATTATTGCAGCCCGTAAAGGCAGCCCGTTGGTGATTGGTATTGGCAAAGGAAGGGATGAACATTTTTTGGCCAGTGATGCATCCCCCATTATTGAATATACCAAAGAAGTGGTTTATGTAAATGATTATGAGCTGGCCATTGTTAAGCCCGGTGAATTGATTTTAAAAAACCTCGGAAATGAAAAGGTAACTCCCTATGTAACCAAGCTGGACATGGAATTAGCAGCTATTGAAAAAGGGGGTTACGACCATTTTATGCTTAAAGAAATTTTTGAGCAACCCAGCACCATTTATGATTGCCTCCGTGGCCGCCTTGATGCCGCTGCCGGTACCATTACCATGAGCGGTGTGGAGCAAAATATAGAACAACTTAAAAATGCCAACCGCATTATGATCGTTGCCTGTGGCACCAGTTGGCATGCAGGCCTGGTGGCAGAATATATTTTTGAAGAACTGTGCCGCATACCGGTAGAAGTGGAATATGCCTCAGAATTCAGGTACCGAAACCCCATCGTAAATAAAGGAGATGTGATTATTGCCATTTCCCAAAGCGGCGAAACAGCCGATACCTTAGTGGCCCTGGAAAAAGCAAAGGAAAACGGCGCTTTTATTTTTGGAATTGTAAATGTGGTAGGTTCATCCATATCCCGTATTTCTCATGCCGGGGCTTACACGCATGCCGGTCCCGAAATTGGCGTGGCTTCCACAAAAGCTTTTACCGGGCAACTTGCCGTGATTATGATGATGGCTTTAAAAATAGCCATAGAAAAAGGCAGTATTACCCCGGAGTATTATAAAAAACTATTGCTGGAGTTGCAGGATGTACCCGAAAAAGTGGATGCAATTTTAAAGAATGCAGAAGAATTACAGGTAATTGCCGATAAGTATAAAGATGCATCCGACTTTTTATTTTTAGGCCGGGGCTATAACTTCCCTGTGGCTTTGGAAGGCGCATTAAAACTTAAAGAAATTTCTTACATCCATGCCGAAGGCTATCCTGCTGCTGAAATGAAACATGGCCCTATTGCGCTGGTAACCTCACAATTACCGGTGGTTTTTGTGGCTACAAAAGATTCTTACCACGAAAAAATTGTAAGCAATATGCAGGAGATAAAAGCCCGGAGGGGAAAAATTATTTCTATCATCACCGATGGAGATACCGTAAGCCCTACCCTGAGTGATGATTGGTTTAGCATACCCATGGCCGATGAACTTATTGCACCCATTTTAAGTGTAATACCCTTACAGTTGCTTTCTTATTATACCGGCATTGCCAAAGGTATTGATGTAGATAAACCACGGAACCTTGCCAAAAGTGTAACGGTTGAATAAGGGCTTCCATTGTTCTTCAAGCTGCTATTTGGGTGAAGTTCCTTATCTTCCTGTATAAATCATTAATTCAAAACGATGAATCTTATTCACGAACACCCGGTGAGTGATTTGGGATATAATTTTATAGAACCCAAACACATCCCCAAAAATAAAGACGAATATTATCTTCGAAATATCCAAAATAAATCCGGCATTAGGTATAAGAAGCTCACTGCCGATCAACTGGAAGTGCTGATCCATAACCGAAATACTTCCGACAACTGGAGCAATGTATTGGTGAGCGACAATTTTGATGAAACCCTGGTACGAAACTGTAAATTTTACGGCCTGGTTCGCCTGGGCAATTTAAGCGCAACGTATAAAGAATTTCATAATCTCAGGCTGCCGGTTGGGCTGTACAACAGCACCATCATCAGTTGCGACATTGGCAATAACGTGTGTATTGACAATGCCAATTATATGAGCCATTACATTATTGAAGATGATGTGATGATAGCCAATGTTAATGAACTGGCTACTACCAATTATGCAAAATTTGGAAATGGTATTTTAAAGCAGGATGAAGAAGAAAAACACCGGATATGGGTGGAAGTGTGCAATGAAAATGGTGGCAGGAGCATCATTCCATTTAATGGTATGCTTGCCGGTGATGCTTATCTATGGAGTAAATACAAAGATGACGATGCGTTAATGGAAAAGTTTAAAGCATTTACCCATAAGTTGTACGATAAAAAAAGAGGGTACTATGGCGTAATTGGGAAGCGTACGGTAATTAAAAATTGCGGTATTTTAAAAGATGTTTGGATTGGAACCGATGCCTACTTAAAGGGGGCCAATAAAATTAAAAATGTTACCATCAATAGCGATGCGCCACGCAAAAGCCAAATTGGCGAAGGCTGTGAACTGGTGAATGGAATAATTGGATATGGCTGCCGTATCTTTTACGGCGTTAAAGCGGTGCGCTTTATTTTAGCCGCTCATTCGCAATTAAAATATGGTGCAAGGCTCATTAACTCCTACTTAGGAAATAACTCTACCATCTCCTGCTGTGAAGTATTAAATTCCTTAATTTTTCCTGCTCATGAGCAACACCATAATAATTCATTTTTGTGCGCCTCTTTACTTATGGGCCAAAGCAATATGGCCGCCGGCGCTACCATTGGCAGCAATCACAACAGCCGAAGCCCGGATGGCGAAATTATTGCCGGACGTGGGTTTTGGCCGGGCTTGTGTGTAAGCCTTAAGCATAATTCAAAATTTGCATCGTTTACCATTATGGCCAAGGGTGATTTTCCTTCGGAATTGAATATTCCCATTCCGTTTTCTTTAGTGGCAAATGACGTAACGCAAAACCGCATTGTGGTAATGCCGGCTTATTGGTTTATTTACAATATTTATGCGCTGGAACGTAATGCCTGGAAGTATGCCGACAGGGACAACCGTACCGAAAGGCTGCAAAAACTGGAATTTGATTACCTGGCCCCCGATACCGTTAATGAAGTTTTTGATGCCATAACCATTTTATCTAAATTAAAAACCGGGAGGGATGGATCGGCGCTTATTAAGGGCTGGGAAAACTCCGATAGGGAAATACAAATTGTAAAAGTTCCGCAGGCTCTTGGCATTTTTAAAGAATTGATCCATTATTACTTTGGTAAACTGCTCTTACAGTATATTCAAAATTCGGGCATTAAGAATTTTTCAACATTAAAGAAAAACCTGTATGCCAGGGCACAACGTACTGCCTGGTTAAACATTGGCGGGCAATTAATGACCCGGTCGGCGGTTGGTAAACTAAAGAAAAATATTAAAGAAGGCGCTATTAAGGATTGGCAGCAGGTACACCAATTTTATATGGAGCAAGGCAATAAGTACGATATGGAAAAACTGCAACATGCCTATAACAGCTATTTGGAAATTACGAACCTCACCGGAAACCAGTTTACGCTTGCCCGTTTTAAACAGGTTTTAACCCAAACCCTGCAAACCAAGGAATGGATGTGCAAGGGAATCTATGAAAGCCGGGCAAAAGATTATACCAACCCTTTTCGTAAAATGGTTTACGAAAATGATGCAGAAATGAATAAGGTTTTAGGAAAGTTGGAAGATAACAGTTTTGTGCAACTGCAACTGGCATCGCTTGACGAAATGAAAAAACAAGTGAACGAAATGTTGAAAAACTTTAAATAATCGAATGTTCAAAACCCTGCCTTCCTCTATGCGCTCCTATGAAACGAAAAACTAATCTTTCTTTTCTTCGGGAAGTAACGTAAAACTGCTGGCCACAAAACGGTTCTTTTTAATTTTACCACTCACTTCCGCTTTACGGATAGCATTACAAAATCCGTCTTTTGCATGGGCATCACCAAAATTATCAATCTTAACGCCATCTACAAAATAGGCAACGCCGTCTATGCGTACGGCAAGATCGCATCCCGCTTTACTTTTTAAACCAAAATTACATTGCCCGCAGGAAGCTTCTACCACTTGCTTGTTTATGTTGGATTGAGCGGTAACACTAAGGGTAAAGAAGAGTACAATAAAAATGGATAAGGCCTTTTTCATAAAATAAATTTGAACAAAGTTAAGGCATCCCTTCTCTTTAATTTATGATTTGGATTATTTTTTTTACCCGGTACAGTGTTGAATTAAATATTCTATGGCTAATTCATAGCCTTTTAACCCCAGGCCGCTGATGACCCCCACCGCATTTGCAGATACCAATGAAATTTTTCGAAACTCTTCCCGGTTGAAAATATTGGAAATATGCACTTCAATTACAGGAGCAGGTATGGCGGCTACGGCATCGCCAATCGCCACAGAAGTATGGGTATAAGCCGCCGGGTTTAAAACAATACCGTCAAAATTAAAACCCACTCTTTGCAATTCATTCACCAATTCGCCCTCTACATTCGATTGAAAATAATGAAATTCCACGGCATCAAATGATGCTTTTAATTTCTCATAAAAAGCTTCAAATGATTCTTTGCCATATATCCCGGTTTCTCTTTTGCCGAGGAGATTGAGATTGGGCCCATTGATGATGGCAATTTTCATTTTACTAAATAATCATTTACGGGGATTGTAAAATCGTTAACGAATTTACCTCTAACTCCCGGTGGGTGATTTAACTCGTAACCATATTTATAAAGTCATCAAACAAATACCGGCTATCATGTGGCCCCGGTGTTGCTTCGGGGTGGTACTGCACCGAAAAAGCTTTTTTGTTTTTAACCCTAATGCCTTCAATGCTGTTATCGTTGAGGTTCACATGCGTTATCTCAATTTGATCATTGGCCTTTACGGCATCCGGCTGTACGCCAAAGCCATGGTTTTGGGTAGTGATTTCGCATTTACCCGTAAGCAGGTTTTTAACCGGGTGATTTAAACCCCGGTGGCCATGATGCATTTTAAAAGTTGGGATATCATTGGCTAAGGCCAAAAGCTGGTGACCGAGGCAAATGCCAAAGAGCGGCAGGTTCGACGCCAGGATTTGCTTTACCGTTTTTATGGCATAATCCATTGGTGCCGGGTCGCCGGGGCCATTGCTAATAAAATATCCATTGGGATTAAAATCTTGTAAGCTGTTATAATCGGTTTTGGCATTAAATACTTTTACATAAGCGCCTCTTTCCACCAGGCAGTTCAAAATATTTTTTTTAATACCCAAATCCAGTACGGCAATCCTTATGGAACTACTGGCATCTCCAAGGGTATAGGCTTCCTGCGTGCTAACTGTAGATGCCAGCTCAAGCCCGCTCATTGAAGGCACGGCGGCTAATTGTTGTTTTAGTTTTTCAATATCGGTTTCATCAGAGGAGATAATGCAATTCATGGCGCCCCTGGTTCTTACATAATCAACCAGCGCCCTTGTATCAATATGCTCAATGGCTACTACCTGCTCTTCTTCAAAATACTGTTGCAACGATTTTTTAGACATGTACCGGCTAAACTTATCTTCAAGATTCCGGCCAATAACAGCTTTTACTTTTACGCCATTGCTTTCTACATCTGCAGGCAATACCCCATAATTGCCCTGGTGAACACTGTTCATGATCAACACCTGCCCGTAATAACTGGGATCGGTAAAAACCTCCTGGTAACCCGTCATGCCGGTATTAAAACAAATTTCGCCGGTTGCTGTGCCTGTTTTGCCAAATGCTGTACCGGTAAGGGTTGTACCGTCTTCTAAAATAAGAATTGCTGATTTTGCTTCCATATAAATTACCTGCAAAGAAAAGCATTATCAACGGATTTTTTGCCGGAGTTTATCCACTATTGCGGATAAAATTTATGAAATCATTACTCATACTGAAACTTCACCGCTGGCACAGCTGTGCCAAAACACTTATTCCGGGTTGTATGCCCGGGCCGCCTTAGTAAATTTCGGCAGAACCGGGCAGGTTTAACAGGCATCAACTCATGTTTAGGGATACATGCGCCACAGATTATTCTTAAATCATTTTCCAATTATATTTTACATTTGTATGTGTTATCTGTCCTTATTCCCTGATGGTTATTTGCAAATTTTCATTTGAATCTTAAAACTGTCATTATGAGAATTAATCGTCCAATCCTGGTTTTCTTAAAATGGGTTTCCTTATTGCTGAAAACGATTTTCCTGTTTTTCCCCAGCCTTTTTTATTTATTTCTTGCCGGCTTCGTGCTTTGGTCGTTACCGCAAGGTGAAGATATTATCAGGCTTTGCCTTACCAGCCGATGGGTTACAGGCCTAGTTTTTACCATAGCCATTTTGTTTTGGGTTATTGTTACCTGGTACACTACACGTTTGGTAGCCTATAACCACGATGAACTTTATAATGCCCAATACATTGATCAAACCGGTACAGTGAAGGTGAAAATCGGCAAAGGATTACTGTTTCATTTTCCCCGTTTGATGGGTTATACCATTTTTTTAATTACGATAATGGCCATTTTAAAATTTGCCAATTCGGGAAAAATACCTGGTGTGATTTGGTATGGAATAATCATTTTAGATTATTTATTGTACAGCTTACTCCATTGGCTCACCATAAGACTGCAGGTTTTTGCTGAAAGTTCCGGCAGGCAGCAACTCTTGCTATGGTTACGCTTTATATGTTTGGTGATGTTGGTTATTTTGCCTTTGATAAGCATTATTTTTTGGAGTGCTGAACATACCTGGCTCATCATCACCACCCTTTTTTGTTGCCAACTCGGCTTTTTATTCCTGGTGGTTACCCGTAAGCATGTGGTTACTTACATTAATTCAAAAAAAGGCGTTAAACATTTTTTTATGCAGGGTTATTTGGATTGGGTGCTTAACCGTAAATCCGGAGACCGCAGGATTACCATGCAAAGTGCGGCAGATACCGAGCAATTAATATTTGTAATCTTCAATATTTTTGCCCTTATTGGTGGCATTACCTATGCTTGTTGCGTATTTATTCTCCCTGTGGCATTAACTATCACTCCTTTGCCCTTATTATTTTTGGCCTTTGGGGTATTGCTCGGCATGGGCAATTTTGTTTCGCTCCTATCCTACCGAAGCAAAATAAATATCCATTTTTTAGTATTGCTTTTCATTGTACTGGCCGGCTTGTTTACAGAAGCGCATTGGGCACGAACACTCAAGAATCAAAATGTGGATTACCGCCAAAAATCAGATCTTGAATCGTATATGCATAACTGGCTTTATGAGGGAGGCAGGGATAAAGTCATTAATCAATCCGGTCAATTCCCGGTTTTTATTGTACTTGCCGATGGAGGTGCAAGCCGGAGCGGATACTGGACAACCCTTGTTTTAAGCCATCTTGCAGAAAAAACCGCAACGGGTAAACAACCTTTTTTGCGTCATTTGCTTTGCCTTTCCGGCGCTTCAGGTGGCGCTGTGGGCCATGCTACTTTTCTTGCTGCTTTGGGCCATAAAGAACTGAGAACCGCAGGCAGTTCAAAACTCAGCCAAACCACTACCGATTTTTTAGGGAACGATTTTCTCAGTTTTACTTTAGCCCGTTTATTGGGTCCGGATATTGCAGCATCTATTTTTGCGCCGATTGTTGGAGACCGTGCTTTTGCGTTGGAATATAGCCTGGAAAATGCTGCATCGAACAATATTCTTAGCGCTGATATGAAAAAGGGGTTCAGCAGGTATCTACCCCAAAACGGGGCAGATTATTTTTTTCCAATTGTTTGTTTAAATACTACACGTATGCAGGACGGGCAGCCCGGTGTAGTTTGTAATATTAAGCTAGATTCCGCTTTTTTTGGCAGCCGTATAGATGTATTGGAATCCCTGCAAAAAGGAAATGATTTACGCCTTAGCACGGCTATGATTTTAGGTTCACGGTTTCCTTATATGAGCCCGGCAGGAAGAATAAATAACAGTTATTTTGTAGATGGTGGTTACTTTGATAATTCCGGCGCCGGTTTTGCGCATGAGCTGCTTCAGAAATTACAAAAAATGCAGGAGTCTGGCATGAAGGATAATACCGATAGTGCATTGATGTCGAAACTCCGGTTTTATGTAATTCATATTGCCAACACTCCTTATGCTGCCCTAAAGTTAAAAAGAGTACAAGCTGTTAAAAACGATTTACTGGCGCCGTTACTCACCCTTGCCGGCTCCTACTCTACTCAAACCAGCGTAAATGATTCCAGGCTTAGCCGCTACCTGAACGAAAGAAATGGCTTTCCATCAACACTCACCATCAATCTTTACTTAAATGATGTAAAAGAAAATATTCCTATGAACTGGGTAACGTCAAAAGCCATACGGGCCTTAATGGATCAACGGGTAAATCTTATTCCTGAAATGGACTCTCTCGTTGCCCGGCTCAATAAAGGCCAAACAAATTCATTATTAACAAGCCTGGAAACCAATAGCGCCCCAGACCCCAATCAATCCAAAAGTATAGTAGAAATGCAGGGAAAAATTTCCGGGCAAACAAAAAAAGAAAGCGCCCATTAAATACAAAAACAGTCTTTCCTATTACAAATATATACCCGTATTAAAAGAATTGCCCGAAAAGAAAAGTTTGGAAATGCGCTTAAGATAAAACCATTGCAATTGGCTGATATTACATTGTCCTGCCCAACCTTGCATAAAAACCCAATGTAAGCTGCTGGTATTTATTTTATCCTTATTGTTTTCCAATTAATGGTTTTAATTTGTTTCTTAAATGTCGTTCCAAAGTTACAAGTAAACATTTCATTCCGTCTTTAATGTTGTCTGTTGGCTTAACTTTTAGAATAAAATATGAGTAAGAAAAAGTGTTATCTGTATGAAGTCTGTCGTGTTCTGATATTTTAAGTCCGTAAGTCGTGTATTTTGTTTTTTGGTGTATATGTTGACTTATGCGATGTTCAAGGTCTTCCGATTTACCAACGTAAAAGCAAGTTGATTGTCCTGCGTTTAATGTTTTAAATTTTCCTTTTATAACTTTTGGTGAATAAAGTCGTTTGTCGTTTGAGTCTGTTTCCCATAAATTTTTTAGGTCAGCATAAGTTGAAATTGTCTTTGTTGGGTTTATGTAGAAAACATATACGCCCCAAGAATTTTTGTCAATATTTTCAATTTTAAATTTAAGGAAATTGTTGTCTATTGTTTTTTTATTGCTTTCAATTTGTTTTAAAATACTTTCTGAGTTTTGACTTATAAAGTCATCACAAGATTTTTGAATTGTATTTAAAAGTGTTTCTATGTTCATTAGGTAAATTGTCTGTTGTGGTGTCGGTTTTATACTTGCAGCTAACGAACTGGGCTTTCTGCTGAGCTGGTTTTCCCTGTTCCGTCCGGCCCGGCTAACTGCTGCTGACCGAAGATGCAAAAGACGATAAAATATTCTGCTGCTCATCCGTGTTCGGTCAGCAGGATATAAGCTGACAACGATATAAAGCTTTCGCCGCCCCGCCTTATTGCCAATGCAATGTTAACTACAGTTTTATTGTCCAATAAACAGCACCGAATTTTGATTTTCTAGGGCAGTAAAATATAAAACCACAAGAGGTCTTACATAACCGTTAAATAATGAAGCTTTTTCCTCCGACCCCATTTCCTCTAGTTCCTTCTTGACTTCTGCCGACAGGTTGTCGTATATTTTTGAAAAACCGTCAAACGTTTCAATTCTATTGGTCTTAATCCATTTTGTGATTTCTGGAATTTCTGAACTAGCGAGAAATCCTCCTACTTCCCCAACGCTCACACTTTTTTCTGCATGTTTTCCAAAAAGCATTTTATAAGGAATTGTGTTTGGATTACTGTATGGGTCTGTCGAGTTTAAGAAAATAACCGCTAAGTCAGAAGTAATTTTATATAAGTCAACTTTCGTGTCCGGTGTATTTGCAATTTGGTTTTCCAAATCTTTAATGTCGTCTAAATTTTCCGCTTTACTTAGCCGGTAAAGATTAATTGATATTCCCATAGTTTTCTGAAGATGATTGTCAATACTAAAAGTAAAATTGTCCGGCTTTGAATTGTTAAACACACAACTCTTATGCGTCACTAAAAAAAGAAATGGAAAAATTACTAGTTGCCTAAGCATAGTAGTTATTGAACGGATGTCGTTTAAAAATTGTAACCAACGTTTTGGGGCCTTGCGTTCGGCGTAGACGGATTTATCCGTTTGCCCAATGCTGCAGCCCGGCTATGCCAAATATACAGAATAAGTACCTAAGTTGAGTTGCTGACTATCGGTCCGAAATAAAGCTGAACGATGATTTGCAGCCGAAGTTTATTCCCAGCCTGCGGCAGGCAGGCGTAAGCCACGCTATTGCAAATGCACATGTTGTGTGCTTGTTTCTACAATTACTATGTCAGGTTTTTTAAGATGATTATAGCTAGCTTGGCTTACTTATTCTGCTTATTGGGTTCTAAAATATAATTTTTAAAGCTGTTCCATTTGTTTAAGTCGCCGTCAATAATAAACCTCTTTGAATTTTTAAACAATATAGTTACCCCCCCAATTGCGGCACCTACCGGTAAACCTACTAATGCACCACCGGCAGCACCTTCTCCCGCTGTATATCCTAATATTTTCGCATTTGGTTCGGCAGTTGCAGCCCCTATGATTGCTAATGGAAAGGCAGCAATAGAGCCAATAAGCACATTATTACCGGCAGAATGTTTAGTTTTGATAGAGCCAATACTTCGTACTGAAATGTCAATTGGTTCTGATTTTCCTACAAGTTGAAGTGATGTGTCTGAAACTGTAAAAGTACGTCCCTTGGATATTTTTTTACCTGACAAATCATAAACTCGTACAAAAATTGACTTTTGAGCATTAATTTTTGTAGAAAATGTCAATGCACTAATAAATATGACAAGCATAGAAAGGGAAAAATTCTTCTTCATTTTATAAGTTTTTGATTGCCTACTCTTTCAAAATGCAGTTTTCGGCTTCGCTGGATGTGTCAATTGGGAAGTGTCAAGCGAAGTTGAAAAAGATGTATTAGACCTGCCCCGAACCGCTGTGACACCGAATTGCACACAACGCCTAAATATACGATACTTCCTCACTCTTTTTCAAAAAAATTAGCGCTGATTTCGCCTCCGTAGGTGGCCACAAGTCTCTTTTGAGAAGCCCTCGCCAGGTCTCCTGACCTGCGAGTCCACTTTGATTTAAGTGGCCATCCTTGCCTTAGGTCTGGAGACCTGACGGCGGCTTGCACACGGGACGCTTACCTACGGCGGTGGAAAGCCACCATTATTACAACTACCTTATACGGCAGCGTATTCATCATGTACCGGTATCTTCTTGCTAATATTTTTATGTTGTCTATCAAAATATGTTTATATTTGTGGGGCAGAGCGGTTATGCCAATCTGCTCTCAGCAAAGCAGGCCTTCGGGTTTGCTTTGTTGTTTTAAGGCAATTCGTTAATTCCTTTTACAATATTCTCCCGGCTTATTTTTATCAGTTTATCATCTCTTAAATCTACACCGATGAAATGTGTTTCGCCGCCGTAGGTGGCCACAAATCTCCTTTGACAGGCCCTCGCCAGGTCTCCTGACCTGCGAGGCCACTTGTATAAAGCTACAAACAATTTCCTAACTTTATCACTATGCCACAAACGTACCCAATTGAATGGCCTGTATTTTTCACTTCAACTATTTACTAATGGAAACCCGTACTTGAGAAAGATCATTATAAAGATATAATTTGTCCGCTTGGTATTAGAATATCTTGTAATCGCATTTGTTTTAACTCGTTGCTGTTTTGCTGAAAACCTGGTCAAATGGTTGTTTTAATTTAGTGTAAACTGTATCGTTTTTGCCTCTTACTTGTCCAACAAAGTTGATATATCCTTCAAGCCGATTGATGAATTTACTGCAATGTTTAGTGTCAATTTCCCCATTTAAATTAAAGTGTCTTCTGGATGCAATATCAATGCCGTTTGTTGTGAAGTCGTGCAACATTGCTCTGATTCTCTTCAATAATCTTCGATCAATATTCACTTTCTCATTCACAGTTAAGCCTGTAACAGTCTGTTTGCGATTTGCCGATTTCAAGCGAAGTTTCTTTTCGTTTATTTTAAAGCCGTTTTTCTTAATCAGGTTGATAATATCAAAAATAATATCATTGGTAATTAGTGTGTCAGATGAAAAAGTCAAATCATCGGCATAGCGTGTAAATCGCAATCCGTTTGTTTCGCAAAAACTTTTCAAATCTGCATCCAATTGAAAGCAAACAAAGTTTGAAATAATAGGCGAAGTTGGTATTCCAATCGGAAGTTTACCCTCATATGTAGTTAAAAGTGTCAATGCTGTTGCTATTTGCTCGCTGAAATTGAAATAGGAAGATGTAAAAACCGATTTTACCCGGCTTGCCGATATGCTCGGAAAGAAGTCTTTTAAGTCAATATTCAACAAGTGTTTTTTGCCTATATGCGGTTTCGCATTTTCAGCAATGTTGCAATAGTTGCCTAAGTAATGCGGATTAACAACAAAACCAAAAACCTCATTTGGTTTTATCCATAAGTAATAGGCTTGCAAAAAATAGTTTAGTCGTCTTTGAATTGCTTTTAATTTCTTTTCAGGCGCATTAATCTGTCTTTCGCCACCTCTCTTTTTTCTGATTGCGTAATATTTGTAAACAGGGTTATTGATTCTTTCTTCCAATTCAAAAAAAGAAGTTTTTAAGAACTTACAAAGCTCGGCAGGTGTTTCTATAGAAAGCAGGAATAAAGCATTGAGTTCGTGTTTTTTTATTTCTTGTAATAGTTTAGGTGTGTTTGAATAGTAATATCCACCATTAAAGTATTTTTGAATTTTACTTTTATGCGCTTGGGAAAAGGTTAATATTTCTTCAACTTTTGGCATAAAAAAATGAGCCGTTGTAAATTATCTTTGACTTAATCGCCTTTATGAGAAGCGGAACGAAGTGAGCATCGCAATAAAGGCGCTAATTCACTCTTTCCACTACTGCACGGGTTGCGGAACACAACCACAATGTCATAAACGTTTGACATCATAATTTTTTAAACAACGGCTCAATATCTTCATTTTTAAAATGGTGTTTCTGATTCTAAATCTAAATTGCCCAAAAGATTTTTCATATTCGAATTTTTAGCCGTCATTTCATCTAATCTGTTTTGAGAAAAGGAAAAATCCTTTTTGTAGCTGTCAAAACTTCTGAAATTGGTAAAGTAATTATCGCTCAAAAGTTTGATGCTTCCTAAACTTCCGTTTCTATTCTTTGCTAAAATAATTTCTGCTAATCCTGCTGTGTTATTGCCTTCGTCATCATATTCCAATCCGTAATATTCGGGTCGGTAAATGAAAATTACTTTATCAGCATTTTGTTCAATAGCTCCGCTCTCCCTTAAATCTGAAAGTTGTGGGTGTTTTGAACCAAATCTTGATTCAACGGCCCTGCTTAATTGACTTGTTGCAATCACACAAACATTTAAGTCCTTGGCAATGTTTTTCAACTCCCGGCTGATATAACTGATTTCAAGTTCACGGTGGTTGCGGTATTTACTTGAACTCATCATTTGTAAATAGTCAATAAAAATCACTTTTACACCGTTTCTTTCAATCTGCTGTTGACAATGTGCTTTGAATGCTGTAAACGAATTATTGCAACTGTCATTAATAAACAATTTGTGTTTATTCAACTTGCTTTCAACTAACGATAATTTGTTTTTTTCTTCGTCTGTGAGGTCGTGCTGTAAAATGTTGCTTGCAGGAATACCCGAAACAGATGCAATAAAACGGCTTGTCAAAAGAAATTCAGACAAATCAAAAGTAAAATAAAGAACAGGAATTGTTTTTGAAATATTGAGCGATAAGTTTACAAGCAATTGTGTTTTGCCCATTGCTGTTCGTCCGCCAATTACAATAAATTCTCCTAATCCAAAACCGCCAAACATTTTGTCAAAATCAGCAAAACCACTTTTTATTGTATTGTTGTTTTGACTGTTACTTTTTAGCTGATTTACGCTTTCTGAAACAAGGTCGGCAATGCTCTTTGAATCTTTTACTATACTGTTTTGCAACTCTGCTTCATAGAGTAGTTGTTTCAACTGGAAGATAATTTCTTTTTCATCAGCATTGGAGTTATTGCATATTATATTTTCAATTTTAATTTTCAATTCCTGTTTCATATCACAAAGTTATTTTTAATTGTTCTCGGTTTTCCGTTATTGAAAAGTTGTTTTATCACAAAACAGTTTTTGCTGCTCAAAAATGAGCGGCTATTTCACTACTAATATTGTCGCAATAGTCGTCATTGTGCTTTTGCCGAAGCGTTGGCTTTTTTAGTCATTTGCTTTACTGTCCAATCTTGGCACTGTCGTTGGTTATGCGCTTGCCTGTAATACCTAAATTTACAATACTTCCTCACTCTTTTTCAAAAATTTTAATACTGAAAATCAATGCTTTGGTATTAAGCATTTTCGCCGCCGTAGGTGGCTGGCTATAGATCCCCCTTTGAGAAGCCCTCGCCAGGTCTTCTGAACTGCGAGGTCACTTTGATTTAAGTGGCCATCCTTGCCTTAGGTCTGGAGACCAGACGGCGGCGTGCACAAGGGACGCTTACCTACGGCGGCGGAAGCTATTTAGTGATGAAATCCCTTGCCAAACTGCATTACAACATATTTTCCCATTTAAAAAACAATTTATTTCCACAAAAAGTGCAAAACTCATCAAAATCAATCTCCATAGGACTTATGAAAATATTCACATTTATTGTCCACAGTTGGGGAAATTAATAAATATAAAAGTTGATATACAAAAAGTAAATTCGCTAGTCTGTGTAAATGAAAGAAGCGCCTCCACAGCGCTCTTTTGAATTCGATTGTTGATCACAGAGCAAAAGGGTAGTTAAATTGTGAAACTGGTTCGGGTCCAATCCGCTAAGAATCCAGATTGAATTGTCACAGATTTAGCTTCTCTTTTTGCTTTTATACGACTAAAATAATTCGTTGTATGCACGCAACAAAATTTATGCAGGCCAATTTTTTAACAAATGGCAGGCGACGGTGGATAACCCGGGTCTTTCCGCTACCATAAAGAGTTTCAGCATACCTGAAAATTACTCACATTTATGCCTGCCGAATGTTAATATGGGATTAGTGATTTCAATTAGTTATCATAGAGTCCATTGAAAATTGCAGCTAACCCCTAAATATACAATACTCCCTCCTTTATCTTCAAAAATTATATTCTTGATTATCAATACTTTAGTATTATGCATTTTGTATTGTTATTAGTACAATACGCTTTGCCCACCTGTTTTTTTTACTTCGTGAAAATAAAAAAGCAAACCATCAGGTTTGCTTTTATGAAAATTTGAATTAAGGAATTACGCTTCGCTGTCGCCAGATTTTTTAGATTTTTTCTTTGGCTTTTCTTCAGCTTCTGCAACTGGAGCTTCGGCAGTTTCTTCAGTTGTTTCGGCTGCTTTTTTCTTTCCACCGCTACGGCGGGTTTTCTTAGCAGGCGTTACCTCGGTACTGATTCCTTTGCCGTAAATTTCGTTGAAATCCACCAGCTCAATCATCGCTATTTCTGCATTATCGCCGGTACGGGCGCCCAATTTAATAATGCGGGTGTACCCGCCGGGCCGGCCGGAAACTTTTGGCGCTACTACGGTAAATAATTCCTTTACAGCAGCTTTATCATTCAGGTAGCTAAACACCACCCTGTGATTGTGCATTATGGATTCTTTAGTTTCGTTGGCCTTGGTTTTGGTAATTAGCGGCTCAATATAAGTGCGCAGGGCTTTTGCTTTAGCCAATGTAGTGGTAATGCGCTTGTGCGTAATTAACTGGGTTCCTAAATTTGACAGAAGGGCGCTGCGGTGCGATGCGGTTCTGCCTAAGTTGTTTTTTTTGTTTCTGTGACGCATGACGGTTGTTTTTAAATTCCCTCACACCGTGTCAGGATTTGTGAGGTACTTATTATTGTATTGTGGTTATGTAAAAGGCATAAGTAATGCCCCTCCATTTTTAAAAAAAATTATTCATCTTCCAGCTTAAGCCTGCTTAAATCCATTCCAAAACTTAAGCCTCTTTCCTGTAATACCTGCTCAATTTCGCTTAACGATTTTTGGCCAAAATTGCGGAATTTCATTAGGTCTTCCTGCTCGTATTGAACCAATTCGCTAAGTGAATTTATTTTTGCAGCTTTCAAACAGTTAAAGGCACGCACCGAAAGATCGAGATCTTCCAATGGGGTTTTTAACATTTTACGCAACTGAAGCGTTTGTTCATCTACCAGGTCTTCTTTTTTATCTTCCTTGGTATCAAAAGTGATATTTTCATCCGTAATGATCATCAGGTGCTGTATTAAAATACGGCTGGCCTGTTTTACTGCATCTTCCGGGTGAATGGTGCCATCGGTAACCACTTCCATCACCAATTTTTCAAAATCGGTGCGTTGTTCCACACGGGTATTTTCAATAACGTATTTAACGTTTTTGATGGGTGTGAAAATAGCATCTACGGGAATGTAGCCAAAATGTGAATTTTTTTCTTTATGTTCTTCTGCAGGTACATAGCCACGGCCCTTTCCTATGGTGATTTCTATATCTAATTTAGCGCTGTTATCCATTGTGCAAATGAGCAAATCGGGGTTCATTACCTGGAAGGCAGGAGAAACCTCTCCAATCATTGCTGCGGTAAATTCGGTTTTATTTTTAAGGCTAAGGGTGATTTTTTCTGAGCTTACATCATGATCTACCTTAGGTTTAAAGCGCACTTGCTTTAAGTTCAGGATGATTTCTGTAACATCTTCTGTTACGCCTTTAATGGTGGCAAACTCATGGTCGGCGCCGGAAATGCTGATGCCCACAATGGCATGCCCTTCGAGTGAGTTCAACAGTACCCTGCGTAAAGCGTTACCTATAGTTACGCCATAACCGGGTTCCAGCGGGCGAAATTCAAACTGCGCTTCAAAATCGGTGGCTTTTTGAAGTACGATTTTATCTGGTTTTACGAAATTTAATATACCCATTTGTTTATTTTAAATTTAAGCTGTTATAAAAGCAATTTGCAAAGGAATGCCGGCAATTATTTGCTGTACAATTCCACAATCAGTTGTTCCCTGATGTTTTCAGGTACGCTTTCCCTTTCGGGGTAAGCGATGAATGTGCCTTTTAATTCGTTTTCATTCCAATCTACCCAATTATACTTGGGGTTTTTTCCCCGTACATTGCTGGTAATGGATGTATTTGCAGCGCTTTTATTTTTAAGGCTGATCACATCACCGGGTTTGCAGGTATAAGAGGGAATGTTTACTACATCGCCATTTACCGTAATGTGCTTGTGGCTTACCAATTGGCGGGCGGCCTGGCGGCTTACGGCAATACCCATCCTAAAAATGGTATTATCTAACCTTGCTTCCAGGAGTTTAATGAGGTTTTCGCCGGTAACGCCTTTTTGACGGTTGGCTTCTTCAAAAGTTTTGCGGAATTGTTTTTCCAAAACACCATAAGTGTATTTGGCTTTTTGCTTTTCTTTAAGCTGAAGGGCATACTCACCCAGGGTTTTACGCTTGCGGTTTGCGCCATGCTGACCCGGGGGGTTGCTGTTTTTTGTTAACCATTTACCATTGCCGGTAATGGGTTCCCCGAAAATACGGGAGATCTTGGTTTTTGGACCAGTGTAACGTGCCATAGTTTTTTATCATTTCGATTTTTTTTGAAACGGTGAAATGATCAGTAAAAAATCGTAAAAAATTAATCACTCACCCTTTGTTAAATGAACCGTATGGCGATTCAATATGTTGTTGCTAATAATTTAGCGGATTATACCCTTCTCTTTTTAGGAGGCCTGCAGCCGTTATGCGGTATTGGGGTAACATCTTTAATGGATGAAATTTCTATACCGTTTTGGCTTAAGGAGCGGATAGAGCTTTCCCTGCCGCTGCCGGGGCCTTTTACAAATACATCAACTTTTTTCAAACCGGCATCCAGGGCAATTTTAGCGGCATCGGCAGCTGCCATTTGCGCTGCATAAGGCGTATTTTTCTTACTGCCTTTAAAGCCCATTTTACCGGCGCTGGACCAGGCAATGGTTTGCCCTTGCTTATTGGTAAGGCTGATGATAATATTGTTGAAACTTGCTACAATATGGGCTTCGCCCAGTGCATCTACTTTTACAACCCTTTTTTTGGCGGCTGCTTTTCCGGTTTTGCCTCCTGCGGCTTTTTGTGCTTTTGCCATAACTTTTTAAATAGGTAATCTGTTATTGTTTAATGCCGAAAAAATTTTCGGTTGAACCTTCTCCTCCTGCCAGTCGAACAATCCGGATGAGCTCAAAAAAACTGACTGTATATAAAACAAAAATGCAGGGAATGGTTACCCTACATTTATTTTATTTTTTAGCTACTTTCTTTTTACCGGCCACCGTTTTACGTTTTCCTTTACGGGTACGGCTGTTGGTACGGGTACGCTGGCCACGAACCGGCAAACCTTTACGATGGCGAAGGCCACGGTAACAGGCGATATCCAGCAAGCGCTTAATATTCATTTGTGTTTCACTACGCAGGGCGCCTTCGGTTTTAATTTCACCGCTGATGATGTTACGAATAGCTGCCTGTTCGTCATCATTCCACTGGTTTACTTTTTTATTAACGTCAATCCCTGCTTTATCCAGGATGTACCTTGCGGTAGAACGGCCAATACCATAGATATAAGTAAGACCAATTTCGCCTCTTTTGTTTTTGGGTAAATCTATACCAGCTATACGAGCCATATTCTTATTTTAGAATTTATACGTTTAATGAATTATCCTTGTTTTTGTTTAAAACGGGGATTTTTTTTGTTAATCACATACAAACGGCCTTTTCTGCGAACGATTTTACATTCGGCACTGCGTTTTTTTATTGAAGCTCTTACCTTCATTTTGTTTGATTTTAATCGTTTTTTATTTTCTGTTCGTATCAGCCCGGGGCCAATTTATTATTTATACCTGAAAATGATCCTTCCCCTCGTTAGGTCATAAGGACTCATTTCCACCCCCACTTTATCTCCAGGTAAAATTCGGATGTAGTGCATCCTCATTTTTCCTGAAATAGTGGCTAAAATTTCATGGCCGTTTTCTAACTTTACTTTAAACATGGCATTACTTAATGCTTCCAATATTACTCCATCTTGTTTAATAAGTGCTTGCTTAGCCATAAATTTTGAGGCGCAAAGATAGGAGTATTTTTTCAATTATTCAGAAAAAAAGCTGATATTGAGGCCAAAACATCAAGAAAAATATGAAAAAAGTCATTTTTGTCGGCATTATTGTCGCTGCTTCTGCTATTTCTTGTCAAAAAGATAGTAACCCTGATCCCAACCCGCCTGCTGTAACCTATATGTCTTTTACTGCCGGGCAGGCAAGAAATTATATGGCAACTGATAATACAACCAGCACTAGCGATAATTATACACTTACTTCTACTGACAGGGATTCAACAGTAAATGGAAAATCCTATCATGTATTTACCAACAGTACCGGCCCCAATGAATATTACAATATTACCGGTAATGATTATTTTCAATTTGCAGCATTACCCGATGTACTCGGCGGCACCAATGAAGAAATGCTTTATCTCAAAACCAATGCTCCTGTTGGAACCAATTGGAATAAACAAATTAGTGTGCCTGTAAGCGGCTTGCCTTTACCATTGGTTGTTACGCTTACCAATACCATTACAGAAATAAATTCTACAAAAGTGGTGAACAGCATTACCTACAATAATGTAATAAAAGTGGAAACTTCGGTATCTGTTGCCGGCGTGCCGGCAAGTGCAGTTACATCGGATATTGATAGTTATTATGCACCAAAATATGGCCTCATAGAAAACCATTATGTAATTGGCATTAATTATATGGGTGTAGTGGAAAATGTAGATACCCAGGTAAAATTGATGAGTGCAAATTTTTAAAATAAGATCGTTTCAAAATTAAAAAAGGGAAAATTTAATTTTCCCTTTTTTATTAAAAACTGTTAGCCATAAGCCGGATTTTGTAATTCTGCAAAAACAGAATGGCCATCATTTATCTGGCTCATGCATTACTGCATCAGTCTATCTGCCTACCCTTCCCGACATTCAAAAAATGAAACTCCGCCGGGCCGGCGAAAATTCGGGGTTTATTTGGCATTTCAGCACACAAGGTTTACCCGTAAGTTTTGTTACCAAAAATTACCGTGGGCTTTTACCCCACATTTTCACCTTTTCCATCTCCATAAGAGTGGTAGTTATTTTCTGTGGCACTGTCTTTTCCATTAAAAATGAAAAGCGGCCGTTAACCGCTGTGCTGCCCTATGCTGTCCGGACTTTCCTCTTTTATGTTTCAAAAAGCGATGACCGGCTAACAGGATACAAAATTATTTGAATTTATTGATAATCATTGTTTGTAAAGGATGTATTTGAATAAGTTTTTTATCAAACTTTGGGCAATAAAGCTTAAATTTGCCGTCCCTATTATACCAATAAAAATTAATACGCATGAAGAAGATTTTTACTTTATTGGCTGTTCTATTTTGTTTTACCACGTTAAATGCACAATTACTTCACGAACCTTTTGCTTACACAGCCGACCCGGTACAGGGATTGGCAGCACAAAGCGGTGGAGCCTGGCAAAGAGTTAATACGGGTGATTCAATTTTAGTAGAAGCCGGAAACTTAACTTATACCGGGTTACCTTCATCAACAGGTAACAGAATTACTTATGGCGGATCGGGTACGGATTATTATACCTCCTTTGCCAATCAAACGGCGGGTACTATTTATTATTCTTTTTTACTGAATGTGGCTACCGTAGCGCCTTTATCTGCTACCGGCGATTATTTTACCGGCTTTATAGAAAATGGCTCAACCACAAACTATTTTGCCAGAACCTGGATGAAATCTGACGGAGCCGGTGGTTACCTGCTTGGTATTAACCCCGGAAGCAATACCGCTAACACCCAATGGGCTGCTACAGCTTTATCAGAAGGTACAACCTATTTAGTTGTAGTGTCTTTTGAAATTGTAGCCGGAACCCAAAACGATATTGCCAAAATATGGATTAACCCGACTGTGGGAAGCCCGGAACCTGCAGCCGATGCTACAAGTAATAATTCCTTATCAGGCACGGCCAATGACCCCTCTACCGGAATTCAAAGGCTTTTATTACGCCAGGGAAGCGCCAGCGCAGCAGCAGGTGTTTTACAAATGGATGAATTAAGAGTGGGTACTGCATGGGCAGATGTAACACCAAATGCCAGCAGCCCGTCTTTAACTGCCGATCCCACAGCACTTAGTGGCTTTGCCACCGTTTTTGGTTCTCCATCTGCCAGCCAGTCTTTTGATTTAGAAGGTTCAAATTTAACCGGTGGATCGGGAAATATTTCCGTAACGGCTCCGGCAAATTTTGAAATTTCCCTAAACTCCGGTGGGCCTTATAGCGGATCTTTAAATGTTCCATTCTCCGGAGGCGCTTTAAGCACCACTACCCTCTATGCCCGTATTTCTTTCCCGGCAAGTTTGGGAGCGGTTAGCGGCACTATTACCTGCACCGGAGGTTCGGCTTCTGCAAACGTAAGTGTAAGTGGAAATGTACTGGAAGCACAACCCACCATACAGGCAACCAATGTAACTATTACCAGCATTACCGATAATACGTTTGATTTAAACTGGACACCCGGAAACGGAAGTTTTAGAATTGTGGTGGTAAGACAAACTACTGCAACTAACGCATTGCCTGCCGATGGTACTAACTATACGGCAAGTACCATTATGGGTTCCGGGCAAACTACAGGCTCCGGAAATTATGTGGTATATAACGGCTCAGGCACAGGCCCGCTTACGGTTACAAATCTATTCCCCGGAACCAACTATACGGTTTCTGTTTACGAATACAATGCATCTGTGGACGGTACAGATAATTATTTAACCAATTCTGCAACCGGAAACCCTGCAAGTGCATCCACTACGGGTATCACCAATTTACTCACCCAGGGATATTTTACCGGCATTGCGGTTCCGCAATATATGGCCTCTTATTCCTCTGGCGCTCAAAACAGGATACCGACCATGTTTTTTGCAAAAATCTCCGGCCTTGCTCCCAATACGGTTTATAAATATTATACCCAGGCAGCGGCCTCAACCGATTTTGGAACTACTGCAACCGGCGCCGGTGGGTCATTGCTCATTGATTACAATACCACTACCACTACACCGGTTACTTATACCTATGTAGCCTCTGGTTCATTTACCGGCACCAACTATTCTTTCTTAACCTCCGATGCCAATGGTAACTTCCAGGGCAGTTTTGGATTTATTCATACCACTAACTCAAGGTTTACAAAAGGCAATTCAGTTTATCCATCCATTGTTTTAGTTGATGATGCCGGCGGCAGCACTTCCCCAAGGTATCGTTTTGCCTTAGACCAAAGTATTACTACGCTGGAATTTGCAACAGCTGCAGATGCCGTTTCCGGTTCGTTTATACAGGGTGGCTCTAATTCCATACCCGGCAACCTGGTGGCATTGTGGCGGAGTGTTGATGGCAACCTGGTTGCAACCCGTCCATTAAGCATGACCCTGGCTGAAATTGCCGGCTCTGCAACCGGATGGATTGGCTCAAATGCAATAGCCGGTTATGATTATACGGCTGGAGCATGGAATACCATTATGCCAAATATGAATGAAGATGGTATTAAGCTTATACAACAAATTAATCCACTCAATGGTTCCATAGTGGGTTGCAACAGCGATGCAGATGGAACCTGGCCAACAGGGCCGGTGCCAACCTCCGACCCGGTTAATGGCCCAACAGCATTAGTTATTGATATTGCGGATGCTCCATTGGATGGCGGTACCTGCTATGCAATATTGCCCGTTACCCTGGGCAACTTTATCGTAGCAAAACAATTTAATACCGTTAAAATTAGTTGGACCACACAACAGGAAGTAAACAGCAAAGAATTTGTTATTGAACGTTCCATTGATGGTATTCATTGGGCCAAAATAAAAACCGTACCTGCCGCAGGCCACAGCACTGTTGCTATTACTTATACCAGCTTTGACGATAGCCCATTGAAAGGCATGAACTATTATCGCATTAAATTAGTTGACCAGGACAACCGATCCACACAATCCATTGTAAGGTCTGTTTTATTTAGCACACAGTACCTTGTTGCGGTTTCTCCAAACCCTGCAACGGATTATATTAACCTTAATGTTTCCGGCAATACTACCAATGCAATTTATACCGTAACATTAACCGATATGAGTGGGAAAAAATTGATACAAACACAATCCTCAAGTGATTTGCTTCGTATTCCAGCGCATCGGTTGACTAAAGGAATGTATATTCTTTCAGTTTCCAATGCCGGTAGTGTTGTTACGCAAAAAGTAGTGATACAATAATCATTAACAGAAAAATTAAAGAAATACTGCTCTTAACCGGGCAGTATTTTTTTTTAAAACGAAAGGAAAAAGATTAATCTGCTATTAGGTTTCATCCATAAATCCCCAATCATTCATCAGTTGATGATAGTCGGTATCTGATAACTGCTGTTGATGATAATGCCCGGCCACATATTTTTGCCGGAATGCTTCATATACGGTAACGGCGCAAGCCACGGAGATATTCAGTGATTTGATGATGCCCACTTGCGGAATAATAAAATTGCCGTCGGCCTGGGCCAATAATTCTTCGCTTACACCGCTATGCTCATTACCGAAAACCAGGGCTACTTTTTGTGTAAAGTCCAGTTCATACACACTTGCTGCACCCCGGGCAAGATGGGTTGTATAAATTTTATCATACTTCTGGCGAAGCAGTTTAAAACATTCTTCGGCGTTATCCAATTGATGGATGGTAAGCCATTTTGCAGCGCTTGAAGAACTTTTTGCCCCCCATTTTTTATGCCGGGGAATTTTACTGTTTAACACATACAGGTCCTGGATACCGACGGAATCCAGGGTACGCATTACTGCAGAAATGTTATGAGGATCTTCTACGTTTTCCAAAACTACGGCAATGCCCGGTTGGCGGTGTTGCAAAACTTTTGTAAGTCGTTCTCTTCTTTCGGGTGTCATGCATCGAAAATAAACATTTAGTGAATGCATAGGTAAAAATTCAAAAACGGATGGTTGAAATTGCGTTGGTACATCAGGTAATTTCCATTACCTTTGCCCTCCCTTAATTCGGGACGTAGCGCAGCCCGGTAGCGCACACGTCTGGGGGGCGTGTGGTCGCTGGTTCGAATCCAGTCGTCCCGACAAAATTTCCCTGCTTAATGCAGGGATTTTTTTTTTGGAATATATGCATTTGTGCAAAAAAATATTTTAACATTTGGGGTTTCCAATGTAAAAGATAAGGCGCTCTGCGTAGCGAAACGCAGATGATCAAATTTTATTTTTGGAGTTGATAATTAAAAGAAAATTGATAAATTGGTAGCCCATATTCAATTTCGGGTTTTTTAAAATACTTGTAATAAATGGCTTTGATGTTTACGAGGTTATTAATTTCTATACCAAACCCAATAGAGTTACCATTATAAATACCGTTTGTTTCAATATTGGGCAAATACCCTTTAATTTTCTCAGGACTTGTGTAGCAAATATGGAAACGCCAGGTCATCCAGAAAATACCCACATTTTTTGTGTTTGTTTTTTCCCATGCACCAGTTTGAAAAAGAATGCCCACACTCGCAAAACTATTTAAAAAATTAACAGATTTCCCAGTTTGAGGATCGTTTATCGGTCCAGCTCGTATGCCATTTAGGAGCCGCTCACCACACTGGTATATTAGCCCATACCTGGTGGCTTTTTCTGGTTTATTAAAATACAGGTTGCCGTCAATGCTGATGTTTACCAAACCACTCATTGGATTGATGTATTGGTTAACCAAATGCTCATTAGTTTTTTGCAACAGGGCGGATTGACTTTGAAAATTATTATTGCTAACTCCGCTGTAAAAGCTAAGTGGCACACAGAATTTACCCGGTTCTCCAATATAGAGCTTAATAAAACGGGCAGAGGCATTTACCTGTCCATTATTCATTACGTCAATAAATCCTGAAGTAAAAAGCTCTGGCTTTATGTTTAAAGAATCGGCTTTACCTCTTGTCTGTGAAAAAAGTGTCTTGTGGGCCAAGAAAAAAAATATGTATAGAATTAACTTCACTATTGAACCACTATAATATTGAAAGTTTAAATTCTGTTATTTGGATTGAATTCTATAATCAGCAATTTTCTTTATACACTTATTTTGAAGAAAAAAATCTACAGGAATATAAATAAATGTTTTTCGATTTAATAAAGAATTTAAATTATCAAAATTTAATTCTTTTGAAACTGGTAAGAAATTAAAGTGAGAGTGCGAAATTTCATTTAAAAAAAGCCATACAAATTCTGAGCAATAAAGTGAACTCTTCCTGTTATCAAGTAAAAAGTCATAATCAAAATTCACAGTTAATTTCTTATACTTCTGCATTACCTTCCTTGCTTTATTTACTTTTCGTAATCCTATATTAATTTCCCAAATCCCATAATAATAAATATCTGGAGGGCTTATAAATGAAGGTATTGAATCAATAGTAAAGGCATTCTGACCACGACTTGGATTAATATTGTAAATATTAAATTTATTAGTTTCAATATCAAAATATCCTATGCCAATATGTGTAAAATTTGTATCAGATATATTAAAAACTTTGACAATAATGTTTTGCTTCGATTTTGTACCCCTTGCTAATATATATATCTTATTATTATCAAAATTTGAAAAATAACTCTGAGAATATCCATGGTCTTGCAGAAGCAAAATGAATATTTTCAGAATTAGAAAGCGTAATAAATAGACGTTCTTAAACAATTTTTATTAAATTTTAACCCATTCAAATTTTTTTCTTTTATTGCATTGAAATCTGATTCTGCAAAAAAACCAACATCCCCTCTTATTGTAGATGTCAAAGAAAAGTATAAACCTCCTCCCCCATGAATACTTAATGTACTCCCAAAATTGGAGTAACTTTTTTCCTCTCCATATTCACTAAAAGATTTCAAGGTTATACCATAGTTGAAGGATAGCCCTATATCAATGAATAATAAGCTGTTCCTTGAAATTCTTTCTCTTCTTCTTAAAGAAACTTGTGGTTTTAGATAATTCAAATTGTAGTATTGATCAACTGAAACGATAGTATCATATTTGTTAATACCAATTCTGCTATACCCAAGTCCAACCAATATACTCCATGGTTTATAGTTGGCTTTTCCAAAATTTTTGTAGTATTCAAGAGAAGACATTCTCGAAAGAGTAATTTTTTGTTGATAGCCTTTAATTTTATAATAACTATTACCATCTAATAATAGCCCCGAAATTTTAAGTCCTTGATTTTTTTCTTGCCCAATGCAGATAAACGGGAAAATAACAAAACAAAAAATGGCAATTTTGAGAGGTTTCATATCATTATATTTATTTCAAAAATAATAAATGAGGCCATGTTAGGCCCCATTTATTATGTTTTAACAGACTGTAATAGCTGCAAGTACACCAAAAACTACAGCACCTCCTATTCCACACCATACACCACAAGCTTCAAAGCCAGTCCAAAATCCAATTGCCGCAGATCCAATAACACAAACAGCAGCAGAAGTGGGTCCACTTCCATTTGGGCCAAAAATATCACAATTACCCCTTCCTTCATCTCCATTTATACCCTGTCTTGCAGTGGAAAAACCTATATCAGTTAGTCTTAATAAAATTTCACGTTCAGGGTCAGTGACCCTACTGTTTAATACTTCAACTGCAATATTAGAATAATAATTTTCTCTTTCCTCAGTTGTTGCGTTCTTTGGATAACTTAAAATTTTTATTGTTAAACTCTTAGCTTCAGCGCTCATTTTTGTATTGCTATTAATAATATCATCAATTTTGATTTCTTTTTGCTTTTTAATATTATAAATAGTGTATGCCAATTCAGTATTCATTGAAGTTTGAAAGGGAATCTTTTTTTGATAATAATTTAAACTTGCCTCGTCTACCCCTTTAAATCCATTTTTCTGAATATCACTAACGATGGTATTTATACCTTGAAAATACTGATCCGCAAAGCCGTAGTATGGGTTGTTAAGTTGTGCGATAGCACAAAAAGAGATTGATAAAATTGTGAATAAAGAAAATATCGTTTTCATTTTTTTTCACCAGAATCGCCGCTCCTTTAAACGGGTTTTTTGTTGATTCTTGTATGCTATTGCCTGGCCACAGCATTTGCAAGACAAATTTGTTGCAATAAGGAATCTATTTAAGCAAAAAAAATCACTAAGAAATTGATTTTTGTCTATATTATAGAAATTATTTTATATATTTTATAATAATGTGTGAAAAAAGTGTGAGAAAAAATGTTTTGCTATTTTTTTTAATAAAAATAATTTCAATATTTAAACTTACTCTGGCATGAAAACTCCTACTGCTATGAATTTTACTATTGGTGAAAAAATCCGTATTTTGCGTAATATTAAAGGCTTTTCCCAAAAAGGATTAGCTTCATGCACCGGACAAAAACAAGAATGTATCAGCTACATCGAAAGCAATAAAATGAAAAAACCTCTTAACAGGTCCACGCTTGCCAAACTTGCCGGTGCGTTTGACTTAACTCCAGAACAACTTGAGCGATTTGACCCATCTAAATTTGTTTATAACCATTTTGAGGAAAATGCTAAGCAGGATATTTTTATTCAAAGTCTTATTTTTTCGAGCAATGATAAAATTTTAACCTTGCAACAAGAAACAATTGAAACTTTGCAGAAATTAAATGACATGTATAAGGAACAGCTTAAGGCGAAATCATAATAAGGTTTTTAAGTTTCAACAGAGGTTTAACTGCAGCTACCTAAAACCCCCACTGACACAAGACTTTTGCTTATACGGCTACTTGTTGCCGCTTAAATCTGCCCTTATATATCAGGATTTAAAGAACGGGGAATCTGTTAAAATTGAGGAAGCAAAACGGTTACCCTATTTCTTCCAAATCCAAACCTGGAGATTATATCATAACACAACTTGTCGTTTACACGATAATACTGTAAGAGGCGAATTAGTAAGGGAGGCATGTGGATATTTATACAGCCGTATTGTTGTTTATGAGACTAACCTCCATGATTGCTTAATATAGAGCATTTGCGATACTATTTCTCACTTATAACGGGGATCAGGACAAAAGGTATCAAGTGATCCTGCGGAATGCTTGCACCAGGGAGGTTCGAATCCAGTCGTCCCGACTAAATTTCCCTGCTTTTGGTGGGGATTTTTTATGATTTTATTTTTCCGCTGCACTAAAATTTATTTGCGCTTCGCCTGCATTTACAGATATTTGCACAACCCATTTAGCCAATGAATGTTTTAATTAAGCAGGCCCGTATTGTAGCCCCTCACTCAGGTCATCATGGCCGGTTGGCAGATATTTTTATTGAAGATGGAATTATTAAGAATATAGATGACAGCATTGTAGCGGAAAATGCAGAAATTGTTGCAGCAGAAAATTTACACGTTTCCACCGGATGGATGGACGTTTTTGCCGATTTTGCTGATCCGGGCTTTGAACAAAACGAATCCATGGCCACAGGCGCAGCAGCAGCAGCAGCAGGTGGTTTTACCGATGTAATGCTTATTCCAAATACCAACCCGGTAGTGTCTGCAAAATCGCAGGTGGAATATATCTTAAAAAAAGCCGAAGGGCTTGCGGTAAATATTTATCCCATTGGTTCGGTAACCCAAAATGCCAAGGGAACAAACCTTGCCGAAATGTATGATATGCAGCATAGCGGCTGCATCGCATTTAGCGACGGCAATTCACCTATTCAAAATTCAGGTATTTTATTAAAAGCTTTTCAATATGTAAACGCAATTGATAAAACCATTATTCAAATGCCCTGCGATTACAGCATTGGAAGCAGCGGGCTTATGAACGAAGGTATAGTAAGCACAAAGCTTGGCTTACACGGCCTCCCGGCAGTTGCGGAAGAATTAATGATTCACCAGTGCATACAATTATTGCAATATACCGGTTCTAAATTGCATCTCACCGGCGTATCTACCCAAAAAGGAATTGAGCAAATACTCCATGCCAAAAAAAGCGGGCTCAACATCAGTTTTTCTGTTACGCCCTACCATGGCTATTTTTGTGATGAGGACTTAAAGGATTACGATACCAATCTTAAACTTAACCCGCCTTTACGCACCCTTACCGATAAAGAGGCTGTTCAAAAAGCGCTGTCTGACGGAATGGTGGATTGTATTGCCTCCCACCATATTCCATTGCATAAGGATTATAAAGATTGTGAGTTTGAATATGCCAAAAACGGCATGAATGGTTTGCAAACAGCTTTTGGCGCCATTAACAACTTTCATCAAAACCTGGAAATACTCATCCGGCAGCTCACCATAGCGCCAAGAACTATTTTTGGATTGGATATGCCATTACTGGAACCCGGGGCAAAAGCCTGTTTAACGCTTTTTAACCCGGCTCTTGAATATTATTTTGAAAAGGGAGCGTTGCTTTCCAAATCATCCAACACGGCATTTGATGGTAAAAAACTCAAAGGAAAGGTTTTGGGTATTCTCAATAATCAACAAATGGTTTTAGCAAAATGAATCTAAAGAACATTTCAGCTACACAAAAAGGTTTGATTACGGCAGCCGTAATGATCGTGATCTCATTACTGATTTATTATTTTAAAGGTAATTTTGAAAACGGCTTGCAGTATATTACTTATTTTGTGTACATCGCCGGTATCGTATGGGCGCTCCTTGCTTTTCGTTACAGCAACAAGGAAAATAAATCATTCAAAAATTATTTCTCCGAAGGCTTTAAATGCTTTATTGTAGTAACGCTGTTGATGGTATTGTTTACGTTTATTTTTTTAAAACTGAACCCATCGCTTAAAGATGAAATGGCGGTGCATTATAAAGCCGACCTGGTGAAAACAAATAATTATACGCCGGCAGAAATAGAAACCATGGTAGTTAAAGCCAAAGATTATTTTGTAACAATGCTGGTTTCAATGGCTATTTTCGGATATTTGATTATAGGCGCTTTGGTTACCGTAATTGCTTCGGCATTTTTTTCCCAGAAAAGAAATACGCAATGGACATCTCAATCATAATTCCCTTATATAATGAAGAAGAATCGCTGCCGGAGTTGGTCGAATGGATCAAACGGGTGGTGGATGCCCATCAGTTGAGCTACGAAATTATTATGATAGATGACGGCAGCAACGATGGCTCCTGGGAAATTATTGAACAGCTTAAAGCGGCTAACCAAAATATAAAAGGTATTAAATTTCAACGTAACTATGGGAAAAGTGCAGCGCTCAACGAAGGATTTAAAGCCGCATTGGGAGATGTGGTGATCACCATGGATGCCGATATGCAGGATAGCCCCGATGAAATTCCCGAATTAAGGCGCATGATTGTAGATGAGGGATTTGACATGGTGAGCGGATGGAAGAAAAAGCGATACGACAATACCTTCACTAAAAATATCCCTTCTAAATTATTTAATGCAGTGGCCCGTAAAAAGTCCGGCATCAAATTGCATGATTTTAACTGTGGGTTAAAATCTTACCGGAATAAAGTGGTAAAAAGCATCGAAGTTTATGGTGAAATGCACCGATATATCCCCATTTTAGCCAAGTGGTCGGGTTTTAGAAAAATTGGGGAAAAGGTAGTGGAACACCGCCCCCGTAAATATGGCAACACCAAATTCGGCTGGGAACGCTTTATTAACGGGTTCCTGGACCTGGCTTCAATTATGTTTGTTGGTAAATTTGGTAAAAGGCCCATGCATTTTTTCGGTCTATGGGGTACGATATCTTTTTTGCTGGGTTTCATTATTTTTTTATGGCTTACCCTATCAAAATATTTTTTCAATGAAACGGGGCTTACCCAAAGACCGTTGTTTTTCTTTGCCATCATGATCATGATTATCGGTACACAACTTTTTCTCGCCGGGTTTATTGGTGAACTCATTTCCCGTAATGCGCCGGACCGGAATAGTTATTTAATTGAAAAAAAGCTGGGGTTCTAACCCTGTGCCTGCCTGCACTAAATTAAATTGTAATGAAAGTTATCATCATTGGACCGGCTCACCCGCTTCGTGGCGGCCTGGCTTCATTTAATGAGCGGCTGGCCCGGGAGTTTTTACATCAAGGCCATGAGGTTACGATTTATACGTTTTCTCTTCAGTACCCTTCCTTTCTTTTTCCCGGAACCACCCAATACTCCAGCGAACCTGCACCAAAAGATATTCCCATAAAAGTGGCTATTAATTCCATTAACCCCTTAAACTGGATTAAAACCGGATGGCAGATAAAAAAAGAAAAGCCGGATATTATTGTAGTGAGATATTGGCTACCCTTTATGGGGCCCTGCTTAGGTTCTATACTTCGTATCGCCAAACGAAATAAACCTACCCGTGTAATTTGTATTGCCGATAATATTATACCGCACGAAAAACGAATTGGAGACAACAGCTTCACCCGCTATTTTCTTCCTTCGGCAGATGCATTTATCACTATGAGTGAAAAGGTTTTTGATGATGTAAAAAAACGATCCCATAAACCCGTGGAACTTGTGGCACATCCACTGTATGATAATTTTGGCGAAAAAATCCCTTTGTCAGTGGCCAGGTCGGCGTTGGGTATTTCGGAACAGGATTTTGTAATACTTTTTTTTGGGTTTATCAGGAAGTATAAGGGACTGGATATTCTACTTGAAGCCATGCCCAAAATTGTTGAACAAATTCCACAAGCAAAATTGTTAATTGCCGGTGAGTTTTATGAGGATGAAAAAAATTATTTTGCATTACTGCAAAATCCGTCTATTGCCCCGCATCTTATTTTACATACGGATTTTATTGCAGACAGCCAGGTGAAAAACTTTTTTTGTGCGGCTAACCTTGTAGTGCAGCCTTATAGAAATGCCACACAAAGCGGGGTAACACCCCTCGCCTATCATTTTGAACTGCCCATGGTGGTAACTAACGTTGGCGGCTTGCCGGCCATGGTACCCAACGGTAAAGTGGGTTTTATTGCACAGCCCAATGCCGAATCTGTTGCCGAAGAAATTATCCGGTTTTTCCAAAGCGCCTCTATCGATTTTGTTACCCATATTCAAAAAGAGAAAAAAAAATACAGTTGGGCCGTTTTAATGAAAACTATTCTTAAACTGGCTAATTTTTAGCAAATTGCACTACTAAATAAATGGATTCATGATTTTTAGAAGTAAAGCGCCGTTGCGCATAGGGTTGGCTGGCGGTGGAACGGATGTGAGCCCTTATTGTGATTTATATGGCGGCGCTATTTTAAATACTACCATTTCACTTTCTGCTTATGCATCTATAGAAATTTTGGAAGAACCTAAAATAGTGCTCCAGGCGTTGGATCGTTTGGAGCAACAGGAGTTTAACTGGGATACCGCTTTACCTATTGACGGAACATTGAATTTGCTCAAAGGAGTTTATAACCGTATTCAAAAAGATTATGGAATAAAAAAGTCTGGGATCCGTTTATCCACATTTGTAGATGCCCCGGCAGGCTCCGGGCTGGGTACTTCTTCCACGCTTGTTGTGGCCATACTTGGCGCTTTTATGGAAATGCTCCGTTTGCCTTATAGTCCATATGATGCCGCCCATTATGCTTATGATATTGAACGTAAAGATTTAAAACTTACCGGTGGAAGGCAGGATCAATATGCAGCCACTTTTGGGGGCGTTAACTTTATGGAGTTTTATGAAGAGGATAAAGTGATTGTAAATCCTTTACGCATCCGGGAAGAATACATGAACGAGTTGGAAAATAATTTGTTACTCTATTTTACCAGCACATCCAGGGAAAGCGCTGCAATAATTAATGAGCAGGTGAGCAATGTGAATAAAAAGAATGAGAAAAGCATTGAGGCCATGCACCAGCTTAAGGAGCAGGCTAAAATGATGAAAGAAGCCTTACTAAAAGGAAAACTCAATGAAATTGGAGAGATACTGGATTACGGATTTCAGCAAAAAAGGTTAATGGCCCACAATATCAGCAACAGCAATATTGAAGAAGTGTATGAGGCCGCAAAAAAATCAGGGGCTACAGGAGGAAAAATTAGTGGTGCCGGCGGCGGGGGCTTTATGATTTTCTATTGCCCCGTAAACGCTAAATATAAAGTGATTCAAACGTTGAAAAATTTTGGCGGAGAAGTAAAAAAATATTCTTTTAACCACCAGGGCTTATCTACCTGGACGGTAAAGTAAAACACAAACAAAGATGAGCAACAAAATCAAAGACATCATCCGGTCTTCAGTAGAAGTTAAAAATAATTTATTGCAAAATGAACGGCTGCTTACCACTATTGAACAATGTGTGGAAACTATCGTAAACGCTTTTAAGAACGGAAATAAAGTACTGTTTTGCGGTAATGGCGGCAGCGCTGCTGATGCGCAGCATTTGGCTGCGGAATTTAGCGGAAGGTTTTATACCGACCGGGATGCCTTACCGGCCGAAGCGCTTCATTGTAACACTTCGTATTTAACGGCCGTGGCCAACGATTATGGCTATGATTTGGTTTATAGCCGTATTATAAAAGGCACCGGCAACAAGGGTGATGTTTTAGTGGGTTTATCAACATCTGGCAACAGCAGCAATATTTTCAACGCCTTTGAAGTGGCCCGTCAAAAAGGGGTAATTACCATTGGGTTTACCGGGGCTACCGGCGGAAAAATGAAAGCGCTTTCTGATTATCTTATTGATATACCCTCAACAGATACACCGAGGATCCAGGAAAGCCACATTATGATTGGTCACATCATTTGCCAGTTGGTGGAAGAACAATATTTCAAATGATTACTGAAGCAATCATCTTAGCCGGCGGACTGGGCACCCGGCTGCGAACGGTAGTAACCGATGTGCCCAAATGTATGGCGCCGGTAGGCGATAAACCTTTTTTGGCCTATTTAATTAATGCACTCCAAAACCAGGGTATTGAACGGTTTATCTTTTCACTCGGTTATAAAAGCGAAGTAATACATCAATACCTGCAAGCTGAATTTCCAGGCATTAATTATACTGTTGTGGTGGAAGATAAAGCGCTGGGTACCGGTGGCGCAATAAAACTTGCCTGCTCAAAAGTTGCCGGTAACGATGTGCTGATTTTTAACGGGGATACTTATTTTGATATTGATATAAAAGCGTTCTCTGCATTCCACACTGCTCAAAATGCTGCCTGTAGTATAGCTTTAAAGCCAATGCAGCAATTTGAACGCTACGGCTCTGTAGAAGTAGGTTCCAGCGGCATTATCACTGCATTTCATGAAAAAAAATATATAGAAAACGGTATGATTAATGGAGGCATTTATGCCCTAAAGGTTCAGCCGTTTTTACAATTACCCTTTCCGGATGTTTTTTCCTTTGAAAATGCTTACCTGGAAAAAAGCGTTGCATCACAACGCATTTCCGGCAAGGCTTTCGATCAATTTTTTATTGATATTGGCATACCCGAAGATTTTTCCAAAGCCCAAAAACTATTGCCCGATTTTTATCAAAAGTATTTTACACCCATTCAAAAAGGAATGGGTTATACCTTGTTTTTAGACAGGGATGGTGTAATTAATCATGAAAAAAAAGGGGATTACATTAATAACTGGAGCGAGTTTACTTTTTATGATGGCGTGCCGGAAGCCCTAAAACTATTTTCTGAAAAATTTGATTACATTTTTATTGTTACCAACCAACGGGGAGTTGGCAGGGGAATTACCCGTGAAGAGGAATTAAAGCTCATCCACCAAAAAATGCTAGCCGAAATAGAAAAGGCAGGCGGTAAAATTGATCAAATATATTATTGTGCCGATGTGGACGATAGCAGCCCCAACCGGAAACCAAATACCGGCATGGCCCTAATGGCCAAAACCCATTATCCCGGGGTGGATTTTAAAAAATCATTTATGGTGGGCAATACCGGAAGCGATATGCAGTTTGGCCGAAATATAGGCGCTTTTACCGTATTTCTCACCACTACAAAACCGGATGAAAAAGATGAAAACCGGCAGAGAATTGACCGCTATTACCCCGGATTGGTAGATTTTGCAAAGGATTTGAGTTGATAAGTTTTAGTTAAAAAGATTTAAGCAAACACGCATTCTATTAATTTCTGCATTTAGTTTATGTATTTTTGAATTAAATCACACGCATTGCTAAAATTCCTCTTCATTGTTATATGGGCTACCTGTTTTCTTCATGATGCCTTTACACAAACCCCAAAAGAATCTTTTGCTAAAATTGCACAAAAAGAAGATAGTTTAAAGGGCCCGGCATTTAAAATTATACGGGGAATAAATGCTGCAGACCGGTTTAAGGCTGATAGTCTTTTTACTAAAATATTCGTAAGGGCGCTTGCCCTCCCTAATTCATTTGAATATCCTTTTGATTCGCTGGAAACCATTTCTAAACTGTATGCCCCGGATAGCAGTTTTCGCATTTTTACCTGGCAAATGGTCATCAACGATTATGTAATCCGGCAGCATGGCGCCATTCAAATGAAAACCAAAGACGGCTCCTTAAAATTATTTCCACTGATTGACAAGAGTGAAGTGTGCAGTTCACCGGCCGATACCATTGCTGATAATAAAGGCTGGATTGGCGCCGTGTATTACAAAATCATCCTCAAGGAAGCATTTGATAAAAAATTTTACACGCTCATCGGCTTTGACGAAAATAATATACGCAGCACCAAAAAAATTATTGATATCCTTACGTTTGCAGATGGCAAACCCAGGTTTGGCGGCAGAAATTTCACCATTGATAATACCAAAGGGTACAGCAGCCGTATGGCCCGGTATATTATGGAGTTTAGTAAAGATGCCAGCCCAAGGCTTACGTTTGATCCTGATATGGATATGATTGTAATGGAACATTTGGTTTCTAACTCAGGGGATCCATCAAAAAAGTGGACTTTGATCCCCGATGGGGATTATGAAGGGTTTAAATGGATGAATGGGAAATGGGTTTACATCAATAAACTATTTAACCAGGTAACCGCCCCTACCCAGCTACCCGTGCCACAACCCGTAAATAAAGACCTTGAAAAATTTCCCGGGGAAAACAAGCCCTAACCCAAAATTCATTTTTCATTTCAAACTATTTTCCGGGTCTTTCCACCCGGAATTTTTTTGGCCGGTTCACAAAAATAGTATATTTTTGATATCATTTTAATATCAAACTATAAAATATGGAAAAAATTTTAAAACCTATTTCAGGGTTCCTGGCGTTATTGGTTTCGTTGGTTTTAATAGCGTTTAGTGGTTTTTTGTTTGCAGCAGGAAAAAATGAACCGCTTATAATAGCCTGTGGATTTGTGCTGTTTTTCGCCGCATTATTTATTATTAAAGGCCTCATGATCATCAACCCCAATCATTCCAGGGTGTTGAATTTTTTTGGTAAATATGTTGGAACGGTAAAAAACAACGGATTGTTTTTTGTTAACCCGCTTTATTCCACCCTCAAAGTAAGTTTAAGGGCGCAAAACCTGCAAGGCCAATCTTTAAAGGTGAACGATAAAATGGGTAATCCTATTGAAATTGGCGCTGTAATCGTATGGAAAGTGGGCGATACCTATAAAGCGGTTTATGAAGTAGATGACTATAAAGATTATGTAGGCAAGCAAAGCGAAGCAGCCGTAAGGCATTTGGCCGTAAGTTTTGCGTACGACAATCTTGAAGATGAAGGCGCAGAAATTACGTTACGGGATGGTGGAGAAAAAGTAAATCAAATACTGGAGAAAGAATTAACGGAACGGCTTGCCCCTGCAGGCATTATCATCCAGGAAGCCAGGATTAGCCATTTGGCCTATGCGCCGGAAATTGCCGGGGCCATGCTTCAACGCCAGCAGGCTACAGCCATTGTAGCGGCCAGGATAAAAATTGTGGAAGGCGCTGTGGGCATGGTTGACCTTGCGCTTAAAAAATTATCGCAGGAAAATATTGTAGAACTGGACGATGAACGTAAAGCGGCCATGGTGAGTAACTTAATGGTAGTGCTTTGTGGTGAAAAAGCAGCAACCCCAATTTTAAATACCGGTACCTTATACCAGTAATTTTTTTTACTAAACCGATCAATTTTGCCAGTTAAAAAAAACTTTATACTTAGGCTTGACCCGGAAATGTATAAAATCCTGGAAAAATGGGCTGCCGATGAGTTTCGTAGTGTTAATGGACAAATAGAATTTTTGTTGAATAAAGCCATGCTTGATACAGGTAGAAATAAAATGAAACTTCAAAAAATTGTGAAGAAGAAAGTATAAAAAAAAGCCGCACATTTTCCCGGCGGCTTTACTTTTTCAAAAACGTTTATTATTCTGCATCCGATAATGGTGTTGATCCGTCTTCAGTTCCATTTCCGTTTTCAGAAGGGGTATTCAGTTCCGTTTCATCATTTTCTTCCTGTTCGTCTAAGCTGGTGATGGCGGCTATTTCGTCTCCTTCATCCACTTTTATCAGTTTTACGCCCTGGGTGGCCCTACCCTGTTCACTTATTTGGTTTACCGGCATTCTAATGGTAATACCGCTCACACAGGTAATCATCAGGTCTTCTTTTTCACTCACATCCAATAAGCCTACCAGGCTACCGGTTTTATCGGTAACATTTAAGGTTTTCACTCCTTTACCCCCACGGTTGGTAATGCGGTAATTGGCTTCGCCTGTTTCGGGATCGTCGAGTAAGGTTCGCTTGCCATATCCTTTTTCACTTACCACTAAAATGGTGCGGTCTTTATTTTCTTTATTCACACAAATTAATCCCACCACTTCATCGGTGTTTCCTTCCACTTCAATTCCGGCCACACCTATACTGCCACGTCCCGTACTGCGTACTTTACTTTCATGAAAACGAATGGCCCTTCCGCTCTTTACCGCCATCATTATTTCGCTGTTTCCGTCGGTAAGTTTGGCGGCAAGCAGTTGATCGCCTTCCAAAATATTAATGGCATTAATGCCTACCTGCCGGGGCCGGCTAAAATCTTCAAGGTCGGTTTTTTTAATAATGCCCTGCTTGGTACACAAAACAATAAAATGATTTTGGATATACTCTTTATCATCCAGGTTATTTACATCAATTACAGCCCGTATTTTATCATCGGCAGGTATTTGCACAAGGTTTTGTACGGCCCTTCCCTTTCCGGTTTTATCGGCTTCGGGTATTTGATACACTTTTAACCAGTAGCAACGGCCTTTTTCGGTAAAAAACAATAAGGTATGGTGGGTGCTGGCCACAAATAAGTGTTCAATATAATCTTCCTGCCGGGTACTGCTTCCCTTGGCGCCACGGCCCCCACGGCGTTGCTGACGGTATTCGGTGGCAGCGGTACGCTTAATATAACCCAAATGAGATATGGTTACCACAACGTCTTCCTCTTCAATAAGGTCCAGCATATTAATTTCATCATCGGCAAATTCAATTTCGGATTTACGGTCGTCGCCGAATTTATCTTTCACCTCCAACAGTTCGGTTTTGATGATATCAAAACGTAAACTCTCATTGGCCAAAATTTCCTTCAGCCGTTCAATTTCTTTTAATATGGCCGCATGTTCTTCCCGGATTTTATCAATCTCCATACCGGTGAGGCGTTGTAAACGCAGCTCCAGCACAGCTTTGGCCTGTATTTCGCTCATGCCGAATTGGGTCATGAGGCCTTCTTTAGCCGTTTCGGGATTGGAGCTTTCCCTAATTAATTGAATTACGGCATCCAGGTTGTCTAAGGCAATAATATACCCTTCTAAAATATGCGCCCGTTCTTCGGCCTTGCGTAATTCATATTTAGTGCGGCGCACAACAACTTCATGGCGGAAGTCAACAAATTCTGCAATAAGGTCTCTTAGGTTTAATACTTTGGGCCGGCCTTTCACTAAGGCTACATTGTTGATGCCAAATGAGGTTTGCAAATCAGAATGTTTATACAATTGATTTACCACAACCTGGGCTACGGCATCCCTTCGCAATTCTATAACAATCCGGGTGCCTTCTTTATTATTACTTTCGTTATTTACATCGGTTGCGCCGTCTAATATTTTTTCGGAGATTAATTCTCCTATACGCTGCGTAAGGGAATCCCGGTTTACCAAATACGGCACTTCGGTGATAATTATTTTTTCTTTTCCTTTAGCATCCGTTTCTATACTCGTTTTGCCTCTTACCACCACCCGGCCACGGCCGGTAAGGAATGCAGCTTTTACCCCATCCATTCCATAAATAATTCCCCCGGTAGGAAAATCGGGCGCTTTTACAAATTTCATCAAGCCTTCGGCATCAATGCTGCGGTTGTTGATATAGGCAATGCATCCATCCACCACTTCCGACAGGTTGTGTGGCATCATATTGGTAGCCATACCTACGGCAATGCCGCTGCTTCCGTTTACCAGCAATTGGGGTACCCGTGTGGGCATTACGGTTGGCTCCTGCAAAGAGTCATCAAAGTTTAGCTGGTAATCTACGGTCTCTTTATCTATATCCTCCATCATAGCTTCGGCAAACTTTTGCATACGCACTTCGGTATAACGCATTGCCGCAGGCATATCGCCATCCTGGCTGCCAAAATTTCCCTGGCCGTCAATCATTTTATATCGCATGGCCCATTCCTGCGCCATTCGCACCATCGTGTCATAAATAGCTTTATCGCCATGGGGATGGTATTTACCCATTACTTCACCCACAATACGGGCCGATTTTTTGTAGGGTTTATTACTGGCATTACCCAGTTCATTCATACCAAAAAGCACCCTGCGGTGTACCGGTTTTAAACCATCCCGTACATCGGGCAATGCACGACCAACAATTACACTCATTGAATAATCAATGTACGAGGTCTTCATCTGCTCTTCAATATTTACCGGGATAATTTTGCCCCTGTTATCGGGCATTTCTTCGTTCTTCAAGTCAGTATTTTCCATAAATTTTTAAAGTAGGCAAAGATACTTAAAACCCGGCATTTTTCGGGTTAAAAACCATGCATTTTAGCCGCTATTTCTTCACAATTTTGTATCGTTTTGTGGAGAAGTTTACAGGATTTTTTCGGTTTATTAAAAGAAGATTAAAATAAGGATTTCATAATTGATTATGCCATTTGTATAGCAGCCTTTACATTTGCGGAATGAATACTATTTTACTTATTGGCGCAGGGAAATCTACCACGGTATTAATTGATTATTTGATTAGGGAAGCCGCAATACATCACTGGAAACTTTTGGTTGCAGATGCAGATTTAAATCTTGCCAAATCAAAAATTAACAACAGCCCTAATGCCGAAGCGGTTCACCTGGATCTATTAAATGAACAACAAAGAGGCCGGTTAATAGCCGGCACCGATATTGTGATTTCAATGATGCCGCCAGGCCTGCATTATTTGGTGGCTAAAGATTGCCTTCAATTTAAAAAGCATCTGCTCACCGCATCTTATGTAGATGAAAAAATAAAAGCGCTTCAACCGCAAATTGATGCTGCCAACATTTTGTTTTTATGCGAAATGGGTTTAGACCCCGGTATTGATCACATGAGCGCCATGAAAATTATTCATCAAATTAAAGATAAGGGTGGCACAATTTCTTCTTTTAAAAGCCATTGCGGCGGATTGGTGGCGCCCGAAAGCAACGATAACCCCTGGCATTATAAAATAAGCTGGAACCCCCGTAACGTAGTGCTGGCTGGTAATGCAGGATCTGTTTATAAGCAAGACGGGCAAACTATTGCTATTGACTATAGGGATTTGTTTAATACCCAAAATACCGTAAATATTGATGAAGTTGGCACTTTGGCCTATTATGCCAACCGGGATTCTTTGAGTTATATCCCCTTATATCATTTAGAGGAAGCGTCAACATTTATGCGTACTACGCTTCGCTATCCCCAATATTTTACAGGCTGGAATGCCATTGTTCATGCCGGGTTAACCAACGATAAAAATAAAGTGCCCGAAGGAATTGCATTTGCCGATTGGAGCCAACCCCTATTGCCCTTTGTTAGCAACGAAAACAGGGATCAATTGGCCTTCCTGGGATTATTTGATAAAACAAAAATACCCGCTCACTTAATTTCATCGGCAGATGTGATGCAGTATTTATTGGAAACAAAATTAGCAATGCAGCCCCATGACAAAGACATGATTGTAATGCTACATGAATTTGATTACCGGCTAAACGGCAAATCCCAATCCCTGCAAAGCAGCCTTGTGGTAAAAGGAGAAAATAACCTGCGTACGGCTATGGCAAAAACTGTTGGGCTTCCACTGGGCATAGCCTGCAAATTAATCCTTACACAGCAGTTAAAAATTACCGGGTTGCATATTCCTACAATTAAAGAAATTTATGAGCCGGTTTTAAAAGAGTTGGAAGCCGAAGGAATAAAATTTGAAGAAAGTAGTTCCTGATGTTTTGGGTTGATAAATTAGCTAATGGTTACATCAGAATTTTCAAAAGATCTTCAACGCCTTCTGTGGCGGGCTTTTCAATTGAAGTTAAATTTTCATAACCGCTTACAGCAGGTAATTTTTTATCAATGATAAACTTTGGCAAATAAGGTGGAGCATAATGCAGTAAGGATGCCGCCGGGTAAACCTGCAATGAAGTGCCCACTACAACAAATATATCGCAATCGTTCACAAGTTCTATGGCTTTTTCTATCATGGGAACAGCTTCACCAAACCAAACGATATGTGGCCTGAGTTGGGTACCGTCTTCGCCCTTATCTCCCAGTTTTATATCGGTACGGATGTCATATAAAACCGAAGGCCTTCCCACACTATACATTTTAAAAATTTCGCCATGCAGGTGAAGTACATTTGATGAGCCTGCCCGTTCATGAAGGTCGTCAATATTTTGAGTGATGATGCTGGTTTGATATTTTTCCTCAAGTTTTACCAGGCCTAAATGTGCAGGGTTGGGTTTAGCTGCCGCAACATCGCTCCTGCGCATATTATAAAAATCTAAAACCAGTTGGGGATTTTTTTCAAAAGCCTGTGGCGTTGCCACATCTTCAATATTATAACCCATCCACAGTCCATCACTATCCCTGAAGGTTTTTAAGCCGCTTTCGGCGCTGATGCCGGCCCCGGTAAGTATTACGATGTGTTGCATTAACTGTTGCGTTAGGCGTTATTTTTTCAGAATCCGTTTTACAATTTCTTCGTCCCGGTTATAAATATCTTTCCTAAAATTCAATTTTCCGTTTTCCGTATTTACAAATGCGGTGAGGTAACCGATATACACCGGCTCCGGAACTTTAAGTTTTACCTGCACTTCTTTGGTTAAATGCATCAGGCTGTCTATTACTTTTTCGGTATAGCGGGGTTCATTGCGGAGCAAATACATGGCCAGCTTTTTAGGTTCCTTAAGCCGTATGCATCCGTGGCTAAAAGCCCGGTTGGTATAATTAAATTTATCTTTTGCCGGTGTATCATGAAAATAAATATTGTAACTATTGGGAAATAAAAATTTTACCAGCCCCAAAGAATTATTGGGCCCGGGTTTTTGCCGCACCCTTCCGGGGCCTACTATTTCCATATTATTTCGTTTTAAATACGATTCCGATAGCCGGCCTTCCATTTCGTTTTTATATATACTATAGGGTACATTCCAGTAAGGACTAAATGCGATGGTGCGTAGCGTGTCGTTAAAAATTACGGTTTTGGTGGCATCCTGCCCTACTACCACATCAATGCTAAAGTTTAGTTTACTATTTTCGTACACAAACAATTTATAATCGGGGATATTCACTACTATATAGTTTTCTCCAAGAGAAACCGGTATCCAACGGCTCCGTTCCATGTTTACAACAATTTGTTCAATTCTTTTGCTTACCGGTACATTCATTTCCTGCACCACATATTTATCTATAAAGTTGGCATTTCTTAACCCTACCCTGCTTCTAAAGGATCGTACCGCTTCTGCAAATGTGCTGTCATACTTTAAAGAGCTGTCAGTTCCGGAATAATCGCCCGTTAAGGCCAGCCTTTTTTTTATAGTGGCTATAAACTTTGAGGAATCACCCGGCGCTAATTTTTTAATGGAGCTGTCCACTAAGGGCCAGCCACCGGCAGCTTCAATAGCTTTGTACTTTATCAAAAAATCCTTTAAGTATCCGTATTGAGGATATAAGGGTTCATTTGAAAAAATTTCACCGGTGGAATCGGTAAGTAAGTTGTTTAAATATTCAGGGTATGAAATTTTTTTTGGGGTAATATTCCAGCCAATTGCTTTCAATTGTGCTGCAGTTAGTGATCCATAAATTTGACGGGTGTACATGAAATATTGTGCGGTAAGCATCATTTCATTTAAGATATACAGGCTGTCTTTTCTGTCTTTTCCGGGTAAGGCGCCGGCATCGTCAAAAATGTGGTTAAATTCAGTACGGTACAGCAGGCTGTCATCCAACCCACCATCGTTAAGGTTATTAATACGGTTGTGCAGGTTTTGTGCGGCTTGTGTAAAGCCGGCTGTATCAGACCAGGCAAAAGAAAAATTTCTGCTTCTGTAAAATTCCAACCATTCATCTTTTATATTTTCCAACTTTGGATAAGCCGCAAAAAAAGCATTGGCCTTTGAGCTGTCGAAACGCAGTACCGATGCCGGTTCTATTTGTTGCGGAAGCTTAGGATCAATATCTACGGCAATGGGCGGCAGTGGTTGCTTTTCGGTTTGTTTGCACCGGGTAAAAATTACGGAAATAAGGAAAAGTGCAACCAGGGTTTGAAATTTTATTTTCATATTTGCAAAAATAAGCGCAAAAGGTTATAAATAAACTTACGGATGCACCCACAAATAGAGTTATTGCTTCGTTGCATTAAGCTGGAAGAAGCAGAAGAACAGCAACGTTATGGCCTAAATGAACAGCATTCGTTAAAGCAACTCAAAGCCGAAAGTGCAGCCCTGCACCCGCTCATTATCACCGGTAAAAATTTTGGATACTTAGATTATCCCGAACTGCGGTTTAAATTAAATTTTCCATCTGAGAATAATTTATTTAAAGATGGCGCTGCCATTGAATGTTTTAAAAACGGCGAAGAAAATATTAAAGGCGTACTGATGAACTTTGACGGGAAGGCCGGTGAATTCAGGCTTTTTGCACCCGATTACCCGGATTGGATTGAAGACGATGGCGTAGGTATTAAACTGGCCCCCGATAGCCGCACCACAGAGATTGTGAAAAAAGCGTTGCTGGAACTGGAAAATAATAAATCGCTTTTTGCTTTATTTGAATCTTTACATTCCGGTATTGGAAATAAGGAAATTGAAGAAAAGGAAAATATAAGCCAGCTGCATTTTAAAAACATGCATTTAAATGCCAGCCAGCAAAAAGCGGTTACAGCCATTGTTCAAAATGACGCAATTACTATTGTACATGGCCCTCCAGGCACAGGCAAAACCACTACTTTAATTGAAGCCATTGTGCAGTTGGTAAATAAGGGCGAAAAAGTATTGGTATCAGCACCAAGCAATACTGCCGTAGATCATTTGGCCAAGGGCTTGCTTAAGCAAAATATTTCTTTACTGCGAGTAGGCAACAGCAGTAAAGCCGATGAGGCGCTTTATGCCCATACCCCCGAAGGGAAATTGAGCAACAGCAAGCATCAGAAAGAAGTTAAAAAATTAAAAATAAGGGCTGAAGAGTTTCGGAAAATGGCGCTAAAATATAAACGCAGTTTTGGGAAAGCGGAACGTGAACAAAGAAGTTTATTGTTTAAAGAAGTAAAGGAAATACGCAGGCAGGTAAAAGAATTGCAAAATTTTGAGGAACAAAAACTGTTTGAACAAGCACAGGTAATTGCGGCTACGCCAATAGGTTTGTATGATGCAGCGCTACAGAAACATAAATTTGATACCTTAATTATTGATGAAGCCGGGCAATGCATTGAGCCGCTGGCCTGGGTAATTTTTCCTTTGGCCGATAGATGGGTATTGGCCGGCGATCACTGGCAATTACCCCCAACGGTATTAAGCAACGAAGCAGCTCAACTTGGGTTTAACAAATCTATTTTGGAAACAGCCATTGCAAATTGCAACCACATCAACCTGCTGGATATTCAATACCGGATGCGAAAAGCTATTGCCGGCTTTAGCAGTGACTATTTTTACGAAGGTTTATTGCAAACGGCAGGACATCTTTTAAATACGGGTGTTCACCTCAGTTTTATTGACATGGCCGGCTCCGGAAATGATGAAGAGCGTGGGGCAGATGGCTTAAGCTTACAGAATAAGGCGGAATTGCAGCTGGCGATGAAGTTAATGGAAACCGAAAAATTGGATCTTACCCAAACTGCTTTTATTTCACCCTATGCCGGGCAGGTTGCAGCAGCAAAAGAAATTTTGCCAAAGGAACTCCGTATGAGCACTATTGACAGCTTCCAGGGGCAGGAAAAGGAAAATATTATTTTATCTCTTGTGCGCAGTAACGATGATGGAGTAATTGGTTTTTTAAAAGATTACCGCCGTATGAATGTAGCCGTTACCCGTGCCAAAGAACAATTGTTTGTAATTGGCGACAGCGCAACCATTGGCAGGGATAAATTCTACCGTGCTTTTTTGGATTATGTTGAAAAATATGGCAGTTACAGAACGGTTTGGGAATTTGAGTTATAGAATAAAAAAATAGATTGCGGCAATTGAAAAAATCATTTGAGATATAATGCTAACATTATGATTGCATTTAAAGTTACCGTGCAATTTAAGCAGCCGTGATCTACATGGTTTTAATATGTTGTTCAGACGAATTTAAAACAGAAGTCTATTTTGCTCTTGGTCTGTAAATATCGGTTACGAGTAATTTGATTGTCGTAGCGCCAATATTTTTTCCATAATCGTTCAGCGAAGGACTAATGAACCCCATGCCTGTCTTTAGTTCCATTTCCTGTGGGGCAGCACCATTAAAAGAAATTAATGCTTTGCCACCTTGCAATACATAAACGGTATGATCAGGGTGAGCATGCAATGCTGCCGAATCGCCTGGCTTCAAAGTAAACTCATACATTTTTATACCCAATGTGTCCTGAAGAAGTTTTGAAAATTTGGCTCCTACAGTTAAGGGATCCATCGTTGGATCGTATGCAGGCATTGAAGTATCATCTACAGCAGTTGATGCAACTTGAGTTGTGTCCTTCTCATGTTTTTCTGAAGTTGTTGTGGGTTGTTTACAGCTGATTAAAATCAAAACTGAAATCAATGTCAAAAAGCGAATGTGGGTTTTTATTTGTTGCATGGCGAGAATTTTATAAATGAAAAATTAATTTTCTTGTAATGTTCCCGGCAAATGTTTGTATGGCTTCTTAAATGATGTTTTCTGATGAAAGTTAAAAGGATTAATTTCAAAAAAATGCAAACACCAGGTAATCTAAAAACCAGTCTTTGATCTTTTTAAAGTATTTTGTTTTCATGTTTTCGAGTTTGGGGTAAAGCTGTGATTATTTCAATTTCAAAGCTATTTTTAACTTCATATATACACAATACCTCAACTTGGGTATTTTTATAAAAAAACAGGTTTTTATACAAGTAATTAGGTTTATACATAAATAATTGGTCTAACTCCCCAATTTTCAATGGTTTTTCCCTCATTTGCCCTATTTTTGCCGACCTTAATTTTAACTATACTTAAAAAATGGACAAACTGTTTTATGTAGTGCCGGCCCTGGGTATTGTGGGGTTGCTGTACACGTTTATCAAATTTAACTGGGTTGCCCGCCAGGATGCAGGTAATGACCGGATGAAAGAAATCAGCAATTACATTGCCCAAGGCGCAATGGCCTTTTTAAAAGCTGAATATAAAATCCTCACTTATTTTGTAATTATTGCAGCGCTTTTACTGGGCGTAATGGGTTTTAGTAATGAAAACAGCCATTGGAGCATAGCACTGGCCTTTGTTGCCGGGGCATTTTTCAGTGCTTTGGCTGGTTTTATCGGTATGAAGGTTGCTACAAAAGCCAATGTTCGTACAGCACAGGCTGCCAGAACAAGTTTAAGCAAAGCCTTGGCAGTATCTTTTACAGGTGGCTCGGTAATGGGCCTTGGAGTAGCCGGTTTGGCGGTACTTGGCCTTGGTGGCTTGTTTATTGTATTAATCTGCATTTTTGCTCCTGGTGAAGCATCTAATAGCCACCTGGTTACCAAGGCTATAGAAGTGCTTACCGGGTTTTCTTTAGGAGCTGAGTCTATAGCCTTATTTGCCCGTGTGGGCGGTGGTATTTATACAAAAGCTGCCGATGTGGGAGCCGATTTAGTGGGTAAAGTGGAAGCCGGTATCCCGGAAGATGATCCCCGTAACCCGGCAACTATTGCCGATAATGTGGGTGATAACGTGGGTGACGTAGCCGGAATGGGCGCCGATCTTTTTGGCTCTTATGTAGCGACGGTTTTGGCTACAATGGTTTTAGGCCATGAAGTTACCGATGCGGCCGGGCAAGTGTTGAATGATGGATTTGGCGGATTCTCCCCTATTTTATTACCGATGCTTATTGCCGGAATTGGTATAGTGTTCTCCATTATTGGAACTTTCTTTGTGCGTATTAGCGAAAGTGCAGGGCTTAGCACCGCCAAAGTACAAAGCGCTTTAAACATGGGTAACTGGGGTTCAATTGTGCTTACTGCCATTGCTTCTTTCTTCCTGGTAAGTTATATCCTTCCCGATAGCATGAGCCTTCGTGGCCATGAGTTTACCAGCAACGGCGTTTTTGGTGCCATAATGGTAGGGCTTGGCGTGGGAACTTTAATGAGTATCATTACGGAATATTATACCGCTATGGGAAAAAGGCCGGTAAACAGTATTGTACGCCAGAGCGGCACCGGGCATGCTACAAATATTATTGGTGGATTGGCTATAGGTATGGAAAGTACCTTATTGCCCATTGTTGTACTGGCAGCCGGTATTTACGGCTCTTATGAATGTGCAGGATTATATGGTGTAGCCATTGCTGCTGCAGGTATGATGGCTACTACAGCCATGCAATTAGCCATTGATGCTTTTGGTCCAATAGCGGATAATGCGGGTGGTATTGCCGAAATGAGTGAATTACCCAAAGAAGTGCGTGAAAAAACAGATATTTTAGATGCCGTAGGAAACACAACGGCTGCAACCGGTAAAGGGTTTGCAATTGCATCGGCTGCACTTACAGCGCTTGCTTTATTTGCAGCATTTGTGGGTATTGCAGGTATAACCGGTATTGATATTTACCATGCCGATGTATTGGCAGGTTTATTTATTGGCGCAATGATTCCGTTTATATTCTCTTCTCTTGCCATTCGTGCCGTTGGTGAAGCAGCAATGAGTATGGTGGAAGAAGTACGCAGGCAGTTCCGCAGCATTCCGGGTATTATGGAAGGTACCGGCAAGCCTGAATATGATAAATGTGTAGCCATTTCTACCGATGCATCCATTAAAAAAATGATGCTGCCCGGCGCTATAGCATTAATTACTCCAATAATAGTAGGTTTTGTTTTTGGCCCCGAAGTATTGGGCGGTTTCCTTGCCGGTGCAACGGTTTCGGGCGTGCTGATGGGTATGTTCCAGAACAATGCCGGAGGTGCCTGGGACAATGCAAAAAAATCATTTGAAAAAGGTGTGGATATTAACGGCGAAACCTTTTATAAAAAATCGGAGCCGCATAAAGCATCCGTTACCGGCGATACCGTAGGTGATCCTTTTAAAGACACTTCAGGCCCTTCAATGAACATCCTTATTAAGCTTATGAGCATTGTGAGCCTGGTAATTGCCCCTACCATTGCAAAAATTCATGTAAAAGATAAAGCCGTTACCGAAACGCATTCATCAGCCGTAAAAAATCCGGCAACCGGTAAATTGGCAACAACGGTTACAATAAAATAACATCATTTAAATCAGCAAATCGTTTGAACTGAAAATCCCGGGTTTTAATCCGGGATTTTTTTATACGCTATGCTTCATAGGTTTAGAAAAATTTCAATAGTGTTTTTCTCTTTCTCAATATTATAAGTAAAAGAATCCCTCCCATCCATAATGGCCAAAGACCAACAAGACCAATAATCATATCGGCAAAAAAACCGGCGCCATTTTTAAATGAGGCCCATAACCGGGAAACAAACGGGGCTTTGGGCTCATGATCATAAATGGAAAAATTGCCGTTGTAATAGGTTAAATTAATGGTACTGTATGCCGCCTGTTGCCCCAGGGCTTGTATGTGGGCCGATGCCGATTCAATTTCTTCCTGTATGCTATTGATCTCGGCCTGAACCTGCAAAATTTCTGTCATGTTTTTTGATTGCTTTAAAAACTCAAGGTATTTTAAGCGCATTTCTTTTTTGGTTTCCAGCCTGGCCTTTGTGTCCACCAATTCGGTGGTTACATCATCGGTATTAATATTGCGCTCAATTATTTTGCAATTTTTTGTATTGAGCTCGTTTAGTAATGCTTCAAATTGAATTACGGGCACTTTTACGGTTACGGTAGTTTCGGTAAAACCATCCCTATAATTATTCTCTTCACTGGAAATGTAAGCCCCGTTTTTTTTGATGATTTCCGGGAGGCCGGAGTTGTATAAATTATAGTCCTTTACTTCAAGTTTTAGAAATGCGGTTTTTACCAGTTTTTTATCCCATTCGGGATTTGTTTTTTGAACCGGGATGAGTGGTGCGACGGGTTGCCCGGGTGGCTGCGGATGCTGATTGGGTAATTGATTTTGGTTTGGCAACTGTTGGGGTTCAGGATTATCCATTGCGTCTTTAGCCGGGGCCATAGCTGTAATTTCTTTTTCGCTGTTTGATTTTGATTCTAAAGACCAATCCTTATGATTACGGTTACAGGACATAGCTGTAACACTAAGCAATACCATTGCTTTTAGGATGTTCATTTTCATGGCAATATTTTTTATGTGGTGAATTAATTTTTTACTGATGCCTGGCCATACAATCAGTAGATGATCATTTATTACCAATTACATAAAATAGTAACCTGGTTAAATTTGTTAAATAAAAAAAGCCCCACTTAGTGAGGCTTAAACAATTTGAGCGACTTATTTTATCCGGTTAAAAAATCGTTTCCATCTTGGCCCGCCTTCCCAGCTAAACCAAATAAGTGAGGCTTTGCCTACTATATGGTCTTCGGGAACAAAACCCCAGTAGCGGCTGTCTAATGAATTATGGCGGTTATCACCCATCATCCAGTAATAATTCATATTAAATGTATAGTGCTTTACCGGTTGATCATTAATAAAAACCTGGCCGTTTTTTTGCTCTAATTTATTGCCTTCATACACCGAGATGCAGCGGCCATAGCGGATCAAATTATCGGCATTTAATTCAATGGTAGATCCCTTTTGCGGTATGGTAATGGGTCCATAATTATCTACCGACCATTTATGGGTGGTATCATAATATGGAAATAAATCCCTGGGAGCGCTTTCGGCAATATAATCCTTTATGGAATAGCCGGCCGGCAAATGCAGGTTGGCTTTTTCTTCATTGGTGATATTTACAATGGCTTCTCCATGCGGGCCGCTTTGCAAATCGCCTTGCTCTTCCCGTATTTGAATACCAAAAGACTCCAATAATTCTTTAGTAATATAAGTACCTTGTGGCCCTTCAATAATATAATACCGTTCAGAATGTGGAAAAGCCGGCTGTGGTTTTCCGTTAATTTGTACAATACCGTTAATTACTTGCAACTGGTCGCCGCCAATGGCTACGCAGCGTTTAATAAAATTTTCTCTTTTATCTACGGGTCTTGTAATAATAATGTCTCCAAATTTGTCCCATACGGCATCTCTGCCCATTTCCCTTACGGCCTGGTAATAGGTTACCCGGCTTCCAAAATTTTCTTCATCATTAATTAAAGTGTCGTTTACCGGAAAATTAAATACCACTACATCGTTCCGCAGTACGGGTTGTGCAAACCAGCGGGTATAGGGTATTTTAATAATTTCCGAATACGATTTTGTACCCGTTACCGGCATGCTGTGATGAACAAAAGGCATGGCAATAGGGGTATTGGGTATCCGTGGGCCGTAGCTGAATTTGCTTACAAATAAAAAATCATTTACCAGTAAGGTTTTTTCCATCGACTGCGTAGGAATCGTATAGGCTTCAAAAATAAAAGTGCGTATTATGGTTGCCGCAACAATGGCAAAAACGGCCGCATCAATCCATTCCCTCGCCCCGGATTTTTTATAATTATCCATGACTAGTTTGCCGGCAAATTTTTCATTTTTAGAATAGCCGAGGTATGGAAAATAGGCAAATGGGATAAATACGGCTGCGGCATGGTGCAGTAAATTAAAGCGGCCGAAATTTTCGACAAATTTTATGGTAATCCAAATCGTAATGAAAATACCGGCAATGGGAATAAACTGTAACCAAAACCAAATTTTTTTCAATTCAATTTTTTCCACAATGCACCAGGTGTTATAAAAGGGCACCAATGCCTTCCAGGGTTCAATCCTGGCTTTTTTAAACATCCCATACATGCCGGCATGCCAGCCGATTGTACCTAAAATAAAAATGATCCAACCCATAATACGTTAGTAAAAATTAATGTGTGCAAAAATAACACTACCCGGGTATATATAAATACTTTTCCCTGTATAAATATGGGGATAAAAACGTTATAACGATTATTTAACAGCAACTTCTTACCCTAAAAGGGAATTGGAAATAATAATCATGCTACGGCTACCTGGGCATTACATAAAGTTCCACATCCTGTTTTGTGATGGTTTTTCCCGAAAGAATGATGAGCCTTTCCACAACATTTCTCAGCTCACGGATATTGCCCGTCCAGTTATTTTTTTGCAAAGCCTGCATGGCGTTTTCATCTATTGCTTTTTTGGCCTGCCCATACTCTGAAGCGATGATATTAAGAAAATAATCCACCAGGTGCGGTATATCTTCCCTTCGTTCATTTAACGAAGGAATATGAATAATGATTACACCCAGCCGGTGATAAAGATCCAGGCGGAAATTTTTTGCTTCAACTTCTTTCAGCAAATCTTTATTGGTTGCCGCTATGATCCGTACATCCACATTAATATCTTTTTCAGCGCCAACCCGGGTAATTTTTCCTTCCTGTAAAGCCCTTAATACTTTGGCCTGGGCATTAAGGCTCATGTCGCCAATTTCATCTAAAAATAGCGTGCCTTTATTTGCCTGCTCAAATTTTCCTATACGCTGCTTTACGGCTGAGGTAAAAGAGCCTTTTTCATGGCCGAATAATTCGCTTTCAATTAACTCGCCGGGTATGGCGGCACAATTTACTTCTACAATGGGTGAACCATTGCGGTTGCTTTTTTCATGAATCCACCGTGCAACCAGTTCCTTACCCACACCATTTTCCCCGGTAATTAAAACACGGGCATCGGTTTCGGCCACTTTTTCGATGGTATCCTTAATTTTTTGAATGGCCATACTCTCCCCAACCATTTCCTGAACTTTGCCCACTTTGCGTTTCAGCACTTTGGTTTGGGTAACCAGTTCTTTCTTTTCGGTGGCATTCCTAATGGTAATCAGCAAACGGTTTAAATCCGGCGGCTTGCTAATGTAATCAAAAGCCCCTTTTTTTACTGCTTCTACAGCTGTTTCAATATTTCCATGCCCGCTAATCATAATGATTGAAGTATCCGGGTTTATAGCTTTGGCCTGTTCCAGGAATTCTATCCCATCTACTTTGGGCATTTTAATATCGCAAAGCACTACATCGTAGGTTTTTTCGGTGAATTTTGCCAGGCCTTCTTCTCCGTCTGCCGCTTCATCAATTTTATATCCTTCAAAACTTAAGATTTCACTAAGGGTTTTTCGGATGGCCTTTTCATCGTCAATAATGAGAATGTGGGTCATATCAGGTAAATTTTCCGGGGATTTGAGAACTCAAAATTATAAACTTTATTTTAAGCAGAAAATAAAGAGGAAAATTTTAGAAATCATTTAGTTAGTGGCTGAATTTGCAGGGCAAATGAATAGCGCAACGTAAAAATACGAACCCAATTTTAGTAAACTTTCTATACCGGTATTTGAAATTTTACTAAGCCTCCCGTAAAAACTGAGCCGGTAAAAATGGGCAGTAATGCTCTTGTACAGGCTTGTGATTTGCCGCATCTTTGCATCAGAAGTTGATTGATAGACACTATCAATCCACCAAGATCCAGGAAAAGCCAAAATGTTCACTATCCAATTTAAAACCAAATCCAGTATCAGTCAACTTCTCCTTTTCTTTTTCAGTTCACCCTGAAATTGAAAAATTTAAAATCCTATATCGTAAGGGCGAAAGCCTGAAGACCATGATCCAAAATCAAATTTGCCTAGAGCAAATTTTGAAAAACCTGTAAAGCCTGAAACCAGGATGAACTCATTTAGAACCCAAGGAAAATGAGAAATCAAAAATCCTGAAGAACCAACACAAGAGTATGAAAGTTGGTAAAAAATTGCCCCTGCTTTTGCAGGGGTTTTATTTTTTTATTTAAAATCTTAACTGCAGCTCGGCCTTTTTATCCTTTTTCAGTTTTTGCCAGGTTGCAAGATGGAGCATTTGAATAGCCTTATTATCGCAACTGCCGCACACGGATTTTTTAACTGCAATCCGCACCGGTTTACCGGCATCGTCGGTATCAAACTTTAGTTCAAGTATTTTTTTATTACCCACTGCAATAAGGCTGTCTTTGGCAAACTGGTAAAACGCCTGCTCACCGGAGATCATCGAAGCATTTTTAAGGGTAACAGATGCCGAATGATGTAAACTTGTGTTTTCTTTTAGCGTTACCAAAATAACACCGTTAGCTCCGACAGCGCCATATAAAGCTGTGGCATTTTTCTCATTAATCAACTGCAGGCTTTTAATTGCCCCAGGCGGAATTTGCTTAAAATCCGGGGCAGGCATTACCTGGCTGTTCACCACATATACGGGCTCTGCATTTGCGTTGATGGAGCCTACACCCCGTACCCTTACGTTTGATGAAGAAATGGATGACTTTTTTGCCGTTTTATTTGCAGACGTTACTACCACTTCACTCAATGCCTCAGTAGATTTTTGCAAAACAATATTATTGGAAGCTATATCCCCTGAGGTAATCGTTTCAGTTGAGGGCTGGTATCCTATGGCATTTACGGAAATATGAATTGCGCTGTCACCTGCCTTAATCATAAATCTTCCGTTTGCATCGGTATGAACGGCATTTTTTGTTTTCACATCATAAACAACCGCATGGGGAACCGGCTCTCCTGATGGATCTTTTACGTTGCCGGAAAACGTATTTTGTGGCATATTGTTTACTATGCCCGAATAATTCTTATCGGAGCTAAGGCCGGGCATAGGGCTTTGCCTGGGCTGCTCCGCAGTTTTAGTTTCTTTATTCTCCGTTTTGAGCTGATCATCACTTATTTCTTTTGAAATTTTTCCCGGCTCTGCATTTTCATCTTTTTTAACCGCTTCCGTATTGGATCGTTTAAGTGAGTTACCGGAACTTACTTCAGTAGTATTTTTTATTTCTTCTAATTTCATTTCCGGTGAAGCTGTGGACGAATCGGCCATTGCGGCAGGCGCTGATTCCTTGGGAATTGCTTCCTGCTTAGGTTCCGTTTTTAGCTGGGCCAAATTGGGAGCGCTTTCCGTTTTTAGTTCTTCTTTGTTATGATAAAATAACCAGGCAAGGCTTACAAAAAGAAAAACAGTAGCGGCAATTTTAAAAATATCCCTTGCATTTTTTTGCCGGTACCAGGCAATGGGCGCTAATTTTCGGGTTTTATGCTGCTCCAGTTTTTTTTGCAGTTCTTCAATATCTTCACGGGCCGTTGCAGTATTCTTATATCCTTCAAAAGCATCCTGCAAAAAAGGATCGGATAAGGCGTCTTTTTCAAGCGCATACATTTCCGTTTTATCCATTTGGCCAGAATAATAACGGGCAAAGTCTGATGCGCCCCAGTTTTTGCTATGGTCATTATGTTGATTCATGAATCAGCTGCCAATTGTTTATCCATACATATTTTCAAATTTCGTCTTCCGTTTTGAATATGGCTCCTTACTTTATTCCATTCCATACCGGTTTGCTCCACAATTTCATTATAACACTTTTTTTGAAGATAAAAGAGTTCAATGGCAATTTTTTGCTCGTCCTGGAGCTGCTGCAGGCATAACTCCAAATGTTTAAATTGTTCTTCCCGGTTATTCCCATTATCCAGATGCAGTAATTCCTCGTTTTGCATAAGCTCCGGTTCGGAAGATATTTTGGTAAATTTTCGGCCGGCCCTGAGTTTCATCAGGCAGTGGTTTTTGGCCAGTTGATATACCCAGGCTTTAAAATTTATCACTTCGTGCTTTTGAAGTTTGATCACTAATTCTTCAAAAATATCCAATACGGCATCTTTTGCCGGCTCCCGATCTTCCAGGTATTTGAGGCATACCCCATAAATCAATTCCATATAGCGTTGAAATAATTCACTGAGCAGGGCCATATCCGCAGTGGATTTGTAGGCCGCCAATAATTGCTCATCCGTTTCCCGGCTATGTGAAAGATTTTTAATGAATGCCACCGGGTAAAATTAGTAAACTATTGACAAATGTTACTTTTCGTCATTACCCGAAGGCTTGTACTCAAATACCAGTACTGCATTTTCATCGAGGCTTGATTTACTGCGTAGTTCATAATGCCTTTTGCCCGCCGTTACCACCACTAAAGCGGTGTTGGGAGGAATACTGCCAAGGTTATCAGCGTACAACGTTATTTCATGAATACTGGTATTGGGATCCAGCTCAATATTAAGCTCAATGGGTATAGTGCTTAACCGTTTGTGGCTAATAAGTAATTTTTTATTATAGAAAATAGAAACCGTATCATTATCTATTTCGCCATTGTCATACACTTTAATATTGAGATGATTGGTGCTAATGGCAATGCGGCTTTGCTCCGATTGCCTTCGGTCGGTCATTTTTTTCACCAGGTTTGGTTCGTTTATTTCCGGTGTGATGGGTTTGGGTTTCGGTTTTTCTATACTGTCTTTTTTAATTACCGGGGGTTTTGGTTTAGGTTGAGGTTTGGGAGGCAAAGGTTTTGGCGCCGGCTTTGTTGGAGCCGGTTTTTTAATGGTTGGTTTTTTAGGCGCTGGTTTTGGTGGTTTGGGTGTATTGGGTTTTGTGGGGACGGGCCTTGGTCTTTTCACTTCATTAAAGCAGGGAATTTCTCCATCGGGAAAATTATTGGGCGTTAATGAAACCCTGGTGAGGATCACTTCTTCCCGGCTACCAAAAATATCATCCATAAAAGAACCCGTGGATACCGTTACTCTCAATTTATTGGGAGGATCTGTTTTTTCCCTCCACACGGCCAGGCGCATGAGTACATGGCCTCCGCTGTTTTCAAAAAATTTTGTGCCTCTCAGGTACCAGGTATTGGTTTCCCGGTCTAAATAACCGGAAAATTTTGCTTTACAGTAGCTTCCAGGGTTTACCAAAACATAGTCGTATGTATATCCGCAAATTTGGGCGCCTTTTTGCGTAATATTCATTTGCAGGCGTTCATCTCCCATTTTCCCTTCCCACTTTCCGGTAATTTTTTGGGCTATGCCCATTTCAGAAAGGGAAAAAAATAAAAGTAAAAAACAAAAGCGGTATAGGTGAGCCATGCCTGGTTATTTAATGTAAAGTTGCAGCTAAATCTATAAATATTTCTTTCGGCGGAAAATTTTAATAAACCATTAAGGAAACGCCCATCATTATCACACTAATTCTTTGTTTGTATTCTTTTTGTACATTGCATAAACATCTGCTTTGTGTTAACACAAGTTTTACATTATTTTGAAACGCTGGAGCAATATCCCTTGCAACGCCTGGCTATTTTGATTGGCGGAATGTTGATTTTTTGGATATTGGAAGGCGCCATTCCCCTTTACAAATTTTCTTTTAAGAAAAGCCGTTTGGCACATGCCGGCATTAATCTTGTTTTTACGGTTATTCATTTAGTCATTCATTCGGCGCTGGCCTTATTAATTATTTTGTTAAGTGATTGGTGCAAGGCAAATGAATTTGGATTAGTGTATTGGGCACAGGCCAATATTTTATTTACCATTGTGATTACCGTTTTGGGCCTGGACTTTTTTGGAGGGTGGCTGGTGCATATTATCGAACATAAAGTGCCGGTATTATGGCGTTTCCACATTATTCATCATTCCGATAACCATGTAGATGTTACTACAGGGCTTAGGCATCACCCGGTAGAGAGCGTGGTAAGGGGATTATTTTTCTTTTTAGGCATTTGGGCAACCGGCGCACCCATGTATGCAGTAATGATTTTTCAAACCCTCCTGGTTTTTGCAACCGCATTTACCCATGCTAATATTAAATTGCCGGAACCCATCGACCGAATGATCAGTTTTGTGTTGATATCTCCCAACATGCATAAAGTGCATCATCATTATAAATTGCCTTATACCGATTCTAATTATGGCGCCATTTTTTCAATATGGGACAGAATTTTGGGTACGTTTAGTAAACTTTCCGTTAACCGGATAAAATATGGTATTGACCATTCGCATTATAATGATGAAGATGAAAACCTTGGAAAACTGATGACCCGCCCGTTTAAAAAAGAAACTGCTGTATAGATCTTTAGATAGCAAGCAAACCCTCACCCATTTAAATATGATGCAATTAGAAATTATAGCGTTTAACCTTCAAAGCTGCAAGATTATTCAACAGGCCGGCGCCCACCGCATTGAACTTTGCGATAACCCGGCAGAAGGAGGAACCACAGCATCTTATGGATTTATTAAAGAGGCAAGGGAGGCCAGCCACATTCAACTTTTTCCCATCATAAGGCCAAGGGGTGGCGATTTTTTATATAACGCAGAGGAGTTTGGAGCTATGAAATCGGATATAAAAGTTTGCCGGGAATTAAATTGCGATGGCGTTGTGATTGGACTGTTGAAGGCTGATGGAAGTATTGATAAAGAAAGAACGGCTCAATTGGTTTCACTGGCCTACCCTATGCAGGTAACTTTTCACCGGGCATTTGACCGGGTAAATGATATGCATAAAGCTTTGGAAGATGTAATTGACTCGGGTTGCAATAGAATCCTCACTTCGGGCTTATACCCTACTGCTGAAGAAGGTTTGGGAAACTTAAAAAAACTGGTTGAAGCGGCCCAAAACCGCATCGTTATAATGCCCGGTAGCGGAGTACGATCGGGCAATATTCAAAACCTTGCCAAAGCAACCGGCGCCACGGAATTTCACAGTTCGGCACGGAAGCTGCAAAAAAGTAAAATGGAATTTAAGAATAGCGCCATGAACGAAAGCCTTGAATTTTACACTGCCGATGAAGCTGAAGTAAAAAAGTTGGTAAGCTTACTCAGTTAATTGCAAAACAAAAGAATATAAAAAAGGCTGCCACATTTGGACAGCCTTTGTATTTGTAAAAAATATAGATTAATACCCCATTCCACCCATATCCGGCGCACCATGTGCATGAGGCGCTTCTTCCTTGGGTTTATCGGCAATTACACACTCTGTAGTGAGTAACATACCGGCAATTGATGCGGCATTTTCCAAAGCCACACGGCTTACTTTTGTAGGATCAATAACACCTGCTTTAAACAGGTTTTCGTATTCTTCCGTACGGGCATTAAAACCATAATCCCCTTTACCGTCTTTGATTTTTTGAACTACAATAGACCCGTCAATTCCGGCATTGGCTGTTAAAATCCTTACGGGTTCTTCCAAAGCACGGCGAACGATAGACATACCGGTTTGTTCATCGGCAATCTGGCCTTTAACTTTAGCTTCGAGGCTGCCAATGGCACGAATAAATGCCACACCACCACCGGGAACAATACCTTCTTCAACCGCAGCTCTTGTGGCATGAAGTGCATCATCTACCCTGTCTTTCTTTTCTTTCATTTCCACTTCGGTAGCGGCGCCAACATATAACACGGCAACGCCTCCGGCCAATTTTGCCAAACGTTCCTGTAATTTTTCCCTGTCGTAATCAGATGTTGTGGTTTCAATTTGAGCTTTAATCTGGTTTACTCTTCCTGTAATGTCAGATTTTTTGCCTTTACCACCCACTACGGTTGTATTGTCTTTATCAATGGTAACTGAAGCAGCCTGGCCAAGGGCGCTTAATTCTGCGCTTTCCAGTTTATAGCCCATTTCTTCACTAATTACGGTACCGCCGGTTAATACGGCAATATCCTGCAACATTTCTTTACGGCGGTCGCCAAAGCCCGGGGCTTTAACAGCAGCCACTTTTAAAGTGCCTCTTAATTTATTTACCACTAAAGTTGACAAAGCTTCGCCTTCAAGGTCTTCGGCAATAATCACCAAAGGACGGCCGCTTTGCGCCACTTTTTCCAATAAAGGAAGAATATCCTTCATGGTAGATATTTTCTTATCATAAATAAGAATATAAGGGCTTTGTAAATCGGCCTCCATTTTTTCGGTATTGGTCACAAAGTATGCAGAAATATATCCCCTGTCGAATTGCATACCTTCCACTACATCAACGGTAGTATCGGTTCCTTTAGCTTCTTCAACAGTAATCACACCTTCTTTGCCCACTTTACCAAATGCTTCTGCAATCAGCTTTCCGATGGTTTCATCGTTATTGGCTGAAATAGTGGCCACTTGCTGAATTTTTTTACTATCGCTTCCTACCGTTTGAGACTGCGATTTAAGATTTTCAACCACCAGGCTCACCGCCTTATCAATTCCTCTTTTAAGGTCCATAGGGTTTGCACCTGCTGCCACCATTTTTAAGCCTTCGGCGATAATGGATTGGGCTAAAACGGTAGCTGTAGTGGTGCCATCACCAGCCTGGTCGGCGGTTTTGGAAGCCACTTCCTTAAGCATTTGAGCGCCCATATTTTCAATGGCATCTTCAAGATCAATTTCTTTGGCAACAGTTACACCATCTTTAGTGATTTGCGGGGCGCCAAACTTTTTTTCAATTACCACATTACGACCTTTGGGGCCTAAGGTAACTTTAACGGCATTGGCTAAGGTATCCACGCCTTTTTTCATTTTATTTCTTGCTTCTATATCGAAGTATAATAGTTTAGACATATTTGTATTAAGTTAATTGGTTTTATTTGTTGTTATTACTCTTAAATTTTCCGAAATGTGTTTAAATAACGGCAAGAATGTCGGATTCCCTCATAATTAAATAATCCTGCCCATCAAAAGATATTTCGGTTCCGGCGTATTTACCGTATAAAACAGTATCGCCGGCTTTTACAGTAACGGGTTCATCTTTTTTTCCAGGTCCGGCAGCCAGTACGGTACCACGCTGGGGTTTTTCTTTAGCGGTATCGGGAATAATAATGCCACCTGCAGTTTTTTCTTCAGCAGCGGCCGGTTTTACAATTACCCTGTCATGAAGAGGCGTAATGCTTAACTTTTTAGCCATAAATCGTATTTTTTTTATTGTTGTTTAAATAAAGTGCCATAAAAATGGCCAGCAAAGCTAATCGAATTTCATACCAAACCAAATAAAAGTAGAGTTGGCAGGTTTTGCTGACTTACCTGTCAGGTTTAGAAGGGATTAAAGGACAATTTTACACAAAACGATAAAACTTTAGGGAAACCCTTAATTTTGCCGCTCATTGGTAAACAACTAAAAAATGCTCAGCAGAAGAAATATAAGGGTAAAGGTGATGCAAACCTTGTATAGCATGGAAAGCGCTACCGATTCTGCTCTTGGCGCTGATGCTAAATCAATCCTTAATCAAAAGATTGAGCAAAGCCGTAAGTTGTTTTCTTATTTAGTTTATTTTCTTTGTGAAGTGGCCCATTATTCCCAAAAAGATGCGGTACAAAGAGCCGGCAAGCATCTTCCATCGGCAGAAGACCTTTCGGTGAACACCAAAATATCCGGCAATGAAGTAACCCGTTTTTTTGAACAGGATGAAGGCTTTTTAGCGTTTGTTAAAAAAGATCACCCGGAAAATAATATTGACGCCGAGTTAATAAAAAAAACCTACCAGGAACTTTTGGCTTCGCCGGAGTATAAAGAATATACCTCAACGGATGCACGGGACAAAAAGTCGGAAAAAAAGATATTGGAATTTATTTTTAACGAGCTTATGCTTCCCAACGAACATTTTATTGCGCATATTGAAGAACATTTTTTAAACTGGGATGATGATGCGGAATTGATGCAAACCCTCGTAACCATTATGCTTAACAAGCCTGTTCATGGGGCATTTGAGCATATCCTAAGTAAAGAAAAAGAGCAGTTTGCCCATGCCCTGCTCAAAACCGTTCAGGAAAAAAAAGAGTATGCCCTGGAACTCATAAAACCCCGGCTAAAAAACTGGGATGCCGAACGCATTGCCTCGCTGGATATGATTTTATTAAGAATGGGAATTTGCGAATTTTTATTTTTTGAAACGATTCCCACCAAGGTAACCATCAATGAGTATATTGACCTGGCCAAGGCCTACAGCACGCCACAAAGCGGGCAGTTTGTTAACGGCTTGCTGGATACCATTCAAAAAGAGTTACTGGCTGAACATAAAATTGAAAAAAAAGTATTTAAAAAAAGCACGCTTTAAAACCATGATGAAATTTGCAGCATACCTTTTTTTTATAGTCTTGCTTTTGGGTACCTACAGTTGCGATGTACGCAAGAGAGACAAAATTGCCACAGGGCCTGCAGCCGTAAATATGCCCCTCATTAAAGACAGTACAACGGTGCAAATTATTGACAGCAGCTATAATTTTGGGAAAGTTACCGATGGCGAAATTGTAGAATATAATTTTCGTTTTAAAAATACGGGAACCCACCCACTCATTATTGTAAATACGGCCGCAAGCTGTGGTTGCACTGTGCCCGAAAAGCCCGATCAGCCCGTACTGCCCGGTGAAACAGGTTTTATAAAAGTGAAATTTGACAGCCATAACCGTGTAGGACAGGCCCACAAAACCATTGCGGTTACTTCAAATGCCAATCCGCCTTTTACCGACCTTGTATTAACCGGAGAAGTGGTAGCAGCCAATCCATAACAATTTTTTTTGTATTAACTATTAAACCATAAAAGTGATGAATTCCATTTTTTTACAATCTCCCGGAGCCAGCAGCGCCACCACCTTAATTATGATGGTTGGGATGATCCTTGTTTTTTATTTTTTCATGATTCGCCCACAAACCAAAAAAGCCAAAGAGCAGAAAAATTTTATCAATAACCTTCAAAAAGGTGATAAAGTAGTTACCATTGCCGGTATTCATGGCAAAGTGAATAAAATAAATGAAGATGGTACGCTGGAACTGGAAACCAGCCCCGGCAGCTATCTAAAAATTGAAAAGCAGGCTTTGAGCCTTGAGTGGTCTGCAACTTTAAATAAAGCAACTGCATCCAAATAAACCAGCATTTTTTTCGTTCTGGGCCGGAATCATCCATTCCGGCCTTTTTACATCCTTAGAAAGCAATGCTCCGTATAAAAAACTTACCTTTGCGGCGCAAAAATTAAATAAAAATATTACATGGCTTTACAGGCAGGCATTGTTGGGCTACCCAACGTAGGAAAATCAACACTTTTTAATGCGGTGAGCAATAGCGCTAAAGCACAGGCCAGCAACTACCGTTTTTGTACAATTGAACCCAATACGGGCCTGGTAAATGTTCCCGATGAGCGCTTGCAAAAACTGGAGGAACTGGTAAAACCGGAACGTGTGGTACCCACTCAAATTGAAATTGTGGATATTGCCGGCCTGGTACGGGGAGCCAGCAAGGGTGAAGGTTTGGGCAATAAATTTTTGGCCAACATCAGGGAAGTGGATGCCATTATACATGTAGTGAGATGTTTTGAAGACGAAAATATTTTAAGGGACGAAGGGCCCATTAACCCGGTGGCCGATAAAGAAATTATTGAAACCGAATTACAGTTAAAAGACCTGGAAAGTGTAGAAAAGAAAATTCAGCGAACAGAAAAAATTGCCAAAAATGATCCAAAGGCAAAAGCAGAACTGGATGTTTTGCTGCGCTGTAAAGAGCACTTGGAAAAAGGTAAAAATATATTATCGCTTGGTTTGGCAAAAGAAGAGTTGCCCGCTATTGCCGATTTATTTTTACTTTCTGTAAAGCCGGTTCTTTATGTGGCTAATGTGGATGAAGCAAGCATGCACACCGGAAATCAATTTTCTGCAGCTTTAATTGAAGCCGTTAAAAATGAAGGCAACCAAGTAATTGTAATGACCAATGCCATTGAAGCCCAAATTGCCGAATTTGAAAGCCCGGAAGACAAAGCCATGTTTATGGATGAATACAAAATGACGGAACCAGCCCTGGACCGGCTCATTCATTTAACGTATAAATTACTGAACTTATCCACCTACTTTACCGCAGGGGTGCAGGAAGTACGGGCATGGACGATACATAAAGGCTGGAAGGCGCCACAGGCCGCCAGTGTAATACATACCGATTTTGAAAAAGGGTTTATCAAAGCCGAAGTGATCAGCTATGCCGATTTTATTCATTTTGGTTCCGAAGCGGCCTGCAGGGATAATGGCAAACTACGCATTGAAGGAAAAGAATACCTGGTGCAGGATGGCGATATCATGCATTTCAGATTTAATGTATAAGGTACTATACCGGTAACTCATAAAAGAAAAGGCTCCGTTAAGGAGCCTTTATAATTTAAGTTAAAATATCCGAATCAATTATTGAGGTAATAACACCCGGTCAATTTTATGCAACACACCATTCACATAGCGTTGATCGCTTGATGCGCCGGGCAAAGGATTTATGATCACATTTGCAGCAGGGTATAGCGATCCGCCTCCCACTCCTTTCACCGTCATTGCAGTAACTACAGGGCCTGTAAAGCTGGTAGTAATGCCTATGCCGGGATGAGAGGGCATTGCACTATTTAATAATGTTGGTTTAAACATTGTAGTGGTGGGGCCATTTACCGTAAACATCCGTTGCGACATCATATGATAAACAACAATGCCTTTTACCATTTGTGCAGAGAAATAGGGGAACAATGCCGGGTTTTGAAAAATATTGGGATCGGAAGCTAAAGCAGTTGTAGTACCCGGAGCCTGGGCATCTGCGGCAGCAGTAGCCTGCGTTTGTGCAATTCCGGGAGCTTGTGCTGTTGCCAGCGCTGTAGCTTCATCGGGCGTAGCGCCACCCGCTATTGCATTATCATATATTTGCTGATATACAATAGGATAAATTTGAGCATAAGCCTGGTTGTAAATCATTTGCCAAACTATTGGATAAGCAAGCTGGTAAATAATGGCCTGAAAAGCTGCATTAGTAGGGGCAAATACCGTAAAATTGGCACCAAGGGCCAATGTTGGATCACTTAAGTAATGCTGTAAACTTCCGGGTGTTGTAGCCGTCATACCGCTATCGGCACGTACAATTGCTGCTTTAAGATAGGTCATATCGGGGTCGGTAGCTATTCTTTGCCATAATACCTGCGATGGAGGGATTGTTACCGCTGCCAAAGTATGGATTACACCATTTCCTGCCAGTTTATCCGGGCCAATTACAGGTACATTATCCTTCCACATTCCATTTGTGCTGCGGCCTACATAAGCATCTAAACGTACTAATGGACTTACCGTTGGCGCCGGGTTAAAAATTGTGGGAAACTTATAATTGGGGAATAAAGCACTGGGTATATCTGCCGAGGTTAAACCGTTAGGTAAAATATGATAAGTTACAACGGCTTGGGCAGATGCCACCGGCAAGGAACCGGAAATAAATCCTTCAAAAACGGCATCCGGCGCATCAATAGCCACGGCTCCATTTGATGCAGCTACCACAAATTGTTTCATGGCATTATTATCGGGCACAAATACCGTGAGGTTATAAATCCTGCTTTTTAAGGTATCTAATTTACCGGCCCTTTGTACCATTTTATAGAAAAGAGTATAGGGGCCCGAAGCCAGGGTATCCCCAAGTGTTGCTCTTGAAGCCGATACGGTGGGGTCATTTACCGGAGGGTTGGTATTCAAAATTTCTTCCGGCGCTTTATTACATGCACTCAGGAAAATTACAATTGCCGCAAGTGCTACTGCCGAAACCTTAAATTTTTTATAGTTAAATGGCATAATTCAAAGTTTAAATTGAATAAAATAATTTTGTTTTAATAAAGGTTGTAACCAAAACTAATATAATATAAGCCGCCAACATATGAGTTTCCAATGGCATTATAATAGTATTCATTAAGCAGGTTTGTTGCGCCTAATTTTAAGATTGATTTGGTTTTGGGAAATTTATAGCTTACCTGCGCATCTAAGGTTTGATAGGCCGGTAAGTCACCATTAGCTAAATCGCCTTCAAAATAAAAACCATCCTGCCAACGGTAATTTACTGCAAACCCGGCTCTTTTATCTTTTCCAAAGCCTGAATTAGATACCCCTAAGTTAAGCCTGTATTTTGGGGTATTAAAGTTTGCGGTTAAGCCTTCAGGAACATCCAGGTTATCTGATGAAAAGTTACCACTTACTGAGAAATTACGGGGTAAGCGGTATTCTGCGCCAATACCAAACCCGTTGGTATTGATATTGTCCTGGTAGTTAATGGGCACAGAATAAATTTGGTCGGTATTAGGATCGGGGATGCCAACGCCTGATTTAGATTGAATAACACTTATACGACCGGTAAAATCTTTATAAAAACCCCAATAACCATACGCATCAATCATCAATCTTTGATCAAGTAATAACCCACGGTAACCCACTTCAAATGACGTAAGTGACTCCGGTTTTTGCAAAGGGTAATCCCATTGTTTAACCACACCATTCAACAGTGAATCTCTGTAATAAACCGGGTTGGTATCAAAATGATATTTATTAATAAAGTATTTATTTCCCCCGATGAGTTTATAAGAGAACAAATCAAGGTCAATCCATTGCTGCTGAGTAGAAGGGAACCGGTAAGCCGTTTGATAAGACAAGCGGAAATTATTATTTTCTTTTGCTTTAATTACAGCGGTTATCCTTGGAGTAAAACGGCCTTTAAAATTTTCATTTTTATCATAGCGTCCGGATGCGCTGAGTTTTAACCAGCTATTGATGTCTCTTGTTGCCTGTACAAATAAACCAAATTCTGAAATACCAATGGGCTTATTTACCGGATCGGGGAATAATGTGCTATCGGAGTCGAGTAAATATTTTTTCCAGTTAGCGCCTACAATTACATCAGCAAAGGATTTGGTGAAATCACTTAAGTTGTAATTGGCTTCAATGCCCCAAAGGTCGCTCCTGTCTAACAATCCACCCCCTTTAGGTACCGGAAGGCGCCTTACTTTGTTATACATATCCTTAAACTGTGGAGAGCCTAATTCAGGCCTTCCCTGGTCGGCCACTATACGTGCACGGGCATGAGCTGCAGAATCTACCAGGCCGTTCATTAAACCACTTAGGTAAGTAGTGATATATTGAGGATACCAGGTAGTGGAGGGTTTCCAAAGTTCATTAAAGTTTTGAGTGGTTGCCGCAAGGTTAAACGTTTGGCCTGCATTTTCCTGTGTAGTATAAACCCTGGCATTCCAGTTTTTGCTTTTCATCTCAAACTTGTACTGCCCCATTTTAAAATCTTTAATGGAATAACGGGATGCGCCGGTATAGATGGTGTTACCCGTACCCCAATAGCCTGCTAAAATAGCTTCGGTATTATTGCTTATTTTATAATTAAAAGAAGCACCTACTTTAAAATTAACGGTATTGGGGTCCACTAATTGCTGTTCGGTAAAGCCCGTACGGGAAACTTTATTGGGGAAACGTACAATACTATCAATATAATTACTTAGGAATGGAGGTATTTGATTTGCGGCCATCATTTTTTGCAAAATGGGCGATAAGTCCTGAACGGTTTCATCGCCATAAACATTCACGCCATCATAGCCGGGTGAATTTGCCCGGTTCCCGGGAAGGAGAACCCCGTTGGAGCGGTCATAATTACGGTAATCCATACCAATCCAGTCTTTTGCCTGTATGAGTTCTGAAGTGATTTTAAATGCAAACTTGTCGGATATTTTTTTGCCCCAGCGCACCGCCCAGTTATAATAAGGAGAAGGGCTTCTTTCACTGCCATCTGCATGCATGAGGCCGGTTTTTACAATTAAAGAAAGCCCCTGGTATTTAAACGGATTTTTACTGGAAATGAGAAGTGTACCATTCATACCGCCCGGGCCATATAATGCCGATGAAGCGCCCGAAAGTAATTCCATATTATCCACATCCAATTCATTAAGACCTACAATTGATCCTACGGAGAAGTTCAAGCCCGGAGCCTGGTTATCCATACCATCTACCAATTGGTTAAACCGCACATTTCCGCTACCTCCAAATCCACGGGTGGTAGGGGTACGAAAAGTAAGTGAAGATGTAGTAACATCCACACCTTTTAAATTTGATACAATATCATAATAATTTGATGCAGGGGCGTTGCGTATTACCGTGGGGCCTACCCTTTCAATAGAAACCGGTGTTTCCATCAGTTTTTCAGAAACACGGCTGGCCGAAACCACCACTTCCTGGCCCAGTACATTTGAGGGTACAAAGGCCACGGTAACAGGCTGGCTGGCAGAATTTACAGTAACTTCCTGTATTTCATAGCCAACAGATGAAAATATTAGGGTAACGGGTAACGCTTTTTTGGTGGTAATTTCAAAATTCCCTTTGTCGTCGGTAAAAGCGCCATCATCAGAGCCTTTTACCGTAACCGATACAGCAGAAGCCGCTTCCTTAGTAACATTGTTTTGAACTTTACCTTTTATAGTTATGTTTTGGGCAAGAGCAACCGACACCAGTAAGTTGGCAAGCACAAACATAACCAGCGAGCTAATAGTTTTTCTCATTTCTGGTTAATTTGGGTTATTAATTTTAATAGCAAAATAAGCATTGTTGTTAAACTGCAAAATTTTATTTTTTGCACTCCTGTTAATATTTACTCCATATTTTATAAAAAGGATTAAAATCCCTGTCATAATTTCGCATATGCAGCAATTTCAATTTCCGGGGCAAACCGCTTTTTACCAGGGTAAAGTTAGAGATGTTTATACGATTAATGACCAATTACTGGTAATGATTGCCAGTGACCGGATATCAGCTTTTGACGTTATTTTACCCAAACCCATACCCTTTAAAGGTCAGATTTTGAACCAACTCGCTGCTTTTATGCTAAACGCCTGCAGCGATATTTGCCCCAACTGGCTTTTAGAAAGCCCGGCGCCGAATGTAAGCATTGGCAAAAAATGTCATCCCATTAAAGTAGAAATGGTGGTGAGGGGCCATTTAACCGGCCATGCCTGGCGGCTTTACCAGGCCGGCAAAAGAGAAATTTGCTCCATTCCCATGCCCGATGGACTTAAAGAAAATGATCCTTTTCCTAAACCAATTATAACTCCAACCACAAAAGCCGAAACCGGCCACGACGAAGATATCAGCATTAGTGAAATATTAAAAAGAAGGCTGATAGATGCCTTTCACTGGCAAACCATGCAATTGTATTCTTTGGCTTTATTTAGAAAAGGGAAAGAAATGGCAGACCGCCAGGGACTAATCCTTGCGGATACCAAGTATGAATTTGGCCTTTTAAAGGAAAAGCTGGTATTAATGGATGAAATTCATACCCCCGACTCCTCCCGCTATTTTTATGCCGAAGGATTTGAAGAAAGACAAGCCAAAGGCGAAAAGCAACAACAATTAAGTAAAGAATTTGTAAGGGAGTGGCTGATGGCCAATAATTTTATGGGAAAAGAAGGCCAGCAGGTTCCCGAAATGACCGAAGAATGGATTAATGCCATAAGTGGCCGGTATATCGAATTGTTTGAAAAAATTACAGGCCAAAAATTTATTCCTCAACCGATGAGTAATGAAGCTACCTACCATCTCATACAAAATGCGCTGTCAAAATATTAGCTTCTTTATTTTCATTCTTTTTAACATTAAGCAATGTAACTTGCAAAAAAGTGAAAAAGTTTGAATAAACATTACCTGATAGCGTTTCTTATTCTTTTCCAGTTTCATTGCACAGCTCAAAAAAAAACCAATATGGAGGAAAGTAGCTCTACAACAAAAAATTTATCAACTGCTACATTTGGGAACGGCTGCTTTTGGTGCACCGAAGCCGTTTTTCAACAGTTGAACGGCGTTCAAAAGGTGGAAAGCGGTTATAGCGGTGGCACAGTGGTTAACCCAACGTATAAACAAGTATGCACCGGAACTACGGGCCATGCGGAATGTCTCAACATTTATTTTGACAGTTCGGTTATTTCTTTTGATGAATTACTGGAAGTGTTTTGGAAAACCCACGACCCAACCACGCTAAACCGGCAAGGGAACGATGAAGGCACGCAATACCGCAGTGTAATTTTTTATCATAACGATCATCAAAAAGAACTGGCCCAAAAATACCAGGAGAAACTGGATAAAAGCGGGGCATTTGATGCGCCGATCGTAACGGCCCTGGAACCCTTTTCAACATTTTATAAAGCAGAAAATTATCACCAGGATTACTATAATCAAAACGGTGAAGTTCCCTACTGCCGTTTTGTGATACAACCCAAGCTTGAAAAATTTAAAAAAGCTTTTGCGGATAAGCTGAAGAAAAATCCCTGATTCCGGTTCCGGCATTTTTACTTTATTACGAATGAGAAATGCTCCGCAGCTTTACCGGTTATATAATCTTCAATCAAACTTTCCTTATTTCAGTTAAATTTGCAGTATGACCAATGGCTTCAATATTGCATTCAATTCTTTAAAACTTTCCCTAAAAGAGCTTAAAGTAAATAAACTGAGAACGGCATTAAGCCTTACCGGTATTGCCTTTGGTATTTTTTGCATCATTGGAGTTTTGGCTGCGGTAAACAGCCTGGAGTTAAACATTCAAAATGAATTAAAGGGACTGGGCAGCAACACGGTGTATATTGATAAATGGGATTACAGCGGCGGCCCGGACAGGCCTTACTGGAAACTGAGGGCTCGCCCTGCTATGAAGGCCGAAGAAGCCGGCCTGGTTAAGGAAAGAACTTCGGCCCTGCAATACATTTCCTTTTTAATGGAACTTAGAGGACCCATAAGCTATAATAATTTCGAAAACAACAGCAGTACCGTTTATGGGGTTACCGAATCACAAATGGATATTCAGCCCTTGCATTTTTATGACGGAAGGTTTTTTTCTGCAGCCGAGTTTAAGTCTGGTTCACCGGTAGGTATTTTGGGTTATAAAAATGCCGAAGATTTTTTTGGCTCACCGGAAAGGGCCATAGGAAAACAAGTGAATGTAAAAGGACGTAAAGTAACCATTATAGGAGTGCTTAAAAAAGACGGTGTAAATTTTATTGGTTGGAAATTTGATGATTGCATCATGCTGAGTTATAAATTTTGCCGCCAGGTTTTTAATGAAGATTTCAGCCATACCGTTTTAATTGCCAAAGGATATCCCAAAGTAACGCCGGAAGCCTTAATGCAGGATTTAAAAGGCGCCATGCGGCAGGTGCGCCGTTTGAGCCCTACACAGGAAGATAATTTTTCCTTAAACAGTGTACAGGCTTTTAGCGCCGCCATCACCGATTTTTTCTCTGTATTGAATATCATTGGCAGCATTATTGGTGGGATAAGCCTGATTGTTGGCCTTTTTGGAATTGCAAATATTATGTTTGTTACCGTAAAAGAACGAACGCCGGTAATCGGCTTAAAAAAAGCGATTGGAGCCAAAAAGGGAAGTATCCTTTTTGAATTTTTAATGGAAGCCGTTGTGCTTTGCCTGCTGGGTGGAGCCATTGGGTTATTATTGGTTTTTGCCGGTACGGTTATTTCCACTCGTATGTTGGATTTTCCCATTTTTATTTCAGTACCCATGCTCATCACCAGTATAATTATTTGTGTGGTGGTAGGTGTACTTGCCGGCATTTTTCCGGCATCAAGGGCTGCAAGGCTTGATCCGGTAGTAGCCATACGCAGTTAGCAATTTAATTTATGACCATCTGCTTACCTTTGTTTCAATCATTAATGAATCGCCATCGTTAAAACACCGGTTATATTAGCCATTGAATCCAGTTGTGATGAAACTGCAGCCGCAGTAAGCATTAATGGAAAAATTTGCAGTAATATTATTGCTACTCAAAAAATTCATGAGCAATATGGCGGAGTTGTGCCCGAACTGGCCAGCAGGGCACATTTACAAAATATAGTTCCCGTGGTGGATGCCGCAGTAAAAAAAGCCGGGGTTCAATTACAGGATGTAGATGCCATAGCATTTACCCAGTCGCCCGGATTAATTGGCGCTTTGCTGGTTGGAGCCGGTTTTGCCAAATCCCTGTCACTGGCTTTAGGGAAGCCTTTAATAGCGGTACACCACATGCAGGCCCATGTTATGGCCAATTTAATCAACCCACCCCTACCGGAGTTTCCCTTCTTATGCCTCACCGTAAGTGGGGGGCATACTCAAATTGTACAATGCCAGTCACCCTATGATATGAAGGTAATTGGAGAAACCATTGACGATGCAGCCGGCGAAGCTTTTGACAAAACCGCAAAACTTATTGGCCTTCCCTACCCCGGCGGCCCGCTTATTGATCAATATGCTGCTTTAGGTAACCCTCAGGCATTTTCTTTTCCCGAACCTAAAGTAGATGGGCTTAACTTTAGTTTTTCGGGGTTAAAAACTTCTATTTTATATTTTTTGCAAAATGCCGGTAAGTCCAATGTTTACAAAGAGGCTTTTACCGCCACTGAGGAAGAAAAAAAACAATTCATTCAAACGCATCTTGCCGACATCTGTGCATCAGTGCAGCATCGGATTATTCATATTTTATTGAACAAATTGCAAAAAGCTTCACAACAAACCGGCATCAAAACCATTTGCATTGCCGGTGGCGTAAGCGCCAACAGGGGTTTAAGAAACGAACTCACCAGGCTTGGCGGGCAATTAAACTGGAAGGTATTTATCCCTCCTTTTGAATATTGTACCGACAATGCCGCTATGATAGCCATTACCGCACATTATAAATACCTGCAAAACGATTTTGTAAAAGAAGATGTAGTGCCTATGGCCAGGGCCGAATGGTGAGGGAGTTAAGAGATATAAGTTATGAGTTATGAGTTATGAGTTATGAGTTATAAGTTATGAGTTTTGAGGTAAGGGAGATAAGGGATTTGGGTTTGCTGTAATGTTTTATAATAGAATAAACTGCCTGATGGTAATACCGGGATTGATTTTAAAAAATCGAAATTATCCATTACCAATTAAAGATTAATAAGTGTTCCGTTTTAAGCAATTCGCCATACAGCAGGATAAGTGCGCCATGAAAGTGTGTACAGACTCCTGCTTATTTGGAGCCTGGGTAGCAAATGAAATGGAGAATGAAAAATCAATTCATCGTATTTTAGATATTGGCACCGGCACCGGATTACTGGCATTAATGCTGGCCCAAAAAAGCCGTGCTTCCCTTATGGCAATTGATATTGATGGCAATGCAGCTTTGCAGGCACAGGAAAATTTTAAAGCAAGCATTTGGAGCAATCGTTTAACGGCCCAACACCTTTCGTTACAAAACTATCATCCGCAACAGCCTTTTGATCTCATCATTTGCAACCCACCCTTTTTTGAAAACGATTTATTGTCGCCGGATGTAAATAAAAATACGGCAAAGCACCAGGGGGTATTAAAATTAGAGGAACTGTTTATGTTTATTGCACAAGCTTTATCCCGTGAAGGTATTGCCGCCATTTTAATGCCGGATAACTTAAGCCAAAAAACCCGGGAAATTGCCGGGCTGCATCAACTTTTTTGTTTTAAGGAAATGAAAGTAAGGCAAAGCCCGCAACATGCTTTTTTTAGAACCATGCTATTGCTAAGCCATAAAAAAAACGAACGCCTGATCAGCGAAATGTGTATTAAAGATGCTGAAGGCCACTATACCCCGGAATTTATAAGCCTGTTGAAAGATTATTACCTGCATCTCTAAAGTAATGGCCCGTTCCAGGCCGTATGGCCAAGCAAAGGCTCAAAAACATTGCGATGATAGGCTTCTTCAAATGCCCGAAGATGGTTGTGATGGTGCAAATCGGTACCTACAAAAGAGCATAAGTTATTTTCTATGATATATTTTGCAGCCTTGCTCACGGCCTTGCCATAATAACCGGTAAGCGATAACAGGTTTACCTGGAGCAAAAAACCTACTTCTTTTAAACGGTCGAACATTTTAGGTTGATCATGGTAGTAGCTGTACCGTTCCGGGTGCGCTAAAATTGGGCTGTACCCTTCCATAATTATTTTAAACGACAATTCTTCCGGCTGCCTGGGCATTGAGGAAAATGAAAATTCTGTAAGGATCAGGTTGTCCTTAAGGGTTAATAGTTCTTTTTTGGCCAGGAGTTCAAGGAAAACCTCATCTAAAAAATATTCAGCGGCGGCATTTACTTCATAGTTAATTTGCTGTTGTTGTAAAGCTTCCCTTAATACCTGCAAGGCCTTATGAATCGTTTCGGGGGTATTGCGGTACAAGTCGGAAATCACATGCGGTGTTGCAATTGATTTCTTCAATCCTAAACCCATCAGGCCTTTTACCAGTTGCAAAGAGGTTTCAATATCCGGTGAGCCATCATCAATACCCGGAAGGATATGTGAATGCATATCCACCGTTATTGGAAAATAACCACTTACCTTATGGGATGATTTATTTTTATTAAGTCCAAACATAACCAACGACCCGATGTGAAATAGCCCGGCATTTTAAAATTACCGGTTAATTTTTTTTATAAAACTGGTGTAGTTTACTCAAAGGTTTTAGCACCGAAACAAAAAAAGCAAAGGGGATTTTATTTTTTTTCATAGCAAGATAATCCCGTCGGTTTGCCCTCACCCTTTGAAGGAAACTTTTATTACTCATACCGCCAACCCTCATTTTTACAATCAGCTTGGGTAAATAATAAGCCGATAAGCGGTATTTGTAAAGATAGCGTGACATAAACTCGTAATCGGCTGCAGAAAAATAGTGGTTTTCATAGCCACCGTACTGCTCTATGCATGATTTCCGGATATAAAAAGTAGGATGGGCAGGCATCCAGCCAAGTTGAAAAAGGCTTCTTTTATAAGGCTTCCCTTTCCAAATACGCCATATCTTCCCGGGATCATCCTGGTAAACATACTCCAGGTCGCCGTAAATGGCATCGGCATTACTTTCTTCAAATGCCTTTACTATTGCTGCAATTACATCAGGTGTATCCAGCATATCATCGCTGTTAAGAATGCCTATAAAATCACCCGTTGCCAACTCAAGGCCTTTATTAATGGCATCATACATTCCACGGTCTGTTTCTGAAACCCAGTGGGCAATGTGATGACTGTATTTTTGAATGATATTTACTGTGCCATCTTTTGATTTACCATCAATAATAATATGTTCTATATTGGGATAAGTTTGACCCGTTACCGATTCAATACAATCTGCCAGGTATTTTTCCGAATTATAGGTTACTGTAATGATGGACAGCTTCTTCATTAAGCGAATATAAAAAAAAACAGCATACCGTTAGGCATACTGTTTTTTATAAAAGCGTTATTTAGTAAATTATCGTTCTATCACACAGTTTTCCATAACCAGCATATCCATATTAGTTCTTAAAAAACAAGCCAGGGCTTCCTCGGGCTTATTCACTATCGGTTCATTTTCATTAAACGATGTATTGAGTAAAATGGGCACCCCTGTTTTTGCCCTAAAGGTTTCAATAAGCCGGTAATACCGGGGCGATATTTCTTTATCCACGGTTTGCAGGCGGCCGCTGCCATCCACATGGGTTACGGCAGGGATGGTATCCCGCATTTCTTTACGGATAGGAAAAACTTTTTCCATGAAAGGAACAGGCTCGTCTATTTCAAAATACTCGCTTACATATTCTTTTAAAATAGATGGGGCAAAAGGCCGGAAACTTTCCCGGCGCTTGATTTTTGAATTCAAAATTTCTTTGGCGTCTTTTCTCCTGGGATCGGCAATGATGGATCTTGCACCCAATGCCCTTGGACCAAATTCTGCCCTGCCATTCATCCACCCTACTACCCCGCCATTTATTAAGCAATTAACAACAGCCTCATACAATTCATCATCGGGCAGTTGCCGGTAAACAATATTTTCTTTTTCCAGTAAGGATTTAATTTCTTCATTGGTTGATTTGCTCCCGGTGTAAGCAGAAAAAATTGGGGAACGATGCATATTTTTTTGCTGATGCTGAACGTATAATGCTGCGCCCATAGAAATACCTGCATCATGCCCTGCCGAAGGGATATATACATTTTTAAATGGCGTATTACGGGTTATTTTTCCGTTGGCCACGCTGTTTTGCGCCACACCCCCGGCAATACATAGATCCTTAAGCCCGGTGGCTTTGTGCAAGTGATGCAGTAAATGAAAAATCACTTCTTCGGTAAATCTTTGTACAGAAGCGGCAAGGTTTTTATGGTAAGTAGAAAGTTCCTCTTCTTTACTTCTTGGTTTTCCAAATTTTTCAATCATCAACTCACTAAAAAGCGGCGCCACAAGGGGCACATGGTCTTCATTATAGGTAATGATACCCTGTGTGCCTTTTCTAAAATATTTTAGGTTTAGTTTAAACAACCCGTTTGAAGTTAACTCCACTACATCCTGTAATTGATTTACAAAAACCGGTTCGCCGTAAGGCGCCATACCCATCACTTTATATTCATCACCGTAATGCGGAAAACCTAAAAGCTGCGTAAAGGCCGTATAAAAAATTCCCATGGAATGCGGAAAATCCAGCGACTGCAACACTTCTATGGAATTGGCTTTGCCCATACCGGTCATGGTAGTGGTAAAATCACCCGAGCCATCAATGGACAGGCAAGCTGCTGTTTCAAAAGGCGAAGCAAAAAATGCAGAAGCCAGGTGGCTTCGATGGTGCTCTACATTAATTACTTTATGGGCAAATTGGCCGGCCGGCAATCCTGAAATTGCTGAAAGTTCAGCTTCTATTGAAGCTGCTTTGCGGCTATTCAAAAACCGGTCTTTAATCGTAGCGGCGCTACCGCCAGGGTTTGATAAAACATAAAGAATTTTTTTTAAAAATTTTGCTTTCGGATCCCGCCCAATGGCAAAATAATCCACCTGCGCCATAGATACAGCGGCTTCTTTAAGGCAAAAAGCAACGGCTTTCGCCGGAAAACCTGCCCAGTGTTTAATACGGGTAAAGCGTTCTTCTTCTGTAGCGGCAATTAATTTCCCATCTACAAATATGGCCGCAGAAGCATCGGCATGGTATGCATTAATTCCTAAAATGATCATGTTCTTAAATCGCTCTTTTATTCTTTATACTATTTACAAATAAGATTAAAAATTTTCTCAGGCAATTGGTATGTTTTTTTTGCCAAAACTAAATTTATCCCTCATGTTTGTCATGGGTCTTTCAAAATATTTGTACTGCAATGTTGCGGTAACAATACTTGCCACCCACACCATTAATATCCTTTCCCAACTGCTGAAACCAGCGGCATATTTATTCACCAGCAATACAAATGCCCAATGTACAAGATACAGTGAATAGGAAATTAAACTGATATGCGTAATGATTTTATGCCAAATACGATTGGAGCTTGTTTTAATACTATCGCATAAAGGCAAAAGCATGGCAGCAAATAATGAGTAGAAACTAAAGAAAAATGTTTTGAGGAAAAAGCCGCCCTTCATGCCAAAATGCTGCAGGTAATCGAAATAAAAAATGAAAAGCGAAACAATGGTGCCTGCAAGCCCAAGAACAAAAAAATGGAAACGGTATTTTGTAAAAAAAGCAGGATGGAAATATTTTAATAATGCAAAACCAACGCCAAATGCAATGGAATCGAGCCTTAGGGGCATAATAGTACGAAAGCCAATCAGCCATTCGGGGTTGGCCGTAAGCGCCAACACAATCCTGCACAAAAGACATAGAGCTATAACCAATGAAACAGCAAATACAAACAATCGTTGCCCCCGTAGTTTTAACCAAAGTATTGCTGTGGCAAGCAACAACGGAAACAGCAAATAAAACCACTCCTCAATAGACAGGCTCCAGGCCGGGCCAAAAAATGTGGGATGCGGATGAAAAGTGTTTTGAAGAAAAACTACAAAAAGAAAGTAATACGACTTTAATGTGCCGCCCATCATTACTTCAAGCAATACATACACAATGAGCATCAAAAAATAATTGGGTAGTGTACGAAACCATCTCCTCACCCAAAAATTTTTAACGGCTAAGGATAAACTCTTTACTTCTCCTGAAAATAATTTTAATAAAATGCCGCCAATTAGAAAACCGCTGAGAACAAAAAAAGTTTCAACACCTATAAATGCAAATAGTTGAGTAGTAACACGGGCCGTGTTGCGCAGCAGGTAGTACGAATTGGTATGTGCCACCAAAACGCATAAAATGGCAAATGCCCGGAAAATATCCAATCCAAAAACCCTACCCTTGTCCACTTTCATTTTTTGATTCGGGTTGCCGGGGCGCTGAGCCCGACTTATAGAAAAAATACATCATGGTAAAAATGGCGCCGTAAGCAAAAATATTAAACCAGGTGTGGTGATCCAGGCCAAGGGGCATGGGCCAGTTACGGTCAACGGCAAGTAAAAACAAAGAAATGCGTACCACATTTATGGTCCACAGTAATAATAATCCGCCAAGTACCCAAAGCATTTTTGAAACCCATTTTCCGGCAGACGCCAATATAAACGCAATCCAAAAACTATACACGCCATAACCCACGCAACTCATGGCAATGCGTACGCCCCTTCCTTCTACAATTTTTATTGAAAAATTTGGGGCAAAGTAGGTTTCAATGCCAAATACCGACAGTAACCATTTAGTGGATTTCATTAAACCCCATTTGAGTTGAGAAACAAAATCCAGGTACCGGGCAACAAACGGGCTGTAATAATCATCAGGAGCAGACAACCCAATGATGATTAAAGTGCCAAAATAAAGCAGGCTAAAAAGCAAGATAAATTTTGCGACAAACCGTATGAAACTCCTATCGTTTAATATTGAACTCAAGAATGCGTTTTTAAATTTCTTATAAAAAGAAAATGTGTTTAAATGGAATTAAAATTTCTGCTGCAAAATACAAACAGGAGGGGCCGTTTTTAACCGCTGCTGCACAAATTCAATATTGCGGATATAAATAGAATTATTGATGCCCAGTTCATTTACTTTGGTAAGCAAACGCTCAAACGGCTGATATTGATAAACGGCAAAACCCTTTTCCAGCAGCAGTTCCTGGATCTTTTTTTCATCGTAACCATATTGATAACCGAGCCCGTTAAATTCAATGATTATGGCTTTTAAAGCCGGGTTGTCCATACACTTCATCCCGCCTTCAAGTACTGCAGCTTCAAAACCTTCCACATCAATTTTTAGTAAAATATTTTCTGCTGCCGGTATTTGTATAGAATCAAGGGTGGTTACCTGTATGGGTATTGTGCCATCCTCTTCTTTGTACTTAATATTATTAATGGTATCATATTGCGAGGTAATTAACAACTGCTCTTCTTTTGCTCCAAGCGCAAGGTTAAAGCTGCGAACTTTTTCCGAAATGCCGTTGATGTTAATATTATTTACCAGGTTTTGATAAGTGGATGGAACAGGTTCAAAACTCAACGAATTACAACCCATTTGAGCGCTTGCCAATACCGTGTAGCTGCCTATATTTGCGCCCACATCAATAAACAGGTCTTCTTTTCTCAAAAAATGCAGGAGAAATGCCATTTCTTCAAAATCTTGTAAGCCACAGTAAAGATTACCGGTTGCGGAAGTCATGCTTCTTTTAATCACTAAATGTGCCTTACTACTAAAGCGATAGATTAAAGGATAAGGCATTAATCGTGAACTCAACTGCCATTTTAAAAACCTTAGCAATGCCTTTGCCTTATGCTTTCGATTTAACGGATGGCCGGTAATATATTTAATCGTGTTAAATATTTTCATGGTTTGCTCATCTATATGCCGAACAATTGCTGGTATTGCTCTTGTATAATTTCTGTTTTAATTTTTTCGTTAATATATGTTATTGCCGCAACAGACCAGCCCTTAAATTTTTCAGTATCCATGTCGGCAAAGAAATTTATGGCTTCGGCTAATTCCCTGTCATCTAAATTACAGTTTATACCTGCGGAAAATTCTTTCAATTGATTCCAGGGTGTATGATTGCTGGTTATTACCGGCAGGCCTGCACTTAAAGCTTCGCAAATGGCATGGGCAAAATTTTCACTTTGGCTGGGCATAATAAATACATCTGCTTTTTTGAGTGCATCTTCCACATCCGCAGATGCCAGGGTGCCTGCATAATTTACTTTTATATTGGGCGGTAATTTTTTAATTTGCTCAAGGCATCGCTGCCAATAGAATTCGTCTTTCACCGGCCCGTAAATGGTATATTCAATATTACCCGTGCATTTTGCCAAAGCTTCTAAAACCATTAAATGATTTTTCATGGGGCTAATGAGCGCAATGCTAACTAATTTAAGCAATCCCTTTTCTTTATGACTTATTTTGGGCTGAAATAATCTTGGAAAATTTGAAGCCGGCAGCACATGGGCCTGTTGCCCAAAATGTTTTCTAATCCATTTTTCTTCTTCGGCATCGGTAGCATGAAATACCGCTGTTTTAATTGCCTTTGTATTTTTTAGGAGAAAGAGAAATATCTTTTTTTTAACCGGTTTTTGCTGCAGAGCGCCGGGATGCAACATGCCCCTTGGAGAAATAATTTTTTGAACCTTCTTAATCCCCAAGAGCGGCGCTATATTAAATACCGGTGAAAAAAGCCCAATGATGAATAGTTTATCCGGAACAATTTCTTTTACATTATTTTTTAATGCAGTTGTTGCTTTGTGTGAGGCATACCAAACTTTTGTGTGTGCATTATACTCTACCCATTGATCGGTTTTGATACCGTTCAATACCTCCCCGCCTAAATCTTTATTGCCGGTAAAAATATAATACTGTATATTATTACTGTACTGTGTAACCAGGTTGATGATACTTTGTATTGGCCCTCCGGCTTTATAAGCCGGCCAAAACCAGGGAATAGAAATAAAAATTTTCTTCAAAACTGGAAGTAAATAAACTGGCTTATAGGCCTGAGGAATACAATTACCAGGGCAACTACCACTGATAAAGAAAAGGTTTTAACCAACTGGCCGCTCCAGGTATTTTGCAGAAGAGGTGCTGCATACCGGTTCCATAAATAGGCTAGCACAACAAAGATTAATAAAATAAAAGTTATAAGATAAGTATTCTCCTTCATGCCCAGCCAACTGTATTGCGAGGGTTGGATGAGTTTTAAAGAATAGTCTTTTAGCATTTGAAGGCTGGTAACCCTAAACGGTATCCAGCCGAGCATTAAAAAAGGCAAAGAAACAAACCAGCCTGAAATATTTAAAAAAGTTTTATTGAATGTGCCGGTGAATTTTGAGGTAATGCGATGCGCCATTACCAGTGCGGCATGGTACAAACCCCAAATCACAAAAGTCCAGTTAGCGCCATGCCAAAAGCCCATAATGGCCCAGGTTAAGAATAAAGCCAGGTAACCTTTTGCATTTTTTTTATTGCGAATTTCCGAAATGGCCTGTTGCTGGTCGTAAACCACTTTAGTTCCGGTGAGCGGCAGGTAGAGATAATCTTTTATCCAGTTGGATAAAGAGATGTGCCAGCGTTTCCAAAAAGCCTTGGGAGATACGGCTAAATAAGGGTAATTAAAATTTTCAAAAAAATGAATACCCATCAGTTGGGCTGCGCCAATAGCTATGGAAGAGTAAGCGCAAAAGTCAAAGTAAATTTGAAAGCCAAAAAGGTAAGCCAGCGTCCACACATCAATAGCGCTAAGCGATGCAACCGGCATATCAAAACCGGCATCAACCATCGGCGCTATATTATCGGCCAACACCACTTTTAAAAACAAGCCGGTTACAATGCGTACAAAGCCATCGTTTATATAGTTCCAGTTAAATTTTACCCTTTGGGCAAATTGCGGTAAAATATCTGCAGCCCTTAATACAGGGCCGGCAATTAAATGTGGAAAATATACCAGGAAGCTAAGATAGCTGATAAAATTTTTCTCGGGTTTGATGTGTTTTCGATAAACATCAACCGTATAACTGATGGTTTCAAAAGTATAAAAACTGATGCCGATGGGCAAAATAATATTTAAATGCGGAAAAGCAAATGAACTGCCGAAAGCGCTCAATAACTGGTTGAGATTTTCGGTAAAGAAAATTAAATATTTAAAATAGACCAGCAAGCCCAGGTTGAGCACCAGGCTGATGATTAATATTTGTTTTCGTTTTTTTGGGTTTTCGGTATGGTGAATGGCATTGGCAATATAATAATCCATTATTGCTGCAAAAATGAGGAGTAAAGTGTATTGCGGTTTCCAAAAGCCGTAAAAAACCAGGCTGCACAAGGCAATCATCCAAAGCCGGGCTTTTTGCGGAAGGTTCCAGTAAAGGGCCACCACTATTACCAGAAAAATGATAAAAGTGAGTGAATTAAAAATCATTTTTGATCAATTTAAATACCGTATCGGCAAGCAATTTATGCCCGGGTTCCTGGAAGTGCATAAAATCAATTTCCGTACCGCTGCCCGTTGTTGAACCTTTATGGCCCCAGTAATTTGCGGCTACCAGGTTTTCGAGGTTTACAAATACCGCATTATTGGCCAGGGCATCTTTTTCCACTTCTTTTTTAAAATGGTTATAAGCATCTATTTCGTATGGTGGGGATGTGTCGTTTCTCAACGGGGGAATATAAACCAGCAGTTTAATTTTTTTATCCTTGCAAAATTTTAAAATATCCAATAACGCATGGTAGTTTTCTTTATACACCCCCGCAATCATTTTACGCTTGGTATTGGCTTTAATACCCAGCACATAATTTCTAAACTTATGCAAGTCGTTAAAAAGTGCGGCCCGGGTGTTTGGCCGCTCCCGCCACACCGACCAATAGGTACGGGTAATGCTATCTAAAAACAGTTCTGATTTTTCCTGTGCGGTTGCATCCAGCGCCTGCATGTCTTTATTCATTTCCAGCCCGGCCGATTTTTTATTTTTTAAATGGCTGATGGATGAAATATCTGAAAAATAGCCACTGTCTTTGCTTTGCAATACCTGTTCCACCGCTGTTGAATTACCAATATCATCCCTGATTTTATCTTCTCTCATATCATCAAAAAATACGGGAAGCACAATTTGTTTTACGCCGGTACATTTTTGGGTAAAGTATAAAACGGTAAATAAAAACTCCTGCAGGTTCGCATTGGGATAGCTAATACCCAATACCGTTTTATTCATGTGTTGAAGAGAATCGTACAAGTAGTGAATGCAATTTTGCTGCCCTCCTTTATATTGGTTAATGGAATGTAATTGAGAATTACCCAGCCATAAGGTTAAAGCTTTGCTTCCCCGCATTTCCCAGCCATTGTATAATGTATCTACATGCTTTAAATAAGTTATATGAAGAGGGTAATTGTCAACCCATGGGGTATAAATTGTAGTTTCTCTCCCTATTCCTATCTCTTCAGCTTTTACCAATTTTCTTTTATAGTAATATAAAAAAGAAATACCCAATATTAAAGGCAGGACAATATTAAAAATTGCAGCGTTTTGAACGTTTATTTTCACAATGATCTTGATTAAGCAGTTAAATTTGGAGAAGCTGATTTTCGTATTTTTTTTAACCGGGTTTCAAAAATATGGGCCCAATAGGTAAAAACCAACCAAACTAAAAAAGTGGCTTTTACCAGGTGGCCGAGCCCAGTTTGCAAAGCCGTATCGGGCCGTATGGGAAAATAAAATACCATGGGTACAAAAAGTATGATTATGGGGAACTTTTTGCCCATTTTATTAAACCAAATTAATGCCAGGTTAAAGAAAAGCCCAAGTGCAAACATAAAAATACATCCCCCTGTTTTGGCATAATTGATATAGCCATCGGCCATTGAGCCGAGGCTCATTGAGGTATGCTTTCGAAGGTTTATACCGGCATATTTAAAAACAAGGGTTTTATCTCCGGCATCTAATTTGTTGGGTGCTAGAATCCTGGGTAAAAATGCCGCTTCGAGTATTTTATACAATTCTTCCCCATGGGCAAACGCTACTTTATTGGGAATATGCCGCATTACATTGGTTAAAATAAAGCCCTGGTTAATGCGTACATTATGCTTGGCCAGGTTAGATTTATCAAAAAAACCGCCGGTGGTTTGCATATCCTCAAAAGCGTCGTCAAAAGCTTCCACATCACCGGCCTTGCCTTGTGCAACAGTAGCGGTACGGTAGCTGGCTTTTAATTGTTGAATCACCATAATACCGGCAAGCAAAGCCACAGCAAATGCCAGTTTTACCGCCTCTTTAGGTTTATACCTTAGGGCAAATACGGCAAGTATAAAAATGAGCCAGGTTACCAGGTCGTGAAACATGGCTTTTTGCAGGGTGGAAAGTATAATGGAACCAAAAACCAGCGTTAAGGGCAGTAGTTTTAACCTTGGGCTGCCGATAATTAATAAAAAAGCGCCGGCAAATTTAAAGCTACCGATCAGGTACAATACAAAACCCAGTCCCGGCCCAAAAAAATCGGCAGCAACAGAATTAAAAACGCCGATAACAATGAACAGGTAAGCCAGCGTGGGATTTTGCGCTACATAATCTTTTACCGCCTGCTGGTTTACGGTTTCACCTTTTAGCTTGCTGTAAATATGCAGGCCGAGAATAAAGCAAATGGTAGCAGGCAAAGCATAACTGAAATACTCGGCCTCCGAAACCTGCATGCGATATTTAAAATACTGTGCACTGTCTAAACCCATGTATGCAAACGAAGGCCCAATAAGCATTTGCAAACACATAAATGCCCCGGCTATATACCTTACCGGAATAATATATTTAAAGGCAAAAAATAACAGCATAAACTGGTACAAACCTATGAGCAAGGCAAAAAAGCACCAGGCCGAAATATCCGGCTTTATGATAATTAAAAGCACGGCAACGGCCACTAAAATGTACCAGTTAAATTTTACGTTGGTTAAAGAATTAAACAAGCATCAAAATTTTAAAGGCCGGTTAAGGTTTTTTCTATAGCCCTTGCTGCATTTTGCAGCGACCAGTTTTTAATGATATCCACTGAGTGATTTCCCATGATTTGCAAAGAAGAGTTGCCGGAAAAAATTTCTGTTATCTTTTTAGACAAATCCTCCTCACGGGATGCATCAAAAATAAATCCATTTACGTTATCCTGCACTAAATCGGCCGCACAGCCGCATTTATTGCTCACAATTACGGCTTTACCTGCCGCCATGGCCTCATTTACGGCAAGCCCCCAGGTTTCTCCCGGCCCTTTTGAGGGCAAAATAAAAACATCGCTTAAGGCATAAAGCGCCGGCATTGCCGATTGGTTTTGAAAAGGAAGAAAATGAATTTTGGGGTTGCCCGATGCTAATTGTTTTAATGTATTTTCCAGCGGCCCATTGCCTGCCATTACTAAGTGTACGTTGTGTAAATTTAAATGGTTAAATACTTTTACGAGCGCAACCGGGTTTTTCTTTTCAATAAATTTTCCTGCAAAAAGTAATACATGATCAGTAGCCGGAATACTTAATTGTTTTTTAAAATCGAAAGCCGGATATTCTTTGGCTGCGAAAAAATCATTGTCAACCGCATGAGGCATAAATACTAGGTTATTTTCGCCAAACCCATAATGCAGAAAATATTTTTTGTTTTGAGTGCCGGCATACAAGGCCATATCAATATGCCGGAAAAGTTTACCGAGGTAAATTTTTTTTAAAGCGGCCTTAATAGGATTTTGTTTGTCCAGCAAGGTAGAATCTCCCCTAAACAGCACCGGTATTTTTCCATGAAAATGTTTTAAAACTTTGGTATGGCTCTCAAAATTCCAACCGTAAACCATTACGACATCAGGCTTACAGCTTTCTATTTCTCTAATAAGCCCGGGATTTTGAATGCCTTTGCGGTGATGCGAACCCGGATTGGTTGAGCTATTCTCTACAAAACTATAGCTATAGCCTTCCAGTAACGGAATATCCCAGTTAATGTTTTTTCCAAAGCCGGGGTCGTATTTTTTCTCCAACACCTGTTTGCCCCAGGTATAAAAAACTTTAATGGAAATATTGTTCCTTGCGGTAAGCAAGGCAAATAAAGGTGCATTGTACTGAATAGGATGCGTGCTAACAATGGCCAGTTTTTTTTGCATCAAACTTTTATCAAATTAAATTCCTTTACAATTTTTTTATTCATCAGCTTGCCATGTAAAGCAATTTTGGCCAGGGTTTTAATATTTTTTAAACTCAATATTTTATTGATGTGTGAAGCGTTATCGCTGTGGATAGTATAAACCACTCCTACAAATGGCAATGCTTCCTGTTGTTTATTGTACATTTCCTTCATGCGTAAAGGAAGATAACCGTGGCCTTCAAAAAAATTAAAATCGTAATAGTATTTACTCTCAAAATTTGGGTTGGGCACATACTTCTCATTAATAATATTGGTACTGCCGTTTACTTTAAAAATATCTTTTTTCTTTATTAAAATGTTTAAGGATTCCAAATGCATATAACCATTGCGAAGCACCCAGCCTACCGAATCTTTTGGCGCTTCATTCACAAACTGTGCAAGTTTATTGCTGATGAGGTCGTCACTGTCAACCGCCATAATAAAATGGCAACCGGCTTCTTTGGCATATTTGCAGCCCATCATTATTTTACGGCCTTTGTCAAACATTTTACTTACATAAACCGGGTCGGGCATCCAGCGTTTTACCCGGGTTTCAAAATCCACAATATCTTTGGTTTCAACAAAAGGTAAATCAAAGGGTATCCAGCAAATAGCCGGGTGGTCGAAGCTAATTTCCGGCTTATCGGTATAGGGAATAAAAATTTTAAACCCGCCGTTGGTTTGGTTAAGAATTGCGCCCAATGTACGTTCCAGCAGCCGGTTATCTTTATCCCAGTTGCTGGAAAAGCGCCTGGGTTTTATTGGCACTACAAAACCAATCATTGCAGCTGCTTTTGGGTAAACACTTCATACTCTCCATTTTTATGATGGTTAAAATGTGCCTGCAACCGTTCTTTAATTTTTACGGAAAGCCCGGGTTTTAAGTTGTCATGCACTTCCACAAAAATAGTTTTCGCTCTGCAGGTCCAGTTGCTCTCATCAAGTAACAGTACCTGTTCTTCACTTCCCTCAATATCTAGTTTTACAATATCCACCAGCTTTTTTCCCCAATCCTGCATTAGGGCATCAATGGTTTTTGCCGGTAAAGCATTTTCGTTTCCTGTTGTTTCCTTTACCTGGAAACCCAGGCTGCCATAACCTTTATCTATTATTTGCAGGTAGGTATTTTTATTCCAAACGCCGGCATTAATGCAACGGATATTTTTATATGGACTTGTATTTTGCAGGAGCAGTTCAAAATTTTGTTTTTCGGGCTCTATACAAATGATCGCAGCCTGCGGGTAACGGGTCATAAAATAAACCGCAGCCAAACCAATATTGGCGCCGGCATCAATGATGCTCTGTACGTCATGTGGCAAAGAAACTTCGTATTCTTTATGGATAAAAACCTGGGTGAAAACGGCAAAATCAGCCGGCTGGTTACGGATTAAGATTTTATTATTTACGCCTTTTACCGCTATAGATAAAATTTTATTCCGCCTAATAAACCGTTGCCCCAATAATGATAAAAGGGATAGCGGCCCCAAAGCGCTTAAGTACTTGCCTAAAATTGAAATTTTATTCAATGGGTTATTGGTTCCATACCCTCCAGGTTATTTATACCGCTTTAAAAAATGAAAGCAGTGATTACGGCTTTGTAATTTTATCCAGGGCTTCCACCAGGGTTTCGGTAATATTTTTGGCCGAATATTTATCAAAATCCAGCATATTAATTTTAGCCGCATCATATAACTGGTAAAACTCCAGGAACTGCAAATATTCTTTTTCAAAATGCTGCATTTTCAATTCGCATTCTTCTTTGCTGGAAAAATCTACCACATAACCGGCGCCGGACTTTGTAAGCACTTCCACTGCTGTACTTTGGCTGTGCAATACTGCCAATACAGGTTTACCGGAAAGTACGGCCTGGTACACTTTTGAAGGGGTATAATGCGGCTCTGTGCTGCCTAAAATAAATACGGCATTGGCTGCATTTAAATGCACCAGCACATCCAGGTATGGGATGCGCTCCGGGTATTCAAAAATATTTTTTTTCCATAACCCAAATTTTTCCGCATAAGGTTTTATGGTATATCCTTTGGGATCGGTGGGTGTTTTGCCCGTTCCAATAAAATGGATTTCCACATCCTCAAATATTTGCGGGTTATTTTTAAACGACAGGAAAATATTTTCCAGGAGCGAATACGCTTTGGGCAGCATGGCGCCGGCATAAACCATGCGTAATTTTGATGCATTGGGTTTAAACAGGTAAGGTTGCAAATCAAATTCCTTCACTTTTTTATGGTCTCTTTTCTCACTGCCGAAAGGGATGGCCAAAAAGATGGCTTTTTCTTTGAGCTTAACATTGCGTTCCATTACGCCTTCAAAATAGCTTTCGGCCACGCCGGTAATTAATGCGGCTTTTTTTACGGCAATGGGTTCCAGGAATCCCGAAACTTTGGTGGCCCACCAATGCCTGGAAAAAATTTTATTACTTCCCGGGAACACATGCACCCAGGGATCAATATAATCAATGCCATAAGCCACGCCTGTACTTTGGTGCAGCCATCTGCCCCATAAAGCGCCGTAGAAAGACGGGATGGTGATATAAACAAAATCAATATTTTCTTCCAGGATAATTTTTTTGGCCTTACGGTACATGCTCACAAAAGCCCGCAAACCTATATCGCCAATCAGCCTGGGTTTAGTTACTTTAATTGCTTTTACTTTTTCCACCCTTAACCAATGAGGCAATAACTTGGCCAGGTTAGAATCCTGCGCTTCTTCATAATAATCTTCATGCACCGTTAATATTATGGGCTCCCAGCCCAATTGGGGTAAATGCTGGGCAAAAAAACGAGCCCGGTGAACCGCCGTTAAATTGGAGGGCGGAAAATGCGGCGAAATGATGATGATTTTTTTTAAGCGTTTATTTTCTTCCATAGTTGCAGCAGTTTTTCCGATTCGGTTTCCCAATTGAATTGAGCAGCAGCGGCTATCCTGTTTTGTTTATTTTCTTTAATTTCTTTGGCAGATTCCAATAAGTTTTGCAAGGCAATGGGCACATTTTCTTTTTCTAATGATACAGCCCTGCCGTGTTGCGGATAGGTTTGAAAAAAATCCACATGCGCCGGGGTGTCGGAAGCCAAAATATATAAACCCGACTGAAAATAGGTGATGAGTTTATTAGCCAGCGCTATAAAATTATTCTTATCTTTTCCGGGTTCAATGGCAAGACCTACATCAAAGTTTACCATTAATTGGTGCAAGGCTTTTTGCTCCTGCGGAGGTATTACGTTTATATGCGGCCTGGGTTCAATATATTCTTTATAAAATGCTTCTTTCATATTGCCAATAAGGGTAAGCACAATTTTATCCTTAAAATTGTCCAGGGCCGGTATTACCTGCTCCAAACCCCGCTTGTAATTGATGTTTTGCGAAAACCAAACCAGTTGTAAAATTGCACTGTTATTTATAGCGGGTTCTGAAAATATGAAATCTTTTGCCGGAAAAAAATTGAGTACTACCTGCCAGTTTTTGCCTTCCAGCCCGGCATCTTCAATATGTTTTTTCTTCATTAATGGAGAGGCAAAACTTACATAATCCATTTTGGGCAGCAGCTCGTTCATGAGAGATTTGGTGAGCTTTTGTTCCCTGGGATTATCGCCTTCGCCGGGATGATAATCTTCCACATCAAAGCCGGATTTTGCATTAAACATTTGTGCGGCATAAAAACTGGGATATAATGCCCCGGGATTATGGCCTACAACTAAATGGTATTGGTTGCCTTTTAATTTTTTAATTTCTTTTACCAGTAAACCACTGCGGCGGGAAATGCCTTTGGAACGAAGCGCCGGTGGTAATGGTATTAAAGCGCCGGCAAACCGATAAAATTTCTCCCAAAACACACTGGCAGCCCAGGGCAAAAAAGGCTTACGGCCGGCAGGGATGATATGGAACTTTGCACCGGAAAGCTCCCCCACTAACTGCCGGTTAAAATCGTAACTCCAGTTATCAAATTCAAAGCAAATAACCTCTGCCGAAAATCCATTGGCCAGGGCCAGCTTTATTTCTTTTACAAAACGTGGGTTGGTAGCTAAGTTGAGCGTGCTAACAAAGAGAATCTTCATAGGGTTTTTACAAAGCGGTTGATGCGTTCTATTTGCATGTGATAGGTATTTTCCAGGGCAAAGTCAATTCGCTTTTTTTGCTGTGCAGGTGAATTGAACTCCTGGAGGTTTGCCAGTACATGGGTAAATGTTGCTAAAAATTCCTTATCGTCTTTACTCATAACGAGTAAATTGTTATTTTGATATTGCGATACAAAAGTGCTGATGATCACCTTTCCCGTACTCAAATATTCCAAAATTTTATGGGAATTGGAAGCTGCATTGATATCGGTTTTGGCAGAATACAAAAAGATAAAAGCATCCATGGCCTGCATTTCTACGGCCAGTTCGCTCACCGTTTTTACACCATGCAACACTACATGATTTGATTTTTTTAAAAACTGTAAAAAATCCTGCTGCACCTGAGTAGCTTCTGACAATCCGCTTACATTATTTTCTTTTATGGAATCCGGTCCCCAAAAATGAAATTCCACCTGTGGATTTTTTTCAATTAATGTTTTGGCCAAAACGGTGTTCATACCCTGGCGCAGGAGGTTGCCGGTATAACCTACTTTAATTTTTTTGCCGTTCTGAACAATAAAATCATTTTTTTTGATCCGTTCTTCTGCAATGGCTGCAAAGCTGCTGGCAAGACCATGTGGCAGCAGCAGGTAAGGCCGGGCTTCACTTTTATAATGGTCTAAAACCACCGATGTAATGGAAATAAGCGCATCGGCTTCTTTACAAGCCGCTTCTACATGCCGGCCTTTATAAAAATCGTAAAGGAACAGTAAAATTTTTTTTGCGCCAAACTGCTTTGGCGCTATAAACATATTGGGGTTAAAGCACCAGAGCTCATCAATGCTGTTGCCTGCAATAGCTTTAATTTTTTTGGCATAGCTTTTTATAAGCTGCCGGTACAAACCCGGAAATTTATGCCTTAATAAAAGGCCCTGCTTTACCGGCTGTGTATTGATGATGGTAATATGCGGTATGGCCACATTATCGTTTACATACACGTTTTCCCTGTTTGATGAATGCCGTGGAGGGTTTACAAAATATACATTATGGCCTTTGGCTGCAAGTTCTGCAGCATAATGCATTTTGCTCAGCATCATTTTGCCCCAGGGCTCAGTTGATAAAATCACTATTGTTTTCAGGCCTGCAGTTGGTTTAACGCATCAGTAACATATTGCAGTTGTTCATGGGTAAGTTCTGCATACATGGGTAAGGATAACACAGTATTTGCCCAATTTTCTGCTACGGGAAAACTGCCGGCAATAAAATTTTGATTTGCATAGCAATTTAAAAAGGGTAATGCACAAGGGTAATGAATGGCTGTTTCAATACCCAATGTATTAAGTTCATCTTTTAATGCATCTCTCCTATTGCTACGGATGACATACAAATGAAAAACATGCTTATAGTTTTCTTTTGTTTTGGGTAAAGTAAAAGATAGATTGGATATGGATGAATTGTATAGTGCGGCAAGCGCTATCCTTGCATGGGTCCATTGATGCAAATAGGGCAATTTTGCCGAGAGTATGGCGGCCTGTAAGCCATCGAGCCTGCTGTTGCGGCCTTCAATAATATGGTTGTGTTTTCCTTTTTGGCCGTGGTTGGCTATCATCCTTGCATTTTCTGCAATGGCATCATCGTTGGTAGCCATACATCCGGCATCGCCATAAGCGCCCAGGTTTTTGCCCGGGTAAAAACTAAAACTTGCCGCATGGCCAAATGTGCCGGTAAGTTTACCATTGATGGACGATGCATGTGACTGTGCACAATCTTCAATTACAATTAAATTATTTTTTTGGGCTATGGCCATTATTGCCGGCATATCTGCAGGGTGGCCGTATAAATGCACCGGGATGATGGCTTTGGTATTGGGCGTAATGGCCGCTTCAATCAATGCCGGGTTGATGGTAAAATAATCTTCTTCCACATCTACAAAAACAGCTGTGGCACCTGCTGTGCTAACTGCTTCGGAAGTGGAAATCCAGGAAGCGGCAGGTACAATTACTTCATCGCCTTTGCCGATGCCGTATGCCTGCAAAAGTATTTCAATAGAATCGGTGCCGTTGGCGCAGCCGATAGTATGCTTTACGCCAATAAAACCGGCAAAAGCTTGTTCAAAATCCTGCACGGGTTTGCCGCCTATGAATGTGGTATTTTTTATTGTTGAGGTAATGGCCTCATCAATATTTTGTTTGATGCTTTGATATTGTGCATAAAGGTCAACAAAAGGAATTTTTTGCATTGTGAATTTCTCTAAGGTTTCGGGCGGCAAGATAAATGAATTTATGAATTTACCCTTAGTGTTTTTTTCAACGCAGAGAACAAGAGAACGCCAAGGTTTCGCAGAGGAAAAATCAACTCTGCGTAACTCTGCTGTCTTATTTCTCTGCGCTTTTCTTTAACGCAAAGAACAAGAGAACGCTAAGGACACGCAGAGAGAAAACAAAGCTCTGCGTATCTCTGCGGTCTTATTTCTCTGCGCTTAATTTCTTTCAACGCAAAGAACAAGAGAACGCCAAGGTTTCGCAGAGAGAAAACCATACTCTGCGTAACTCTGTGGTTTTATTTCTCTGCGCTTTTTCTTTTTCAACGCAAAGAACAGGAGAACGCTAAGGAAACGCAGAGGAAAAACCAACTCTGCGTATCTCTGCGATCTTATTTCTCTGCGCTTTTTCTTTTTCAACGTAAAGAACAAGAGAACGCTAAGGACACGCAGAGAGAAAACAAAGCTCTGCGTATCTCTGCGGTCTTATTTCTCTGCGCTATTGTATTTTCAACGCAGAGAACAAGAGAACGCTAAGGTTTCGCAGAGAAAAATATCTTTAAATTTTCCTGATGAGTTTGGCAGGGTTACCGGCATATACGCCGGGTTCATTAATATTTTTAGTAACAACTGCTCCTGCACCTATCACTACATTATCGCAAATATTTACCGGTAATATAGTTGCATTGGAGCCAATGGATACCTTATTACCAATAGTTGTTTTTTTCCAAAGTGTTTTATCGCCTCCGGCCGGGCCGCCCTTTTCAAACAAATCGTTGATGAACATTACGCCATGACCAATAAAGCAATTGTTGCCAATGCTTACCAGTTCACATATAAAACTATGACTCTGTACTTTAGTATTACAGCCTATTTGTACTTCTTTTTGAATTTCGGTAAATGGGCCAATAAAACAATTTTCGCCAATACTACAACCATATAGATTTACCGGCTCCACAATGGTTACATTGGTGCCAAAACGTACATCTTCCTTTATACACCTTTTAAAAATTTTCGGATTATTCATGGCGGTTGGCTGCCGTATAAATTTTATCTATTATTTCCACGGTTTTTAGGCCTTCGAAGCCATTGGTGGCAATGGTTCCATTACCGGTGAGCACTTCCACTACATTTTTATATACTTTATCGTGGTTGCTCATACTGCCAAAATATTTGCCGTAATTATTGGGTGGATTGCCTGCCGGAAGATTTGCGATTTCATAATTTTCGATGCATTGGTATTCCAATTCATTAAGGTACTGGCCGCCAATTTTTACCGTTCCTTTTTCGCCAAAAATGCTGAGCGAGCCTTCCATGTTTTTATCAAAACTGTTTACGGTATAGTTAATGGTACCTATGGCGCCGTTGTAAAACTTTAAGGTTACTACGCCGGTGTCTTCAAATTCAATAATGCCTGCATGGTTGTAATTACCGGTAAAAGCGTTTACTTCTTTTACATCGCCAATCATCCAGTACAGCAAATCCACAAAATGGCTAAACTGTGTATAGAGCGTACCGCCATCCAGGGCCTTTGTGCCTTTCCAGGAATTTTGGTAATACTCGTTATTGCGGTTCCAAAAGCAACTGAGTTGTGCGCTGTAAATTTTACCCAGCCTGCCTTCGTCAATTAATTTTTTAACGGCAGCCACCGGCGGGTTAAAGCGGTTTTGTTTTACAATAAATAATCGCCTGTTGGCCTGCTCGGCAGTTATGATCATAGTGTTGCAATCCTGTACCGATAGCGCCATAGGCTTTTCGCATAACACATGGTGGCCGGTTTTTAGCGCCGCTATGCTATGCACTGCATGGAGGCCGTTGGGCGAACAAACAGAGACCACATCAATATCTTTATGTGCAGCCAGCATTTCTTCTACTGAAGCATAAGCTTTTGCGTTATACGTTTGTGCCAGCGCTTCAGCTTTTTGTGGTACAATATCGCAAGCGGCAAGCAGTTTGCCTGCTTTATTAATATGCTCGGCGTGTCGTTGGGCTATGCGGCCGCATCCTATAATGGCAAAATTCATTTTTGTTGTATAAAATTTAAATATTTTTTCAATTTAGTTTTTTTCAACGCAAAGAACAAGTGAGTACTAATGTGCAATTCCAGGTATCCTCAATTTTTGAGATGGAAAGCTGATTAAAACACCCATACCTTTTTTTTGAAACACAAACATACTGCCTGCGGCTACGGCAGATGCTCCTGCCTGGATGGCTTTTTCAAAATCAGTAAAACTTCCGGCTCCGCCACAGGCTACCACCGGAATACTTACCACTGCCGATACTTTTTGTATCAAATCCTCATCGTATCCCTGCCAGGTACCATCTTTTTCTATGCAATTGAGCATTATTTCGCCTGCGCCATTTTGCGCCAATTCCTTTGCCCATTCCACCGGGTCTTTTCCGCTGTTTTCCGTACCCGACAAATAATAAACTTTATATTTCCCCAAAAAATTCTTCTTTACATCTATTGAAGCTACCACGGCCTGCGCCCCATAAACCGAAGCTATTTTTTGCAGCAACGAAATATCAGAAAACAATACCGAGTTCAACACTACTTTTTCAAACCCACAGTCAAATACTTTTTTGGCATCCTCAAAACTTTTTATGGCTCCTCCATAAGCCATCGGCATAAAGGCTTCGCCGGCAATTTCTTCTATTTTGGCAAAATCAATGCTGCGCTTTTCCCTGCCGGCCGTGTAATCGAGCAATATTAATTCATCGGCCTGTTTTTCGTTAAATATTTTTACCGAGTTAATCGGGTCGCCAATATAAACGGGCTTTTGAAACTTTTGGGTTTTATATAATCCTCCTTTGCTTAGTAGTAATACAGGTATGATGCGGGCTCGGGACATTTTTGGTGGGTGGGTGGTTGTTGGTTTGTGGATTCGTTGATATGTTGATTTGGTGATTTGTGGATTCGTTGATTCGTGGATTTGTTGTATTCTCATCTTGACAGGAATGCTTTTTCCAGGGCGTTTAATTTATTGGTCACTTTTTCAATCTGGCTTCGTCCACTTATCATCTGATCTTCATTTACCCATCCAAAATCACCCGCTATAATAAGTTGATTCAACAATTCCATTAAACTCCCAAATGCAATATGCATAAACCTGGATTTATCTTTTGCCGAGATTCTTGCGCTGCCTTCTGCAATATTGGATGCAACAGAAACTGCAGCCCTGTTCATTTGATTGATTAACCCAAATTTTTCAGAAGAAGGAAACCCTTCGGTTAGTTTATAAATCATTTTCACCAATGCCCTCGCATCGTTCCACACTTCCAGCTTCTCAAATGAAAAGAAATACATGATGTAACAATTTAACGATTAAACAATTCAACGATTCCACGATTCCACAACACAACGATTCCACGATTCCACAACACAACGATTCCACGATTAAACGATTCCACAAATCAACGATTAAACGATTCAACATTCTCCTGCAAAATTCTCTAAAACCTTCATACCGTAAATATGGCTTTTCTCGGGGTGAAACTGCATGCCGTAAATATTATTTTTATGAAATGCGCTGGCAAATTCGTATCCATACATTGTTGTGGCTATTACCTCTGTTGGTTCGGTAAAATTAAAATGATAGCTGTGTACATGATAAAAACCGGGATCTTCGGGCAGGTTTTTTAACAAGGGATGATCCATAGAAAGTTTTACATCGCTCCAGCCCATGTGCGGCACCCTTAAGTTGCCCATTTGCTCCTGCCGAAACCGGATTACATTGGCATCTACCCAGCCCAGGCCATCAACATCGCCTTCTTCACTGTGCATGGTCATTAACTGGGCGCCGAGGCAAATACCCAAAATAGGTTTTTTCTTTTCTAACACCTGAACGTTTAAAAAATTCTGCAGGCCGGACTCTTTTAAGTTATCCATGCCTTTTTTAAAATGCCCCACACCGGGAAGTATTAATTTTGATGCCTTATCCAAAACTTCAAAGTCGGAAGTAATTACCGCATCAATGCCCAGCCTTTTGTGCATATTGAGGATGGAAGTGAGATTGCCCAGCCCGTAATTGATAATGGCGATCATGATTGAAGTGCTGTGGGTGGTGGTGTTTAGGGTTTAGAGTTTAGGGTTTTAAATTCTTTTCAACTTAGTTATATCGTATTCTTTTCACCGCAAAGAACAAGAGAACGCCAAGGAAACGCAGAGGAAAAACAACTCTGCATATCTCTGCGAACTTATTTCTCTGCGCTTTAGCTTTTTCAACGCAAAGAACAAGAGAGCGCTAAGGAAACGCAGAGGGAAAAACAAACGCTGCGTATCTCTGCGGTCTTATTTCTCTGCGCTTTTATTTTCAACGCAAAGAACAAGAGAACGCCAAGGAAACGCAGAGGGAAAACAAAACTCTGCGTAACTCTGCGGTATTATTTCTCTGCGCTTATTCTTTTCACCGCAAAGAACAGGAGAGCGCTAAGGAAACGCAGAGGGAAAAACAAACGCTGCGCATCTCTGCGAACTTATTTCTCTGCGCTTATTCTTTTCAAGGCAAAGAACAAGAGAACGCAAAGGAAAAGCAGAGGGAAAACCAACTTAGCGTATCTCTGCGGCCTTATTTCTCTTTGATAACTTATTTAAATTACAAAGAATATGAAAATGCTAAGAAAGCCCCAGGAGTACGGCTCCTGAGGCTAAAAAATGTTTTTAATTAACTAACACTTTTATAGATTGGATTTCATTTACTCCATTTAACAGGCTAAATATATACATTCCTGCTATAAACCCTGATTTAGTAAACTCTATGCGGCCAGATGAATTACGGAGCAAAAATTGTTTGATAATTTTTCCCTGCAAATCGGTAACAATTAATTTAGCTGCATCCAACTTCGTGTTAAAATTGTAAATTATGGCAGATGTACCATTTACAGGGTTCGGCACAACCTGAAATGATGCACTTGTTATATTTTTTTCAGGCATAGTACCTGTTATTAAAAGCCGTAATTCGTTGATTTGTTTTTGAAGCAGTTCATTTTGATTGCGTAATTCTTCTATTTCACCCTGTTGCGCCTTTATACCTTCTGTAAGAAGCGGCATTACCGCATTATAATTAAGGCTATAAGTACCATCTTTTTTAATGATAACAGCTTCAGGCAAAACTTTTTCTATTTCCTGTGCAAGGAAACCTGCCTGCCTGCTTTTATCAAATGCAAATTCCTTGTTTATATCTTCATTCCAATAATAAGTATATCCCGAAATTGTCTTTAATTTGAAAGCGGGTTGTCTATTTTTTTAATATCTTTTTTAAGGCGTTTGTCAGAAGTTGCATAATATGCGTATGCTTCTGATACACCATTGATTTTAAGTCTTAATGTTCCTGAACCAGGAGCCACAGGTCCAGATAATCCACCCGGAAAGGTATAAGCAAATGTGCCTGTTGTGCCAATACCCACACTTGTTCCGTTATCATAAATTTGGCTACATACCAGGTTGGTACTGCCCGATGTACCCACAACCGGCACAAAATATTGGCTAGTACAATTACTTGAAACAAATGATAAGGAAGATTTGGCTACCATTCCATCTGCATCTACAAACAAATATTGATTAGTTGGATTAGTGCCCGTATTAACCGTGCCAATCCTTAAAGTACCTTTAATGTCCAATTTAGGCGTTTGATTAGGATAAACGCTACCTGCAGAAACAGCGCCAGGCCAGCCTCCTATCGAAACCTTTCCATTAACCGGATCTGACATACCTGATCCATAAATCACTTTTTGAATGTTTAAAGTATTGCTGGCACTTGTAGGAGATGTACCAACATCTGTTCCATTACCAATTGCAATATTATTCGTACCAGAGGTTAGGTAAAAAAGCGAATTTGAACCAATTCCAATATTATTATAACCCGATGTACGATACAAAGAATTTCCACCAATAGCAATATTAGTAGAGCTATTAACAGCAATATTCATTGGCCCGTTTCCTATTGCAATATTTCCCATGGCGTTTTCTGCTTGTTTCAAAGTTTGATTTCCAAGACATATATTACTGTTACTATTTATCGGGTATTCCATACTTTGAAACCCTATGGCAATATTGGTATTCCCAACTGTATTGGATTTAAGTGAATGTGTACCAATTCCAATATTATTATCTCCGTTATTGTTGAATAAGACTTCAGAGCCAATAGCAATATTAGAACCATTTGTACTTTGAATCCCGTTTTTTATATAAGAGGATGCCATAGCAGTATAACCAATTGCTACATTGTAAGTACCACCTCTATAACCATCTGTTATAGAGTTCTTAAATTTTAATGCCCAATATCCTAAAGCAGTATTTCTATAACCAGTATCAATGTATTCCATACTGCTTATTCCTATTGCAGTATTACCAAACGAATTTCTAAGCAGTCTTAAAGCAGATACACCAACGCCAATGTTATTACTTCCAATAGAACCTGCATTATTAGACAATACATTCTGGCCAATTGCAATAGAATTATTGTCAAAATTGGAACCTTTACCAAAAAAAATCCCCGTAGATGAAGTGCCGTTTACATAAATGGGATTAGGTTGCACATTTTCACTTCCACCAATAGGCAACCATTGCCCGTAAAGATCATCATGGAATAAATAGGAAACTGCAATGATGATCAAGACTTTGCAGACCATATAAATAGATTTCATAGTAAAAAAATTTTAGTTCGCAATAAAAGCATTGCTTCATGTTTATGAGGCATCTTTCATTTGGTAGCTATAAATTTTTGAAAAAATTTAGGGCAGAATTTCGTAGGCTTATAAAGTAAATATACAATTTTTAATAAAAGTCAAAGAAACTTTCTTAAATAAATTGTTAACACAGTTGAAATCTTTGGCATAGAGCGTTTAGCGCTAAAGGAATTTAAAAACGAACTCATTTTTTTATTTTTCCATAAATTGTTTTCAGAAATTTTAAATAAGGGTATCTTTCTTCTATCGGTTTAATATAATCAAACTCTTTATGTTCACGACGAGGATGTTGCAAATACTCATCAAATTCTTTCTCTGTAAAACCAAGTTTTTTATAAACATATTCTTTATCTTCTCTTAACTTTTGGGCGTCATATATGGGAAGTTTCATTTCTTCCAAGGCCTCTGATTTTGACATTTGACCGGAACAAATCAAATTGGAATAATGTGCTTTTCTTTTATCTATTCCAAATTTTTTAGGCAAAATATACCCTTGGTAAAACCGAGTCCAAATACTTTCATAATGTTTCCCGCCATAATCTTTCCAGCCTAATTTTTCGGTAATTAATTTCTTAACGTCAGCTTTTACATACGGAACAAGGTCCAGTAAGCTAAAAAAATTAATTTTTGAAATGCGATAAATATAGAAGTCTTCCCATATTGATGAAACAGGTAAAGTAGATAATTTTATGCTCCCGTACTGTCTTTGTATATCTCGAAGGTTTCGCCAATCTCGTTTTGAAAAAATCCAATTTGCAGGCAGTACAGATTCTGAAACAACATTAGTGCCAATAAGTATGTTATTAATTTTGAATTTCTTTGCCAGTCTAATAGTTGCAATTTTTGCAGCATGATCTGTGATTGCTTCTATATCAACAACATTTGCTTTGATATAGGCCAATTGAACATCCCTAAACTCCTTCCAATCTACTACATAGGTCGAAAGGTCATACCCTAATTTAGAAGCCATACTTTCAATATTCTTAACCGAAAGTTCACTATCCCACCCATTATCAAAATGGAATAACAACACTCGCAACCCATATTGTTTTGCTAAAAAAGCTAAATAAGTACTATCTACTCCCCCACTTACACCCAATATTGTATCATATTTTTTTCCAGCACCTTCCCTTTTTATTTTATTAATAATAGCATTTAGCTTTTCTTGAGCTTCACTGCCTGTGAAAACATGTTTTCTGGCTTCTTCTTCATACTTTTTGCAATGGTTGCAAACGCCATTCGCATCAAAGCTAATAAATGGGTCGTCATTCGTATCAAGGATACAGTTTTCGCATTGTTTATACTTTTTCATCTAATATTTTAAATGTGGAACCCTTCAGTCCATAGTCCGTTAATATACCAATTGCCTAAAGAAGAAACTACTTCAGCATTTGTACTAATATTCTTATACACAAAGTTCCTGGAGGTGTCAATTTGAACAGTAGCCCCTAATTTCTCAAAAAGACTAAATATTTTTTTATTTCTTTTATGGGAAATATTTCCCCAATAACTCATTTTAAAAAAATGTTCGATATTGGTGAGCAGATATTGTATTATATGGGCTTCAGCAATATAAATCTCATCACAAGTTAAATCGGTTATATGCAAATTACCTTCTCGTATTGAATAAATTACATAGCCAACCATTTGGTCCTCATTATAAAAAAATAAACTTCTATATTGAATTACCGGATTATTATTAATTCTCCAGTTAAGGTAAGAAGCATTTAAATCAAGATGTACTTTGCCGACATCAATCCTGTTATAAAGCTCTTCTAAATCGTTTTCGTTCTTAAGCCGGGAAGAAACTTCCAATTTGGGGAAATCTTTAGACAATGCTTTTAACCTGAAATAGTTTTTTGCTATTTTTCTATTTGTAACTATATATTTACCAAAGGCAAATATTAAATTTCTTGACTTTTTATAATTTGACCTTAATGGGAAATATTTCACATAAACAGAAGCAACACGAATTTCATCGTCAAAAGTTTCAAAACCAAGATTATTCTTCCAGGCTTTTAATGCAGGTGTAAAACCCCAAATAAGCTTTGTTCCGTTCATAACTGTTTCATCAACCGCCAATTGATATAGTTTCTCAAATATTTTCTTACCTCGAAATACAGGGTTTAAAAAGCTTGTTTCGCTTTTAGCCGTCTCATATATACTATCATTTATATTTAGGAATACCGGCAACATGGACTGTGTTCCAGCAATTTCTTCACCAGCCATTGCAACAGTGAAAATAGTTTTTGGTATTGACTCGAATTCCCAACTCCAAACTTTTTTATCCACAGAATGATTTAATACTGTATTTAAAAAATGAATGAGGTTTGAATTATTGCCTGCAGTTAAGTCTTGAAGTTTTATGTAATCTATATTCATTGTTACAATAATATACTGTCATTAAGGATATCTTCCATTTTACTTAAATTATTTTCCTTCCACCAATCTGTTAACTGTAATGAAGTGGTTACCCATGCATCTTCTTCTTCAATTATCTTTTGTATAATTTTGTTGTAAAGAAGTCCATACTCGCCATCCAGTTGATTATTATGCCAAACAATGGTTAAAGCCCCTGCAAGTTTTTTCACTTTTTCATAAATGAGCAAAAATAACCTGAAAGCACTATTAACGGTAAGCCCCATGTACTTAAAAAAAGTAACATCCATTGCTATTAAAGGTAATTCAAGAATATCAATATATGCCTTTTTAAATGGGTCGTAAGGTCTAAATGGGTAGCACATGCCATTTCTAAATCCCAACTGTTCAGCAAAGCCAAAACTGGTATCATAGGAAAACCCATGTTGCAGCAACGCATACCAGGTACCAGGAATTTTAAACCTTAAATAATGGTTGCGGTAACCCTTTGTATTTTCCCCAGTGATATTTTCCAGCCTCTGCTTTTCAATTAACATTTTCTCAATATTGCTGTACGCTTCATGTCCGCCATGCAAACCAATTTCATACCCTGCTTGTTTTAAATATCCTATACTCTTTAGCTGACTTTCTATTGTATAGTTAAAATCCTGTTCCCCATTTTGGAGACATAAGAAATAGTAAGTTGAAAGAATGTTATGTTTCTCTTCAATGTCAATTAGCCTGTTTAAATCCCACTCTGGATTTTGAAATTTACTTAACAAGTTTTTAGAATTATAAATTACTTTTTGGAATTTACCCCGCTTTAAACTTTGGATTGTAGAAATAAAGAATGAATTTTTGTTTTTGGGTTCATGTATAAAATCAATATCATGAGAAAAACAAACCGCAAATTTTTTACCATCTTTATAAACGGGCCTAAAACCTTCATTATATAAATACCCAGATACTTCAGCCTCATATGCATTGTTATTTGCAAGCGCTGAAGGCACCCTTTCGTAACGATCAACAATAAGAGGGTTATATTCATTTAGGGAACAATATAATTTTCTCAATTTATCCATTCAGTAAACATTGTCGGTAGCTCATGCAAATTTTGTTTTAAATTTCAAAACCGGTTTTTCAATTATTTCGTAAGAAACAATTGCAGCCAAAATTGTACACAATAAATTATAAGGAAAATATTGTACCATTATTGCCGATTCTCCGGGGCCGGTGCGTAAAAAAAATCCCTGGTAAATATAAATGCCGTAAGAAATTTTCCCCAAATAATTGATCCATTTTATTTCGAGGAAATTGCAAAGCGATGATTGCTGATTGTAGTAAATCCAAATTAATAACAACGCAATACCCAATGACTGTATGATTGCCTGAACAGGTAATAAAAATGCCGGCAAAAAAACAGGCAGCACATAAAAAAATAAAAAAGCTGCCAGTGGCCAAATTTTATCTTTGAAATTTAGCAATAACCGGTTTCCAGGCGCTAAAATTAAGCTTGCGGCCAATGCGCCAATCATAATAGGCGCTATAGCCGGAAAAAGCCACCTGTCCACAGTATAAAGGCTGTCTAAAGGAAATATTTCGCCCCCGTTTGTAACACTTAAGTTACGCAAAATAAATGCTGCGGCAATACATAAACCTATTGCAGCGCCTATTACATAAAAGCGTTTTCGTGTAGTGGCAAATACCAGTAAGGCCATTGGCCACAAAAAATAAAACTGTTCTTCCACAGCCAGCGACCAGGTATGGCCCAGTTCACCCGTGTAAAATTTTAAGGGTATAAAATTGTATGTATAGGTTGCCGACATGATTAATCCCAAAAATGAACGGGGAATTAATTTTAAAAACATGAAAATACTTACCAGGCAAAGTAAAATAATCAACGGCGGCAACAACCTTAAAAACCTGCGGATATAAAAATTTTTAAGGCTTATGCTGCCTTTTTTATTATATTCTTTAAGTAAAATAAGCGTAATTAAAAATCCACTCAGGGTAAAAAATACCTGCACACCGGTATTGCCGGAAAACAACACATCCAAGTTTGGGTGATAGAATCCCCTTTTGAGTAAAAACTCATACAAGCCAATATGTGTGGACACTACAAAAAATACCGAAAATGCCCGCAGGCCATTAAATCCCCGAATGTAATTCAACTATAAACCTTTTTTTAACTTTTAAATTAAATGTGCAATAAGGAATTGAACCTTGGTAAAAGTATGTTAGGCAGACGGTGCGCTTCACCGGCTGCTGCTATTAAGGATATGTGCTAACTTTATATTATGCTCCATTTTCATAAACGAAAGAATCAAATGGATATTGGCCAGGTATATTTTTATACCCAAACCATTTTTGAGTTTCACCAACTGCTTGCACAGGAGCATTTTAAATTTTGTATTATCACTTGCCTTAAAAGCCTGAAACAACGGGGATTAATTGATATTTACGGCTTTGTTATTATGCCCAATCATCTGCACCTTATTTGGAAAGTAAATAAAGTGGACGGAAAAGAAAAAGCACCTCAAATCTTAACCAAACGATCGGCACATTTGTTTAAAAAACTGTTATTAGATCATCCCCAGCAGCTTGCCAAATTTGCCGTGGTAGCCAATGACAGGAAATATTGTTTTTGGAAACGAGATCCTTTGGCCATCTCGCTTACCAGCGAAAAAGCATTTTTGCAAAAGCTTGACTATATCCATAATAACCCATTGCAAACTCATTGGAACCTTGCGGACTTGCCGGAGCAATACCGCTGGAGTAGCGCCCGGTTTTATGATGATGGTTTTGATGAATTTCAATTATTAACTCATTACCGGGATTAAGTGGCATCTGATTTCATTACTATTCGGCTGGTGATGTGCACCAGCCGATAATTACACTAAATGGGCAAACCTTGTATTAAATAATTGTAACGACTTGTCATATTCTTTCCATTCCCCAATATCGAGCCAGGCCTGTTCACTTACCGGGAAAACGCCTACCCTTCCGCCCCTTGCGGTGATTTTTTCAATAAGATTGGTTACATGGTAAAAACTGTTTTGCGGCACTTCATCAATTAAATGCGGCTCCAGTATATACACGCCGGTATTGATATGAAACATGAGTTCCGGCTTTTCTTTCATTTGCTCCAGCAGCCCGTTATTATTTAATGTTATAGTGCCGTAAGGTATGGCATAGGTTTTAATGGCGGAAATAACGGTAAGTTCATTATTGTTGGCTTTATGAAAACGGTAAACATCCGAAAAATCCTGGTCAATTAAAATATCGCAGTTGCTCACAAAAAAAGTATGCTGTATTTTATTCTTTAACAGGCTGATGCTGCCAATAGTACCCAGGGGCTGGTTTTCATCGGTATAGGTTATGCTGTAATTCCTTTGTGGTATTTCGTTGAAATATTTTTGTATGAGGTCGGCTTTATAATTTACCGATGCAAAAAAATGAGTAACGCCGCAATGCACAAACTGGTTGGCAATAATTTCCATAATGGGTTTTTCACCCAGTGGCACCAGGGCTTTGGGAATAATATTGGTAATGGGTTTTAGCCTTGTGCCCTGCCCTCCGGCCATAATCACAACCGGCACGCCGGCTAATTCGTTGTTGATATGCACAGAGTGAGAAACAATCTCATCCCAAAAAATTACATCGGCAAGGTTGCCTTCATCATCCAGTACCGGCATAAACTCGGTACGGTTCTGCAGCATAATATCGGCCAGGCTGCTCCGTTCATCACGAATATGGCCTACCTGTATCCTGGGCCTTAATATTTCGCTTATTTTTTTGTCAAAAGACTGGTGTGCAATCATGGCCCTTTGTAAATCGCCAATACTTACGAGGCTGTAAAATTTTTGATCCCTGGTTACAATCAGCAATTTGGTTGCAGAACGGTCCATTTGCTGCAAAGCATCGATCAGCCTAGCGCCTGAATCAATTTTAATTAATTCAATTTTTTCTTTTTTATTTATTGAAGCCATACTATACTTCGTTTTGGTTTATGGAAGCCAGCATTACATAATCCCTGAAATCATTTTTTCTAAAAATAAAGCTTCTCAAAATACCTTCTTTTTGCATACCAATCCTTTGCAATACATTTACCGAAGCTGTATTTTCGGGTTCGGCTTTTGCCTGAATCCTTTTTAACCGGCATAGGGTAAACCCAAATTCCAAAATTTTTGATAACGCTTCGGTCATATAGCCTTTGCCGCCGTAATGCGGCGATAATACAAATGCAATTTCTGCTTTTTTATGTTCTTCGTTAAAGTCAATAAACCCGGCAATACCTATTACTTTTTTCTCTGCTTTAAGTTCTATTACCCACTGATTGGGTAGGCCCTCCCCGGCTTTTTCAATAACCGAGTTGATGAATTGCCTTGTTGTTTCAATGGTTTTGTGTGGATACCAGCTTAGAAATGCTGTGGTTTGTTCCAAAGAAGTAAAAGCAAAAATATCTTCAGCATCGCCTTCATTAATAGTACGGAGGCAAAGCCTTTCGGTATTAAGTGTTGGTTTTAAAAAAAAGAAATTATGCATGTATCAAACCGGTAGCCTGTTGCGGCCCTACATTAAAAAGTACATCGAGGCAGGCAATACCCGGAATAAAGTTTGCGCTGTTTTTTTGTGGATAAACCGGGTGTGTAAACTGCTGAAAATCCACTTTTATATTTTGAGCGCTAAATTCATTGAGTTGCATATACGCTTCGGCGCCTTTGCCCGATAAATAATGGGTGGAACCGACCGATTGCAGCAAAGCGAGGATAAGATCGCTTTTTTGCATTTCCCTGTTGTAGGCCAATGTGCTTTGTAATTTTACCGGGGTAGTTATTTTAAATAATTTTAAGCAGGCCTTTATGGAGTCGGTTAACACTTCAATAAGCAGGGTATATTTTTTTGTAAAAATAGTTTCCACCTCATGCATCACTTCATTATAATAAGGATGTTTGCGGTAATTGTTATCTAAAAAACGCAAATGCTTTTCCTGCCAGGGCTCCTCCGCATTAATTTCCAGTTCGTTTATTTTCTTTAAAAAATATCCTTTTTTTTGAATGCCGATGGTTAAAAACTTTTCCTGCCCGGTATTGGTTAAAAAAATATTGCGGTGCTGGTAAGCCCTGTCCGATAACTGTACCTCATCCATTAAAATAAATTGGTCGCACTTGTTTATTTTGTCCAGCCAGCCCAGCCAGGGAAAATAACTTGGCTGATGAATGGCCGTGATCATAAATAGCGTTCTTTAATACACATAAATGCTTCGGCATCCTCAAAGCCCGATTGCCCGCCACGGTATTTAGCCAGGGACCTTACCGATACTTCACTCCGGGGAAAAGGGTATTCACCCACTTCGGAGGCATATACCTTTAGCGCTTCCACTTTCTTATCTACAAAGCCGCTCACATTTACAAAATGCGTAGGAGTAAAAGCAGGCACTAATGGTACGGGTGCATAATCGGTTTCGCTTAGGGTTTCCATTACAAAAACCCGTTCAATAAAGGGATTTCGAAAGGTTTTGGTGGCCGAAAAAGCCGCATCAAATGCCGTTTGGTGTTCTTTATGGGCATCCCATGGAAAGGGAAGAAAAATAGTATCGGGCTGAATTTTTTTTACCACTTTGATGATTTGCTGCACCAACTCCACCTTTTGCATATCTTCCATATAACCGGTTTCATTGGGCAGTTCGGTACAGGAAGCAAAGCCGTATAATTTCTGTATGGATTTTATTTCTGCCTTTCGTTTATCGGCGTACTTTTTGCCAAATATTTTACTGCCTGCCGATGTGGTAACAATCAGCCAGTGCAGCTCTTTTTTCATTTTGGCCAGCCTTAACAATGTTGCTCCGCAACCCAGGGTTTCATCATCTGGGTGAACGGCTACCACCAATATTTTTTTCCAGTTTTTCATGTGTATATTCTTTATTGTTTTTTTTGCCACAACTTGTCCCGCCAAAGGCGTGGATGGAATTCCGCATAAAAATTTCATCGATGTTGGTATAAATTATCCCGAAATTTTTATGCTCCATTTCATGACATATATATTTTAGCCAGTGTAGCAATGGTATTTTGTTGCCGGTAAATATCGCTAATTTTTTTACCGTTATTGCGGCTGTCTTGTTTATATTTTTCTTTGTTTTCCAAAACATCACAAAGCATTTGGGGCAATTTTTCAAAGGCGTTGATCTCTTTATAAAATACAGCTGCTGATCTTAAAGCGCCATAAGGCAGCCAGGTGGCCACTATGGCAATATTGCCGGCTGCAAGGGTTTCACAAAGTGATAAACTAAACGCATCATATTTTGACAGTCTTATCAGTATTTCCGAAGCATATCGCAATTCCATCATTTCATCATCATCTAAAAATTGATTGAGTAGGATGTATTTAATATTTGCAGCTTTACAAGCGGCTTCAACTTCATTAAAATAATCCGCTTCAATGCCGTAGGTCATGGGTAAAATAAATGTGCATTTATTCAACACCTGCTTATCCAGGCGGGCAATTTGCTGCAGAATAAAAAGATGGTTATCTATTTCGTGGGCAGAATGGCCGATGGCAATCAGCGTATCTTCCGTTGCAATATTATGCCTTTGTTTAAATGAAAACAGGTACTTATCCTGCAACTGCCCGTTATCACTATATTTTTCCAGCGCTTTGGCTATATCGGTACTTACTAAGGCGGTTATTTTATTTTCATATTGCCAACCGTATTTTGCCATAGCAATCAGGCGCATTTCCATACTATGCACAATAATATGCTGTGCTTTTTTAAGCGCTTCGGCCTGGGTTTCCAGGTGAAACAACCAATTATTCCTGAACAAATCCGAACCCCAAAACGAATAAACAAGCTTTTTGCCGGCCGGAACAAATTGGTGCAACCATAAAACCGGTGTAGATAAGTTATGAAAACAAATTACATCATACCCTTGCATCAGTGGAGTAAAATTGGCCTGCACTACTCCACTTCTCACACTTTCCCGGGTATTAAATGTTTGCAAAAAGGTTTTCCAGAATTTCGATTTAAAAATGGAGCTAAGCTGTTGAGCTTTGCTATAGCTTTTTAATTCGGTACTTATTTTATGATGGGTAACAAATGAAGCATTGATCAGTTCCTGGTTTCTCCATTCTTTCCTTGGCTCAATTAAATCGATGTGCAACGGATAATCTTCCTGCATTTTTTTATACATCGGGCATAAAAAATCCGAAACCTCAGAGCCAATTACCAAAACTTTCAACTTTTTCATCCTGGAACTCCTCAGTTCATATAAATTTTAGCCAGTTTTTCAATGCTATTTTGATCCGTATAGAAGTTCAATATTTTTTGCCCGTTACCGGCGCACTGCTGCTTATAGGTTTCTTTATTTTTGAGAAGTTCCGTTAATACGCCGGGCAGCAAATCAAAAGCATTCATTTCTTTGTAAAAAACATGATAGGCCCTTAAATTACCATAGGGCAGCCATGAAGCGGCAATAACCAGGTTTCCGGCAGCGAGTGTTTCGCAAAGCGACAAACTAAAGGCATCGCATTTGGACAAACGCACTAAAATTTCTGAAGCAAATTTTAATTCTATGGCATCTTCATCGCTTAAAAATTCTTCTAAAAAAAGATGTTTTATGCCTTGTTGCCTGCAACTTTCTTTTACCGTTTCGGTATAGTTTCCCACGTTTCCGTAAGTCATGGGAAATACAAAAGTGCAATCTTCTTTAATTGAATTTTCCAATTTTGCCAACTGTGGAATAACCAGGAGATGGTTATCCAGCTCATGTGCCGAGTGGCCAACAACCACAACGGTATCCTTCCCGGGAATGTTGTACTTATGTTTAAAAGAAGCCAGGTGCATGGCTGCCTGCTCTTTACCGGCAATATAGTTTTGCAAGGCTTCGGAAAAATCGGTGCTTAATAAAGCTGTTATTTTTGGCTCGTACTGCCAACCGAATTTAGACAAGGCAATGAGCCGCATTTCCGGCGTATGTACAATAATATGGCTTGCTCTTTGCAAGGCTTTTGATTGTATGGCATAACTGTAATTAATGTTGTTTAAAAACAAATCGGATCCCCAAAAAGATAGTACCAGCTTTTTGTTTAACGGAATAAATTTCAACAGCCATAAAATATGATTGGAAAGATTATGAAAACAAATTACATCTGCCTGTTGTTGCAGCGGTTTTAACTGTTGATCAACCAACGCAACTCTTACACTCTCCTTTAAATTAAAAGTGGTTAAAAAAGATTTCCAAAATGCCGCAAGTAAAATGCTGCTTACCCATTCGGACTTTGAAAATAATTTTAAATCGAAACGCAGTTTGTGATGTGCGTTAAAAGATGCATCAATAAGCGACTGGTTGCGCCATTCTTTCCTCGGTTCAACCAGGTCAATTTCCATGGGATAATTTTCCTGCATTTTTTTATACATCGGGCATAAAAAATCCGAAACCTCGGAGCCAATTACCAAAACCTTTAACTTTTTCAACTATACTTTTTTAGCTGTTTGATTAAGGATAATTGGCTGAACAAATTGCTCCATCGAAGTTTTACAAAATCCCTGAACAGGTTTTTTGAAAGAAAATTCATTTGGTTTTTAAGAAATTGTTTTTTTTCATCGGCAGATAATTGATGGCTTTGGCTGATGGCTTTGCCCAGCACATCGAGGCGCAGGGCTTCATATTTTACAGGGTCAAAATTGCGTTCCTGTACTTCATGTTGCCTGTCCCAGCCCAAAAAGGCGGCAATAATTACCAATGGCGCTTGTTGAGCACATTTTAGAAAAAATTCGTAATCTCCAATATATCGTATGCCGCTAAAACCGCCAAGCGCATTGAAAAACTCAGTCTTAAATATGGCCGAGCCGGGTGAATTATTAAACAATGCCGTATCGTTCAAGAAATGGCGAAAGGGTTGCTCAATTAAAAAAGGATAAGGCCTGTTGTATTGGCGTAAATGCGGCTTTATTAAACCAAAACCTGCATTGGGAAACTTTTCCATAGCCCCTACCATCACCTGCAGGCAATGTGCATACATTACATCATCGCTGTCCCAGTACTTAATATATTTTCCGCTGGCATAAGAAGCTGCTTTATTACGATTAGGATAGTCGCTTAGGTTTTTTTCATTTACATAAACCTTTACCCGGCTATCCAGCGCTTCGTATTTTTTTGCAATAGCTACGGTATTATCAGTTGAGCAATCATCTACAATAATCAGTTCAAAATCGGTTAGTGAAGATGCCAGCACGCTTTCTATGGCTTCGGCCAAATAGTCCTGCCGGTTGTAGGCCGTCATTAATACACTTACAAGTGGTGTTGCCATGCTCATTTTGGTTTTAGCGGTACCGGAGGTTTACCGCAGAGTTGCGTGTGCAACTGATCGAGTTCGGTTTCACCTTTTTGCAAGGTTTCCATAAACGTAAAATAGGCTTTTTGCCTTGCTGCAAAATTTTTGGTATTGTAGCGGTACCAGCTTAACAGAGCCCTACCATTCGGGAAAACAGATTTTGCCAGCGTTTTTAGCCACCTGAGTTTGGCTACAAAAGACAGTTGTGGCTTTTGGGGTAACAAACCAAAAAACCGATACTGCATAAACATGGTGGTAAAACTTCGCTTAAAACTAAAATCGGCATCTTCAATATGGTAATGATACACCCTTGCAGCCGGGTTATATACAATGGCATGGCCATTCATTATGGCATCCCTTGCCCAAATGGCATCTTCGCAATAGGGTGTTTTTTGAAAAGGCAATGCAGATAATATACTACGGCGGTACATGGCCGTAACATCATCCCAGCTACACACCGCTTTCTTCATTTTAGGATCCAGCGCTTCAAAGGCTTCCCGGGTAAATTGCCAGCGTTTTATTGTGGGTTCAGAAACCGGCCGAAACCAATCTACCGGGTTTTTATCTTTATGATGCGGCACAATTTGCTGGCCGCAAACAGCGGCTACCGTTTCATCAGTAAAACCTTTTAGCAATTCTGCAATCCAAAACTTATTTGCAGGTTCTGCATCACCTACGGTAAGCATTACAAAATCTCCTGTGGATTTGCTTACACCCAAATTCCTGGTTTCGCCATGATTAAATTCGCCTGCTGGAATTTTAATGAGCTTTACAATGGGAAATGCTTCAAGTATTTGCAGCGTACCATCGGTAGAGCCTGAATCTACCACAATGATTTCCTGCACCGGAACCGTTTGTGCTAAAATACCTTCAATGCAAGCTTTAATTTTTAGAGCTTCATTTTTAACCGGCATTACTACAGAAACCGAAGGATATTGCATATTGGGCAATTGCTTAAACTAATTTTTTCCAGGCAGCAGGCATATTTTTCTCTACCTCAATATTTTTAAATTTAGCGCCCTGTCTTGGGCCTTTTGCTTTGGCATCGGCTACCATTTTTTTTATACCTTCCTTTAATGATATATTTTTAATTAAATGCCCGAAATATTGATGCACTTTTTGATGATCGCTGTAAGCATGTACCACTTCGTTCCTGGACTCTAAAAACTCAAGCATTTCGGGTACGCCAAAAGATTCGCAAACAATGGTGGCCAGTTCTTTTACGGTATAGGGCGTGTCGGCACCGATATTAAAAATTTGGTTATACGCTTCTTTCATTTCAATGCTCTTGGCAATAACCGGCGCTACATCGTCAATATGGCTAAAAGCCCTGGTTTGCATGCCATCACCAAATACAGAGAGTTTTTTCCCCTGCATAATCTGGTTCATAAAAATGCCCACCACATTGCGGTAAGGGTCGCCAATATTTTGCCTTTCGCCGTAAACATTATGCGGCCTGAAAATAATATAATTGAGGCCAAACATTTCATGAGCGGCTTTTAAATCGAGTTCCACTGCCAGTTTAGAAACGCCGTAAGGGTCTTCTGCGGCAGGCATTAATGCTTCCGTCATGGGCAATTGGTTTTTTCCATAAACGGCAATGGAAGATGTAAACACAAAACATTTTACCGTTCCTGCATTTATGGATGCATTTATTAAATTGATACTCCCAATAAGGTTATTGGTATAGTTGAACCTGCGGATAAAATGACTAAGGCCTTCAGCCGCATAAGCCGCCAGGTGAAAAACATATTCGAAACGGTGCTCTTCAAAAAGTGAATTTACCAATTCGGCATTGGTAATACTGCCTTTTACGAAAACGGCTTTGGGGTTTACATTATCTTCAAAACCGCCGGATAAATCATCCAGCGCAATTACATTAAAGCCTGCATTTACCAGGTGGTCGCATACATGGGAGCCGATAAAACCTGCAGCACCGGTAACTAAAACCTTTTTATTCATTTACTATACTTTTATTTCTTTTTGATAAGGATAATGTCCAATCGTGTCTTTTTCAAAAACACCCAAGGATTTAATTTTATTGTACAGGTAATTTTGTATCCCGGGAATTTTATACAGTTTATATTTCCTTGAGCATTTGTATTGATGCAAAATATTTTGCTCTTTTTTTGAAAACAACCCGTAGTCTTTTTGCATTTTCAACAGCTCGGCTGCTTTGTCAAAATGGTTGCTGCCTGCTGCGCCGGTAAAAATATTGCAAAACATGCTGCGTAAACCGCGGCGGTATTGTACCAGCATATTTTTTTGCGCCATGGTTTCGGCAGTTTGCTTAAAAACGGCAATACGGCTGTTTAATTTTGGTAATGAATGAAAGCCGGTACGGGAAAGGCTTATATCCGAAACCCTTACAAAAAGATCGGGCGGCAAATCAAATCTTTTTTTAGCCACGCAACCGCTTAAAAAAGCCCTAAGGTGCAGTTCAATATCCTGCCAAAGCAATATTTTTTCATTGAACATCCCGATATCCACAAAACGGCTTTTTTTCCAAAGGGTTCCGGTTCCCTGGCAAATAGGGTCGCCGGTGAGCAGCCGGTTTATTTCGTCTTCATCTTTATCAATATTCCACAATAATTTTAAATCGTCAGGTTTTTGCTTAAAGAGCAATGTAGGAAAATAAATAAAATCGGCTTCCGTATCTTCCTGCATGGCATTTACCCGTTGCTCCAGGCAAAAAGATGCAATTAAATCATCGGTATCTAAACAAATAAGGTAGTGGCCGGTACTATTTTCTATGGCAATATTGCGGCAACTGCAGGCGCCTTTGGGCTCACGCTGCCGTTTAAAAATTTTTACCCGCTTATCTTTTGCCGCATAGTTTTCTAATTTTTGCCAGCTATCATCGGTACTGCCGTCATCTACTATTACCCACTCCCAGTGCGGATAAGTTTGTGCAAAAATAGACTCTGCGGTTTCATCAATAATATAAGCCCGGTTGAAAGAAGGGGTAATTATGGATACAACGGGTGGATTATACATGGTTTTTATAACTGTATCCCGTAATGCGTTTTACAATATTCCAGATGGGTTTTACCGGTTTCAAAAAAGGGTAATAATGCATGAGGGAACCTTCCACATCAAAATCTTTATGGCTTTTTACCGGCGCAGTCATTATAGCCCCCCATTCGCTTTCGGTTAACCCGAGTTTTTTTAATACAAAGGCTTTATCCTGTTCCAATAATATAGGGTCGTAAGGTGCATTTTTCATTTCTTCTAAAGCTTCTTCCCTGGTTATTTGACCGGAACAAATTAAAGTGGATAGATGAGCTTTTCTTTTATCAATCTTAAATTTTACAGGCAGTATATAACCCTGGTAAAACCTCGTCCAAATACTTTCATAGTGTTTGCCGCCATAATCTTTCCAGTTGAGCTCTTTTTGCAAAACCAATTTTACCTCGTTTTTAATATAAGGCACCCAGTTGAGATAATTTACAAATTCAACACCTGATTTTTTAATAAATCGTTTCATTTTCCTGTCGAGAAATGGATAAGTTATTAATTCTTTAGTGCCGAATTTTTTATGAATGGCTTTTATGTTGATATAATCCTGTTTTTTATACGTCCAGTGATTGGGCAAAATGCCTTCGGTTACAATATTATGGCCGCCGAGAACATACTTGATGTTATTTTCTTTTGCAATTTTAAACATAGCAGCATGAATTGCATGGTCGGATAATACTTCAATATCTACAACCGATGCTTTGAGATAAGCCAGTTGAAGGTCTTTAAATTCTTCCCAGTTAATAACATAGGTGTAAAGATCAAAGCCAAGTTTACTTACAATATTTTCAATATTGGCCACTGCCAACTCGCTGTTCCAGCCGTTATCAAAATGCACGCATAATGCCCTAAGCCCGGCTTTATGCGCCAGGTAAGCCACATAGCTACTATCTACACCACCACTTATGCCAATAAGGCAATCGTATTTTTTGTCTTTACCATAGTTTTTTATTAATTGAATGCTGCTGTTAAATAAATCTTCACCCTCCTTACCTTGCTTTAAAAAAAGCCTTACTTCATCTGCGTATAAATTACAATGGTTGCAAATACCCTTTGCATCCAACTCAATTTTGGGGTCGTCGTTACTTGTGAGGATGCATTGTTTGCAACTTATCATCTGCAATAAAAATTATTGGTTTTGTAAAATTTGCCAATCTAATTTAGGATGTATTACACCCGTTGGCCTGTTCATGGTAATACCAATCTGACATTCCATGAGTTCTGTAATATTAAACCCTAAATGAATGGAGCCAAACAGTTCTTTTTCGCCGGGTTTATCTACGGTAACTTCAATTACATATTTACCTGCATTTAAAAAATGTGCCGGTATTTTTAAAATACTGGAAAAAGTTCCTCCCTGCCTTTCTCCCCTACCTGCGGCCATTACATCTGCGGTTTCAAATATGTTAAACCCTTCAATAGTTTTTAAGGTGAAAATTATCCTCAGGTTATTTATTGTTGACAACAAGCGATAATTCAATTCAATGAGTACCGGGCTATCCGACAAAAAGTTATTGGATAATTTATTATCGTCTCCCTTTATTTGCAAATAGTTGAGTTGTACCTCTGCATTTGCATATTTACTGCAATCGAGGTAGGGCGAATCTTCTCCTGTTTCGGCCTGCATGGCAGAATATTTAGCTATGGCCTCCTGCATGGTTCCGTTATAAATAAGGCCGCCATTTTGCATAATTATACCATGCTTGCAAAGTGAAATGAGCGTACCCATATTATGGCTTACAAATAAAACGGTTCGGCCTTCGCTTTCGCTTACCTCACTCATTTTACCAATACATTTTTTTTGAAATTCCATATCGCCTACGGCCAGCACTTCATCTACAATAAGAATTTCACTTTCGAGGTATGCGGCCACGGCAAAGGCCAGCCTTACATACATGCCGCTGCTGTAGCGCTTTACCGGCGTATCAATATAGCGTTCTACACCTGCAAAATCCACAATAGCATCAAACTTGCGCTTAATTTCATTTTTTGTCATGCCCAAAATAGCGCCGTTTAAAAAAATATTGTCCCTGCCGCTCAGCTCCGGGTGAAAGCCGGTGCCTACTTCAAGCAACGAAGCTATGCGGCCTTTGGCTTTAAAATACCCGGTAGTTGGTGATGTTACCCTCGATAATATTTTTAAAAGAGTAGATTTCCCAGCCCCGTTCTTACCAATGATGCCCAGCACTTCACCTTGCTTTACCTCAAAGCTTACGTCTTTAAGCGCCCACACAAATTCACTACCTTTTTGATCCCTTATATTTTCCTGGCCAAGGCGAAGAAAGGGATCTTCTTTGCCACGGGCCAGTTGCCACCAGCGATGTAAATCGTTGCGTAAGGTACCGCTGCCCACCTGCCCAAGTCTATAAAGTTTGGAAAGATTGTGTATTTCAATAACGGTTTCTGCCATATTAAACGGTATCCATAAATGTTTTTTCCACCTTGTTAAAAATTAAAGTTCCTATGAGTAAAATAATGATTGTTACCAGTGCGCTGTAGCCTAAATACATCCAGCTAAATTCTCCTTTTCCTAAAAATGCATACCTAAAGGTTTCTATTATAGCGGTAAAAGGGTTGGCCAGCAGCATCCATTTATATTTTTCCGAAGCAAGGCTTAAGGGATAAACCACCGGGGTGGCAAACATCAATAATTGAATGCCGAAACTTAGGAGAAAACGTAAATCCCGGTACTTGGTGGTAAGCGATGAAAAAATGATGCCGAGGCCCAGCGCCAGCCCGGCCATGAGTACGATTAAAACCGGCAGCAGCAAAATAGCTTCCCAATGCGGATGAACTGAATGGGTGCCCAGTAAATAATACAACCAAAAAACAATAAAGAGTATAAACTGTATGCCCAGCCTCATGAGGTTGGAAACTACAATTGAGATTGGGATTACCAGCCTGGGAAAATACACTTTGCCAAAAATGGCGGCATTGGCAATAAAGGTATCGGAGGTTTTGGTGAGTGATTCGGAAAAATAATTCCAAATGGTTACTCCGGCAAGGTAAAATAATAAGGGCGGCACTTCATCGGTAGAAAGTTTGGCCACTTTAAAAAAGATGAGAAAGTACATTGCCGTAGTAAGCAAGGGTTGCAGAAAAAACCAAATGGGCCCCAGGATGGTTTGCTTGTAGTACGCCACAAAATCCCTGCGTACTAACAACAATAGCAAATCCCTATACCGCCATACTTCTTTAAAGTTTAATTTAAAGAGGGATGACTTTGGCTCAACCACTAAATCCCATTTACTGTTTTGTATGGATGCTTGAGTGTTCATTTATTTTATTTTCTCTCTGCGAATCCTTGGCGTTCTCTTGTTCTTTGCGTTTGAAAAAATAAGCGCAGAGAATGAAGACCGCAGAGTTACGCAGAGCTGTTCTTCCTCTGCGTTTTCTTAGCGCTCTCTTGTTCTCTGCGTTGAAAAAACATTAGCGCAGAGAAAGAAGACCGCAGAGTTACGCAGAGCTGTTCTTCCTCTGCGTTTTCTCAGCGTTCTCTGCATCTTTGCGTTGAAAAAAGATTAGCGCAGAGAAAGAAGACCGCAGAGTTACGCAGAGTTTGCTTTTTCTCTGCGAATCCTTAGCGCTCTCTGCATCTTTGCGTTAAAAAAACATAAGCGCAGAGAAAGAAGATAGCAGAGTTACGCAGAGTTGTTCTTCCTCTGCGTTTTCTTAGCGTTCTCTGCACCTCTGCGTTGAAAAGAAAAAGCGCAGAGAAAGAAGACCGCAGAGATACGCAGAGTTTGCTTTTCTCTCTGCGAATCCTTAGCGCTCTCTGCATCTTTGCGTTTGAAAAAATAAAAGCGCAGAGAAAGAAGATCGCAGAGTTACGCAGAGTTTGCTTTTCTCTCTGCGAATCCTTGGCGTTCTCTGCATCTTTGCGTTTGAAAAAATAAAGCGCAGAGAACGATACTATATATTCATCAGCAGTTTACCGAGTTTTTCTTTATACGTTTCAAATCCAAATTTTTTCAACAGTTTTTCTCCGTCAACCCGGTAACCTGCTTTATTTTGAATCATTTTTTCAATGGCATTTTCGATCTCTGTAATACTATCGGGATTTACCGGCAAACCGAAATTTCCATTATCCAATGCATCTATTGATCCATCGGCATTGCCGCCAATTACCGGCAACCCGTAATACATGGCTTCTATAAACGTAATACCAAACCCTTCTTTTTTACTGGGCATAATGTACATATCAGCCAAAGCAAAATAGCGGGGAAGTTCATGATCGTCAATAAAGCCGGTAAGTACAACGCTTACCATTGCATTTTCCGCCAACTGAAAAATGTGTTTTTTTTCATCTTCGGTATATTTTCCGGCAATCAAGTAAACAATCCGTTGCTGTTGTTTTTTTTGAAGCGACTGTATTGCCAGTATTACTTTATCATACCCTTTATGCCGTTCCGTAATGGCCAGCCGGGTAAGCGTCATTAGAATTATATCTGTTTTCTCCAGTTTATACTGCCGCAGTAAATCTGCCGGCTTTTGCATTGGGGTTGGCCTGGCCAAAAACGGATCGAGGCAATTATTCAACACAACACATTTAGCGGCATCGGCGCCCTGTACATCAATTAATTTTTGCCTAGTAAAATGGCTCACTGAAATTACCCGGTCGCATCCGTGGAGTAACCGTTTCCTTTTGCGGCTCATGGGTTGCCACACTTCAATACCGTGTGTAAACAAAATGAGCTTAACCTTTGGATTGATTTTTTTTATGATACCGCCAACCGTAAGCAAATTAATATGGCTGAGGATGACGATATTTTTTTTTCTGCCTGCGGCAATAGCCTTAAGTGAGGCCATGATTTTATTTCCTGCAAAAGCATGGTATATTTTCTGTGGAACGTAGGGGTTATCTTTTGCATCTTGGGTTTCATCATGCATACTAAAAACCTCCAGGTTGTTTCCATATATTTCATACAAGGCTTTACCGGCCAGCTTGCATACCTTTTCAATTCCACCGGTTGCAGAAAATATTTTTAGCGTAAAAAATAAAACTGATGGGGTTGGGTTTAGCATCCGGTTTTAGAACCTGCAAAGGTATTTTTTATGCATCCAGCTTCTGCAGTTTTTTCTTTTCAAAAGTAGCCGTTAGGGTTGCGCCAATACTTTGAACACGCACTACGGCTTTATTGCCAAACACTTCCAATACAATGCCTTTGTAATTCATCATTAATCCGTCTTTAACCACTACATTATCGTTTACATCCAGGCTGGTATGAGTTACTTCCACACTCTCAAACTCCTGTAAAAATTTTTTAATGGTTATAATTTCTTCGTCTTTTACTTTTGCCGGCTTGCCCTGCCAGTACACATAATTAACTATACCGTCTATGAGTTTAATATCCCATTTTTTTCGTTCTTCCACCTGCACAAAAACATAACCTTTAAACAGGGGTTCGGTTACCAGTTTTTTTCTATCACTCCATTGTTTATAAACTTTATTGAGCGGGCAGTAATGGGTAATGCCTTTTTCCTGCAGCAGGGCAGCCACTTTTTTTTCCCAACGGGGACGGGTGTACACCACATACCAATGTAAAGAATCGTTCATATTGGCCAAAGCTTCGCTATTCCTCAGTCACAGTGGCGCTGCAACGGTGAGGACTCCAAAATATTTCAAATAACCGGGTTTCACTTCCCTCCTTTATTCTTTGGAGGAAAAATCACCTCATATTCTTAATGCCGGGATACGTTTATCCCCGGCTACGCTACGGGTTCATTTAATATCTTCTTCCGAATAATCTCTTCGCCAGCTTTTTAATATCACTTCCTATTCCCCATAAGTTTTTAAAGCCGGGATGCTTTTCATCGGTGGTATAATATCCTGCACCATCTTTTCCATAACCATAGCCATAGCCATACCCATAGCCGTAGCCATAGCCATAACCGTTTCCGTAACCGCCAAATCCATAGCCGAAAAAGTTCACCCCCCTGGGTTTTATACCGTTAAACACAATACACATACCGGGGAATTTTTTTTCACGGTAAAGGGTATCAATCATACTTACAAAGTTGAACGGCGTTTTATCGTGCCGTACCACATACAAGGTGGTATTAACATGGGGCGCCAGTAGCTGGGCATCGGTTACGGGGCCAATAGGAGCCGTATCAATAATTACATAATCAAATTTTTCTTTAAGCTCCTGCATCATGGTGCCGAAAGCAGGCAATTGTATCAACTCCGTAGGATTGGGCGGAATGGGGCCGGCAGAAACCACATATAAATTTTTAAACGAGGTTTCTTTACAAATATCATCTACGGAAGCTTTGCCAACAAGGTAATTACTAATTCCGGGAGAACGCTCCACATGCAGTTGCTTACTGAGTTTTGGCTTTCTCAAGTCCATTTCCATGAGTGCCACTTTGCGGCCGGTAAGGGTAATACCAATGGCCAGGTTAATGGCTATAAAGCTTTTCCCCTCACCGGAGATGCTTGAGGTAACCAGCAGGGTGTTATTACTTTCACTAAAACCCATATAGGCCAGGTTCGTTCGCAGGGTTCTGAATTGCTCGGCAATAACGGTGCGCTGGCCATCTTTAATGGCTATATTTTTTTTGGTGGGGTCTTGCACAATTTCTGCAATTACCGGCACTTTGGTTTTATCTTCAAGGTCTTTCCGAAACAGGATTTTATTATTAAACTGCTCCTGGATTTGAACATAAAGAATAAAACTCAGCAAGCCGCAAAGCAGCCCCAGCATATAATAGTTTTTGGGAATTGGCCTTACCGGGCCCCAGGCGCTTGCATTTTCCAATACCCTTAAATCGGAGGTGCTGGAGGCTGATGAAAGAGCCGTTTCTTCCCTTTTTTGCAATAAGAAGGTGTAGATATTATCTTTAATGGATTGTTGCCGGCTGATGTCGAGCAGGGCCAGTTCTTTGGTGGGCACATCTTTAAGCAACGAATTGTTTAAATTGATGCTGTTATTGATGCTTCTTTTTTCAGCTTCAAAAGAATTGCGGATGTTGCGGATATTTTCATTGATATCTTTTTTGATATCCGCCACTTTTTCTTCACCCAAAATTACGGCTGTACTTTTTTCACCGCCGGCTGCATTTGCAGCATCAAGCTCAAACTCGGCAGTATATAAATTGTTTAAGAGCGTGGTAAGCTGCGGATCGGTAACCAATTGCTGTGCCGGCACCGTTCCCCTTGCGCCCGCTTTACGGTTTACATAACTTTGCAGGTCATTCAATACATCCATACGCAATTCCACTTCACCTTTCATTTTATCCAGTTCATTCACCTTATTAAAATAAAGCGAAGCTTGTGCGCCAAGATCGGTAATGCCATAGCGGGCTTTATAATCTTTTATCTTATTTTCTACGCTGTCCAACTGGCGAATAACTGTGGCCAAACGGTCTTCAATAAAATTAATGGTATTGATGGCCATTTGATTTTTTTCCCTAATGCCGGCGGCATTATATACTTCAAACAATTTGTCTAATATGGCTACCCCCTTGGCTTTTACCGGTGTTTCAATGGCTACATCCAACACGGTTGACTGGTAAGCCGTTGCCGTTGCTTTAATGGCCGAACTTAAAAACCGTGCCGCTGTTTCGGGCGGATAAAATAAAGCAAAGTAATTTTTGCCTTCTAGGCCCCGCCGGTATTTTAAATTTGGAACCACTTTGTAAGAAGTGCCGCCTAAAGTGAAGTTGGTATTAAAGGCAATTGTTTTACCTGCAATTTTAATGGCTTGGTTATCCCAATTCACATCAAAATCCTGCTTGCCCCCGTAATGGATACTGTCTTTATTTTCGGCAACAAACCATACCGGTGAATTGGGTTTAAATAACTCTTCCGTTTGTACATTGCCCTGGTTATAGATAGATACATATAAATCCAGGTCTTTTACCACCTCTTTTACGATAGAAGAGCTTTTCATCACCACAATTTCATTATCTACAATCTTTTTCTCGCTAAACACGCCTAAGGCTTCCAGCAATTTGGCTTCGCTGCCCGATTTGCTGGGATCTTTTAAAAGCACTTTGGCCTGGGCAACATAAATTTTTGTTTGAGCACGCAGGTACAGGTACGAAATAAAAAGAGACACAGCCGTTAACACAATAAACACCGGCCAAAAAGGGAGGAAACGGTTTACAAATTGCCGGAGAATATTTACCTGTGGCCGTTCATTAAAGAATTGTTCTTCGTTACTCATGAAATGTAAATTACCTGGTGAAAATATTTACTAAGGCCACTAATAGCGAAACACTGCTGGCAACAAGCGTAATGGTCATTTGCTGGTTGCGCCGTTTTTCTTCAGCAATTTTCGACTGGTTAATTTCCGCCGGAACATATACAATATCGTTGGGCTGCACATAATACCAGGGTGATGAAAATATGGAATGGTCTTCAAGGTTCAAATGCTTAATTTCCTTGGTATTTTCTTTTTCCCGGATAATCATTATATCTTTTCGATTGGCTTCTTCGGTTAAATCCCCGCTTAACACCAGCACATCCAGCAAGGGCATTTGCTCCGCCTGCATGGCTACAATGGTTGGCGCTTTTACACTGCCCAGCACTGTAACTTTCCGATTGAGGTATCCCACATTTACAATAGGGTCTTTCATAAAAGGCAGCATCGCCGTTTCCAGCTTTTTAGCCAGTTCTTTACGGGTTAAGCCTTCTGCCTTTACAGCCCCAATTTTATGCACGGTAATATTGCCTGCGCTGTCCACCAAAAAACCATTTCCCAGGGTTGATGCTGAAGTATTGCCGCCGGAGCCGGAAAAATTAAAAATAGCATCTTCATTTGTACTCAGGCTGCTGATGGTGATGGCCAAAATATCGCCCTTGATTATTTTAGATTGAAAATCGTTGGTTATGAACCCACTTAACGTGGTATCCCGTGGAATAGTTTTAAAATTGGTGGGGGGTTTGTAAACGGTATAGCAGGAAGATAAAGTAAGGACTAAAAGCCCAATTGCAAAAACGGATTTTCCTGAAAAGAGTTTATACCATCTCCATTCTTGTAAAATTATCATTGTGTAATAAGCATATTGCAGGCTAATGAATGAACTCATACCTGCACTGTTTTATCGTTCAAAAGTCGTGAAAAAAAATGATACGGTAAAATTAAAAGCCAAAGCCAATTTTAAAGAAAAAATGCAAAAAATAAAGGCAATTATTTCTAACTGCCTTTATAATAATTTGTAAACTGAAAACTATTTTTCCGTTTGGCGCACAGATGCTTTTTTCTTTTCGTCGTAAACCCTTTTGGCTCCAATTCCAATGCCTGCGGCAATCAAAAGAGAAACCCCGCCATCTATTGGGCATAAAGGATCATCAGGATCGCATCCCGGGTCAATTTGTGCCATGGCCAGGGTAGGAACCAAAAAAAACGCAGATATCATTACCAGGTTAACAATTTTCTTTCTAAAACTCATCATCTCTTATATTAATTCAATTGTTGCAATGCACAAAAATAAGGATTGACTTAATAATAATAGAATATTTTCCTATTAAATTTTCCAAATTTCTGATACGAATAGGGTATTATTTCTATTTATAGTGTGCAATATAACAGGTTTTTTTGAAAATATAAGGCATTGTGGATATTTTGTACTTAAACCAAATAGGCATAAAATGCATTCCCAAACTTGTGCATTAAATTCAAGCCCCATATTAAAAAAGATTACTTAGGTACAGTTTTTGAATCCTGTATTAGCATAATCTATTCTTTGCATGAAACGATTACCCGGCCTGCTAGCCTTAATTTTTCCGGCCTTTACCTATGCCCAAATGCTAAAACTTGAAGTGAATGGCGGAATTGCAAATTACCAGGGTGATTTGCAGGGCAAGCGCTTTACTTTAATAAATTCAAAACCTGCATTTGGTCTTGGCTTAAACTATAGCATCAGCAATCATTTTAGCCTTAGGGGTATTGCCAGCTATATGCACATAGCTGCAAATGATCAAAACAATACTACGGCCACGGGTATTGCCTATCGAAACCTTAATTTCAGCAGCCGGGTGCTGGAAGCCCAATTGGCGTTGGAATTTGATTTATTCAATTTACAGGAACGCCCATTTACCCCTTATGTTTTTGCCGGTATTGCAGCTTTTCATTTTAATCCTTATAGTTTCGACTCATCGGGCAATAAAGTATTTTTAAAACCGCTTAGTACCGAAGGGCAGGGATTAACGGCCTACCCCGACCGTAAACCATACAACACAAAACAAATTGCTGTTCCTTTTGGCGCCGGTTTAAAACTGGCATTAAGCCCCGATATTGCAGTAGCCGTTGAGTTGAATATTCGCAAAACATTTACCGATTACCTGGATGATGTAAGTAAAAACTATGTGGACTCGGCCATTTTATTTGCTGCAAAAGGCCCAAGAGCTGTGGCCTTTGCCTACCGTGGCCACGAAATACATGGAGCGCCACCCTACCCTGCTGCCGGCTCGCAAAGAGGCAACCCCAAAATTAAAGACTGGTATTATACTACAATCCTTCGGCTGCAATTTAGAATTTTAGGAAACAGCGGGGAGAAGGGTTACCGGTCCAATAAAGCATTAGGATGCCCAGGCAAAGTGTATTGAGTATTTGCCGGTATTGCTTTCAGTGCCGTTTGTACAATGAATTTGAAAGCCGTTAATAAATAATAACGTATTTTACCGGCTTATGTGGCCTTCATCAGCTTCTAAGCAAACCGGCATTAGCCGCATTAAGTACATAGATGCTTACCGTGGAATAGCCGCCCTGGGTGTGGCCTGGTTTCATATTTATACCTGCCTTGCCGGTGGTTTTGCTGAGCAAACCCGGCTTGTAATTTCTTCAGGGGCTTTGGATAAGGCCCTGGATTTTATTGCGGTGTGGGGCAGATGGGGCGTGCGGTTGTTTTTTGTGATCTCCGGCTTTGTATTGGCACATTCCCTTCAACGGAACTCCCGTATAGGCAGCCTGGGTGCCGTGGGTAAATATTTTATTAAGCGCAGTATAAGGCTGGACCCCACTTATTTTACTGCCATAGGCATCACGTTAATTTGTGTGGCTATTTGGGGCTCATCCTCCATTTTAAAAATACATACCAGCCCGTATTTATCGGCTCCGCAACTTTTTACCAACCTGTTTTATCTCAACTGGATAATGAAGTACCCGGCCATTTTATCCGTTTCCTGGACGCTTGCCTTAGAGATTCAATTGTATATCTTTTTTGCCCTGATTTTATATTTCGGAGAAAAATATGCCCGGGTTTTTAAAACAGAACGAAATGATGCCGCTTTTATCATCATCGTAATTTTTTCGGCCCTGTCGCTGCTATGGCCCTTTCATATTTACCCGGAAGGCACCAACTACTTTCCCCGTTTCCTGTTTATCTTTTTATCGGGTGTACTCCTGTACAATTCATTTATTGAAAAAAGATATGCAACCGTTTTTCTTATTTTTGAGTTGTTACTGATTGCTGAAGGCCTGGTTTACCGGGATACCTCCATTCTCGCCATTGTTATTTCTCACCTCCTCATCTTATTTGCCCATTATGTATTACCGTACCGGAAACCTATAGAATCCCCTTTATTATTATATTTTGGCAAACTCAGTTATTGTATTTATTTACTACATATCCCTATCGGCATTTCGGCATGCAGCATTATGATCCGGTTTTTTTCTGCATACGGCCCCATTAATAAACTCCTGATAATTCCCTTAGGCATTATTGCCCTTATTGTTACCGTTATGGCTTCACATGCTGTCTATCATCTTGTAGAAAAAAAATCCATTGCCTACAGTTCAAAAATAAAATTACAGTAACCCCTGGTGGGTAGATTTCCTGCTTTGACTTAAGCCATCAATGGTTTGCTGAAATTCATTATCTTTAATACTTTGGTTTATGGCACAATATGATTTTCTTATTGTTGGCTCCGGTTTATTTGGATCCGTATTTGCGCACCAGGCAAAAAAGCAGGGTAAGCGTTGCCTTATTATAGAAAAAAGAAACCACAAAGGCGGCAATGTTTATTGCAACTCAGTAGAGGGTATTAATGTTCATACCTACGGCCCACATATTTTTCATACCAACGATCGGGATATTTGGAATTTTGTAAACCGTTTTGTGGAGTTTAACCGCTTTACTTATATGCCGGTTGCAAACTATAAAGGTAAACTGTTCAACCTGCCTTTTAATATGAACACATTTTACCAAATGTGGCAAATCAGCAACCCCCAAGAAGCCCGGCGAAAAATTGAAGAGCAGGTAAAAGAACTTAATATTATTAATCCTCAAAACCTGGAAGAACAGGCTTTAATGCTGGTAGGGCCCGACATTTACCGGGCTTTGATAAAAGGCTATACCGAAAAGCAATGGGGCAGAAAAGCCACCGAACTACCAGCCTCCATCATTAAACGCCTGCCGGTACGGTTTACATTTGACAATAATTATTTTAACGATAAATACCAGGGCATCCCCATTGGGGGTTATAATAAATTAATAGACGGACTTTTGGAGGGCATTGAAGTGAAATTGCAAACCGATTATTTTGAAAACTGCGCCTTCTTTAATGAGCTTGCAGATAAAGTGATTTATACCGGGCCTATTGACCGTTTTTACAACTACCGGTTTGGCGCCCTTGCCTACCGCAGCCTAAACTTTGAGAAGGAACTATTGCCCATACCCAATTTCCAGGGTAATGCTGCCATAAATTACACCGACAGTGAAACGCCTTATACCCGTATTATTGAGCACAAACATTTTGAATTTGGCAACCAGCCTGCAACGGTAATCTCCAGGGAGTACCCGGTAGAGTGGCAAATGGGAGCCGAACCTTTTTACCCCATTAATGATGCCAGGAATAATAAGCATTACCAGGATTATGCTGCATTGGCCAAAGCCGAAAGTAAGGTACTGTTTGGCGGAAGGCTTGCAGAATATAAATACTACGATATGCACCAGGTAATTGCATCCGCATTAAAAAAAGCTGACAGGGTGCTCCATCAAAATCTATTTTCTTAAACGGCTTACCAGGCCCTTGCAGCCGTGCTATTCCACAGCTTCATGAAATACAATTTTTTATTTTCAAAATAATCCGGGTGTACCGAAGCGGCATTGAGATAAACCGGTTTAATGGTAAAATCGGTAAATACTTCATACGCATTATCTTCAATATGGCTCATAAAATCAACCGGGTGCCGGGCCAATAATTGAATGAAATTAAAAGCCGTTTCGTAGCCCTTAAAAACCAGGTCGGAAGGAATGCCCTGGAATTTTGCCAGGTAATAATCGTTAATCCACTTGCTTTTATCATCCTTTCGGTCGTTTATATAAGGCGTAGTGATATAAACAGGGTAACTGCTTACCGCTGTTGTTTTTTTAAAAAATGAAAAACTTTCCCAGTTGGGCATACCAAACAGCATGGAAGGGTACCGGGCGTTATAACCTGCCGCTGCCTGCAATACTTTGGAAGCAAAGCTTTCATTAAGGCTGCCACATAACAAAATAGTGCGCTTGCCGCTATCCAAATAGTTTCTTAATTGTATGGCGCTGTCTAAGTAAAGGGTTTTAATTTTTATAAGATCTTTACCATCCTGGCGGTTAATGGCTTTAATATAGGAAGCCACACGGTCTTCCTGCACACCGCTTTTGCGAACTAATACCACGTTACTTGCTCCATGGTTTTGCAAAATATAACTGTAAATGGCTTCGCAATGCGCTTTTAACGTGGGGTTGAGGATGGCAACAAATGGGTTGGAACTTACACCCCCATCGTTGGGGTACGTTGCAGAAACAAAAGGAATATTTTTTTCACGGGCAAAGTCGGCCAACTGCAGGTATTCAGCGTCTTTTACATTACCAATAATGAGGTTAAAACTGTCTAATTTCCCCTGACTGATGAGTGTGGGTATGGGCAGGGAATACGATTTGGAGTCAAAAATTTCAGTAGTTATATTTCCGCCGTAAAGCTTCATACTGTCCAGCGCCAGTTGAACGCCCTGAACAAATTCAAAGCCCTGCAAGGTAAACCGGGGAAAAGTTTTATTATAACGGTAGCTTTCGCCTAAAAAAGCAGAATCGAGATAAAGCGGAGAAAAAACGGCTACTTTATAAGCCGGAAATACCGGTACAGGCGGATCACCCCTCAGGATAAAGCTATCCGGTTTATTGGGTGTAACCTGCGCCTGAACCTTCATGATCCCAATACATAATCCAAATAATAAGAGCAACGGAAGTTTGCTGTTCATGTTATACAATTTATTATTCCCATTCGATGGTTGCCGGCGGTTTGCTGCTAATGTCCAGCACCACCCTGTTTATTCCTTTTACGTTATTTATAATTTCGTTACTTACATTGGCCAAAAAATCATAAGGTAAATGTGCCCAATCTGCCGTCATCCCATCTACGGAAGTTACGGCCCTTAAAGCCACCGTAAATTCATAAGTGCGTTCATCACCCATTACGCCCACACTTTTTACCGGTAATAATATGACGCCGGCCTGCCATACCTGGTTGTATAATCCTGCACTTTTTAACGAATTAATAAATACTTCATCTGCCTCCTGCAATAACTGTACCTTTTCTTTAGTTACTTCACCTAAAATCCTGATGGCTAATCCCGGGCCCGGAAAAGGATGGCGTGCCAGCATATCGGCAGGTATGCCTAATTCCGCACCTATTTTTCTCACTTCATCTTTAAAAAGTAACCGCAGGGGTTCCACCAGCTTTAACTTCATGGTTTCGGGCAGGCCACCCACATTATGATGTGATTTTATGGTAACGGAAGGGCCATGCACCGATACCGACTCTATTACATCGGGGTAAATGGTACCCTGGCCCAAAAAATCAATATCTTTTAATTTGTGCGACTCTTCATCAAACACTTCAATAAAAGCACCGCCGATGGCTTTGCGTTTATCTTCAGGGTTGGTTTTATCTTTTAACTTAGCATAAAAAAAATCCTGTGCATTTACACCGGTAACGTTTAACCCAATTTGTTTATATGCTCCCAGCACCTGTTCAAATTCGCCTTTTCGCAATAAGCCATTATCTACAAAAATGCCAAAAAGGTTTTTGCCAATGGCTTTATGAATGAGGGTAGCTGCCACGGTGCTGTCCACACCGCCGCTTAAGGCCATCACCACTTTTTGGTTACCCAATTGTTTTTTCAAAGCTGCTACAGCATCCGATACAAAATGTGCCGGCGTCCAATCTTGTTTGCATTTGCAAATGTTGATTAAAAAATTCCTAAGGATGTTTTTACCATCGGTGGAGTGATACACTTCGGGATGAAACTGCAAGCCATAAATGGGCTTGCCAGATGAATTTGCATATTTAAATGCTGCCACGGGAATACTTTCTGTAAACCCCAATACCTCAAAACCATCGGGGAGATTTTTTATAGAATCGCTATGGCTCATCCATACCTGTGATGAAGGGGCTACATGAGTAAGTAATGCATCGGGGGTGCCGGATTGCATGATAGCCCGACCATATTCCCTTTTATTACTTTTGGCCACTACGCCGCCAAATATTTTTGCCGTAAGCTGTGCGCCATAGCAAATGCCCAAAACCGGCAGTTTTAATGAAAGCGCTTTTACATCCACCCAGGGTGCATCGGTTTCATTCACTGAGCAGGGAGAGCCGGAAAGAATAATGCCCTTTAAGGATTCACTGAATTCAATGGGTTTATTAAAAGGAATAATTTCGCAATACACATTAGCTTCTCTTATACACCTTGCAATGAGTTGGGTATATTGAGAGCCAAAATCCAGGATGATGATTTTTTCCGTCATAGATGCAGCAAAGATAATCCCTTTCCTTACATGGCCTTACCGTTTTGTTCGTTGGTTATTTTTTCAACCTTCGATCTGCCAAAGAAATATCCGGCATAAAAAAAACGCCCCTTAAAAAAGAGGCGTGTTGAAAAATTTTAAACAAGCTAAAAAACGAAAAGAGGTCTGTTCAGTTTAAGCTACTCCACCATAATTTTTTTGACGGTTGTTTTACCGTCTGGCGCCGTAAGCCTGATATGATACGTTCCCCCGGCAATTACCCTTGCGGGTGTAACCGTTTTTACAAAATTATTTCCGGCCACCATTACGGCAAAGCTGTAAACCACCTGCCCGTTTGCCGCCAGTAAATCCAGCACATAACGGCCTTCCGGCTGATTTACAAACTCAATATTAAAGCGGTTTTCTTTAACGGGGTTAGGGAATACCGTAATGGATGAAGGCGCTTTTACTGTGCTAAGTTTTACAATGGCGCTGTATTCTACCCTGCCGTTTTGCAGTGTTGCTTTTACCCTGTAGTAGTTATCGGCCACTAACGGGTTATTGTCAATACGGCTGTAAAGTGCAGATCCGCCATTATTGTCTGTGGCAGCAATATTGGTTTGCAATGCCGTAAACGTGCTTCCATTATGGCTGCGCTGCAATTCATAATGAGCAACCCCGGTTTCATTCTCTACCCTCCATTTAATGCTGTTGCTTCCGTTATTGTTACGTTCTGCAGCAATGCTTACAATTTTTACGGGAACCACCGTTGCATTTTTAAATACAATCATAAACCGGTCGGGCGCTGCCGATGGGTTTGTTGTAATATCAAAATTGTAAATGAGGCCGGTTAGCAGGTCAATAGGTGTAGATGTTTCTGTAAACTTATCTACCAGCCATGCCATCAAACCGGGCTTAGCCATATTTTCCACCTGTACGTTCAGGCGGTAAGGCTTGGCTTTCATTCCGGAAATTTTCAGGAACAATGTATCATCGGCCACAATGCTGAGATGGCTTTCAATCATCAGCAATTTATCATTTCCTTTGTTGATGGCGATATTTTCTCCCGGGTTACTGAATTTCATCAGGTCTTCGCCATTGATTTCATTCGTAAAGCTATCGTCAAACATGGCCATAATGCCATCCAGTACCTCAGGTGTTTCGCCGGGTGCATTGGTTTCCATTATTACACTCAGTTTTTCATCCAGGCCATTTATGCGGAACACTTCCCTGCTGCCATCCACTTTTGCAGCTTCGGTAAAGCTTACCGTACCAGCTCCTATACCCGAAGATTGTACAAAAAATGCAGCACCGTTTTCTATTACGTTATCCACACTATTATTTGCGCCATAGCTTCCGCCTCCGGGAGTTACCCTGTAATTGGTTCCATCATAGGTAAAGGCCTGGAAGGCGCCAAGACCATAAGCGCCGCCAAGGCGTGGATCCCACACAAGGAATTGTTGCACCCTTGCACCCGGGCCGGCTACAAAACCTGATTTGGATATGATCCTCATATCAATAGATGATGGATAAGGGTTACCCACACTAAAATATTGGTTGGCTGCTGTAGCCGTAAAGGTTACAGACTGTGCATTACGTTTTATTTTACCTTTTGTTCGCAATAAACTGATGCTGGAGCCTGCCGTAATGGTTCTATCCCCTCTTACAAATTTCATCCAGCCGGTATTGGTAGCAATGGCAGTATCTGTTTTGCCGATGGTGTTGTAGCGCTGGCTGGCATCATTGCTCCACCATTTCATATCGTGTCCGCCAACGGTGTACATATCAAACCATTGCCTTGCAGGTGTGTTCCAATTACTGTAATAGCTACCAATAAGCGTTCCATATCCCGGCACAGGATTTTGCGAAATACTTGTAGCTCCTTCCTGCCAGGCCTGGTTAATGGTTTGAAGCGTAGTGTCGGGAATGCTGTAGAACCTCCATTTGCGGCCATTAAAATTATAGCGTTCCACTACAAATCTTCCTCTTTCCTGGTTGGTTCCGCCATTATCATAATTAATAAATACGGTTGAAGGTATCGCAGCCACCCAAGCCGTAGTATCGGCCCTGCTGCGTAAATGAATATTGCCCGAATCTAATACCAATACGGTATTGGGCGTAGTATTATCAAATAGCATTTTTTGGTTTACGCCCATACTGTTTTTTAAAGTAACGGTAGTATTATTTTTTAATGTAAGGTTATTTAACTCAATGGGTATTTTTGTAAATGCACTATCGGTATAGGTTTGTGCAACTGTACTGTTGAGTTCTACCGTTCCGTCGTTATGTACAAAGTTTGCCGTTGGCCTTCCACCCTTGGTTAAATTACCTTCTACGGTAATTGTAGTACCTGCAGCAGGAGTTTTATTTCCATCTCCACTAAATATTAAGTTTTGATAAGGTAATGTAGTAGTTACCACCTGGTTGCCATTGGCAAGGCCAAGATAGAAATTGCTCCTGTTGTAGTCAATGGTGCTTCCGGCAGCTAATGAAATGTTTTCAATATCTGATTTAACGGTTGGCGTATTAAAGCCCACTACAGGCCCGTTAAAGCCGAGAATATTTGCCGTAAACAGTTTAGACCCGGCTTCCATTACAAAACTTTGTGTACCCGAACCTGCGGAATCAACAATTGCAACATCATTCATGTGAAGTATGGCATTAGTTTTAATGGTAAATGTACCTCCGTGCCTTATGTTGATATTGCCTGAAGACTGGCCTACGTTTGTGCCGGTTACTTCTACATTGTAATAGGCATTGGTTTGAGTTCCCCTTATAGTTTGGCGGCCAACAGCGCTGCTGGCAAATTCCACCACCCCACCGGTGAGGTTATAGTCGCCATTCATTAACGGACCCGGAGTGGTTACCGTACCCAACCTTAATCGTCCTCCATCCATTCTAAAGGTTTCACCTACGGTAGAACCCAGGTTAAAGCTCATAGCATCTACAATTGGCGTACCGGTAATAATTACACTATCGTGTACATTGGCCAGGTTGGTTAAAGTTTTTGTACCACTGCCGGAGAATTTAATGGCATGGTATGTACCTCCACCCAATACGCCGGAGCCGGTTACATTTTGGTTGCCTGCTGCATAATATTCCACCATACTGCCATGGTTTACTGTTACTGTACCATTGGTAACGGTGGATGCTGCCGAACCCCTTAAACCATCTGTAGCGGCTGTACGCAAGGTTCCGTTTATGGTAACGGCTCCACCTGTATTACTCATGTTAATATCGGTCATATCGGCCAGGCCATTTACAATAAAATTGGCTGTACCCGCTTTACTAATAGAAGCTGCCGGTAAGGATTTAATAATTGTTACCGATGAATCTGCAGGCACAATAACATTGGCTGTGGTTGCAATATTTATGTTTTTACCTGTATTAATAGTAAGCATACTGCTACCACCCAGTACTGCCGTAGCACCAGGTGCTGATGCGGCAAATTGCGGAATAGGATTTGTTCCTGTAATGCTCTGTGTTCCACTTCCGCCAGATGCTATTGTTAAAGTACTGTTACCGGTAATACCATTTTTGAATGTTCTTGCTCCGGTTGCAGTATTAAAGTTTACATTGGTTCTTATATCAAAAATTCCATTGATCACTAAAGAAGTACCACCTGTTGTTGCCGTAGTGGATAAAATACTAAATACAGGAACATAGGTTGGTGTTGCTGGATTAGGGAAATAAGTGGCATTACCACTAAATGCCAGACCGTTATTCCACAGGAATTTGGAATTGTTTTTCCAAACATTGTCAGTGTTGGTGCCAAAATCTTCATAACCTGTGCCGGTTGCGGCGCCATTTCCTATTTGTATAATACCGAGGGTATCCACAACAATAGTAGGTGCGGCGGTTAAGGTAACTGCTGTAGCAAAATTTGCCGTAGTTGTCACCAAAAACTTACCTGTGGTATCCACATGCAAATCGGTACCGCCACTATTGTTAAGCTCCATTGTACCGCCGGTTTGCAATACCAGGGTGCCTTTTACCAATGCATGATCCATAGATTCGCCGGCAAGGCGGATATTCATTACATGGCCAGCCCGGATGATAATACCGCTGTTTACATTTTTTGCCGGTTTTAAAACAGCCGGGTAATTCCAGGTTACGCCTCCATCGGTGGATTCTTCCCAATCGGTATTGGTATCCCAGTTGCCGGTGGCAAAATAAGAGCGGTACATGGGCCATGGAGAAATCATCATGGCATCTGCACCCAAATCTACGGGTGTAGCGGCGGACCTGTCATCGCCGTCAATATCATCCGTAATTCCGGCAATTGCCGTACCGGTTCCTTCAAGTGCAAAGTTGGCAGCGTTATTTTGTATATGCAGGTCGGTGGCACTTACAAATAAAGGATTAATGTTTTGCGAATTGGCATCGCCACCAGTGGCGGTTTGAACCTGGGCAAGGGTTTGCCCTGTGGCAAACCAGTTATTGTAATCGGAGTTGGATAATGCGCCTTCAATTCCTTTCACATTTCCGGGAGTTACGGCAGTGCCAAGGTTCACAAATATGTTGTTTTTAATATCCACGGTGGCCGTGCCTCCGTTGTAAATAGCAACAGAACTAAAGGCAGCTCCGGCCCCTGTGCCGGCAAGCCTTACCGTATTATAATAAATTTTTTGGTTGGCATACTGTACATAAATACCTACCTGTGCCCTGGCGGCGGTAAGCACGGCATTAGCAGCAGGAGCAGGAGCAGTTGTTAAATCAATATTTACAAAATTATTATACACCGTAGCCAATGAATTGGCTCCCAAAAGAATTCCCCGAACGTTGGAAGCGGCTGCACCCTGGCCGGGATAAAGTTCACTCACTTTATTTTGATAGATATTAGATACCGTAGCGCTTACATTATTGATATTAATGCCACGTATATCTGCCGAAATGGTAGCACTGGTATAAAGTTTTGCAACACTGTCTTTATACACATTAAGATATCCTGTACCTGCTGCTATATTAACACCGGTAATATATGCTGATGCACCAGCGGCACTGGAAGCAAAATACAAATTGCTGATTTTATTTTCATAAACAGCCGAGTTATCTCCCGGAGCCTGTAAAAGAATACCATGAATTGTTGCACTGGTGCCGGTATTTGAAGCAAAATACATATTGCTGATGGTATTACCATTTAATGTAATGGCGCCGGTTGCCGCTGTATTTACACCCGAAATTGTAGTACTCGTACCAGCAGTGGCAAATACGCTATCAATTGTATTATTATAAACACTAACTGGGCTGGTAAATACGGGCAATACCACTGCATTTAAAGTATGGCTGCCAACACCGGTTGTATAAATCCTTCGAATGGTATTATTATATAGGGCAAAGGGAGTATTGGTACCGGCTACATTTATGGGTATGATGGAATTAGACGTACCGGTTAATGCTGCCAGTTTTTTGATGGTATTGCCTGAGTAGGTTCTTGCTACAGGCGCTGCATCATTATTGTATAAATTAAAGCCACGGATGTGCTGTGCAGCAGTAGATGTTCCTTTAATATACAGACTGTCAATGGTATTATTTACAATGATTTCGTTATTAAACATTGTTGTCGAAGAAACATTATCTGCAACTGCATTTAATGTAATGCTTACTGCATTATTATTGTTTGCCGGAACGCCATTATTAATAAACTGGTTTCCGGAAATGGTTAAATCATCTCCTGCGCCGGTATAAAAAATCATACTTATGGTACGGGATACGGTAAATGCCCCGGTAAATGTATTATTACTAAAGCTATTGGAAGCAATAGTAATATCAGGTGTTGTACCTGTACTGTTAAAATTAAACACCGATGTACCGCCCAGGCTTGCACAACTATTATTGGAAATAGTATTTCCCGAAATTGAATTGGTAGTACCATCAAGAAGAAAAACATTTACAAAAAGAGCTGTCCCTGTACCACTAATGTTATTATTACTAATAACATTATTATTAATATTTAATATTGCATTAGAACATCCGCTATTATTAATTGCAGAAAATGATCCGCTACCACCATTACTCACATTTTGAATGCGGTTACCATTAATATTCATGGTGGGTACATTAATACCATTTTGATTTCTAATACCTTCCCATATCCCACTGGTTGCGGTTGTATAAGAACCGGTTATAATATTACTGGTAATATTTACTGCCTGGCCTAATGCTGCGCCCATGCCAATCCCATTATCAATTGCTGTACAGGTAGCGGTAGTACTTCCACTCTTTACATTAATATTATTATTGGCAATTGTGATGTTTGCACTTGTACCATTAGATGTGAGTATACCTTTTAATACCCCACTGTGCTGAGGGGCGACTCCATTGTCTACACTATTATTGGAAATATTTGCACTCCATTGGTAATTTACCCTTATTCCTGCTGAAATGTTAGCAACTGCAACCCCGTTGGAACCAAAATTGGTTATCGTATTTCCATCGGTATTTACGGCTCCGCCAATATCATTATTTAAATCACCCAGGAAGGTAGCGGGGGCTGGTGAAGGTCCAACACCTACAGTAGCATTAAATCCATAAATCACAATACCATTATGTACATTACTAATGGTATTTCCGTAAAACCGGTTGTTGGAATTGCTGCCGCTTGCTGCCGTTACCGTAATTGCGGTAGTAGGCGCTGTACGGGTGCTGTTCACCATCCAAATGCCTTTATTACCCTCGTAAGAAGTACCCGCACCGGTAACATTATTTACTTTGTTGAGCGTAATTACACAGTTTATTACTGAGTCGTTTTGGCAACCATCGGTTCCGCTGGTTTTAAAGAAGCCGTAACCATATTCCATGGTGCCATTATTGGTAATATTTTCATCTAGAAGATCAATGCCGTCAATGGTTAAGTTATCTACACCGTTTATACTCCAAATACCATCCTGTGCTGTAGCAGTAGCAGGAGTTGCCGAACCACCTGTATAGGCTTTAAGGAGTGGATGAGCGCCAAGGCCATCATTGGTAAAGCGTATTCTTCTTGTACCTGTATTGCCTGCAACAGGGCCAAGTATCAACCCACCCACTCTTACCGTTTCTACAATGCCGGAAACAGCCTGTATGGTAACATCGCCACTAATACCCCTGCGGTTTAATGCAGAAACAGCGCTATCAAAGCTGGCAAAATTACTGCAGGTTTGTCCGCCGGGGCCAATGGTATAAAAGCCATTGAGCGGGCTCATATCTATTGCCACATTATGCCCGGTAGGGTTATGCGCTGTACAGCCATAACTATCTGTTACCTGTACCCAATAGGTTTGGTTGGCAACCGGGATATTATAAGTAGGGTTGGTTTCAATTACCACAGCTGTTGCCGGCCAGGCAGGGCCAGTGTACCATTGATATCCTGTTATTGGGCCAGAACCCACAACCGGGATGGATGATAACGTAGTAGTGGTAGATCCTTCGCATACCAGGTTGGGTCCACCAATAGTTACAGTTGGTGCTGCAGCGGCAATTATAGTAAAGCTGCTGGTATCTTTACAACCTCCGGGAGTTCCCGTTACTACTACGCTGTAGGTTCCACTTGCATTAAAGGTATGGGTAGATGAAGTAGCACCGCCAATAGGAGTTACGGCTACACCATTATACCATTGATAGCCTATAGTGCCTGGGAAAACAGCGCTTGCCGTAATAGTGGTATTGGAACTTGGGCAATAACCAAATATACCCGTTGTACTTACCGATGGATTAGGACTGATTAATAAATATAAGGTATCGCTGGATGCTGCATTACAAGGAGCAGGTGGTACATTACTCAACAATACAATTTTTACAAGCCCTGCAGTAATATCGGCTGCAGAAGGTGTGTAAGTTGTGGCTGTACCATAAGCTGTACCCGGGCTAAATGTACCTGTGCCAAATCCCGGAGCCGTACTCCAGGTAGCCGTAGTGGCATTAATTACAGAGGCCGAAGCATCTGACAGCGTAAATACATTTCCTGCACAAATTTTAAAGGTATCCACCATGGTTACGGAGGCAGGTGTACCGCATCCTGCCAAACCGAAAATGACATGGATGGTATGGTTTGCGCCTACATTTAAAAAGTTATAAACATACGGCGAAACCTGAGGGCCCAGGGGAACGCCATCAATTACAACATCTAAAATGGTATAACCCACATTGGCCACAGCCGTAAAGGACGTATCGGCATTACAATTTACAGGTACAGCGCCAATAGGCGTAAGCACACCATTGGCTGTAGCCGTTGCCGTAATGGTATAAATATTGGTTGCTGTTATTACATGATCTGTCGTATCAAAGCAGGCATTGCCATTAATTACCGCAACACTGTAATTACCAGGGCCTGGCGCTCCATAAACCTGGGTGGTTGCTCCTCCAATTGGAGTACCATTCAGCATCCATTGATAGGTAATGTCCACACCGGATGGGTTTGCAGTAAGATTAATATTTGGAGGTGCCACGCAACCGTTTCCTGCACCGGTTATTGATGGGGTAGTATGCGTATATCTATACACAGTAACCTGTGCAAATACTGAATCGATTGGCGGTCCTGTTACAGGATAATTCACACAACCATCTGATGGATTTCTTCGCATCGAAACTTTGATATATGAAACAGCGGTTGTTGGAGTATAAGTATAAGAAAGTACCTGTGGTGATATTGGTCCGGCAATATTTACAAAACCTCCGGGTCCAGGACCATCGGCGTCTAACCACCAAACAAAGTTGGCATTCGCACCCATTTGGCCGGCAGGCAGGGCTGAAAAAGTAATACTATCTCCGTCGCATACTTTATTATCGGCATCGCTAGATCCTAAACCGATTGATGCCACCCCTCCGGCGATGGCCACCGTAACAATAGAAGTATCTGTTTTTGTACAAGAGCCGGAGCCTGCATGTGCTACAACCGTATAAGTATTTGTATTACTTGTTTGAAACCATACTTGCGTAGCATTGGTACCTCCTACATAAGCCGGGCCGCCGGAACCGGCTGCCGTTGACCAAAGTGGGTTTGGCCCGGGGTTATATGTCCAGGTAATAGGGGCCGTATAGGTACCGGTAATTTTAATATTATCTATCGCCCAGTAATATCCCCATGTACTTTCATAGTGGAACCGTATTCGAATATTGGGTACCCGTGGTACAGCGGTAAGTAATAAATTGGCATTTACAAAATTAGTTGCTCCACCCTGGCTGCTGCCCGTATAATCCTGTATAGTATTCCAGGCACCTGCTCCTACCCTGTACTGTACGGCAACCTGTATATCGGCACCCCAGGCAAGATAGGCATGCCAGAAATTAATGGCGCCATCGGCTCCGAGGCCGGTAAAATCCATAACCGGGGAAACTATTTCGGTATTTGTAGTATTGCCACTTCCGCCTATATCTGCATCGGAATAAAAGAATGTACTGTTATCATTGCTGATTGTATTCACCCAACCTAAATATGGGCTTGCCCTTCTTGTAAATCTCGAAACAGCAGGACCCGAAATAAGATTTGCAACCCAATCAGTAGGTACTATAAGGTCATCTGCAGTGAAAGCATCCAGGCCGGTATTTACATTGGTATGTACCAGGGTTTGATTGGGAACAGCGCCTCCCGTAATGTACATGTTTAAAGGGAGATCGGTGGGGCAAAGCGTAGCCGTAGCCGGCACCAGGTTAATATTTGCCGGAGTAGGATTTACGGTAATTAAAATAGAGTCTTTATTTACGCATACCGGTATTGAAATGTTATCCGTAGCAGTAACAATATAATACCCGGTACCGGATGGTGTAACAGAAACCGAAGCGCCGGCAATATTACCCGGCTGCCATAAATAGGTATAATTAGGGTTGGCGCTGGTAGCAGTAAGCGTTACACTGTTACCGCTGCAAATAGTAGTAGATGGGCTTGCAGATAAGGTCATAGCCGGTGGAGGAGTAACGGTTGCTACAACAGCCACCCGTGTACCTTCGCAACCTTCAGCAATTACAAAATCAAAAAAGGAATTGTAATATGCCGTTGTAGTTGCCGTAGTTGAGAAAACCGCAGATCCCACAATGGAAAAATTTCCACCCGGGCTGGTGAATGGGTAAGAGCAGGTCATAGTAGGTATACGGCCAACCCCACCGCTAATATTTGTGAGTTGATAATTGCCTGGAGTGCTAATCACAAAATTTACCGGCAATGTGGCAATACCTGCTGAAATTTCTGCAGGTGTATAGGTATGGTTATACGTAGCAATATTTACATTGGATAGAGAAGCACGCAAACCAACATTTATTGAACTACCCACAACCACTACTTTTACACTTTGAATGGTAATGGGGGCCATTACATCAAACCTTACCGGCCAATCAGTTGCCGAGCTAGTAGATATACCTCCGCAGGATGTATTTGATGCCGATAAAAGATTGGGGCCTACAATAGCCGGGCCACTACCTGCAGTTGCAGCAGCATAATAAGTAGTAGTACTGCTTATTGAAGGTGTTGTAAAACTTGTGCCCGTTCCAATGGGAATACCACCTGATGGTACATCGTACCAACTTACCGTATAACCGGGCGCTGTAGCTCCCAGGTTTACCGTACCATATCCGCAACGTGAGCCGGGAGTGGTGGTAGCAATTGCCGGGTTATCTACAATGGCATTAATTACAGTAGAAGCTGAGGAACCAAACCCGGGGCAGTTTACCAATAACCTGTAAAATGTAGTGGCAGAAATGGCCACTCCAATTGCATCGGAATAAATGGTGGAAGGAGCGCCAATATTTGTCCAGGGGCCACCCGCTGTGGGGCCCGATTGCCATACATAAGTTACATTTCCACCCCAGCCATATAAAGTAGCAAATAAATCAACCGTGCCGGTACGGCAAATATTTTCGGTGGTTACTACAGAGGAAGAAGAAAAACTTGCTGTACCACCTGCAGGCGCTGCGCTACAAGGTACAGATATAAATTCATCTGCACCAATATCCGGAGTAACCGTTCTTGTATCGCCGTCAATATCGGTGGTAATACCGGCAATTACTGTACCCACATTATCTAAGGGAGAGCCACTGTTTAAATGCAGGTTGCTATTGGGGTTTACAAATTGGGGATTTACGGCAGCAGAGTTGGCATCCTGCGTTGTAGCCGTTTGCCATGCGGCAAGTGTTGCCTGCTGGCCGCCCATATAACCTACAAAATTATTGCTGTAATAATCATTGTAATTTAATGCCCCACCACCACCTGTTGCATAATTTGCATTTCCAACTGATGAATACAGTGAGTATCGCACACCGGTAGTTTGTGTATTGGATAAAATATTATTGCGGATATTTAAACCGCTGCCGGCACCTGATCTCACAAATATACAAGATGAGTTGGCGCCATTATCCTGGTTTTGTGCCATGCTGATGGAATTATACCAAATATTATATCCACCCCCGGTATTAATGGCAATACCATGCCCATTATCTGTAATAATAGATGGTATTAAATATTCACCTACGGCACGTATGTTCCAAATAAAATTGTTGTAAATCCTAAGGCCGGAAGCGCCATTCGTATTTTCTAATGCAATACCATAAGAAGCATACCGTACTGTATTTGCATTATACACATCACTTACCCTGTTTTTATAAATAGCTCCATCGGTAATTGTTCCCCTAACTTCAATACCCGCAATGGTATTTAAATTTGCAGCGGTATTTCCATCTATCCCATTGATAATATTGCGACTGATCACCACATCGGTTTGGTTGGAAACCATGATACCCTGGAAATGGATTTTTTCGGCAACCACACCGGAGCCGATGGTACAGGTATCAATGGTATTGGCTTCTTCATTACCGGGCACACCCCATAACCCAATACCGATATAACAGCTTTTTATTTTTAGAAAACCAAAAAAGTTACTTTTATTGGCCGCATCTGCAGCGGCCCGTATATTGGTTCCGCTGGATGAGATTACCCCTGCATAAGTACTGGTACTTCCGTTTGATGTTCCTGCGCCAATTATGGTAGTGTTCAAAATTTGGTTTTCGGTAGCGCCGTCTGATGTTGATGCAGAGGCTAACCATACTACAACAGCATCAGCCGATGTGGAAGTATTGCTGATGGTTAACAGGTTATTTCCATCAAGGGTTACCAGGTCGGCGCCATTGAGTTTTATTATGGCTCCTACAATATTACCGGTTACCGTTGCAAGTGCAGAAGTGGTAATGTTTACACTGGTATAGTTGGCAGCGCCGGTACCGCTTGAGTTTAATACTGCTGTAACCGGCTCGGTAGTGTTGCCCGAAATGGTAATATTAATGGCCCCTGTATGTGTTCCCGCATTAATAGCATTAAATGCAGCGCCTAATGTGGTATAAGGGGTAACACCCACCGTAACCTGTGCAAATGAGTTTACAGTAATAAACAGGAAAAAGGTAAAGAATGCGAAGTAAAGTTTCTTCATCATAGTTTTGAATTATAGCAATAAAAAGCCAATATTTTTTTTAGCAAAAAAATTTAATACAAAATAAATACCATCAGCATTAATAGTGTAACCGGATTGCAGTTTGCCAGATAGCGGGTATAATTTGGGGGTCCTCTAGCAGGGATATTGGGAGCGTAAGTTAAATGAATTAATGGAATTTTAACGCAATCTTAATTTATTTTTCTTTACAATGTGAATCGCCTGATGCCCTATCTAAATCTCTATTTTACTTACCACTTTATTAAGTTAAAAAAAATATATTCAGGGAGTATTTTACCTGTATATTTTAAAGAATTTCCATAAAAAAAGGCTGCTTTTTTCAAAGCAGCCTTTTTATGTTAAGGAATGTTAACCCTTACAGTTTTATTACTGTAGCCGTTTTTCTGCGGCCGGATTGTAATACTTCTACAAGGTAAGTTCCCGGTCTTAATTCGCTACCAAACCTAATCAGTTGAGAAGGTTGTGCTTTGAATTGTTTGTAGATTTTACCGGTTACATCGTATATGTTCACCAGCATACGGTCAGTATGGTTTGCGGTGTTCACATTCAATACAAACTCAGTAGAACTTGGGTTTGGAGCCACTTTCAGGCTGAAGATATCAATATCGGTTGCTTCTTCCTGAATGGTAGTTCCTCCTTTTGAGGTTTCTAAGGTTGCTGAAGGCGTATTAGCGGTATTGGTTTTGCCATTCCACCAAGGCCACCAGCCGTTCCACCAACCCCACCAGGGACCCCACCAGCCCCATCCGGGACCCCACCACCATGGATTATGGTTGTGGCAGTTTGTATTACATTCACCCAGGTAATCGCCATGTGCAAGGTGTGTAGCTACTGCGCTTTGGCTTACACACATTGTGCGACAGCCATGAGAACCTTGTTTATGACAGATCTTCACCAGGTTGCCTATTCCACCCAGGCAACGTACATCCTGTGCAAATATTGGTGTGGTGCATTTTTGTACACAACCATTTGCATCGGTAATAGTAGCGGTGATTACAGCATCCTGCATCAATGATACATCTAAGCTGTAGGTTTCACCTGCATTGAGCGTTGCGGTAGAAGTAGAAACCGGAGGTTGAGACAATGAGCCTGAACCTGGACAAACCGTATAAGTGTTTGTAGCGGTATTAGCTCCTGCCACCCATGTTTCATCGCTTGAACCCCATGAAATATTACATTTCAATGGCCTGTTCATGCTGAATGAAATAGTGTATGGGCCGGTACCACCTGTTGCAGATGCAATGATCGTAGCGGTATTATCGCCGTTATAACCAAAGAACAGTTCAGGGTTATTGGTACCGCAAGCTGCAAGTAATGGATCGGGTTGTGCAATGGTCATCATGGTTGTTGCCATAGCGCCATCAGCATCCCATATTGCAAAGTTGTAAGTACCTGAACCTACGGTAAATGTACCGGTTCCCCAATATGGCGGGTTACCACCAGAGCCGGAAATAGTAACCTGGGTCATATTTCCGTTACACATAATTGGGTTATACGTTACATTAATGATCAGTTCAGGACGCCTTGTAACGGTGAATGAACAATCTACGGAGTTACCACCTGCATCGGTTGCAGTATAAGTAATAGTAGTTGTAGTGCCGTTAGCAAATGTAGAGCCTGAAGCCGGGCCGGCTGTTTGCGTTACGGTTAATCCGTATCCGCAGTTATCGGTGGCAGTAGGCGCTACCCATGTTGCAACTCCCATGTGGGCTGGCAACATGATATCAGCAGGGCAATCTACCAATGCCGGAGGAGTAACATCCTGTATTACTACATCCTGGTCGGTATAAGAAGTATTTCCATTTCCGTCATCAAATACCCAACGAATGGTGTGTACACCCTGTGTGCTAAATGTGAGTGAAGTAAGCACATCACCTGAGATAGGATCAGTTGGGATACCTTCAATTGTTTTAGCACATTCGTCTTCTACGGTTGGAACAACAGTAACGGAGTACTCACATTCTGCAGTGTAAGTTGGTAAACTTGCAGGTGCAGGCGGAGGTGTTACGTCGTCCAAATTAACCGTTTGATCAACGGTAGAAATATTACCATGTCCATCATCAAAGGTCCAGGTAATGATATTGGTACCTTGTTCAAACACGGTAACAGTGGTTACCACATCACTTGTTATGGGATCAATAGTAGTACCGGTTACATTGCCTACGCAATTATCCGGGGCAATTGGAGCATCCACGGTTGCAGCGCATTCACCTGTAATTACAGGCAAGCTTGCAGGTGCAACAGGAGCCTCATCATCCACCGCAGTAACCGTTACAATGGTAGAACCGGAGCAACCGGATACCACCTCTGTAGCCACTACTGTAAAGTCGGCCGGTGTGGCCACATTAGCCGCATTGGGTTCAATGTTTGAAGCCACAGGATTATTGATACCTGCATTGTCGAGCATTGAATTTGAAGACGTAGTCCATGCATAATTATATACATAAGATGGAGCTGGCACAACCAAAGCATAATCTTCTACTTCACCATTAGTAGCCGTTCCTCCACCACTCGCAGCGCAGGAATTTGATGGATTAGTGCTGAGCCAGTTGTTCATTACACGAATTCTATAAGTACCCGGAGCCGTTGGCGCTGCAAAGGTTCTTTGATAAGTGTTCACATAAGAACCTGAAGTGGTTATTTCACCGGCAGCGAATACTCCGTTACCATCTGCATCGAAGCAAACAGCAAAGCCGTATGTATCTGAATTACCACCCACAGCAGTAATCACTACTGTAGAGCCGGCAGCGGCCGTAATTATCTGGGTACCGGTAAAATTACCATACCTGTTTGCAGATAAGCCGGTAGCATTGTTGAAATTAGTAATACCACCTGTTGAACTTACATTTGAAATGTAACGTAATGGTGAGGTAACTGTACTTGCCGTAGGCGGAGTACATGCACTTGCAATAGGAGATGAACCTCCTCCTGCAGGAGAAGCCACTGCATTCAACTGAGATGTACCGCCAGGGCAAACTTCAGTTGGAGAAGCAGACGCTGTAACACTCACAGCAGGGCCTACAACTACAGTATGAGTGGTAGAGCCTACGCAACCATTGGCATCGGTACCTGAAACAGTATAAGTAGATGTAATTGCAGGAGCTGCAGTTACCACGGCACCTGTTGTGCCGGATAAACCGGTAGCAGGGCTCCATGTATAAGTGCTGGCGCCGCTTGCAGTAAGTGTTGCACTTGCACCTGTACCGCAAACTGCAGGTACAGAAGAACTAACACTAATGGTTGGCAATGCATTTACTACAACTGCTTTAGTTACCGTTTTAACAACTCCGCACAAATCAGTAATCTGAACTGAGAATGTGTAAGAGCCTGCCGGTAAATTAGCAGTAACAGTTGCCGCATTTGGATAGGTACCTCCTACACCATCATTCCAAACATAGCTTAAGCCAGGTGCGCCTGTTGCATTGCTGGTGAGTGTAAAGTTACCATTGGCGCAATTTACCGGAGATACCGTAATATCATTGCCTACCAATGGAACAACATTTACAGCTACCGGGGCGCTGGTTAATGAAGTACAACCTGTAACGGTATTTTTAAATTTAACCGTATAGTTTGTTGTAACCGTTGGGCTTACTGTTAAAGTTGGTCCGGTTGCACCTGTACTCCAGGTATAAGTACCTGGAGAGTACAAACCAAATACCATATTGGGCCGGTTGGTTGATGTACCAGAAACGGTATTATCCGTTCCTATTGTCCTGGGCAATCCGGTAGTATTATCAGCATAATGATACACTGTAGATGCATATCCTGAATTGGAATAATTATTATTTGGGCCACCGCTCCAGCAAACAGGGCTGGTACCATCGCATGATCCATCGGCATTGTTGTCATAATAAATATCTACCAATAGATTATCGGTGCCGTTCCATGCAAATGGGGCACTGAAGTTAAACACATTACTACCCAGCACTGCATTGAAAGTAGCTGCGGTATATACCGTAGTAAATGCAGGATTTTGGAAAGTAGTGATGGTAGCCGAAGTAGTATGTGCCAGCCTGATGGTATAACCGGCAAAATCTGAATTTGAAGGGATGCTGGTTACATTAAAGGCCAGAGAAGCCAATGAAGCTGCACCTGTAATACCTGCTGCGTTTAGATCGGCTGCTCTTACTAAATATTGTACACGCTGACCTTCATATAACCGGTACATTGGTGTATATCCGGCATATGTAGATGTTGTTGCAGTTCCTATTGAATTTGCGGCAGGAGCAACTACAGCAAGGGTAGATGAATTACCCACGCAAATTGATGCCGGTGTAGCTGTAAATACCGGTGTTGCCGGTAATGGGTTTACCAGCACATTTACGGTAGCATCTACAATACAAGTGTAAGGTCCTGATGCATCTGTACCCACTACGGTATAGGCATAAGTGCCTGGCGCAGTTGGTGCAAGGGCCACAATTTGACCGGCAGCAGAACCTGTTATTCCGCTTCCGGCCTCAGGCGCTGCGGTCCAGCTATAGGTATAAGTTTGGCCTACACCCATTTGCATGGCTACCAGCGCTAGTGGGCTACCAATACAAATGGCTGAATTAGAAGCCATGGCCATTATTTGATTAGGCACAATTACATTTACGGTTACTGCAGCCCTTGGGCCTTCGCAACCAAATGAACTGGTTTCTGAAACATAGAAAGTAGTTGTGGTATTTACAGAATGGGTATAAGTAGATCCGCCATCCTGCAATAACGTACCACCGGTTGGAGCATCGTACCATTTAAAGGTACCACCGGCTCCTGATACAGAAGCTGTTGGCACCTGGTCGCCGCAATGCGTAGAGTTGGTTGCAGTGGGCGCTGCAGGTGAAGGATGTACCAGTACATTAATGCTGGCCGGTACCGATGGGCAATTACCCGGGCCAATTAATGTTGCCGTATAAGTTGTTGTAATGGTTGGGTTCACTACAATTGAAGCGCCGGTTTCCCCGGTACTCCAACTCCAGCTATAGCCAGCACCAAGGTTTGGTCCCATCAATCCGCCAAAGGTCATATCCGGCCTTACCTGGGATGAATTAGAAGAACCTGCTGGTACACCGCATCTTTGTGTATTATCGCTATATGAGCCATATGCAGATACAAACCCGGTATTGGTAGCAGAAACGGTAGAATTGCTGCCATAACAACCAGAACAAGTTGCATTGATATCATTGTCATGACAAATGTCCACAATAATATTTGATATTCCATCCCAATTAAACGGAGTACTGAAGGTAAAGGATTGTACCCCTGCAGCATACGTTGTAATTGATGTTGGTCCATAAGTTGTAGTTAAGGATGCCGCATTAAATCCACCGCTTAAATTAGTAGCAGAAGTATGGCCCATTTTAATGCTGAAACCGTTTTGGGCATAGTCATCAGAAGTTGATGTAATATTAAACGCAATGCTGGTAATAGGCCCTGCCACAAAGCCAAGAGCCTGCATTTCAGCGGCCGTAACTAAATATTGTGACCTTGAACCTTCCCATAAATTACTGAAAGGCGATAAACCGCTAGTAGATTGTGTAGAAGATCCATCACCTAAAGTTGCGGTTCCGGGAGCAGTACCGGCATATAAAGTAACCGGCTCGCCGGGGCAGGTACCATTTGCAGGATCTGCAGTAATGTTACTTACAGAAGGAATATCATAAACGGTTATGGAAACCGCAGACTGAGCTACGCAATCATTTTCCACACCATCCAAAGTATAAGTATAAGTGCCTGCAGCTGTAGGAGTAACCGTAATGGGGTTGGTAGGTGTAACCGGGTTGGTTATACCACTTCCCGTTTCGGGGCTTGCAGTAAGGCTGTAGGTATAAGTATTTGTACTTCCTGCCTGGCTATACGACAAATCAACACTGCTACCTAAGCAAATGGTAGGCGCAGATGAAGTAAGCGTAATGGCATCGGGAGATATTACATATGCATCAACCTGTATCCTTGGACTTTCGCATCCATAGGCATTTACTTCACATACCCAGAAGGTAGTGGTAGTTGAAATGACAGAAGAGAAATGATCGGCCGTGCCATCCTGTAATACGTTACCGGCAAACTGGTCGTCGTACCAGCGGAATACCGGTGTAGGTTCGCCTGAATTGGAGGTAACCACAGTACCAACCGGAATTTGTGCGCCGCACTGGAAGGAGAAACCAAAATAGCTTGGCGATGCAGGTACAGGATTTACACTCACCGTTACATCTGCAGAAGACTCACAGCCAGCGCTGTTTGTAACTACCGCTGTATAGGTAGTTGCACCATTTACTGCTACAGTAAGCGGGCTTCCCGTACCAATTGGTGAACCTGCAACTTTCCAGGTATAGGTATAAGAACTTGCTGGGTTGTTTACTCCGCCGCTAATGCTTACAGTATAGTCTTCTACCTGGCCATAGCTTGATGCACCACATGCTGTATAATTAGCACCAAGGCTTGCGTCATGCATGCGAATCCTCATTCTTGTATTTCCATTATATGCACCCGATGGAATGGCAATTGTGCCAGCCCAAGGAGAGTTTGATTCTGCTGTAACTAAAACATCTTCCCCTGCATCATCAAAATCACCATCCTGGTTAAAGTCAATCCAAACCATTACCTGGTCGCTTGAATAGGAAGTGAACGAACCGGATGTTACATTTAAAGGATAAGAAGAGCCTGCACTTACATTTGTTGAAATGGCAGTAAAATCTTCATACCCGTTAGTGGATGTAGAAGCATTATTAATTGAGCCGAAAGTAACCAAACCTATTTTTTCGCAACAGGTACTTGTTGTAGCATTTACAGCACAATAGTTTAGAGGAACCGAAGCTACTGCACTAAGTTCCACATTACTTCCATCACAAACCGGGTTTGGAGATGCACTAACTGTTGGAACCGGTGGCAATGCATTTACGGTTACGGTGATATCTTTTGAAGCGGCACAATTGCCCGCTACGCCGGTTACGGTATAGGTATAAGTACCCACTGTAACCGGGGTAATATTTTGAGCAGCGCCCACAGGGTTGCCCGTCATACCGCTACCCAGTTCAGGATTGGCTACCCATGAGTAACTGTATGCCGCAGCTGAAGAAGCGCTAAGCGCTAAGCTGCCACCAAAACATATAGAAGTAGGCCCTGAAATGGTAATGGGATCAGCAGCATTCACAGTGGCAACCACCGGTGTCCTGTCGCTTTCACAATAACCATCTTTTATAGAAACATAAAAAGTTGTTGTAGTACTTATTTCGTAATGCTGAAGAGTTGAACCCGACTCAAGGGTATTTTCGTAACCAGCCATATTACCATTGAGAGGCGTGCCACCTGTTGAGGTTAAATACCAGCGGTATTCCTGTCCTCCTGATGCACCTGCTGCTGAAACCTGGGGAACACCCAATCCGCAAAGCGGGTTAGCAGGTACAAATGTAACGGGCCCTGTTACAACGGGGCAAGTAGCAAATTCTACTAATAATTTCCAGGTACCTGATGGTACAAAATTATAAGTAGTGTTACAACCGCTGCCGCCATACATACGGAACGCATGTAATTCAAATTGCACCGTACCTGTTGCACCAATGGCAAATGGGAGCGCCCTTGAATAACTAAGAGTTCCACCAGCAGAGCCGGTACCCGAAGCAACGGAAGATTCTCCCAACCCTAATGATGGGGACTTAATATAAGAACGTTGTTCGCTCATATAGCCGAGATTTTGTGCGGTAAAATTATATTGAGCGGTAATATTAGATATGTATTTACCCGGAGGTACCACTACAGAGAGTGTACCCGGGCAGGTAGAAACTGTAGATGTAGTAGGCGCTGAACTACTAAATAAAGATTGTACATCGCTACCATAAGTAGCTACTACACCATCGCTGGTTGTAAAAATTACAATATTTGAATAATTAGATAAACCAGAATTAGTACAGGTAGTTTTTAAACGATAGTAATAATTCCCTACAGTATTTTCTGCAGTAATATTACTGGTAACCGTTGTTGCGCCTGAAATGGCTGACCATCCGCCAATACCATCGGCAGATTTTTCCCATTGATAACTTATACCTGCTTCATTTGACACTCCTGTAGCTGTAGCTGAAAAAACATAGCCGCCAAGCCCTGATGAGGGTGTTAAAGATGCCGTTCCACTATTAGGTGTGCCGGAGCAATTTGAACCGGCGGTATAGGCAAACCGGATATTTGGACGGTTTGCAGATGTTGAAGGTGAAGTGAAAATTGCACAACGTGCTGCGGAACTAGAATATGTATAGCTCATTACGCCTGACGTACCTGCACTATATCTTAAACCACCATAAGCTGAAACGTAAGTATTTAAACCAGAACAAATGTCAACAACAATATTACTGCTGCCATTCCAAACAAACGGTGTCGTAAAGGTAATCATATCAAAATTACCTGCCGTTTGAACGGTAGGCTGATAGGTAAAAGCAGGTTTCACAATCTGTAAACCAGCAGATACCATTGGGTTTGCAATGACTTGAGCTGTGTGGCCTAAACTTATAGTATAATTTTTCAATCCCCCACCCGAAGGATTAGGGGCTTCCGATATGGAAAACCCCAGGCTAGTTATACTGGCACCGGCAGACATACCGCCTGCCGTAAGATCAGAAGCCAGGTAAACTATTTGAGTATGGCGATATTCCCAAAATTGATCTACAGGATCTGCACTTGAACCATTTGAAGTAGTAGTACCCGTACCAATGGTAACAGTTTGGGCCTGGCTTACAATACCTGTAAAGGAAATAGCCAATATGAGCATCAAATGCTGAAGCCATCGCCATCGTTTTGTAAATCCAGCAGGTGCCGTATCATTTTTAATGCTGTTCCGGCGGTCTGCTGGTTGGCCGGGAGGAACAGCGGCTAAGCAAGTTGCTGCATTTTTATTAAAAGCAGCGATGGTAGAAATGCTCATATTTATGGTTTTAATTAACAAATAAAAACGTTAAAAAAATATGTAAAACGCAACGTAACTTTATTACCTGCGTAATAGCAAACACTTGTAAACATTGGCTTTCGCCTATTTCTTGTTGAGGATGGTTAGCTTATCAAAGCTGTAACAGATTAGAATTTTCGAAGGGGAATTACGGGCTTTTTACAGGAAATTACGCTGTGAATATAGAGCAATCATTTAACAAACCAAAAGTTTTTTAACATTTTTTTTATACAATGGATCAATTGGTCTTTTTTCCTAATACCAGGCCTTCAAAAAATGATCACTTTGTTTCTATTTAAAATGCAGCATAACAAGCACATGTATGATTTTTTTAAATACCTATAAAAAAACCGGCCCAAAGGCCGGCATTTTAATACACAATAAAACAAAAAAAGTTTATCCTGCTATCAGGGGTTACCAGCGGTAACCGTGTGGGCGTTACTGTTATAAATTTCCACAACGGCAGTTAAAAATTTACCGGCGTTTTTATCGGTTTCATTATTGCTGCAGAATTGGGCTGCACCGGCATCGTCTTTGATCATGCCTGCAAGCAGTTCGGCGTTATAAGGCACAATGGCTTTTCCCTCACCCTGCTGTAAATAATATTTTAATGCCGTAACCCGGCCATTATAATATTTAAGTGCAAACACATTTATTTTACCTTTTACCACACGGTATGCAAAACCGTTTAATGCCGATGTAGCCACGTAGGTTTCTTTGGCATCGTCGAATAATTTTGCAGAAATGGCATAGCGCCCTTTGGAATCCATGTAGGCTTTTATTTCTTCGGGTTTTATGATGATGGCGCCATTGGCAATAAGGCGTGGGGTTTTAAAAATGGCCGTAACCACTTCCAGCCTTTCAAATTCTTTTATACTGCCATCATTATATTCTACAAAACATTTGGGGGTTTCAATTTGTACACCGGTAGTTGCCGAATTGGATTGTGCAAAAACGCCCATGATCAAAACAGGGCAAAACAGCATAAAAACTAAGGGTAATAGTTTTTTCATAAAGTTAGCTTTGGTAATAAAACGACATTATGATGATTTTATTGTATGAATCATCCGGCTCATTATACCCTAAATCCTTCTTCTTCAAATGCACCTGCATCTTTTCCTTAATTTTACGCCCCTAATAATTTAATATGAAGCAAATAAAAGTTTATATAGGCATTGCAGCTGTGCTATTTTTTTTCTCCTGCACTGCGCCAATACAAACCAGCACAGGCCATGTTGCCGATAATGGAAAAATAACCGTTCAGTTTGTACAAATAAACGACGTGTATGAAATTGCTCCCATAGAAGCCGGAAAAACAGGCGGTGTGGCAAGGGTGGCCACAATAAGCAAATCGGCAAAAGCCAAAAACCCCAATACCTTCCTGGTAATTGCCGGCGATTTTTTAAGCCCATCCGTTTACAACAGCCTTAAATACGAGGGCAAGCGCATCCGGGGCCGGCAAATGGTAGATGCCTTTAATGCTGCCGGGATGGATATAGCCGTATTTGGCAACCATGAATTTGATATCAATGAAGATGAGTTGCAAAGCCGCATCAACGAATCGAATTTTAAATGGGTATCCTCCAACAGTTTTCATAAAACGGATAAAGGCATTGGGCCTTTTGTTCAAATGATCAATAACCAGGCCGTTCCTTTTCCTGAAACCCTCATCTTACCGGTAATAGATGCCGATGGCACTACTGCCAAAATTGGTTTTTTGGGCATTAATATCCCGTTTACCAAAAAAGATTATGTTTCTTATACCGATCCGTTGCAAACGGCCCTAAAATTATACAACCAAATAAAAGACAGTTGCGATGCCGTTGTGGCCATTACCCACCAGGCCATGGAAGATGATATTAAATTAGCCAAAGAATTGCCCGGCCTTGCTTTAATCATTGGCGGACATGAGCATGATATGCGGTATCAAAAAGTAGGGAATGTAATTATTAGTAAAGCTCATGCCAATGCACGATCGGTTTACGAATTAAAATTGCATATCAATAAGAATAATAAAAAAATTAAAACCAATGCCAAACTCATTTGGGTAAATGATGATATTGTTTCGGACCCTGAAACTGATGCCGTGGTAAAAAAATGGACCGGCATTGCCGATGCCAATTTTGCCTCGCTGGGTTTTAATGCAAAAAGAGTGGTAGTAGCAGGCGGCGAAAGTTTTGAAGCCCGGGAAGGGGTAATAAGGGTACATGCTACCAATTTTTCCCGTATGCTGGTAAAGGCCATGGAAAAAGCAGCGCCTCAATCGCAAGTGGCTATTGTAAATGCGGGCTCCATACGCTTAGATGATGTGCTTAGCCCACCGGTTACCGAGTATGATATCATTCGCTGCCTTCCTTTTGGCGGTGGCATTACAGAAGTGAATATGAAAGGGAGCCTTTTAATACAGGTGCTTGAAGCCGGAAGAAAAAATGTGGGAACAGGAGGATTTTTACACTACTCCGATAAATTATTTTACGATGCCATCAATCATATTTGGACCATTAATAAACTTCCTGTTGATGCTCAAAAAGTTTACCGGGTAGCGCTCAGTGATTTTTTACTTACCGGTGGTGAAGCCAATATGGGCTTTCTTACCAAAGACAATAAAGAAATTGAAAAAGTATTTCCGCCGGCTACGGGCACCAACGATCCCCGCAGCGATATCAGGTTGGCAATAATACAGTACTTAAGCCAATAGTAAACGGGTTTGCAAAAAAATCAATGCTGTACCGTTGCCACATCTTCGGGTACATGCTTATGCTTAAATAGCACTGCAAATAAAACGGCAATAACCAGGGCGTAACCGGCATAAGCTAACCATATACCATGCCAGTTGCTGCTGCCATCGGTATTAATAAAATATTTGGCATTTACCCAACCGCTAATGGTACTGCCCAGCCAGGCGCCTACGCCGTTGGTCATCATCATAAACAAACCCTGTGCGCTACTGCGGATGGATGAATCGGTAGAAGTTTCCACAAACAACGAACCCGAAATATTAAAAAAGTCGAACGCCATACCATATACAATGCAACTTAAAATAATATGCACGGTACCCATCGGCGATGGGTCGCCGTAAGCAAATAAACCAAACCTTAAAACCCATGCCAGCATGGCAAACAACATCACTTTTTTAATGCCGAATTTTTTCAGGAAAAAAGGAATGGTGAGGATGAATAAGGTTTCACTCATTTGCGAAATAGACAAAATAATGGTAGAGTATTTTACCACAAAAGAATCTTTAAAAGCTTCCACTTTATCAAAACTGCTGAGGAACGAATCGCCATACATATTGGTTAATTGTAACGCAGCGCCCAGCAACATGCTAAACAAAAAGAACAAGGCCATTTTATAATTTCCAAAAAGTTTAAAAGCCTGCAGGCCCATTTGCTCTGCAAAACCGGCATCTTTGGCAATAGACTTTGGAGGCGGGCACTTGGGTAAGGTAAAAGAAAAAATGCCCAATACAATGGCGCCCACAGCGCCTATAATAAACTGGTTGCTGTTGTCTTTGCTTCCGCTAAGATTGGTAACCCACATGGCCACAATAAACCCAATGGTTCCCCAAACCCTTATGGGCGGAAAAACTTTTACCACATCAAACCCTTCTCTTTTTAAAATGCTATAAGCAATGGAATTGGATAAAGAAATAGTGGGCATATAACAAATCATTGCGCCAAAAATTACATAGTACAAGGTATTGGGATCATCTACTTTGGGTACATAAAAAAGGATGAGGCCATAAAGCAAATGAAGGATGCCATACAACCGTTCTGCATTGAGCCATTTATCGGCAATAATGCCCGTTAAGGCCGGCATAAATAAAGAGGCTAAGGCCAGGGTTGAAAATATAGCACCAAATTGCGGAAACGTCCATTGCTTGGCATTAAGGCAATATGTGCCAATGGTAATAAGCCAGGCACCCCACACAAAAAACTGTAAAAAGCTCATGAGGGTGAGCCTTAATTTTATGCTCATAGCAATAATCGTTTTATTTTATAAAACGGGAAGATAATTATTTTTTTAATTGAACCGCAATTATAGAATGGAATCCCCGGCAGGTGAAGCAAGGGGGTTTTGATTTTATGGTCATTTAACAATGCAAGCGGAAAAGCAATAACTTTGCATAAAATTTTTTACCAAATGATCGGTGCAGCAGAGTTTTTGGCAAGCGTTGAAAAAGATGGGCAACTTAAGGCAATTGCCGAAAAGGTATTACAGCATAAAAGAATATCTGATGAAGACGGCCTTGCCTTATTTGAAAAAGGCAGCCTGGGTTTTGTGGGCTCACTGGCCAATTTTGTGAGGGAACATTTGCATGGCGATAAAACCTATTTCAACCGCAATTTTCATATTGAACCTACCAACGTATGTGTGTTCAGTTGCAAATTTTGTTCCTACAGCCGCTTGTATGCCCACCGGGAAGAAGGCTGGGAACTGAGCATTGATGAAATGCTGGATATTGTAAAAAGTTATGACGGCCAACCGGTAACCGAAGTGCATATTGTGGGTGGCGTACATCCTAAAATGGATTTAAATTATTTTGTTGAACTCTTGCAAAAAATTCATGCACACCGCCCCGGGTTACACATCAAAGCTTTTACGGCGGTAGAACTGGATTATATGTTTCGCAAAGCAAAACTCAGTGTTGAAGAAGGTATGAAGGTTTTAAAAGATGCCGGCTTACAATCCCTGCCCGGCGGTGGCGCCGAAATTTTTCATGAAGACATCCGGAGTAAAATTTGCGCCGATAAAGTGAGTGGGGATGGATGGCTTAAAATACATGAAACAGCCCACAACTTAGGCATCCAAAGCAATGCCACCATGCTTTATGGGCATATTGAAAAATACGAACACCGCATCGACCACATGAACAAGTTGCGTAACCTGCAGGATAAAACCAATGGCTTCAATACTTTTATTCCATTAAAATTTCGCAATGCGCATAATGAAATGAGCCATGTGCCCGAAACCACGTTGGCAGAAGATATGCGGCTCTACGCCATTGCCCGTATTTACCTCGATAACTTTCCGCATCTTAAAGCGTACTGGCCCATGCTGGGCAGGCAAAATGCACAACTCAGTTTATCCTTTGGCGTAAATGATATTGACGGCACTATTGATGACAGTACTAAAATATATTCCATGGCAGGTAGCGAAGAACAAACTCCTACCATGACCACGGAAGAATTGGTTGCCCTCATTAAGCAGGCAAAACGGCAACCGGTAGAACGGGGAACCCTGTATAATGAAATTAAAGACTATGGCAAAGAAGAAGCCATTACCCTGATGAATGAGGCCTGATAAATAATTATTAAAAGCGCTGATTTTTTGTTTTAACTTTTAACGATGATTTCCATTTTAGTAGCTGCTGCCGAAAATAATGCCATTGGTAAAAATAATCAACTGCTATGGCATTTACCCAACGATATGAAGTTTTTTAAAAACACAACCTGGGGTATGGCAGTAATTATGGGGCGCAAAACTTTTGAAAGCCTGGGCAGGCCTTTACCCGGCAGGATGAATATTGTTATTACCGCACAACCCAATTGGAAACGAGATAATGTGAGCGCTGCAAACAGCCTGGAGCATGCCCTTGGCCTTGCAACAGCTGCAAATTTTAAAGAAGTATTTATTATTGGCGGCGGAGCAATTTATAAACAATCTATGGATTTGGCCGATTGTATTTATTTAACCCGTGTTCATGCCAATTTTGAAGCCGATACTTTTTTCCCTGTGATTGACGAATCAGAATGGAAGTTACTTACGAATGAAAACTTTTCGAAAGACGAGAAACATTTATTTGATTATTCTTTTCAAAAATGGGTAAGAAAATAAAATGTACGCCCCCCTGCAACTAGTCCAAAAATACCTAAAGTACTACTGTACCGCATCCAATGGAAAAGGGCATGGCATCCACTCCCCTTTTGTGTATGATTTTGTTACCCGTGTATTAAACGATACACAAGCCTACCCTTGTTATAAAAACATTGAAGCCGAAAGAAAAAAATTACTGCAAAACAAAAACCGGATCCCCGTTCAGGATTTTGGAGCAGGATCGGCAGTAATTGCAACAAACAAAAGACCTATAAAAAAAATTGCCGCTTCATCTTTAAAACCGGCAAAATATGCACAGCTTCTTTACCGCATCGTACAATATTTTCAACCGGCTACCCTGCTGGAATTGGGTACATCCCTGGGCATTACCAGCAGTTATATGGCCAGCGCAAATCGTAGTGGAAAATTGTTTACCTGCGAAGGCTCACCCGAAATAGCACAAATAGCTCAACAGGTTTTTGATACGCTGCAATTGAAAAACATTAGCCTTGTTGAGGGCAATTTTAGTGATACGTTACAGCCGTTGCTTCAAAAAACCGGCAATATTGATTTTGCCTTTATAGATGGCCATCACCGCAAAGAGCCTACCCTGCTTTACTTTCAGCAGATTTTAAAAAACTGTCACAGCAAAAGCATTGTAATTTTTGACGACATTCACTGGAGCAAAGAAATGGAAGAAGCCTGGCAAAACATAAAAGCCCATTCTGCCGTTACCTTAAGCATTGATTTATTTTTTATAGGAATCGTCTTCTTCAATAAAGATTTTAAAGAAAAGCAGGATTTTATTATCCGCTTTTGATATTATGCCCAAATTTTACCATAATAAAAACTAATCCCCTATTTTTAAAGCATGATTATAGGAGTTTTAAAAGAGCCGGCACCGGAAAAAAGAGTGGCTATTTTACCGGAGCATATTGCACAGTTTACAAAATGGCAATGTACCGTACTCGTTGAAGATGGCGCCGGAAAACAGGCCTGTGCCGGCAATGAAGCCTATATTCAGGCAGGCGCCAAAGTGGTTTCCCGTAACCAGTTGATGCAGGAAGCGCAATTGCTTATATGCATTAATGCAGTAAAACCCAATGATGCCGGGCAATGTAAAGCCAGCGTATTGCTGGGAACTTTCCAGGCGCTGAACAACGCTGCTCTTATAAAGAATTTTGCAGAAGCAAACCTTACGGTCTTTAGCATGGAAATGCTTCCACGTACAACCCGTGCGCAAAGCATGGATGTACTGAGCAGCCAGGCTAATATAGCCGGCTACAAAGCCGTATTGCTTGCCGCTAATTTGTATCCAAGGTATTTTCCCATGTTTATAACCGCTGCCGGAAGCATCCCTCCGGCAAAAGTGCTCATACTGGGTGCAGGTGTAGCCGGCCTGCAGGCTATTGCCACTGCAAAAAGATTGGGTGCTGTAATCGAAGTGTTTGATACCCGGCCGGCGGTAAAAGAAGAAGTGATGAGCCTTGGAGGAAAATTTATTGAAGTGGAAGGCGCTGCCGATGCCAGCAAAGCCGGGGGATATGCGGTAGAGCAATCTGCAGAATTTATGCAAAGGCAAAAAAATAAAATTGCCGAATCAGTGGCCAAGGCCGATATCGTTATTACTACGGCACAAATACCGGGCAAAAAAGCCCCGGTACTCATTACCGATGAAATGCTCCTCGCTATGAAAAACGGATCGGTGATTATTGATTTAGCGGCATCCACCGGGGGTAATACTTCACAAACCCAAAATGGGAAAACCATTGTGTATAATAACGTAACCATTGCAGGTAATAGTTCACTTGCCGATGATATGCCGGCCGATGCCAGCAAATTATACGGAAAAAACATCCTGAATTTTTTACAACTCCTATGGGATAAGGAAGGCAACTTTAAGCTCAACTTTGAAGATGATTTGGTAAAAGGATGTTGCGTGGCTCATAATGGCGCCCTTAGCAATGAAAAATTATTAACCCGCTAATAAAAAAATGATGAATGAAATTTTAGGCTTCTTTTCCGCACATCAACAAATTATTTACCTGGTTATCCTCATGGTATTTGTGGGTATTGAAGTCATTGGCCGTGTGCCCAGTGTGTTGCATACACCGCTGATGAGCGGCGCCAATGCCATACATGGCGTGGTGATCATCGGCGCCATTATTGTAATGGGCCGTGCCGAAGCAGACAATTACCTGGCCTTATGGCTGGGCTTTTTGGCGGTAATTTTAGGCACTTTAAATGTTGTGGGCGGCTTTGTAGTTACCGACCGGATGCTTGAAATGTTTAAAAAGAAAAAATAACCCCAGAAATCATCAACTTAGATTTTTATTAGCATGGCTCAACATCTCCTCACCATCATTTATCTTATAGCTTCCATTTCCTTTATTGTGGGTTTAAAAATGCTGGCGCACCCGGCCCGGGCACGCAAAGGAAACTTAATAGCGGCTGCAGGAATGGCGCTGGCCATTTTAGGAACAATTTTTTTATATGAAGAAGATGGCATAAAACTGGGCAATCATTTATGGATTTTTTCCGGTCTTTTAATTGGCTCCGTTATTGGAACATTCGCTGCCAAAAAAGTAAAAATGACGGCCATGCCCGAAATGGTAAGCATGTTTAATGGTATGGGTGGCGCATGTGCTGCATTAATTGGCATTGTAGAGTATAACCATTTGCAACATCACGGCATTGTAGCGCCAAAAGGAATGTTACTCATTATTGTGCTGGGTTTAATCATAGGCTCCATATCTTTTGCCGGAAGTATGATTGCCTGGGGAAAATTAAATGGAAAAATAAAAGACTATGCATTTAAAGGACAGCATTTTTTTAATATCCTCCTGCTGCTCATTATACTTGCACTTGCGGTATATTTTATAGGATGGAATCCTGAAAATTCCGGGCGTGTTTTTTATAGTATTTTTCTCTTATCACTTTTATACGGCGTGTTTTTTGTGTTTCCCATTGGCGGTGCCGATATGCCGGTGGTGATTTCCTTATTGAATTCATTTACCGGTGTGGCGGCGGCCTGCGGTGGTTTTTTATACGATAATAAAGTGATGCTCACCGGTGGAATTTTAGTGGGCGCTGCAGGCACACTGCTTACCATATTGATGTGCAAGGCCATGAACCGTTCTTTGGTAAATGTTTTAATAGGCTCTTTTGGTGGCAGCAATGTTACAGGATCAAACGACAAAGTATATGGGCAGTACAAAGAAATAAGCCTGAGTGATGCCGCTATGGTAATGGCTTATGCCAATAAACTGATGATTGTACCGGGCTATGGATTGGCCGTAGCGCAAGCCCAGCATATTTGCCACGACCTTGAAAAATTACTGGAAGAAAAAGGCGTTGAGGTAAAGTATGCCATTCACCCCGTTGCCGGCCGTATGCCCGGCCACATGAACGTGTTACTTGCCGAAGCCGACGTACCCTACGATAAATTACTGGAGATGGAGCAAGCTAATGATGAATTTAAAAATACCGATGTGGTATTGGTGCTGGGGGCAAATGATGTAGTGAACCCGGCAGCCAAAACTGACCCTTCCTCTCCTATTTACGGAATGCCTATTTTAGAAGTGGACCGTGCCAAAACTACCATCGTTAACAAACGAAGCATGAAGCCCGGTTATGCCGGTATCGAAAACGAATTGTTCTTTCAGCCCAAAACCAGCATGCTTTTTGGCGATGCCAAAAAAGTGCTGCACGACCTGGTAGCAGAAATTAAGGCAACGTAAACGGTCTTCCTACTGCTTATCCATTTCTACAATGGTTGCAACAATAGAATTGGCTTCACCGGCAGCTACATTAAAATTTATTTTACCATCTGCAGTAGCTTTATAGTTTACATTTTTAACGGCATGGTTGGCTACGGCTTCATTTACTTTTGCCGCAAAGCCGGGCTTTTTGCTGCTGTTGATGGCTGCATTGAGCCCATTATAATCCAACTCTGTTTTACTCACCACTACCGCCATAATTTCTTTATTGCCGATATCATCTGCCATGATGGATTCTTTGCGGGGAAACAAACGGTAACCGGTAATACCACAGTAAGCCGAATGAATCGGTTTGTAAGGAAACAATATCATGCTTTTATTCCCGGATTCATCCGGAGTAAAAATATAAATATAACATTCCACCGCATTTTTAATTTCCATTTTAAACCTTGTACCTTTTTTTATGGGGGTGATGGTTTTAAAAACATTTCCGGCAAATGGTTTTAAGGCAATCGGTTGACGGGTTTCATTATTCATCATACCCACACTGCACTCAAACGCCATGTTTAATGCAGCGCCCCGCTTAGGCAAGGGATCGAGGCCATAAGCTTCCCGAACAAATTCTTTAAAATCGCCATAGCGTACATAGCCAATGCCGTTTTGTCCCCACTCCGGCCCCCAGCTATTCATAATTTGAAAAGCGCCACCTTCCAGCCTGTCGTCATAACCAATTACACACATGGCATGCCCCCCAAAACCCACCTGCTGATAATCGGATTGATCCGGGTGCCAAACTTTTTGCCCCAGCATGCCCTGCATGAAGCTTTGCCCCACCATCATACCAATAACCACTGGGGCATCTTTGGCCAAATGTTCTTTTACGGCCCTAATGTTTAAACCGTTTACATCATCAGATTCGGTAAGCCGTGTAAATCCATGAATGCGGTTCCCGGAAGCCTTTTGCAATAAGCTGCTATTAGCCTGCCTGGAACAATTATTTTCATCGTACTGAAAATCAGAAAAAGGTAAAGAACCACGGGTTTGCATAAACTCCATGGCCCGTTGAATATAAGAACCCTGGCAATCATCCAGGGCAATATTGTTGTAAACAAATGCAGGGCTATAGGCCACCTGGTTGGGGTTTTGGCGTGTGCTTGCAGCTTCTAAAATGGTACGGGCTGCATAAGCGCTGCTCCAGGCCACGCAACTGCCTTGCTTTCCCTGGTTTAAACGATTGGGCGCAAATGCAGCTAAGGATACGGCTTCAGGCAAAGGATTTTTTACATTATCATCTTCCAGGCCTTCATACACTTTTGCTTTGCTAAATTCCTGGGGGCTAAAATTATACCCGCTTTGTGAAAAAAGAGATTGAACTACTGAATTGGTATCACATCCTCCACGGCCCAAAATAAAATAGGCGCCTGCGCCAATCAACAACAATAGAAAAATACCTTTTCCACCACCACCGCCCCTGAACAGGCTGAATAAAAGAGGAAGAAAACTCAACAATCCACCAGCACCGCCGCCGGTATTTGTGGTATTGCGATTGGAATTGCTACTGTCGTCATAATCATCCTGCCCCTGGGGATCATCTACCATGTGTAATGCCATATCAAAATATTTAAGGGCTAAAAATACAAATTTTTAGTTCAGTGGCATTTGTAATTTGCTGCCCGGCATTATTTAAAACCCGGATATAAAGTTTGAAGAAAAATGAAAGATTAATTTTTCAAAATTTTAAATTCCACCCTTCGGTTTAGCTGGCGACCTTCATCATTGTCGTTGCTGGCTACGGGTACGGTTTCTCCATAGCCACGGGATATTACTCTTGCATCGGCAATGCCTTTGCCAATAATGTATTCCCTTACACTTTTTGCACGGTTATCGCTAAGGGTAAAGTTATAATTGTCCGATCCTTTGGCATCGGTATGTGCGCTGAGTTCTATTTCCACATTGGGATAATCGTTAAGGAATTTCACTACACGGTCCAACTCGGCAAAGGATTCGCTGCGGAGATCAAATTTATCAAAATCAAAAAATACGTTATTGAGCCTGAACACCTGGCCAATTTCTATGGGAGCAAGGTAAAGGTCTTTATGAATAATGGTATAGCCTTGTTTAATTAATGAATCCAAATTTAAGTTTTCGGAAATGGCAAAGTATTTATCGGCCGATGCCCTGATGCTGTAGTTTTTATTAAACGGCAACACTATTTTAAAAGAGCCGTCTGAAGGATTGGATGAACCTTTACCGGCTTCTTTTCCTTCGGGTAAAACTTCATAAATTAAATCGGCTGCCAAAGGTTGTTTGGTTTTGGCATTATATACATTGCCGGTTACCAACACCACGGGATCGGGCATTTCCTGCTCCATTAATTTTACCCTTACAATATCACTTGCTCCAAATGCCCCATCGCTACTGGTTAAATAAGCGTATTCTCCGCCGGCATCCATCGTAAAAAATGCTTCGCTGCCTTCGGTATTGATTGGGGCGCCCAGGTTTTTGGGGGTGGTCCATTTGGTCCAGCTATCATCCAGCCTTTTGCTCATCCAAATATCCATTTCACCAAGCCCGCCGGGCCGGTCAGATGCAAAGTAGAGGGTTTTGCCATCGGCAGCCAAAAACGGGCTCATCTCATCATAATCGTTTGTATTGATGTGTTTGCCCAAACTTTTAGGGGCCGTCCAAATATCTCCTCCTTCATGAAAACTTACGTATAGGTCGTTATAACCGTATTCGCCTTCTTTGGGATTCATATAAAACAGCATGGTATTCCCGTCGTTACCCATACAGGCGCCAAATTGTGCCGTACGCATAAACTTTTCAAAATTTCTAATGCGCAGCATTTGCGGTGGACTCCAGTTGCCATCTTCCTGCATTTTCATCATACTTACCCCCATGCCAAGGTATTGCCCTTCTCTAAAAGCGCCTTTCAAAAGAATGGTATTCATATCCGGCGAAATCCAAAACACTGCATTAAAATGAGAAACATTGATGTTGCCGTTAAGGTGCTTTGCCCTGCTCCATTTTCCCAGGCTATCCCGTACGCTATACCAAATATCCTGGGCAATGGGTACGGTGGCAATTTGAACATTGGCCGGGTGGCCCTGGCGGATAAAAAAAAGCATATTGCCATCGGCAGAAACGGTGGGGCGCATTTCGGGGTACCCGGTATTAATTTGATCGCCCAGGTTTTCTACCGTTACAATGGTGTTTTCTTTAATGATATTTTCTTTTTGCGCAATAAGTTTCACCGCAGTATCCATCAAAGGCTGCGCATAAGCCACAAGAGCCGTTAATACAATAACAATGAGCAAGTAAAGTTTTTTCATAGCACTGGTATTTGCCAAAAAGTAAAACGCTTAAAACCTTCTAAAATTGCCTGCAAATAACCCGGTACAGGATATTTTTGCAGAAATAACAACCGTCCACAGGGTACCTTTATGCGGTTCATTTACAGGAGATGAACAAACTACAAACCGTTATATTTGTTCTATGAAAAAAGCCGGAATTTTAGGAGGTGGCCAGTTGGGCCGGATGCTTTTACAGACAGCTGCAAACTACCCGGTTATCACCCATGTAATGGAAAATGATGAAAACTGCCCGGCAGCCCATCTTTGTCATCATTTTACAAAAGGCGATATCAACAACTTTGATGCTGTTTACAACTTTGGCAAAAACCTCGATTGCCTTACCATAGAAATTGAAAGTGTAAATACCGAAGCGCTGGAAAAATTGCAACAGGAAGGCGTAAAAATTTATCCGCAGCCACAGGCTTTAAAAACCATCAAAAATAAAATACTGCAAAAGCAATTTTATGCAGACAACCAAATACCCAGCAGCCCATTTAGAATAACGCAAAACAGGGAGGAATTAGCACATCATAAAGATTTTTTACCCGCCGTACATAAGTCGGCTACGGATGGCTACGATGGCCGTGGGGTGCAACTTATAAAATCGTTTGAAGAACTGGGTAATGGTTTTGACGTGCCGTCGGTTTTAGAAAAAATGGTGGATGTAAAAAAAGAAATTGCCATAAGTATTGCAGTGAGTAATACCGGCGAAACGGCCATTTATCCACCTGTAGATATGGTTTTTGACCCTAAATTAAATTTATTGAGTCACCAGCTTGCCCCGGCAGAGTTGGATGAAAAAATTTTTTGGAAACTGGAAGCCGTTGCACATACCACCGTAAAGCGGCTTAACAGTGCCGGCATTTTTGCTGTTGAATTATTTGTAGATCATTCCGGAAATGTGTGGGTAAATGAAACAGCGCCACGGGTGCATAACAGTGGGCACCATACTATTGAAGCCAGCTACAGCAGCCAGTTTGATATGCTATGGCGTATTATGCTAAATTACCCCCTGGGCAATACCCAACCCATTTTACCGGCCGCTATCGTTAATGTACTTGGGGCGCCGGGATTTACCGGCCCGGTAGAATATGAAGGCCTGCAAGAGATCTTATCCATGCCTAATGTTTTTGTGCATTTATATGGAAAGGCCGTTACAAAGCCCGGAAGAAAAATGGGACATATTACAGTTCTCAGCAACGATAAGCAGGAATTGCTTTTTAGGGTAAATAAAATTAAAAATTCACTTCGTGTAATTAGTAAAGGCTGATCTCCCAGCTATTGAAAAGTTGTGGGTGTTTAAATTTTAATTCTTTAACCTTTAAATAAATTGAACATGGCAAATTTTGTAATCACCCAAAGTAAAAACGGGGAATTTCGTTTTGTTTTAAAAGCCGACAACGGGCAGGTTATTCTCAACAGCGAGGGCTATAGCAGCAAAGCAGCGGCGCTTAAGGGCTTGGGCTCCGTAATAACGAACAGCCAAAGCAAAAATAATTTTGAACAAAAAAAGGCAAACAACGGAAAGTTTTATTTTAATTTAAAAGCTGCAAATGGAAAAATTATCGGCACCAGCCAGATGTACGACTCAGAAGATGGTATGATAAACGGGCTGGCTTCTGTTTTAAAAAATGCCCACAACGCCGGCCGTACAGACGAAACCGTATAAATAAACAAAATTTTAAATACCGGAGCCTGCATAAACTGTAGGCTTTTTTCGTTGTGATTTTTCAAAATTAAATAGAAAAATGTAGTAAAACAGCCCAAAATAGCCGTATTTGAAACAATACACTGCCGAAGTCGTTTTCCTCATACATCAAATCCGAATTTATGAAAAAACTCTTCGCCATTTTAGGCCTTATTATTTTGCTTAGTTCCTGCTCCCGTTCCATAACCATGGACCAGGCTGCCAGCGGATTTTACAAAAAAAGCAGGTCTATACGATAACCATTTTTAATGAAAAATAAAATGTCCCGGCAAATTGCGGGACATTTTGGTATAATATTTTCTAAAAGAAATTATATTAAATCTAAGGCCAAACCAAAAAAGGTTACCACAAATGGTAATACCAGGGTGCAATACCCTCCACCAATGGAATACACAAAAAAGAATGCACATACACTTAATAAAAACAGTATCCAATAAAGCAGGCTCGATTTTCTGGCAGTAGTATTCATGTGTAATTAATTTATGCAAATATAAGGCAGAAGTTTTTAACCCAAAATTTTTGAAAGAATATTTTATGTGTACAATTCACACATTTGTTCTTTCTGCTTATCTTGCGGCATGGTCGTTACGATTTTTATACAGTATCATACGCATTATGGACAAGAGATATTTTTAAAAGTTTATCCTTCTAAAAACCGTACCGCTATCAGCCACCAGGTGGACCTGCACTATTACAACGAGCAATACTGGAAAGCTACCCTTAATACCGGCGAACTGGATATAAAGTCAAAATTTATTTTTAGCGCCAGCGTAGCCGATAAAAACAACGGGCAGGAATATGAAATCATTCCCGTAAAAACCATTGACCTTAAGGATAAAAAAAAAGACATCACCCTATTTGAGCAGGTGCCCCAGCATAACGATTCACAGGTACTGGTTCAAAGCAAGGCTTACCCCATTTTAAACCAACCGAAACAACGTCCAAAAACGCATCGTAAATCACCCAAAAACGTTACGCATCTCTTCCAGGTAGTGGCCCCGGCATTACAACCGCAATATTCGGTTTGCCTTTCCGGTTCTGATAAGCAATTTGGCCATTGGAGCGAAACGGAAGCCCTCATCCTGGATTATAAAAAAAACAAGTGGACGGGTGAGTTTAACTTATCTAAAACGCTTTTCCCTGCCGAATATAAACTGGCTATTTTTGATCATGAAGCCGGCAAAGTGGTAGCTTATGAAAATGGGGATAACCGGGTACTGTTTGGCGCTGCCGGCAATGATAATTTGGTGATTTGTAATTTGAATGCGCTCTTTCCAAAATTTAACTGGCGGGGAGCAGGGTTAAATATCCCTGTATTTTCCCTAAGGTCTGATAAAGATTGGGGCATTGGTGATTTTAGCCTGCTTAAACCCCTCACCGACTGGTCGGTAATGACCGGTATTCGCATGTTGCAACTCCTGCCCATTAATGACACTACGGCAACCAAAACCTTTAAAGATTCTTACCCATACTCCTCCATCTCCCCTTTTGCGTTACACCCGCTCTATCTCAATATTCCTCAACTCGCTAAAGCTATTGGATATGAATTTCCAAAGGAGATGCTGCAAAAAATTGAAATTTTAAACCAAAAAACCGAATTAGATTACGACGGGGTATTAGCCGTAAAATTAACTGCGGCAAAAAGTATTTATCAATTAGAAAAAAATAGTTTTAAAGACGATTTTGCGTGGATAGATTTTTTTAACCTTAACCGCCATTGGCTGGTGCCTTATGCCGTTTTTTGCTATTTGCGTGACCAAAACGGAACGGCCGATTTTTCGCAATGGAAACAATTTAACCGGTATGATGAAGAAGCGGTGGAAGAATTTGCCAATATAGGCACTAAACAATATGATGAAATTTGTTTCTACTATTTTATTCAATACCACCTTCACCTGCAGTTAAATGATGCGGTGGAGTATGCCCATCAAAAAGGTATTATTTTTAAAGGCGACCTGCCCATAGGCGTAGGGAGGCACAGTGTGGATACCTGGATGTACCCGCAGCTTTTTCACATGGAGATGCAGGCTGGCGCCCCACCGGATTATTACAGCGCCACAGGGCAAAACTGGAGTTTCCCCACCTATAACTGGGAAGCCATGGCAAAAGACGGCTATAAATGGTGGCGGCAACGCATGGAACATTTGGGCAATTATTTTGATGCCATACGTATTGATCATGTGCTGGGATTTTTCAGAATTTGGAGCATACCGGTAGCCAATAAAACCGGTACACTCGGAATTTTTCAGCCGGCGATCTCCATAGCAGATACCCTCTTTAAAGAAAACGGCATTAGCATTGACAAACAACGTTTCTGCAAACCTTTTATCAACAAGGAAATTATAGAAACCCATTTTAAAGACAAGGCCGATTGGGTTACTCATACGTTTCTTGATAACGGGAGCTTTAAATCAACGTTCAATACACAGGCTTCCATAGCAGCTTTTTTTGAAAAAAACCCGGAACATAAAAACCTGGAGCAGGCTTTGCAATTTTTGCTCACCAATGTATTGCTCATTGAAGATGAAGAGCAGTCCAACCATTATCATTTCAGGATTGGGATGCATCAAACAGAATCGTTCAAATCCCTGCCTGATTTTGACCGATCGGTATTGGACCGCTTGTACAATGACTACTTTTTTACCCTGCAAAATAAAATGTGGGAGGCCGAAGGCATAAAAAAACTGAATGCCTTAAAAGACACGACCTCAATGCTTATTTGTGCCGAAGACCTGGGCATGGTTCCCGAATTTATGGACCGGGTGTTGCATCAAATGGGCATGTTATCTTTAAAAGTACAACGCATGCCCAAGGAAGCCGGCGAATTATTTTCAAGGCCTGCCCAGGCGCCCTACCTTACTGTGGTTACCACCGCTACGCATGACATGAGTACGCTTAGAGAATGGTGGGAGAATGAAAAGGACAACATCCCGTATTTTTTCAATTCCATTCTTGGGCATTTTGGTACGGCACCCCGCTTTTGCGAACCCTGGATTGCCAGCGATATAATAAAACAACATTTGGAAAGCCCGGCCATGTGGGCCGTATTTCTATTCCAGGATTTGATAGCCATTGATGGCAATTTGCGATCAAACGACATCAGCAAAGAGCGCATTAACAACCCTTCAAACCCAGACCATTACTGGAATTATCGCATGCATCTCCCTTTGGAACGATTGCTGCACAATACCGATTTCAATCAAAAAATGCTTGAGTTAATCAAAAGAAGCGGGCGTTAATTTTTATTGATGCTTTTTTAATTACCGTGAAAGTAAAGTCAAAAATATTTCATCTGCCTTTTACTCATCCCTTTACCATTTCAAAAGGCAGCAAAACCCATCAGCCTACTTTTGTGGTGGAGCTGGAGCATTTTGGCATAAAAGGTTATGGAGAAGCGCCGGCCATCACTTATTATAATATCCCAGTGGAACAAATGGCCACAGACCTGGAAGCCAAAAGAATTTTTCTGGAAAAATTTTCTTTCACCGATCCTGAGCGATACTGGCATTATCTCCATCATCTGTTTCCTAAAAATCCTTTTTTAGTTTGTGCCCTCGATATGGCCGGCTGGGATATTTTTGGAAAAATAAAAAAGAAACCCCTGCATGAATTATGGGCTTTAAATACCAACCAAAGCCCGGTATGTGATTATACAATTGGCATTGACCGCATTGAAAAAATGAAAGCCAAAATAAAAGAAAAACCCTGGCCCATCTATAAAATAAAAGTGGGAGTAGAAAACGACCTGGAAATTATTGCCGCATTAAGAAAAGTAACCCCGGCCGTATTTCGTGTGGATGCCAATGCCGGCTGGACCCTGAAACAGGCGCTTGAAAAAATTCCGGTTTTAAAGGAGTTTGGCGTAGAACTGGTGGAACAACCCCTGGCAAAAGATGACTGGGAAGGCATGAAGACCTTATTTTCTCAATCCCCGCTTCCGTTAATTGCCGATGAATCCTGCGTAGCGGAAGACGATGTGGACAAATGCCACAACCATTTTCACGGAATAAATATAAAGCTTACTAAATGCAGCGGCATAACGCCGGCCCGCAGAATGATTGACCGGGCAAGGGATTTAAACATGAAGGTAATGATTGGCTGTATGAATGAAAGCTCGGTAGGTACGGCAGCTATTGCACAACTGGCTCCCCTGCTGGATTATGTAGATATGGATGGCCCGCTCCTGCTTAAAGAAGATATTGCCGATGGCGTAACATTTAATTATGGAAAAATTATTTATCCAACAGGGAATGGACTGGGTATAAATATGCATCCGTGGGAGTAACCCATTTTTATTCCTCTATCAATCTTTTGTTCACATTTAGGAAATTATTTCCCAAACATACGATCCACACTTATTCTTCCCGGCCCTATAAATAATAAGGTAATAAAAGCGCCGATATATAAAGCGGCTACTTCTCCATCTCCAAAAAAATCTCCGTTATGGGCTTTAAATAACGCCACACACATTCCTATAATAATCGGTATTACGGCAAAGCGGGTAAACAAACCCAAAATCACAAAAAGGGCACAAAAAAACTCTGCAAAAACCACTAAGATTAAAGAAAAAGTTTGACCCATACCCATGAAATTCATAAACTTCTCTTTGTACTCAGCAAAATGAATCAGCTTGCCATAGCCATGGTTCATCATTAAAACGCCGCTGATGACCCTTAATAAAAGAGTGGCTGCATCAAAAGCGGCAGTGGAATACTTTGTAGATAGAAATTTTGACATAATCCGGTAAAATAAAATTTTCGTAAAAATAACTATTCCCTTTGAAAAGCCCGTTTTCTTTTATCATTCTTTTAACAGCATTTGAAAATAGTTTTGCCCTTACAGATTGTTTTCAACATATTCACAATGCCTGCAATTAGCGGACGGTTTGGTTTTAATTTTGTTACCCGGATAATTTTATTCAATTAATGTCATCATGCAAAAGCTCATTCTATCGCTTACCACTCTCCTTGCAGTCTATACAGGCTTTGCACAGCCCACCAATTTTGTTACCGATACCGAAAAAAAATATAAAGAAGTTAAAGAACATATTGCCCGGGAAGAATATGGATTTGCTTACACGGCGGTAAAAGAGCTGAAAACCCTATACCCCGAAAACACAGCCAACTACCCCAATTACATCCGTGAAGATGTGGACTTTTTTTATGTGCTTTGCGGGCTTAAACTCATGCAGGACCGTGCAAAAAATGAAGCCGTAAATTACATTTCTTCGGTCACCAATGAACCCCGCCGCCAGCTCATGAGCTTTCATCTTGCCCATTATTATTTCTTAAAAGGCGATTACCTGAATGCGGTGGAATATTTTTCCCGGTCGGGTTACGATAACCTCAGTAATGAACAAATTGCCGATGCAAAATTTGAACATGCCTATGCCCTATTTAACCTAAAAAGATTTGACGAAGCCAAACCGCTTTTTAACGAAATTCACCAGGTGCCCGAAAACAAATATTACATTCCGGCAAATTACTATTATGGATTTATTTCGTATTACGAGAAAGAGTATAGCGAAGCTTTAAAAGCATTTAAGCTGGTAGAAATTTATGATGAATATAAAGGCGTAGTTCCTTACTATATCACCGAAATTTATTATTTCCAGGGAAAAAGGGACCTGGCGCTGGAATACGGCCAATCGGTATTACGGCAAAATCCTCATATCTATTATGCGGACCGGCTTAGGTTGCTCATGGGGCAAGCCTATTTTGAGAAAAAGGAATTTGAAAAAGCCCTGCCGCTTTTGGAAGAATATGTTCGGAATAATGACCGGGTAAGTAAAGAAATCATGTACGAACTGAGTTATTGCTATTTTGTACAAAACCAAACCCAAAAAGCCATTGAGGGTTTTAAACAACTGAGTAACGAGAAAGATTCCATGGGGCAAAACAGCATGTACCTCCTGGGCAGTTTATATTTAAAAACCGGCGATAAAGCCGCTGCAAGAAATGCCTTTCAGTTTTGTGCTTATAACAGCAGTAATGCCCGGCAGCAACAGGTAAGCCGGTTTAACTATGCCAAACTTTCCTATGAACTGGGTTTCCAGGATGTAGCTTTAAAAGAAATAAAATCATACCTGCTGGATTATCCCAATTCCGAATATGATACGGAAGCCCGTGAAATATTAGTGTTGCTTTTAACCAATACCAGTAATTTTTCAGAAGCCTTACAGTTGTTTGAATCATTTAAGAGCCCAACGGTATCTATGCAAAAAGCCTACCCTAAAATTTTATTTGGAAGGGCAATGGAATATTTAAACGATCAGCAACTGAACAAAGCCGATGATTTATTAAGCCAGGTTATTGCCCACCCATACGCCGCAAACATCATACCGTATGCACAATATTGGAAAGGAGAAATAGCCTACCGGCAACAAAATTTTGATGCCGCCATCCGGTTTTTAAATGCGTTTACAACATCAAATGCAATGCCTTTAGGCGAAGCCAGCCCCGCTACGGCCGGGTATAACCTGGGCTACGCCTGGATGCAAAAGCAGGATTATAAAAAAGCCTTACCGTATTTTGAACAGGTAACAAAAACGGTAAACGGCAATTCCTCCTCATTGGTACAGGATGCGTATTTACGTAGCGCCGATTGCCATTACATGCTAAAAAATTATGCGCAGGCCAATAGCCAATACGACCGCCTGGCCGCATTAGCATTGCCTCAAAGCGATTATGCCCTTTATCAAAAAGCAATGATTGCCGGAATTAAAAGCAGTAATGAAAAAATAAAGCTGATGGGTAGCCTCCAAAAACAATATCCGCAAAGTAACCTGGTGCAGGATGCCAATATGGAAATAGCCCTCACTTATTTAACCGATGAAAAATTCAATGAAGCAATACCCTACCTGGACCAGGTTTTAATCTCAACCAATGAAGGCCTTAAACCCAGGGCCCTGGCCAAAAAAGCGCTGGCTTACTACAACGCCAATAATAATCAACAGGCCCTGAGCAGTTATAAAGAGCTCATTAAAAAATATCCGCAAAGTGCAGAGGCCAATGACGCTTTGGTGAATATTAAAGACATTTATGTGGAAGAGGGCAACACCGGGGAATACCTGCAACTCATGAAAGAGAACGGAAAAAATGTTTCTCCTTCTGAGGCTGATGATCTGGCTTACAACGCCGCATTATTGAAATACAATACCGGCAACTGCAATACCGCTGTACCTGCACTCAGCAATTATATTAATGCCCATCCCAACGGTGTACACATCATTGAAATGTATTTTTTGCGGAGTGAATGTTACCGAACTCAAAAGAACGTAAATGAAGCGCTTGCGGGATATGCATACGTCAATAGCAAAGGCTTGAGCCGGTATTACGAAAAGGCTACGCTACAGGCAGCTCAAATCAATTACTTTGATTTAAAAGATTATACAAAAGCAAAAAAATATTTTACTGACCTTAGAAACAATGCCTCCACCCAGGAAAATATGCTGGAAGCCCTGCGTGGACTGGTACGCAGCCATTACCTCTTAAAAGATTATACCGAAGCCAATAGCGCTGCAAAAGAATTACTTGCCAAAAAAGGGCTAAGCACCGATGATAAATCTATTGGCTACCTGGTGCTGGGCAAAGCGCAACAACTGTCTGGCGATTGCCCTGCCGCCATTGCTTCCTTTAAGTCGGTAGCCGGTATCAATAAATCATCATGGGGCGCCGAAGCAAGGTATGAAACGGCACAATGTTATTTTACACTCAATACCCTTTCTGCTGCCGAAAAAGCAGCCATGTCCGTAATTAAAGAAACCGGCTCTTATGATGGGTGGGTAACCAAAGCCTACCTGCTTTTGGGCGATATTTTTATGAAGCAAAAAGATTATTTTAATGCTAAAGCCACTTACGAAAGTGTGGCCAAAAATGCCGTAATACCCGAATTAAAAAAAGAAGCGGAAGAAAAATACGAGGCTGCAGTTGCAGAAGAAAAAAAACAATCTAAAATAGCCGATTAAACTATGCCTACCTTACCACATATCTTTTTAAAATATTGTTTAGTTGCCATAGGTATTTTTTGGGCCGCAGGCGCTAAGGCCCAAAAAGACAGCACCACTTCCATCAATATTACCACCGAGTACCAGCCGGTATTACGCAATGCCGTTAAACTCAATTTTTCGGGTACTGCTTTACCTGCCGACAGCACAAGAACGGTTGCAGCCTATTCCATACCGCCGCAAAATCTTTTTTATGCTTACCAACCCATCCCTCTAAGACCGTTGGCATTGGTGCAGGATACCAACCTTTACCTGGGCAACCGAAATTTTGTAAAAGCCGGTATTGGCAACTACTCCACCGGGTATGCCCGGGCCGGATTGGGCTTTGGTGATGGAAAAAAATATTTACTCAATGTTACTGGTGATTTTGTCAGCTCTAAAGGAAAAGCTATTGAATTTCAAAATTTCTATAACTTAAATGCAAAAGCCGCAGGCAGTTATTTCTTACCGCAAAATGAACTTTATGGCTCACTATCCATCAGCAAAAATGATTACCACCGTTACGGATACGACCATACCGCTTACAATTATTCCAAAGCCGATGTAGTTCAGCACCTGCAGGATTTTAGCATTAGTGCAGGTTTAAGAAACACTGCAGAAAATGATTATGGCATTAACTATAACCCTCAACTGGGTATTGATTTTTATGCCAGTGTGGACAACCTGAATGAACGCACCCTAAGGGCCAGCCTGCCGGCAGAAAAATCGTTTTCTAAAAAAATATCGGCAAGCGCCGAAATCAAAGCTGACCTTACCCGGTATAGCACAACAGGGTATATTCCTAATAATTTTATTTTTAATAATAATATTATCCAACTTTTACCATCGGTAAAATACAATGGAGATGCCTTTCAAATCAACGCAGGCATTATTCCAACCTGGGATAACGGGCACTTCAGCCTGTTACCCAATATTGTAGGTGAAGCCTTTTTGCCCGATAAAAATTTTTCGTTGCAAGCGGGTATTGTTGGAGCCCTTTATAAAAATACCTACCGCAATTTAAGCCTTCAAAACCCTTTTTTGCTGCACGGCAATACCCAGGTCAATACAAAGGAAACCGAAATATACGGTGGCCTAAAAACCACGGTGGGCAAACATTTTAATTTATTCGCAAAAGTGGGCATCCTATCGTACAACGATTTTGCCTTGTTTATTAATGATACGGCAACAGATAGCAAAGGATTTTTAATTTCCTATGAACCAACTGCAGGCAATTTGCGTATTCATGCCGATGCCAGTTATTTACTGCAAGATAAATTGAGCCTCAATGCTTCCCTTACGATGAATGGCTATACCGGCTTTGATGTAAATCAAAAAGCCTGGCATACTTTACCGATGGAATTTAACGGATCGGTACGGTATTGGCCATTTAAGAAACTATTGCTCAAAGCCGATTTGCTGATGTTTTCTGCCCCAAAATATATTGAAAAAGGCGGAGCCCATGATTTTACCGGAAATGCAAGTGATTTAAGCCTTGGCGCCGAGTTTACCATCAACCGGCAGTTCAGCGCCTGGCTTAATGCCAACAACCTCTTTAATAATAAGTATGAACGTTGGCATAATTACCCGGTTTATGGCTTGAATGTTTTAGGCGGCATTATCGTGCGTTTTTAATATTTTTGCTGGCGTGGAGAATTCTATTGCTTTATACTTGTTTCAAAATAAAAAATGTCCGCTTCCTGGCGTTGGCTGCCTGGAGCTTTTATACGGGAGCGCCTATATTTCCGCAAGTAAAAAAATAGCCATTGCTCCAAAGCCTTCTATTTACCTGTCGGACCCGGAGCGCTGCAACTCTCCTGAAGATTTGGAACGCTTTATTGCAGATTTGGAAAATATTCCTATTTGGGAAGCCAAAAACAAACTGACCGATTTTTGCAGAAATATATTAAGCCTTCCCTTGCATGAAGAATTTTCTTTAGCATCAGTGGGCGTATTCTATAAAGATCCTTCAAACAAAACGGGTTTTCGCCCCACTAACCTTCCCAAAACTTTTGCCCCGGATATTAAAGCCGAAAAAGTAATTCACCCCAATGAATCACACGAAATGATTGTGGGTGACAAACAAACGACTACAGCAGCGATGACGGAATTTTACAGTGAGAAAACAGGCTCCGGCAAGAGCAGGTGGTGGATTGCAGCATTAATTATTGCGTTGCTTTCGCTCATAACCATTTTATATTTTATTGGTAAAACAAATCAAAGGTATTCCGGCAATGCACAACCGGTTTTACCAAATACCCTTACCGAAAGCTACCAACTTAAATAAAATGGTTCATTACAGCAGTTGCCCTATTTGCGGCAGTAAGGATGTTGAAGACTTTTTAAAAGCAAAAGATTATACCGTAACCGGGGAAATATTTCCAATTCAAAAATGCAAAAACTGCACCGGTGCATTTACCAATGATGTTCCCGCATTACCCGAAATTGGCGCTTATTATCAATCGGAAAATTATATTTCACACAGCGATACCTCAAAGGGCCTGGTAAACAGCCTTTATCATAAAGTGCGTAACCATACGCTTCATTCAAAAAAAAGGCTGGTATTAAACAGTACGCAAAAACAAAGTGGCCATGTATTGGATATTGGATGCGGAACAGCCGCTTTTTTAAATACCATGAAAAATGCCGGGTGGCAAATTACAGGTGTAGAGCCTGATGCAACGGCCCGGGAAAAAGCCCATGCACTTTATAATATATCTCCCCTGCCATCGGAAGATTTAAAAACCTTACCGGGGCAAAGTTTTGACGCCATTACGCTTTGGCATGTACTGGAACATGTACACGACTTGCACGGCTACCTTCACCAAATAAAAACTTTACTCAAGCCAAACGGAAAGATATTTATTGCGGTTCCCAATTACACCGCCTTTGATGCCCGCCATTACCATGAATACTGGGCGGCCTATGATGTGCCCAGGCATCTTTACCATTTTTCTCCAAAAAGTATTGCTGTATTAATGAACATGCATCAACTAAATGTGGTGGCCTTAAAACCCATGTGGTTTGACAGTTTTTATGTAAGCCTGCTCAGTGAAAAATATAAAACCGGCCGAACCAATTTATTATCCGCCTGCATTACCGGTTTTTTTTCAAATTTAAAAGCAGGGTTCAATACCCAAAAATGCAGCTCGGTAATTTATATTGCAGGGCAGGAAAAAAGCAGTGCTTAATTCAACCTTATTTCATATAATTTTGGCCAGCGCTTGCCGGTAATAAAAATAGATTTGCTGGCGCTATCGTACGCAATGCCATTAAAATAATCGGTACGTGGAGTTTTTTCATTGTCGGGAAGCAGGGTATCAAAATTCATATACCCTATTACATGGCCGCTTTCGGGATCAATTTTTATAATTTTATTTGTGGTGTAAATATTGGCATAAATAAAGCCGTTAATAAATTCCAACTCATTAATATTCTCAACCGGGCCATTATTGTCAACAACGCCTACCTGGGTTTTTATTCTAAAATCTTTAGGGTTTACAAAATACAAATTAGAGGTAACTCCATCGCTAATGATTAAGTCGGTACCATTGTTGGTTATTCCCCACCCTTCACTTGCCCATTTAAATTGCTTCACCGGCTTTGTAATGTCATTGATATTATAAACATAAACGATATTACTTTCCCAGGTAAGTTGATAAATATGATCCTTTAAAATAGTGATCCCTTCACCAAAAATATCTTTAGACCCCATTTTATGAATTTGCTCTACCCTCCCTGTTTTATAATCGGTAATGCGCAGGGACGAGTTTTCATAATCTCCCGTGCTTTCGTACATTTTGCCGTTATAGAACTGCAGGCCCTGGGTATAGGCGCCGGTATCATGCGGATATTGGGAAATAACTGCATAAGGAAGCAACAAAGGGGCCGCTAAACCCTCCTTATGTGGGGCAAAAATATCGGGGTCTTTATCGGGCTGGTTATTATTGCAGGCCACAAGTGCCGCAAGGATTAAAATCATAACAAAAACTCTCATCAAATTCTAAAATTTGCACAAATGTAGCAAAGGAAAAGCCTAATTAATAGGATCAAAATTTAAATAATTCCAAAAATTTTGACTTTTGACATATGGATATTATATTTGACCATCCTCTGAGCCGCTTTGTACTCATCCCCCAATAGTATAAAAATGGTTCGCTCCTTACCGGCATTACCAATATCCCCTTAAAGGCTGTATATCTCCCTCATAGAACTATGGTATCCATTATCGTTTGCAAGGCCCATGCGTAACTTACACATCGGGGAGAAATGAAATTTATTTTTGGCCTTATTATTTTTTTATTAAATGCTTTTGTTTTAAAAGCACAGCGCTTTTGTGCAACAGTGGAACAGGGTACAGTTGCCCTTCAAAACAATAATCGTATTTTCAATCCAACTGAAAATACGTTAAGGGATACCGTTCCCAATGAAATCATCAATATTCCGGTGGTGGTTCATGTTTTATATAAAACGGCGGCACAAAATATTAGTGATGAACAAATTCTTTCTCAAATAGCGGTACTCAACAAAGATTACCGTATGCTCAATATTGATGCGCTAAATATACCGGCTGCATTTAAAGACAGGGCTGCAGATTGCCGTATAAATTTTTGCCTGGCCAAGGTGGCCCCCGGGGGTTACAGCACAAGTGGAATAGTGAGAAAATACACCAATACAGCGGCCTTCCCGGCCAATGACGACATGAAATTTTCTTCTAAAGGCGGAGCTAATGCCTGGGATAGCCGGCAATACCTGAATATTTGGGTTTGCGCTATGCAAAGCCGTGTGCTGGGATATGCAACGGCACCGGGTGGAGATGCTTTAAAAGATGGCGTGGTGATCAGTTATACCGCATTTGGTACAATAGGAAACCTCCAGGCCGAATTTACCAAAGGCCGTACCACAACTCATGAAGTGGGCCACTGGCTTGGGCTAAAGCATATTTGGGGAGATGCCAATTGTGGCAGCGATGATGTGGATGATACCCCACCGCAATATTACCGTAATTTTTATTGCCCCAGTTTTCCAAGGGTATCTCTATGCTCGGTAGATGGCAACGGCGATATGTTTATGAACTTTATGGACCTTACGGATGATGATTGCATGAATATGTTTACCCACGGTCAAAAAAATAAAATGCGGGCATTTTTTGCAAAAGGAAATTTACGAAACAGCATCCTAAACTCTTACGTTTGCGATGGTTCCCTGGCTACTGCCGGGCCCTTGCCGGCTGATACCACCGGCCCGGTTAATAATGCAGCATCAGAATCCAAATTCAAAATAAAAATCCTTTCAAACCCGGTGAGTAATTCCATTGATTTTAGCACTGATGATGCCACAAACCTGCAAAACAAAGAAGTTGCACTTTATACGGTACAGGGAAAACTATTACATAAAGATGTGCTGAAAAAATCAACTCATCACTCCATAACGGTTTCACATTTACCAGCGGGGTTATATATTTTACAAATTGGCAGCGGAAAAGAAACCGTGGTTTTCAAGGTTGTAAAACTATAGTTTAGGATTTCATTTTCTTTTCAAACTTCACTCCTCTTTCGCTGAGATAGTTTACGATATACTCAAATGTACCAGCAGTGTTTGCCACAAGTTCGGGTGGAAACACTCCTTTTTGAACAAACTTTTTTTCACTCAAAAGATGAACTGCGGCGGTACAGGTATATCCTGTGGTTCTGCTCATAGAAGAAAAACCTGAGGCCGCATCGTTTTCGTCATAAAGAAAATATTCAACCGTTGCAGGTTTGTTTTCCATTAACCCTTTGCAGCAAATGGTCATGATGGTAAATTCAGGTTCATTTTCTCCAAGCTTCCACTGGTTAATAAGCAATGCAGATGTAAAGGCCAAAGGCGTTACAAAAGCATCTTTTACCTGTACTTTATCTGTACTAAAAAACCCTGCTTTTTGAAGCGATTGAATCAGGGCAATATGACCGGGATAACGAAGCGTTTTCTCCTTCATATTGGGGATATGCTTCATGGTATATAAAATACTTCTTAAACCATCGGTATTAAAACTCTCCAAAGTTCCTGCTATGGGAAAGTCAATAAGTTCTGCATCGCTTAGCGCAGGCCTTGTTACCATTTCAGCATTGCTTACATACCTTGCCGGGCGGGTATATTCTTCAATTACGTCCACAGGGCTAAAGGGCGCTTTATACTCCCAGGGTTTCGTTCTTAATTTGGGTAACCCACCTACCATACATTCAAAACTTTCAATCTTCATGAGGTTATTGTAATGGCCAAGTACCCAGTTACTCAGGCCCGGCGCTACGCCGCAATCTACAATAGCGGTAACGCCTTTTTCCTTTGCCAAAGCATCCAGCGCCAAAGCATCTTCAGGAAAAAAAGAAATATCCACCACATTTTTTCCGGTGCCAATTATGGCTTCCAGGGTTTTATAACCCATAAACCCGGGCACTGCACAAACCACCATATCAAAGCCCTTAAGCAAGTTTGAATAAGCGGTATAATTGGACAAATCGGCCTGCAGAGTTTTTAGACCGGCATATTTCGCCAAACGATTAAGGTTATCCTGGTTGATATCAATAGAAGTGGTATCGAAATTTTTGCTTAAATCAACTGCAATGGTACGTCCGACCATACCGGCACCCAATACGGCAATTTTCATGAATTCAATTTTTTAAAACTTCTGCGAAGATAAATTTTACCCCTTAAGTATTAGTGAAAAATAAAAGCCCTTTGAAAAATTCCAAAAGGCTTTTTGTAATATAGGCCTATATTTTACTGTTTAATAAATTCCACCCGCCTGTTTTCGGCTTTACCCAATGTGGTTTTATTATCGCCTATTGGAGCAGATTCTCCTTTGCCGGAAGCACTTAGCCTTTTTTGGCTAATATTAAAATCCTTCACAAGGCTATTCATAACGGCATTTGCTCTTTTCTTTGACAGTTCAAGATTGTCAGCATCCGAGCCATCGCTATCGGTATGGCCAACAATCAGCACATTAACATCAGCATTTTCGTTTAATACATTGGCAATATCTTTAAGAGACCCATAACTTTCGGGCTTTATTCGATCACTGTTTACATCAAACAATATTCCATGGGATACAAATTTGCCTTCGGTAATCAATTTATTACGAGTATCGGGGGCGCCAACGGCAAGTTTGAAATTGGCAAAATAAAAACCATCATTGGCATTTGCAGCTCCATCGTTTCTAAAGTAAACCGACTGTAACTTGATGCCATCGGGCAATGCACGGGGAATATCCCAAACTTTTTTATCATCAATATAAACCCTTACCCTGCTTTTTTGACGCCAAATGGAAATATGTGCTTTGGTATTGCCCGTAACAATAAACCTGTCCTGGCTCATATCGTTATTAATATAATCTGCAGAATTAGAAGTAGATAAAAATGTAGTGGTTCCCAATTTAAATGCAGCGTCCTGTGGATGAAAACTCACTTCAAACCCACCTCCGTCATTCAATTTACCCTTTCCAAACCGGGCAAATGAATTAAAGTTTTTACCTATCCCTGATGAAGTAGTAAACCCTACAAAAAAAGCCCCGCTGTAAAAACTAAATTTATCCGTACAAAGCAAGTCGAATTCTGCCGTAAAGTTATCGGGCAGGTTTTTAATCCATTCCGGATAAAAAACAATCTCTTTTTGGGTAAACAAAAACTTGCTTGCATCTTTATTGGTGGTTACAATTTCGCCTCCTCCATTTGTATTCCATTTGGCAGGAAAATCGCCAACGGCATCCTGGGTAAAATCTTCTGAAGCAATTAATTTTTCACCCGGAACAAAATCAAACTTGCTATAGCTTTTTAAAGATGTTGAATTAGTGCCGGAAGAAGGCGATGAATGATCTTCTTCGCCGCCTCCGTTACTTTTTGTAGTATTATTATTCTTTCCTTTTTGGGTTGAAGACTCTGCCTCGTCCAGCTTTTTATCAATGGCTTTATCTATTTTTTGATCGATGCGCTGGTTAATTTTATTCTTGGTTTTTTGCTTTGCCTTGTTTAAAAGGTTATCAAATTGGGCCGTGGCATTCAATATAAAAAATGAAAGGGCCAGCAGGGAGAATATTTTTTTCATGTTTTATAATTTTTATACGTTATAAAAAAATAAAAATAAAACAGGTGCTAAACGTTAATTGTACTACCGGCTAAAGAAAGACATCAAAGTCTTATATTCTTTAATAAAGATACAAAAAAGTTACTTTTTTTGAATTTTATCTGCGGCTTTAACCACCTCAGATTCCATGTGGCTTTTATAGGCATCTAACTTCGAAGCAACAGCGTAATCTGTGCTGCCAATGATTTGGGCTGCCAGGATTCCGGCATTTTTGGCTCCGTTTAAAGCTACGGTTGCCACGGGTACTCCGCCCGGCATTTGCAATATAGACAGCACTGAATCCCAGCCATCTATGGAGTTGCTGGATTTTACGGGTACACCAATTACCGGCAAAGAAGTATAAGCTGCCACCATGCCCGGTAAGTGGGCTGCGCCGCCGGCACCGGCAATAATTACTTTAATGCCCCGCTTGCGTGCCTCTGTGGCATAGGTCCGCATTCTTTCGGGGGTACGGTGGGCGCTTACAATGGTGAGTTCGTAGGCAATTTCAAAATATTGCAACATTGTTGCGGCATCCTGCATTACGGTTAAATCGCTTTCGCTCCCCATTATTATTCCAACCATAGTAATGATTTATATGGCAAAGATATTATTTTCTATCACTCCGGTTTAGCCAAATCACCTTTAAGGCGAAGTAATTCGGTTTCGGCCTGCTTGGCCGCATAGCGGGCCTGAATCAGCCGGTTGTAGGCATCTTCAAGGCTCTTTTGGGTTTCCCGTAGTTCTAAAATGGTGGTTAATCCCAGCCGGTTTCGTTCTAAAGCAATGGTTACATTTTCTTTTGCCAACAGTATATTTTCTTCTTCCAACTGAAGCGTTTTCTTTTGGAGTTCATAATTTTTATAGGCCTTGCTAATGGCAATATCGGTACTGAATTTTTTGTAGTCGTAAACCAATTGCTGGTAATTGAGATCCAGTTGTGCCGCTTTTATTTGCCGCTTCACATTGTAATTATTAAAAACGGGAATATTAACCGAAATGCCGTAATTGAAACCATAATTTTGGCTGAATAATGGGGTAAATGGATTAATCACACTATGGTTGTTGGTACGGTTAAAATTATAAGCGCTCAAAAGCGAAACCGTAGGATAACGTTCGGCTTTTCTTTCTTTAAGGGTAAGTTGGGCCAATTGAATATTTTGCTTAGCAAGCATTAAATCGGTATTGGAGGTTGATGCATCGTTCATCACATCGGCAACAATAATATTCTTGTTGATGGGTATGCTGTCGGCTACTTCGTAAAGGGTACCCTGTGCAAAACCCAGTAATTGGTTCAGGTCTTCTTTTACCTGTTCAATAAGTGTTTGTTGCAAAAGTTTATTCGCTTTTTGTGCATTTAAATCCAGTTTAGCCTGTAATAATTCGGGCTTGGCGCCAAGGCCTACGCCCAATTTTTTTTCGGCCTGCTTCACCCGTTCTTCATTGATGCCCATTTGCTCTTCAATAGACCGGAGTTGTTGTTTTTCCTTTACAATACGGTAATAACTGTTGATCACCGAAGCAATGGAGTTGGTTACCTGGTTTTGAATGGTAAGATTGCCCAGCTTTACATACTCAGCAAGTTTATCTTTGGTAACAAACATTTTTAAGCCATCAAATACCAGCCAGTTGAGGCTTACGGAAGCATTCAGGTTGCCGGAGCGGATATTACTGGCTTTACGCTTTGTGCCATCGGCCAGTTTTTGATTTTGGTTATTATGATTAAACAATGCGCCTGTTGTTGCATTTACCCTGGGCCAAAACGCTGCTTTGGCATAGCTGTTGTTTAAAGCATATACCGCCGAATCGTTTCGCAACAATTGAATATCATAATTATTTTTTAATGCAGTGGCCACCGCTTCATCCAGTGTAAGCAGTTGCTGTGCTTTTGCTGAAACGGCTGCTGACATTGCCCAAAAAACTATCGCTAAACCTTTATGGATCCTACTCATATTCCGTCAATCATTTTTTTATGTGGTTACCGGGGCTTCGTTATGCATTTCATCCAATTTGCTTTTGTGCTTTACCGTAGATAAGAAGGAATATACCGCAGGTATTACAAAAAGGGTAAGCACCAGCGAAAACAGTACGCCTCCCACTATTACAATGCCCAAAGGCATACGGCTGGTTGCGGCATCCCCCAACGATAAGGCCAGCGGAAGCGCACCCAGGCTCATGGCCAGGCTGGTCATTAAAATAGGCCTAAAGCGGGCTACAGCCGCTTCTTTTACGGCCTGGAATTTTTTAATACCCTGCAATTGCTTCTGATTGGCAAATTCTACAATTAAGATGCCGTTTTTAGTTACCAGTCCAATAAGCATGATCATACCGATTTGAGAAAAAATATTTAACGTTTGCCCAAAAACAGAAAGCGAAAGCACGGCGCCGGCAAGCGCCAGCGGTACGGTAAGCATGATGGTAAAGGGGTCAATAAAACTTTCAAACTGTGCCGCCAAAACCAGGAAAATTAAAACCAATGCCAGGAAGAATGCAAAAAAAGTATTACCTGAACTTTCGGCATAATCCCTGGAGGTTCCCGCAAGGGAGGTTTGAAAACTATCATCTAAAATGGTATCGGCAATTGCCCTAATTTCTTTAATGCCATCCCCCACCGTCATTCCATCTGCCAGCCCTGCAGAAATGGTAGCGGAGCGATAACGGTTAAAATGGTATAAAGTAGGTGGCGTTACATCTTCATTAATCGTTACCAGGTTATTTAAAGAAATAGACTGTCCTTTGTTGTTGGTAACATACAATTTTTTTAAGTCGTTGGGGTCATCCCTGTTGATGCGCTCTACCTGGCCAATTACCGAATATTGTTTACCATCCTTAGTAAAATAGCCCATTTGCTGGTTACTTAAAGCCATTTGCAATACCTGGGAAATATTTTGAACGCTTACGCCCATTTCACTTGCCTTTAACCGATCAATTCCAATCCTTATTTCGGGTTTATTAAATTTTAAATCCGCATCGGCATTTTGCAAAATTTTACTTTTATTTACGGCATCCAACATACGGGGCAGGGCTTGCCTTAATTTTTCATTATCGGTATTTTGAATAACAAACTGTACCGGTTGTCCGCCCCTCCTGTTTACCTGTATGGTTTGTTCCTGAACTGCAAAAGCCCGGCCATCATTAAACCTGGGCATATTTTTGTTTACCCATCCCACAATCTCCTGCTGGCTCCTTTTGCGTTCGGAAGGATCAACAAGATTTATTCGAACAAATCCGCTATTGGCGCCACCCGACATAAAGCCCGGAGCCGTCATGCTGGTTACTTGTTTTTTTTCAGGCAGGGAGTCTATAAAAAAATTAGTGAGTTTGTCCATGTACTTATCCATGGCATCATAGGCCGTACCTTCGGGGGCCGTTACCGATAAGCGAAAGCCGCTTTTATCTTCCAATGGCGCCAGCTCGGACTTTAAAGTTTTGCCAACCAAAAGGATGATGGCCACACAGGCCAAAACAATAACCCAGGCCATATAACGTACCTTCATAAAACCGGTAAGCAACTTCCTGTACCCATTTTCCATTGCTGTAAAAAAGGGTTCGGTTTTTTTATAAAACCATGAGTGAGAATGTTTTTTACGAGATAAATAAACATTTAATACAGGGGTAAGGGTGAGTGATACAAAGGCTGAGATAAGAACGGCGCCTGCCACTACAATACCAAATTCCCTAAATAACCTGCCGGTAAACCCCTGCAAAAATATAATGGGCAGAAACACTACGGCAAGCGTAATAGATGTAGCTATTACGGCAAAATATATTTCTTTTGAACCTTCTTTGGCAGCTTTCCATTTATCCATGCCGCCTTCCATTTTTTTATAAATATTTTCGGTAACCACAATGCCATCATCCACCACCAGGCCGGTGGCCAGTACAATGGCCAGTAAGGTTAATACATTTATGGTGAAGCCGGTGAGGTACATGATAAAAAATGCCCCAATCAACGAAACCGGGATGTCAATCAACGGCCTTATGGCAATAAGCCAATCCCTGAAAAACAAATAAATGATAAGTACCACAAGTACAAATGCCACCAACAGGGTTTCCTTTACTTCGTTGATGGATTTATTGATATTATCGGTTTGGTCCCAGGTAACTTCAAGATAAATATCGGGGGGTAATGTTTTTTTGATTTCAGCAAGCCTTTTATGCACTTCTGCCGAAATGGCGACATAATTGGTACCGGGTTGCGGAGTTACCGCAAGGGCAATCATGGGTACATTGCTTTCTTTTAGGATACTTTCTTCATTTTCGGGGCCAAGAACGGCTTCTCCAATATCTTTGATCCTGATATCCCGCCCACCGATATTTTTTATAATGAGATCGTTAAACTCCTTTTCGGTACTGATTTTTCCAAAAGTGCGTATGCCCAACTCTGTGGCGTTACCGCTTATTTTACCGGCGGGCAACTCTACATTTTCCCTAAGCAATGCAGCCTGTACATCGTTGGGGGTAAGCGAATAGGCGCTCAACTTTGCCGGGTCGAACCAAATGCGCATGGCATAGCGTTTTTCTCCCCACACATTTACACCACTTACTCCGGTAACGGTTTGAAGCCGCTCTACAATATTGTTATTGGCAAATTCCGAAAGCTCCAGGGAATTCTTTTTATCGCTTTTCAGCAGCATAATAATTATGGGATCGCCACTGTTATCGGCTTTGGATACAACCGGGGGGCTCAGCAAATCATCGGGCAATTGCCGTTGGGCCCTGGATACTTTATCTCTCACATCGTTGGCGGCTGCTTCAAGATCGGCGCCCAGTTCAAACTCTACGGTAATACTGCTGCTTCCCATTGAGCTTTGCGACGTAATGTTGCGAATTCCCTGTATTCCATTAACCGCTTTCTCCAGGGGTTCGGTTATTTGGGTTTCTATAATTTCTGCATTAGCACCCGGGTAGCTGGTACGCACATTTATGTTGGGAGGGTCGAGTGCAGGATAATCCCTGATGCCCAAAAATTTATACCCAATTGCACCAAATAGCACAATAATAATATTCAGTACAATGGCAAAAATGGGTCGCCTTAAACTAAATTCCGAAAGTGTCATGTATCATTACTTTTCATGAACCGTTCTATATGAAAAAACCTTACTCATTATACCTAGTAAGATGCGGTTCATCCCTATTTTACTTATTTATTACTTTGCCCAATGTTACCTTGCCATTGGGTTTTAAGCTCATAATACCGGATACGATAATCGTGTCGCCAACTTTTAACCCTGATGTAATTTGTACCATACTGGTATCCCTCAAGCCGGTTTCCACGGTTTCAAAAACGCTTATACCATTTCGAAAAATGGCAATTTTTTTGCCCCTGGCCTGCGGAATTACCGCCTGTGTAGGTACCATAATTGCCGTAGGGTCGGGTGCAAAATTGGTGGTAACTTCCACAAAATTTCCCGGCATAATTTTCCCATCATTATTCACCAGCAAGGCTCGTACATTTAAACTGCGGCTGTCTTCTGTTATTCCTCTTTCTGTGGCCAATATTTTTGCCGAATATTCTTTATCATTGTTTTCCATTTTAAAATACACCAACTGACCCACCTGGATTTTTGTGGCATATTTTTCCGGAAGGCTAAAATCGAGTTTTAACTGTGTGTTTTGCCGAATGCTGGTAAGAATGGTTGCAGGGGTAACATAGGCTCCCGGGCTCACCGATTTTAAACCCAATGTACCGCTAAAAGGCGCTCGTATTTCGGTGCGTTTTATATTGCTTTGCACAATAGCCATATCCGCTTGAATATTACTAATGCTCAGCAAATGCTCATCATACTCCTGCTGGCTTACGCCTTGTATTTTTAAGAGTTCTTCATAACGTTTAGCTGTACGCTGTGCCTGCTGCAATTGAATGACAAGTTTGGAAAGCTGCGCTCTTAAATCGCCATCGTAAATTTTACCCAGCAAGGTACCCTTCCCAACCGGTTGGCCTTCGGAAATATTTAAATAAGTGAGCCTGCCGCTTATTTCCGGGTGTATTTCGGTTACTTCATTTGCTATAATACTTCCGGGCAGGCTAATATTGTCACTTAACGGGGATGTAGCTACAATAAATACATCGGTACGGGTAGGCAGAGGGCCGGATGGGGCGCCTTTAGATGCAACTCCATTTTTAGACTCTTTGCTACTGCAGGATGCCAGGATGATTACAGAAATTAAAAACAATAAAATGCGATTGGTAGAATACATCACTTAATTACGATAATTTTAAGTGTGCAAAGCTAAGCTTTTAAAATGGGGCAATAAACTCTACTTTATAAGTGGTAAAATTAAAGGCAAACCTTATCTTTTCATTAACAAGCGGCACTTAACCATGCCGTTTACCGTTGCATATATGCCAGTAATTTTTTACGGGCTTTCAGCTTTATTTTTCGCTGAAAAAAGCGGTTCCAGCCAAAGAGTTTGCCGGAAAACCCCAGGGCCTGTGAAGCCCATTGATGAAGGCTAAAGCCATCACTGTGTTCAATAATTTTTCCGTTTTCAATTTTCATATACGCTTTTACCCGATTGATCACTTTTCTCCCCGTTGCAGAAAACATATAACTGGCCGTCCAGTTGCAGGTATAATAACCCTCCCCCTTATCACTTATATCGGAAAAGCTCAATGAAAAATCCTTTGCATTGCTGCATAGCATCTTCCACATCTGCTTTACTTCATTCCCCTTTAATAAATCAAACACCGGGTCAAAAAAAACAATATCGTTGTGGTAAAAGCTATTCATACGGTCCGCATCCAGTCGTTGAAAAGCGCTGTAAAAACCGGTTATCAAATTTTCATCCGTTAATGTCTCCATTCCTCAATTGTTTTGGTAAATTTAACCTTTAAAAACATCCAAAGATGAAAAAAATATTACTCGTCATCCTGTTTTCGTTTCAAGGGTTATTACTTATTGCACAAAATACGGACAGTGCATGGTTTGTAAATAATTATACTAAAAAAGAAGTGATGATCCCGATGAGGGATGGTATTAAATTATTCACTTCTATTTATATACCCAAAGACGTAACGGAGCAGCACCCGATATTAATGAAAAGGACGCCTTACTCCTGCTTTCCCTATGGAGAAGAAAACTATATGCAGGTTTGGCGCTCTTATGAAATGGCCTATGCCAGAGAAAATTATATAATAGTAACGCAGGATGTAAGAGGCCGGTTTATGAGTGAAGGGGAATTTGTAGATGTTCGTCCATACATTGCTATGAAAAAAAAGCCAACAGATATTGATGAAAGTACCGATACCTATGATGCCATTGACTGGATGATTAAGAATATTGCCAACAACAATGGAAATGTAGGTGTAAAAGGAATTTCTTACCCTGGTTTTTACAGTACAATGGCCGCAGCAAGCAATCACCCGGCTTTAAAAGCCGTAAGCCCACAGGCGCCGGTTACCGATTGGTTTATTGGCGATGATTTTCATCACAATGGAGCATTTTTTCAAATGGATGGATTTAATTTCTATTCCGTATTTGGTCAGCCAAGGCCCAAGCCGGTAAAAACTTTTCCCAAAGGTTTTAAACAACCCATTAAAGACAATTACCAGTTTTTCTTACAAGCAGCTACTTTAAAAAACCTTTCAGCCATGATTGGAGACAGTATTAAATTTTGGCATGAAGTGCAACAGCATCCTAATTATGATAGCTGGTGGAAAGCCCGCAATGCAAGAAATGCCATACACAATTTACAACCGGCCATGCTTTGGGTGGGCGGATTATTTGATGCAGAAGATTTATGGGGAGCATGGAATTGTTATAAAACAACAAAGCAAAAAAGCCCCAACAGTAGCAATAGGTTAGTAATGGGCCCATGGTCGCACGGCCAATGGGCAAGTAATAACGGCAATTACCTCGGCAACATCAGGTTTGCTTCCAATACTTCGGAATGGTACCAACAAAATATTGAAGTGCCTTTTTTTAATTACTATTTAAAAAATAAAGGCACGGCAGATCATATTGCAGGTGCTACCATTTTTTTTACCGGGCAAAACCAATGGCAAAACTTTGAAAGCTGGCCACCAAAGCACATTGAAGAAAAAACGTTGTTTATTGCCTCCGAAGGAAAACTTTCTTTTAAAGAAAGCCGCTCAGAAAAATTTGCACCTCGAGGAAGCAGGGAAAAAAGCTATAGTGAATATATAAGCGACCCTGCACATCCCGTACCTTATACAGAAGGAGTGCTGCAACACCGCACCAGGGAATATATGACCGACGACCAGCGCTTTGCCAGCTACCGGCCCGATGTACTTTGCTTTAGCACCGATGCCCTTACCGAAGACATGACACTTGCCGGGGCAGTAACGGCAAATTTATTTGTAAGTACCAGTGGCACCGATGCCGACTTCGTGGTGAAACTCATTGATGTATTCCCCGAAGATTTTGAATATGCAGATAGTGTAAAAGGCAATAACAAGCCCTATGTAATGGGTGGTTACCAAATGCCGGTACGAGCAGAAATTATGAGGGGAAAATATAGAAATAGCTTTGAAAACCCCGAGCCTTTTATTCCCAACCAGGTAACGCCTGTTAATTTTTCAATGCCCGACGTTGCCCACACCTTTCGAAAAGGACATAAAATAATGATACAAATACAAAGCAGTTGGTTTCCGTTGGTTGACCGAAATCCACAACGGTTTATGAACATTTACCAGGCCAACAAAGATGATTTTTCAAAGGCAGAAATACGAGTATATTACTTTGGCTCTGCAAAAACAAAATTTATTTTACCCGTTTTAAAGTAAAGAGACTGTGAAATTTATTGGGCTGATATTATGTTGTATTCTTATTTCATCCTGCAGGTTGGGCGGCGATAAAAATGCCCCGTTTTTTTTGGACAACATTACGCAGGACGAAACAGCTTTATATAGCAATTTTACCATTTGCTACCGCCAGGGAAATTTTGAAAGAGAACAAGGCTTTATTGGAACTATTGGAAAAAAGAAATTTTTCTACGAAGTGTGGACCGTCCCCAGCATCAGGCAAATGACGGTAAAGTTTTTATTTTTACGCACCGACACAACCGATGTAAATGATTTTGACTTTTGCGTGCAGGAAATTCCGCTCAACGAAAATTTTGACAAAGATTTTATTTTAATTTTTAAAAATGAAAGCGGCAACTACCAGGTTGACAGCTTGCTTACCCTTTACCAGGTGCCAACCTATATTCAACCACTCATTCTTTATTTAAACGGCTGGCAAAATTTTTATCATTTTAACCGGGGAAGAAAATACGACCCTGAGATTTTTATTAAAAACGATACTTTGTATATTGATTATTATAAATTTGATGCTTCTTCCAATAAAATTTTTGTAAAAACCCAATATCATTATAATGGCAAAACCTTTGACGACATTAGTACAAAAGAACCCCTCCCATCCCTATATAGCGAAAATGAGCCGGATAGTTTTATAAACCCAAACCCTGTAAACGAATAATCTATTTCAAATTCAAATTTCAAAAACCATCACATGATTACAAGGATTACCTTTTTATTGCTTTTCATTTGCAGTTGTGGAAACTTATGGGCTCAGCAGCTTAATGTAATTCCCATTCCGGCCTCCTACAGCATGGGCAAGGGCAATTTTAGCATTGATAAGAATACCATCATTTTAGTAAACGGCGATAAATTTGATAACGCCGCATACCGTTTGCAGGAATATATTTCAAACTTGTATGGCATAGATTTAAGAGTGATTGATTTTGAAACTTCCAAACAGGTGCGTTTGAGTAATGCCGTTGGCAAAATAAGGCTTGCATATGATGAAACCGCCAATACAACAGAAGGCGCCTACAACCTTACAGCAGATAAAGAAGGAGTAACCATAACCTCCCAAAATGCCAATGGGATTTTTTACGGCATTCAAACCATCTTACAATTATTGCCTCCGCAAAAAAATGCGGAACTAAAAATACCTTTTGTACAAATTTCCGATTATCCGAGGTTTACTTACCGGGGTATGCACCTGGATGTAGGCCGGCATTTTTTCCCGGTATCTTTTATAAAAAAATATATTGATTACCTTGCCTATCACAAATTCAATAATTTTCACTGGCACCTTACCGAAGACCAGGGCTGGCGCATTGAAATAAAAAAATATCCCCTGCTTACCCAAATTGGCTCCTGCCGTGCCCAAACTTTAGTTGGTAATTACGGCACCAATAAATATGACGGCAAGAAATATTGCGGCTATTATACCCAGGAAGAAATAAAAGAGGTAGTAAAATATGCTGCAGACCGGTACATCAATGTAATACCCGAAATTGAAGTGCCCGGCCATAGCGTGGCTGCCCTGGCCAGCTACCCTTATTTAGGATGCACCAAGGGGCCTTACAAAACTTACGAAACCTGGGGCGTAACCGATGATGTGTATTGCGCCGGCAACGACAGCACCTTTACTTTTTTAGAAGGCGTGCTGGATGAAGTAGTGGAACTTTTTCCTTCAAAAATTATTCATATTGGCGGCGATGAATGCCCTAAAGAACGATGGAAACATTGCCCTAAATGCCAGCAAAGGATTAAGGATAACCACCTTAAAGATGAGTTGGAATTACAAAGTTATTTTATACAACGTATTGGTGATTATTTAAAAACCAAGGGAAAAAGTATTATTGGATGGGATGAAATACTGGAAGGCGGAATTGCAGCAAATGCCACAATAATGAGTTGGAGAGGTGAAGAAGGAGGCATTGAAGCCGCCAAACAAAAACATTATGTGGTGATGACGCCTACCGGATGGTGTTATTTAGATTACAGCCAAAGCCGGAATGAAGACAGCATTACCATTGGCGGTTATATACCGGTAGAAAAAACATACAGTTACGAACCGGTTCCAAAAGAGCTCAACAGCGAAGAAGGAAAATATATTTTAGGCGCACAGGGAAATTTATGGACCGAATATATTACCAATCCATCTAAAGTGGAATACCAAATTTTTCCCAGGATGAGTGCTTTAAGTGAAGTGGTATGGAGCCCAAAAGAAAAAAGAGACTGGAAGAGTTTTGAAGCCCGTATCCCTGCTCTTTTTAATCGTTACCAGTTTTGGGGCGCACATTTCAGCAATGCATTTTACGATTTAAAAGCTTCGGTAATCCCACTTAAAAATCATCGTATCGGCTGGAAATTGGAAACCAATACGGCAGAAGGAAAAATTTTAGTTGCAAAAAATAATAACCCGGCAATTCCAATTCCATTAAAATCTCCGGTTTGGGTTAGCGGCACATCGGTTTTATCGGCAACATTGGTAGATAAAAACAATAAAACCATAAGCAGCAAAATCTCACAAAAATTTTTCCTGAATAAAGCTTCAGGAAAAAAAGTACAGCTTTTGACAGAGCCTGCTAAAAACTATTCCGGGCAGGGTGGCTTTACTTTAGTGGATGGCGTGCAAAATGAAAGAGGCATGCCCCGTTCTTTTGAGTTTTTAGGTTTCAAAGGAAATAATTTAGAAGCGATTATTGACCTGGGTAAAATTCAATTGATTAAATCCATTGCTTTGCATTCTTTTGAGCAGCAGGCCAGTTGGATATATTTACCCAAAGAAGTAAGTTTTTACAGCAGTGCAGATGGTAAAAATTTTAAATTAATACAAACGGTTTCGGAGCCAACATTAATGGATAACAACATTAGTTATAAAGCATCAAAATTGCTCAAAACAAGATATATAAAAGTATTGGCACAAAACAAAGGGATTATTCCCGATGGGCAACCCGGCGCAGGAAACCCGGCATGGTTATTTGCAGATGAAGTAGAGGTAAAATAATTTATAAGAGTTCTTTTTTTTAACACTTAAATCTTAATATATGAAAAGAAATATCTTTTTACTATTAGGAATTTTCTCATTTCTTAATAGTGGTATTGCATCCTCTAATTTAAATTTAGAGAAAAATAGCAAATTTATAACTATAGCCAAATTCGTAAATGAGGGTACAGTTGTAATCCCTTATGTTGAAATGTCAGATTATGACGAGACTGAATCTTATTCAGAAATTCCTCCTAATGCTGGGTTTGAAGCTGGATTTTCAATAACGTCACCATCCATAATTGAAATTATCGTTCAATTACCAATGATTCATCCTAAATGTAGAATTAAAATTTGGGATGAATATGGAGTTGTTTATTGTTCTGAATTTGAGGCTAACCAGTATGTAATTGTAATGTGGACTGATTCTTCACCCAGCTATACATATTCCATTTTTTATGACGAAAACCCTTGTTAAAATAAAATCCTATTAGAATTATTAACTACAAATCTAATTGATTTTCAAAGTATTGAATTTTGACATTGCCAATGTGAAAAACCTATGGGTAAATTTTATTTCTAAACCTATCTTTTCGAATAGGAAAAGCAGCAATTTTCTTAACTTCACCCATTATTTTAACTGTCTGTTTGTTTTTTATTACAAAAAATCCTAATGAGAAAAATTTTACTCTTTTTATTTGTCTTTTTTAGTATAGGTCAAAGCCTTTATTCTCAAAGTTGTATTCCAACAAATTTAAATGGTTCCACCATTGTTATTTCCTGTAATGCACCCTGCTCCGATATTAGGTTCCAGGTGCCGCATTTAAAAACCACCGAAGATTATGTTGTAAACAGCATACCCTATAATGCCTTTGCTTATACAGGCGGCACCCAGTTAACTTCCACATATATTGACGATGTATTTTCTCCTTTAATATCCATTGGTTTTCCCTTTTGTTTTTACGGGCAAACCTACAACGATATTGTAATTGGCTCTAATGCTGTGGTTACTTTTGATGGCACTAATGCCGATGCATTTAATGAATGGCAACTTCAAAATGGTGGAACACCTGCGCCAATACCTTGTAATATACCTGTAGGCGGCACATATTATCCCAGGGCATCCATTATGGGTGTTTACCAGGATATTAATCCTAACGCTTCACCTTTACCCACCAGGAGAATAGAATATAGAGTGGAAGGAACAGCGCCATGCAGAAAATTTGTTGTGAGCTACCAGGATATTAGAATGTTTGGCTGCGATAATTTAATTGCAACCAACCAAATTGTTATTTATGAAAATACCGGCGTAGTAGAAGTTTTTATAAAAGACAAACCGCTTTGCTCAACCTGGAATAATGGTTTGGGCATTATTGGAGTTCAGGATTATACAAGAACCAAAGCTGTTGCAGCGCCGGGTAAAAATTGCACACCGTTTAGCGAAAATAATACCGGTTACCGGTTTGTGCCATCTGGCACAACGAGCCGTTATATTAGCTCTGAGCTTTTAACAATGGGCGGCGCTGTAGTTGCATTGGCCGATACGGCAACTACAGTTCCCGGGATTTTAGACATTACATTCCCCAATATTTGCCCTGGCCCTTCTGTTACACAATATGTAGTGAGAACAAGGTTTACATCATGCCCGGTTGGCCCTATAATGGAAAACCTGGATACCATTAATGTTGTTCGTAATAACGTATTGCCGGTAGCTGTTGATTCTGTTCCAACTACCTGTAATACCAATTCAGGATCAATAACTATTACCCCATCTGCAGGCGTAGCGCCCTATACGGCCACTGCAACAGGACCTGGCGGGCCTTATAATTACAATGGAGCATCTCCTATTGTATTTAGTAACTTACCTGCCGGCAATTATTCTATTTATGTAACCGATAATTTTGGTTGTGATACTTCTTTCAACGTTACGGTTACAGCAATAACCAGTCTTACTCAAACTTCTTCTTCCACCCCAACTTCTTGTGCCGGGGTAACTGATGGAACCATAACCGTTACGCCAACATCAGGAGTTGCTCCATTTACCGGCGTTGCAACAGGGCCAGGAGGGCCATATACGGTTACCGGCCCGGCACCTTTAGTATTCACTAATCTCCCTTCAGGCAGTTTTAATATTACTTATACCGATGCCTTAGGATGCACGGGTACTTTAACGCAAACGGTTAATGCAGGGGCTGGCTTAACAGCCGTTCCTTCAAGAACCAATACTTCCTGCTTTGGCGGAAGCGATGGATCTTTAACTATTACACCTACGGTTCCGGGTACATACAGCTTTGTATTAAATCCCGGCGGCTTTACGAATACCACAGGAGTGTTTACGGGGCTTGTTGCCGGATCGTATCAATGCACCTGGACGAATGCTGCAGGTTGCAGCGGCACCATGGTAAGCCTGGTTGTATTATCTGGCCCTCAATTAACCGGTACACATACCTTTACCAATGCATCTTGCTCCGGCGCACCCGATGGTACCATTACCGTTACACCCAATACACCTGGCTCTTATACATACATGCTCAACCCCGGAGGCATCACAAATACTACCGGAGTTTTCACTGGTCTAACCCCGGGCACCTATTCTGTATTAGCAACCAGTAGTGTAGGGTGTTCTTTTGTAAGATCAAATATTGTAATTAATGCCGGCTCTTCTTTATCCGGCACGGCAACATCAGCAACTACAACCTGCCCCGGAGCAACTGATGGAACAATTACGGTTACTCCCGGTACTGCCGGAACCTATACTTATGTAATTACTCCCGGAGGAGCAACAAACACAACTGGCATCTTTACAGGCCTTGCTACCGGCACGTATTCCGTTTTAGCTACAAATGCTTCCGGCTGCACATTTACTGTTTCAAATATTACTGTTACCAACGGCCCGGCACAAACAGGCAGTGCAACAACCAATACCACAACCTGCCCCGGTGCAACAGATGGCACAATTACCGTTACTCCCGGTACTGCCGGAACCTATACCTATATACTCAATCCGGGTGGAGCCACCAATACTACAGGAACTTTCACCGGCCTTGCTGCGGGAACTTATACAGCAACCGGAACCAATACCGTTACAGGCTGCATTTTTACGGTAACTAATATTAATGTAACCAATGGGCCGGCCCTTACAGGAAGTGCAACTACAAATACCACAACCTGCCCCGGCGCAACAGATGGAACAATTACCGTAACTCCAACCAATCCCGGCACATATACTTATGTTATAACTCCGGGTGGCACAAGCAATACAACCGGAACTTTTACAGGGCTTGCAACAGGTTCATATTCTGTTACGGCAACAGGTGCAATTGGATGCAGTTTCACCGTTTCCAATATTAATGTAACCAATGGCCCGGCGCCAACTGGTAATGCTACTACAAATACAACCTCCTGCCCAAGCGCTACAGATGGAACAATAACGGTAACTCCAACCAATCCCGGCACATATACTTATGTTTTAACTCCGGGTGGCACAACCAATACTACAGGAACTTTTACCGGCCTTGCCGTAGGCACATATTCTGTTACTGCTACAAGCGCTATTGGATGTAGTTTTACCGTTTCTAATATTAATGTTACTGCCGGTACTTCACCTACCGGAAATGCTGCAACCGCTACAACTACTTGCCCAGGTGCAACAGACGGCACCATTACAGTTACGCCAACCAATCCGGGTACTTATACTTATGTGTTAACTCCCGGAGGCGCTACCAATACAACCGGAATTTTTACAGCGCTTGCGCCTGGCGCTTACTCAGTAACGGCAACTAATGCATTCGGCTGTAGTTTTACTTTGCCCAATATTAATGTAACCAATGGCCCTGCACCAACAGGTAATGCAACTACAAATACAACAACCTGTCCCGGTGCTACTGACGGTTCATTAACCGTTAACCCAACCAACCCGGGAACATACACTTATGTATTAACACCCGGGGGCGCTACCAATACAACAGGAATTTTTACAGCGCTTGCCCCTGGCGCTTACTCAGTAACGGCAACAAACGCTTTAGGCTGTAGCTTCACCGTTTCTAATATTAATGTAACCGATGGCCCTGCACCAACAGGTAATGCAACTACAAACACTACAACCTGCCCGGGTGCAACTGACGGTTCATTAACCGTTACCCCAACCAACCCGGGAACTTATACTTATGTATTAACTCCCGGCGGAGCAACCAATACAACAGGAATTTTTACAGCGCTTGCCCCTGGCGCTTACTCAGTAACGGCAACAAACGCTTTAGGATGTAGCTTCACTGTTTCTAATATTAATGTAACCGATGGCCCTGCACCTACAGGTAATGCAACAACAAACACTACAACCTGCCCAGGTGCAACTGACGGTTCATTAACCGTTACTCCAACTAACCCCGGAACTTACACTTATGTATTAACACCCGGCGGAGCAACCAATACAACAGGAATTTTTACAGCGCTTGCCCCTGGCGCTTACTCAGTAACGGCAACAAGTGCTTTAGGATGTAGCTTCACTGTTTCTAATATTAATGTAACCGATGGCCCTGCACCAACAGGTAATGCAACTACAAATACTACAACCTGTCCCGGTGCAACTGACGGTTCAATTACAGTTACACCAACAAACCCCGGAACGTACACTTATGTACTTACACCCGGGGGCGCAACCAATACAACAGGAATTTTTACTGCGCTTGCTCCCGGTTCATATATCGTTACAGGTACACATACGGTTACTGGCTGCGTATTAACCGTTGCAAATATTAATGTAACAGATGGCCCGGCTCCAACAGGCAATGCAACAACGAACACTACAACCTGTCCCGGCGCTACTGACGGTTCAATTACCGTTTCACCAACCAACCCGGGAGCTTACACTTATATGTTAACTCCGGGTGGCGCTACAAATACAACAGGAATTTTTACTGCGCTTGCAACAGGTACTTATTCTGTAACTGCTACAAACGCTATCGGCTGCAGCTTTACAGTAAATAATATTAATGTAACAAATGGCGCTGTACCCATTTCAAATGGATCATCAACGGCAACTTCCTGCCCAACGGTTAATAATGGAAGCATCAGCGTAACCGAACCCGGGGTGGCAGGTACTACTACTTTTACCCTTAACCCCGGAGGTATCAGTAATACCACAGGTATATTTAACGGGCTTGCAGCAGGATCCTATACCGTAACTTTTGCAACGGCAATAGGATGTACAGGTACGGTAACGCCTAATTTAATAAATGTAGCAGCGGGCCCTACCCTTACTTCAACAGTTGCACAAACAAATCCTGTTTGTAATAATATAAATGATGGGGTTATTTCTATTACACCCGAAACCGGAACAACAGCTCCATATTTTGCAACATTAACCGGACCCGGCGGACCCTATACCTACAATGGACCAGCCCCAATGGTTTTCAGTAATCTTGCACCGGGCTCCTACAGTTATAGCTATTCAGAAGCAGGTGGATGTGCCGGAACAGGTGGCCCGGTTACGCTTACTTCAAACCCGGCAATAAGCTCCCGCTCAACATTATTGATGCCAGGTTGTAATGGCTTTGCCAATGGTACCGTTACCTTTAACCCAACAGGCGGTGTAGCGCCATATTCTTATACATCATTAAATGCAGGAATTCCATCTGGCAATGTATTTAGCGGATTATCGGCAAATATTGCGTATCAATTTACAATTACAGATGCCGTAGGCTGTACAAAAGACACAACCATAACACTTACCGAACCGGCTGTGTTGGTAGCTTCTGCAACCAGCCCTTCTCCATCAACCTGTTTTGGCAATGATGGCACCATCACCGTTTCGGCTACTGGTGGAACCACGGCATATCAATATTCCATTAACGGTACGGCATTCCAAAACAGCCCTTCATTTGTTGCTCCAAATATTGGCGCTTACAATGTAGTGGTTGTAAAAGATGCCAAAGGCTGTAAAGACACAACAAATGTTACGGTGCTTATGGTGGATACCATGAGATTAAATGCTGGGGCTGATACTGTGGTATGTGCAAAAAGTTCAGTAACGCTGCAACCACAGGCAAATGCCATTAGTCCTTCTGCAATAACCTGGCAATGGAGTGCGCTTAATGCCCCTTCATCTACTATTGCCAACCCGGGCATTCAAAATGCCGTGGTAAGCCCAACCGATACGGCAACTTATGTAGTACACGCCATTTGGGGACTTTGTGAAAGATGGGATACGTTAACCATCAATGTTTTACATGAGCCCATAGCTTATGCAGGAAACGATACGGCTATTTGCCATCGCTCCACTGCCATTCTTGTGGGAAGTCATACCAATAGCTCCGGGCCCGTTATTTATACCTGGACGCCAAATTTATATCTTACCAATGCTAATGCCCCGGTTACTACCGTAATTTCTCCTGATGCCGGCGTATATACTTATACCTTAAATGTTCAGGATAATTATGGTTGTAATTTCCATACTACCGACGCCATGCAACTGGTGGTTACACCTCCTGTTCCTGCATTTGCAGGCCACGATACTATTGCCGTATTAGGAGAGCAACACCAACTCTATGGCAGTGGCGGTGTACAATATACCTGGAGCCCTGCAGCGCCTTTAAATAATGCAGCCGCACAAAACCCGGTAGCCGTTTTATATAACGATACCCGGTTTACCCTCGAAGTAATGGATATTGCCGGTTGTAAAGGCTGGGATACGGTATTTATAAAAGTTTACGCCGGCCCAACTTATTATGTGCCTACCGCATTTTCACCAAACGGAGATGGAAGAAATGATATTTTCAGGCCCATTCCCAGCGGTATTGTAAAAACAAACTGGTTCAGGGTTTACAACAGGTTTGGTAATTTATTATTTGAAACAAACGAATGGCTGAAAGGTTGGGATGGCCGCTATCGTGGCCGCAAACAACCCATTGGAGCCTATGTGTGGGTGATACAGGGCGTTGACAACAAAGGCAAAACCATTGAAAAGAAAGGAACTGTGATACTGGTAGAATAATTAGTTCAACTCATATTTAGTAAGTACATTAAAATGCCCTGCAATTGCAGGGTATTTTTATTAACAAGCTTTTGCCCGGCTAAAAAAAATTATACTCTATTTTTACCTTATGATAAAATTTTCCTTCGCAACAATTGGGTTGTTAATTATTGCTTTAAGCTGTACCAGCACTTCAAAAACTTCATTAACCCATACGGTATCAAAAAATCAATTTTACAGCAAACTCAATGATACACTACAAAAAAAATTCAATAATGGAATAGACTTTGTTGCCAGTGGTAATATCCCCGTTTCCTGGAACCTGGAACTGAATTTTGATAAAGACTTTTTATTTAGCACATCGGATGGAGTACATAGCTTAGCCTATGCCTCCAAAGCTATTGAGGAAAATAATTTTGAATATTACGAAACAAATTCCAAAGCCGGTAAATTAGCCATTTCTATTTTTAAAGAACCCTGTTCTGCCGGTAAATCTCAAAAAGTAACCGTAAAATTTTTGGAGAAAGAATATACGGGCTGCGGACAATATCTATATAACAATCAATTAAACAACAGCTGGGTATTAGAAAAAATGGGTAATGAAAAACAAGAAGCGAAGCGGTTTTCCAAAGGCCTGCCGGTCATCACCATAAACCTTATAGATAACAGTATAAACGGCCACGACGGATGTAATAATCTATTTGGAAAATTATCCGTTCAAGGCACAAGGATTCATTTTGGGCCCATTGCACAAACCAAAATGTTATGCCAGGATAACAACCCCTCATTTGAAAAAATAGTATCTGAAAAAATTTCCAACCAGGTGGCCAGCTATTTTTTTAAAGAAGGGAAACTCGTACTCTATCTTATTGATGACAGCCAACTCAGCTTTACTCCAAAATTATAATGAATACCTCCTTACGAATTAGAACAAAGGAAATTAAGCCTTTTTCTTTCTTTTAATTTTACCTTTGCTTTATGAGCTGGCGGTCCTCCCTCTTTCTTTTTCTCTTTTGCATTGGCACAGTGAGAACTATGGCTACTCCGTTGCCGTCAGTATCTACGCAGCAACAGGCTATTTCGTTTTTAGATTCAATAAAAACCATTAACCATAGCCCATACTGGGCACAGGTATCCCCTGGTTTGTTTTTACAAAACTTAAAAACCAATGTAACCCATCCCGAAAATATTTACCCGGGCCGAAGCACAAATTTTTGTGCCTTTGGGGTAGTGCTGCAATTGGTTGCCAAACAGGATCCCTTAGGCTACACCAAATTTATGCTGCAATTATACACTTGCGGAAAAAGTACTTTTCATAACATTTGTTTTCAACCGCCGCTAAAAGTGAGAGAAGCCGCCGGCAACCTGCGTTTTAAAGGCGTGCTGGATATTAACCATGCTGAACAAATTTGGTTTTTAACGCTTGCTGATCATTTTAAAGGATACCTCAATTTTTTTAACCGCAACTATGACCCCGGTGATGAAGATACCTTTTGGGCAGCAACCAATTTGAAAAAATTCAACAAAATGACCCGTGCCATTACCGGGTTTAAAACAACCTCTGCCGGTAGCGACTTAATACATCCCCGTTTGAAAAATACAGTTGCATATTTGCAAAACGGCCTATCAAAAGGAGTAGCGGTATTGTATATTAACAATCGCATACTTCATAAAAAAAATCATGAAAAAGTAAAGTTTGCCACCCCCACGCATTTTGTAATACTTGAAAAAATTGAGGAAAACAAGGGTACCGTTACACTGGTTTATTGGGACAGTGGCGGCTATACATTACGACAAATGAGTACTAAGGTTTTCAGAAAAATATTGTTTGGTATCATCCTTGTAACAGCAAATGAAAATTAAACCGGGTACTATACTTTTTTATTTAACCGTAATTGCAGCCATAAGCTCCTGCACCTCTAAAATTATTTCCACCAATTATTATACCCAAAACCAAAAGGAGTTAATGCATATTGAAACCATTTATAAATATTTATACGATCAAAAACCCTTTGCTATTGCCTTTACCAGTAACAATTTACAAATCGTATCGGTAGAACTGAAAACCGACAGCCTTACCTACATTTATGAATTTAATACCAAAGACGCCCGATTAAAAGACAGCCTGCAAAAATTTGGATATGATGCCGAAAAAATCACCTGGCTCATTAATACCATGCAATCCATTAAATGCACCTGGCTGAACAGTTATGATTATTATGTGAACAACAAAGAGCAACGGCTCATTTTCATTAGTATTAAACCCAAAGTGATCCGAAGGCCATTTTCGCCGCCAAAATATTATATGCTGGCCTATTTTGACGAACCTCAGCATTTTGATGAAAATGGTCTTTTGCTGGATGGCAGTAATACAAAAAGACTGAGGCGCTTTAACTATTTATTGTTTAAACGCATCACCGATAAAATTTGCTATACGGTTTCTGAAAAATTCAGGTAAGAAGGATCATGAAATGCCCAACCATTTAAGCGCATTTACATGCAGGAGTTTTTCTTTAATAGCGCTGCCTGTATATAAATCTTCAATCAACCTGCCCGGATGATGTTCCCCCAAAGGAAACGGGTAATCACTGCCAAGGCAAATTTTATCCTCCCCCATTACGTCAACAATGTAATGCAGTGTTTTTCTATCATGCACCAGGCTGTCAATCCAAAATTTACCGAGATAATTTCTGGGATTTACGTTATTATCAACCGCCACCAAATCCGGCCTTACGTTAAATCCATGTTCTATGCGGCCAATGGTTGCCGGAAAAGAGCCCCCGCCATGCGCAAAAGCCACATTTAGTTTTGGAAATTTTTCAAATACGCCGCCAAAAATCATAGAGCAAATAGCCCGGGATGTTTCGGCAGGCATACCCACCAGCCAGGGCAACCAATACTTTTGAATTTGCGCTTCGCCCATCATTTCCCAGGGGTGAACAAAAAGGGAGCAGCCCAATTCTTCGGCACGTTTATAAAAAGGGAAAAACCGTTCTTCACTTAAGTTGGAGCCGTTGATATTACTACCAATCTCCAGGCCGGGCATTTTTAACTCGTTTACACAGCGTTCCATCTCTGCAATGGCAAGATCCACATCCTGCAAAGGCACCGTTCCAATTCCTATAAATCTTTGTGGAAATTTTATTACCGATGCGGCAATATGGTCATTTAAAAACCGGGATGTTTCCAGTCCGTCTTTGGGCTTTGCCCAATAATTAAACAAAACGGGAATGGTAGATAATACCTGCACATTTACGCCGGTTTCATCCATTTCTTTTTGCCGGAGCTTTACGTCAAAGCAATTATTTTCCACCACCCTAAAAACCTTATCGCCCTTCATCATACAAGCCTTGCAGTTACGCTGTTCCAAATGTATAAATTCACCGTAGCCAAATTTCTTTACCCAATTGGGCATCTCATCCGGCATAATGTGGGTGTGAATATCAATTTTCATTCAAAAATTTACTGGCTAAATTTTAAATCGTAAACGCCATCCCGTCAAGAAAATACCAGGCGTTTTTCGTAAAAAAACAAACGAAAAACAACTAAACCTAAAATGGCAAAGCATCACCCCTTTTTCACCGGCGCTTCCATTACTGCGCCGCATTTGTTGCAGGTACGCTTGTGATCGTTGCTGTAAAACCCATTCATAATTGGAGGAAGTTGCGTTACAATATCATTGATCACTTCAAACTCTTCATACAACTTATTGCCGCATTTTTCACAATACCACAAAAAACCATCTTTTTCATCTTCCCTTATTTTTTCAATCACCAGGCCTACCGTACCCGCTCCACGCTGAGGGCTATGCGGTGTTTTGGGTGGCAATAAAAACATATCCCCTTCATTTATGGCAATATCTTTTGGCACCCCATCATCAATAATCTTTAGAACAATATTTCCTTCCAGTTGATAATACAGTTCTTCACTTTCGTTATAATGATAATCCTTACGGGCATTGGGCCCGCCCACCACCATTACAATAAAATTTTCCGCATTTTTATAAACACACTGGTTGCCCACGGGAGGTTTCAGTAAATCCCGGTTTTCATCCACCCATTTCTTTAAGTTAAAAGGAGCTATTACGGCCATAATAATAATTTTAAGCTGTGTAAGTTAAACAATTTTTTGGCAACCGGCAGCATAACTTTATGCATCATCGTTGTGTCACTCCCTTGTGCGGCAAACCCTTTTTCGGCTTAAAATATACATCCATTAAGCCTTGCTGCGTTTTGAAACCTCTTAACTTTTCTTACCTTTATACTTATGCAATTCACCATTCCATTTCACCTCGAAAATTTTATTGCCGGAAAATTTATTGGCCCTTTAAGCGGCAGGTTTATGGATAATGTTAACCCGGCAACCGGTGAAGTGTATAGTCAAATACCCGATAGCAATGAAAAAGATGTGGATTTGGCAGTAAGCTTTGCCCAAAAAGCTCTGGAATCCTGGGCAGCTACCCCTGCCGAAAGCCGTTTTAAAATTTTAAATAAAATAGCAGACCTCATTGATGAAAATAGCGAGGCGCTGGCCCTTGCAGAAACCAACGACAATGGCAAGCCGCTATGGCTTAGCAAAAAAGTGGATATTTACCGGGCTGCTGCCAATTTTAGATTCTTTGCCGGCGGTCAAATGCATTTTAGCGCCGATAGCCATAATATGGAAGGCAAAGCCATAAATTATACCCTGCGGCAACCCATTGGTATTGTGGGTTGCATCTCTCCCTGGAACCTGCCCCTGTATTTATTCACCTGGAAAATAGCGCCGGCTTTAGCAGCAGGAAACTGCGTAATAGCTAAACCCTCCGAAGTAACACCCGTAACGGCATTTTTATTGGGCAAAATTTGTACAGAAGCAGGCCTCCCGGATGGCGTTTTGAACATTGTGCACGGCACAGGCCCCAATTGCGGCGAAGCCATAGTAAAACATCCAAAAATAAAAGCCATCTCATTTACCGGCAGTACCAGGGCAGGAGAACGTATTGCATCTATTGCAGCGCCCATGTTTAAAAAATTATCACTGGAACTGGGTGGCAAAAATCCAAATATCATTTTTGCCGATTGCAATTGGGAAAAAATGATGCGTACCACATTACAGTCTTCTTTTAGCAACCAGGGCCAAATTTGCCTGTGTGGCAGCCGAATATTAATTGAAGCTGGCGTGTATGAAAAATTTAAAACGGAATTTATTGATCGGGCAAAACAATTAACGGTAGGTGACCCCCTGGAAAACAATAAACAGGGGGCAATTGTAAGCAAGGTACATTTTGATAAAATTTTAAATTGTATTGAAGCCGCTAAGCAGGAAGGCGGGAAAATAGTATTGGGTGGTAATGCCGTAAAGCCGGCAGGCCGGTGCTCCAATGGTTACTTTATTGAACCCACTATAATTGAAGGATTAGGCCCAAATTGCAAAACCAATACCGAAGAAATTTTTGGACCCGTTGTAACCCTGCAGCCCTTTCATACTTTGGAGGAAGCCCTGCAATTGGCAAACGCCACTGAATATGGCCTTGCGGCAACGGTTTGGACGCAGGATATTTCCAGGGCCAATACCCTGGCTGCAAAACTGGAAAGCGGAATTGTATGGGTGAATTGCTGGTTATTAAGAGATTTACGTACGCCTTTTGGAGGCGTAAAAAACAGCGGCGTGGGCAGGGAAGGTGGCTGGGAAGCCCTTAAATTTTTTACAGAAGCAAAGAATATTTGTATAGAATATTAAATTATGAAATCAACAATAACCACCGGTAAAGCCGCACAGCCGCTTGGAGCTTATCCACATGCAAAACAAGTAGGTAATTTATTATTTCTTTCCGGTATTGGCTCCAGGCAGGCCACGGATAATTCCATACCCGGTTTAGAACTTGACGCAGAAGGTAATATAGTGAAATACGATATTGAAGCGGAGTGTCATTCGGTTTTTGCCAATGTAAAAGCAGTACTGGAAGCCAGTGGCAGCCGTTGGGAAAACATTGTGGACGTAACCGTTTTTCTCACCAACATGAAAAAAGATTTTCCGGTTTATAATAAAATTTATGGGGCATACTTTGCCGGTGTGGATGCCTGCCGCACAACCGTGGAAGTGAAAAGCCTGCCCACTCCTATTGCCATCGAATTAAAAGTAATTGCTACACTATAATATGGAACAAAAAGTTGGAATGCCCATTGAGTTTAAAAACACCCTGGCCTATGCACAGTATTTAGACAGCCTGGATCCTTTACAAGAATTCAGGAATCAATTTTACATTCCGTTAATGCATGGTAAAGAAGCCATTTATTTTACCGGCAACTCGCTTGGCCTGCAGCCCAGGCAAACGCAGGATTATGTATTAAATGAACTGGAAGACTGGGCCAATTTTGCTGTGGAAGGTCATTTTTATGCCCGTAACCCCTGGATGCCCTATCATGAAATGTTTACCGCCCCGCTTTGTAAACTTGCCGGCGCTTTGCCACATGAAGTGGTTGCCATGAACCAGCTCACGGTAAACCTGCATTTATTGATGGTGAGTTTTTACAGGCCTACAAAGCAACGCTACAAAATTATATGCGAAGCAAAAGCCTTTCCCTCCGATCAGTATGCCATGGAAAGCCAGGTAAAATTTCATGGATATGATTATAAAGACGCAGTGATAGAAGTTACACCGAGAGAAGGAGAACAGCATATCCATACCGAAGATATTTTATCGGCCATTGAAAAAAATAAATCTACGGTTGCCCTGGTTTTATTTAGTGGCGTTAATTATTATACCGGCCAGTTATTTGATATGCCCGCCATTACAAAAGCAGCACATAAAGCCGGAGCCTTTGCAGGATTTGATTTGGCACATGCTGCCGGCAATGTTCCATTGCAGTTACATGATTGGCAAGTGGATTTTGCCTGCTGGTGCAGTTATAAATATTTAAACAGCGGCCCGGGTGGCGTTTCTGGCGTGTTTATTCATGAGCGGCATTCTTCCGATACCTCAGTTCCACGTTTTGCAGGCTGGTGGGGGCACGATAAAGAAAACCGTTTTCTTATGGAACAAGGCTTCCTGCCTATTCCATCTGCCGAGGGCTGGCAACTGAGCAATGCACCGGTTTTAAGTATGGCGGCACATAAGGCTGCGCTGGATGTTTTTGAAAAAGCAGGCTGGGAAAATGTATTTGCCAAAGCAAAAGCGCTCAATAACTATTTATGGTTTGTATTGGATGAGGTGAATCATTCATTACCTGGTGAAGCATTTAAAATAATTACCCCACGCAAAGAAACCGAACACGGCTGCCAGGTAAGCCTGCTGATTACAAAAAACGGCAAAAAATTATTTGATGAACTTAAGAAAAACTCTGTAATAGCCGATTGGCGTGAACCCGATGTGATCCGTATAGCCCCTGTTGCGCTCTACAATAGCTATGTAGATGTGTGGAAGTTTGGAAATATATTAAACAATTACTTTCAAAACGAAAATCCCTAAAAGCTTAACACTAAAAGTCTCCACATTCCATATTTCCATCACCCTGTTCACAATCATTTAAACCTGCCTCAATATAGGCCATTCCGGCATTCCAAAAAGCAGATTGCATTTGACCACAACTTACCGGCGACCCACCTGCATTAATACAATCATAGTATAAACCTGTTGAAGCTGCATCCAGAATATCCATCTGGTTCAATGCAATAACTAAACAACAAGGAATTGGCCGTATTAAACTAATCGTTTCTATCTTTATTGAACTTGAAATACCCTTTTCAAACAAGTCAAAAGGCGCTTTTTCATTTATTTTTTTTGCTGAAACACTTAAGCTAAAAAAGCAAGAAAATAAAGTAAAAATTAACTGGATTTTTTTCATAATTCTCTCATAATTGAATTTTGGTTTAAAGGCACTTTAGGATACAATGATTTACGTCCGTTGTAATAAGCAACAATCTTCCTAAAAAATTCCCGGCTTTCTTCCTTTGAGAAGTTGACAAGAATTGGATACTTTTCACTGAGCTTGAAATAATATTGCATATTCATTCTCATTAAATCACTCATTTTATCGTATCCTGTATAACCAAGCGAATCCATTAGTATTTTTAATGGCATTTTGCCATATTTCCTCCTAATTAAAGTATCTTTAAACGGATGAGCAATAATATTTTCTTTCATTAAACGAGTAGTTGCTTTAACTGTACTCATATAGGCAAAAAGTAACGTATCGTCTTTAGCCAAATTAAAGAGCTTGTCCACTTGTGACTCAGCTTGTAACTCAGTAGTGGTTTTATTACATCCTATAAAAAATAGGGCAATAATAAAAACAAAATTCACTAAAAAGGTTTTAGAACGCATTTCTATAAATTTATATTTAGCAATACTAAAAAAAAAAAAACATAATTACCAAATATTATCAAAATACAAATCAAATCAGCCCTGCATATATTCTCAAAAGGCTTAAAGAGTATCTTGATATTTCATTATAATATAGCCGCCTAAATTTTTTGCGTTTTAAAAAATAACAGTTTCAAATTCTCTTACTCTACAATTTAAAGGATATTTGTACCTTCCCTGAATAACGATATACTTAGTACTATTTACTTAATTCTGGAAACGAACAACAAAAATGAAAAAAGAAATCACTATCATTGGGGCAGGATTAGTGGGTTCATTGCTCGCTATTTATCTTTCCAAAAGAGGCTATACCGTATCTGTTTATGAACGCCGTGCCGATATGAGGAAAGAAGCGATGAGTGCAGGCCGTTCTATCAATCTTGCCTTAAGCGACAGGGGCATAAAAGCGCTTGAAGAAGTGGGCATCATGGACGAAATCAAAAAAATTGCCATTCCCATGCATGGCCGTTACCTGCATCAACCCGATGGTAGCACAGCATTTCAACCCTATGGTAAAGAAGGACAGTTTATCAACTCGGTATCCAGGGCCGAACTGAACAAGAAACTCATGGACCTTGCCCAGTCACACGGTGTAAAAATATATTTCAACCATAAGTGCGAACATATTAACTGGAGTAAAAAGGAAATTAGCTTTGAAACTAACGATCAATTATCCCTTATCCATTATCAACTATTAATCGGCGCCGATGGCGCTTACTCTGCGGCAAGGCTCAGCCATCAACTGCAGCACAATCGTTTTCAATACCAGCAATACTATATTGATTACGGCTACAAAGAACTGGTAATACCTGCCACAAAAAATAATGATTTTGCCATTGAAAAAAACGCCTTACACATTTGGCCCAGGGGCAACTATATGCTCATTGCCTTGCCCAATATGGATAAAAGTTTTACCTGCACTTTATTTTTCCCTTTTGAAGGAGACCCTTCTTTTGCATCCCTGAACACAACAGAAAAAATAAAATCATTTTTTGAAACCCATTTTGCGGATGCCGTAAATTTAATGCCTACTTTAACAGAAGATTTTTACCACAACCCTACTTCTTCCCTTGTAACCGTAAAATGTTTACCGTGGATTAGAAACAACCATTTTGCTTTAATAGGTGACGCCGCACATGCTATTGTTCCTTTTTTCGGGCAGGGCATGAATGCCGGCTTTGAAGACTGCTCCGTATTAAATGCGCTTATAGAAAAGTATGCGGATGACTGGGAAAAAATATTACCCGAATATGAATCATTGCGAAAACCCGATGCCGATGCCATTGCCGACCTGGCGTTGAATAATTTTGTGGAGATGAGGGATAAAGTTGCCGACCCCATTTTTTTATTACAAAAGAAAATTGAAGGAAAATTCAGCGCCAAATATCCCGGCAAATGGATACCGGCCTACAGCATGGTTACCTTCAGCCCTCATATCCGGTATAGTGAAGCCTTACAAAAAGGGGCAATTCAGCAACGCATTATGGATGAAATAATGGCCCTGCCCGGCATTGAAAAAAATTGGGATAGCATTGAAATTGAACAGTTAATTTTGAGTAAAGTCAGCTAAGCATTCATGTACCAGTTACCGCATTTTATTGAAGAAGATCCTCAACAGGTGATCCGCTTTATGAAGCAGCATAATTTTGCCATGGTAACTGCTATGGGCAACCCCTATCCCGTAGCCACCCAACTGCCTTTGGAAATTATTGAAGAACCGGGGAAGATCATTTTATCCGGCCATTTTATGCGTAACACGGCACATCATAAGGCTTTTGAAAAAAATGCGGATGTACTGGTGATTTTTTACAGCCCACATGCCTATATAGATGCCAATTGGTACGGCAACCCGGGCCAGGCCAGTACGGTTAATTATATCACCGTACAGGCTACCGGCATTATGCATTTGCTGAACAGCAAAGATTCCGTAAATACCTTGCGGGAAGTTACCGACCGGCATATTGGCAAAGGCACGGCCGCTTCTTTTGAAAATTTACCTGCAGATTATGTAAACCAAATGGCTAAAGCGATTGTAGGATTTACCATTGAAGTAAAAGAGCTGAAAAATGTATTTAAACTGAGCCAAAACAAAAATCCGGATGATTATGCTAACATCATCCGTAATTTAGAGCAAAGGGCAAAACCCGGCGACTTATACATTGCCCAAAAGATGAAAGAAAGATTATAAAACAATGCATCGAAATATTTTAGTTGAACAAATAAAACAAAAAAAAACTTACCTGTGTGTAGGCTTAGATACGGATATTACAAAAATCCCCAAGCATTTACAATTGCACCCAAATGCTATAGTGGAATTTAATAAGGCAATTATTGATGCAACAAAAGAGCATTGCGTAAGCTATAAAATAAACACTGCATTTTACGAAGCCCAGGGAGTAAAAGGCTGGCAGGCCATGGAAGAAACCGTAGCCTGCATTCCTTCCACGCATTTAAAAATTGCCGATGCCAAGCGAGGCGATATAGGCAATACTTCTTCTCAATACGCCAAAGCCTTTTTTGAAACCCTTAATTTTGATGCTATTACCGTAGCGCCGTATATGGGTGAAGACAGCATTCGGCCATTTTTGGAGTATGAAAATAAATGGACCATTGTGCTGGGGCTTACCAGCAACAAAGGAGCCGGTGATTTTGAAATGCTTAAATTGGTTAACGACTCGGTAAACCATATTACACAGGAAGATAGCTCGGCATTAAGGAATGAATACTTATATGAAAATGTGTTGAAAAAGGTGTCCTCCTGGGGTACTCCCAGCAACCTCATGTTTGTGGTTGGCGCTACGCAGGCTACGGAATTTAACAACATTCGAACGATCCTCCCCGATCATTTTTTATTAGTACCCGGAGTGGGTTTCCAGGGCGGCAGCCTTAAAGAAATAAGCCTTCATGCTATGAACAAAGATTGTGGTATCTTAGTAAACGCAAGCCGGGCCATTATTTATGCCGCAACCAATGAAAATTTTGCTGCAGAAGCAAAAGCCATTGCAGAACAATACCATACAGAAATGAAATTATACTTAAAATAAATAAAAATGAAACCTTTATTCTTCTCCCTGCTCTTGAGCTTTTTCTTTTCCGTAAGCCCGGCACAAAACCCAAAAACTGCAAAAGAAATTTTGGCCAATGCCTTTTCCCAGGCCAGTAAAGAACATAAAAATGTGTTTGTAAAATTTTCTGCAAGCTGGTGTGGTTGGTGCAAAAAAATGGATGCATCCATGCAAGACCCAGCAGTAAAAAAGTATTTTGATGATAATTTTGTTACGGTGCATTTAGTGGTGGATGAATCAAAGGATAAATTAAATTTGGAAACCCCCGGGGCAGATGAAATTCGCCTTCAATATAACGGCGATAATAAACAAGGCATCCCGTTTTGGCTGATATTAGATGACAAGGGCACTCTATTGGCAGATAGTTATATGCGTACAAAAGGCCAGTTACCCACAGAAAAAGGAGAAAATACCGGTTGCCCTGCAAGCAATGAAGAAGTATCTTATTTTTTAGGCATTTTAATGAGGACTACTTCACTAAGCAAGGAAGCTTTAAGTATAATTGGAGAAAGATTTAGGGAAAACCAAATAAAAAAACAGTAAGAAAGCGTTCCATGTTAAAGTAGGTTGTACTTACTTTATTTTTGGGGATGAATTGCTTTACTCCATCAGCCTTTCTAAAACGTAATATACTGCCGGGCAAAATTCAGCATTCTTTAATGTAATCTGCTGGCGCTTGAGCAACACATCTACATCGGTATAAGGAAACTGGCTGCAGTCGGATGGCCTTATTTCATAGATTTCGCACTTATTTCCATTGCCTAAAAACGGGCAGGGTTTTTCCTTTAATACATAATCACCATCGGGGTCAATTTGCAGGTAGGTATCTATAAAAACCGATTCTTTGAGGCCAAGCCCTTTTGCAATGCGTTTAATATCCGGCGTTTTAAACCTTGGCGAATAATTTTTACAACATGCCGCACAATCCAGGCAATTAATTTTACTAAAAGCCTCATCGTGCAAAGCAGGCAACCTCTTTAAATCCCTGTTTTTATCTGCCCTTTGCAAATACTGTTTATACAGCTTTTTCCGGGCCTTTGATTTGGCCTGCCAGTTTTTGAGCAACTCAATTTTACGATCCACCTGGTGGGTTTAAAATTTTCCAATAAAGCTTTTCCACAACTAATATACAATCAAACTGCAATCAGCCAAAAATGTTAACAGCTTATTGTAAATTTGCAAAAATTTTCCAGGGCATTTTTTACACCTCAATATATCAATTATTAATATATGAATTTATTTGATCTCCAGCAATCCGAATTTCAGAATAGACATATAGGGCCAAACGATACGGAAACTACCGAAATGCTTAAAGTTATTGGCATCAACTCCATAGATGAATTAATTGATTTAACCGTACCCAAAGATATCCGGCTGAAGCAACAACCCAATGTTGACGGGCCTATGAGTGAATATGCTTACCTGGCAGAATTAAAAAAAATTGCAGCACAAAATAAAGTTTTCAAAACCTATATCGGGCAGGGCTACTATAATACCATTGTGCCCAATGTGATCTTAAGAAACGTATTCGAAAATCCCGGGTGGTACACCCAATACACACCTTACCAGGCCGAAATTGCACAAGGCAGGCTGGAATGTTTACTCAATTTTCAAACCCTGGTGAGCGATCTCACGGCCTTACCCATTGCCAATGCCAGTTTGCTCGACGAAGGCACTGCAGCCGCAGAAGCCATGATTATGCTCTTTAATCATAAAAACAAAGATCAAAATAAACTTACGGCTCCTAAATTTTTTGTTGATGAAAATAGTTTTGCACAAACCAAAGAAATACTCATTACCCGGGCTACGCCTTTTCATATAGAACTGGTGTTTGGCCATTACCAGGATGTGGCGCTGGATGAACGTTTCTTTGGCGCTTTTATACAATACCCCAACAGCAATGGCCTGGTGGCCGATTACCGGAATTTTATTGAAACCGCACATGCAGTAAATACCCTTGTGGTAATGGGTGCCGATTTACTGGCGCTCACCCTGCTTACCCCTCCGGGGGAATTAGGCGCCGATATTGCTATTGGCAGCACACAACGCCTGGGTGTTCCCATGGGCTTTGGCGGGCCACATGCTGCTTATTTTGCCACCAAAGATGAATTTAAAAGAAATATCCCGGGGCGCATTATTGGGGTAAGTGTAGATGCACAGGGCAACCGCTGCTTACGCATGGCGCTACAAACCAGGGAGCAACATATCCGCAGGGAAAAAGCCACCAGCAATATTTGTACAGCGCAAGCGCTGTTGGCCAATATGAGCGCATTATATGCCGTATATCATGGCCCGGTAGGATTAAAACAAATTGCCAAAAGAACCAGTTTATTAACAAAATCCCTATCGGATAAATTAGAGCAGGCCGGGTTTAAAAATGAAAATACCAGCTATTTTGATACCATACTTTTAAAAGTTACAAATATCCAATCCCTGCGGGAAGCCGCCGAAAAAAATGAAATTAATTTTTATTACCATAATGACTCTGTAAGTATTAGTCTTGATGAAACCACTACCCAAAGAGATGTATTGGATATTCTGTATTTATTCACCTCTCTTAAGAATGAAGAAGCCGCAGTAATGGAATTTGATGAAGAAGCCATCCTGGAAAACATCCCTTCATCGCTTACCCGTACGTCTCCCTATCTCACCCACCCCGTATTTAATTCGCATCACAGCGAAAGCGAAATGATGCGGTATATTAAGCAACTGGAAAACAAAGACCTGAGCCTCAACAGCAGCATGATTTCTTTGGGCAGTTGCACCATGAAGTTAAATGCCGCAACGGAATTGATTCCCGTAAGCTGGCCCGAATTCAGCGCCATACACCCTTTTGCACCCGCCAACCAATGGAAGGGTTACCAACAAATTATTTCTGAACTGGAGCAATGGCTTAGTGAAATTACCGGGTTTAAAGCCACCTCACTGCAGCCCAACAGTGGCGCCCAGGGCGAGTATGCCGGGTTATTGGTAATAAGGGCTTTTCATGCCGATAAAAATCAATCCCATAGAAATGTGATCCTTATTCCCATTTCGGCACATGGTACCAACCCTGCCAGCGCAGTAATGGCCGGGTTTAGGGTAGTGGTTACTAAATGCGACGAAGCGGGCAATATTGATATAGCTGATTTAAAAGCCAATGCAGAAAAATACAAAGACCAGCTTGCCGGGCTAATGGTAACTTACCCAAGTACACATGGTGTATTTGAAGAAGGGATTAAAGAAATATGCAAAATCATTCATCATAACGGCGGCCTGGTATATATGGATGGCGCCAATATGAATGCACAGGTGGGCCTCACATCTCCAGGGGAAATTGATGCCGATGTTTGCCATCTCAACCTGCATAAAACCTTTGCCATACCACATGGTGGCGGCGGACCGGGAATGGGCCCCATTTGTGTAAACGAAAAATTAGCCCCCTACCTTCCCGGCCATATCAGCCTGCAGAATGCCTCCAAAGCCATTAAAGCCGTTAGCGCAGCGCCTTTTGGTAGCGCAAGCATTTTACTCATCAGTTATGGTTATATTAAAATGCTGGGTGCAGCAGGTTTAAAGAAGAGCACTGAATATGCTATTTTAAATGCCAATTACATGAAGGCCAGGCTACAGCATGATTATAAAATTTTATATAGCGGCGCCAATAATACCTGTGCTCATGAATTTATTGTTGACCTGAGGCCTTTTAAACAAAGTGCAGGTATAGAAGCTGAAGATGTAGCCAAAAGGCTGATGGATTATAACTTTCATGCCCCCACGTTAAGCTTTCCGGTTGCCGGAACTATAATGATTGAACCCACAGAAAGCGAAGACAAAGCTGAACTGGACCGTTTTTGCGATGCCTTACTAAGCATTAGGGCAGAAATTAAAGAAGTGGAAGATGGCAAAGCCGATAAACTGAATAATGTTTTAAAAAATGCACCGCATACGGCAAACATAGTTTGTGGCAACGAATGGACCTATGCCTACAGCCGCAGCAAAGCGGCATTTCCATTAGCTTATATTAGCGAAAATAAATTTTGGCCCAGTGTAAGCCGGGTAAATAATACACAAGGTGACCGAAACTTAATTTGCACTTGTGAACCGGTAAGCGCATATATGGAAGAACATTCATAACCCACATCATATTTTTTAGCAAATGCCGTATCACCGGTTTTTTTAAGCAACAAAAAATGAGATTACCCTATTTTTAAAAATTCTTACCTTCAATGAAAAATCCGCCTCATGACTTTTGGAGAAATGATTAACAGCGACAAACCGGTATTAGTGGATTTTTATGCCACCTGGTGCGGCCCCTGTAAAATGATGGCGCCCATTTTGGAAGAGGTAAAAAAAAGAGTGGGCGAAAAAGCAGCAATCATAAAAATTGATGTGGACAAAAACCCTGCTGCTGCATCAGCATTCCAGGTGAGCAGTGTACCCACTTTAATTATTTTTAAAAAAGGAAAAATCCAATGGCGCAGCCCGGGGGTAAGCCAGGCCCATGAATTGGAAAAACTTTTAAACGAACATATTTAATGCTATGAAACGAATATTTTTTATTTTTTTTGCTACACTTTTTGCTATAGGATGCAGCAATAACCAGCCACAGGGAAACAGCACCCTGCTGGATGCCAAAAGTTTTTCAGAAAAAATTTCCCGCTCCCCCAATGCACAAATTTTAGATGTGCGTACACCGGAAGAATTTGATAAAGGCCATTTACAAAATGCCGTGAATATAAACTGGAACAGCAGCAATTTTGTAAACGATCTAACTGAACTAAGAAAAGGAAGACCGGTTTTTGTGTATTGCCTTGGCGGTGGCAGAAGCGCAGCAGCAGTGGCTAAACTCAAAGAAGAAGGGTTTAAAAACGTGTACGATATGAAAGGCGGATTTATGGCCTGGAATGCAGCAGGGTTACCCAGCACCACTCAAAAAAACTTTAAAACAAAAGGATTGAGTTTGAATGATTACGGCAAACTGATGGAAGACAGTTCAAAATTGGTTTTAGTGGATTTTTATGCCGATTGGTGCGGCCCCTGCAAAAAAATGGCGCCTTATGTAAAGAAAATTGCAGAAGAAAAAAGTGCAATACTCACCCTCATAAAAATTAATGTAGATGACAATAAAGATCTTTGCCGTCAATTAGGCATTGAAGCTATCCCGGTATTTAAATTATATAAGAATAAAATGATGGTATGGGATAATATGGGCTATATAGATGAAAACTCATTAAGGGAAAGCATTGAAAAAGTTCAATAACTTCTAATTTTTGAACCCTATTCCCTGGATCTTTTATTCTTTTCATTGCAGTATTGAATGAAGCTGTAACAGCATACAAGCTCCTACTCCATCCCCCGGTCAGCTTTAAGGCAGCATTTTTGGATTCGATTTACGAATAGTCCCTCTGTAAAAGATTGGTTATCACCAACAGTCCCCTTTTTTTAACCATATGATTCCTATCATTTTTGGGGTTAATTCCTGTCATTTAAAGGATGTTTTTGTCTTTTTATTTTTACTCCTGTAAATTTTACAAAAAATATCAAAACTCACAAGGGATGAAATCATTTAGCTTAACCATATTGTTACTCATAGGCTTTGCGTTGCAACAGGTAATAGCCTCGCCCATTGAAGAAGGCAAAAAAACGTTTACCTCCCGTTGTGCCAGTTGCCATAAAGTAGATAAAGATTTTGCCGGCCCGGCCCTGGCGGGTATATATGACCGTAAAAGTATGGATTGGATCAAAAAATTTGTACACTCCTCACAAACCTTAATAAAAAGTGGCGATACAGCGGCCATTGCCATTTTTGAAAAGTTTAAAAAGTTCCCCATGCCCGACCATAAGGATTTAACCGATGCCGACATTGAAAACATTATGGCCTATATTAAAGATGAAACCGGAAAGCTGCAACCCACATCAGCCCCTCAATCACCGGCAACCGGTGTAGCTACCGACAACCCTTTTAGTTTTAAACAAAATCCCGGTTTAATGACCAGTATCTTATTGGCGTTGGCCTTCCTAATTGGCGTGATCTATTTTGCATTAAAGGTTAAAAAATATGAACCGGTAACGGATGAGGATTATTAATTCCCGGGTTCAATTCACTGAGATACCGATTTATTTATCATGGCCAGGTCGAGTAAAACACAAGCCGTAATGGCTTCAATCACCACAGGAACCCGCAAAGCAATGGAAAGATCATGTCGGCCTTTAATGGAAAAATCCTCCATTTTTCCGCTTACACGATTATAGGAATGTTGCTTCTGCGGAGTAGATGAAGTGGGCTTTACGGCAACCCGAAAAACCAAAGGGTTTCCATTGGTTAATCCACCGGATATTCCACCGGAATTATTGGTAGTTGTTTTACCCGATGCATCCATTATGGGATCATTATGCTGGCTTCCAAACATTTTTGCAGCGCCAAAACCTGCGCCAAACTCAATCCCTTTAATGGCCGGTATGCTAAACACCGCATGGCTGATTAAGGATTCAACCGAATTAAAAAAAGGCTCACCCCATCCAATGGGCAATGGACCCGCCGTACATTCTACAATGCCGCCTACACTATCGCCGGCGTTTAAAGCTTTTTGTAAGCCCTGCTCAATGTTTTGCTCAGCGCCTAATTCCACCAACCGGGCTTTAATACCGGCCTTGGGTACCACCCCTTTTAATATTTTTTTGGCAACTACACCTGCGGCAACAAGGCACACCGTAAGCCTGCCGCTAAAATGCCCGCCGCCCCTGTAGTCCTGGAACCCTTTAAATTTTTTTTCGGCTACAAAATCAGCATGGCCCGGCCTTGCAATGTCCTTTTGCTTTTCGTAATCTTCACTTCGGGTTTGCTTGTTCTCAAAAATAATGGTTAATGGCGCCCCCGTTGTTTTCCCCTTAAAAATACCCGAAAGAAAAACCGGCTTATCCTCTTCTTTCCTTGGAGTAGTACCGGGTTGATTTTTTCCTTTGCGGCGTTCCATATCCTCCACAAAATCTGCTTCATCAATATCAATTCCCGGAGGGCAGCCATCTATCAGCAACCCCACAGCAGTGCCATGAGATTCACCAAAAACCGACAACCTGAATAAAAGGCCAAACTGGTTCACGTTTTATTATTTTGATTGACTAATATTAATACCCGCCTTTTGCAAGGTATCAAAGAAACCGGGGTATGATTTATTTACTGCCCCTGCTGCATCAATCTTCACTGCCCCATTAGCGCCTAAAGCAGCCACAGCACAAGCCATCGCAATACGGTGATCGTTGTGAGAAAATATGGATGCTGCTGTTAATCCTTTTTTCCCTTCTACAAACATCTTACCCTCCCGTATTGATATACGCACCCCAAACTTTGAAAATTCCTGCTGTAAAGTTAAGGCACGGTTGCTTTCCTTGTGAAGCAGCCTTTCCGTACCTTCTATTATGGATACGCCTTCGCAATAAGCCGCCAGGGCCAGTAATGGTGGGAACAAATCCGGGCAATGGGTGGCATCAAATTGAAAAGCATTAAGAATTGATTTACGCACCATTATTTCATCATCAGCAATAGAAATATGGGCTCCTGCAAGCTCCAAAACTTTTAAAATTTCTTTATCGGCCTGCCGGGAATAAAGATTTAAATTTTTCAACACTGCTTTTCCTGCAATGGCGCCGGCCACAAGAAAAAAAGCGGCATTGCTCCAATCTCCTTCAACGGTATAATTTATTTTTCCAGCTTTGTTAAAATCATAAGGGGCAATTTCAAATTTTTGATACTGCTCATTTTTTACCTCGTATCCAAAATGCTGCATCATTTGAAGGGTAAGATCAATATAAGGTTTACTTTTTAGATTTATAACCTCGATGGTTCCCGGCTTACCGCAATGGGCAAAGGCCATCAACAGGCCGGTTAAATACTGCGAACTATCAGAAGCATCAATTCGGATGCTATTATTTTGCAGTGGCCCTTTTACCTTTAGGGGTAAAAACCCTCCATTACTTTTTACCGTTACCCCCAACTGAGGTAAAATCTCTTCCATAAAATGTAAAGGCCTTTTCAGCAAACTGCCTTCACCATCAATATGCATTTCGGCTGAACCCAAAGCTGCAATTGGGGTAAACATTCTTACTGCAAGGCCACTTTCTCCGCAATGAATACTATTGGAAACCGGGCGAATTCCATTGGAATCAATTTGCAGCGCCCCATCCCGTTCTTCTGTTACGACGCCCAGGTTTTGAATGATTTGAATAGCCGCCAAATCATCGTTACTTTTTCCGGGTTTGGAGATGATGGTTGTACCTTTGTGCAGCAAAGCCAGTGCACATGCCCGTTGCATACAGCTTTTAGATGCGGGGGCATCCACAATCGCATTAAAATTTCCTGGATAAACGGTTTGTTTCACTGCTGCAAGATACAACGCCTACCCTGATAATTTTAACGAAACCACTAACCGGAAACCTATACCTTTGCCTACTTTTATTACAGCACATGGCTTTTCATCGTAAAAAAATATTCAGGGCGCTAAAAATCTTCATCATTATTTATTGCGGCATTGGCATAGCCTTGTATTACCTGCAGGAAAAATTTTTATTTCACCCGCTCAAACTGGAGGCTTCGCATCAATTTTCGTTTTCGCAAAAGTTCACCGAAATCAATATCCCGTTCAATAAAGAAGATACCTGTAACCTGGTTAAATTTTTTCCAAAAGACAGCGCCAGGCGTGGCGTAGTATTATATTTTCACGGCAACCGGGAAAATGTTGAACGGTATGCAAAGTATGCTGATATTTTTACCCGGCACGGCTATGAAGTGTGGATGGAAGACTACCCGGGCTTTGGAAAAAGCACCGGGAAAATTACCGAAAACAAATTATACGACCAGGCCTTATCCATTCGTAAAATGGCCCAGCACGCCTATGCTGACGACAGCATCATTGTTTACGGAAAATCACTGGGTACGGCCATTGCCGCTTACACGGCTTCTACCTTTAAGCCCAAAGCGCTGGTATTAGAAACGCCCTATTACAGCATCCCGGATTTATTTGGTTCTTATGCATTTATTTACCCGGCTGCTAAAATGAGCAAGTATAAATTACCGACCTTTAAGTTTTTGGAAGATGTACCATCGCCGGTAACTATTTTTCATGGCACAAACGATGCCGTAGTTTTTTATAACTGTGCAGAAAAATTAAAAAAGAAATTAAAACCATCGGATCGTTTTATTACCATACCGGAAGGCACCCATCATAACCTGGCAGGTTTTGCCCTTTACCAATCCGTGATAGATTCTATTTTATCAAAGTAAGTTAGCTTCTTTTAGCGATACCCTTGCAGGAGACACCTTCAACTCAAATGTTGCGCCTATCTTCAACGCATAATTTTGCAAACCATGACTTACGGGAAAATTAAAACATACGGGAAAATTATACTCCTTCACCACATCCAGCAATAATTCTTCAATGGTTTTTCCAAAATGCCGATCGGTATCTTTCATATCGGTAAAGCCGCCAAATATAAGGCCGGCAAGGTTTTTAAGTTTCCCACTTCGTTTTAGCTGCTGCATCATCCGGTCGATGCTATACAAATATTCGCCGGTATCTTCAATAAATAATAACCGGTTATTTGTTTTAAAATCAGATTTTGTACCGGTCACATGGGCCAGTAATGCCAGGTTACCACCAACCAATTGGCCCGTTGCTTTTCCTTTCTTATTTAAGGGAAACGGCGCACAATCATACTTTGCTTTTTTACCCAGTAAGGCCTTTTTTAAAGAAAGAATATATTCTGCCTGCGGTTCATTAAAAGCGGCAGCCATGGGGGCATGCAATGTGGCAATACCATAATTATTAAAAATATGGGTATGCAAAACGGTAATATCGCTAAAGCCGACCAGCCACTTGGGATTCCGCACAAATTTTTTAAAATCAAGCTGATCAATAATTCTTCCCATGCCGTATCCGCCCCGGCCAAACAAAATGGCTTTTATAGAGGGTTCATCCAGCATGGCCTGCAGTTCACCCAACCGTTCTTCATCGGTACCGCTAAAATAAGTTGGAGAATTACTTCCCAACGTTTTACCAATCATTACATCAAAACCCCAACTTTGCAATCTGTTGATACAGTTTTGCGCTTTTTGTGCCGGCATATAGCCCGCCGGGCAGGTTATGGCAATACTGTCGCCTTTCTTCAGGTATGGTGGAATAATTAACAATTTAGATTTTTTATAAATTTAATGCCTTTATTATAATATTTCAATTTATCCCTTCATAAATCATAAAACTATGACACATTTTAGCAAACTCAATATTAAAATTTTTATTTTAGTTTTTTCGTTTATGTCAACTACATTGTTTTCTAATGCTGAAAGAAATAGTAATGAAAGCATTTCTACATATACAAATATTATAAAAGAAAAAATCCTTGCTTTGGAAGTTGTTGCATTATTTACTCAAAATGGTATTCAATATGAATTATATGCTATGGAATTACAAGATGGGAATACCGTAGTTAAAGTAGGATGGAATGGTGGATCTACAATCGGAGGTAATTATGGTAGCTTCTATCTCCCAGGAGGATTAATGGCTGTAAATATCTCATTTCCCGGACCAAATGGAACGGTCAATTATAATGGGTTGGTATCTGTGCCAATATAACTTACTTTATCTTGAAATCAAATTAATATAGAAGGAGTATTTTTCTTTAAGATTTATAGTTGAAATCTTGAAATAACTATTTTTCAATTAGCGATGCCTGGTCATTCCCCACAACATATCGGTGAAGCATTCCGCATTTTAATGCATAATTATTTTTTTGATGACCCACCGGAAAATCAAAACAAACCGGGTATTTATAATCTTTCACTTTTTCCATTACAATCTCTTCAATCGTTTTTCCGAATTCTTCGCCTTCATCATCTTTTTTATTTTTAAAACCACCGATAATCAATCCTTTTAAATACTTCAATTTACCGGTACGTTTCAAATTCCAAAACATACGGTCAATACTATACAGGTATTCTTCGGTATCTTCAAGAAACAAAATTTTATTTCGGGTGTCTAAATCGCTGGCTGTACCGGCAAGGTTTACGAGGGTAGATAAATTTCCGCCAACCAATACGCCGCTGCAACTGCCGGGCCGGTTAGCGGTATTATGGGCCGTTGTATAACGCATCTTTTCACTAATTAAACACCGGCGAATACTGTCAATCGTACTTTTTTGAATATCATCGGCAAGCAACCAGTCATCCGGAAAACTGTTACACATTTTAGAATGTATGGAAGCTACATTAAACTGCCGGTTAATATGGCAATGCAAAACGGTAATATCACTAAAGCCAATAACCCATTTTGGTTTTTTTTGAAAACGGGAAAAATTAATTTGATCAATGATGCGAATCACACCATATCCTCCCCTGGCACACAGTATCGCTTTAATGCGGTCGTCATCCAGCATTTGTTGAAAATCTTCTCTTCGCTCATCATCGGTACCGGCAAACGTAAAATCCTTTTTGCCAATGGTATTGCCCAGCTTTACATTAAAACCCCATTCCATAATTTTTTTAAGAGCCGGTTCTATGGCTTCCCGGCTAATTAACCCGGCCGGCGCCGTAATTCCAATTGTGTCGCCGGGTTTAAGGCTTTGCGGAACCTTAAGGCTCACATCGGGCTTGTACATACCCGATGCTATTGCTTTTGCAGAAATGGATATGGGTAGTAAAGAAGCAATAAACTGTTGTCGTTTCATGCGATGAATTTAGTTAAATTTCAGTATTGAGTAATCATTTGATATTTTTGCATGATTTTAATACAAAGCAAAGAAGAGTGTAAAAAAAATAGTACACCGACAATTAAAATGAAACAACCGAAAAGATATTTAATCACTTCTGCCCTGCCTTATGCAAATGGGTTAAAACATATTGGTCATCTTGCCGGCGCCTATCTTCCTGCCGACACTTATGTACGCTACCTGCGTGCCAAAAAAAGAGATGTGGTTTTTGTATGTGGCAGCGATGAACATGGAACGGCAATACCCATCCAGGCTAAGAAAGAAGGCACCACACCCAAAGCAATTATAGATAAATATCATGAAGCCATGAAGCAGGATTTTAAAGACCTGGCCATGAGCTTTGACATTTATCACCGCACCAGCGAGCCCCTACATCATGAAACCGCACAGGAATTTTTTACGCAGCTTAACGACCGTGGCGAATTGGAAATAAAAGAAACAGAACAATATTTTGATGAAGAAGCCCAAACTTTTCTTGCAGACCGGTATATTAAAGGCACCTGCCCCAATTGCGGCAGCGACAGGGCTTTTGGCGATCAATGCGAAAACTGCGGAAGAACCTTAAGCCCCGATGAATTGATAAACCCCGTAAGTACGTTAAGCGGCAAAACGCCTGTAAAAAAGAAAACATCGCATTGGTATTTACCCTTAGGCAAGCATGAAGCTTTTTTAAGAGACTGGATTTTAACAGAACATAAAAACGACTGGCGCAGTACGGTTGTGGGACAATGCAAAAGCTGGATAGAAGGCGGGCTGCAATCCAGGGCGGTAACCCGTGACCTCGACTGGGGCGTAAAAGTGCCGGTAAAAAATGCAGAAGGCAAAGTATTGTATGTATGGTTTGATGCTCCTATTGGGTATATAAGCGCAACCCGGCAATGGGCGCTGGATAAGGGTAAAGCCTGGGAGCCCTACTGGAACGATAAAGAAACTAAACTGGTACACTTTATCGGCAAAGACAATATTGTATTTCACTGCATCATTTTTCCGGTAATGCTAAAACTGCATGGCAATATTTTACCGGGTAATGTTCCTGCCAACGAATTCCTGAATCTTGAAGGCGACAAAATGAGTACCAGCCGAAATTGGAAACTGGAGATGAGGGATTATATTAACGACTTTGTTAAAAACCCGGATGGCACGGATAAAGAAAACGGCGGCGGCCAATGTGTAGATATGCTGCGCTATTATCTTACCCAAATTGCACCCGAAACCAAAGACAGCGAATTTACCTGGAAGGGTTTCCAGGATGCCGTAAACAGCGAGCTGGTAGCCATTTTCGGAAATTTTGTAAATAGAACTTTTGTGTTAATGCATAAATTATGCAATGGCAAAGTGCCGCCCTTTCACAATGATCTTATTGATGATAAAGACAAAGAACTCATCACCAAAATTACGGTTGCTAAAGAAACCATCACTGCAAGCCTTGAAGCCTATCGCTTTAGAGATGCCCTGTTTGAAATTATGGATTTAGCAAGGGCCGGTAATAAATATATGCAGGAAAAAGAACCCTGGATAGTGGCCAGGCAGGCAACAAAAGAAGGTATCCCTACCCCTGAAGCCCAGGACCAAATAGACAACTGCCTTCATTTATGTTTGCAACTTTGTGCCAACCTTGCCATACTGGTTAATCCGTTTTTACCCTTTACGGCAAAAAAATTATGCCACATGCTTAAAGTGGTAGATAAAATGCTGGATTGGGAAAATGCCGGAAGTTTAAAATTACTGAGTGTAGGTTATTCCTTAAGGGCGCCCGAATTACTTTTTAGAAAAATTGAAGATGCCGAAATTACAGCACAGGTAGAAAAATTAAAATCAGGCCTGGTAAAGCCCAATGATCAATTTACAAAACAAAACACCGAAATGAAACCGGAACAAAAACCTGTTATACAATTTGATGATTTCGCAAAAATTGACTTAACTACCGGCACCATCATTGCCGCCGAAAAAGTGGAAAAAGCCGATAAATTGCTTAAACTCCAGGTGGATTTAGGTTTTGAAACCCGAACCATTGTAAGTGGCATAGCACTGCATTATCAACCCGAAGACATTATAGGCAAACAGGTTACCGTTGTAACCAACCTGGCCCCCCGGAAAATGAGAGGAATAGAAAGCAATGGAATGATTTTAATGGCCGAAGACCAATCGGGCAAATTACATTTTATAAATCCTGAAACCCTTATTGACAAAGGCAGTAAAGTGAGTTAAATCTTTAGAAAAAATAGTTACTTTTTTTTCACTAAGCTTTTAAGAATAAAGTTTATCCGATTCTCCTTCTTTTCATTTCAGGTAATTAAAAAAACATCCTATCTTCGATTAAAATTAGTTAACTATGCAACTAATTTTGCCGAAAGGTTTTCCTTTGGTAAATAAAATTTTAGAGTAAGTATGAAACGTAACATTAAAAAAGTTGCCGTACTGGGCAGCGGTGTAATGGGCAGCCGAATTGCCTGCCACTTTGCAGGAGTTGGTTTACAGGTTTTGCTACTGGATATTCAGCCCAAGCCCGAAGAAGGAAAGAAATTTGACCCCAATAAAATAGTAAATGATGCCCTTGCTGCTGCGCTTAAATCTAATCCATCCCCTGTTTATACAAAGGATGCAGCCAAAAAAATTAAAACCGGCAATTTTACTGACCATATGAAAGATATTGCTTCAGCAGACTGGGTAATAGAAGTTGTGGTAGAACGGCTCGACATCAAAAAATCGGTTTTTGACGAAGTGGAAAAGTATCGTAAGCCGGGTACCTTAATTACCTCCAACACCTCGGGCATCCCCATACATTTAATGGCCGAAGGCAGGAGCGATGATTTTAAAAAACATTTTTGCGGCACGCACTTTTTTAACCCACCCCGCTATTTAAAATTATTGGAAATTATTCCTACTCCATTCACCGATCCTGAAGTGCTTGAATTTTTGATGCATTACGGCGATTTGTTCCTGGGTAAAACCACTGTTCTTACTAAAGATACGCCGGCATTTATAGCCAACCGTATTGGGGTTTTTGGCATGATGGCCACCATGAAAATAATGGAAAAGCTGCAGCTTTCGGTTGACGAAATTGATGCCCTTACCGGCCCTGTTGCCGGCCGCCCTAAATCAGCCACCTTTCGCACAGCCGATGTGGTAGGTATTGATACGTTGGTAAAAGTGGCCAAAGGTGTTTATGATAATTGCCCGAATGATGAAGCTAAAGACATTTTCAATATTCCCGGCTGGTTAACCAAACTTGTGGAGCAAAACTGGCTGGGAGATAAATCAGGCCAGGGATTTTTCAAAAAAATAAAATCACCCAACGGCAAATCAGAAATACAGGTTCTAAACCTGCAAACCCTGGAATATACAGCAAGGCAAAAGCCAAAATTTGCCACACTTGAAACGGCAAAATCAATTGATGATTTGCCCACAAGGTTAAAAGCACTTGTAAGCGGTACAGATAAAGCTGCTGAATTTTACAGGCAGTTTCATTATTCTTTATTCTCTTACATCTCACACCGCATACCTGAAATTAGTGATGAAGTGTACCGCCTTGACGATGCTATGATGGCCGGCTTTGGATGGGAAATAGGCGCTTTTGAAAGTTGGGATGCCCTGGGTGTGGCTAAAACCACGGAAGCCATGAAGGCCGCAGGTTTTACCGTAGCTGCCTGGGTAGATGAAATGCTGGCCGCCGGGCATAAAACTTTTTTTAAAGTAGAAAATGGCAAAAGACTTTATTATGATATAGCCGCAAAAATGTATAAAGGCCTGCCGGGTGGCGATGCCTTTATGGTAATGAAATATTTTACCGGCCAAACCATTTGGAAAAACAGTGCATGCCGGGTGTACCATTTAGGCAACGATGTACTCGGCCTGGAATGGAATACTAAAATGAACAGCATTGGCGGAGAAGTGTTGGAGGGCATCCAAAAAGGCATTGCCCTTGCCGAAGAAAAATACAAAGGCCTGGTAATAGCAAATGAAAGCGCCAACTTTAGCGCCGGCGCCAATATCGGTATGATATTTATGCTGGCCATTGAGCAGGATTATGATGAAATTGATATGGCCATAAGGATGTTTCAAAACAGTATGATGAGGGTGAGATACTCCTCCATACCGGTAGTGATTGCACCCCACGGTTTAGCACTGGGTGGCGGATGCGAAATTTGCCTCCATGCCGACAAAGTGATCCCTGCTGCCGAAACCTATACCGGCCTTGTTGAAGTGGGCATTGGTGTTATTCCCGGAGGAGGGGGCAGTAAGGAATTTGTGTTAAGGGCATCGGATGAAATGCACCACGGCGAGCCCGAAACCATAACGCTGCAAAACAGGTTTTTAAATATTGCAACGGCCAAAGTAGCTACATCAGCTTATGAAGCGTTTGAATTAGGTATTTACAGGAACGGAACCGATACGGTTTGCATCAACAGCGCCCGCCGGATTGCCGAAGCTAAAAAAGCCGTGCTGGAATTATTTGACCAGGGTTATGTAATGCCGGTACAGCGTACAGATATAAAAGTTCTCGGGCGCTCTGCATTGGGCGCCATGCATGCCGGTATAAACGGGATGTGGCGTGCTCAATATGCAACCGACCATGATGTAACCGTTGCAAAAAAACTGGCTTATGTAATGTGTGGCGGCGATTTGAGCGAACCTACCCTGGTAAGTGAACAATACCTTTTGGACCTGGAACGGGAAGCTTTTTTAAGCCTCACCGGTGAAAAGAAAACTTTGGAACGCATACAATCGGTTTTAAAAACCGGGAAGCCGCTTAGAAACTAAAATACAAAAGAGCCGGTATTTGCCGGCTCTTTTGACATCTATGCCCTATGGTTTTATATTAAGTATTAAGGCGCTGGTGCCTCCCAAATATTATTACTCCTATTTACATCGGCCATTCGTTTTGATGGGTCTATTTCTATTTTTTTAATGTTGCTCAAATCCATATCCAGGGTAAGTTTATACTCCGGGTGGGTCCATCGCCATTCTTCATCCACAATATATTTCTCTCCATTATTTTCATTTTTTTTGGCTCCAAACATCAGGTTGAGCGGAATATTATGCATTACGGTTGAGCCATCTTTATAAGTAACCTGTAAGTCAACAGGCATGGGCATTTCACCCATTCGCCTTAGCACTATGTTTGCTTTACCTGCATCACTAAGTACACTATCTATAGCATAATCAATGGTTTTAGTGGTATTAACCCAGTATTCCTTATACCAGTCGAGTTGCAAGCCGCTTACCTGCTGGGCAATTACCATAAAATCGTTGGCATTGGGATGTTTAAACCGCCATTGCTTATAATATTCTAAAAGTATTTTATCCCTTACGGCGGCGCCAACGATGTAACCAAGCTGCTCCAAAAACATTTCTCCTTTTGAGTAAGAGGCAATGCTGTAAGCAAAATTGGTATTATAATGATCGGCATGGGTGGTAAGTGGTTCTTCCAAACCGGATTGTACCAGACGATAATAGCCATTATATGCCCCGGTATGGTCTTCGGGCAAAGTGTTTACCAATTTTTTATAGGTTTCATTATTAGGATGTTTAGCCAGCGAATCCCTGAGGGGCTGTAAAGATGATTTTCCGTAATAGAATTTTGTCACCAGATCTTCGGCATAACTGGTAAATCCTTCGTCCATCCACGGGTACTCACTTTCGTTGGTGGCCAGCATCATTTGGTACCAGCTATGCATCCACTCATGAAAAGCCGTACCTAAAGAAGAAGTGTGGATGAGCGTAGCCATTGGATATTCCATGCCGCCATCACCGCCATGTATAAATGAATATTGCGGATAGGGATAAGCGCCAAAATGCTTTTCAATAAAGGGCAATACTTTTTCTGCTGCGGTTAGCACTTCCTGCCAGCCCTTTTCATATGCTGCATTATCGGGCTTATACTTATAAATTACATGAAGGGTGGTTCTATCATTTACCTTTTTTGATAAATGGTTATAATCCGGGTCTGCAGCCCAAACAAAATCATGAATATTTTTACCAACAAAATGCCAGATTCGTTTTGCCCTGTTTATATCTTTCAGGGCAGTGCCCGGCCTATCATAGCCCCACCCTATTTCCTGGGCATTTACTAAAACACCCGTACCTCCAAGTTTGTAGTTTTTATCAATGTTTATGCTTACATCAAAATTACCCCAAATGCCATAAAATTCACGGGCTACATAAGGTGTAGGGTGCCAGCCTTCGTAGTCGTATTCACAAAGCTTGGGATACCATTGGCTCATGCTATAGCGTACGCCGGTGGAAGGGTTATCTCTGCCCGACCTTCTTATTTGCAGAGGAACCTGCGCTTCAAATTCCAGATCAATAATCACTTTTGATTTTGGTAATATGGCCCTTCTTAAATTCACCTCTAAAATTGTTTCATGGTATTGAAAAGGCTGGGCAATACCATTCACTTTAAGTGATTTAATTTTTTGATACCCGATTTCAGCATCAGTAAGTTTACTGATCCTGTCTTTAACACGGGTATCCCAGTCTGGACGGTTGTTGATTAAGGTTTTACCCAACTCCCTGCTCCTTACATCCATACTGCTGCCGGGTTGAAAGGCATTAAAGTAAAGATGATAAAATAACCGGTTAAGCTTATCCGGCGAATTATTGAAATATTCAATACGCTGTTTACCGGAAAAACGGTTGGTTTGCACATCCATATCAATAGACATGGAATAATTGGCCTGTTGTTGCCAGCGGTTCGTTTGTGCCGTTAAAAAGTCAAAACACAAAACAAACAAGAGCAACAAAAAATTATTCTTTAGATTCATATTTTATTTCCCCATCAATTTATTATTAAATAATACAATTAGTCTAAACAGGTCGTCAAATTCACTGAGCGGAAGCGTTTCGGCCCTGTCATTGATGTCATGATAAGCCGTTATACCCCCCAAAGTATAAAAGAAAAAGGAAGGTACCTCTTTCTCCATAAAAAAATAATGGTCGCTATTGGCTGCTTTTCCCCTGGGATTAATTTTAACCAATAATTTTTCTTTTTCATTCACTTCGTTCATCCAGGCAAATTCTTTGGGAAACTCTGTGGCGTTTACTACAGTAATACCTTCTGTGCCTGTTCCTGCCAAATCGGTATTCAACAAAAAACGGATTGAAGATAAAGGCACCAGAGGGTTTTCAGTAAAATATTTTGAACCTACCAAGCCTGCTTCTTCGCCTGCAAAAGCAATAAAAGCAATGGAATAAGGCTGAGGATGCAGGGCATAATACCGGGCTAACTCCAACATTAATGCAACTCCACTGGCATTATCATTGGCGCCGGGGAAAAATGTTTCTTTTCCCATTCCACCTAAATGATCGAAGTGTGCGGTAATAAAAAGGAAAGAGTCGGGCTGCAAGGTGCCCCGTACATAACCGCAAATATTTGAGGCCGAAAATTGATCCACGAATTTGTTTTCAATCTTCACCGTATAGGAATGTGGCTGCTCCTTAAAAGAGTTCCGGTTAAGCAAAATCATGGTATAATCTTCCACTTTAGTGCCTACACTCCAGGTAAGTTTATTTTCTTCTTTAATAACAAGCCTGTCGTTTTCATTAAGGTAGGTTATGCTGTCTTTTTGCTGAAGTACACCGGATGAGGTTAAGCCGTTACTTTCGGGGAGAATAATAAAATCGGCTCCGGGCTTTAGCTTTTTCCCATTTAGCGTTAGCTCCATTTTTCCCGGAAAAGTATTTACCGGGTAACTGAATTTTTGAAAAAAAGATTTACCATCTAAAGCTAAAAGCCCGTATGAAGAAAAAGTTTCTGCAATAAACAACCCGGCCTTTTCCATCCCGTTTTGTGTATATCCCCTGCCCCAAAAATGTGAAGATGTAAGTGTATCAAGCATTTTTTTACCATACACAACATGCTGGGCATTTGCAGCAGTACAATGAAAACATAAATACAAGAAAAATAGCCTTTTGATCATCTATGCAATTATTATTTTGTAAAAAAAGTCAATAAAAGGCATATTAAATTACCGTTGGATGAATTTAACAAAGTTTGTTACAATTTTTTTCCCGCCACTACAATCACAATTTCGCCTTTTACCGGCTTTGCCGAAAAATACTCAAATACTTCCTTAAGGCTCCCACGTTTGTTTTCTTCAAATTTTTTGCTGAGTTCCCGGCTCACACAGCATTGTCTTTCTTCACCAAAAAAATCAATAAAATCCCTGAGTGTTTTTAATAATCGCATGGGGCTTTCGTAAAATACCATGGTTCTTTCTTCTTCAGCCATTTTCTTTAAAAAAGTTTGCCGCCCTTTTTTTAACGGCAAAAAACCTTCAAAGCAAAAATTATGCATGGGCAAGCCACTGTTCACCAGGGCCGGTACAAAAGCCGTGGCACCGGGCAGGCACTCTACTTTTACATTTTGAGCAATACATTCCCTAACCAGGAGAAATGCCGGGTCGCTTATACCCGGGGTGCCGGCATCAGTGAGCAGCGCCATAGTTTTACCTTCAAGAAGCTGTTCTACCAGCCGGCTTGTGACTTTATGTTCGTTGTGTTGATGGTAAGCCGATAAGGGTTTATGAATGGCGTAGTGGTTGAGAAGCACCAGTGATGTACGGGTATCTTCTGCAAGAATTAGATCCACCGACTTTAAAATTTCCACAGCCCTAAAAGTAAAATCCGCTAAGTTGCCAATAGGCGATGGAACGATATACAGCATTTCCTAAAAATTAAAGGGATAAATAAGAAGCGCCCCGGCAAGGGATGGCAAAAATGGGGTTAAACATCATCCATACTTACTTCAAAAGTCTCCATTACCGGGTTGGCAAGTAATTTACCTGCAGCTTCGGCTGCAATAGATTTGGCTTCGTCTTTTGAAGCGGCTTCAATTTGAAGATCAATATTTTTACCAATACGCACATCCGCAATAGTATGAATATCCAGGTTTTTTAAACCCACCAAAACGGCCTTCCCCTGCGGATCGAGCAAATCTTTTAATGGCATCACTTTAACCCGTGCAGTATAAATCATAACTTATTTTTTATACCACAAAGATAAAAGAATATAAAGGATAAATATTAAAGGAACGGCTACCCATTTAAACAGCAGGATAGCAACAATGGAAATAAGGAGCAAAATAATTTTAGGCAGATTATTTTTTAGTGTAAAATCTTTAAATTTTAAGGCCATAATGCTCAAACGGCTCACCATTAACCAGCTTACCAGCAATACAACGGCATAAAGCGTCCATTTATTCAACAAAATGCTGTTGATGGTTTCGTTACTGCTGTACCAGTAAATAAGGGGAAACGATGCAATGAGCAAACCCACAGCTGGTATCGGCATGCCTTTAAAACCGAATTGCTGGGCCGGATCAATATTAAATCTTGCCAGGCGATAAGCCCCGGCAAGGGGTATAAGAAAAGCAGGTAACAACCATAATATATTTACGTCCATACCATTTTCTTCCCTTGCAAAACTAAACCGTAAAAACTGGTATATAATCATGGAAGGGGCCACACCAAAGCTCACCACATCGGCAAGGGAATCCAACTGTTTTCCCATTTCGGAACCTGCATTGAAAAGCCTTGCCACAAAACCGTCAAAAAAATCAACCAGTGCCGCTATCCCAATAAAAAGTGATGCCAAAACCATTTTCTCCGGAAGTTCAATGTACTGGGCGCCATCGGCATTGTATTGTATGCCAATACCATTTTGCAATACAAAAACTATGGCAATGCAACCAAACAACAAGTTTAGTAAAGTGAAAATATTGGGAAGCTGTTTCATATTTATGTAAACGTTCTGCTGATTTTAAAAACAGGATCGTAAGATAAGCACAGTTGCCGACATGATAAAACAGAAATAAACTTACTGTCCCACCAAAAAAACGGCATTAAAAAACATTTGCTTCCCATTTTCCCAAAACCGGCGAAACAGTACATCATCTGTTAAATATACCATATTGCCCCGGCCCATTTCCTGTACGGCAAACAACACCCCATTATTAAGTTTCGGGGCCAGCTTAGCGCCTACAAAACCGGCCAGTTGCTTTTCTGATTTTATTACGCCAACATTCCAGCCATCTTCACTGCCCAGGGGCTCATAGAGCACATTGTCCATCTTCAGCGTATAATAATAATCGGGGTACCCATACATGAGTGGATGAGAATTATCCAGCCATACCTTAAAAATAGCCCCCGGGGTATTTTGGGAAATCTCATCGGATTCCCGATGGTCATATTTTGAAAGTAATGAACCACTTTGATCTTTAGCCGAATCTTCATTGCCTGCTTTTGGTTTTAACCGGCTCCAGCTTTGGCGGGATAATTGTTTTACAGCCCGTTCTAATGCCACAATTTTTCCCCCGGAACGCACCCAGGATGCTAATTGCTCCGACTGTTCTTTATTCTTTAAAAAATCATAATTACCATCTGCCAAAACCAGCACATCCACTTCATTCCAGTTTAAGCGACCGATATCACTTGCATTCAACATCGTTAACGGGTAGTTGAGTTCCTCATCAAAATAACTCCACACTTCCCCCATGGCATTGGCGTTAACATTATCCCCCGAAAGCAAAACAACTTTTGGAGGCTTAATGGCGTGTACACTGCTGCTACCAAAATCGGCCCCATCCTCCACCATTCCGGAATTTACTTCACTCAACTGCACTTTATTATTGTTACAAATGGCTGTTACCTTGCCCCATAAATTCACAAAATTTTCATTGCCGGTTTTTAATACAATTACCGAACCTGCAGCAAATTTTTTATTTCCGGCAGAAAACCCTTTCTCTGCAAAGCGAAGGCGTATGCCTTCTTTAAGCATTTGTGCCGCAGCCTTTATACTTCCACTACCCGACCAGGAGAAAACAAATCCATAAGGATTGGTTACTGCATTGGGTTTAAACGATTCTTTTTTATTTGACGTAACATTAAAAACCTGGTTACTGGCAAAAGCCGTTAATCCATAAGCATAAGGCATGGCCCAGGCCGTAATATCATAAGTGGCCGAATCGCTTAACCTGGGATTGGGTTCAAACAAAGATTGCACTAATGCAGCCTTAGGCTGTACGGCGCTTATAACTAAATCTTCTTTACCAATTGCAAAGGCTTCTTCTTTTAAGGTACCAAAATTTAATCCTTTGCCCATACCGGAAGAAGTGCCGTACAGGATATTATTCTTATCTAAAAGCTCTTTTAAACTTTCTATTCTTTGCTCATCAGCCTGGTTGTATTTAATGATATAGGACTGGTATTTACCCATTTTACCCAAAATCGCATCATCAAAATATTGTTTAAACTGTGTTACCAATTCACGGGAGTGGTTTGAAGAAGTTTCAATAGTGGCAAGGCTTGCAACAAAATGATGTTGTACCCTTTGCACAAATGTGAGGGTATCGCTTTCGGAAGTAATTACACCTAAACCGCCACTAATGCCCCCCTGCTCATAGGTCATCCCAACGGATCCATTGTACATAGGGTAGGTATCGCCATAAGAGGGATAAAATAAATCAAAGCGTTCCCGGGTAAAATAAAGCCAGTGGTTTTGATCAAAATATTTGGCATTGTTTTTACCTATGTAAAATTGAAATTCTCTTTGCCATTTGGTAATAACGGTATGAAAAGGCTCTGCAGCCGGGGCAAAATAATAAGGGGCATTATAACCCTGCTCATGAAAATCAACATGTACCTGTGGTAACCATTTGTTGTAAAGCGCTATTCTTTGCCTGCTTTCCTGCTGGGTTTGCCAGGCCCAATCCCGGTTCAGGTCAAAGTTATAATGGTTGCTTCTGCCCCTTGGCCAGGGTTCCATGTGTTCACGACTTATTGGCTGCACATTATAATTTTTGCCTACAACACTGTTGTACCAGTTCACATACCTGTCTCTTCCATCCGGGTTTTCACAGGGATCAATTACCACAATTGTATTTTGTAACCAGTTTTTTGTGGTTGAATTTGCAGGATCAACCAGGGCAAATAAGGTAGCCATTGCCGCCTCGGTAGATGTAGGCTCGTTACCATGTACATTATAACTCAGCCATACAATAGCCGGGGTATTGGCGCTTCCGGGAGCCGCCGTAACCGACTGCCGGGCCAGTTGCAGGTTATTTTCCCTTATTTGTTCCAATTGGCTGATATGGGCTTCTGTACCCACAAATAAAGCCAGCAAAGGCCTGTGTTCATAGGTTTCGCCATATTGATGCAAAGAAACCATTTTTGAATTTTGGGCAACGTATTTACAATACTCCACCACTTTATAATGTGGCGTAAATCTTGAACCCAGGGGGTAGCCTAAAAATGCATCGGGTGATTGCAATTGCGCATGGGCGTTTATGGAAAGGCCGAAAACGAGGAATGTAAATAGTAACTTTTTCAAATCAAAAAATATTTATGGTATAAATAAAAAGGCAAAAGCATTTTAAATGCTTTTGCCCGATTCGTTGAATCATGGAAAATCAGTAGCCATCATTTTGCTGTAAAATGGATGCCCCTACAGCATTAATTTCTCTTAAAGGAATTGGCAAAACCAGTTTGTTGTCATCGTAATCAAATCCTTCAATGGTTTCCTTAAGTCGTTTAATGTCAAAAATGCGCTGGCCTTCATGGGCCAGTTCCAGGTGGCGTTCTTTTAATATTTCATCCAAAGTAACTGTTCCAACCGTACCAAGGCCTGCCCTACCATGTATGGTATTAAAATCATCAACCGGTGCAGCCCCTGTAACGGTTCCAAGGCGTTCATTGCATTCTGCACGGGTTAAAATCATTTCAGCCAGGCGCACCTGTGAAAGGTTGCGATATTGATAACGGTATTTTCCGCTGTAATAAATATCATCCACATTCCAAAATAATGCCAGGCGCTGGTCAGACGGATCGTAAAGATCCAAATGCTCCTGGTTTACTTCTACATCTCCATCACGGGCGCCATAATCGCCGGTTGACCAAAATAGCCACATATCATTTGTACCATCCTGGGCGGTAACCGGTAACACAAAAATATCTTCGGAAGAAGGCGATGCATTATTAAATGCCCCCGCATAGGTAGAAGTTAATGAAGCGCCGGAGTTTTCGATTACATCATTAGCTTCATCTCTTGCCCTGGCATAGTCTTCCATTTGAAGATATACCCGGGAAAGAATGGCTGCTGCGGAATACTTGCTGGCAAAAACCCCGATTTCATCATTCAGTAAAGGCTTGGCTGCAATTAAATCGGCCAGTATTTGAGCATAAGTTTCCTGTACACTGCTCCGTGGCACCAGGTTGGCAGAAGTAACCTGCCCGTCAACAGTAGGTTCGGTAATGATTTGCAAACCCAGGTTTGTGGTAACATTTCCGGCGCTATAAGGTTTGGCATAGAGTTCTACCAGGCCAAAATACATGAGGCCCCTTAAAAATAAGGCTTCTCCTTTTACCCTGTCCCGGTCATCATCATTCACCTTGCTGATGTTGGCTAAAATATTGTTGCAAATATTAATAACCCGGTAACTTTCCGACCAGGTGTTGGCAACAAAACTGTTATTGGTAAGAATGGATTTATTATAGATTTCCCTGGGCTGATTATACGTACCCACCCAGGTAATTTCATCTCCTGCGCCCAACAGTTCCGAATACAACATAAGCTCACCGCCCAATACATAACCCCCGCTGGCTACATCGTAAGCGCCATTTAATGCGGCAAGTATGTTTGCGTTATTATCAAACACAAATTCCTGCGGTACGCTTTGTGTTGGATTAATATCTAGTTTTTTACTACAGCTCATGGCCAGTAAAACAACTGCTGAAAAAAATATAATTTGCTTTTTCATATTTTGATGTTGTGGTATGAATTTTTAAAATTAAAAACCAATATTGAGTCCAATGGAAATATTTTTAATCTGTGGAGCAGAATAAAAATCTGATCCCTGGTTTACATTATCGGCCCGGTAATCGGTATTCACCTCAGGATCCCAGCCGGGATAATCGGTAAAGGTGAGTAAATTCACACCGGTAAGGTAAATACGCAAACTGCTTAACTTAATTTTGCCCGCAAGGTTTTTAGGCAGGCTATAACCGAGGGTAAGGCTCTTAAGACGAACATAAGAGCCGTCGTAAATATAACGGCTTGAAGCATTGATCCCGTTATCGTATCCCAGCCTGAGCTGCGGCACATTAGTGATATCCCCGGGTTTTTGCCACCGGTCCAACTGGTCGAGGGTTTGGTTATCAAACCAGGCAAAGCTGGAGCTCATAAATCCACCTGCACCGTTTTGGATATCGTTCCCAAAAACGCCCTGGAATAAAAAGGAGAAATCGAAATCTTTATACCTTAAGGTATTGCTTAAACCAACAATCATTTTAGGATTGGGGTTGCCCACAATAAAATTACCGGCGTCGTTATAATCATTGGTAGTGGTTTTGCCATCGGCTTTATAATACAAAGCATCTCCATTTGCAGGGTCGGCCCCGGCAAATTTAGGCCCGTAAAAAACTCCAATGGATTGGCCTACAATTAATGAATTGAGATAGCGGCCATCGTTGCCGGCCAATAAGGTTTGCACCCCATCCAGCTTGGTTACTTTATTTTTGTTTCTCGCCAGGTTTAAACTGCTTGACCATTTAAAATGTTTGGTAACAACGTTATCAGAATTTAAAACCAGTTCAAACCCTTTATTACTAATACCGCCGATGTTTACGGTTTTAGAAGTATAACCCGTATTTCCCGGAACGGGAACCTGGTAAATTAAATCGTTGGTTTGCCTGTCGTAATAATCAATTTCGCCACTTATGCGGTTATTGAGGATGCCGAAGTCAAGGCCAATATCAACCTGGTTCGATTTTTCCCATTTTAAATCGGGGTTTGCCAACTGGGTTGATACTAATCCGCCGGTTCCATTGTAAGCGCTACCCCCCCATAAACCCATGTGGGCAAAATTGCCAAAACCTGCGGCATTACCGGTTAAGCCCCAGCTTGCCCTTAGTTTAAGGAAGCTAATAAAGCTGGCGCTTTGCATAAAGTTTTCTTCACTCAAAACCCAGCCGGCAGATACTGCCGGGAAGAATCCATAACGGCTGTTGGCTCCAAATACCGATGAACCATCAACCCTTGTACTTAATGCAAGCAGGTAACGATCCTTTAACTTATAATTTATACGGGCAAAATAAGATAGAAAAGAAGAGTTAGAGCTTAATGAGGTACCCCCTTTTATTAAACCGGCGCTGGCCAGTTTTTGTAAGGCTTCTACAGGAAATTGTTCACCATATACATTGGCCTCTTCGGTTGAATATTTTTGAAAAGATGTACCCAGTACGGCATCTACATCGTGTATGCCCCTATAGGTTTTTTTATAGCTAAAATAATTATTTACATTATAGTCAATTCCCCTAAACCAACTGGATTGGCCGTAACCATTGGTACCATTTCCATAAGTGGTATTAAAGCCGTAAAATTCGTCATCGTTTTGGTTTTGGATATCAACACCAAATTCAGAACGGAAAGACAAGGCCTGGGTAAAATTATACTGCCCAAAAATGTTTCCTATATTTCTATAGATAATCGCTTTATAATGGCCTTCCTTATAATCCACATAAGGATTGCTATAGGTTGTGGTTGGTGAATTGTATAAGTTGCCATCAAGGTCCCGTACCGGTGTAACTGGTGATAAGGCCACCATTTGTAAAGGTGTGGCAAACTCATTATCTACCTGCACCCGGTTCATTTTGGTTTGAGATAAACTAAGGTTAAACCCTAATTTAAATTTTTCTGAAACCGTTTGATCCAGGTTAATCCTGCCGGAATACCGATTCAGGCCGTTGCCTACCAAAATACCATCCTGTGCCAGGTGGGCAAGGCTGATGTAAAATTTAGTTTTGTCGGATCCGCCGGTTGCAGAAACGTCTATTGCAGAAGTTTTGGCATCATCATCAAAAGCCATTTTTTCCCAATTGGTATTGGTTTCTACAGTTTTCCAATCGCTCCAGCCGGAATATCTTGTTAACCTTCTTTCGGCAAACTCCAGCCAGGAGCCGGGATAATCTGCCGGATCCAATGGATTTATTCCATCAATGATATCGCTGTTAATGGCGGCTTCCCTTAATAAATCTATATATTGTTGAGCATCTAAAAAGCCCCGTAAATGCGTAGGCTTGTTCATGCCATACTGCATATTTACCTGGAAATTTACTTTAGATGATTTGCCTTTTTTTGTTGTGATAAGTACTACGCCATTTGCCGCCCTTGAACCATAAATGGCGGCTGCAGATGCATCTTTTAAAATGTCAAAAGATTCAATATCGTTAAAGTTAATATCTGCAAGTGGGTTGCCGGAGTAGGAACTGGTACTAATAGGTACACCATCTATCACATACAACGGGCTGTTGGATGCCGATATGGATGAAGAACCCCTGATGAGTACTTTAATGCCTTCACCCAATTTACCGCTATTGCCTTCCACAAAAACACCTGCCGCCCTACCCTGCAATGCCTGGTCGAGATTGGCTACCGGCATATGTTGTACATCGGCGCCTTTTACTTTGGCAATATTGCCGGTTAAATCTTTTTTGATTTTAGTTCCATAACCTACCACCACAATTTCATCAAGGTTGGCAGCATCTGCAGCTTGCAGCCTTATGTTCATTGATGAACCGGCGGCAGCTTCCTGCGTTTTATAACCCACGGCCGAAAAAACCAATGTTGCGTTGCTTTTGGTAAGCTGAAGAGTAAATGAACCATCGCTTTCTGTTGCGGTGCCGATGTTGGATGATTTAACAACAACGGTTGCATTAGGCACAGGGCTACCGGTTTTAGCATCGGTAACTGTTCCCCTGGCCGTCATTTGCGCCAGCACGGTAGAGGGCAGCAGGAACAGTATAAACCCAAAGTAGAGTAGAATGGATTTTCTCATAATAGTAAATTAAAATGTTAGTTTATCAAATGTATTTTTTTTTGTGGAATAAAAACAAAAAATAAAAAATAACCGTTTAAGTTTTCAACAGCATTTTCACAAATGCTATCCATCAAATTTTTTGCCAATTCCAATTAATTAGGAGTCCACACTTTCTTTTCATTATTGAAGCAATCAAAAAATGCACCGGTTTTTTTCAGGGTAAGCAACACAAAAAAGAAAGACAGCTTAAACCTGTGAATGGTTGCATGAAAACGCAGCATTAAAGGCATGCTTCCAATCCATACAATTTGGGTTTTTAAATATGACCAAAATCATACTTTGGAGTGACGTAACCCATTAAAAAGTAGGCAGCCCGGCATTATTTTGCATTAAAATTATTAAACATGAGAAAGTTCATTTTCAGTACATTTCTTTTTGCCGGTTTTGCGCTTCTTGCCTGTAACTCCAATAAGCAAAGCGGGGAAGTTACCAATACCCCTGCTGCCACCGAAACACCTGTTGGCCAATCGGGGGTAAAAGATGATGTTTCTAACCCCAATGTGGTACAAGTGGCCGTTGCCAGCAAAGACCATAGCACCCTTGTGGCAGCAGTAAAAGCTGCAGGACTGGTAGATGCTCTAAGTAATGCCGGACCGTTTACCGTATTTGCCCCCACAAATGCCGCTTTCCAAAAATTACCGGCCGGCACCGTTGATGGCTTAATGAAACCGGAGAAAAAAGGCGACCTGGAAAATATCCTCGGTTACCATACCTATGTGGGTGTGCTGGATGGAGTTTTATTGCAAGATGGAGCCGAATATGATATGGTATATGGCGGCAAAGTAAAAATTACCAAACAAGGCGATAAAGCATTGGTAAACGGAAGTCCTATTTTAGCTACCGTTAAAGCATCAAACGGAGTTATTCATGTAATTGATGATGTGCTTCTGCCGAAATAAGCATTAAAATTCTTGTTGTTTTTTGTTATATGAATAAACCAGGTGAACCCTTTCCAAATAATGGAAGGGGTTTTCTATTTTCACCCGGGAAATTTACCGCTTCATTAAAGCCTCAATTTCTTCAACAGTAATAGGTATATTTTTCATTAAATCCTTATTACCGTTTCGGGTTATCCAAAAATTATTTTCAATTCGCACCCCCATCTTTTCTTCTTCAATATAAATACCGGGTTCTATGGTGAAAACCATGCCGGGTTTTATGGGTTCGGTACGTGTGCCCAGGTCGTGTACATCTATACCCAGGTGATGTGAAATACCATGGTATAAGTATTTTCGGTAAGCCCTGTTTTCGGGATCTTCGTTTTTAATGTCAGACTTTTTGAGCAACCCGATTTTTTGAAAAACTACAGTAGCTTCATCACCAACTTTTTCGGTATAATCCACAATACTAATGCCCGGTTTTAAAATGCCGGCTGCATAATGGTGCAAATGGAGGCAGGCATTATAAACCGTTTTTTGGCGCCGGGAGAATTTACCATTTACGGGTACTGTTCGGGTTAAATCGGCGCAATAATTACCATACTCCGCACCAAAATCCATCAATATCAATTCCCCGTCTTTACACTCCCTGCTGTTTTCCACATAATGCAATACCCTTGCCCTGTCGCCGCTGGCAATAATGGATCCATAAGCCTGGCCGGTAGCCCGCTGAGATAAAAAGGAATGAAAAATTTCGGCTTCAATTTCATACTCCATAATGCCCGGCTTAATCTTTTGCAGCAATCGGCGAAAGGTTTGGTCGGTGATATCCATAGCCTTTTGCATCACTTCCACTTCCAATGCGGTTTTTATGGAACGCAAATCCTTTAAAATTTTGGCGCTGCGCTTATAGTTATGCAATGGGTACCTGCGTTTCATTTCACGGGCAAAACGGTAATCCCTTACCGGTACCAGGTTGGCCTTACGGTCGTTTTCGTTACTGTTTAAATAGATGGTATCAGCCAAATGAATCCAGGGTTGCAGCATTCCATCCAATACATCTAACCAAACTATGGTTTGAATGCCCGAAATTGCCTGTGCCTCTTCAATACGCAGCCGATGACCATCCCATTTTTCTTTAAGTTCATTGGGCCGTACCAGCACCAGCACTTCCCTGAACTTTGGGTCAGGATTATCGGGAAATAATATGATCATACTGTCTTCCTGCTCTATACCGGATAGCCAGATGATATCGGAGTTTTGTTTAAAACGGTGTAACGCATCGCCATTGGCAGGCAGTTCATCATTACTGTTGAAAATGGCAATGGCGTTTTTCTCCATCCGGGCAATAAACCTTTTTCGGTTTTGAACAAAAATTTCGGGATTGAGCGGTAAATATTTCATAATCATTAATTAAGTATTGCAATTTAACTATTATGAAGCATCAATTGCCATAAAAATTCAACTCAGCTCACCTAAGCCAATTCTCAAAACAAAATCACTATGCCATAATATATTAAAATGGATATTACGCTTAACATCAAATCGTTTTTAATAAATAACAGATTAATGGCTACAACAATTATTGGAAGAAAAAAAACAACTACCCACTCTTTTATAATTAGAAACCTAAGTATTTATAATTCTTTATACTTCTATTATAGTTTTCGCTTTTCAAATAAAAAATAGATTACCGTTAAAAATGATTCAATAAAATATCTATACTATTATAAAATTTTAATCCAAATGAAGATTTTCAGCAATTATCCCCGGTGTGAATATTTTGCGCAACAGGTTTTTTTTCATCAATCTTAGCAGTACATTTGTAATCAAATCAAAAATACGCTTGCTATGTCAGTATCTACCATGCCGGGAGTTCCTTTGGCTGCCCTGGCAGAATTGGGTTTGCAAACCGGAAAAACCGTTCATTATCAACTTTCTCCATCTCAGCTTACCCAGCAATCCATAGACCGGGGTGAAGGCGTTTTAAATAATACCGGGGCCCTGGTAATTAAAACCGGGAAGTTTACCGGTCGCAGCCCAAAAGACAAGTTTACCGTAAAAGATGAGATTACTGCCGATACCGTAAACTGGAACGATTTTAATTTGCCTATTGATGAAAAATATTTTTTTCAGCTTAAGGAAAAAATGCTGAAATACCTTTCGGATAAAGAATTATGGGTAAGGGATTGCTTTGCCTGCGCCGATGAAAAATATCGCTTAAGCCTTAGGGTAATCAATGAAAGCCCGGCCAATAATCTTTTTTGCTATAACATGTTCATCAGGCCAACGGAAGCCCAGTTAGAAAACTTTGCACCGCAATGGCACATTATACAAGCGCCGGGTTTTAAGGCCGACCCTGCAATTGACGGCACAAGGCAGGATAATTTTGCCATAATGAGTTTTAAACATAAAACTATATTAATAGCCGGCACCGGCTATACCGGTGAAATGAAGAAAGGAATTTTTTCGATGCTGAATTATGTATTACCCGTAAGGGCTAATGTATTAAGCATGCATTGCAGCGCCAATATGGGCAAAGAAGGTGATACGGCCGTATTTTTTGGTTTAAGCGGCACCGGTAAAACCACGTTAAGCGCCGACCCGGGCCGTATGCTGATTGGAGATGATGAGCATGGCTGGACCGATACCGGTGTTTTTAATTTTGAAGGTGGATGCTATGCCAAAACCATTGACCTGAGTGAAGATAAGGAACCTGAAATTTACCGGGCCATACGCCCCGGTGCATTAGTGGAAAACACCACATTTATTGAAGGTACCAATACCATTGATTTTGCCAGTAAAGCCATTACGGAAAACACCAGGGTAAGTTACCCGCTTACTTTTATCAGCAATGCGCTGGAGCCTTCAATTGGTAGTATCCCAAAAAATATTTTCTTTCTCACCTGTGATGCTTATGGAATTTTGCCGCCTATTAGTAAACTTAATCCCGGCCAGGCAATGTACCAGTTTATCAGCGGCTATACCGCTAAAGTTGCCGGTACCGAAGCCGGGGTTACCGAACCAAAAGCCACATTCAGTGCATGTTTTGGCGCCCCGTTTCTTCCTTTGCACCCGGGTAAATATGCCGAAATGCTGGGCGAAAGAATGAAAAAGCATAATGTAAATATTTGGCTGGTGAACACCGGTTGGAGCGGCGGGCCTTACGGCGTAGGGCAACGCATGAAACTAGCCTATACCCGGGCAATGATATCGGCAGCTTTGGAAGGAAAATTAGATCATGTAGAATATGTAGCACACCGTCACTTTGGTTTTATGATGCCCAAAGAATGCCCCAATGTTCCTTCAGAATTATTAAGCCCAAGGCTGGCCTGGAGCAACGAAGATGAGTACGACAACAAATCAAAAGAGCTGGCCGCTATGTTTATCAAGAATTTTGAAAAATATGCAAGCGGGGTTTCAGCCGAAATTTTAGATGCTGCTCCAAAGCATTAATCCTTTAGTTTAAAAATATACAAGAGGCTGCTTTACGGCAGCCTTTTCTTTTGCCCTTCTCTCTCCTTTTTTAAAAATTATTTTTCTGTTGCTTTACTGTTTTTTACGGAAATAATTTGGGCAGCAATACTTATGGCAATTTCTTTAGGGGATTGGCTATGGATGGGAATGCCGGCCGGTGCAAACATTTTATCCTGCATAGCAATATGCAGTTTTTCTTTTTCATATTCCCTTTTCATTTGCCCAATTTTATTTACGCTTCCTAAAACACCAAAATACTCAAACTTACGGTGGGCAAGAGCTCGTATTACAGTATCATCAGTACGGTAACCAAAGGTCATAATCACAACATAATTACCCGGCACTTCGGGTATATGCTCCGAAATTTCTTCATAGCTTTTGAGTAAAACAATTTTATGAGCATAGCCATTTTGTTCAAGGGTATTAAGCCCTTTTCTATCGTCATAAACCGTAATAAAAAAATCCATACCGCTAAACAACCGGCTTAAAGCCAGGGCGCAATGGCCACCACCTATAATATGCAAATGAAGTTTATAACCCGTTTTTTCCAAGTAAGTGAACCCTGTTTCAGACGAATTAAAATGAAAATCGTTTGCCGGTATATCATCCAAATAATGAATGCCCTCATTACTTATTTTCAGCGTGCCGTTGTTATATAAAGCTTCAGCCCTAATAAGGCTTTCAATGGGTTCAATGTCGTTACTGTTTACCGGGTAAATGAGCAGGGTTTGTTCACCCGAGCAAATCATCCCACTTTTGTTATTTACTGCATCTTTGTGGTGCAGCTGGCGATGGATACTTATTTTTTCAATGCTCGATTTCAATTCCTCTTTGGCCATTTCCACAAACTTATGTTCCATGATCCCACCGCCAATGCTTCCACACATTTTACCGTTATTGGAAACGGCCATTTTAAATCCCTGTCGCCCCGGCGAACTTCCAGCACTCTGCACCACATACAATAACACAACGTTGTTGCCGCATTTATTCTCTTCTACAATAAATTGCCAGGTGTTCATCGCATTTTCCGGTTTTCTAAAATCTTTTTAAAGGAACGGCTCCTGATTTCATCGAGTGTAAGGCCGGTTGCTAATACTTCATCTTCGGTAATTGCGCCGCTGTTTAAAGCCCTTAAAAAATAATTGAGCAAGCCCTGCCCTGTTGCCGCATCATCAAATACATCGCCAATAAGTGTTGCCCTTGCGGCTTTTTCCACAAAAGTTTTTAACCGTTCTACGGCATCATCATAGCTTTCCAGGAAAAAAGAAAATACAGCGGTATAGCGCATTGGAAACTGTGCAGGGTTTAAATCCCAGCCCTGGTAGAAACCATTCCAAAGCGAATGGCGAATATGATCGTACCCTTTTTTCCAGGCCCGGTGTACCACTTCTTCGTTTTCTTTGATTTGCGCCTTAGTAAGTGTATTGCCCCGATGTGGGCCAATGGGCATGGTATTCGTAGCGCCATCACTTAACCATATACCGGTATGCGCCAATGCCACCTTTGTCATGTGATGTGCAAAGTCGCACACGGGGTGATCCATTTCCTGGTAACGTGCCGTTATGCTGCAGGATGCGGTATAATCATAAGTACCAAAGTGCATGGCAATGCACCTTCCTTTTGAAGCAATAATAAATTTCCTCAACGGGTTTTGGCCATTGCTGTCCATTATGGATTGGGTGGTTTCCACCATCATTTCCATTTTTAGAACCCCCTTTGGTAATTTGAGTTGCTTTTCCAGCTCATCCATAAATAATGCTAAGGCCTCGGGCTGCTCAGGAATAGTAACTTTAGGCAACATCACTACAAAATTTTGAGGCAGTTTTCCTTTTGAATCTTTTATGAGTGTGCTGATAAATAAATCCAGGGTACGCAAACCCCTGTCTTTCATTTCCTCCGTAAAAGGTTTGATGCGGATGCCTATAAATGGCGGCAGTGATTTCTTTTTAATTCCTATGGCCACTTCTTTTGCCGCCTGTATGGCGGTGGCATCTTCTTCTTCATTGCTCCGGTTACCAAAGCCATCTTCAAAATCTATTCTAAAATCTTCAATGGCTTCCGTTTGTAATTTTTTAATTACTTTATAATATACCTCGTATGAAAGGTAGGCCGGATGCCGGCGCTTTTCGGATTTGGACAACCTTTCATAATTTTTTTTAATTAAGTGTGGCGACGCCGACTTTGAAATTTCGGCCGAACCCCTAAGATTAAAAATACGGCCAAAGGTTAAAAAATCAGGGGCATAGGTTTTAAAATTTTCCAAAGCCCTTTCGGCCAATAATTTTGGGGCATCATGCTTAAATAAATTGGCGCCTCCGTATAAGGTATGCACGGGCTGCCTAAGAGGTAAATCTCCCGGGTAAATGTTTTGAAAAGCCGTATTGGCTTTTTTTAATTTTCCGAATATTGCCGTTTTTTTAGCGCTGCTAATTGATGTTGCCATAATAATTTTTAAAAGTGATTAACTTCCCCTGTAGGTGGTAAAGCCAAAAGGGCTAATGAGTAAAGGAATATGATGATGTGATGTATCGGTAATGGTAAACTGTATTTCCACTTTAGGATAAAAGCCTTGTATTTGTTTTACTGCAAAATATGCCCCGGTGTCAAAAAGCATTTTGTACGTTCCCTTTAACCGGTGCAGGGCGGGCAGCAAATCTCCTATCCGTCCATCTGCATTGGTAATACCTTGTGCAATGCTGCGCCAGTTACCCTTTACAAAGCATTGCAAAGAAACCGGCATGAGCAAGGCCGGCCGTCCAAAACCGGTATCTAAAACATGCGTAGTGAGCTGGCTTGCAGGAAGGGTTTGCCAGCTTGCACCCGGCAACATTTTTTTTAAGCGGATTAGGGTAATTTTCTGTTGCTCATTCATTGCAATATGTAATTCTTCGTCTTTACCGTTCCGTAAACGAAGCTCTAATAACTGCAACATTTCTTCGGCAGATCTTCCTGTTGCACACACAATAAAAATAAAGCCGTATTGCTTTTCATAAACTTTGTTTTTTGCAGCAAGCCGGTTTTTTACAACCTGCGTTGCCGAAGCCACAGAAGACTGCTCTGCTGCGGCCAACTTTTCGCCGGGTTTTGCTTTGCCCCCTATTTTGGGATGATGGTCAAAAGCTTCCCTCCAGTCTTTTTCGCCACATTTATTATACCAGGTTTCATCCGCAGTTTTTACCAGGTTGTATTCATCTTTAAAGGGTATGGCATTTAGCATGGCCTTCACCCACTTAGCGGAACCGCAACAGGTTGATAAGAGCGCTTTTGCTTCTGCCTTGCTCAATTGATTTAAGTCTTGTAAAGTCATCATAAAAAAATTCAGTTATTTTATAGAAGCGCCCTGGGAAATCCAGCACCGGATCAATTCCCTTTCTTCTTCCGTCATATTGGTTTTATTATTTTGTGGCATGCTTTTCGTTAACACCACTCTTTGCATTATTTTTTCACTATATTTTGCAATACTCTCCGGCGTATCATACGTTACTCCATTGGGCGGAGCGGTATAAACCTCATCGGTGGGTTTTGAAGAATGGCATTGGATGCAGCGCTGCTGAATGATACGATTTACCTCTGCAATGCTAACTTCGTTTTTACACTCGCCGGGTTTTGCCGGAGCTGAAATATAGGCTGCGCTCAATAAAATTAAAATAGAAACCGGCATCACCCAAACGGAATATTGGCCTTTTTCCCTCAGGTTGAGATAATGTTTAACGCCAACCACACCCAATGTAATAAGCATTAAAATAAGCCAGGGTTGCTTATAGCCAAATGTTGTAGGAAAATGGTTGCTGATCATTACAAATAAAACCGGGAGCGTAAAATAGTTGTTGTGCAAAGAACGCATGCCGGCATTTTTCCCCAACTGTGCATTTAAGTGAAGCCCAAGTTTGGCAGCCCTTACCATTGCCTTTTGAGAAGGTATGATAACAAAAAAAACATTGGCGGCCATAATGGTACCCAGCATGGCGCCAAAATGCATATAGGCGGCCCTTGCAGCAAATACCTTGCTGTAAAAAACAGCAAAGGCTGTACAAATGATTAGCCCGGTAAGAATAAATAAAAATTTATTTTTTATGATTGGCGACTTGCACAGCAAATCATAAATCAGCCAGGCTATAACTAAAGACAGGATGCCTATTACAATGGCCTGGAGCGAAGAAATATCCAACACATTTTTATCTACTAATTGGGCCGATGCATTAAAATAATACACAACAAACAAGAGGCAAAATCCGGTAACCCAGGTAAAATAGGCTTCATACTTAAACCAATGCAATGCTTTAGGAATTTGTTTTGGGGCAACCTTGTACTTTTCCAAATAATAAAATCCTCCGCCATGAATGGCCCAAAGGTTTCCGGCCAGTTCATCCCTGATGCCTTCAGTACGGTTTAATGCATTTTCTAAAAACACAAAATAAAAAGATGCACCAATCCAGGCAATACCAAAAGTGATATGCATTAACCGGATCACTATATTTAACCACTCCATAACATGGCCGGCCCAAATGGTATCCTTTAACCAAATATAGATGCCGGCAACGAGCGCTACACTTACTAAAACTATAGTGGTATAAACGTAATTTTTGGTTTGGCCATATTCTTTGCCCAGTTGTTCATTAGATTGGATGTCATGGTCTGATGGAAGGTAATAGGATAATATAACCAGTACCACCAGTATTGCAGTTAAAATAATTATCAAGGTTACCGGCAACATTGTTATGCTTGTTTTTTACCCATCAGCCTTAACCTGCTTACGCCACCATCCGGAAAAATATTCAGCCGTACATGTGAGCTAACGGGTTTATGAGAAATTTCATGTTCAAATATATGTTCTCGATCAGCTTCTAATTTTTGTAACGGTAAAAGGGTTACCCATTCCACTTTGCCGGCAATTACATCTTCATCATTATGGCTCATACAGGCTTCTATTGTACAGGAATCGGGATAATTACCCTTAAAATGTGCCGTATCCACAATAATTTTTTCAATTACCCCCGGTATTCCAAGTTTTATGATTACCCAATCTTTGTTATTGGGAGTACGGTTTCTTTTGGTTTCCCAGCCATCTCCCATGTTTAATCCCTTGCCCGGCATTAAGAGGTTTTCCATTGAACTAAAAAACATATCGTTACAGCATAAGGGACTGGCTCCCCAAAGTACAGATGCAAGGTCAATGGTTTCATTTACTGAAACTTTATTCCAGTCTATAAATACATTGCCGTAAACCCGAAACCTTGCCACTCCGCCATCGGGGTAAATATGCAATCGTACATGCGTAAAAATAGTTGGGTTTTTCACCTCAAAATAATTGTGGCTGCCGGCATCCAAAGAATTTTTGGAAACAATTTCCGTCCAGGGTACGGCTTCCCAATCTTCCACTAAGGCATGGCGCTCAAGGTTCACTGCTTCCACAGATGAAAAGGGGGGATGGTTACCAAGAAAAAAATGGGTATCAATATCCAACCCGGTAATTTGACCTTGTGTGGCCAATTGAATAACCACCCAGTCGTGGCCGGGGCCTCTTTTGCGCCGGCTTTCCCATCCATCCATCCACTTTCCCCTATCGGTAAATTTTTCTTCAATAAAAATTCCCCGCCCGGGTTTAATGAGGTTTTCTTTTTCTGCAAAAAAATCATCGGTGCAAAATAATGTTTTGCCGCCCAGCTTTTCAGCCGCAAGGTCGGTGCTCTTCACAAAAGCAGGCTCATCTTTAATAATCTCTTTTACTTTTTCATTAACCATGTTCCGGCATTTTTATTTATAAATTTATTTTGATGAAATACCCGTTTGCCATTCACTATTGTGGCTTCTACTTTCCCTTTTAATCTTCTTCCGAGGTAAGGGGTTGTTTTATGCCTGTGTAAAATATTGTCTTCTTCCACAATATAGCTTTCTTCCGGCATCCATATCACCAGGTCTGCATCCATACCCGGCGCTAATTTACCTTTTTGCTCCAGGCCGAGGAATTTGGCGGGTTGTGTGGTAAGCAACGGTATTATTTTTTCTAAGGGCAGGGTGCCCGATAAGGCCGTATAGGTTGCGCTTAATAAAAACTGTAAACCGGCTATTCCACCCCAGGCTTTTTCAAAATTACCGGAATCCAGCGCTTTCAGTTGTGGCGGTGCAGGGGAATGATCAGACGCTATAAAATTTAAAATCCCATTTTGGAAAGCAGACTTTAACTGCTCGTTATTTTCTTTGCTGCGTATGGGCGGTGCACATTTTAAAAGGGTTTCCCCATCCTTAATTTCTTCGGCTGAGAAATAGATATAATGCGGACAGGTTTCAGCAGTTAATGGCAACCCGGCTTGTTTTGCTTTTTCAATTAAGGGTAACGCATGTGCCGATGAAACATGTACGATATGTGTTTTACAGTGATGCCTTGCACATAACTCCAGCATAAGATTGATGGCCTTTACCTCCCACTCCCCAGGCCTGCTTTGAAGATAGGCCTTATAACTGGATGGATGCTGATGCAAGGCTGCCTGGTGCTTCTCGTCTGAAATTTCACAATGGGCTAAAAGGGGCCTATCGTATTTTTTTAAAACCGGCATTACAATCTCCAGTTCTTCTTTCTCTACATTGGGAAACTCGTCAATACCGCTATGGGTTAAGAATGCTTTTATTCCCAAAACACCCTGTTCACAAAGCGCTTCAATAGCGGGTTCATTTCCCGGAATAATTCCACCGTAGAATCCAACATTTACATTGAGCTTGCCTGTACTTGCTTCTAATTTGCGTTGCAAGGCCAGAACAGATGTGGTGACCGGGCTTGAATTAAGCGGCATATCAATAATGCTGGTAATACCTCCTGCAGCTGCAGCCAGGGTTGCGGTTTCAAAACCTTCCCAATCGGTTCTGCCCGGTTCATTAATATGCACATGGGCATCTATACCCCCGGGCATTATTACGGCATTTCTAAAATCCATTGCATCTCCATCTTTATCCTCTTTAACCGATATAATTTTATTTTGCTCAATTTGAATAGTAGCAGGCACCAATTGATCATTTATCCAACAACGGCTGCTATATATTTTATTCCAATTTGGCATGAGCAAAAAACAGGTAAAGGTTGAATTTTATGGATATAATCCCATTAATACTTTTTCCGGGGTGATGGGTGCAGAAAACCCGATGGAACTTTTAGGGTTAAATGCTTTAACGGCATTACGAATGGCAAAAAAAGTTCCGATACCATACATGAGCGGCGGCTCACCCACGGCCTTGGAACGAAATACAGCCAGGTTATCTTTAGTTGTTTTTAAAAATTCAAAATGAACTTGTTGAGGCACCGAATAAATATCGGGCACTTTATAGGTACTTAAGGCATTACTTCTTAATTTTCCCTGCTCATCAAAAACAATTTCTTCCATCGTCATCCAGCCAATGCCCTGTACAAGCCCGCCTTCCAATTGCCCTAAATCAATAAGCGAGTTCATGCTGGCGCCAGCATCATGCACCACATTTACGGCATCTATTTCATAAGTGCCCCTTAGGCAATCCACCGTTACCATAGTGATAGCCGTACCATATACATGATAAGCAAAGGGATGGCCTTTTTCAATACTACTGTCAAAATTTATCAGAGGCGTAGCGTAATGCCCATGCTCACTAAGGCTAAGGCGGTTTAAATAACATTCCATAACCAGCTTATCCCAGTTAAGATCGGTAGCAATGCCGTTGGCATAAATTTTTTCATCCCTGATGGAAATGCTTTCCGGCAAGGTATTCAATAGCTTTGCAGCCTGGGATTTAACCCGGTCCAATATTTTGTTACAAGCCTCCAAAACCGCCATACCGTTGAGATCGGCCGTGGCGCTGGCTGCCGAAGGAGATGTATTGGCAATGCGATAAGTATTGGTGCTGTTTATTTTTATTTTATGGGGTGAAATGCAAAACGTTGCAGCAGCAACCTGTAGCATTTTGGTATTTACACCCTGGCCCATTTCTACTGCGCCGGTGCTGATGTTTACACTTCCGTCCATATACACATGCACCAAAGCACGGGCCTGGTTCATGTGGATTTTAGTGAAAGAAATACCAAAACAAATCGGCATTAAAGAAATGCCTTTTTTAAAAAGGGAATGGTTTGCATTAAATTCATCAACTGATTTTTTTTGCTTCTGGAACTCAAACAACGCTTCTGTCTGGTTCCAGCATTCATGGGCTTCGCTGTCGGCTTTTTGGCCGTAAGGAAATTCATCTCCGGACTGCAGCAGGTTTTTCTTTTGAATTACCGAAGCATCTACATTTAATGCTTCTGCCGCCTTTGCAATGGCGGCTTCTATTACAAACATACCTTGTGGCCCGCCAAAACCCCTGAAAGCGGTATTGGGTACCAGGTTGGTGCGGCAGCAATAAGCCGTAGCCGTAACGTGAGGAATAAAATAGCTATTCGTGCAATGAAACAAGGTTCGCTCCAGCACCGCCGGAGAAAGGTCGGCAGCAGCCCCGGCATTTTGATAAAACTGTGCTTCATATGCCGTTATTTTTAACTCTTCATTTAAGCCTATTTTAAAATCGGAAGTATAAGGGTTTCTTTTCCCCGTCATACGCATATCTTCCATCCGGTGCAGGCTATACTTCACCGGTTTACCCAAAAGAAAGGCGGCCAACCCGCAAAAAATGGCCCAGGCCGTAGCCTGGTCTTCTTTTCCTCCAAAACCACCTCCCAACCTTGTGGTATCAATTTCCACTTTATGCATGGGAATATTTAAAACTTCGGCACAATGTTTTTGTACAGCGGTGGGTCCCTGGGTGCTTGAAAATATTTTTATAGCGCCATTTTCGGCAGGGATGGCATACGCTCCCTGGGTTTCAATATATAAATGTTCCTGCCCGTTTGTTTCAGCAACGCCTTCAAAAACATATTTACATTTAGCAAAAGCTGATGCAGTATCTCCTATTTTAAACGTTCTGGGCGGAACAATTAAATCGCCATTTTGTTTGGCAATTCTTGCATTGGTAATTACCGGCAAGGGTTCTATCTCAATTTTTATTCTTTTTACCGCTTCCCGGGCAGCTTCTATATTTTCGGCTACCACTATGGCCACAGGCATTCCGTTAAAGTTCACTTTTCCATCGGCAAGCAAGGGTTCATCTTTTGCAATACCACCTATTTGATTTTGGCCGGGAATATCCTTGCAGGTAATAATCCTTACTACACCGGCTACCGATAAAGCTTCCTGTAAATGCAGATGACGAATAATACCATGGGCTTCCGGCGATCCATATACGGCTGCATACAAGGTGCCGGCAATTTCGGGAATATCATCTAAATACACCGATTCCCCACGGGTATGCGTATAGGTATCAATATTCCTCATTTTAGGAAAAGTATTTCTTTTTGCGGTAAAGCCGGAAAAAGTTTTATGAAATGTGCTTTTATTAATTGCTGCAGCAACAAACGTTTATAACCGGCGCTTCCCCTTGCATCGCTTATCGGGCTTATTTCTTCCTGTACCTGCTGAAGTAATTCTTTAATAAGTTGCACCGAAATTGTTTTGCCTTTTAAAAATTCACCGGAAGCCCTCAAATACAGGGGTACCGGCCCAACCCCACCGGCAGACAGGGATGCCTCCTCTACCTGGTCCTTATCCATCTTAATGCAAAAAGCAGAATTTACGCTTGCTATATCCAGGTGCGTACGTTTGCTTACCTTCTCAAAATTAAAATGATGCTGTTTTGAAGGCAATGGAAAACTGATTTTTTCTATCCACTCCTCTTCGGTTTTATTAAGTTGCTTATATCCTTTATAGAATGACCGCAAGGGCAATTCTCTTTTAGAAGCACCATTAGAAAGCGTCAATTGTGCATCTAAAGCCAGGAAGAATATTGAAAAATCACCAATAGGAGATGCATTTACAAAGTTTCCGGCATTGGTGGCCATATTACGGATGGGTGTGGAAGAAACCAATTGAATGTATTCCTTTAGCTGTGGAAAATGCCGTTGAAATATTTCTGACTGCGCTATATCCGTAACGGTTACCGATGCGCCAAATGAGCAGGTTCCCGATTTTTCTTCAATAAATTTCCATTCTTTTTTATCAGAGAAAAACCGGAGGTTTTGACGGGTCATTTCATCATGCTGCTGCACATAAAGATCGGTGCCGCCTCCCAGTTTTTTTGTGCCAATATTTTCGAGTGGGGTATCCGTTTCGGCCAAGTTCATCAACCTTGCAGGAATGTTCTTAAACCATGAGGGAACAATTTGCTGTTCAATAGCAAAAGATAAAGCTTCAGTATTTCGTGCCTGCAAAAGTTTACTTATACTTAGGGCTGCTTTTTGTATGGATTTATAACCGGTGCAACGGCAAATATTTCCATTCATACTGTCTATTGCATCGGCATCGGTTGGCTTGCTTTCATTTAGGCAATAGCCGGTTAGCGACACAATAAAACCCGGCGTACAAAAGCCACATTGTGTTGCGCCTTCCGTTGCAAAAGCTTCCTGAACCGGGGTAAGCGCTTTGGCATTTATGCCTTCAATGGTTACTACATGCTTGCCCGAAACATTACCCAATGCCATTAAGCAACTGGTAACACTTTTATACTCCATACGGAGGTTTACCCTTTCACCAATTAAAACCGTACAGGCGCCGCAATCACCTTCCCTGCAACCAATTTTGGTTCCCATAAGCCTTTGGTTATACCGGATAAAATCAAGCAAGGTGGTTCCCGGATGCAGGTGCGTAACAATTTCCTTATCGTTTAAAATAAATTTTAGCAATAGAAGAGGTTATTGCTTAAAGGTAATTAAAAATAGTTTGAAATATGCCATTAATATTGAAAATACAACAGGAAAACCTGTTCATAACCGCATTTTTTATACCTCATTCAAAAAACCACCATTTCCTTTTTTCCTTTTTATAAGAAAGTTTGAACTCTACAATACTATTTTCTTTTAAATAGTTTATGGCTTCATCTATGGAATTTGTTAAAAAGCATAATCCAATATCGGCAGGGGCAATGGTTTTTTCCACTTTCATTTTTTCAAAGTGATCCATAATGGCTTTATAAAAATCTTTATCAAAAACAATGATGGGAAAAGATTTAATTTTTTTGGTTTGCACCAGGGTAAGCGCTTCAAAAAATTCATCCAGGGTTCCAAAGCCTCCTGGCATTACAATAAAAGCATAAGAATACTTAATGAGCAGTGTTTTTCTTACAAAAAAGAATTTTATGTTCACCCATTTATCAAGGTAAGGGTTGGGCACCTGCTCATGTTCAAGAACAATATTACAGCCCACGCTCCTGCCACCCACCTCTTTTGCGCCACGGTTTGCGGCTTCCATAATTCCCGGTCCGCCACCGGTTAAAACCGTAAACCCCAGCCGGGCCACTTCTGCAGCTAATTTTTGGGTTTGCTGATAATAAGGATGATCTTCCTTAAACCTTGCAGAGCCGAAAATGGTAACACATGGCCCGGCAAAATGCAGGTGCCGGAACCCTTTAATAAATTCCGAAATTACACTAAGGGTAAAGGTAAATTCCTTCCAACGGCTTTGGGGGCCGTCTAAAAACTTTATCTCCTGTTTACTATTTGTCATTCAACAAATATAATAAGCAAGTTTCAGAAATTAATACGGCTTTGCCGGCAATAAAATTGCTTTACCGGCATTATTATTATATGAGGCAATATTATAAATATCTAAATTTGTATAAACTCAAATACATTCAATGTTGAAAATATTTTTTTCTATCCTGCTGATGACTTTTTTTTCTTCGGCCCATGCACAACAAACCCGTTTTATTGTTCGGTTAAAGGATAAAGCCTTTAATGCTTACAGCATCAGCAACCCATCGGCCTATTTAAGTCAAAGGGCTATTGACCGCCGTAACCGGTATAACATTAGTATTGACAGCCTTGACCTTCCCGTAACCGGCAGGTATATTGACAGCATACTCAATGCAGGAAATGTAACCGTACTCAATACCAGTAAATGGCTAAACCAGGTGGCTATTAAAACCAGCGATGCCGTTGCCCTTGCAAAAATTAATTCCTTTCCGTTTGTACTAAGCGTAACGGCCATTGCCTCTTTAACTACAGCCGATAACCCAACGGAAAATGATAAATTTAAAGTAGAAAAAAGTGAAGGAAAATTAACCGGTATTAACGGGCCTGCTCCTACTTCATCGCTTACCAATATTTACAACTATGGTTTAAGCGCCGGCCAGGTGGGCATTCACAATAATCAATTTTTACACAATTTGGGATTTAGCGGCCAGGGCATGCAGTTGGCCATGATGGATGCAGGGTATTTTCATTATTTAAGTTTACCCACTTTTGACAGCATAAGGCTGAACAATCAAATATTAAGCACCTGGGATTTTGTTGCCAATGAAGCCAGCGTAGATGAAGACTACATGCATGGCATGCAATGCCTAAGCACCATTGCTGCAAATATGCCCGGTACATTTGTAGGCCAGGCGCCTAAAGCCTCTTTTTATTTATATAGAACAGAAGATGTAAACAGCGAATATCCCATTGAAGAACAAAACTGGGCTGCTGCCGCAGAACGTGCAGACAGCCTTGGTGTTGACGTTACCTCTACCTCATTGGGCTATTTTAGTTTTGATGATCCTTCTTTAAACTATACTTACAACGATATGGACGGCAATACCAGCATAAGTGCAAAAGCAGCCGATATTGCTGCAAAAAAAGGAATGCTTTGTGTAGTTGCTGCCGGAAATGAAGGCACGAATAGCTGGCATTACTTAATTACACCCTCAGATGCAGACAGTGTACTCTCTGTAGGCGCTGTAAATGTAAATGGCGATGTTGCAAGTTTTAGCAGTTACGGCCCAAGCAGCGATGGACAAGTGAAGCCAGGTGTGGCTGCCGTAGGATGGCTTGCCGTTGTAGCCAATACCAGTACTGGCGCACCGCAATTTGGCAATGGCACATCCTTTGCCTGCCCCAATATGGCGGGGGTTGCCACTTGTTTATGGCAGGCTTTTCCCGAAGTGAATAATATGGCCATTATAGATGCCTTGCAAAAATCGGCTTCAAAATATACAGTTCCCGATGACAGGGTTGGTTATGGTATCCCCGATGTAAAAAAAGCATTTGCGCTTTTGGTAAAGAAACTTTATTCACAAAACGCAACAATCAATAACTGCGAAGCCAGCATCCGGCTTAATGTAAAAACCGGGAAATTCATGAGCATCATTGCTGAACGAAGGTTGCAAAATGAAACGGCTTACAGCAAAATAGACAGCCTGCCCCAGGCCGGAAATTTTTCTTTAAATACAATTACGGTTACCAATAACTTACAAGGCCAGGCAGAAGGAACCGTATGGTACCGGTTTAAATTGGCCGTAGATGCCGACACCAGTTTTTATTTAGATTCTGTTGCCGTAACGGTTCCTCCATGTAATATTACCGGCAATAGTATTGTAGTGGGGCCCAACCCGGTAGCCACTGAACTGAGCATAAAAGTCACCCAACAAAATGCGGCCAACCTGCGCTTTGTAATTCATAACAGTGCTGGGCAAAAAGTTTATGCACAAAGCGCAGCGCAACCCGCTAATACGTACCGGGAATATAAAATTCCATTCAACAGGCTGAGCAGGGGAATTTATTTTGTATCTGTTTACGAAAACGACAACAAAATAGTTTCGAAAAAGATTTTATACTAAAAAGGAACCGTTATTTTTTTCGGAAAAAGATACGAACGGGCACTCCGCTAAAGTTAAAATTCTCCCTGAGTTTATTTTCCAGGTAATTGCGGTAAGGCGTTTTGATATCATCCGGGTAATTGCAAAAAAATGCAAAACTGGGCGTATGGGTGGGTAACTGGCTCACATATTTTATTTTAATGGCATTGCCCCTCACTACCGGTGGATGATAACCTTCGATGGCTTTTAACATCACTTCATTGAGTTGGGCGCCGGGAATTTTACGCTCCCGGTTATCATACACATCCAGCGCCACTTCAATTCCTTTAAAAATGCGTTGCTTTTCTATGGCAGAAATAAAAAGTACCGGCACATCGGTAAAGGGCGCTAATTTTTGCTTGAGTTTTTTCTCATACTCCTTTGCCGTGTTGGTTTCCTTTTCCATTTTATCCCATTTATTCACCAGCACCACAATGCCCTTACCCTTTTTAACGGCTAATGAAAAAATAGAAAGATCCTGTGCTGTAATACCTTTCTCCGCATCCAAAAGCAATAAACACACATCCGCTTCATCCATGGCTTTAATAGCCCGAATCACCGAATAAAATTCCAGGTCTTCATGCACTTTTGCTTTTTTACGAATGCCCGCAGTGTCAATTAAAACAAATTCTTTATTGAATAAATTATAATGCGTATGAATGGAATCTCTTGTTGTGCCCGCAATAGTACTCACAATACTGCGCTCCTGGCCAATTAAAGCATTAAGCAATGAAGATTTGCCCACATTGGGCTGCCCGATTATGGCAAACTTAGGCAGCGTTTTTTCTTCAGGGTCTTTTTGCCCATCAGCATCATTTTCATCAACAATTAATGCCGTAATGGCATCCAGCAATTCACCCGTTCCGCTGCCGGTAATGGAGGAAAGGAAAAAGATATGTTCAAAACCCAGGCTGTAAAATTCACTGGCTTCAAGCATCCGGCTATGGTTATCCACTTTATTTACTGCAAGAAAAACGGGTTTGTTGCTTTTACGCAATACGTCTGCCATGCTTTCATCAAGGTTGGTAATGCCGGTGGTGGTGTCCACCATAAAAATAATGGCATTGGCTTCTTCAATGGCAATATGCACCTGCTTGCGGATTTCTTTTTCAAACACATCATCGCTACCGCTTACAAAACCACCGGTATCAATTACGTTGAATTTTTTACCGTTCCAGTCTGCAACGCCATATTGCCTGTCTCTTGTTACGCCGCTTACATCGTCTATGATAGCTTTGCGTTGCTCAAGCAGGCGATTAAACAATGTGCTTTTCCCTACATTTGGCCTTCCGGCTATAGCTACGGTAAAACTCATACTTTTTTCTATTAACCATTAACAATTATCAATTATACATTTCATTAGTAACCGTATTCTTTCAAAAACAAGTCGCTGTCTCTCCACTTGGGCCGCACTTTTACATACAGTTCCAGGAAAACTTTATTTCCCAAAAACGCTTCAATGTCTTTCCGGGCCAGGGTTCCCAGCTTTTTAATCATCGTTCCGCCCTGCCCCAGTAAAATACCTTTTTGGGTTTCCCGCTGCACAATAATTTCGGCGGTAATTTTAATTAAAGTAGATTTTTCTTTAAACTCCTGCACCAGCACAGTGGTATGGTAAGGAATTTCCTGCTCATAAAGTTCAAAAATTTTTTCTCTCACAATTTCTCCTACAAAAAATTTAGTAGGCAAATCACTCAGGTCTTCGCCCTCATAAAAAGGTTCGCCATCCGGTAAAAAAAATAATATTTTTTGCAGCAAAGCATCAATGCCTTCTTTTTTTAAAGCAGAAATTAAAACCACCGCTTTACAATAAGGCTTTGAAGAAAAAAATTGGATTGCATCATTTAAAACGGACTTATCTTTTACCTTATCTGTTTTATTGATGACAACAATTGCCGGCACTTTTAACCGAAGCTGAGAAAATATTTCATGGTTTTCATTTACATCCTCCTGGGCATCAGTTAAGAGTAAAGCAATATCGGCATCTTCGAGGCTGCTTTTAACCGCCTGCATCATTCTTTCATGCAGCTTATACCTGGGGTCAATTATACCCGGCGTATCTGAAAAAATAATTTGAAAATCCTTTTCTGTTAAAATGGCTTTAATACGGTGGCGTGTGGTTTGCACTTTGGGTGATACAATGGCCAGTTTTTCTCCCATTAATGCATTGAGCAAGGTACTTTTGCCTGCATTAGGCTTCCCAAATATATTTACAAAACCTACTTTCATAAAAAAAGCCCCACTAATGTAAAGCGGGGCAAAATTACTTAATAATAATTTGTCTTTACTGTTTCTTTAAAGTAAAGGTTGCTAGATCACCTGCAACATCATAATTAGACATAGTGAAAACTAAATTACTACAATCAAATGATGCAATAGTATAAGACTCTCCTCCTATTGTAAGGGTATTGCCGGAAAGAGACCAGGTATCTGTGTCACCTGAATTTGGGGGAGTACATTCCACACCTGCTGGCTGATAGGTAGAGGTTCCATTTGCATTTAAAATATACAAATCATCCAGATCGCAGGCTTCAAAAATGGTACTGGTATAATCTACTTCTGCAGTGCTTGCATTTAGCTTATACATTACCTTTTGAATTTTGTAAGTTCCGGCAATATTGGCAACCGTTACAGCACAATTGTTTTTATCATCTTTACTACAACCGGATCCGGCAAACAGGAAAATACCTGCTGATAAGGCGAGAATTAAATTTTTCATTTAAGTTGTTTTGATGTTAATTAATGAAACAAAATAATGCAATTTCCCGAATTTAATAAATTAAAACTTTTGTGTATTTATCCACATATGCACAAAACTTTGTAGAAACAATCCTGTTTTCATTTTTCTTATTTACCGCAATCAAGCAAGATTTTTTGGATGAAAGCATTCAATCGGCTATCTTTGCAGTGCGAAGTAGAGCAGCGGTAGCTCGTCGGGCTCATAACCCGAAGGTCACAAGTTCGATCCTTGTCTTCGCAACATAAAAAAGCCCGGCTTAAACCGGGTTTTTTCTATTTTTACGGGTTCACTTCCATTACACAAACTATTTCCTGTTTTGAGCCGATATTTTACTGGCTCCGCTATCCTTTAGCTCGGTATCAGGTGGGTTGCCCTTATAATAAATCCTGCTGGCGCCTGAAGCATTGGCCTGTATGGTATTGGTAACTTTTACGGCAACATCTGATGCGCCCGATGCATCAATCCGGGCCTTTTGGGCCACCAAATCAAAAGAAGTAAAATCACTTGCACCGCTACAATCCAGGAATAATTCATTGGTGCTACCCGAAATTATTGCCTTGCTAGCACCCGAAATATCTATATGCAACTCCTGCACATCTATGTTTGCCGCCAGTTTACAGGCCCCCGAAATATCAACCGACAACTCATTGCCCTTAATACTTCCTACATTCATTACCGATGATGCCCCTGAAATTTCCAGGTTATTGAGTTCTTTAAAAGATACATAAACCTTTGGGTTTATATTATTTCTCCAAATCTTATTTCCACCCTCTATATAAATATGCAACACATTGTTTTTCACAACAGTTTTAATCATTTCCTTAAATTTTTCTTCACTGGCACTTATTGCTAGGTTTTCTTCAGTCGACTGGCTGAGATACACTTTTAAAGGGCCGGAAATTTTTATTTTGGAAAACCGTCCAGTTATTGGCCTCATTGAGGCATTGGCATCAAGCACAAACTCCTTTTGCCCAAAGACTAATCCATTTATGAAAAGCAATACTAGTAACCCATATAATTTTTTCATTTCCTTTTTTCTTTTGGTTAACTTTTTTCCACCTTACCACCACTGCTGGTTTCGGCATTTATTTGAATGGCGTTTCCGCTGTATTCCACCTTACCCCCACTGCTGGCTTTGCCATCCAACGATTTTACCACAGCAACAGAAATTTTCCCACCACTACTGGCTTTGGCTTTGCAATCGGTTACGGATAAATCAGATCCGTCAATTTTTGCACCGCTGGAGGCGCTTAAATCGGCATTACCCGACTGGCCATTGATATCGAGTTTGGCGCCACTACTCACATCAATATTTAAAGTACCCACTTTTAGCTTTCCAACCATTTTTGCACCGCTGGATAAATCAATATCCAGGCTTTCTTCATTAAAAACATTCACCATGGATATGCTGGCGCCGCTGCTTCCCCTTAGCTTTTTAAGTGAGGCTACCGATACATAAGCTTTTACCCGGTTATTTTTTGCAAAAAGGCCATCCAGGTTTTTATAATCAAAATAAATCTTCAGTTCGCCATTTTCCACTTTGGTGACCAGATGTTTAAGATATTTTTCATCCGGTACACTTATGGCAAGCTTATTGGTATTGCTTTGTACCAAAATTAACTGGATGCCTGTAGCCACATGTACGGCATTAAAGCTTGCATTTAACGGAACTTCTTTTGCATTGGCATCTTGCAGAATAACCTCCTTTTGTGCATAACTGCTAAATGCCGATAATAGAAAAACAAATAATAATAATTTTTTCATGACTATACTTTTATATGATACGATACCGCCACATTAAAAGTTACAGCTTTTTCTAAATAAATTTTTATAATTTTGCCTTTTATTAATACTGAATAGCCGGGGTGCTTCTTTTGAGGCTGAGAATATACCCGTAAACCTGAACAGGATAATGCCTGCGAAGGGAGCAAGATGTACGATTAGCAGCCCACTACACGGTTTTTCAGCCAATTTTAGTTTATGTATAAATTAATTTTACCGCTGTTATGCGTTATCAGCAGTCCTTGTTTTGCTCAAACTACAAACCTTACCGACACTGCACTCCTTCAACCGGTTGAGATATCGGCAGTAAAAGCATTAGACAAAGCGCCTACTGCCAAAACCAATATGGCTAAAAAGGAAATTGCCCTGTGGAATACCGGCCGGGACCTACCCTTCCTTTTTAATCAAACCCCCTCTGTTACCATAAATTCCGATGCCGGCAATGGAATCGGGTACAGCAACATGCGCATTAGGGGTTCCGATGCTTCCAGGATAAATGTTACCCTCAATGGCATACCTTTTAACGATGCCGAAAGCCAGGGAACTTTTTTTGTAGATATGCCTGATATTGCTTCCTCCGCATCTCAAATACAAATTCAAAGGGGGGTGGGTACATCTGCAAATGGCACCGGCGCCTTTGGTGGAAGTATAAATATTAATACCAATGAGCCGGTACTTGAAAAAGGCTTAGAGCTCAATAATGCTGCAGGCTCATACCATAGCTTTAAAAATACCTTAATCCTTCACAGCGGACTTTTTAAAAAATACTTTACAGCTGATCTTCGCTTAAGCCATATTAAAAGCGATGGATATATAGAGAGGGCAAGCAGCAGGCTTCAATCCGCCTTTTTAAGCCTGGCTTATAACAGCCCTAAAAATTCTTTCCGCTTTAATTTTATTAGTGGGAAAGAAAAAACCTACCAGGCATGGAATGGTATAGAAGAATCCCTGTTAAAAACCAACAGGCGGTACAATAGTTCGGGCACTGAACTGCAACCCGATCCTTACCAAAATGAAACCGATAATTACCTGCAACAGCACTTTCAATTGTTTTTTAACCATAGGTTCTCGGCCTTTTGGAAAGCCAATATCACCGGGTTTTTAATACATGGCAAGGGCTATTACGAACAATATAAAGCCGATAAAAAATTTTCGGCCTACGGGTTACCCGATTACATTAACGGCGCCGATACCCTGTACACAACAGATTTAGTGCGCCAACTCTGGCTTCATAATTATTATTTTGGCAATATTTTTTCACTGCACTATGAAAAAATGGGAAGGCAGGTTATATTAGGCGCCGGCTGGAACCAATACTATGGCCGGCATTTTGGAAAAATTACCTGGACAAAACTCCCGGTAACAATTCCACAAAATTTTAAATGGTATAATAACAAAGCCGGAAAAAATGAAATTTCTTCTTTTATAAAATGGACAGAACCCATCACAACCCACTGGCAAATATTTACCGATGTGCAAATGAGAAAAGTGGACTATCAAATTGAAGGTTTTAGAGATAACCCATTAATCAACCAAATCCATCATTACGTTTTTATAAACCCTAAAGCCGGCATAACGTATAGTAAGGGGAAATCAAAAACTTATTTTTCCTATGCGCATGGGTCTAAGGAGCCCAACCGGGATGATTTTGAAGCCGGCGTAAATGAAACGCCAAAGCCCGAATATCTTCACGACTTTGAATTAGGCACGGAATACAAAAATCAAAACATCAACCTGGGCGTTAATGCCTACCTGATGCTTTACAACAACCAACTGGTACTTACCGGCAAAATAAATGATGTAGGTGCATATACCCGCACCAATATTCGGCACAGCTACCGCAGCGGCCTGGAAATAACGGCCTCCGCAAAGCTATTAAATTGGGTTACCGTACACGGTAACATAAGCTTTAGTCGTAATAAAATAAAAAATTTTACGGAATATATTGACGACTATGATACGAACATCCAGGAAAAGAAATTTTACAGGCAAACTGATATTTCGTTTTCACCCAATATCATCAGCAGCGCTACAATAGAGTGTGAACCGGCAAAAAATTGGCTCATAGCCTTAACCGGAAAATTTATGAGCCGCCAATATTTAGACAACACTTCAAATAAAAACCGGAGCTTAAACCCTTATTATACACAAGACGTTAACCTGTCTTATCAGGTAACAAAAAAGCCCTTTAAAGAGCTTACGGTTTTTGTGCAGTTGTATAACCTCTTTTCAAAACTTTATGAGGCCAACGGCTACAGCTATAGTTATATTTATAACAGCACACTAAATACCAGTAATTATTATTTTCCCATGGCGCCCATTAACTTTATGACTGGGATAAATATAAAATTATAATCGTTCATAAACCCTTGTAGCGTTATAAGAAGACGAGTACAAATGATTTCACCGGTTTTAAACCCTGCACCCTAACTTGCAGCCTGGAAACCGGTAGGTATTTTTTAATTTTAAGAATCATAAGTAGTTTTACAATGCAAGCAACATCCACACATTTGAACAGCAGCATTGAAAAACTTTGGGAAACAAGGCCGTTTATTATCAGCGGGCCCTGCAGCGCCGAAACGCCGGAGCAAATTTTGGAAACTGCAAAACTACTGGCTTCCTCCGGGCAGGTAGATCTTTTCAGGGCAGGTATTTGGAAGCCAAGAACAAAACCGGGCATGTTTGAAGGAATTGGGAGCGAGGCATTGGGCTGGCTTTTGGAAGCTAAAAAATGCACCGGCCTGCCGGTATGTGTAGAAGTGGCTACCGCTAAACATGTGGAAGATGCCTTGAAATTTGACACCGATCTTTTATGGATTGGTGCCAGAACAACCGTAAGCCCATTTAGTGTACAGGCCGTAGCCGAAGCTTTAAAAGGCGTTAATGTTCCGGTTTTAATTAAAAACCCGGTTAATCCTGATATTGAATTATGGAGCGGCGCTATAGAAAGACTGCAACAAATTGGCCTTTCAAAAATTGGAATGATACACCGGGGGTTTTCCAATTATGGCGATGCCGTTTATCGCAACACTCCAATGTGGCATATCCCCATAGAAATGAAACTCAGGTTCCCCAATATGCTGATGCTTTGCGACCCCTCTCATATTTGTGGCAACCGCATCATGCTTAAGGAAATTGCCCAAAAAAGTATCAATTTGGGTTTTAACGGCTTAATGATAGAGAGCCATATAAACCCCGATTTTGCATGGAGTGATGCCAAACAGCAAATTACCCCAACGGAAGTTGCCCAATTGATAACACAACTCATTTGGCGGTCCGAAACCAGTAACGAAGCAGAGTATTTAATTGCCTTATCAAAATTCAGGCAACAAATAAACCAAATTGACGATGAACTGCTTACACTTTTAAGCCAAAGAATGAAAATAGCTGAAAAAATAGGTGAACATAAACGAAGTGAAAATATTATTATTCTCCAGGCCAACCGATGGACCGAAATTGCTGAACGGGTTGAAAAATATGGCGCTTCGCTTGGGCTCAGTGCCGAATTTATTGCCCGCTATCTTGATGCCTTGCACCTGGAAAGCATCAATCATCAAAATAAAATAATGAACGGCACTAAAGAATAAGGTATGAAACGGGTTTCCCAAATTTTTCAGAATGGTAAGACAGACTATGAATTTAATGCCACATTTGAAGACTTAAACAAAAATGCTAATGGGCAAAAAATTATTGTAATAACAGACGAAAATATTTTCAGGCTGCAGCAGCAGCGGCTAAAAGATTTTACCTGCCTGGTTATTCCACCCGGCGAAAACCATAAAACCCAATCTACCGTTACCAGCATATTGCAGGGACTCCTTAAAGCAGAAGCCGATAAAAGTACCGTATTGGTAGGCCTTGGTGGCGGTGTTGTTACCGATATGGCCGGCTTTGCCGCTTCCATTTATAAAAGAGGCATACCTCTTATTTTGGCGCCTACCAGCCTGCTAGCCATGGTAGATGCCGCAATTGGCGGCAAAAATGGAATCAACCTGGGTAAATTTAAAAATATGGCCGGCACTATATATCCACCGGCAAAAATTATTTTCGATTATAGTTTTTTAAAAACACTGCCTAAAGAAGAATGGGTAAACGGCTTTGCAGAAATCATCAAACACGCCTGCATACAAAGCACATCATTATTTGAATTTTTAGAACAGCATTGCCTTGAAGACTTTATTGCCGATGCAAATAGGACCGCAGCTTTAATAGAGCAAAATGTTCAAATTAAAACCCAAATTGTGCTCGAAGATGAACGGGAAGAGCATAAAAGAAAATTACTCAATTTTGGGCATAGCATAGGCCACGCCATAGAAAGCAGCCTTCATATTCCCCACGGCCATGCCATTAGTATTGGCATGGTATGGGCTGCCCGGTTTTCCGAAGAAATCAATATGTTTTATAGCGCCGAAAGAGAACGATTGGTAAAACTGCTCATAAAATACGGCCTACCCGTTAATGCCGGCTTTAATAAGGCCGAAATTTGGGAAAAGCTTATTATGGACAAAAAAAGACAGCAGGATAATATTGATTTTATTTTGCTGGACAAAATTGGCGAAGGAAGGGTGCAAAAAATTCCCCTGGTTCAATTAAAAGACATGCTGGAAACTTTTTAAGCCATCCTCCTAACCTTCAACCCTACCCAAATTTTACATTTTGGTAATCCATATGCCAAAAAATTATCCAAATGGATAAGGAAAAGAGAAAGTACAAGGGCATATTTTTGTCATCATCTTAAAACTTAATTCATGAAAATACTTATTATTTCACTCAGTCTTTTTACATGGATATTATTTACAGCATGTAAAAATAATTCTACCGATAAAACCCCTGCGCCGGAAACACCTGAAGTTAAAACAGAAAATACGCCGGCTACTACGCCCACTACAGCACCGGCTGCACCAACTGCAACCAATGGTCCGGCCACTACCGCAACAACAGTAAGTGAAGACCCGGAAAAAATAGTGCAAAAAATATTTGACGCAGCAAAATCGGGTGACTTTTCAAAGTTAAAGGACCTATGCGACCCCACCGGGTATGGCGATGGCGATACGAAGGATATTTGCGCTATGGCATCAAAACCCAAAAAAGACCAGGATGAATTTGTACAGTATTTTAAAAATGGCAGTATTGTTGGAGAAGCCATCATTGAAGGCGACAATGCAACCGTAAATATTAAATTTGGCCCCGATGGCACAAAATCAGAAAAAATTATACTCAAAAAAATAATGGGCAATTGGTATTTATCCGATTTTTGATAGATGAAAGATAATGCCAAAAAACTATCGGCGAGTTTAAGTAAAGAAATTATTTCAATTTTAAAAGACAGGTTTACCCAAAATATGCACAGGCATAAAAACCTTGCATGGGAACTGGTACAAAAAAAGCTGGAAAGCAACCCTGCAAAGCTTTGGTCGCTCAATGAAATGGAAAAAAGCGGTGGGGAACCCGATGTGGTGGATTGGGATAAAAAATCAGGTGAATTTATTTTTATGGATTGTTCGGCTGAGTCTCCAAAAGGCCGGCGAAGTTATTGTTATGACAGGCAGGCCCTGGATGCCCGTAAAGAACACAAGCCCAAAAACAGTGCAATGGATTTTGCTGCAGAGATGGGCATTGAACTCATTAATGAAGAGCAATACCGTAAACTGCAATCATTAGAACCCCTTGATGAAAAAACGTCCAGTTGGATAAAAACACCCGAAAACATCAGGAAACTTGGCGGCGCTTTATTTTGCGACAGGCGTTTTGGTACCGTTTTTATGTATCATAATGGAGCCGAATCCTATTACGCAGCAAGGGGATTTAGAGGCTATTTAAAGGTTTAGTAAAAAGTAAATTACGTTAACCCAATTTCATAATGCCTTTCGGGTATTTCCACATCGTCAAATCCTTTCTTTAGTAATTTGGCTTTAAAATCCTGTTGCACATCATACTCACCATGCACTAAAAAAAGTTTTTTTACCTGCTTCACATCCTGGCAGGCAATAAACTGGCATAAGTCGTCATAGTCGCCGTGTGCACTCATGCTTTTAATTTCGCCAATTTCAGCATTTACCTGGTGCTCCTGTCCAAATATCCCTACTTCTGAAGGGTGCTTTTTTAATCGTCCGCCCAGCGAATGGGGTTCACAATAACCGGTAAGCAAAATGCTGTTTCGGCTGTTTTCAATGGTATTGCTAATATGGTGTTTAATGCGCCCGGCTTCGGCCATACCACTTGCCGAAATAATTACGCAAGGGCCTTTATAAAAGTTTAACAACTTACTCTCCTCTACCGATTTGGTAAATTTCAGCCGTTTAAAAGAAAATGGATCACTATCAGATTCCAGGATTCTTTGAATTCGTTTATTAAAATATTTAGGATAATGCTTAACAATATTGGTGGCTTTGGAACTTAATGGGCTATCCACAAAATAATCAAGGTCCGGAAGCCGGTCTTCCAACTCCAGCTGGTTAAGCCATAATAAAATTTCCTGGGTTCTGCCCACGCTAAATGCCGGGATAATCAATTTTCCTTTTTTCTCCAAACAGGTATGTTGAATCCATTTAAGCATTACATCCGGCGTTGGCTGGTGCTCATCATGAAGGCTATTACCATAAGTGCTTTCCAAAACCAGGTAATCGCATTGCGGAAAAACTTCCGGCGATTTTAATATGGCATCCCGGTATCGTCCTACATCGCCGCTAAAAGTAATCCGTATGGTTTTACCATTCTCCGTAATTTTTAAATGCACCGCTGCACTACCAATTAAATGCCCGGCATCGGTATAGCAAAATTCTATATCCTCATCTATTTTAAACCAGTTATTATAAGGCACGGTTTCAAAATGATCCATGGTTTTGAGGGCATCTTCGGTAGTATATAAAGGTTGCAAATAAGGCAACCCTTTTAGCGCCCTCTCCTTATTCACATATTTAATATCCATTTCCTGGATGCCGGCGCTATCTTCAAGCAATGCCGCCGCAAGGTCACGAGTGGCATCGGTGGAGTAAATTTTACCCTTAAAGCCATCCTTTACCAGCTTGGGCAGCAAACCACTATGATCTACATGTGCATGAGAAAGTATCACATAATTCACTTCATCGGCATTAAAGCCAAAATCAATATTCAGGCTGGCAGTTTGAGTTCCCATTCCCTGGAACATGCCACAGTCGAGTAATAATTTTTTTCCGTTTGATAAGGTAATGAGGTGTTTTGAGCCGGTTACGGTACGGGCTGCGCCGTGAAAAGCAATCTTCATTTTCTTCTGTTTTTAAGTTTTAAAGGTAATCAGCATAAACTAAAAATGCTGAATTTTTTCTTGTTGAAAACATTAAAAAAATTATAAATCCAGAGATGAAAAGCTAACTAAAATAAAAAAGGCCGCTAAAAAAAGCAGTCTAAAGTACCGGGAGTCCCGAACTTCGGGAAACTGCCGTCCGCCAGCGGCGGATATGAATCCTATACTTAATGAGGAAGTGAATTTATAAACGCTCTGCCCACACCGGATTTCAACCATTTCTCATACTTCATCGCTTAATGCTTTGATGCAAATTCTTTGGTATAAATTAATTTCCATGGCCTATAACCGGCAGTCCAATCTTTGCCGGCATAATTATGAGAATACATTCGCTCAGCTAAATTTGATGTAAAGCCTGTGTAATGCTTCTTCTTTTCTTCATTATATAGAACATAAACACAAAACATAAAAAAAGCCCCAATTGCGGGGCAGTGTACCGGGGAGTCCCGAACTTCGGGAAACTGCCGTCCGCCAGCGGCGGATATGAATCCTGTACTTAATGCGGAAGTGATTTTATAAACTCCCTGCCCACACCGGATTTCAACCATTTCTCATACTTTATCGCTTCCTGTTTTGAGCCAAACTCTTTGGTATAAATTAATTTCCATGGCCTATAACCAGCCGTCCAATCATTGCCGGCATAATTATGAGAATACATTCGCTCTGCTAAATTTGTAGTATAGCCTGTGTAATGTTTCTTCTTTTCTCGGTTATATAAAACATAAACACAAAACATAAAAAAAGCCCCAAATGTGGGGCAGTGTACCGGGGAGTCCCGAATTTCGGGAAACTGCCGTCCGCCAGCGGCGGATATGAATCCTATACTTAATGCGGAAGTGATTTTATAAACTCCCTGCCCACACCGGATTTCACCCACTTCTCATGCTTCATCGCTTTCTGCTTTGATGCAAACTCCCTAGTATAAATTAATTTCCATGGCCTATAACCGGCGGTCCAGTCTTTGCCGGCATAATTATGAGAATACATTCGCTCTGCTAAATTTGATGTATAGCCTGTGTAATGCTTCTTCTTTTCTCGGTTATATAACACATAAACTCAAAATGACTAGTCCTAAAAAAGGTTGACTGGTTTATAAATGTTGAAGTAACGTTAAAAAATCACAAGAACCACCAAAGTTCTTGTGATTTTTTTTACTCCAGTTTTTGATTTTTAGCTCGGTTTGGCTGTG